>Ga0209922_100060_pt1 | contig 404900 bp, 369 predicted proteins | sample ThiBiot_500_biof_FD_183946 | JGI IMG/M metagenome (GOLD analysis project Ga0209922, IMG submission 183946) | Wastewater bioreactor microbial communities from Cape Town, South Africa - Thiocy_expt_500_biof (SPAdes) | ecosystem: Engineered > Bioreactor > Thiocyanate-remediating >... | reverse complement strand
CGCAGGAACAGAGCGCCGGCATCGAACAGGTCAACCAGACCGTCACCCAGATGGACGAGACCACCCAGCAGAACGCCGCGCTGGTGGAGGAAGCCACCGCCGCCGCGCGTGCCATGGAGGAACAGGCCATGCTGCTGACCGATGCGGTGTCGGCCTTCCGCCTGCAGGCATCGTCCCGCGCCCCCCGCGACCTGGCACTGGCCAGCTGAGGTCCCACGGTGTCCCTGCCCACTCCCGCCTCCCGCGATTTCGAGTTCAATGACCGCGATTTCCGCCGCGTCTGCGAACTGATCCACAAGCGCGCCGGCATCGCGCTGGTACCGGCCAAGCGCGACATGGTGTACGGACGCCTGTCGCGCCGGCTGCGTGCGCTGGGCATGCATTCGTTCCAGGACTACCTGGACCAGCTCGAGCGCGACGGCGGCGACGAGTGGCAGGCATTCACCAACGCCCTGACCACCAACCTGACCTCGTTCTTCCGCGAACCGCATCATTTCGAAAAACTGCGCGAGGAACTGCTGGCGCGCGCCCACCGCGCGCCGCTGCAGATCTGGTCGTGCGCGGCATCCACCGGCGAGGAGCCCTACTCGCTGGCGATCACCGCCTGCGAAACGTTCGGCAGCCTCACCCCGCCGGTACGCATCCTGGCCACCGACGTCGACACCCAGGTGCTGGCCACCGGCGCCCAGGGCGTGTACCCGGTCGAGCGCATCGCCGGCCTCGATCCGGCGCTCAAGCGCCGCTATTTCCAGCGCGGCACCGGACCCAATGAAGGCAAGTGCCGGGTAGTGCCGGCGCTGCGCAAGCTGATCGAGTTCCGCCAGCTCAACCTGCTGGCCCCGCGCTACGACGTCGGCGGGCCCTACGACGCCCTGTTCTGCCGCAACGTGATGATCTATTTCGACAAGCCGACCCAGCGCGCCATCCTGTCGCGGCTGGTGCAGCACATGGGCGATGACGGCCTGCTCTACACCGGCCATTCCGAGAACTACCTGCACGCGGCCGACCTGATCCAGCCATGCGGCCGCACCCTGTACCGCCGCGTGCGCGGGGCCGGCGCATGAGCATGGCCGCCCACGCCGACGAGGTGATGCGCTACCGCGACACGCGCTTCCAGACCATCGCCGCCAAGCTGCTGCCCACCCAGTACCTGGTGGTGGACGACGACACCGCGCTGACCACCACCCTGGGCTCGTGCGTGGCCGCCTGCATCCGCGACCCGGTACTCAAGATCGGCGGCATGAACCACTTCCTGCTGCCCGACGGCAACGTCGGCGACGGCGCCCCCGCGCGCTATGGCAGCTATGCGATGGAACTGCTGATCAACGACCTGCTCAAGCGCGGCGCCCACCGCAAGCGCCTGGAAGCCAAGGTGTTCGGCGGCGCCAACGTGCTCAAGGGCTTCACCAGCAACCCGGTCGGCACCCGCAATGCCGAGTTCGTGCGCCAGTACCTGCGCGCCGAACATATCCCGGTGATCGCCGAGGACCTGCTCGGCATCCATCCGCGCAAGGTCTGGTTCTTCCCGCAGACCGGCCGGGTGGTGGTGCAGCGCCTGCCGCACGCCCACGAAGCCGAAGTCGCCGCCGCCGAATCGGCCGTGCGCGCCCGCCTGGCCAAGGCCCCGGTCACCGGTGGCGTGGAGTTGTTCGAATGAGCCTGCAAGCCCCCTGCCGGGTCCTGGTGGTGGACGATTCGGCGCTGGTCCGGCAGATCCTCTCCGATCTGCTGGCCCGCGACCCCGGCATCGAAGTCGTCGGCACCGCCTCCGACCCGCTGATCGCGCGCGAGAAGATCAAGCGCCTGAACCCGGACGTGCTGACCCTGGACGTGGAAATGCCACGCATGGACGGGCTGGCATTCCTCGAAAACCTGATGCGCCTGCATCCGCTGCCAGTGGTGATGGTCTCGTCGCTGACCGAACGCGGCGCCGACACCACGCTGCAGGCGCTGGCGCTGGGCGCGGTGGATTTCGTCGCCAAGCCCAAGCTCGACGTGGCCCGCGGGCTGGAAAGCTACGCCGCCGAGATCTGCGCCAAGGTCAAGATGGCCGCCCGCTCGCGGGTCCGCGCACTGGCGGTGCCGGCACAGGCCAGGCGCACGCTGGACACGATCGCCCCGGCCGCCACCGGCGCTTCGTCGCTCAAATTCCGCACCACCGACCGCCTGATCGCCATCGGCGCCTCGGCCGGCGGCACCGAAGCCCTGCGCGTGGTGCTGGAAATGATGCCCGCCGACGCCCCTGCCATCGTCCTCACCCAGCACCTGCCGGCCAGTTTCAGCACCGCCTTCGCCGAGCGCCTGGACCGCCATTCGGCGATGTCGGTGCGCGAGGCCAGCGATGGCGAGGCGATCCTGCCCGGCCATGCCTACCTGCCGGTGGGCGGCCGCCACCTGCGCATCATCCGCGACGGTGCGCGCTGGCGTTGCCGCATCGACGACACCCCGCCGGTCAACCTGCACAAACCGGCGGTGGACGTGCTGTTCCGTTCGGTCGCGCAGAATGCCGGCGCCAACGCCATCGGCGCCATCCTCACCGGCATGGGCGACGACGGCGCCCGCGGGCTGCTGGAAATGAAGCAGGCCGGCGCCCGCACCCTGGTGCAGGACGAGGCCAGCAGCGTGGTCTGGGGCATGCCCGGCGCGGCGTTCAAGCTGGGCGCCGCCGACGAGGTGGTGCCACTGGACCAGGTCGCCGCGCGCCTGCTGGCCTGGGCGCAACAGGGGTAACGCATGTCGCGCGCCGACCCGCCCGGGCCACAGGCAGCGCCCCCCGAGCCGGCCGCCGCGGCTGCCGAAACGGCGTTGCGGCAATGCCTGCAGAATGCGCCGGATGGCATCGTGCTGCTCGACCGCGACGGGCGCGTGGTATTCGGCAACGGCAAGGCCTGCGAGCTGCTCGGCATCGGCGAGAGCGCGGCACCGCTCGCGCTGCCTGAACTGCTGACGCCCGAGGAGCGCGAACGCTGGCTCGAATCGCCCCCTGCACCGCTGCTGCTGGCGGCGCAGGCGCGCCCGGGCCGCCCCGGCGACCTGTGGCTGTGCGCCGGCGAAGGCTGCCTGCGGGGCATGGCGGTGCTGCGCCCGGCCGACGCGCGCATGTACGAACAGGCGCACATCCACCTGCTGTCGCAGGCGCTGGACAGCAGCGACAACGCGATCTTCCTGTGCGACAGCCAGTCGCGCATCCGCTACGTCAACGCCGGGTTCGTGCGCATGCTCGGCTATGCGCCGGAAGAAGCCCTGGGCAAGCAGCCGCGCGAGTTGATCCGCGGCCCGCATACCGACGTGGCGACGCTGGACCGGCTGGGCGAGCAGCACCATGCCGGTCGCGCCCACCGCGACCACCTGCTCGGCTACTGCAAGGACGGCAGCCCGCTGTGGCTGTCGGTGGTCGCCACGCCCCTGGCCGATGCCAGCGGCAGCCTGGTCAACGTCTTCACCGACATCACCGAGGCCAAGACCCACGAGGTCCTCAACGGCAAGGTGCTGGACGCACTGGTGCGCGAGGAACCGCTGGCGATGACCATGGCGCTGATGTGCCAGGAGGTCGAGCGGGTCGCCCCCGACCTGCGCGTGGTGGTGACCCGCGGCGAGGCCGACGGGCAGCTGTGTACCCTCGCCGCACCCGCACCACTGATGACGGCCGGCGCCTCCGGCTGGGAGCACCCGGCCTGCATGCAGGCGCTGCGCCGTGGGCGCGCGGTGGTCATCGAGGACATCGCCAGCGCCCCGCTGTTCGACAGCCAGCGCGACGCGCTGCTGGCGCTGGGCCTGCGCGCCTGCTGGTCCAACCCGATACGCTCCACCGCCGGCCAGGTCCTGGGCACGCTGGCCTTCCACTGCCACCGCCCGGGCCCGCCCACCGCCTGGCACCGCCGCCTTGCCGACCTGTGCCTGCACCTGTGCGCGCTGGCGCTGGAACGCGAACAGGCGCGTTCGCGCATGCATCGCCTGGCGTTCTACGACGTGCTCACCGGGCTGCCCAACCGACTGATGTTCAACGCGCTCAGCGAACAGCCGCTGATCCAGGCCGAACAACAGGGGACGCCGATGGCGCTGCTGTTCGTGACCCTGGACCGCTTCAAGCGCATCAACGAAAGCCAGGGCCATGCCGCCGCCGACGGCCTGCTGCGCGACCTGGCGCGGCGCCTGCACGACATCGTCGGCCCCGAGTCGGTGGTGGCCCGCCAGGTCGCCGACGAGTTCACCGTGCTGGTCCCGTGCTGTGCGCAACACCAGGCCGCGGCGCTGTGCGAGCAGCTGCTGGCGATGATCGCCACGCCCATCGTGGTCGGCAGCATGACCCTGCACGCCAGCGCCAGCATCGGCGTGGCGATGTTCCCGGAAGACGGGCGCGCCATGGAGACCCTGCTGCGCCACGCCGACCTGGCCATGCGCCGGGCCAAGGACGAGGGCGGCGGGCGCTTCCGTTTCTTCAGCGCGGACATGAACCAACTGGCGCAGGAACGGCTGCTGCTGGAAGCCACCCTGCGCGAGTCGCTGCGCCAGGGCGGGCTGCGCCTGCACTACCAGCCGCAGGTGCGCGGTGACGGCCGCGGCCTGTACGGCGTGGAAGCGCTGCTGCGCTGGCGCCACCCCCACCTGGGCGACATTCCGCCCAACCGTTTCGTGCCGCTGGCCGAAGAATGCGGGCTGATGGCCGAGCTCAGCCACTGGGTGATGGAAGAGGCCTGCCACCAGCATGCCGACTGGCGCCGGCGCGGCCTGGCCATCCCGCGGGTCGCGGTCAACCTGTCGGCCAGCGCCTTCGAACTGCCCTCGCTGGTCGAGCAGGTGCGCCAGCTGCTCGAGCGCCATGGCATGGCGCCCGGCGCGCTGGTGCTGGAGATCACCGAGAGCGTCATGCTCTCCGCACAGCCGCAGGTATCGGCCAACCTGCACGCGCTGCACGCGCTGGGCGTACGCCTGTCGCTGGATGATTTCGGCACCGGCTATTCCAGCCTCAGCCACCTGCACCGCCTGCCGATCAGCGAAATGAAGCTAGACCGCAGCTTCATCAGCGAGATCGGGCACGACCCGGCCGCCAGCGCCCTGATCCTGTCGGTGCTGCGCATCGGCGAGAGCCTGGGCAAGCATGTCGTCGCCGAGGGCGTGGAAACCGATGCCCAGCGCCGGTTCCTGATCGATAACGGTTCACCGGTGCTGCAGGGCTACCTGTTCTCGCCGGCGCTTTCCCCGGGCGCCCTCGAACAATGGCTGGGCGAGCGCGCGTACACACCGTCGCCCCGGTACTGATCGCGGCCGCCGGCGTTGCCGGGGCAAGACCGTATGCACTGCTCCACACGCGGCGCGGAAGGCCGATAATGCGCCTGCACTGCCGTTGCCCCAGGAACGCCCCATGACGGACACCCCCACCCGCCACGACCAGCATGGTCGCTATCCCCGCGCCGAGACCGCCGACGATTTCCGCCACAACCTGGCGGCGGTGCAGGCGCGCATCGCCGCGGCCTGCCACCGCGCCGGCCGCGACCCGGCCGACGTACGCCTGCTGCCGGTCAGCAAGACCATCGACGAGGCCCGCATCCGCCAGGCCTATGCCGCCGGCTGCCGCTTCCTCGGCGAAAACAAGGTGCAGGAAGCGCACCACAAGTGGGAGGCGATGCAGGACCTGACCGACCTGCACTGGTCGGTGATCGGCCACCTGCAGACCAACAAGGCCAAGCTGGTGGCGCGCTTCGCCAGCGAGTTCCAGGCGCTGGACAGCCTGCGCCTGGCCGAGACCCTGGACCGCCGCCTGCAGCTGGAAGGCCGCCAGCTGGACGTGTTCGTGCAGGTCAACACCTCCGGCGAGGACAGCAAGTACGGGCTGGCGCCGGCCGACGTGCCCGGTTTCATCGCCGGACTGCCGCGGTTTCAGTGCCTGCGGGTACGCGGGCTGATGACCCTGGCGCTGTTCTCCGACGATGCCGCGCGGGTGCGCGCCTGCTTCGTGCGCCTGCGCGAACTGCGCGACCGCCTGCGCCAGCAGGCGCCGGACGGCATCGGCCTGGACGCGCTGTCGATGGGCATGTCCGGCGATTTCGAGATCGCCATCGAGGAGGGCGCCACCGTGGTGCGCGTCGGCCAGGCCATCTTCGGCGCGCGTGCGGTGCCGGACAGCCACTACTGGCCGGGTGGCACCGGCTGAACAGGGATCGCCGGCGTCGCGTCGGCTTCGCACGAAGCGCTATAAACTGCGCGCCTTCACTCACGCTTGCTCACCGGACGCGACGATGTTTTCCTGGATCCTGGCCCTGCTGCTGGCATTGTTCGTCTTTGGCCTGACCTCCGCCTGGCTGTGGATGATCAAGCGCCGGAAGACCGAAACCCAGCACGGCCTGGCCGCGCTGGCGGGGATGCGCTGGCGCGAGTTCTCGCAGATCGTGCGGCGCGCCATGGGCGAACAGCGCGGCCTGCGCGACCTGTCCGGCGAGGACAGCAGCGACCGCGGCACCAGCAGCGATTTCCTGATGGAGCGCGATGGCCAGCGCTGGCTGCTGTCGTGCAAGCATGGCCGCGCCTACCGCATCGGCGCGCCGGCGATCACCGAACTGGGTGCGGCCCTGCACCTGACCGGCGCGACCGCCGGCATCCTCATCACCGAGGGCCGGGTCGAACGCGACGGCCTGGCCGCGGCCGAGAAGGAATCCATCGAGGTGCTGGACGGGCGCGTGCTGTGGCAGGTGCTTGCTCCCTGCGTTCCGGCGGACATGCGCACGATGGTGGAAGGCATCGCCCGCCGCGAGGCCGTGCGGCAGACCGGCATCGCCGCCCTCGGCGCGTTGGCGGTGGGCCTGCTGGCCGGCCTGGGCTACATGACCCTGCAGGTCGACCAGAACCTGACCACGCGCGCCGCGGATGCCTCCGTCGCGGCAGCCTCGCCCGCCCCCGCGCCACGCCCGGCCCCCGCCACCGCGGCCCCCGCGCAGGCGCCAGCGAAGAGCGAACCCGCTGCAACGGCCACGCTCGCCGCCCCCGCTCCCGCCGCGAGCGCACCTGCAGCGGCCGCCACCCCGGCCGCGGCCAGCGTCGACAAAGCCGCAGCGGCCGACCTGCAGGAAGATCCCGACCCGGACACCCTGCTGCGCTACCAGCAGGCCGTTTCCAAGAAACTGGCCGCCACGCCCGGGGTCATCAGCGGGGTCTGGCTGACCCGCTCCACGCTGTCGATCGAACGCAGCGCCGACGACGCCACGGTGTGGCCGCTGATCTGCCGCGAAGTCGAGCATTACCCGGCACTGCGCACCGTGCGCATCCAGCTCAACCCGCGCCCCGGCACCGGCGAGCCGGTGCGCTGGCGCCAGTGCCGCACGTTCTGAGCGCGTCCGCGGCGCCAGCTCCTAGAGTTTGCTGCCGGGCGCGAAGCGCGCCACCAGGTCGTAGGCATCGCCCAGGAATTTCTGCCGCACCCAGGTGATGGGCATCTCGCCGCGCCAGGTCTGGCGGTCGATCACCAGGCAGGCGGTGCCCACCGGCACCTCCAGCAACGCGGCCTCGGCGGCGGTCGCCGCCACCGCGCTGATGCGGTGCTGGCCGCGCGTCCACGACACGTTCTGCAGCAGCCAGCTGCCGGGGGCGTGGGTGGAAAAATCCACCGCCAGCGTTTCCGGCACGGCCTCGGGGTTGATCAGGCGCCGCTCCAGCGCCAGCGGGCGGTCGTCGGCCAGGTGCAGGCAGCGCATGGCCAGCAGCTCGCCCGCGCCGACCAGCCGCGCCTCCTCCGGCGCCGCCGCGTCGGCTCGGCGCAGCTGCCGCTCCAGCAGCCTGAAACCGTAGCGGTGGCCACGCTCGTTCACCGCCAGCGCGATGTCGGGAATCTCCAGTGCCACCTGCTCCAGGTGCGGCGGCTGCCGCGCGACGAAGGAGCCGGCGCGGCGGCGGCGCTCGATCATGCCGCTCTCGGCCAGCGCGGTGAGCACCTTGTTCACCGTCATCCGCGAACAGCCGTACTGCGCCATCAGCTCGTGTTCGTAGGGAATACGGAAGCCCGGCGCCCACTCGCCACTGAGGATGCGGCCTTCGATATCGCCGCGGATGCGCTGGTTGAGGCTCGGCGCCTTCCTGTTCTTCACACGTGATTCCTGCCTGGAGTCAGCCCAGTATCCGCTGCAACGCCATCCGATAGCGCCCGGCGATCTCGTCGCGGCGCACATGGCGGCCGTCGCGCACCCACTGCCGGCCGTCGCGCCACACCGAACGCACCGCCCCGCCGCGCGCGGCGAACACCCAGCTGTCCAGCAGCGCGTCGCCGCTGCGGCCATGCAGCGACGGATGCCCGGGGTCCAGCTCGACCAGGTCCGCCGGTGCACCGACGGCCAGGCCGGCAGCCACGCCCAGCGCCTGCGCGGCGCCTGCGTGGGCCTGCTGGTACAGCCAGCGGCCGCTGGACAGCGGGCCCGGCGAAACCACGTTGCGGCCGCGCAGCGCCAGCCGCTGGCCGTACTCGAGCAGGCGCAGTTCCTCGGCCGCGTCGATCAGCACGTTGGAGTCCGAGCCGACGCCGAAACGCCCGCCGTGGTGTACGAAATCGCGCATCGGGAACAGGCCGTCGCCGAGGTTGGCCTCGGTGACCGGGCACAGCCCGGCGACCGCGCCACTGGCGGCGATGCCACGCACCTCGTCCTGCTCCAGGTGGGTGGCGTGCACCAGGCACCAGCGCGGGTCCACCGGCGCATGCTCCAGCAACCAGCGCACCGGACGCTGTCCGCTCCAGGCCAGGCAGGCCTCGACCTCGCGCACCTGCTCGGCGATATGGATATGGATCGGGCCCGGCGCCAGCTCCACCAGCGCCTGCAGTTCCTGCGGCGTGCACGCGCGCAGGCTGTGCGGCGCCAGCCCGAGCACCGCGCCCGGCACCTCGCGCAGCGCCTGCCGGCAGCCATCCAGCAGCGCGGCGAAACCGTCGATATCGTGCAGGAACCGGCGCTGCGCAGGCAGCGGCGCGGCGCCGCCGAAATCGCTGTGCGCGTAGAACACCGGCAGCAGGGTCAGGCCCAGCCCGGTGGCCGATGCGGCGGCGGCAATGCGTGCGGCCATCTCCGCGTGCCCGGCGTAGCGCTGGCCATCGGGCGCGTGGTGCAGGTAGTGGAATTCGCCGACCCGGGTGAACCCCGATTCCAGCATTTCCATATAGGCCTGTTCCGCCACCGCCTGGCACTCGGCCGGACCGAGCCGGTCCAGGAAGCGGTACATCAGTTCGCGCCAGCTCCAGAAGCTGTCGCCCGAACGCCCGCCGACTTCGGTCAGGCCGGCCATGGCGCGCTGGAAGGCATGGCTGTGCAGGTTGCCCAGCCCCGGCACCACCACGCCCAGCGGCTGCGCACCGGGGGCGGCCGGCGCCGCGGCCGTCACCGACACGATGCGCCCATCCTGGCAATCGATGCGCACGTTGTCCGCCCAGCCCTGCGGCAGCAACGCCTGCGCGGCATGGAAACGGTGCGGGCTGGAAACTTCGTTCGCCATCACTGGACACTCTGCGTGGGTGGTGATTATTGTATATACAAATAAACGCGAAAGGGTGCACATGCACTGCGATACGGTCTGGCACAACGCCCACCTGATGACCCTCGACGATGCCACGGGCGGCCTGGGTATCGTCCGCGATGGCGTCGTCGCCGCCCGCGACGGGCGCATCGTGCATGCCGGTCCGGCCGCGTCCGCACCGGCCTTCGACGCCGTCCGGCGCATCGATTGCGGCGGCCGCTGGATCGGCCCCGGGCTGGTCGACTGCCACACCCACCTGGTCTACGCCGGCAACCGCGCCAACGAATTCGAACAACGCCTGCAGGGCGCGAGCTATGCCGACATCGCGCGTGCCGGCGGCGGCATCGTCGCCACCGTACGCGCCACCCGCGATGCCGACGACGCCGCGCTGCTCGCGGCGACCCTGCCGCGTCTGGACGCGATGCTCGCCGAGGGCGTGACCACGCTGGAGATCAAGTCCGGCTACGGCCTGACGCTGGACGACGAGCGCAAGCAGCTGCGCGTGGCCCGGCAGCTGGAACGGCTGCGCCGGGTCGAGGTGGTGCCCACCTTCCTCGGCGCGCATGCGGTGCCGCCGGGCCGGCAGGCACAGGAATACATCGACGAGATCTGCGACGCCATGATCCCGGCCATCGCCGGCGAAGGCCTGGCCGAGGCGGTGGACGTGTTCTGCGAGAACATCGCCTTCTCGCGCGAACAGGCCGCGCAGGTATTCGAAGCCGCGCACCGCCACGGGCTGGCGCTGAAGATCCATGCCGAACAGCTGAGCAACCAGCACGGCGCCGAGCTGGCGGCGCGGCATGGCGCGCTGTCCGCCGACCACATCGAACACCTGGACGATGCCGGCATCGCCGCGATGCGCGCCGCCGGCACCGTCGCCGTGCTGCTGCCGGCCGCGTTCTATTTCACCCGCGACACGCGCGTGCCGCCGATCGGGAAACTGCGCGCCGCCGGCGTGCCGCTGGCGCTGGCCACCGACAGCAACCCCGGGACCTCGCCGCTGACCAGCCCGCTGCTGGCGATGAACATGGGCGCGACCCTGTTCCGCATGACCGTGGCCGAGTGCATCGCCGGCTTCACCCGCGAAGCGGCGCGCGCGCTCGGCCGCTTCGACCGCATCGGCCGGCTCGCCGCCGGCTTGGACTGCGACCTTGCCCTCTGGGACATCGACGCACCGGCCGACCTGGTCTACCGCATGGGCTTCAACCCGCTGCACGCGCGCGTGTTCCGCGGCGAACCAACCACCTAGCGCGGGCCCGTCCCGCACATCGCAGACACCCGTGCGCGGCAAGCCGCGCACCTGACCTTGAGAACCTGGAGTAACCCGATGAATTCGCCCCTCACGCTTCGCCCCGGCCATGTTCCGCTGGCCCAGTGGCGCCAGATCCACCGCGGCGCCCGGGTGCGCCTGGACGCAGCGGCGCAGGCCGCGGTGCAGCGCAGCGCGCAGGTGGTGGAGGCCATCGTCGCCAGGGGCGAGCCGGTGTATGGCATCAACACCGGCTTCGGCAAGCTGGCCAGCGTGCGCATCGAGCGCGAGGACCTGGAAACCCTGCAGCGCAACATCGTGTTGTCGCACGCCGCAGGCGTCGGCGAGCCGATGCCCGGCGACGTGGTGCGGCTGATGATGGCGCTCAAGCTCACCAGCCTCGCGCAGGGCGCCTCGGGCATCCGCCCGCAGACCCTGGCGCTGCTGGAAGCACTGCTGCAGCACGATTTCGTGCCGGTGATACCGTGCCAGGGTTCGGTCGGCGCCTCCGGCGACCTGGCGCCGCTGTCGCACCTGGCCGCGGTGATGATCGGCGTCGGCGAAGCCATCGTCGATGGCGTGCGGATGCCGGCCGTCGATGCGCTTGCACGGATCGGCCACGCGCCGCTGGTACTCGGCGCCAAGGAAGGCCTGGCCCTGCTCAACGGCACCCAGTATTCGACCGCCTACGCGCTGGCCGGGCTGTTCGAGATCGAGACCGTGTTCCAGGCCGCGCTGGTCACCGGCGCGCTGTCGGTGGAAGCGGCCAAGGGCTCGGACACGCCGTTCGACCCGCGCATCCACCAGATCCGTGGCCAGCGCGGGCAGATCGCCACCGCCGCTGCGCTGCGCGCGTTGATGGCCGGTTCGGCCATCCGCGAATCGCACCGCGACAACGACGTGCGCGTGCAGGACCCGTACTGCCTGCGCTGCCAGCCGCAGGTGATGGGCGCGGCCCTGGACGTGATCCGCCAGGCAGCGACCACGCTGGAAATCGAGGCCAACGGCGTGTCCGACAACCCGCTGGTGTTCACCGATACCGGCGAAGCCCTGAGCGGCGGCAACTTCCACGCCGAGCCGGTGGCCTTCGCCGCCGACATGCTGGCGATGGCCGTGTGCGAGATCGGTTCGATCAGCGAACGCCGCACCGCCATGCTGGTGGATCCGGCGCTGAGCGGCCTGCCGGCGTTCCTGACCCCGAAGCCGGGGCTGAACTCAGGCTTCATGATCCCGCAGGTGACCGCCGCGGCGCTGGTATCGGAGAACAAGCAGCGCGCCTACCCGGCCAGCGTCGACTCGATCCCGACCTCGGCCAACCAGGAAGACCACGTGTCGATGGCCGCGCACGGAGCGCGGCGCCTGCTGGCGATGGCCGGCAACGCCGCCCACGTCGTCGGCATCGAACTGCTGGCCGCCGCGCAGGGCTGCGACTTCCATGCCCCGCTGCGCTCCAGCGACGCGCTCGAGCGGGTGCGCGCCAGCGTGCGCGCGCAGGTGCCGACGCTGCAGGACGACCGTTACTTCCACCCGGACATGGTGGCCGCCACCGCACTGGTACGCAGCGGCGCCCTGGCCACCGGCCTGCACGAGGTGCTGCCACGCGTCGAGGCCTAGGGCCGCCTCTCCCCCGCCGCGGCGATTGCGGCGGGGGCAAGAACCCAGGCAAGGACCGAGGCGCGGCATTGCCTGCCTGCACACCGCGCCCTGCATACCCTCGCCCACCCTCCGCCGCCCCTGTGCCGATGGCGGACGCATGCATCCACGCGAACCCGAAGGTTTCCCGATGAACACTCTCCCCGACTGGCTGCAGATCCACGAAGGCGATGCGCCGCTGATCGTCAGCTTCCCGCACACCGGCACCGAGCTGCCCGATGCGCTGGCCGGGCATTTCGTGTCGCCGTGGCTGGCGCGGCGCGATGCCGACTGGTGGGTGCACGAGCTGTATGCGTTCGCCCGCGGACTGGGCGCCACCACCGTACGCACCGCGGTCTCGCGCTCGGTGATCGACGTCAACCGCGATCCGTCCGGGGTGTCGCTGTACCCCGGCCAGAACACCACCGGCCTGTGCCCGCTGACCACCTTCGACAACCAGCCGCTGTACCGCGACGGCCATGCGCCCGACGCGGCCGAGATCGCGCGCCGCCGCGATGCCTACTTCATGCCCTACCACGCCGCGCTGGCCGCGCAGATCGCGCGCCTGCGCCGCCGCCACACCACCGTGGTGGTCTATGACGCGCATTCGATCCGCTCGCGCATCCCGCACCTGTTCGACGGCGAGCTGCCGCAGTTCAACATCGGCAGCGCCGGCCCCGGCGGCGAGCCGGACACGTCCTGCGACAACGCACTGACCGACGTGGTCGAGAACCTGTGCGCGCTCAGTGGCCTGGGCCATGTGCGCAACGGCCGCTTCAAGGGCGGCTGGATCACCCGCCACTACAGCGACATCCCCGGCGGCGTGCACACCCTGCAGATGGAGCTGGGCTGCCGCGGCTACATGCACGAACCGGCCGACGTGGACGAGCACGGCTGGCCCACGCCGTACGACCCCGGACACGCCGCGCCCGTACGCAACACCCTGCAGCAGGTACTCAGCGCCTGTCTGGAATTCGCTACCCGGAGAAACCCATGACCCGTCACGATCCTTCCCGCAGCCCGCGCGCGCCGCGCGGCAATACGCTCAACTGCAAGTCCTGGCAGACCGAGGCGCCGTTCCGCATGCTGCAGAACAACCTCGACGCCGAAGTGGCCGAGGACCCCGCCTCGCTGGTGGTCTACGGCGGCATCGGCCGCGCCGCGCGCGACTGGGAGAGCTACGACACGATCCTGGAAACGCTCAGGCGCCTGGACGACAACCAGACCCTGCTGGTGCAGTCCGGCAAGCCGGTGGGCGTGTTCCCCACCCATCCCGACGCGCCGCGCGTGCTGATCGCCAACTCCAACCTGGTGCCGCACTGGGCCAACTGGGAGCACTTCAACGAGCTCGATAAAAAAGGCCTGATGATGTACGGGCAGATGACGGCCGGCTCGTGGATCTACATCGGCTCGCAGGGCATCGTGCAGGGCACCTACGAGACCTTCGTGGAGATGGGCCGGCAGCATTACGGCGGCAGCCTGGCCGGCAAGTGGATCCTCACCGCCGGCCTGGGCGGCATGGGCGGCGCGCAGCCGCTGGCCGCGTCGCTGGCCGGCGCCAGCAGCCTGACCATCGAATGCCGCCAGAGCAGCATCGACTTCCGCCTGCGCACCCGCTACGTGGACGAACAGGCCAGCGACATCGACGACGCGCTGGCGCGCATCGCCAGGTACACCGCCGCCGGCGAAGCCAGGTCGATCGCCCTGCTCGGCAACGCCGCCGAGATCCTGCCGGAGCTGGTGCGCCGCGGCGTGCGCCCGGACTGCGTCACCGACCAGACCAGCGCCCACGACCCGGTGCACGGCTACCTGCCGATCGGCTGGACGGTGGAACAGTGGCTGGCCGGACAGAAGGCCGACCCTGAGAAAGTGCGCGACGCCGCCAAGGCGGCCATGCGCGTGCACGTGGAGGCCATGCTGGCGTTCCATGCGGCCGGTATCCCGACCGTCGACTACGGCAACAACATCCGCCAGATGGCCTTCGACGAAGGCCTGAAGAACGCCTTCGACTTCCCCGGCTTCGTGCCGGCCTACGTGCGCCCGCTGTTCTGCCGCGGCGTCGGCCCGTTCCGCTGGGTGGCGCTGAGCGGCGACCCCGAGGACATCTACAGGACCGACGCCAAGGTCAAGGAAATCATCGCCGACGACCCGCACCTGCACCGCTGGCTGGACATGGCGCGCGAGCGCATCAGCTTCCAGGGCCTGCCCGCGCGCATCTGCTGGGTCGGTCTGGGCCTGCGCCACAAGCTCGGCCTGGCCTTCAACGAAATGGTGCGCAACGGCGAACTGAAGGCGCCGGTGGTGATCGGCCGCGATCACCTGGACAGCGGCAGCGTCGCCTCGCCCAACCGCGAGACCGAAGCGATGAAGGACGGCAGCGATGCCGTGTCCGACTGGCCGCTGCTCAACGCCATGCTCAACGTCGCCGGCGGCGCCACCTGGGTCAGCCTGCACCACGGCGGCGGCGTCGGCATGGGCTACAGCCAGCACTCCGGCGTGGTCATCGTCTGCGACGGCAGCGAAGCCGCCGACCAGCGCATCGCCCGCGTGTTGTGGAACGACCCCGGCACCGGCGTCATGCGCCACGCCGATGCCGGCTACGACATCGCCATCGACTGCGCGAGGGAAAAGGGGCTGGACCTGCCGGGCATCCTCGGCTGATCCTCCCCTGCCACTGGCGCGCCCCGTTGGCGGGGCGCACCCGTGGCAGGCCGCCGGCGGTCCGGGCGCGGAGCCGGGACCGGCCGCGCACCGGCGGCGCCACCCGACCGGTGCCCGCCCGCGTCCCGCCATTTCCCGGGAGCGCTTGAATCCAAACCGCGCACCCGCTGCATCCAAGCCATGAACCCGCCCGATGGCGGCATGACAGCGAGGACGCATGCACACCCACCGCCCCCCTTCCCACCGTGCGGGCCCGATCGGCCGGCGACTCGCCGCCGGTTGCCGCGCCGCGGCCCTGCTGGCGCTCGCCGGCCCCGCCCTGGCCGCCGCCGATACCGCCCCGGCGCTGCCGGACGACCCCACGGGCCGCGTCGCCCGGCAACTGCTCCAGCAGGTGGACAACGCCGCGCCGGCACAGCTCGAGCAGTGGCTGCCCAGCATCCTGTCCGACACCATCGGCAACCAGGACAAGGCCGCGTTCGTGGCCGGGCTGGTCTCGGCGGCACGCGACGGCGGCGGGCTGGAGGTGTTCGATGTGCGCGCCGACAAGCGGCACCCCGGCGTGCTTGGCGTCGCCGTCAAGGCGCGCCGCGACGGTCGGCCGGCATTGCTGTGGTTGACCGCTGATCCGGACACCCCGGGACGGTTGTCCGAGGCGATGGCATTGCCGATGGACGATCCGGCGCTGTATGCCGGCTGGCCGGCGCAGGGCGGCGCCACCGGGGCCGGGCTGACCCGCCTGCTGCAGGGCGCGCTCGACCGCCTCGCGCAGCACGAGGACTTCTCCGGCTGCCTGACCGTGCAGCAGGCCGGCAGCGTGGTGTTCGACGAATGCCGCGGCCTTGCCGAACGCAACTTCGGCGTGCCGGCCGATCACCGCACCCGCTTCCATATCGGCTCGATCAACAAGATGTTCACCGCCGTGGCCATCGCGCAGCTGGTGGAGGCCGGCAAGCTGTCGTGGGACGACACCCTGGCACGGCACCTGCCCGAGTACCCCGACCAGGCCGGTGCGCGCAGGATCACCCTGTGGCAACTGCTGCACCACACCGCCGGGCTCGGGGATTTCCTGGTGCCGGAGTACTTCGCAGACTCGCAGCGCTTCGTCGATCCGGGCGACTACCTGGACCTGATCGCGCGGCAACCGCGCGTCGCCGAACCCGGTACGCAATGGAACTACAGCAACGCCGGCTACATGCTGCTCGGCCGCATCGTCGAAAAAGCCTCTGCCGAGCCCTATGACCACTACCTGCAGCGCCACGTCTTCGCCCCCGCGCAGATGCACGACAGCGGTTTCGACACGCTCGACCAGGTGGTGCCGCGGCTGGCGGTCGGCTATTACCGCGACGGGCTTTTCTCCAGCACCTGGAAAGCGGCCTGGCTCAAGCTGGGCTACAAGGGCGGCCCGGCCGGCGGGGGCTACTCCAGCAACGCCGACCTGCTGCGGTTCGCACAGGCGTTGCGCACGGGCAAACTGGTCACGCCGGCCACCCTGGAGCGGATGTTCGCCGACCCGGTGCCCGCGGGCCCCGGCGGCTATGCCGCCGGGTTCGGCCAGCGGCTGTCGCATGGCCGGCACATCCGTGGGCACGCCGGCGGCATCGAGGGCACCACGGCCAACCTGGCCATGGTCTGGGAAACCGGGGCGACCGTGGCATTGACCAGCAACCAGGGGGAGAGCCAGAACTGGATGCTGGCCGAGCGCATCGCGGACCTGCTCGCCGCCAGCGCACCCGGGCCCTGACCCCCTGCCCCACGCTTTCCTGCCGTTCCCGTCCTTCCCCTACTCCCGACCGTTGCACGGAGCCATAACCATGGATTTTCTGTTTATTCCCGTTGTCGTCATGCTTGCGCCGGTGCTGATCGTGCTGATCGTGCTGCGCTACCGTTACCTGCAGGCCCAGGCCCGCTACACCGCCCTGTTGGCACTGGCCGACAAGGGCGTGGACCTGGGCGCACAACTGCTGGAGCCGCCCGCGGCCGACGTCCAGCGGCGCCACGGGCTGGTCCTGGTCGGTGGCGGTCTCGGGCTGATGGCGATGTTCCTGGCCCTGCCCGGCAGCTTCGACAGCGGCCTGGCGGTCAGCCGGCTGTGGGGCATCGGCCTGCTGCCCCTGGCCACCGGCCTGGGGTACCTGACCAGCGCCTGCCTGGATCGCCGGGACGGCGTGCGTGGCTGACGATGCCGCGGCCGCGCGCGTCGACCAGGCCCTGGCCGCACGCGCCCGGCACGGCGACCGGCAGGCATTCGAGCACCTGGTACGGCGGCACCAGGGCCTGGTGCGCGCGCAGTTGCGGCGCCTGCTGCATGGCGACCACAGCCTGGCCGACGACCTGGCCCAGGAGACCTTTCTGCTGGCCTGGCGCAAGCTGGCGCAGTTCCGCGGCGATGCGCAGTTCTCGACATGGCTGTACCGCATCGCCTACACCTGCTTCCTGCAGGCGCGCCGCCAGCCCGCGCAGCGCGAGCGCACGGAACCGGAACGCATGGACCTGCTGCAGGCGCCGGCACATGGCATCGACCTGCAGTTGGACCTGCAGCGTTGCATGGGGCGCCTGTCCGCCGCCGAACAGGCCGTACTGCTGCACTGCGTGCAGATGGGCCTGAGCCATGACCAGGCAGCCTATGTGCTGGCCATGCCACTGGGCACGGTCAAGACCCATGCCTTGCGCGGCAAGGCCAAACTCAAGGCATGCCTGGCAGCGTGGCGCGATGACGACAGTGAGGAAACACACCCATGAGTGATCCACGACAGCGCGACCTGGACACGCTCCTGCGCCGCGAATTCGAAGGCCCGGTTGCCGACGATGGCTTCAGCGACCGGGTGCTGCGGCAGTTGCCGCCTCGCCGCAACCTGCGCTGGCCGCTGTGGCTGGGGCTGTCCGTGGGCGCAAGCGCCGCCGGGCTGGCGCTTGCGCGCACGCCCCTGCTCCGCATCGGCTGGCAGGACTGGCTCGCGGGCCAGCTCTCGGCTGCCGGAATCGGCATGTGGCTCATGGCGATGGGCATCGCCTGGCTGGTGGCGGCCTGGGCACTGTCGGCAACCGCGTCACGCTGAACGCCAGCCGGGTGTGGACAGGGAGCCACCTCCACGGCACCCTGCCGCGACGCAAAGCCCTCGCCCACGGCCCCCCGCGCATGCCAGCACCGCCCTGCGCAACCGGAACCACGGCCAGGGCGACGCATTCACCGGAGCCTCCATGAATCTGAGCATCCGCGATGAAACCCCGGGCGACGTGGACGCCATCGCCCGCATCACCGAGGCCGCGTTTGCCAACGCGCCGCATGCCAGCCGCACCGAACACCGCATCGTCGATGCGCTGCGCGAAGCCGGGCAGCTGAGCGTTTCGCTGGTGGCGCTGGAAGGCGATGAGCTCGTCGGCCATGTCGCACTGTCGCCGGTGACGTTGTCCTCCGGCGACTGCGGCTGGTACGGATTGGGCCCGATCTCGGTACGTCCGGACCGGCAAGGCCACGGCATCGGCTCGGCACTGATGGTCGAAGCCATCGAGCGTCTCAAGGCCGGCCACGCTGCCGGCTGCGTGCTGCTGGGCGATCCACGCTATTACGCGCGCTTTGGCTTCAGCGCCTGCGCGCGACTGGTGTTGCCCGGGGTTCCAGCAGAGTACTTCCAGGCGTTGCCGCTGGCCGGCGCACTGCCGGCCGCCGAAGTCGGCTATCACGCCGCATTCGCCGTGGGCAGCTGACAGGGTCACGATGCCGCGGCGGACCGTCAGCCGCCGCACGCACATGAGCCCTCACACCACACAGGCCGATGCACCGCGTCGAAACCGCCACGCCGGCGCCACCGTGGCGGCGCGGCCCTCAATGGCGGGCGCGCCCGGCGTCCTTTGCCCCGTTGCCCTGCGTGGCCAGGCGGCTCTGCGCGAACTCCGGGAACACCTCGGCCAGCGGTTCCTTGTCCGGCAGGATATAGAAAACGCCGCCACGCTCGAACGTCTGGCGCACGACCTGCTCGTAGAACTCCGGCGAGACGTTGATGCAACCATGGGTGACGCGGTTGTCGTCCGGCGTCGGCGAGGCGAGCCGTTCCGGGCGCCGCTCGGCGGGAACACCGGTTGCGGTCGGATGGATCGACACCGCGGACTCGTAGTCCACCCACAACACGCGCCCGGCATCGAGCGAGGGGCCGTAGCCCCCCACGAAGCGACCGGCGGGGGTCGTGCGGTCGCGGCCGGGAATCTCGCGGAGCGCCAGGCCGGCGATGCCGGGGGCGATGTGGTCCCCGACCGCCGAGCCGAACAGCGCAGGCGCGGCGCCACGCAGGCGGCCATCACCACCGAACACCAGGATCTGCGCCGCGGCCTTGTCCATGATCGCGAAGGGATAGCCTTCGGTGTCGCGGCTGGCGACCACCCAGCCCGCCAGTTCGATCACCGTCTCGGACACTTCCTGTCCCTGCGGCAGCTGATCGACGGCAGCCGCCGGCTGCGCGCCTGCATCGTCCTGGGCGTGGGTGACGCCGATGCCCGCGCAGGCCAGCATCATCGCCAGCACGCCGCCTTGGACGGTACGGATCGCAGGGTGTTTGTACATGCGTATGGGGGACTCCCTGGGTACGGCAATTGACTGGCGGAAGGAATCCAGTGGCCGGTGACGGCCACCGGATCCCGGCTTCATCGACGCACCACGAAGGGTGCGGAAACGATCAACCGCGTGCCGCGCGGCGCGGTGCGGATTCGAGCTGCTGGACGCGGCCCTCGATCTGGTCCAGGCGCTGGTTGGCGCGCTGTGCGGACTGGTTGGCCGATTCAGCGCTCTGCGCCGCGCCCTGCACCTTCGCGTCGAGCTGATCGAGGCGGCTGTTGATGTTGGCGAACTCGTTCTTGTAGGTCGCGCAGGCGCCAAGGCCGAGGGTGGCGACGAGTGCGACACCCAGCATGCCTGCGCTCTTGAGATGTTGTCGGGTCATGAACATTCCACTCCTGCTTCGTCGGGGAGCTTGGAATATAGCGGCCTTTTCGCAGAAGCAATGACCATGCCTTCAGCTGATGTTGCTGCACGTGGATGGACTGTGAAGATGCGGAAACATGCTGGAATCACGCTTCCAATCCGGCAATTCACCGTGCAATGCGCAGCATCCCGACACGCCATCACGAACCTGTCTGAGGTGATTGCGGGTAATTGAAGGCCGGTATTCAGCGTTGATGGATGAGCCCTGACTGCAACGGCGAGTCGCCAGGCAACGTCATCGACTCCCCGGGTCCATCGGCGAGGACAGGTACATGTTCCGCGCGCGGCGCCCGCGACCGCCCTGGCGTCTTCGCGCTTCATCCCGCACTGCATCCGATGCCGCCGCTTGAGGGAACAACGGCGGCTCGACGCGCACCACCAGCTCACCGGCGCAGCGGACGCGTGCCGTTGCCGGCAACGGCATCCGTTGCCCATCGACGGAGGCATTGGCGGCGCGCGTCCAACCGCCGCCATCCAACGCCGCGCGGGGCAGGTCGCGCCCCGCCGTCCTGCTACGGCGGCGGCTACCTGATCTGCGGAAACACGACCTCATCGCCATAGACGATGCCCACGACGGTTTCCAGGAACGCATTGGTCGGAATGCGCTCGCCATTGGTCGAGTAGGCGATGGCCAGCTCATCGGCCGGGTTGTAGATGACCCGCGAATGGGAGCCGAGCACGTCGCCGGCATGGCCGAGAAAACGGTTCTCTCCGTACGTGAATTCCGCCAATCCCCTTCCCCAGCCGCTGCCCAGCGCCGGCTTCATCTGCTCCAGGGTCTCCCTGCGCAGGATCCCGTACTGGAACAGGCGGGTGATCAGCACATCCAGATCCCGGGTGGTGCTGGCGATGTCGCCCACGCCGATCACGTTGGTATAGGCGATATCCTTGATCTCCTGCCACTGCCCCGCGAATGCATAGGACTTGAAGGTATTGGCGGGATGCGACCCGACCGACGCCAGGCTGCCCAGGCCAAGCGGTTCTGCGATCTCGCGTGCGACGATCTCGTGGTAGGCGCGCCCATGTTTCTGCTCCAGGATCATGCGCAGCAGGAAATAGGCCGAGTTGGAATAAGCGACGCGTTCGCCGGGCTCGAAGGCCACGCCCTGCCGCTTTATCTCCTCCAGGATCTCCGGCTCGCCGACTTCGTCGACCACCCAGACCGTGCCGTTCCTCACCGCGAAATTCCCCAGGCCACTGCTGTGCTCCAGCAGGTTCCTGACGGTGATTTTCCGCGATGACGGCATGTCGGGCAGGAAGTCGGACAGCCTGTCATCCAGGCTCAACCGCCCATCCTCGACCAGTTTGAACACCAGTATCGCCGTTACCATTTTCGTCACCGACGCGATCTGGTACCTGCTGTCCGCGTCATGGGCAAAGCCAGGCAGGCGGTTCTGCCCGAAGCTCCTGGCATAGACCTCGCGGCCGCCCTTGAAGATGGAGATGCTGCCAATACCGCCATTGTTGTCTTCCACATAGCTGAGGAACTGGTCCAGCCTTTCCCCATGTATCTCCTGCGTCGGCACGGGGGCCGGATGCGCCGCATGCGCGAGCGCGCAAGCCGGAAGCAGCAACAGCAGGGCAGCCAATCTCTTCATGTCGCCAGCCTTGATCCACGTGTTGGTCGGGTTACGTTGCGTGATGCGCCTGCCCTGGACAAGCCACGTGCCGGCCGGTAGCCCCCTCCACGATGGCCGAACACATGACCGGTAGTGATTCGGGGTCGTGTCCGCACGCCGGCTGGCCGATTCAACGAGCCAATCCAACGGGCCAATCCAACTGGCTCATCCAAGGCGGCACGGCCCGGTCACAACCACGCGATCGACCGGCACATTCCACCCGGTCCTCCACGCGCCATCGCCGGGCCTGTTTGCCGCTTCGGATCGATGGCGGGAGGGTCCAGCGGCAGCGTGGCCGGCGTCGCTGCAGACACGAAGTCCGCCCCGGCTCTTCGCGGGTTTTCGACACACGTCTGCGCCATCGCATCGATCCCGGACACTCCAATGTGCAGGGTGCCTGCCAGCGAACCGCGACAGGCGCTTCCTCCGTCGCAGCGCCTTCCGATCCCGGCACATGCAGGCGACCAGGAAGCCCGCATGCGCGGGCGTCCTGGTGATGCACGATCAGCGCGACACGATCACCGGGTCGGTGCCGCCTGCGCCGGTGCGTTCTTCACGTAGCGGTCGAACCAGGCCAGCATCTCGGCCACCAGCTGCGAATTGGATTCCAGCGCGGTGTACCAGTGCGGTTCGTGCGGCAACATCACCAGCCGGGTGGTGCCGCCATTGCCGCGGATCGCCTGGTAGAGCTTGCGCGACTGGAACGGTTCGGTGCCGGGGTTGGCATCGTCCTCGCCATGCACCAGCAGCAGCGGCAGCTTGATCCTGTCGGCATAGAAGTACGGCGAGGCCTTCAGGTACACATCCTGCGCCTGCCACACCGAGCGGCGCTCGTTCTGGAAGCCGAACGGGGTGAAGGTCTTGTTGTACGAGCCGCTGGTGGCCACGCCGGCCTTGAACAGGTCGGTGTGGGCGATCAGGTTGGCGGTCATCAGGCCACCGTGGCTGTGGCCGGTGACGCCGATGCGGTTGCGGTCCACCACGCCCAGTTCGACGGCCTTGTCCACCGCGGCCCTGGCATCGGCGGTGAGCTGTTCCAGGTAAGTGTCGTAGGCCGTCTTCGGGTCGCCGACGATCGGGAACGAGGCGTTGTCGATGATCGCGTAGCCGGCCAGCAGCATCAGTCGGTACGGTGCCAGGCGGGTGAACGTCTGCTGCGATCCGGACACCTGCCCGGCCTGCGCGCTGTTGGCGAAGTCGGCCGGGTAGGCATAGAGGATGGCCGGCAGGCGCTGGCCTTCCGTGTAGCCCGGCGGGGTGTACAGGGTGAAGGACAGGTCGATGCCGTCGGCGCGCTTGTAGGTGACCAGCCGCTTCTGGATCTGCCGCACCTCCGGGGTGGGGTCGGCCACGCGGGTCAGCTGGCGGCCTTCGGCGGCGTACTGCGCCTCGCCTTCCCGGGCCGCGGCATCGCGCGCGCCCAGCTCGCGCAGCCAGGCATTGGGCGGGTCGATCACCGACTGGTGCCAGGTGAGGTAGCGGCCCGGTTCGGCGGTGAAGCCGAGGAACTGGTCGTAGGCATCGGCCGCGCTGCGGAACAGGCGTTCGCTCCTGAGCGTGGCCAGGTCCAGGCGGTCGAGGAACGGGCGATCGCCCTGCGGCGAACTGCCCTGCCCGCGCAGGAACACCTTGCCGTCTTCCTCGCGCACCACCATCGCGCCATTGGCCAGGCGCTGGTAGACGAAGTTGCCGGGGTCGCCATACAGCTCGTCGCTGGACAGGTCCCACAGCAGGCGCGCGGCCTGCTTCGGGTCGTCGATGTCGACGATGCGGGTCTGCCGCCAGTGACGGTTCTCGTCGTACTCGCTGAGGAAGCTGCGCTGCGGCTGCGCGGTCCAGTCGAAGCCGGCGTAGCGCTGGGTGGTGCGGGCGATTTCGCGCGGCGCGGCGGTGAACGGCGCCGACTGCAGCATCAGCCGGTCGCGCTGCGGCACGCTGACGTTCCAGTCGCCCTTGTCCAGCGCCTCGGCCCATACCAGGGTGGCCGGGTCGGTGGCGCGCCAGTCGAAATCGCGCGGGCCTTCGGGCACGCCGTGTACCGGCACGCGCTCGGCCAGCGGCAGCGAGGCGATGCGCACGTGGCTGCCGGTGGCCACGTCCAGCACATCCACGTCGTAGGCGAAGCGCTGGTAGGTGACCGCATGCGAGAACGGCGGCTTGAGCGTCTGGGTAAGCACGTGCACGCCATCGGGCGCGCCGTTGACCCCGTTGTACAGCTGCGGTGCGCCCACCGGGCGGAGCTTGCCGGAGCCGGCATCGACCACCGCCAGCTGCGACTGGCCGTAGTAAGCGAACAGGCGTTCGTCATGGGCGCTGGCCAGGGTGTCGCGGGTTTCGTAGGTGCTGCTCTGGCCCTTGGCACCGAGCGATTCCTGCACGTCCGGGCCATAGACGTCGTCGCCGGCCGGCGCCGGGCCCTGGTTGGCCGGCACCAGTTTGACCAGCAGGCGGTTGCCGCCGTCCAGCCATTGCACGGTGCTGCCGAACATGGGGTTCAGGCGTGCGCCGGGGATCTGCCGGACCTGGCCGCTGGCGGCATCGCCCACCCACAGCTGCACCGAATCGGCGACCACGTTCTGGAAGGCGAAGCGCCGGCCGTCCGGCGACCACAGCGCACCGCCGGCGCAGGCATCGGCGGGCAGCGGCACGCGGACCTGCCCGCCACTGGCGATGTCCACCAGGGTGAAGTCGGCGACGCAGGCGGGAATACCGTAGCCGCCCGGGGTATCGTGGCGGCTGCGGTTGCCCGGCTCCAGGCGCAGGCCAGCCAGTTTCAGGTAGGGCCGCGCGACGCGGCTGATCGACGGATAGGTCTGGCTGGTGGTCAGCAGCAGGCGCTTGCCGGTGGGGTCGACGCTGGGCATCGGCGGTGGCGGCGCCGTCAGTACCTTCAACAGTTCGGCCGGCGGCTTGGCGTATTCGGCATGCGCAGGCATGCTGAGCAACAAGGTGGTGGCGGTCGCGGCCAGTGCCGCGGACCAGGCGGTGCAACGGATGCTCATGGTTTCCCTCATGCGCTGGAAAGACGCCGGCCGCAGGCCGGTGGCAGCCGAATCTAGCACCGCGCGGGTGGCCGACGGATGGGCCAGAAGCAAGGGGTATCGCCTGATGGGGGCCTGCCGCGGCCGGCAACCGGGGCCGCATGGCGGGCGGCCTGCCGAATGCATGCTGAAGATGCGCACTGGGTGAAAGAACAACGCCCTCTTACTTGCTATGTTGCCAACGCCATGAAACCTGCCGCCGGAACGCCGACGCCCCCCTCGCTGCCACGCGAACTGCGCAGCATACCGCTGCGTACCATCGCCCCGGTCGCCACGCTGGCTTTGATGGTGTTCGCCGGCTGGCTGGCATGGCAGCGGCTGCCGTTGCAGTCACTGGCGGCGCTGGCCTGCGCGACGCCGGCCGCGGTCGCCACCTGGCTGGTGCACAAGCATGCCGTGCAACTGTCCAGCGCCGGCCTGCTGCTGTGCCTGGTGAACGTGGCCGGGTGCCTGCTCGCTGCCGGCGAGCTGGGCCAGCGCGCCCTGCCCTGGTCGCTGCTGGCGCTGATGGCCAATTTCTTCCTGGTCCACAATCGCATCGCCACGCCGGCGAACTTGCTGCTGGTGGCCGGCCTGCTGGCGATACCGGGGGTGCTGCGCGCCCCCGCGCTCGATATCCAGGCGCTGGTGGTGATGGGCCTGATCATGGCTTTCGGCTTCCACTTCTCGCGGCGCCTGCAGGGCGACCGCACGCGGCTCGAACTACTGGCCTCGCTCGACGAGCTGACCGGCCTGCCTAACCGCCGCGCGCTGGAAAAGACCCTGATGCAGCAGATCGGCAGCGCCCGCAACGGGCGTTTCCGGAGTGCGCTGGTGATCCTGGACATCGACCACTTCAAGGACGTCAACGACCACTACGGGCATACCGCCGGCGACAATGCGCTGGTCGAGCTGGCGGCGATCCTGCGGCTGGAGCTGCGCGAGCAGGACAGGGTCTTCCGCTTCGGTGGCGAGGAGTTCGTGATCCTGGCCGAGGCCGGCAACCGCGACGCACTGGCCAGCTTCACCGAGCGGGTGCGCGAATCGGTCCAGCAATCGCTGCACGGCCCCGGCGGCGGCATCACCATCTCGCTGGGCGCGGCCATGTACGCCGGCGAGCAGTACTGGCAGGACTGGTTCTCGCGCGCCGACGCGGCGCTGTACCTGGCCAAGGGCAACGGCCGCAACAGCGTGGTGATCGCCGACGACCTGGGCTGAACGCAAGCGCCCCCGGCGGAAAAGGAAAGAGCCGCATGCGCGGCTCTTCCGGGGTACGGACTACGCGACGGTCACGAACGCAGCGGGATGACGCGGATCTCGACGCGGCGGTTCTGCGCGCGGCCGGCATCGGTGTCGTTGCTGGCGATCGGGTAGTTCTTGCCGGCGCCCAGGGTCTCGATGCGCTCGCGCTGCACGCCCTGTGCGGCGAGATAGGCGGCCACGGCATCGGCGCGTTCCTTGGAGATGCGGTTGTTGACCGCGTCGGTACCGATGCTGTCGGTGTGGCCGACCACTTCGATCATGGTCTGGTTGTACTCGGCCAGGGTCGCGGCCACGCCATTGAGGGCGCCGTAGAACTGCGGCTTGAGCGCGGTCTTGTTGAAATCGAAGGTGATGCCGTCGGGCAGGTTCAGGGTGATGTTGTCGCCCTGGCGCTGCACGTCGATGCCGGTGTTGGCGGTGCGCTCGCGCAGGGCGCGCTCCTGGCGGTCCTGGTAGTTGCCGATGGCCGCGCCGGACAGCGCGCCGATGCCGGCGCCGACCATGGCCCGCTGGCGGCGCTCGGTGGCGTTGTCGCCGCTGAGCAGGCCGGCGGCCACGCCGATGGCGGTACCGATCAGGGCCCCCTTGCCGGTGCGGTTCTGCTGCTGGGTGGGGTTGCCGTACGGATCACTCTGCACATAGGAGCCGCCGGTGGCGCAGGCCGACAGCACGGCGGCGCTCACCAGGCCGATGGAAAGGTTGCGGATAACGGTGCGGGTGCTCATCGGGGGAATCTCCGTCTAGGGCCGGCCGTGCCAGCGTGGATTGCGCAGGCAGGATAAACAGCCCGGTGCGATTGGCGCATGACGACACCGCCCGCGGCCGGGGCTCCATTCAGGTAGCTGTCCAAGGACGGAATCGCGACGCTGGCACCCCGTCGCGCCGCATCTGGCCAGCTGGCGTCGCGGCATGCCGTGTATCGCCACTAATCGTCACTACGTGCCGCCGCGGCGCACCCTCGGGTCACCGGATCCGCACTCGCCCCCGTGCCCACCCACGTCCGCGGCGGTTCTACCCACCGGCCGGCGACCACGTCGCGCTGTAGAGCTGCCACTGCCCGTCCTTGTCCCGCCAGTGGCTGGTGACCTGCTGCAGTTGCCCGCGCTCGGGCAGGAAGCGGCCATCGCCGCCGGTGAGCAGCACGCTGAAGCGGACCGTGGCGGTACCGCCCTGTCCCATCGCCACCTGCAGCGGGCCGGTGCGTGCGCCGACCCGGGCGTTGAGCAGCAACTGCCCGCGCAGCAGCCGCTCCAGGCCGGCACGGTCCAGGCTGTCGTTGCCGATGAAGTCGGCAGCCACGTGCGCCATGAAATCCCGCGGACTGCCCTGCTCCACCGCAGCCTGCATCCGCGCCACCGTGTCGCGCAGGCGCTGCTCCGGTGCCTGCCGCGCGCAGGCGCCGACGGCCAGCACGATCAGCGCAATACGCGCGCAGTTGAAGACCGTTCGGATCATCGCTCCCTTCGCCTTTTCCATTCTGGACGGTATGCTGCGGCAATGGCCCCCATGGTGCACGGCCGCCATGCCCACTAGACCACAACCATTTCCTGGAGGGGAAAATGAATCTGGAACGTCCCTGGCTGCAGAGTTACCCCGCTGGCGTGCCTGCCGAGATCGACGTCGATGAATTCCGCTCCGTGGCCGCGGTGTTCGATGCTTCCGTGGCCAAGTTCCGCGATCGCCCCGCCTACTCCAATTTCGGCAAGGTGCTGACCTACGGCCAGGCCGACGCCCTGGTGACCCAGTTCGCCGCCTACCTGCTGGGCGAGCTGCAGCTGAAGAAGGGCGACCGCGTGGCGGTGATGATGCCCAACTGCCTGCAGTACCCGATCGCCACCTTCGGCATCCTGCGCGCCGGCCTGACCGTGGTGAACGTCAACCCGCTCTATACCCCGCGCGAGCTGAAGCACCAACTGGTCGATTGCGGCGCCTCGGCGCTGGTGGTGGTGGACAACTTCGGCGACACCGTGCAGCAGGTCATCGCCGAGACCCCGGTCAAGCAGGTGATCACCACCGGGCTGGGCGACATGCTCGGCTTCCCCAAGGGCGCGATCGTCAATTTCGTGCTCAAGTACGTCAAGAAGATGGTGCCGGACTACCGCATCAAGGGCACGATCCGCTTCCGCGAAGCGCTGCGCCTGGGCGCGCGCCATGCCCTGCCTCCGGTGGAGATCAACCACGACGACATCGCCTTCCTGCAGTACACCGGCGGCACCACCGGCGTGGCCAAGGGCGCCATGCTCACCCACCGCAACCTGGTGGCGAACATGCAGCAGGCCTCGGCGTGGATCTCGGCCTCGGGGGTCAAGCCCGGCGAGGAAGTGATCATCACCGCGCTGCCGCTGTACCACATCTTCGCGCTGACGGCCAACGGCCTGGTCTTCATGAAGCTGGGCGGCCTGAACCACCTGATCACCAATCCGCGCGACATGAAGGGCTTCGTCAAGGAGCTGCGCAACAACCGCTTCACCGCCATCACCGGCGTCAACACGCTGTTCAACGGCCTGCTCAACACGCCGGGCTTCGAGGACGTGGATTTCTCCTCGCTCAAGGTCACCCTGGGCGGCGGCATGGCGGTGCAGCGGGCGGTGGCCGAGCGCTGGAAGAAGATCACCGGCACCACCCTGGTGGAAGCCTACGGCCTGACCGAAACCTCGCCAGCGGCCTGCATCAACCCGCTGGACCTGGCCGAGTACAACGGCGCCATCGGCCTGCCCATCCCCTCCACCGATGCCTGCGTGAAGGACGACGACGGCAACATGCTCGCCGTCGGCGAAGTCGGCGAGCTGTGCATCCGCGGCCCGCAGGTGATGAAGGGCTACTGGCACCGCCCCGACGAGACCGCCAAGGCGATGGACGCCGGCGGCTGGCTGCATACCGGCGACATGGCGCGCATGGACGAGAAGGGCTTCTTCTACATCGTCGACCGCAAGAAGGACATGATCCTGGTGTCCGGCTTCAACGTGTACCCGAACGAGGTCGAGGACGTGATCGCGATGATGCCGGGGGTCCTGGAAGTGGCCGCGGTCGGCGTGCCGAACGAGAAGTCCGGCGAGGTGGTCAAGGTGGTCATCGTCAAGAAGGACCCGAACCTGACCGAGGAGCAGGTCAAGGAGTTCGCCCGCGCCAACCTGACCGGCTACAAGCATCCGCGCATCGTCGAGTTCCGCAAGGAGCTGCCCAAGACCAACGTCGGCAAGATCCTGCGCCGCGAACTGCGCGACGCCCCGCCGGCCGGCTGAAGCCCGCCGCCCCCGCCGTTTCCATGAAGGCCCCGCCGGCTCCGGCGGGGCCTTTGCGCATTCGTGGCGCCCGCCGCGTGTAGGATCGCGGAGTGCCAGCGTCCGGCCCGCCGCCCACGCTTCCGATTCTGCGGGCCTCCTGCAAGGACCCAGCCCATGAACGCGATCGAACTGTTGCCTGTCGGCACCCCCGCCACCTCCTACGCCACCCCCTACTCCACCATCCGCGTGCACGACGCCGCCGCCGGCGACGTGCATTGGCTGCACATGCACGCCGACGCCGGCCCCGGCGTGCGCCCCTGCTTCCGCAAACCGCTGATGACCGAGATGCACGCCTATCTGGACGGCATCACCGGCGACCCGCAGGCCAGGCCCGAGCGCCTGCGCCACCTGGTCCTGGCGTCGGCGGCCGACGCGTTCAACCTCGGCGGCGACCTGGACGTGTTCTCCGCCCTGATCCGTGCGCGCGACGGCGACGGCCTGCTGCGCTACGCGCGCAGCTGCGTCGATGGCGTGTACCGCTTCCATGCCGGCCTGGACGGCAGCTTCCGCACCATCGCCCTGCTGCAGGGCGACGCGCTCGGCGGCGGCCTGGAAATGGCCCTGTCCTGCCACACCATCGTCGCCGAGGAAGGCGTCGGCATGGGCCTGCCGGAAGTGCTGTTCGGCCTGTTCCCGGGCATGGGCGCCTACAACTTCCTGAGCCGGCGCGTGTCTCCGCAGCTGGCCGAGCGCATCATCCTGGAGGGCCGGGTGTACAGCGCCGAGGAAATGCACGCCATGGGCGTGGTCGACATCCTGGTACCGCGCGGCCAGGGCGAACAGGCGGTCAACGACCTGATCCGCCAGCAGCAGCGCATCCCGCAGTCGTACCTGGCGATGAACGCGGTACGCGGCATTTCCAACCGGGTCGACTACCAGGAGCTGATGGACATCACCCGGGTCTGGGTGGATGCGGCGCTGGCGCTGGACGAGAAGTCGCTGCGCACCATGGACCGGCTGGTCAAGGCGCAGACCCGCCGCAGCGGCCAGGTGCGGAGTTGAACGGCAGCGGGACGGCGATGGAGCTCAGCCGGTCACGTCGTCGTGCGATTGCGCGCGCCCCTGGGCGCGCGCATCCAGCGCCTGGCGCCCCTCCAGCAGCGCGGCACCGATGCGTGCGTGCAGCGGTTTCCATTCGCCCTTGAGTTGCCAGTCGGCCATGCGCATCAACTCTCCCCCCTGCCGGGCGACTTTCAGCAACCCCAGGTTGGCGGCCACGCCCTTGATCGCATGGGCGTGTTCGCGCAGGCGCGCCCAGTCCTCGCCCTGCGCGTCGCCGGGCAAGGCGCCGATGCCGCTCTCCAGGTCTTCCAGGCACTGGCGCACGAACTCGCGTTCGAAACCCTTGCCCATGCCCAGCGCGGTCAGCTCGTCGAGCACGCCGGTATCGAGCACGGCGTCGCCATCGGCGAAGGTGGGGATCACCGCGGCCATGTCGCGGGTACCCGCCGCCGCGCCGCTGGCGATGTCGGCCATCGTTTCCAGCAGCCTGGCCGCGACCACCGGCTTGGCCATGAATGCATGCGCGCCGGCCTGGTTGCAGCGCTGGATGGCCTCGGGCGTGACGTCGGCGCTGAGGATCACCACCGGCGTGCGCGGGCCGCCGCCGGCCTGCATCACCCGCAGCTGCCTGAGCAGGTCCAGGCCGCTCATGCCCGGCATGTGCAGGTCGGTGATGGCCACGTCGAACTCGCGCGCGGCCATCGCGTCGAGCGCCTCCTCGGCGCCATGCACGCAGGTGACGCGGTGGCCGGCCTTCTGCAGCAGCCGCTGCAGCACCATGCGGTTGGCCTCGTGGTCGTCGGCGACCAGGATGTCCAGGCTGCGCACGCGCGCGCGGTGGCGGCGGAACGGATCGGTGAAGGCGATGACGTTGCCGGGGTCTTCGGCGGCCACCGGTTCGGCGCCCGCGGCCGGGCCGCCGTCGGCCACGACCGGCGCCAGGGCCCGTCCCAGCGGCAGTTCCACCCAGAAGCAGCTGCCGGCCGGCAGGTTCTCGCGGTAGCCGATGTCGCCGCCCATGGCCTGGGCCAGGCCCTTGGCGATGGCCGTACCCAGCCCGGTTCCCTCATGGCGCCGGGCCATGGACACGTCGGCCTGTTCGAAGGCGTCGAACAGCCGCGGCCGCAGCGAAGGCGGCACGCCGATGCCGGTATCGAGGATCTCGAAGCGCAGCCGCAGCGGCAGCCCCTCGCCCGACTGGCTCACCGATACCCGGATTTCCACCTGGCCATGGTCGGTGAACTTGACCGCATTGCCGGCCAGGTTGAGCAGGATCTGGCGCAGGTGGCCGACGTCGCCATGCAGCCCGTCGGGCACCCCGGATTCGACGAACACCCGGTAGTCCAGGCGCTTGGCGCGCGCCTGCGGCGCCAGGATCAGGCCGATCGAGTGCACCAGCTCGGCCAGCGAGAAGTCGCGGGCGTTGATGCGCAGCTTGCCGGCCTCGATCGCGGAGATGTCGAGCACCTCCTCCACCAGCGCCAGCAGGGTCCGCGCCGAGGCCTGGATCGTCCCCAGGCACTCGCGCTGCTCCTCGTCCAGGCGGGTGGTGGCGAGCAGTTCGGTCATGCCGGACAGGCCATTGAGCGGGGTGCGGAACTCGTGGCTCATGTTGGCCAGGAAGCGGCTCTTGGCATCGCTGGCGCGGCGCGCCTCGGCCATGGCCCGGGTCAACTGCCGCAGCAGGCTGGAAAAGTACAGCGGGATGGCCGCCAGCCCGACCAGCAGGCCGATGCCCAGCGCCAGATTGCGCTGCCAGTAGTCGCTCAGCGCCAGGGTGATGCCGAAACTGGCAGTGGCCATCACCACGGCCAGCATCAGGTAGCGGTTGCCGAACCGCATGCCGTTGCCCACGGTCACCCACATCACCACCACGTAGATGCAGGCCATCGGCTCGCCGATGGCGCTCATCGCCGTGCACATCAGCGCGTAGTCGTCGACCATGCCGAGGATGCGGCGCAGGTCCGAACGCCCGGGCTTCCACAGCAGCCAGCCCATGAGCACCAGCGACAGCCCCTGCGCGATCAGGATCAGGGTGATCACCAGCCGCAGCTGCCCCGGCGGCAGGCTCCAGCGGTTGGCCGACAACAGCACGTAACACAGGATCAGCGCGATCATCACGATGCGCACCAGCGCCTGCGCGTGCTCGCTGTCCCCGCGTTGCCGCAGGCGCTGGCGGAGCCAGGCGAACGCGCTTGTCATGTCAGGCTTCCGGTCTCGGGAACGCAGCCGAGTAGCGGGCGCAGACCTGCTCCAGGCGCTCGCGCGCCTGCAGCAGGGCATCGACGCAGCGCGGGCAGAACAGGCGCCCGCGCTGGGCATAGAGGTAGGCAAGTGCGGCGTCCATCGACCAGGCTTCCTTGTAGGGGCGCGGCGACAGCAGTGCGTCGAACACGTCGGCCACCGCCACGATGCGTGCTTCCAGCGGGATGTCCTCGCCCTCCAGGCCATCAGGATAGCCGCTGCCGTCGTAGCGCTCGTGATGACGCAGGGCGATGGTCGCGCCCACCTGGATGAAGCGGTTGTTGCTGCCGCTGAGCAGCTCGTGGCCGATGCGCGGATGGCGGCGCATGATCGCCAGCTCGTCCTCGTCCAGCTTGCCGGACTTGAGCAGGATGGAGTCGGGAATGGCGATCTTGCCCATGTCGTGCAGCGGCGCGGCCATCTCGATGGTGCGCACGTCTTCGCTGGGCAGGCCCAGTTCGTCGGCGATCAGCCCGGCGACGTGGGCCATGCGCTCGAGGAAGGCGCTGGTGCCGGCGTCGCGGTACTCGATGGCGCGCGCCAGCCGCGACAGGGTCTCGCGCTCGCGCTCCTCGACCTCGTGCATGCTCGCCAGCAGCCGCTGTTCCAGCGACAACGCCCGCTGGCGCACGCTCTGGCTGTGGCGCCGCAGCTGCAGCAGGTTGTTGCAGCGCGCGCGCAGTTCGCGCGGGCGGATCGGCTTGACCAGGAAATCGATGACCCCGGCCTCCAGCGCGCTCTGCCGCAGCGGTTCGTCGCCGACCACGGTGATCAGCACGATGGGGACGTCGCGGTTGCCGGGCAGGCGCCGGAAGCGCTGGGCGAACTCCAGCCCGTCCATGTTCGGCATGCGGTAGTCGAGCAGCAGCAGGTCGGTATCGTGCGACTGGCACCAGACCAGCGCCTCCAGCGGATCGGCGAAGTCGTACACGCCCAGTTCCGGCGAGATGTCTTCCAGCACATGCCGCACCATGCTGCGGGCCGATGTCTGGTCGTCGACGATGACGATTTCCAAGCGCATGTGACTGTCTGTCCGATGAAACCGCTGTTGCCGGGAAGATAGGCTCCCGGCACGCCGCGCCTCCTCACCGCCCCCAGCGGGCGCGGTCCGGCCGACATCGCATCATCAACTGCATGCGCCGGCCCTGCAATACACCCACGCCCGGGGGGTGCCCGGACGCCGGCGCACGGCACCGGGCGGGCCTGCCCTGCCCTCAGTTCTCGGGGCGCATGTAGGGGAACAGCAGCACGTCGCGGATCGAGGCGCGGCCGGTCAGCATCATCACCAGGCGGTCGATGCCGATGCCCAGCCCGCCGGTCGGTGCCATGCCGTATTCCAGGGCGCGGATGTAGTCCGAGTCGTAGTGCATGGCCTCGTCGTCCCCCCCCTGCTTGGCCTCCACCTGCGCCTGGAAGCGCGCGGCCTGGTCCTCGGGGTCGTTCAGCTCGGAGAAGCCGTTGGCGATCTCCTTGCCGTTGATGAACAGTTCGAAGCGGTCGGTATAGCCGGGCTCGGTGTCGCTGGCGCGGGCCAGCGGCGACACCTCCACCGGGTGGTCGGTGATGAAGGTCGGCTGCACCAGGGTGGACTCGACCGTGGCTTCGAAGATCTCCAGCAGCAGCTTGCCCCAGCCCCAGGACGGCTTGACCTTGATCTTCAGCCGCTCGCAATGGCGCAGCAGGGCGTCGCGGTCGGTGCAGTCGGCGACGCTGATTTCCGGATTGTGGTGGCGGACCGCCTCATCCATGCGCCAGCGGCGGAAGGCCGGGGCCAGGTCGATGCTGGCGCCATCCCACTCCACCGTGGTGGTGCCCAGCACCTGCCGGGCCACGTCGCGGATCACGCCCTCGGTCAGGTCCATCACCTCGTTGTACGTGGCGTAGGCCTCGTACAGCTCCATCATGGTGAATTCCGGGTTGTGGCGGGTGCTCACGCCCTCGTTGCGGAAGTTGCGGTTGATCTCGTACACCCGCTCCAGGCCACCGACCACCAGGCGCTTGAGGTACAGCTCCGGGGCCACGCGCAGGTACAGATCCAGGTCCAGCGCGTTGTGGTGGGTGGTGAACGGCTTGGCGGTGGCGCCACCGGGGATGTAATGCATCATCGGCGTCTCGACTTCGAGGAAGTCGCGCGCGTCCAGCCAGGCGCGCATGGCGCGGATGATCCTGGAGCGCTTGATGAACACCTCGCGCGACTCCGGGGTCACGATCAGGTCCACGTAGCGCTGACGGTAGCGCTGCTCGACGTCGGCCAGGCCATGCCACTTGTCCGGCAGCGGGCGCAGCGACTTGGTCAGCAGCCGCAGCGCGGTCGCCTTGACCGACAGCTCGCCGGTCTTGGTACGGGTCAGGCCGCCCTCGACCGCGATGATGTCGCCCACGTCCCAGCCCTTGAACGCGGCATAGGCCTCGTCCAGCGCGGTGGCCTGCAGGAACAGCTGGATGCGGCCGGATTCGTCCTGGATCTGGGCGAAGCTGGCCTTGCCCATGATCCGCTTGGCCATCAGCCGGCCGGCCATCTTCACGGTACGGCCGGAGGCTTCCAGCGCCTCGGCGGTCCAGATGCCGGCATCGGCGAACTCGGCCTGCAGCGCGCCGGCGAAGTGTTCGCGGCGGAAGTCGTTCGGGTAGGCGATCCCCTGCCCGCGCAGCGCCGTGAGTTTCGCGCGGCGCTCGGCGATGAGGCTGTTCTCGTCGACGGGGGGCTGCGGCGCGGGGGTCTGGTCGTTCATGGCGTTGGCTTGGTGGTTGCGGGGGAGGAAACAGGCCCGGCCATCATGCCGATGGACGGGCGGCAAGGCGAATGCGCGGCCGCCATCGCGGCCGCGCGGGTTACGCGTCGATGCGCTTGGAGCCGGCTTCCAGGCCGGACTTGAGGCTGGCCTCGACGAACTCGTCCAGGTCGCCGTCGAGCACCTTCTGGGTGTCGCTGCGCTCGATGCCGGTGCGCAGGTCCTTGATGCGGCTCTGGTCCAGCACGTAGTTGCGGATCTGGCTGCCCCAGCCGATGTCGGACTTGGTGGCCTCCACCGCGTCCTTCTCGGCGTTGCGCTTCTGGATCTCCAGCTCGTACAGCTTGGCGGCCAGCATCTTCATCGCGCGGTCGCGGTTGGCGTGCTGGCTGCGCTCGGTCTGGCAGGCGACCACCACGCCGCTGGGGACGTGGGTGATGCGCACGGCCGACTCGGTCTTGTTGACGTGCTGGCCACCGGCGCCCGAGGAGCGGTACACGTCGGTCTTCAGGTCGGCCGGATTGATCTGGATGTCGATGTTGTCATCCACTTCCGGCGACACGAACACCGAGGTGAAGCTGGTGTGACGGCGGTTGTCCGAATCGAACGGGCTCTTGCGCACCAGGCGGTGCACGCCGATCTCGGTCTTCAGCCAGCCGTAGGCGAAATCGCCCTCCACGCGGAACGTCGCCGACTTGATGCCGGCCACTTCGCCGCCGGAGACTTCCAGCAGTTCGGTCTTCCAGCCGCGGCTCTCGGCCCAGCGCAGGTACATGCGCAGCAGGATCTCGGCCCAGTCCTGGGCCTCGGTGCCGCCGGCGCCGGCCTGGATGTCGACGAAGGCGTTGGCCGAGTCCATCTGGCCGGAGAACATGCGCTGGAACTCCAGCTTCTCGATCTGCGCCTGGTACTTGTCCAGGTCCGCGACCACCGCCAACGCGGTGTCCTCGTCCTGCTCGCTCTCGGCCAGGTCCAGCAGTTCGCCGCACTCGGCCATGCCGTCGAGCACGCTGGCGATGCCGAGCACGGTCTTCTCCAGGCTGGCGCGTTCGCGGCCCAGGTTCTGCGCGTATTCGGCGTTGTTCCAGACATCGGGGCTTTCCAGCTCCCGGGTTACTTCCTCAAGACGCTCTTTCTTGGCGTCGTAGTCAAAGATACCCCCTGAGCGAGACCACGCGATCGGTCAGATCGGTGATTCGCTGGCGGATCGGATTCAGTTCGATCATGGTCGGTCCATGCAGGTGCGGACAAGCCGGCGATTCTAGCATCGCGCACCGGTGCCGTCGGCGATGCCGGAAGCGGGACCGATCCGCGGGGAAGCCCGCGCGCTTGCCGGTAGAATTCAGGCCAGCCGCGTCGCGGCGCGGCCCTTTCAACCGATCAAGGACTCTCGCTTGAATACACGCCCCACCCGCCTGTTCGCAGCCCTTTCCCTCACCCTGGCCCTGGCCGCCTGCCAGAAGCCCGGCGGCGGTGGCGGCAGCGGCGGCGACACCGATCCCAGCCTGGCCGTCGGCGACAGCGTCTCCGGTGAAATCACCTCCTCCAGCCGCCTGAACTACAACGATGGCAGCCGCCACCAGGGCTACCGGGTGACCCTGAAGAGCGGCCAGGCCGTGGCCCTGGAGCTCGGCGGCGCGCTCGACGGCCAGCTGTCGGTGTTCGACGGCCAGAGCCTGCTGGCCAGCGCGTCCTCGCGCGGCTACGAGGGCGAGGCCGGCACCGGCGAGGTCAGCCTGGCGTTCAAGGCACCGAAGGACGGCACCTACCTGGTGGCGGTGAACAGCGCCAGCGCGGACGCATTCGGGCCGTTCAAGCTCAAGAGCAGCCAGGTCACTCCCTACGACGGCAAGCCACTGGGCGCCGGTGGCGAAGCCATCGACTGGCTCGTGGGCGACAAGCAGGACTACGCGCTCAAGGTCGACAAGGCCGGCATCTACACCGTCACCATGGAATCGGGGGCGCTCGATGCCTACCTGCGCCTGAGCGGCCGCGGCGTCGATATCGAGGACGACGACGGCGGCGGCAACCTCGATGCCCGGATCCGCGCCTACCTGGAGCCGGGCGACTACACCATCGGCACCTCGTCGCTGAACGGCAGCACCGGCGCGTTCAAGCTGAAGGTCGCCCTGACCCCGGTCGACAAGGACCTGATCATCCGCGACGGCAGTGCGCTGGTGATCGGCCAGACCGCGCAGGGCATGGTCGATTCGCGCGGGCGCCGCAGCTTCGTCCTCGACCTGGACGCCGCGCGCCACCTGCAGTTCGATGCCATCGCCGACAACTTCGATTCGGTACTGCGCATCAGCGGCCCCGGCATCGATGCCGAGGACGACGATGGCGGCAACGGCACCAACGCGCGGCTGGGACTGCGCCTGGGCCCGGGCCGCTACAGCGTGACCGTCTCCAGCTTCGGCAGCCAGCAGGGCGTGTTCGAGCTGGAGACCACCGACCTGGGCGGCGCCCCCGCCACGCCGGCCAACAGCAACCGCAAGGACGCTGCCGACGCGGCGGCCGAGGCGGCCGCGAACTGAAGCGCGCCCCGGTGGCGCGCACGCGCCCGCCACCGGGACGCTTCCCACCGGCCACACGTACCGTCGGTTCGCGCACGTCGCGTCCGGCAGTGGCCGTCCCCCTGCAACAGACCAAGGAAAACCACCGTGAAGCGACTCGCAGCTGGATTGCTGACCCTCGCCATCGCCGCCGGCCTGAACGCCCCCGTCCATGCCGCCCCCACCATCCGCCCGCTCCCCGGCAACGGCGAAGCCGCGGGTGAAATCACCTCGGCCACCGCACTCAACTACAGCGACGGCAGCCGCAGCCAGCTGTTCAGCCTGCAACTGGCGGCCGGCCAGGCGGTATCGCTGAAGCTGGACGGCCCGCTCAACGGCACGCTGGCGGTGTTCCACCGCGACATGCTGGTCGGCCGCACCGAATGCGGCTGCGGCGAAGGCGCCCAGCTCAGCGTGCGCGCCGACAAGGCCGGCCCATACCTGATCGCGGTCAGCGGCGCCGATGCCCGCGCGTTCGGCCCGTTCCACCTCACCGCCACGCCGATCGTCGCCTATGACGGCAAGCCGCTGGCGGCCGGCCAGCGCATCACCGACTGGCTGGTCGGCGAGCGCCAGACCTACACCCTGCAGGTCGACGCGCCCGGCCTGTACACCGTCTCGCTGGAATCGGACGCGTTCGATACCCGCCTGGAACTGAGCGGCAACGGCGTGACGCTGGAAGACGACGATGGCGGCAACGGCACCGACTCGCGGCTGGTGGCGCCGCTGCAGCCGGGACGCTACACGCTCACCGCCAACGCCTTCTCGCGCAACGGCGGTGCGTTCTACCTGGGCGTGGAACGGGCCGATTTCCCGGAAGGCCTGGTGTTCGAGGACGGCAGCGCGCTGCCGCTGGAAGGCCTGGCCAGCAGCTTCGTCGGCGCCGACCAGACCCGCAGCTTCGTGTTCTCCCTGCCGGAGCGCCGCCGCGTGCAGTTCGATGCCAGCAGCCGCGACATCGATCCGTTCCTGACCCTGCAGGGCGCCGATTTCACGCTCACCGACGATGATGGCGGCGGCGCGGTCAACGCGCGCCTGTCGCAGGTGCTGGACCCGGGCGAGTACAACGTCTCGGTGCGCTCGGTGAACGGCCGCGGCGGCATCTTCCAGCTGGCCACCAGCACCGCGCCGGCACCGGACGGCCCGACCCGCCCGGTGCTCGTCCCCGGCCGCGAGACCAGCGGCCAGCTGATCGCCGGCTCGCGCAGCCTGTACACGCTCGAGGTTCCGCGCAAGGGCCACTACGTCATCAGCATGACCGGCAGCAACGGCCTGGACGGCATGATCACCCTGATGCGCGACGGCGAGGAAGTCGCCTCGCAGGACGACAGCGACACCAGCCTGGATCCGCAGCTGGAGATCGAGCTGGACGCCGGCCGGTACGTACTGATGGCGCACAGCTTCGACCCGTATGCGGCGGGCGCCTATCGGCTGCTGGTCCGCCGCAGGTAAGCCACCGGCGGCAGGTCCGCGCGGGCCGGCGGGCGACCGCCGGCCCGCGTCGTCATCGCCGCCCGGAACCCGGCCGGCCGCCGCACGCGGCCGGCCTACTCCATGCCGCCGCGCGCGCGCAGCGCGGCGCGGTAGCGGCGGCTGCACGGCAGCACCGTGCCGTCGCGCAGGTGCACGCGTGCATCGCCGCTGTCCAGCGGTTCGATCGACACCACCTGCGCCAGGTGGACCATGTAGCTGCGGTGGATGCGCACGAAGCGGTCCGGATCCAGCCGGGCCTCGATCCCGGCGATGGTGCTGCGCAGCGGGTAGTCATGGCCGCGTACCCGCAGGTTGACGTAGTTGCCGGCGGCCTGCAGCCATTCGATGTCGCCGGCGGCGACCAGGAATTCGCGGCCGAGCTTGCGCACCAGGAAACGCTCCGGGCGCTCGACCGGCTCCAGCGCCGGGCCTTCGTCCGGCTCGGACAGCAGGCTGGCCTCGCCCTGCCAGCGCCGCAACAGGGCGCGATAGGCCTCCATGGTCAACACGATGTAGGCGAAGCTGCGGATGTCCTTCAGGTACTCGTAGAACAGCCCGCGCGCCCAGGGGCCGAAGTCGTAGTCCATGCCCACGCTGGCGTACACGGATGCGCGCAGCGCGACCATGCCCAGCACGTGCACCGCGCAGACCACCAGGCTGGCGGCGAAATAGCGCAGCCCCTGGCGCGCCCACCCGCCCCACTGGAACGGATGGCGACGGGTGAACCACGCCATGCCCGGCAGGATCAGCAGCAGCCACATCAGCGCGCTGCTCGCTTCCCACAGCGCGGGCTCCCATGCCGGGATATCCGACCCGCGGCGACGCAGGTCCATCAGCGCGACCACGCTGTTGCCGAGGCAGTTGCCGCCGATCATCACCAACCAGAAGCCGATCTCGACCCAGCGCTTCCATGGCAGATAACGTTCGTATGGCATCGGTTCGGCATCGCGCATCGGCCGCATTCTAGCCGCTGGCACCGTCCCGCCGGTCCCCGTGCGCCCACCATTCGTCCCTGCGCGCCCCCCGGCCGTCCCCTCGCACTGGCCCGGCGGGCCCGGCACGGCAAGGCTGGCGCCCCTCCCGACACGACCGGATGCAACCACGATGCAACGCCGCCACGACCTGGACCGGGTCCGCGTCTTCGCCTTCTGCCTGCTGGTGCTCTACCACGTGGGCATGTACTACGTAAGCTGGGGCTGGCATGTGAAAAGCCCCGCGGCCAGCACCACGCCGGAACCGTTCATGCTGCTCACCAGCCCCTGGCGGATGTCACTGCTGTTCCTGATCTCCGGCGTGGCCACCGCCTTCATGCTGCGCGGCAGCGCCGCGGGATTCGTGCGCCGGCGCTCGCGCCAGCTGCTGCTGCCGCTGCTGTTCGGCATGCTGGTGATCGTGCCGCCGCAGGCCTACCTGCAGGTGGTCGAACAACTGCCCGGCGGCTATTCCGGCGGCGGGCTGGATTTCTATGGCAAATACCTGAGCGCCTACCAGGGCTTCTGCGGCAGCGACGGCAAGTGCCTGATCCTGCCGACCTGGAACCACCTGTGGTTCCTGCCCTACCTGTGGTGCTACACGCTGCTGGCCTGGCTGCTGTGGCTGCTGCCGGCACCGGCCCTGGCGGCGCTGCGCGACGGCACCGCCCGCCTGCTGCAGGGCTGGGGCGCGCTGCTGCTGCCGGTGCTGCTGCTGGCGGCGGCACGCCTGCTGCTGGCCGCGCGCTTCGAGCAGACCCACGCCCTGGTGGACGACTGGTACAACCACGCGCAGTACGCGAGCGTGTTCCTGATCGGCTTCCTGGTGGCCTTCAACGAGGGCTTCTGGCTGTCCCTGCAGCGCCTGCGCTGGCCGGCGCTGCTGCTGGCGGCCGCCAGTTATGCGCTGCTGGTCCATACGTGGTACTTCGCCGGCCATGACGAGACCCATCCGGTACCCGAAGCGTTGCGCCAATGGCTGCGCGCGGCCTGGGCGCTGGACCAGTGGTGCGCCATCGCCGCCCTGCTCGGCTTCGCCTACCGCTGGCGCGACGTCGACAGTCCGCTGCTGCGCTACCTGAGCCTGGCGGTGTTCCCGCTGTACATCCTCCACCAGACGGTGATCGTGGTGCTGGCCCATGCGCTCAAGCCCCTGCACATCCCCGCCGCAGCCGAGGCGGTGCTGCTGGTGGTGGCGACCTTCGCGCTGTGCCTGGGCGCCTATGCGGTGATCCGGCGCGTCGATTGGCTGCGGCCGCTGTTCGGGCTCAGGCCCGTGGCGCCAGCCCCGCCGGTGCCGGCGCTGGCCGATGGCCGCCGCTGAGCGCGGCTTCGGCCGCTACCCGCGCTGCGGATGGCGGCCACCGCTAGGCCGCCTGGCAGTGCTCCACGATCAACTGGATCGCGCCGCCACCGCGGTAATCGTCACCGACCAGGCGGTAGGCCAGGTGCACCTGGCGGCCCGGGGCGGCGCCGCTCCAGCCGCCGAAGTGGATGGCATTGAGGGTACCGGCCATGCCGGGCAGGCGCAGTTCCAGTTTCAGGTGGCGTTCCTTGAGCACCCGCCATTGCGCCACCTCGAAGTACCCATCGAACAGCGGCTCCGGGAACCCCTGCCCCCATGGCCCGGCCAGCCGCAGCGCCTCGGCGTGGTGGAAGTCCAGTTCGGCCACGGACAGTTCGCCGTCGCTGAGCAGTTGCTGCTGCAGCAACGCCGGGTCCAGCGTCGCCAGCACCTGCTGTTCGAACGCGGCGCGGAACGCCTCCAGCCGTGCCAGCGGCAGGCTCAGGCCGGCGGCCATGGCATGGCCACCGAAACGGTCGATCAACCCGGGGTGCCGCGCATCCACCGCGGCCAGGGCATCGCGGATGTGGAAGCCGGGAATCGAACGCGCCGACCCGCGCAGCGCCTGTGCCCCCGGTTCGGCCGGGGCGAAGGCGATCACCGGGCGATGCAGGCGGTCCTTCATCTTCGAAGCCACCAGCCCGACCACGCCGGGATGCCACTGCGCATCGAACAGGCAGGCCGCGACCGGATGCCCGCCATTGCCGTCCAGCAGTACCCGTGACACCGCCAGCTCGGCGTCGTCGGTCATCGTCTGCTGTACCGCCCGGCGCTCGGCGTTGATCTCTTCCAGCAACGCGGCGATTTCGCGCGCCTGCGCCGGGTCCTCGGTCAGCAGCAGTTCGATGCCCAGGGCCATGTCCTCGAGCCGGCCGGCGGCGTTCAGGCGCGGGCCCAGTGCGAAGCCGATATCGCTGGCGGTCAGCCGCCGTGGATCACGGCCGCTGGCCTCGATCAGCGCCCGCAGGCCGACGCAGCCCTGGCCGGCGCGCAGCCGGCGCAGGCCGGCCGCGACCAGGGCACGGTTGTTGTCGTCCAGCGCCACCAGATCGGCAACGGTACCCACCGCCACCAGGTCCAGCAGCGGGGTCAGGTCCGGACCCTTGCCATCGGCGAACGCGCCGGCCTCGCGCAGGTGCCGGCGCAACGCCATCAGCACGTAGAAGATCACCCCAACACCGGCCAGCGCCTTGCTCGGGAACGCGTCGCCGTCCAGGTTCGGATCGACGATGGCATCGGCCGCCGGCAGCTGCTCGCCGGGCAGGTGGTGGTCGGTCACCAGCACCTGCCAGCCCAGCGCCTTGGCCGCGGCCACGCCGGCGTGGCAGGCGATGCCATGGTCCACTGTCACCAGCAGGTCCGGCTGCAGCGCGGCCAGTTCGGCCACCAGCGACGGCGACAGGCCGTAGCCGTGCGCCATGCGGTTGGGCACCGCATGCACCACGTCGCGCGCGCCCAGCAGGCGCAACCCGCGCACGCCGACCGCGCACGCGGTGGCGCCGTCGCAATCGAAATCGCCGACGACCAGGATGCGCCGGCCGGAAGCGATCGCCACGGCCAGCAGCTGCACCGCGGCCTGCATGCCGCCGAGCAGGTCCGGCGCATGCAGCTGCGCCAGCTTCGGCTGCGCCTGCTCGATGCAGCACACACCACGTGCGGCGTAGATGCGACGCAGCAGCGGCAGCGTGGCCGCATCCCACTGCCCGGCCGGGCCGGTGGGCCGGCGGACGATCTTCAATGCATCACGCATCGTGCAGGGCCGCCAGCGGCTTCTTCCAGAAGTGCCAGCGCTGGCCACGGTGGATGCGGTAGCAGGTACCGTCCTCGAAATCGAGCTGCAGTTCGCGCAGTTCGCCACGGCCGATGGCATCGAGCAGCGGCGCGATGGCATCGCGGGTGAGCTGCTCCAGCGACCGCAGCTGGCGCAGGTCCACCAGCGCATCGACCGTCTGGTCGCCGTCGATGCGCACGCCGGCCATGGCCGCCAGCCCCTGCAGCAGGGCGTCGCGGCTGCGGACCTGGGCATGCCCGGTCCGCACCGACTGCGGCAGGCGGCCGGCGCCCCAGAACCACAGCGAATTGACCGCGCGCCGGCCCTGGGCAACGCGTTGCTGGTTCCACGGATGCTGGTGCAGGACCACCTGGGCTTCGGTCAGCAGCGCCCGCCACTGGCGGCCGTTGTCGCCCTCGGGCAGGTGTTCGAACAGGTCGTCGCCGAGCGCGGCATCGGGCGCGGTGAAGGCCGGCAGCGGCGTGTCGTCGGGCAGGCGCAGGTACCAGCGCGATGGCGAAGGCGCGTCGAGCTGGAAGCCGAACCCGGCGAACAGCGGCTGCAGCGCAGGCAGCAATGCGGCGGCATCGGCCGGCTCCAGGCGCAGGCTCTCGGCCGACGCCATCAACCGCGCGCCCTGCATGTCCGGCATCACGTTGGCCGGGTCGGCGCGCAGCCACAGGCTGCCGGCGGCATCGCCGGCATCGACCTGGCGGGTCAACGCGGCGGCCGACCAGTCCTCCGGCAGCGCCTGGAAATGCCGGCGCAGCTGCGCCGATTCGCCGGCGTCGCCGGTGCTGCGGTCGGCGCGGCCAAGCGCGCTGGCCACCCGTGCCGGCAGGGAACCGCCCGGGAAGCGGCTGCGGGCGGGGAGCAGCAAGGTGGCTTTGGCGTGGGTCATGGAAGGCTCTGCGGTCCTGTTGCCTGCAACAAACGCCCTGGCAGGATGCCGGGGTGCGCGACGCAGCCGACCCGGCGGGCATGGACGAGGGTACGGGCGAAACCATCGGCCGCCAAACACCGCCGGGCCCCGCACCGCGCCCGGTTCCCCGGGGCCATGGCCCGATGGCGGGCGCCCTGGCCACCGCTCCTTGCCGGAGCGGCGGCGGTCATGCAGGTGGCGTCACCCTGTACGCGCGGCGCGGGGCACGCCCCACGCCGCTGCGCTCAATCGAGGTACTCGACGCTGACGATCTCGTACTCGCGCTGGCCGGCAGGCGCGGCAATGGCGACGGTGTCGCCCTCGTTCTTGCCGATCAGTGCACGCGCCACCGGCGAGGAGATGGCGATCAGGCCCAGTTTGATGTCCGCTTCCAGGTCGCCGACGATCTGGTAGCGCTTCTCCTCGTCGCTCTCCACGTCGGCCAGCGTCACCGTCGCGCCGAACACCACGCGGCTGCCGGCATTGAGCTTGCTGATGTCGATGATCTCGGCATGCGACAGTTCGCCTTCCAGCTGCTTGATGCGGCCCTCGATGAAGCCCTGCTCCTCGCGCGCGGCGTGGTACTCGGCGTTCTCCTTGAGGTCGCCGTGCTCGCGCGCCTCGGCGATGGCCGCGATCACCTTCGGGCGCTTGTCGCTCTTCAGGTGCTCCAGCTCGTCGCGCAGGCGCTGCGCGCCCTTCAGGGTAATGGGGGCTCTCATGCGTTCAACTCCTTGTGCAGTTCCTGCAGCGACCAGACCGGGCCGGTGCCGCGGAATTCCAGCGATTGCACCAGCGCCTTGGCGCCGGCCACCGTGGTCGAATAGGTGACGCGCTGCTGCAGCGCCTCACGACGGATCGAGAACGAGTCGTTGATCGCGGCACGGCCCTCGGTCGTGTTGACGATGTAGACGATCTCGCCGTTCTTGATGCTGTCGACGATGTGCGGGCGGCCTTCGACCACCTTGTTGACCACCTCGCAGGCAATGCCCTGCTGCTGCAGCCAGGCCGCGGTGCCACGGGTGGCCACCACCGAATAACCGCGCTCGACCAGGCCCTGCACCGCCGGCAGCACGCGCGGCTTGTCGGCATCGCGCACCGAGATGAAGGCCTTGCCCAGCGGCGGGGTCTTGATGCCGCCGGCCTCCTGCGCGCGCGCGAACGCGGCGCTGAAGCTGCGGCCCACGCCCATCACCTCGCCGGTGGAGCGCATCTCCGGCCCCAGGATCGGGTCCACGCCCTGGAACTTGGCGAACGGGAAGATGGCTTCCTTCACCGAGTAGTAGTCCGGCACCACTTCGCCGGTCGCGCCCTGCTCGGCCAGGCTCATGCCGGCCATGCAGCGGGCGGCGATCTTGGCCAGCGGCACGCCGGTGGCCTTGGACACGAAGGGCACGGTACGCGAGGCGCGCGGGTTCACTTCCAGCAGGAAGATCACGTCGTTGCCGTCGGCGTCGGGCTGGATCGCGAACTGGGTGTTCATCAGCCCGATCACGTTCAGTGCCTTGGCCAGCTCGCGCACCTGGCGGCGCAGCTCGTCCTGGGTGGCCGGCGACAGCGAGTACGGCGGCAGCGAGCAGGAAGAGTCGCCCGAATGCACGCCGGCTTCCTCGATGTGCTCCATCACCCCGCCGATCAGGACGTTGCCGTCCTTGTCGCAGATGATGTCCACGTCCGCTTCCACCGCCGCGTCGAGGAAGTGGTCCAGCAGCACCGGCGAGTCGTTGGAAACCTTGACCGCATCGCGCACGTAGCGCGCCAGGTCGGATTCACCGTAGACGATCTCCATGGCGCGGCCACCGAGCACGTAGCTCGGGCGCACCACCAGCGGGTAGCCGATCTCGCGGGCCAGCACCAGCGCCTCGTCGGCGGTGCGCGCGGTACGGTTCGGCGGCTGCTTCAGGCCCAGTTCCTGCACCAGCTTCTGGAACCGCTCGCGGTCCTCGGCCAGGTCGATGGAGTCCGGCGAGGTGCCGATCACCGGCACGCCGTTGGCTTCCAGCGCACGCGCCAGCTTGAGCGGGGTCTGCCCGCCGTACTGCACGATCACGCCCTTGGGCTGCTCCAGCTCGACGATCTCCAGCACGTCTTCCAGCGTCAGCGGCTCGAAGTACAGGCGGTCGGAGGTGTCGTAGTCGGTGGAGACGGTCTCCGGGTTGCAGTTGACCATGATGGTTTCATAGCCGTCCTCGCGCAGGGCGAGCGCGGCATGCACGCAGCAGTAGTCGAACTCGATGCCCTGGCCGATGCGGTTGGGGCCGCCGCCGAGGATCATGATCTTGTCGCGGTCGCTCGGGTTGGCCTCGCACTCGTCCTCGTAGGTCGAATACAGGTAGGCGGTGCTGGTGGCGAACTCGGCGGCGCACGAATCCACCCGCTTGTACACCGGGCGCACCTTGTGCGCGCGGCGCAGGGCGCGGATCGCCGCTTCGTTGGTGCCGGTCAGCTGCGCCAGCCGCGCGTCGGAGAAGCCAGCGCGCTTGAGCGCGCGCAGGCGCTTGCCGTCCAGCGCATCGATGCCCTCGGCGCGCACCTGCTTCTCGTCGGCGATGATGTCCTCGATCTGGTCCAGGAACCACGGGTCGATCCAGGACAGGCCGTAGACATCGTCAACGCCCATGCCGGCGCGGAAGGCGTCGCCCACGTAGAACAGGCGCTCGGGCCCCGGTGCCTTCAGCTCGCGCTTGAGCGTGGCGATGTCATCCTCGCTGCCCAGGTCCAGGCCGGTCGGGTCCAGGCCGATCTTGCCGGTCTCCAGGCCACGCAGCGCCTTCTGCAGCGATTCCTTGAAGGTGCGGCCCATCGCCATCACCTCGCCCACCGACTTCATCTGCGTGGTCAGGCGCGCGTCGGCGGCCGGGAACTTCTCGAAGGCGAAGCGCGGGATCTTGGTGACCACGTAGTCGATCGACGGCTCGAACGAGGCCGGGGTCAGGCCGCCGGTGATCTCGTTTTTCAGCTCGTCCAGGGTGTAGCCCACGGCCAGCTTGGCCGCGACCTTGGCGATCGGGAAACCGGTGGCCTTGGAGGCCAGCGCCGAGGACCGCGACACGCGCGGGTTCATCTCGATCACCACCACCCGGCCGGTGGTCGGGCTGATGCCGAACTGCACGTTGGAACCGCCGGTGTCCACCCCGATCTTGCGCAGCACGGCGATCGAGGCGTCGCGCAGGCGCTGGTATTCCTTGTCGGTCAGGGTCTGCGCCGGGGCCACGGTGATCGAGTCACCGGTGTGCACGCCCATCGGGTCGAGGTTCTCGATCGAGCAGACGATGATGCAGTTGTCCGCGGTATCGCGGACCACTTCCATCTCGAACTCCTTCCAGCCCAGCACCGACTCCTCGACCAGCACTTCGGTGGTCGGCGACAGTTCCAGGCCGCGGTTGACGATCTCGATCAGCTCTTCGCGGTTGTAGGCGATGCCGCCGCCGCTGCCGCCCAGGGTGAAGGACGGGCGGATGATGGTCGGGTAGCCGACCCGGGTCTGGATCTCCAGCGCCTCTTCCAGCGTATGGGCGACGGCGGCCTTCGGGCACTCCAGCCCGATCTCCTGCATCGCCACGCGGAACAGCTCGCGGTCCTCGGCCATGCGGATGGCCTCGCGCTTGGCGCCGATCAGCTCGACGTTGTACTTCTCCAGCACGCCGTGGTCGGCCAGGTCCAGCGCGCAGTTCAGCGCGGTCTGCCCGCCCATGGTCGGCAGCAGCGCGTCCGGGCGCTCCTTGTCGATGATCTTCTCGACGGTCTGCCAGTTGATCGGCTCGATGTAGACGGCGTCGGCCATCTCCGGATCGGTCATGATCGTGGCCGGGTTGGAGTTGACCAGCACCACGCGGTAACCCTCGTCGCGCAGCGCCTTGCACGCCTGCGCGCCGGAGTAGTCGAACTCGCAGGCCTGGCCGATGACGATCGGGCCGGCGCCGATGATCAGGATGGTTTTTAGATCGGTGCGCTTTGGCATTTCAGTACTCGCATGGGGGCTGCGGCGGGCCGCAGTGAGTGAAGACGTGCGCTGGATGGCCGCATCCGTCGCGGCCTTGCCGGAACGGGAGGCCGGTCCGGCGGCTGGATTAACTGGCCTGGGCCATCATCGCGATGAAGCGATCGAACAGCGGTGCGACGTCGTGCGGGCCAGGCGAGGCTTCCGGATGGCCCTGGAAGGAGAACGCCGGCGCGTCGGTGCGCTCCACGCCCTGGATGGTCTGGTCGAACAGCGAGCGATGGGTGACCCGCAGGCCGGGCGGCAGCGTGGCCTCGTCGATGGCGAAGCCGTGGTTCTGCGACGTGATCATCACCCGGCCGCTGTCGATGTCCTGCACCGGATGGTTGGCGCCGTGGTGGCCGTGGCCCATCTTCATGGTGTTCGCGCCCGAGGCCAGGCCCAGCAACTGGTGCCCCAGGCAGATGCCGAAGGTCGGGATCTTCTTCTCGAGGAAGGTCCTGATCGCCTCGATCGCGTAGTCGCACGGTTCCGGATCGCCCGGGCCGTTGGACAGGAACACGCCATCGGGATTCATCGCCAGCACCTCGGCGGCCGGGGTCTGTGCCGGCACCACGGTGAGGTCGCAGCCGCGCTCGGCAAGCATGCGCAGGATGTTGGTCTTGACCCCGAAATCGTAGGCGACGACCTTGAACTTCGGCTCGGCCTGGACGAACTGGCCCTGGTCCAGGTCCAGCTGGCCTTCGCGCCAGGCATAGGGCTTGTCGGTGCTGACCACCTTGGCCAGGTCCATGCCCTTCAGCCCGGGGAACTTGCGCGCCGCTTCCAGCGCCTTGTCCACGTCAAGGCCGGGGCCGGCCATCAGCGCGCCGTTCTGGGCGCCGCGCTCGCGCAGGATGCGGGTGAGCTTGCGGGTATCGATGCCGGCGATGGCGACCACGCCGCGCTGCTGCAGCCAGTCCGGGAGCGAGCGCTGGTTGCGCCAGCTGCTCGGACGGCGCGGCACGTCGCGCACGATCAGGCCCGCGGCCCAGACCTGCGACGCCTCGTTGTCCTGTTCGGTGGTGCCGGTGTTGCCGATGTGCGGGTACGTCAGGGTGATCATCTGCCGGGCGTAGGACGGATCGGTCAGCATTTCCTGGTAACCGGTCATGGCGGTGTTGAACACCACCTCACCCACGGACAGGCCGGGCGCGCCTACGGATTCGCCCTCGAATACGGTGCCGTCTTCGAGCACGAGGATTGCGGCTTGGGTCACGGGAATCTCACTTTGGCTACCGAGGGGGCTCCGAAGCCACGCCTGCGCTCACGGCAAAAACCGGTTGCAAAAAAGCGCGGACGGCGGTGTTAAACCGGTCCGGCTGACGTGATTCGGCGAGCGGGAATTGTAAAGGCATGGGTGCCATCGGCGCCAGCGCCGCGTACGCCGCCGCGTCGTCCTCCCGCGCCCCGCCCCGGCGCCTGTTCAGCTTGCGCCGGGCGCCACCAGGTCACGCACCGAATAGCGTCCGGCGGCGCGCCCGTGCAGTTGCCGCGCCACGTGCAGGGCGCCGCGCGCGAAAATGTCGCGGTTGGTGGCGCGATGCACCAGTTCCACCCGCTCGCCCAGCCCGGTGAACTGGACCAGGTGCTCGCCGATGATGTCGCCGGCACGCAGGCTGGCGTAGCGCGGCTCGGCGCCGCCATGCCGTGCCGACTCCCCGAGCGTGAGCGCGGTCCCGGACGGCGCGTCCTTCTTGTGCACGTGGTGCGACTCGACGATGTCGCAGTCCCAGCCCGGCAGGCTCGCCGCGGCCCGTTCCACCAGCTCGGCCAGCACCGCCACGCCCAGGCTGAAATTGGTCGCCCAGGTCAGCGGGATGCGCTGCGCCGCGGCCGCCAGCGCCGCCTGCTGCGCCGCATCGATGCCGGTGGTACCGGAAACGAACGCCGTGCCACGGTCCACGCACAGCGCCAGCACCGGATCGAACCCGGCCGGAAGGCTGAAATCGATGGCCACGTCGAACTCGGGCGCGCCCGGCATTTCACTGGCGGCGAAATGCGGCACGCCGTCGATCACGCGCTGTGCCGGCGCCTTGCGCAGCACCGCGGCCACCACCTGCAGCGAAGGGTCGTCTGCGGCCAGCCGCAGCAGGGCCTGGCCCATGCGCCCGGAAGCGCCGTGAATGAGCAATCGCAGCGGAGTCTGGTTCATGCCCGCAGGCTAGCGGCAGCATGCCCGCCCCGGCAAGCGCCGCCGCTGCTACGCTGAACATCCCTTCATGCAGCGGATGGCCATCGCCCGATGCCAAGCGGCGACACGGGACCACGCGGTGCCAGCGTGGACACAGCGCATGGCGGCCCGCCGATGCCGCGGTGCCGCGCCTGAACACGTACCGCGACTGCGCTGCGCGGGATGCCGCATGGCGCCGGCCGGCCCGCCCGGCCCCGGCGCGGGGACATCGGCCTGGTCGTCATGGCCGGCACCCAACGCCGGCAGGGCCGGCCATTCATGCACCCCGGCACACACATGCTGCGGCCGGACATGCGCAACCGCGCCGGCGCGGCTTCGCCCTGCACACGGTCACCGGCGCTTCGCGGCAGTGGCCGTACACCGCACCCGGGCAGCCGCACCCGCCCGGCGTGGCCCTGCCCCGCGGGCAGTGCCCTGTATTGCGCCCTTTCCTTTGCCAGAGGTTGCCGTGTCCCGCTCCATCCTGATCCTGCTGGGCCATCCCGACCGCGACAGCCTGTGCGGCGCCCTCGCCCACAGCTACGCCACCGCCGCCGGGGTTGCCGGCCACCGGGTGCGCCTGATCGCGCTGGGCGAACTGGACTTCGATCCGGTGCTGCACCATGGCTACCACCAGGTCCAGCCGCTGGAACCGGGCCTGGAGGATGCGGCCGAAGCGATCCGCGCCTGCGACCACCTGGTATTGGTCTACCCGACCTGGTGGGGCGGGATGCCGGCGTTGCTGAAGGGCTTCTTCGATCGCGTGCTGCTGCCGGGCTTCGCGTTCCGCTACCGGCGCGATTCGCCCTGGTGGGATCGCCTGCTGGCCGGTCGCAGCGCACGGGTGATCACCCCCCTGGACACGCCGCCGTGGTACTACCGCTGGATCTACCGCGACCCGGGCATCGCCCAGGTCCGCGCCACCATCCTGGAATTCTGCCGCATCCGCCCGGTGCGGGTCAGCCGGCTGGGCGTGGTGCGCAACAGCACCCCGGCACAGCGCGAACGGTGGCTGGCGCTGGCGTCCGAACTCGGGTCACGCGCAGGCTGAGCGGCGCGAGCGCGGACTCCGCGGCGCTGCCCCACCGCCGCTGCCCGGGCCGTGCCCGGCCGGACCCATCGCCACCGGCGCGCGATTCAGTGTTGCCGCGGTGGATTCGGCCCGCAGCCGCCGCAGCCACCACAACCGTCATCGCCGCCGGCCGCCGGCGGCGCCAGCCGGCGCCCCAGCGCCTGCAGCCGCGGCGAGCGCTGCGGCTTCACCAGCCACAGCACCAATGCCCCGCGCAGCCGGCGCACGGTACCGGGGAACTGCTTCTTCAGCACCACCCACGCGCTGGCCAGCACGGCCAGGGCGATGATGGCGTACTGCAGCAGCAGGCCCCGGTCCATCAGCCCGCCCCCAGCGCCACGGCGACCTGGTAGGTGACCAGCGAGGCCAGCCACGCCGCCGCGAACAGGTAGCCGGCGGCGAACGCCATCTGCTTCCACGAGTTGGTCTCGCGCTTGATCGTGGCCAGCGTGGAGATGCACATCGGCGCGTAGATGTACCAGACCAGCAGCGACAGCGCGGTGGCCAGCGACCAGCCATCGCTGATCAGCGGGGTCAGCGCCTGCGCCGCGGCATCGTCGTCGGCCGCCGACAGCGCGTACACCGTAGCCAGCGAGGCCACCGCCACTTCGCGCGCCGCCAGTCCGGGAATCAAGGCGATGCAGATCTGCCAGTTGAAGCCCAGCGGCGCGAAGAACACCGCCATCGCGTGGCCGATGCGCCCGGCGAAGCTGTAGTCGATGGCCGGCAGGGTGGCGTCGGCCGGCGCCGCCGGGAACGACAACAGGAACCACAGCAGGATGGTCAGCGCCAGGATGATGCCGCCGACCCGCTTGAGGAAGATCATGCCGCGCTCGTACAGCCCGACCGCCAGGTCGCGCAGGTGCGGCAGGCGGTAGGACGGCAGTTCCAGCAACAGCGGGTGCTCGGCCTTGTCGCGGCGGAACTTCTTCATCGTCCACGACATCGCCAGCGCGCTGAAGATACCGGCCGCGTACAGGCCGAACAGCACCAGCCCCTGCTGGTTGAACACGCCCCACACGGTCTTCTGCGGGATGAAGGCGCCGATCAGCAGCGCATACACCGGCAACCGCGCCGAACAGGTCATCAGCGGCGCGACCAGGATCGTCGCCAGCCGGTCGCGGGGGTCCTGGATGCTGCGCGTGGACATGATGCCCGGCACCGCGCAGGCGAAGCTGGACAGCAGCGGGATGAACGAGCGCCCGGACAGGCCGGCCGCCGCCATCATCCGGTCCAGCAGGAACGCCGCGCGCGGCAGGTAGCCGGATTCCTCGAGCGCGAGGATGAAGAAGAACAGGATCAGGATCTGCGGCAGGAACACCAGCACGCCGCCGACGCCGGCGATGATGCCGTCCACCAGCAAGCTGCTCAGCGGCCCTTCCGGCAGGGTCGAACCGACCAGGGCACCGAGCCAGGCGAAGCCGGCCTCGATGCCGTCCATCAACGGCGTGGCCCAGGCATAGACCGCCTGGAAGATCAGGAACATCACCACCGCCAGGGTCAGCAGCCCGACCACCGGGTGCAGCAGCCAGCGGTCCAGCGCGTCGTCGATCTTCGCCGTGCGCGTGGGCATGCTCACCGCGGCGGCGAGGATGTCGCGCACCTGGGCGTGGTGGTCGGCGGCCGGCGCCACCTGCGGCGGCGCCATCGACGCCACCTGCGGCATCATCGCGTCGATCCGCGCGACCAGTTCGCTGGCGCCGTTGCGGCGCACCGCGACGGTTTCCACCACCGGCACGCCCAGCGCCCGTTCCAGCGCCGCCACGTCGATGGCGATGCCGCGCCGGCGCGCCGCGTCGACCATGTTCAGCGCCACGATCATCGGCTTGCCCAGCTCGCGCACTTCCAGCGCGAAGCGCAGGTGCAGGCGCAGGTTGGTGGCGTCGACCACGCACACCAGCGCGTCGGGCGCCGGTTCGCCCGGATAGAAGCCGCGGCACAGGTCACGGGTGATGGCCTCGTCCAGGCTCGCCGGTTGCAGGCTGTAGGCTCCGGGCAGGTCCAGCACCGCGTATTCGCGCCCGGACGGGGCGCGCATGCGCCCTTCCTTGCGCTCGACGGTGACGCCGGCGTAGTTGGCCACCTTCTGCCGGCTGCCGGTGAGCTGGTTGAACAACGCGGTCTTGCCGCTGTTCGGGTTGCCCACCAGGGCCAGCCGCGACACGGTCGTCGCTGCGTTCATGCCACGTCCTCCTGCCTGATGCGGATGCGGGCGGCCTCGCTGCGCCGCAGCGCGAAGCGGGTGAAGCCAATCTGCACCAGCAGCGGCTCGCCGCCCACCGGCCCGCGCGCGACCACCCGCACGTCCTCGCCATCGACGAATCCCAGCTCCCTCAACCGCCGCGCAATCGCATCGTTGGGATGCAGGTCCTGCACCGCCTCCACCTGCGCGGGTGCATGCAGCGGCAAATCTGACAACGTCACTGAATGGCGCCTTTGAGTAGGTTGATAAGAATGGTTATCAATTGTAGCACCGTCGCACGGCGTCTTGCTGCCCTGGGCGCTCGGCTATGATCCGTGCACCCAAGACATGCATGGAATCCGATGAGCGAGGCACTGCTCGTTCGCCACGACACGGCCGTGGCAACGCTCTACCTGAACCGTCCGGAGCTGCACAACGCGTTCGACGCCGGCTTGATTTCCAGCCTGACCGCGGCACTGGAAGCGGCCGCCGCCGACCCGGCGGTACGCGCGGTGGTCCTTGCCGGGCATGGCCCCTCGTTCTCGGCCGGCGCCGACCTACAGTGGATGCGCGCCATGGCCGGCGCCTCGCAGGAGGAAAACCGCCAGGACGCACTGGCGCTGGCGCGGTTGATGCGCACCTTGGACGAACTGCCCAAGCCGACCATCGCCCGCGTCCACGGCGCCAGCTTCGGCGGGGGCGTCGGGCTGGTGGCCTGCTGCGATATCGCCATCGCCGCCGAGGGCGCCCGCTTCGGCCTGACCGAAAGCCGCCTGGGCCTGCTGCCGGCGGTGATCTCGCCGTATGTCCTGGCCGCCATCGGCCCGCGCCAGGCGCGGCGCTGGTTCGCCACCGGCGAACACTTCGACGCCGCCGACGCATTGCGCATGGGGCTGGTGCACCAGGTGGTCGCCGCCGACGCGCTCGACGCCGCGGTGCAGCGGCAGCTGGAGCTGATCGGCAAGGCCGGCCCGGTCGCCGCGGCGTCGGCCAAGGTGCTGGTGCGCGAGGTGCACGCCGCCCCGGCCGACCGCTATGCGCTCGACCGCGCCAATGCCGGCCTGATCGCCGCGCTGCGGGCTTCGGACGAGGGCCGCGAGGGCCTGTCGGCGTTCCTCGAGAAGCGTCCGCCGCGCTGGGCCGCGGAGGATCGGCGATGAGCGATTTCGTCCGCATCGTCGAGGTCGGCCCGCGCGATGGCCTGCAGAACGAGAAGCAGCAGGTCGCCACCGCCGACAAGATCGCGCTGATCGACCGGCTGTCGGCCACCGGCCTGCGCACCATCGAGGCCACCAGCTTCGTCAGCCCCAAATGGGTGCCGCAACTGGCCGACGCCGCCGAGGTCATGGCCGGCATCGCCCGCCGCCCCGGCATCGCCTATCCGGTGCTGGTGCCGAACGAACAGGGCTACGTGCGCGCGCTGGCGGCCGGGGCCAGCGAAGTGGCGGTGTTCACCGCCGCCTCCGAGCAGTTCAACCGCACCAACACCAATGCCGGCATCGACGAATCGCTGCAGCGCTTCGCACCGGTACTGGAACGGGCCAGGGCCGACGGCATCGCGGTACGCGGTTACGTATCCACCGTGCTGGGCTGCCCTTACCAGGGCGAGGTGCCGCTGGCCGACGTGGTGCGCGTGGCGCGCGCGCTGCACGCGATGGGCTGCCACGAAATCTCGCTGGGCGACACCATCGGCGTCGGCACCCCGCGCAAGGCGCGCGCGATGCTGCGCGCGGTGGCCGCGGAAGTGCCGATGGCGGCGCTGGCGGTGCACTTCCACGACACCTACGGGCAGGCCCTGGCCAACATCGCCGCCTGCCTGGAGGACGGCGTGCGCGTGGTCGATTCGGCGGTGGCCGGCACCGGCGGCTGCCCCTACGCGCGCGGCGCCAGCGGCAACGTCGCCAGCGAGGACGTGGTCTACATGCTGCACGGCATGGGCATGGACACCGGCATCGACCTGCCGGCACTGGCCGACACCGGGCGCTGGCTGGCCGGCGTGCTCGGCCGCGGCAACGGCAGCAAGGCCGGCCAGGCCATGACGCCCCCCTGATGAACGCAACGAAAGGACGCTCCCGCATGCTTCGCACCCCCCTGCTCATCGCCGCCCTGCTGCCCGCAGGCAGCGTCATGGCCGCCTCGGCCGTTGCCTTCTCCGATACCGGCGCCTACGGCTTCGGCTACAACCAGCCGTCCGCAAGCGTTGCCATGCAGACCGCCATCGGCCACTGCGCGCGGCGCTCGGGCAACTGCACCGAAGTGGCCAGCACGTCGGCCGACAGCGGATACTCGGCCATCGCCAGCGGCAGCGCCGCGTTCGGCCATGCGCTGGGTGAGCGCGACGAGCGCGCCGCGATCGACAAGGCCCTGGCCATGTGCCGGCGCGCGGCGGACGACTGCCAGATCGAGTTCCTGTGGCGGGAACGGCCGGTACCCGCCACCCTCCGCCTGCCTGCGCACCCGCCGATGCCCGTCCCCGCGCCCCGCCCGTACTGAGCGGCCGCCGTCCTGCTGTAGGGACGGCCGCATCGGCTAGAATCAGCGACCAACCCATTGCAGGTAGCGTCCCGATGCAGCTGTCCTCCGTCCGCGCCGTCGTCACCGGCGGCGTTTCCGGCCTCGGCCTGGCCGTGGCCCGGCACCTGGTCGCCAACGGCGGCAAGGTCGCCCTGTTCGACCTCAACGAGGAAAAAGGCGCTGCCGCCGTCGCCGAGCTGGGCACGGACAATGCCCGCTACTTCACCGCCAACGTCACCGACGAGGCCGGCGTAGCCGCCAACCTGGCCGCCGCGCGCGAGTTCCTGGGCGGGCTGAACGTGGTGATGAACTGCGCCGGCATCCTCGGCGCCGGCCGCGTGCTCGGCCGCGAGGCGCCGATGCCGCTGTCCAACTTCCAGGCCACGGTGATGGTGAACCTGGTCGGCAGCTTCAACGTGGCCAAGGCCGCCGCCGACCTGATGCAGCACAACGAGGCCGGCGTCGACGGCGAGCGCGGCGTGATCATCAACACCGCCTCGGTCGCCGCCTACGAGGGCCAGATCGGCCAGGCCGCCTATTCCGCCTCCAAGGGCGGCGTGGTCGGCATGACCCTGCCGATGGCGCGCGAGCTGTCGCGTTTCGGCATCCGCGTGATGACGATCGCCCCGGGCGTGTTCTGGACGCCGATGGTCGACGGCATGCCGGCCAACGTGCAGGAGTCGCTGGCCGCCTCGATCCCGTTCCCCTCGCGCCTGGGCCAGCCGGACGATTTCGCCGCGCTCGTCGGCCACATCATCGGCAACACCTACCTCAACGGCGAGACCATCCGCCTGGATGGCGCCGTGCGCCTGGCACCCAAGTGATCCACCCCGCGGGCGCCCACAAGGCGCCCGCTTCGATTCCACCCTTACCCCAACCGACTTTCCAAGCATGAAAGCCAGCGATATCAAGAAAGGCAACGTCGTCGAATACAACAACGGCGTCTACCAGATCCGCGACATCGAGCGCAGCTCGCCGCAGGGCCGCGGCGGCAACGTCCGCTTCCGTTTCATCATGTACAGCGTGCCGGGCGGCAACAAGCTCGACGCCAGCTTCGACGCCGACGACAACCTGAGCGAGGTCGAGCTGCTGCGCCGCCAGTCCACCTACTCGTACATGGATGGCGATGCGTTCGTGTTCCTGGACGACGAGGACTACACCCCGTACACGCTGGACGCGGACGTGATCGGCGACGACGCCGGCTACATCACCGAGGGCCTGACCGGCATCTACGTGCAGGTGATCGACGAGCAGCCGGTGGCGATCCAGCTGCCGCAGCACGTGACCCTGGAAGTGGTCGAGACCCCGCCGGAACTCAAGGGCGGCACCGCCACCAAGCGCCCGAAGCCGGCCAAGCTCAACACCGGCATCGAGATCATGGTCCCGGAGTACATCGCCAACGGCGAGCGCATCCTGGTCAACACCACCACCGGCGAGTTCGGCGGCCGCGCCGACTGATCCACGGCTGGCCACCATGCGACGGCGCCCGCGGGCGCCGTCGTCGTTCATGGTCATCGGCGGCGGTACGCGACCCGGCGCTGTCAGCAGGTCCCGCCGATGCCTGCGCCGGAAGCCGCGGCACGCCACTGGCGGCCGCGCCCCCCCGCTGCAGATCACGCCTCGGGTAGCCCCTGGACGCCGAAATCGATCACCACCGCATCCGGTCCGCGCTGCAGGTAGCTGATCGACAGGTGCGCGCCGAAGCGCTGGCCAAGCTGGTCCAGCAGCGGGATCGGGTCGTGGTCGTTGATGAAACGCATGGTCTCGCCGTTGCGCAGCGCGCCCAGCGCACCGAAGATCGCCGAGTGGCGGAACCGCCGCGCCACGCCGCGCGCATCGAAGACGTGTACGTGCGGGGCCGGATCGAGGGAAACAGGCATTGCGGGAACTCCATCGTGGGAAACCCGGCCCATGCTAGGCCGCGCCGCCACCGTCGCCCTGACCGGGGTCAAGAACGGCGCCGATGCCCCGGCTCAGTCCGGCACGGCCGCCAACGCGCGCATGCGTTCGGCCAGCCAGCGCACCCGCTGCCGGGTCTGCTCCAGTTCCTGGCGCCGTGCGGGTGGCAGGGCCCGTTCGGCGCTTTCATGCAGCGCCTGCCAGCGCGCCTGCCCGTCTTCGCCAAGCCGCGCGAGTGTCTGCTCCAGCGCGCCCAGGTCATCGGGTTGAGCGATGCCGTAGCCCCCGGCCGGCAGCAGTACTGCCGGCGCATCGAGCAGGCCGCTGAACTGCTGCCAGTCGGCCACACGCGCCTGCAGTTCGGGCGGGGCGGCATCCAGGTACCGCTTGAGCTGGGCGAGCGCGCGCAGTTCGGCACGGCGCAGTGCCGCCGTCTCCAGCACCCACCAGGCCGCGGTGGCCTGCAGCGGCAGGTCCGGCGCGGGCTCGCCGCGTTGTCGTGGCGGGCTCTCCAGCCAGCGTTCGAGCGGCAGCGGCGGCACCCTGCCCGCCTGCTGCAGGCCATGCAGCAGTTGCGCGTAATCCTGCCGGGCCGAAGCGAAGTACAGGCCCTGGCCGCTGTCCGGTGACGGCGCCAGGCGCGCGGCCAGGCCGGCGTCCTGCAGGCGCCGCAGCACGCCGCGCGGCGTGGTGGCCTGCAGCCGCCGTCGCGGCGGGGTCAACGCCAGGTCGAGCAGGCGCCCGCTCTCCACCGCGCAGTTGTTGCCGATGAAGCGATAGCGCCCGTCGTAGCTCCAGTGCGCGCGGGCGGCCAGTTGCAGCAGCGCGTCGATCTGCACCGGCGACAGCGACAGCGGCCAGGCCTGCAGGTCGCGCAGTTCGATCCGGGTGTATTCGTCGATCACCTGGTCCAGCGGCAGCACGAACAGCCGTGCCGGGTAGGCTCCGGTCAGCCCGCGCCAGTTGGAGATCTGCACGTCGTTGACGAAGGCGCGGAAGGACAGCACCCGGTGGTAGGCCAGGTCCATCCGGCAGCGCGGGCCCGGCTCGCGGCCCGGCGCGCAGACCACCAGCCGCAGCATGGAATGGCCGAAACGGCTCATCGCCGCGTCGCCAGCGCCGGCCAGCAGGTAATCCACCGCGTAGACGCGCGCCGGATCCAGCGTTTCCAGCTCCAGCTGCGCCGGCGCGGCGCCAGCCACCAGCAGCGGCAGTTCAGTGCCGCAGGCCGTCGCCGGCCCCGGCGCCGGCCCCAGCTGCTGCCGGTACCACGCCGCCAGCGCCGGCCGCCGGCAGCGGTACTGCGGGTCGAGCAGGTACCACTCCAGGTTGACCGCGAATGCCTCGGCCGGGCTGTGCCGCTCGTAGCCATCCGGGCTGCGCAGCGTGTACGGGTTGGCACCCCGCCGGTCCCATCCGGCAAGCCGACGGAACGCCGCTTGCCGCGACCAGCCGCCGCCTTCGCCCCGGTCGAAGGCGTGGGCGATCTCATGCAGCACGGTGGCCCGGGCCAGGTCGTGCGCGGCGGCCGTAGCCGCCACCTCCAGCAGTTCCGGCGACAGCCGCAGCTGGCCACGCCGGTGGCGTCCGGCAATGTCGGCCGGCAGATGCGGATCGAAGCGCAGCGTCAGCCGCCGCGGGTCGGCCTGCCAGCGTTCGGGCAGGCGTTCGCGGACCCGGACGAACAGGTCGCGTGCGCGCTGCTGCGCCGCCGGGTCCAGCCCGGTCGGGTCCAGCGCCAGTTCCAGCGCCCGGCCACTGCCGCTGGCCAGCAGCAGCGCGACGGCCAGGCCCGCAGCCAGGCGCATCAGCGGGCGAGGATGGCCCGCGCCAGTTGCATGTCGCTGGCCTGGGCAGCGCCGGCATCGCGCTGGCGCAGGTGCAGCAGCGCGGCCTGCAGGCGCGCGCCGCGCAGGCGGCCGTCGCTGGCGACGAAGCCGGCGGCTTCCTCGCGCGCGGCCTGGATCACCTTGTCATCGCCCGAGGAACTGCTCGACCCCTTGGACGAGGCGCCCGCGGAGGTGCCGGCGGTGCTGCCGGCAAAACTGGAGGCCAGCAGCGGCGCGGAGGCGAGGAGCAGGATGCAGGACAGGAACGGACGGATCATCGGCGGAGGCAACGCTGGGGGACAGGAGGCGAGCGTAACCGGGCGCCGGCTACAGGTCGAACAGCTTGCCCGGATTCATCAAACCCAACGGGTCGAATGCCTGCTTCACCCCGCGCATCAACGCGATTTCCGCCGCATCGCGGGTGCTGGACAGATAGGGCTTCTTGACCAGGCCGATGCCGTGTTCGGCCGAGATGCTGCCATGGAAACGGTGCAGCACCTGCGCCAGCAGCTTGGTCACGTGCTCGCACTGGCCCAGGAACTCGGCATCGCTGCTGTCCTCGGGCTTGAGCACGTTGATGTGCAGGTTGCCGTCGCCGATATGGCCGAACCAGACCACGTCGAAATGCGGGTACGCGCCACCGATCAGCGCCTGCGCCTCGGCCAGGAAGGCCGGCATCGCCGAGATGCGCACCGACACGTCGTTCTTGTACGGCCGGTAGCGCGCCAGCGCCTCGGTGATGCCCTCGCGCAGGCGCCACAGCTGCTGCGCCTGGGCCTCGCTGGCGCTGATGACCCCGTCCAGCACCCAGCCCTGTTCCATGCAGTGCTCGAACGCGGCCAGCGCCGCGGCCTCGCCCGCCTCGTCGGCCGCGGCGTACTCGGTCACCACGTAGTACGGGTAGGTCTCGGCGAACGGATACTGCGCGCCATGCGCGGTGACGTGGTGCACCGCGCGATCGGTGAAGAATTCGAACGCCTCCAGCTGCATGCGCTCGCGGAACGCCGAGAACACCTGCATCAGCACCTCGAACGAAGGCAGCGCCAGCAGCATCACGTTGGTCGCCGGCGGCGGATCGACCAGCTTCAGCGTCGCCTCGACCACGATGCCGAGCGTGCCCTCCGAGCCGATCATCAGCTGGCGGAAGTCATAGCCGCTGGAATTCTTGATCAGGCCCTTGTTGAACTCGAGCAGCTCGCCGTTGCCGGCCACGACCTTGAGGCCGGCCACCCACTCGCGGGTATTGCCGTAGCGGATCACGCGGATGCCGCCGGCGTTGGTGGCGATGTTGCCGCCGATCGAGCAGGACCCGCGCGCGGCGAAGTCCACCGGGTACTGCAGGCCGTGCTCGCGGGCGGCGTTGTGCACGGCCTCCAGCGGCATGCCGGCCTGCACGGTGAGGGTGCGGTCCACCGCGTTGAAATCCAGCGCCTTGTTCAGGCGTTCCAGGCTCAGCACCAGTTCGCCATTGGCCGCCACCGCGCCGCCGGACAGGCCGGTACGCCCTCCCGAGGGCACCACCGCCACGGTGTTCTGGTTGGCCCAGCGCACCACCGCCTGCACCTCCTCGACGCTGCCCGGCAGCGCGATGGCCAGCGGTGCCGGCGCCCAGCGCCGGGTCCAGTCGCGCCCGTAATGCTCCAGGTCGGCCGGGTCGGTCTTCAGGCGCAGCCCCGGGCAGGCGTGCAGCAGGGTGTCCAGGCGCGGGTCGGTCATGGCGTTGCTTCGAAGGCGTGAAAGCCGGCAAGCGTGCCAGCCCTGCAGCGGCCCGTCCAGTCACCGCGACAGGGCCCGAGATGGCCGCGGTAAATTCAGATGAAACCTTTTGTGTTCAAGGCGTTGCCATATGGCGCAGCGCACCAAAATCCGGTGCGGTTCTGGCATAGTGAACAGTCCATCCCCCTCCAACCCGCCGTGGCCGCCATGTCGCCCAAGAAGACCTCGTTCCCGAAGCAGGACATCCGCGTTTTGTTGCTGGAGGGGGTCAGCCAGACCGCCGTGGATACCTTCAAGGCGGCCGGCTATTCGCAGATCGAGTACCACACCAAGTCGCTGCCCGACGATGAGCTGAAGGCGCGCATCGCCGAAGCCCACATCATCGGCATCCGCTCGCGCACGCAGCTGGACGCCGACGTCCTGGCCCATGCCAAGCGCCTGATCGCGGTGGGGTGCTTCTGCATCGGCACCAACCAGGTGGACCTGGAGGCGGCCGAACTGGCCGGCATCCCGGTGTTCAACGCCCCGTATTCCAACACCCGCTCGGTGGCCGAACTGGTGATCGCCGAGACCATCATGCTCACCCGCGGGGTGCCGCAGAAGAACGCCGAATGCCACCGCGGCGGCTGGTCCAAGTCGGCCGACGGCAGCCACGAGGTGCGCGGCAAGACCCTGGGCATCATCGGCTATGGCCACATCGGCACCCAGGTCGGCGTGCTGGCCGAGGCGCTGGGCATGCAGGTGATCTTCCACGACATCGAGACCAAGCTGTCGCTGGGCAACGCACAGCCGGCCGCCAGCCTGGACGACCTGCTCGCCCGCGCCGACATCGTCACCCTGCACGTGCCTGAAACCGCGGCCACGCAATGGATGATCGGTGCGCCGCAACTGGCGAAGATGAAGCGCGGCGCGCACCTGATCAACGCCGCGCGCGGCACCGTGGTGGTGATCGACGCGCTCGACGCGGCGTTGCGCTCGGGACACATCGGCGGCGCGGCGGTGGACGTGTTCCCGGTCGAGCCGAAGGGCAACGGCGACCGTTTCGAATCGCCGCTGGCCGCCCACGACAACGTGATCCTGACCCCGCACGTGGGCGGCAGCACGCTGGAGGCGCAGGACAACATCGGCGTCGAGGTGGCGGCCAAGCTGGTGCGCTACAGCGACAACGGCAGCACCCTGTCGGCGGTCAACTTCCCCGAAGTGACCCTGCCCGAGCACGAACGCAGCCTGCGCCTGCTGCACATCCACCGCAACGTACCGGGCGTGCTGTCGCGGCTCAACGAGGTGTTCTCGCGCCACAACCTCAACATCGACGGCCAGTTCCTGCGCACCAACCCCAAGCTGGGCTACGTGGTGGTGGACATCACCGCCACCGTGGAACAGGCCAACGCGATCCGCGACGAACTGGCCGCGATCGACGGCACGCTGCGCACCCGCATCCTGTACTGAGCACGGCGCCCGCCGACGGGCGCCATCCCGCCACGGGCCCGGTCCGGCGCCGCCGGGATCGCGGCGCCTGGCCTCAGCGCGCGTGCGCCAGCCAGCGCAGCGCCATGCGCCGCAGCGAGGCGTCGGCCTGCGCATCGGCGGCGATGGCATCGATCTCGCGCCATGCCAGGTCCAGCGACTCCTCGCTGACCAGGAAGCGCTCGTCCGCACCGGCACGCACCACATAGCGCACGTCGTAGTGCCAGTGGCCGGGCACGTCCCCACGCTCGGGAATCCAGTGCCGGTCAAGATCGAACGGTGCCTGCGCCTGCAGCGACAACCCGGACAGGCCCGATTCTTCCTGAGCCTCGCGCAGCGCCACCGCCGCCAGGTCGCGCTCGCCGTCGGCATGCCCGCCCAACTGCAGCCAGCGCCCCAGCTTGCGGTGATGGGTCAGCAGCGCGCGCCGGCCATCGGCACTGACCAGCCAGGCGCTACCGGTGAAGTGCCCGTCCAGGCGCGAGCGCTGGAACGGATCCGCGCCCTGCCCGTCCAGCAGGCCCAGGAATCCCGCGGCCACCTCCGCATGCTCCGGCACCCGCCGCGCATAGTCCTGCAACGCATCGCGCAGGCTCCCATCGTGTTCGTACATGACTGCAGGCACATCCCATCGGTCCGACCAGGCGGCCATTATCACCGCCCATGCTGCACCTGCGCTTGTCGGTTTGGCCGCGCTTTGGCAAGGTAGGCCGTTGCCGGCGGTTCAGCTTGCCACACCCATGCGCATTCCCGGTGGATGCGCGGAAACACCACCAGGTCTGGAAAACAGCGAATGCTCAAAACACTGTTGAGGGTCAAACCGGTCGAGCCGGCCGCACACGTGGACGCCGGCGAGCCGGTCGAAGGCAGCCTGCAGGGCGAAGCCACGCTCAAGCGCACCCTCACAGCCAGGCACCTGATCCTGTTGGGCATGGGCGCGGTGATCGGCGCCGGCATCTTCGTCATCACCGGGCAGGCGGCGGCCCACCACGCCGGCCCCGCGATCATGCTGTCGTTCGTGCTCGCCGGGCTGGCCTGCGCCTTCGCCGGCCTGTGCTACGCCGAGTTCGCGGCGATGATGCCGGTCTCCGGCAGCGCCTATTCCTACTCGTACGCCACCCTCGGCGAAGGCATGGCCTGGTTCATCGGCTGGTGCCTGGTGCTGGAGTACCTGTTCGCGTCCTCGTCGGTGGCGGTGGGCTGGTCGGCCTATCTGCTCAGCTTCCTCACCAGCACCCTGCACCTGCCCTTCCCCGAGGCGCTGACCGCCGCGCCGATCGCGTGGGAGAACGGCCAGTTCGTCGCTTCCGGCAAACTGCTCAACCTGCCGGCGGTGCTGATCATCGCGGTGATCTCGGGGCTGCTGTACGTCGGCGTGACCCAGTCCACCTTCGTCAATGCGGTGATCGTCGCGATCAAGGTGGCGGTGATCTGCCTGTTCGTCGGCTTCGGCGCGATGTACGTCAATCCGGAGAACTGGACGCCCTTCATCCCCGACAACACCACCGGCGTGTTCGGTGAGTTCGGCTGGAGCGGGGTGTTCCGCGCCGCCTCCATCGTCTTCTTCGCCTACATCGGTTTCGACGCGGTCTCCACCGCCGCCGGCGAGACCAAGGACCCGCAGCGGAACATGCCGATCGGCCTGCTCGGCTCGCTGGCCGTGTGCACGATCATCTACATCGTGGTCTGCGCGGTGATGACCGGCCTCATGCACTACACCAAGCTGGGCACCGACAAGCCGGTGGCCACCGCGCTGGAGGCCTATGCCAACCTGGCGTGGCTCAAGACCTGGGTCGAGATCGGCGCCATCGCCGGCCTGTCCTCGGTGGTGCTGGTGATGATGATGGGCCAGACCCGCATCGCCTACACCATTTCCCGCGACGGCCTGCTGCCGCAGGTGTTCGGCCGGGTGCATCCGAAGTTCCGCACGCCGCACCTGAGCACCGTGATCGTCGGTGCGCTGGCTGCCACGCTGGCCGGACTGGTGCCGTTGAACGTACTGGGCGAACTGGTCGCGATGGGCACCCTGCTGGCGTTCGCCACGGTCTGCATCGGCGTGCTGATCCTGCGTCGCACCCGCCCGGAAATGCCGCGCGCGTTCCGGGTGCCCGCGGTGTGGCTGGTCGCGCCGCTGGGCGCGCTGATCTGCCTGAGCCTGTTCGCGATGGCCTTCGCCGCGCACTGGCTGGTGTTCGTGCTGTGGAACGTACTGGGCGTGGCCATCTACCTGGGCTACGGCATGCGCCACAGCAAACTGAACCGGAACGCCTGATTCCATTCCTTCCGGCCGGCCCCGCGCCGGCCGTTCCCGTACGCACGACGAGCGAACACGCACCATGTTCAAGCAACTGTGGGCCACCAAACATCCGCATGCCGCCCATGAAGAGGCCAATGGCCTGAGCCTGCGCCGCACCCTGGGGCCCTGGGGCCTCACCGCACTGGGCATCGGCGCGGTCATCGGCGGCGGCATCTTCGTCATCACCGGGCAGGCCGCGGCCAACCACGCCGGCCCGGCAATCATGCTGTCCTTCGTGCTGGCGGCAGTGTGCTGCGCGTTCTGCGCGATGGCCTACGCCGAATTCGCCTCGATGGTGCCGGTCTCCGGCAGCGCCTACACCTACACCTACGCCACCTTCGGCGAGCTTTCGGCCTGGTTCATCGGCTGGATGCTGGTACTCGAGTACGGCGTCTCCGCCTCGGCGGTGGCGGTGAGCTGGACCGGCTACTTCCTCAGCCTGCTCAGCCATTTCGACATCTACCTGCCGGCGGCGCTGGTCAACGCGCCACTGGACGCCCAGCTGCGCCCGACCGGCGCCATCGCCAACATCCCCGCCGCCGTGCTGGTGCTGCTGCTGACCTGGCTGTGCTACGTGGGCATCAGCAAGTCCTCGGCGATGAACATGGCCATGGTCATCCTCAAGACCGGCCTGATCCTGCTGGTCATCATCGCTGGCTGGAAGTACGTGGACCCGGCCAACTGGACCCCGTTCATTCCCGCCAACGAAGGCCCGGGCAAGTACGGCTTCGATGGCGTGCTGCGTGGTGCGGCGATGGTGTTCTTCGCCTACATCGGCTTCGAAGCGGTCTCGGTAGCCGCCCAGGAATCGCACCGCCCGCAGCGCGACCTGCCGATCGGCATGCTGCTGTCGCTGGTGATCTGCACCGTGCTGTACATCGCCATGGCCGCGGTGATGACCGGCCTGGTCCCGTACAAGCTGCTGGGCACCGCCGAGCCGGTGGTGACCGCGGTCGCCGCGCATCCGCAGCTGGACTGGCTGCGCATCATCGTCGAGATCGGCGCCTTGATCGGCCTGTCCTCGGTGGTGCTGGTGATGGTGATCGGCCAGCCGCGCATCTTCATGATCATGGGCCGCGACGGCCTGCTGCCGCCGGTGTTCACCAGGATCCACCCCAAGTACCGCACGCCGCACATCAACACGGTGATCACCGGCATCGGCATCGCCCTGCTCGCCGCGCTGTTCCCGCTGGACATCCTCGGCGAACTGACCTCGATGGGCACCCTGATCGCCTTCGCCGCGGTCTGCGCCGGCGTGCTGGTCCTGCGCCGCACCCAGCCGGACCTGCCGCGCCCGTTCCGCATCCCGATGGCCTGGTTGATCTGCAGCCTCGGCGTGCTCAGCTGCATCGCACTGCTGACCGCCATGACCCTGCACAACTGGATGCTGATGGGCCTGTGGACCGCCACCGGCTTCATCATCTACTTCGCCTACGGCATGCGCCACAGCAAGCTGGGCGGCCGCAACGGCTGAGCAGGTCACAGCGCCGGCCCCTTCGAAGCCCGGGTGGAGACACCCGGGCTTTTCTTCTCTGCCCAGGCGATGCGCGTCGCCGCACATCCCGCGCACGGGGCGCGATGGCCTCCGCGGCATGGACGGTACCGCGTGCATGGCATGCCGGGCCACGGGCCTGGCGCCCCGCGGCCCCTAAGAACGTCCCCGGCTGGGTAGAATGCGCGGCATGAATGCCCCCACCGTCCCCTATGACGCCCAGCGGCTGAGCGAACTGGCGCAGCTGCTGATCGACAACGTCCGCGAACTGGCCCGGGCCGGCTGGACGCCGGCCACCAGCAGCAACTTCTCGCACCGCCTGGACGACCGCCATGCGGCGATCACCGTGTCCGGCAAGGACAAGGGGCGGCTGGTCGAGGCCGACATCATGGTCGTCGACCTCGACGGCAAGGCCGTGGGCAGGCCGCTGCGCCCGTCGGCCGAGACCCTGCTGCATACCCAGCTCTACGCGCGCTTTCCCGAGGTGAACTGCGTGCTGCACACGCATTCGCCGGTGCAGACCATCGCCTCGCGCCTGTATGGCGGCGACGGCCACGTGCGCCTGGAGGGCTACGAGCTGCTCAAGGCGCTGCACGGCAACGCCACCCACGAGACCGCGGTGGACCTGAAGGTGTTCGCCAACACCCAGGACATGGACGTGCTCGCCGCGCAGGTGGAAGCCGAACTCGACAAGGGCCCAATGTGGGGCTACCTGATCGATGGCCACGGCCTGTACGCCTGGGGCCGCGACATGGCCGAGGCGCGCCGCCACCTGGAAGCGTTCGAGTTCCTGCTCCACTGCGAGCTGGAGCTGCGCCGGCTGCGCGCCGCCGTCTGAGCCCGGTTCCCGCGGGCATCCGCGCGCCGGCTGCCCTGCTACCCTTCCCGTTCCCCACGCCTCGAGCCGCCGCCATGAGCCGACTGCGCATCTTCAACGACACCGACCCCGACACCGTGCTGCTGGACAGCCGCGATGGCGCGGTCATCCGCGCCGAACTGGAGAAGATCGGCGTCACCTTCGAGCGCTGGCAGGCCCGGCATCCGGTCGCGCCGGGCGCCAGCCAGGAGGAAGTGTTCGCCGCCTACCGCGAGGACATCGACCGCCTGGTCGCCGCGCATGGCTTCAAGAGCGTGGACGTGGCGTCTATCGCGCCGGACAACCCCGCCCGCGAGCAGATCCGCCTCAAGTTCCTCGACGAGCACTATCACAAGGAGGACGAAGTGCGTTTCTTCGTCGCCGGCTCGGGCCTGTTCACCCTGCACGTGGGCGACAAGGTCTACGAGGTGGAGTGCGTCAAGGACGACCTGATCGCGGTGCCCGATGGCGCCACCCACTGGTTCGACATGGGCCCGGAGCCGAGCTTCGTCGCGATCCGCTTCTTCACCGAGCCCGATGGCTGGGTCGGCCACTTCACCGGCACCGACATCGCACGCAAGTTCCCGCGCTACACGCCGGAACCGGCCTGAGCGCGGACGCCCGCGCGGCGCCGTGCGCGGGGCGGGTTCACGCCTGCCAGCGTGCTGCGCCGCACCTGCCCCACCCCGCACCCGCACCGCCGCCGCGCGCTGCCATCGCCCTGACTGCCCCACGCGGCAGCTTCCCCCGGCAGGGGAAGGAACCGGAACCACCGTCATGACCGTCCGCGCCATCCTCACCGACATCGAAGGCACCACCTCCAGCATCTCCTTCGTCAAGGAAGTGCTGTTCCCCTATGCACGCGCCGCCCTGCCCGGCTTCGTCCGCGCGCACGGGCAGGAACCGGAGGTGCGCCGCTGGCTCGATGCGGTCGCCACCGAGATCGCCGCCAGCGCCTGCCAGGACGAGGTCGTCGTCGAGGCCCTGCAGGGCTGGATCGACCAGGACCGCAAGCACACCGCGCTCAAGGCGCTGCAGGGCATGATCTGGGACGCCGGCTACCGCAACGGCGACTACACCGCGCACCTGTACCCGGAGGTCGCCGCGGTGCTGCGTGGCTGGCATGCCGCCGGCATCCCGCTGTACGTGTACTCCTCCGGCTCGGTGCCGGCGCAGAAGCTGTTCTTCGGCTACAGCGACGCCGGGGACCTCAGCGGCCTGTTCTCCGGCCATTTCGATACCGAGGTCGGCGGCAAGCGCGAGGCCGGCAGCTATGCGCGCATCGCCGGTGCCATCGGCATCGCGGCGCACGACATCCTGTTCCTGTCCGACATCGTCGAGGAGCTGGACGCGGCGCGCGAGGCCGGGCTGCGCACGGTGCTGCTGGACCGCCGCGACGACTACCCGATGCCACGCACCGGCGACGCCACGCATGGCCACGTCCGGGTGGAGAACTTCGAACAGATCACGCCCTGAGCGCAGCCGGCGGCTCTCCACGCAGGACCATGACGGCCCCTCACGGGGCCGTTGCCGTCTGCGGGCCGCTGCCGGTGCGCTTGCTCCCGGCCGGCCGCTGGCGCCGGCACCGGCGCGGTCATCACCCGGGTCGCATCGGCGCGATGCTAGCGTGCGCCGACATCCCGTGCGTCGACACGCACCGCAACCGTGCCGGAGGCATCCGATGAGCATCACCGCGCAGGTCGGCCAGGCGCTGGCCGCCGAATTCGCCATCCCCGACGTCGCCACCCTGACCGTCGTCGCCACCCGCCTGCTCACCGCCATCGTGCTCGGCGGCGCGCTGGGGCTGGAACGCGAGAGCAAGGGCCGCGCGGCAGGGCTGAAGACCCATATCCTGGTATCGGTGGGCTCGGCGCTGTTCGTGCTGGCGCCGCTGCAGATGGGCATCAGCGGCGCCGATGTCACCCGGGTCATGCAGGGCATCGTCTCGGGCATCGGTTTCCTTGGCGCCGGTGCCATCCTCAAGCAGGACCGCAAGGAACGCGTGCAGGGCCTGACCACCGCCGCCGGCATCTGGATGACCGCGGCGATCGGCATGGCCGCCGGCATGGGCATGCAGATGGTGGCGCTGGCCACCACCGTGGCCGCGCTGGCGGTGGTCAGCGCGCTGCCGCGGCTGATGCCGGACAGGAAGGCCGCGGCCGCCGGCATGGCCGCAGGGGACTAGGACCGCGGGCGTCTCAACGGGCGCGCAGCTGCCCGGCCTTCAACACCAGCACATCGATACTGGACGGGACGCCCAGGCGCACGCTGAAGCCATCCCACTGCCCGGCACCGCTGCTGACGAACAGGGTCATGGCCCCGACCCGGTAGTCGCCGCGCACGTAACCGTGGTTGGCCGGCGCCACCACCCAGCGGTCGAAACCGAGCATGTGCCCGCCATGGGTGTGGCCGGATACCTGCAGGTCGAACGCGCCGGTGGCTGCCGCCGCGCGCGCCTGCTTCGGCTGGTGGGCAAGCAGGATATGGGCGTCGCTACCCTTGCCCGCCGCGATCACCGCCGGCAGGTCGGGGGCGAGCCCGCCACGCATGTAGGCGCTGGGGCGCAGCGCGGCCAGGTCGCCCACGCCCGATACCGCCAGCGTGCGGCCGCCGATGTGGAGCCGGGCGGTCTGGTTCTCCAGTACGCCCAGGCCCATGCCGCGGAAGTGCGCCATCCAACGGCGGTAGCCGTGGTAGTACTCGTGGTTGCCCGGCGCCACCCATACGCCGTGCGGCGCGGCCAGTTCGGCCAGCGGGGCGACGAACGCCGCCGTGTCCTCGACCTCGCCGTCGACCATGTCGCCCGGCAGCACGATCAGGTCCGGGTGCGTGGCCATCACCGCATCGACGACGCGGCGCGTGCGCCAGGTGCGCTTGACCGGGCTGGCGTGCAGGTCGGCGATCACCGCCATGCGCAGGCCGTCCAGTTCCTGCGGCAGGCCCGGCACCACCAGCGCACGCTCATGCACCGCTGGCGGCTTCAGGCCATTGACGATGCCCAGCGTGGCCAGCAGCACGATCAGCGCGGCGGCGGCCTGGTTGGCGCGTGCGCCATGCCACGACGTGGCCAGGGCGGAGGTGCGGGGCGCCAGCCGCGACAGCAGCCAGCCAAGCTCGCGCAGCGCCAGCCAGGCCAGCAGCATCACGAACATCGCCAGCACCCAGCCGAGCACCAACTGGATCCACGCTTCGGCCGCGTACGCCAGCACGTCCATCCGCCACAGCGCGGCCAGGCCCACTCCGACCAGGGCCAGCGCCACGCTGGTGCCAAGGTGCCAGCGGCGCTGCCGCCTTCCGGGAAACTGCACGGGCCACCACAACCACAGGGCAAGCAGCGGCAGGAGCAACGATACGATCAGGGTCATCTGCGGGGGGAGCGGGCGGGCCGGCGCGGACGTTGCCGTCCGGCCGCCATGGAGTCGTTCAAGAGGAAGCAGGAATCATGCGGCACGGCCGCACCGGCGGCGAGAGCGGCGGCTGCACCAGTGCGTTGCTGCAGCGTGGCGACAGGCGGACGTCGGCGGCAGCTGACGCTGGCGACGACGCCGGCATCACCGGGCAACGGGGGCGGCAACATGGCCGCCCCCGTCCACGCCGGACGCTGCTCAGCCGCCCTGGGCGGCGATCCAGCCGTCGACCTTTTCTTCCAGCACGTCCAGCGGCACCGAACCGTCCTTCAGCACCTCGGCATGGAACTGGCGGATGTCGAACTTGCCGCCCAGCTTCTGTTCGGCACGCCGCCGCAGCTCCTGGATCTTCAGCTCGCCGGTCTTGTAGGCCAGCGCCTGGCCCGGCCATGCGATGTAGCGCTCGGCCTCGGCCACCGCGTCGGGCTCGCTCACCGAGGAGTTGGCGAACATGTAGTCCAGCACCTGCTGCCGGCTCCAACCCTTGGCGTGCAGCCCGGTATCCACCACCAGCCGCACCGCGCGCCACAGCTCGCCCTGCAGGCGGCCGAAATAGCTGTACGGATCGGTGTACACGCCCAGGTCCTTGCCCAGGCTTTCGGCATACAGGCCCCAGCCTTCGATGAAGGCGGTTTCGCCGCCGAAGCGGCGGAACGCCGGCACGCCCTGCAGCTCCTGCTGCAGCGCCAGCTGGAAGTGGTGGCCCGGAATCGCCTCGTGCAGGAACAGGTCCTCCGCGTCCCACGTCTTGCGGGTCGGCAGATCGTAGGTGTTGACGTAGAAGATGCCCGGGCGGCTGCCGTCCTCGCTGGGCTGCATGTACTCGCCGCCGGCCGCCGACTTGGCGCGGAACGCCTCGATCGGGCGGATCTCGAAACCGGCCTTCGGCGTCAGCGAGAACAGCTTGGGCACGTTGGCGTTGATCTTCGCCTCCAGCCCACGGTAGTGCTCCAGCAGCGCCGCCTCCGAGCCGAATTCGAACTGCTTGTCGTGCTGCATGAACTTGAAGAAGTCCTGCAGCGAGCCCTTGAAGCCGACCTGCTGCATCACCGTGCGGATCTCGCCGTGGATGCGCTCCACTTCCTTCAGGCCGATCTCGTGGATCTGCTCCGGGGTCTGCGCGGTGGTGGTGCTCTGCTTGGCGTTGAAGGCATACCACGCCTTGCCATCGGGCAACGCGTCCAGGCCCACCGTGTCGCGGGTCGCCGGCAGGTACTCGTTGGCGATGAAGTCACGCTGCTTCCTGATCGCCGGCAGCAGCTGCTGGTCGATCAGCGTGCGATAGGCCGCGGCCAGGCGTTCCTTGTCGGCCTGCGCGAAATCGGCCGGCATCGCCTTGATCGGCCCCAAGAACTGGCTGTCCTCGGCACCCTTGGCCGCCAGGATCTCGTCGAACTGCGGCACCACCTTTTCCATCAGCACGCGCGGCTGCACCACCCCGGCCTTCATGCCTTCGCGCATGTTGGCGATTTCGGTATCCAGCAGCACCGGGATGCGCGCGGCGCGCGCCAGCCAGTTGTCGTAGTCCTTCACCGTCTTGAATGGCTGCGCGACCTGGCCCGAGCCCAGCATCACCGCGTAGCTCACGGTCGAGCCCATCTGGTTGACCGGCATCATCCAGCCGGGGAACTTCTCGCCTTCCAGCGACTGCTTCTGCTCCTGGACGAAGATGCGGTAGCTGAGCAGGTCCTGTCCGGCCAGCCCGGCATCGCCGATCTTCTCCGCCTTGTCCAGCCATTCGCGGGTGAAGTCGTGGCTCTGCTTGCGGAACTGCGCCGAGCCGAAATCCGGCAGCTGGTCGTTGTAGCGGTTGTCGCCCTGGAAGGTCGCCTGCAACGGGTTTAGCTTCAGCACGCCCTCCCAGTAGTCGGCATAGAGCTGGTTGAGCCGGGCGGCCTTGTCGGCCTGCGGCGCCTGGCTGGCGGCATCGCCCGCGGCCGGTTGCGTGGACGGGGAACAGGCGGCCAGCACGGTGGCCAGGGACAGCGAAACGGACAGGGCCAGGGGACGCAGCTTCATCGGGAATCCATCGGATGCAGGAAGCCTGCCAGCGTCCACGCAGCGCTCCCGCCGGGGAAAGGGCCAAAGGTCATTGCCGCGGCGACCATCGCGGCCGCGCCGGCAACGCGTCATAATCCGCGCCCGCTCCAGCGCCCGTTCCGGCAGGCGCTCCCCCTACCGCCCGGTCCGGTGCCCACGGCACCCGCGGCCGCGCCCTGTCCGCGCGCTCCCGATGACTACCTCCCACCGCCCGCTGGGCTTCTGGTCCGCCACCGCCCTGGTCGTGGGCAGCATGATCGGCTCGGGTACCTTCCTGCTGCCGGCCACGCTGGCGCCCTACGGTGCCGCCACCCTGCTCGGCTGGGCCATCACCCTGTGCGGCGCGCTGCTGCTGGCCGTCACCTTCGCCCGCCTGGCGCGCCGCTGGCCGCAGACCGGCGGACCGTACGTGTTCGCGCGCAACGCGTTCGGCGAACTGCCCGGCTTCGTGGTGGCGTGGAGCTACTGGATCTCGATGTGGTGCGCGATCGCCGCCATCGCGGTGGCGTTCGCCGGCAGCATCGGCGCCATCTTCCCGTCCCTGACCGCCACCCCGGTGCGCGCGGCCGGCTGCGGCCTGGTCGCGTTGTGGCTGTGCGCCGGCGTGAACCTGGCCGGGCTGCGCGAGGCCGGCCGCGTGCAACTGCTGACCACCGTGTTGAAAGTGGTGCCGCTGCTGCTGTTCGGGCTGGTGGCGCTGTGGTTCGTCGACACCCGCCACTACGTGCCGTTCAATCCCAGCGGTGAATCGCTGGGCAGCGTGGCCGCCGCCACCGTGGCGCTGACGCTGTGGGCGATGATCGGGCTGGAAGCGGCGACCGTGCCGGCCGGATCGGTGGACGATGCCCCGCGGACCGTGGCCCGCGCCACCGTGGCCGGCACCGCGATCGCCGGCATCGCCACGGTGCTGGCCTGCACCACCGTGCTCGGCCTGCTGCCGGCCGAGGTGCTGGCCCGTTCCAGCGCCCCGATGGCCGACGCCGCGGCGGCATTGTGGGGCCCGGCGGCCGGCGTGCTGCTGGCGGTGGTGATGGCGGTGTCCTGCGTCGGCGCGCTCAACGGCTGGACCCTGCTGGCGGCGCAGTTGCCGATGGCCGCGGCCCGCGACGGCGTGCTGCCGCGCGCCTTCGCCCGCGAGAACGCGCGCGGCGCCCCGGCCTTCGGCGTCATCGTCAGCTGCCTGCTGGCCAGCGTGCTGGTGATCAGCAACTACAACCGCTCGCTGGTGGACCTGTTCAAGTTCTCGGTGCTGCTGTCCACCGCCGCCACCCTGCTGCCCTACCTTGCCGGCGCAGCCGCCTGGCTGTGGCGCGGCGACGGCCGGGGCTCGCGGCTGGCCGCCGCCGGCGCGCTGGCCTTCAGCCTCTACGCGCTGGGCGGCATCGGCGCCGAAGCGCTGCTGTGGGGCGCCGGCCTGGTCGTGGCCGGGCTGCCGATCTATTTCTGGCTGCGGCGGGGTTGAGACAGCGCCGGCCGGCCGCCGGCTTCATTCCTCGACCGGCGGCGCCGCGCCCGCGCCGTGGTGTCGCGCCGAGCCTCCGTTTACGGGCCTGCCGGGCAACCTAGCCAACCCCATGCGCCGGACGATGAAACGGTCGCCATGCCGGATCTGGCGCGACACCGCGGCCGCCACGTGCAGGACGGCCAGGGCCGACAGCGCCCAGGCGCCGTACACATGCACGTACCAGGCGAGCGCCCGTCCTGTTTCGTCGGCCGGCGGGACGAACAGGGCCGGCACCTGCACGCCCGCGAACAGGGTCCGGTCCGCGCCCATCCATACCCAGATTACGTGGCCGCTCACCGGCAGCAGCAGCGCCAGCGCGTAAAGCAGGCCATGGACCCCGCTGCGGATCCATCCCCTCCAGGGCGTGGCATCGTCGGCTCCGGGCACCGGCAGCCACAGGCGCAGGGCCAGGCGCAGCAATGTCAGGCACAGGATCAGCATGCCCAGCCGGAAATGCAGCGGGAACAGCGCCGCCGAGCGTTCCGGCGTGACCGCGTACTCGGCCATGAACCCAAGCGCGACCTGCAGCACCAGCAGCAGCGCCAGCAGCCAGTGCAGCAGCCGCAGGGCCAGCGGATAACGCTGCGCATGCCCGCCGTTCACGGCGCGCACTGCGGGTATCCGGGGATGTTCCGGCCCAGCACGATGTCGCGCTGCGCCTCCCAGCCATCGCCGACCCGCACCGGCGTGACGATGCCCGGGCCACCACGGCCCGGCGACGCCTTGCGCGCGACCGCGGGCGTCAGGTGCGGGTCGTCGCCGAACAACACGTCGTCGATGTAGTACAGCGCGCAGCCACGCTCGATCACGTACAGGTGGATGTGCCGGGGCAAGCGGGTTCCCGGGTAGCTGCCCGGGCGAACGGTGAGGAACGCATAGCGCCCGTCGGCATCGGTGGCGGCCCAGCCGCGCAGTCGTCCGTGCTGGCGGACACCCGGTGTGCGGTCGGTCTTCTCGCCCGGGTAGAGGCCCTGCTGGTTGGTCTGGTGCGCATAGACGACCACACCCGGGCGCGGCCGCCCGTGCGCATCGGTAACGCGCCCATGCAGGCGCAGCCGCTGGCCGGGCTCGTCGACCGGCGCCAACCGGGCGCTGGCCGCCGGCGCGGCCGGCAACCCGATCAGCGCCACCTCGCAGTCCTCGCAGGGCCGACCGACGACCGGCGTGGTACCGGCGCCCGCAGCGCTGCAGGCGGCCAGCAGGACAAACAGCAGCGGCACCCGCGCGGCCGGTGCGGCGGGGGATGCGAGGTGCGGGATCGACAGTCCGGTGGATCGTTGCATGCGGATACTCCAGGCAGAGGGCTGTGATGAAGAGCGCCGCCACCGCCTCGGCGTTAACCGCGTCGCCGTGTTAACACTCCACACCGCCGCTCCCTCTTTCCCCGTGTCCCCCCGACCCTCCAGGACATGAAGGCCGCGACCCTCCCGTTGGACATCGCCCGGCACGTACAGGAAGCCCGCCGCGGGTCGCAGGCGGCGTTCGCCTGGCTTTACCGCACCTTCGCCCCGCTGGTGCATGCCATCCACCTGGGCATGGCACCGCGCGCGCGGGCGGAGGAGCTGACCCAGGAAACCTTCGTCATCGCCTTCGGCAGGCTGGAGCAGTTGCGCGAGCCGGCGCGCTTCGGTCCCTGGATCGCGATGATCGCGCGCCGCAACCGGCCCCCAACCGCCCTCGACGAACATGCGCTGGCCGACGCCGACGAACCGGTCTGGCCTGGGGCGGGCCCGGACGCGATGGCGCAGGCCGGCCAGGCACTGCACGCGATCCGCACCCTGCCCGAGGCCTACCGCGAGACCCTGATCCTGCGCCTGGTCGAAGGCCTCAGCGGACCGGAGATCGCCAGCCTCACCGGACTGACCCCGCAATCGGTCCGGGTGAACCTTCACCGCGGCATGCAGCGGCTGCGCGATGCGCTGGGCATCGCCCGGCAGGAGCAAACAAGCGATGGTTGAGACACCCGATCCGCTGTGGGACCCGGACCTGCCGGGCGACCACGAACTCGAGCGGCTGACGACACTGTTGGGCCGCTACCGCCATGTCCCCGGGCCACTGCCCACCGCGCCGACGCTGCGCCGCAGGCGCAGCAGGCGGGTCCTGCCGATGGCCGCGGCCGCCGCACTGGTTGCCGGCATTGCCATCGTCGCCGCGTGGCTGCCATGGCGCCTGCAGTGGAGCGAGCACCGGCAGTGGGCGGTCGAGGTCGAAGCCGATGCCCGCACCCTGCCGGCGACGCTGGCGGTCGGACAGACGCTGGCGACGGCGGCAACGCAGTCGGCCACTTTGCAGGTGGCGCGCATCGGCCGGATGCAGGTGCTGCCAGGGACCCGGGTCCGGCTTACGGACACCCGCACCGGCCACCACCGCCTCGAACTGCTGGAAGGTCGCATCCGTGCGCGCATCTGGGCGCCACCCGGGCATTTCGGCATCGCCACCGGCAGCAGCGAAACCGTCGACCTGGGATGCGCGTTCGAGATGAGCCGCTCGCCGCAGGGCGACGGCACCCTGCGCGTCACCAGCGGCTGGGTCATGCACCGCGTGGAAGGCCAGGAAACCCTGGTGCCGGCCGGTTCGACCCTCGACTTCAGCGCCGAACGCAGCGGCATTCCACTGGCCAGCGACGCGGGCGCCGGCTTCCGCACGGCCGTCATCCACTTCGACCAGGCGATGGCCGCCGGCCTGCGCCCCCCCGATGCCGAGGCCCGGGTCGCACGCGAGGCGACGGCCGCGGACCGGTTCAGCCTGCTCACCCTGCTTACCCGCTATCCGGCGCTGGCCTCCGGGCCGCTGTACACCCGGCTGGCGACAATGTTCGACAGCGCGCCTCCGCCAGGGCACCGCGCGGCGTGGCTGCACGGCGACGTGCAGGCCATGAACCTGTGGTGGGAACAGATCCCGCGCCCCCCCAAGGCGTGGTGGTTGAACTGGCGCGACGCGCTGGACCAGGCACCGGCGGTTCCCGCGGCGGGTTGATAATGCATACGATCATCCGGTTCCGCCGACCCCGCGCCCATGCCCGCAGCCCTCACCGCCTCGATCCGCCGCACCCGGCAGCCACGCGCCATCGCCCTGTCCTGCGCGTTGGCCTGCGCGATCTGGCCGGCGCTGGCACAGACCCCGGACACCCCGCCATGGGAACCGACCACGCCGGCGCTGGACGACCGCCAGCAGGCCCTGCTCGAGGACATGCTTGCGCGGCTGCCGCCGCAACGCCCGGGCGTGGCCGACGTGTACGTGCTGGGCGTAGCCGGCGATGCCGACGAGGACGTGTTCCGCAACGAGGTCGCCTACCTGCGGCAGCTGTCGGCACGGCGCTGGGATGCGCCCGGGCGCATGCTGGCGCTGGTCAACCAGCCGGATACGCTGCCGGATGAGGCGCCGCTGCCACCGGCGACCTACGAAAGCATCGCCCGCGCGCTGGACGGGCTGGGGCAGGTGCTCGACCCGCGCGAGGACGTGCTGTTCGTGTATCTGAGCAGCCACGGCTTGGACGACAACAGCCTCTACCTGCACACCGGGCCGGACCAGGAGGACTACCTGACGCCGGAGGACCTGGCGCAGCTGCTCGAAGAGGCCGGCATCGGCAATGCGGTGATCGTGGTCTCGGCCTGCTATTCGGGCGGCTTCGTGCCGGTGCTGAAGGCCGCCAACCGCATGGTCATCACCGCTGCGCGCAGCGACCGCCCCTCCTTCGGCTGCGGCAATACCGACAGCGCCACCTGGTTCGGCCGTGCGTTCCTGGTCGAGGCGCTGAACGCCACCGACGACTTCGCCGCCGCCTTCGCCATGGCCCGCGCCAGCGTCCGCCGGCGCGAGAAGCAGGAAGGCGAGTTGCCATCGCATCCCCAATTCGCCGCCGGCAAGGCGATCGCGCCGGTGCTGGCGCACTGGCGCGCCGGACTGCCGGCAAGTGCGCCGGTGCCCTACCCGTTCGTGCACTCCCCCGCGGAGGACAGCAGCAGCCATACTGAATACCCCCATCAACCCGATCATCAGAACCCGTGATTCGTGATCGACGAGCCGACAGTCTAATCACTTAACCGAATGTCTTCGGTTGGTTACGACCCACAGCGGCCATTGGTGCCGCCGCCGAGACTAGCGCTGGGTCTGGTTATGCGCTGGCTTGTTAGCCGGACCCCGCGGCCCCAAGATCGAGCTGTATCAAGGGCAAAGCCCACCATACGGCGCTTTGTAGATAAATCGTATAACCGGACCCACGGGTCCGTCTATTAGGTAGTTAGGGGCTTAGGGAGAGAGACCATGGCTTGGCAAAATCCACAATCGATCGGAAGCAAACAATTCCGCTGCGGGTATTGCGGCTACAACGTCGCAAACGATAAAGGCTACTACTCAACTAACGTCGCAGGGCGGCTGCAAACGAAAGTCTGCATTTGCCCGAACTGCAGTAGCGCTACGTTCTTTGATGAGCGCGACAGACAGTACCCCGGAGTAGCGCCTGGAAACGACGTTGAACACGTGCCAGAGAGCCTTGACTCGCTTTACCGCGAGGCGCGGAATTGCTGCGCTGTCTCTGCATTTACAGCTTCTGTACTCGCCTGCCGAAAAATGTTAATGAACATCGCGGTCGCACAAGGGGCCAAAGAGGGTCTGAAGTTCATTGAGTACGTGGAGTATTTAGCAAACAACGGGTATATTCCACCGAACGGGAAGACATGGGTTGATCACATTCGACGAAAAGGGAACGAAGCAACACATGAGATATCCCTCATGACTCAGACCGACGCCGAAGAGTTGGTCTCGTTTGTCGAAATGCTTCTCAAGTTTGTGTACGAGTTTCCCAGTCGTGTGCCGAGCCCCTAACAATTCATTCAAGCCGACGCCGCTTCGCGGCGCGGCTTAACTCAGGTGTTAAGCCTCACAACCTAGGTATCTCATGACTCGAAAATTTGACGTCACGTTTTCTGCACCCACCAAGCTCTCGCCGAGCTATGTGTACGTTTCACCGGCCATTGATTATCCCGACAAATTCTCGGTTGGAGTGCTCCATCCAATTAGCACCGTTGGCTCCTTTCAGTCCCCTGCCGGCATCACCAGAACGTTTGACTTGCGCCAGAACCTCGTTAGCTCCGAGGCAGACGCGCTTGCTTGGGCAAGCCGATGGCTGGATCAACAGTCTGGCTGTTCCGCTTCGCTCAATGAGGTCACAGAGTGAGGTCTATCAATTCAAACAAGCCGATGTTGCTTCGCAACTCGGCTTAACTCAGGCGTAGGCCGCACTCGCCGTCCCACCATTCTTGACACCTGCCAGAGTCGAATGCACATTCTCGCCCCACACTACAGATCCGAGTTCTTGGCCACGCCGCAGCTCGTGCGCGTCGACTACGCGAAGGGAGCGGTTGGCTTTGAACCGACGATCTTGGTTAAGGCGAGCACACTCTTATTGAAGTACGTGGTGCTTGGCGCGCCACTCCGGTTCGCGATAGGTCGCGTCGACGATCGTCTTCTGTACGCATTCATCGCTTATGACGATGCGGCGAAGCCTGCGATGCTCTGGTCAGTCGTCGAGAACCAGGAGGAAGTCAACGCGCTGAAAGGCATCGTTTCAAGTGAGTCTTGCCCGATATTTCTGTTTAACGAACTTGCCCTCAACGTTGCATGGTCCAACATAAGGGGCAGCTTCCCCTCGGAAATCCAGTCATGGATTGGCAACGCAAGCCTTGGGAAGGTGGATTACGCGTCAATTACTAAAAGGGCAAACGATCTCCTCGACCAGGAGCTCAAAGGCAACATATCAACGGACGAACTGATATCCACAGAAATTGTGTCGATCGAGCCGTGGCATCCGGTTCTCAATCACTTCGTTACGAGTCACGGCGCCGATAGTCCCATTGACTTGTTTGACCGCGATGAGGGTGGCCAGCAGGAGCAACTTGGAATTTGGCTGACTGACAGTTTGCATCCTCGCTGTGTCCACCACAGTCCTCAGATTCCTAAAGGAAACGGCTTAAGGGAGCTAACCGACATTCTCCTTTGTCACGAGTACGGCGCATTGCTAATAGAATCGAAGGCGCTCACGGCCTTCAATCGCGACAAATTACCCGACCGTACCAAGCTAGCGAAAGATGTGTCGCAGCATGTGGAAAAGGCTATACGCCAGCTGCGTGGAAGCATCCGAAACCTGAAGACGGGCATACAGGTTACGAGCCGCGCGGGAGCCACAATCGATGTTGAGCGATCAAAACCAGCGCATGCCATTGTGCTCATTCCTGAGTTTGCCCTGATCGAGAATCAGGACCGCTATGGCCTGGCGTTCGTTGCAGATTTCATGGAAGCCACCGGAGGATTTATCCATCTGCTAGATATTCCGGAGCTGCTCCGCGTGGTGCAAGCGGCTGAAGTCCTCTCCAAGGGAAGTACGAAGGTCACACCGTTGATGGCGTTTGACTACTACCTCATGGAGCGCGCCAAGCGGACGCGCGATGTGGGTACGCTGTGCATCGAAGTACTCTTACGAATGAACACTGAGAACTGAGAATGAGGGCCCTGGCCATGGGGCGTGTGTGGATTTCTGTGCAGACGGTAAGTTGAATTGCCCCATTTTTGTGGACAGATAGCAGTCCGGGGTACGTCCGCTATTGGCCGGGAGCGGCCGTATGCAACCGATCGGACTGCCGGCACGCCGGTCACTTTCCATGGGTGCAACGGGTCGGATTGGTCGCTGCACTCACCGTACCGCCCTTCCGTACAACCGCACGCGGCGCTGATCGATGGCGCGTCGCGGGCGGTACTTCAGGCCGCCGGCTTGAAGAAACGGCTGCGCCATTCGCCGAGGCCATCGCAGGCATCACGATTCCCGTCGGTGGGCGGCGCCACTCTGCATAGCCGGATGCGGCTCGCCGCGCGCCCGCCGTCGCCCACGCCCGGCGCTTGCCGGGGTTCGCTCACGGCTGCGCGTCCTGCAACCGGTAAGTGGTACGGCTGCGGTATTCCCTGCCGTTGAGCGTGGTGCGCACCTCGATCAGGTGCTCGCCAACGTCCAGCCGGGTCGGCAACGCCGCGCGCCACAGGTGCGTGGACGGCGTGGCTTCGGGCGAGCGGTCATAGCCGCGCAGGCTGTCGGCCTGGTCGTCGGCCACGTTCTCGGCCAGCAGCCGTGGGTCGGGCTGCTCGACGCGTTTCATCGGCTGCCAGTCGCCGCCATCGACGCGGAATTCCACCGGCAGGCCGTCATGGCCCATGTAGACGTTGGCGTACACGCCCCACGCCGGATACGCGCCGCGGCGCAGCACCTTGGGCGCATGCAGCGCGATCTGCTCGTCCTCGGGCGCGCGCGCGACCCGGTACTCCACGCTGTAGCGGCCCTGCGGCTGCACGTTGAGCAGACCGTAGCCATTGGGCGTGCCATCGGACATGGTGGTGTCGGGGATGCCCTGCGCGTCCTTCACTCCCGACCAGAACGCACCGCAGGCGGCGCCCACGTTGTACTCGTGCAGCGGGCGCGTACCCTTCCAGCCCTGCGCCGCGCTCCAGAACACCTGGCTCTGGTTGTGGGTGTGGCCGCTGAGCACCAGCGGGTGCGGCACCTGCTCCAGCAACGCGAACAGGCGCTCGCGGTCCGCGGCGCGGAACGCGTGGTCGAACAGCGGAATATGCAGCCCCAGCACCACCAGCCGGTCCTTGGGCACGGTCGGCAGGTAGCGCTCGAGGAAAGCGAACTGGTCCTCGCGCAGGCCGCCGACATATGCCGGCTTCTGCCCCGGCTGGGCGACCACGTCGTCCAGGCCGATGAACACCATCGACGGCTCTTCCCAGGCATGGGTATCCGGGCCGAGCTGGCGGTGGAAGCTGTCCAGCGACGCGGCATCGCTGCGCCCGCCCAGGTCCATGTCGTGGTTGCCCGGCACGTGCAGCCACGGCACCCCGAGCGACGTAACCGCCTTGACCAGCAACGGGTACAGCGCCGGATCGTCGTTGCTGATGTCGCCCAGGGTCATGCCCAGCCGCGCTGAGTGACGGCCGCGCAGCGGCGCGACGATGTCGCGCTCGAAGTAGTCCACGTCCAGCGCGCTGGAAGTCTGGCTGTCGGCCATCACCAGCGCCTGGAAGCTGGCCGGCGCATCCGGCTGCGGCACCAGCGCGAACGGCCGGCACTGCCCGCCTTCGGTCTCGCCTGCACGCGGGCGCCAGATGTCCGGCAGCCCGTCGGCGCGCGCCGCGGCGCGGCGGCCGGCAGGTTTGATGACGAACACCGTGGGCTGCGCCGAATCCGGCAGGCGGTAGCGGCCGTCGCGGGCGGTGACGGCGATGTGCTCGCCGTCGGAAACACGGATGCCCGGCAGCGGCTGTTCGCCGGGGTCGCGCACGCCATTGCCGTTGGCATCGTCGAACACCGCCCCCTCCACGCAGGACGCGGCCGCGGTCAGCGGCGCACAGGCCAGCAGCAGGCCGGCGAACAGGGAATGGCGCATGCGAGCCTCGTCAGGCGAACGGACAGGCCGCCATTATCGCGCCGTCATGCCACGCGCGCATGGCGCCGGGCCGGCCAGGGACGGCAGGCGCCCGCGCCACACCTGCGCTCAGCGTGCCGCCTTCTCCGCCGCCTTGGCGTGGCGCTGCGCCAGCACCGCCACCGCGTCGTCCAGCGACAGCCCGCGCGCGCGCAGCAGCACGATCAGGTGGAACAGCAGGTCGGCCGACTCGCCCAGCAGCTCGTCATCGCGCTGGACCACGCCGGCCAGCGCCGTCTCCACGCCCTCCTCGCCCACTTTCTGGGCGATGTGGCGGGTGCCTTTCTCGAACAGCTTGGTGGTGTAGCTGTTGAGCGGGCGGTCGTGTTCGCGCTGCCGGACCAGTGCGTCCAGCGCGCCCAGGAACTGCCCCGGCGCGTCGCCGAAACAGCTGTTGCTGCCGGTGTGGCAGGTCGGTCCGTGCGGGTGCGCACTGACCAGCAGGGTATCGCCGTCGCAGTCGGCACGGATGGCCACCAGCTCCAGGTGGTGGCCCGAGGTCTCGCCCTTGGTCCACAGGCGCTGCTTGCTGCGGCTGAAGAAGGTCACCCGGCCGTCGCGCAGGGTCCGGTCCAGCGCGGCGCGGTCCATGTAGCCGAGCATCAGCACGCGCAATGTCGCCGCGTCCTGCACGATGACCGGCATCAGCCCGCCGACCTTGTCCCAGTCCAGCGCGGTCGTGTCGAAGGTTGTTTCAGTAGACATCGCGTACCTCGATCTGTTGTTCGCGCAGGAACCGCTTGAGTTCAGGAATGGCGATGGCCCCGGAGTGGAACACACTGGCCGCCAACGCGCCGTCGACGTCGGCCTGTTCGAATACGTCGGCGAAATGCCCGGGCGTGCCGGCGCCGCCTGAGGCGATCAGCGGCACGCTGCACAGGGCGCGGGCCTGGCGCAGCTGGGCGATGTCGTAGCCGTTGCGCACGCCGTCGCTGTCCATGCAGTTGAGCACGATCTCGCCGGCACCGCGCTGCTGCGCCTCGCGCAGCCAGTCCAGGGTCAGCCGTGCCTCGTCGCGGGTGCGCGCCGGGTCGCCGGTGTAGGAGCGCACGCGCCACTGCCCGTCGGGTTCGCGGATCGAGTCGATGCCGACGACCACGCATTGCTGGCCGAATGCCGCGGCCAGCTCGCCGATCAGCGCCGGCCGCTCCAGCGCCGGGGTGTTGATCGAGATCTTGTCGGCGCCGGCATTGAGGATCGCGCGCGCGGTGTCCACGTCGCGGATGCCGCCGGCCACGCAGAACGGGATGTCGATCAGGCGTGCGACACGCTCGATCCAGCCCCGGTCCACCGAGCGCCCCTCCGGGCTGGCCGAGATGTCGTAGAACACCAGTTCGTCGGCGCCCTGGTCGCGGTAGCGCAGCGCCAGCTCGGTGATCCCGCCCATGTCGACATGGTCGCGGAAGCGCACGCCCTTGACCACGCGGCCATCGCGCACGTCCAGGCAGGGAATGATGCGGCGGCTCAACATGCCAGCGCCTCCTGCAGTTGCAGCCGGCCTTCCAGCAGCGCCTTGCCCAGTACCGCGCCGGCGCAGCCGGCCGCGCGCGCCGCGGCCACGTCGGCGACATCGCGCACGCCACCGGAAGCCTGTACCGCCACCCCGGGCAACAGCCGCGACAGGTGCGCGTACAGGTCCAGGTTGGGACCGGACAGCATGCCGTCGCGGGCGATGTCCGTGCACAGCAGGTGCTGCATGCCCGCCTGCGCATAGCGCACGGCGAGTTCGTCCAGGGTGACATCGGCGGTCTCGGTCCAGCCGTGCACCGGCAACCGCCACACGCCATCGTCGCCCTGCCGCGTGTCCAGCGCGATGGTCAGCCGCGCGGCGCCGAACTCGTGCAGCCACGCCAGCACCTGCGCGGGCTCGCGTACCGCCAGCGAACCGACCACCACGCGGCTGGCGCCGGCATCGAGGATGCGGGCCACGTCGTCGCGGCAACGCACGCCGCCACCGGTCTGTACCTGCAGCCGGGTGTCCGCGGCGATCCGTGCCAGCAGGGGCGCCAGGGTGTAGCCACCGGCCCTGGCCGCGTCCAGGTCGACCAGGTGCATCCACTGCGCGCCGGCGGCGGCGAAGGCCTGTGCGCGCGGCAACGGATCGTCGCCGTAGGTGGTCTGCTGCGCATAGTCGCCCTGCAACAGGCGCACCACCTGCCCATCGCGGATATCGAGCGCGGGATAGACGGTAAAGCTCATGAAAGATCGCTCTCGATGAAATTGCGCAGGATGCGCGCGCCGGGGCCGGCCGAACGTTCGGGATGGAACTGCGCACCGCACAGGCGGCCACGCTGCACCACCGCGGTGAACAGGCCGCCGTGGTGGCACGCGGCCACGGTATCGGAAGTGACCGGTGCGGCGTAGCTGTGCACGAAATAGGCGCTGGAGCCGGGCGTCACGCCGTCCAGCAGCGGCGACTCGCGCAGCGCCAGCAGCTTGTTCCAGCCCATGTGCGGCACCCGCACGCCCACCGCCGGATGCAGGCGCCGCACCACCCCCGGCAGCAGCCCCAGGCACTCCACCCCGCCTTCCTCGGATCGCTCGAACAGCAGCTGCATGCCCAGGCAGATGCCCAGCAGCGGCACCTGCAGTTCGCGCAGCGGCTGCACCAGCCCCTGCGCGTGCAGCCGGCGCATGCCTTCGGCGGCGGCGCCGACGCCGGGCAGGATCACCCGCGAGGCGCCTTCCAGGCCGGCGGGCTCGCGCACCATGCGCACCGCCACGCCCAGCCGCTCCAGCGCATAGCGCACCGAGCCGAGGTTGGCGCCGCCGGCATCAATCAGGCCGACCGTGGTCACAACGCCCCCTTGGTCGATGGCAGCTCGGTGCCCTCGCGACGGATCGCCTGGCGCAGGGCGCGGGCCAGCGCCTTGAAGCAGGCCTCGATCTTGTGGTGGTCGTTGTCGCCCTCGACCTTGAGGTTCAGGTTCAACCCGGCCGCATCGCACAGCGAGCGGAAGAAATGCGGCACCAGTTCGGTGGGCATGTCGCCGACCCGCTCGCGCTTGAACACGCCCTCGAACACGAAGTACGGGCGGCCGCTGAAATCCAGCGCGGCGCTGGCCAGGGTTTCGTCCATCGGCAGGGTGAAACCGTAGCGGCCGATGCCGCGCTTGTCGCCCAGCGCCTCGCGCAGCGCCTGGCCCAGCGCCAGGCCGGTGTCCTCGATGGTGTGGTGTTCGTCGATGTGCAGGTCGCCCCTGGCCTGCACTTCCAGCGCGAAGCCGCCATGGCGGCCGATCTGGTCGAGCATGTGGTCGAAGAACGGCAGGCCGGTGTCCACCTGCGACGCCGCGGCCCGGTCCAGGTCGACGGCGACGCGGATCTGCGTTTCCCGGGTATCGCGCTGCACGACGGCGCGGCGCGGCGCATCGGCCAGCTCGTGGGCGATGCCGTCCCAGTCCCATTGCCCGCCGAACTGCGCGGTGCGCAGCTGGAAGCCGCGGATCCGCAGGTTCTCGGCGAACTGGATGTCGGTGGGCCGGTCGCCGACCACCGCCGAGCGCGCCCAGTCGATCGAGCGGTCCTGCAGATAGGGCAGCATCATGCCGATGCCCGGCTTGCGGTTGGGGCTGTTGTCGGCCGGCCAACTCGGGTCGATGAGCACCTCGCGGAACACGATGCCCTGGCTGGCGAAGATCTGCAGCATCAGGTCGTTGGGGCCGTCGAAGCTGGCCTGCGGGTAGCTGTCGCTGCCCAGCCCGTCCTGGTTGGAGACGATGACGAACTGGTAGCCGGCGTCGCGCAGGCGCAGCATCGCCGGGATCACGTTCCTGACGAAGCGGATCTTCTCGTAGGCGTCGATCTGGAAATCAGCCGGCTCCTCGATCAGGGTGCCGTCGCGGTCGACGAACAGGATGGGGGTCATGCTGCAGGCTCCAGCGTGGCGAGCACGCCCAGTACGCGCGCGTTCTGTTCAGGGGTACCGAGGGTGATGCGCAGCGCGTCGTGCAGCTGCGGCGCGCCGCGCTGGTCGCGCACCACCACCCCGGCGACCAGCAGCCGCTGGAACGCGGCCTCGGCGTCGACCAGGCGCACCAGCAGGAAATTGGCGTCGGACGGGTACACCCGGCGCACGCCGGGCAACTGCGCCAGCGCGGCGCGCAGGCGCTCGCGCTCGGCGCGTACCAGGGCGATGCGTTCGCGCGTGCGCGCCAGCGCCGCGTCGTCCAGCCCGGCCAGCGCCAGCGCCGAACACGGCGCCGGGATCGGGTACGGTGCCTGGCAGTTGCGCAGCACCGCGATCAGCCCGGCATCGGCGATCACGCAGCCGATGCGCGCCGCCGCCAGCGCATGCGCCTTGGACAGCGTGCGCAGCACGGCGATGTTGTCATGCCGCGGCAGCAGGCTTGCCGCCGAAGGCTCGTCGGCGAATTCGGCATAGGCCTCGTCGACCACCACCAGCGCCTGCCCGCGCAGCGCCGCGGCCACCCGCTCGACCTGCGCCAGGCCGATGCTCGACCCGCCCGGGTTGGAGGGCGAGCACAGGAACACCAGGCGTGCATTGCCCTGTTTCGCGGCGGCGATGATGGCCTCGATGTCCGGCACCAGCCCGGCATCGTCATCGCGCAGCGGCACCTCCAGCGCCGGCGCGTTCTGCAGCCGCGCGCTGACCGCATACATGCCGAACACCGGCGGCGTGTACAGCACGCCATCGCGGCCGGGCGCGCACAGCGCGCGCACCAGCAGGTCGATGGCTTCGTCGCTGCCGCGCCCGATCAGCAGCTGCTCGGACCTGCAGCCGTAAAGTGCGGCCAGGCGTTCGCGCAGCGCCTGCGGCTGCGGCTCGGGATAGCGCCGGCACAGCGCCGCCGCATCGCCCGGGTTGGGCCACGCCGATTCATTGGCATTGAGCCAGATCTCGCCTTCCAGCCGGGTGCTGCGCGCGGACGCATACCCGGCGAAGCCGCGCAGGTCCTCGCGCACCAGGTCGAGCACGCCGCTCATTGCGCCACCTCCAGCCGCAGCGCGACCGCGTTGGCGTGCGCGTCCAGCCCTTCGGCGCGGGCCATCACCAGCGCGCACGGCCCGATCCCGGCAATGCCCTGCGCGCTGGCGGCCTGCACGCTGATCTGGTTCTGGAAGCTGGCCACGCTGACCCCGCTGTAGGCGCGTGCGGCACCGGCGGTGGGCAGCACGTGGTTGGTGCCGGAGCAGTAGTCGCCGAGCGCTTCGGGCGTGTAGTCGCCCAGGAACACCGAACCGGCCGCCTCGACCCGCTCCAGCCAGTCGCGCGGCTGCCGCAGCGCCAGGATCAGGTGCTCGGGCGCGTAGCGGTTGGAGATGGAGAATGCCTGCTCGATCGACGCGACCTGGACCAGCAACGAGGCCGCCAGCGCCTGCCGGGCGATGGTTTCGCGCGGCAGCCGCGCCACCTGGCGCTCCACTTCGTCGCGCACCGCGGCGATCAACGCGGCGTCGTCGCTGAGCAGCAGCACCTGCGAGTCGGGGCCGTGTTCGGCCTGCGACAGCAGGTCGGCGGCGACGAAGGCCGGGTTGGCACCGGCATCGGCGATCACCAGCACCTCCGACGGCCCCGCCGGCATGTCGATGGCCGCGGCACCGGCCTGCGCCACCTGCTGCTTGGCCTCGGTGACGTAGGCATTACCCGGCCCGAACAGCTTGTCGCAGGACGGAACGGTTGCGGTGCCCCAGGCCATCGCCGCGATCGCCTGCGCGCCGCCGATCTTGTAGACCTGGTGCACGCCGGTCAGCCGGGCGGCCACCAGCACCGCCGGGTCGGCGGTACCATCGCGGCGCGGCGGCGTGCACAGCACCACCTGGCGGCAACCGGCCAGTTTCGCCGGCACGCCCAGCATCAGCGCGGTCGACGGCAGTGGCGCGCTGCCGGCCGGTACGTACAGGCCGACGCGGGCGATGGCGCGGACGACCTTGCCGCAGACCACGCCCGGCGCGGTCTCCACCGAGTACGGCTGGGCCATGCCGGCGCGGTGATAGGTGTCGATGCGTTCGGCCGCCTGCTGCATGGCGATGCGCAGTTCCGCCGGCACCGCCTGCTCGGCGGCGGCGAACTCGGCTTCGCTCACCTCGAAGCATTCCAGCGCCACCCCGTCCAGGCGCGCGGTGATGTCGCGCAGCGCGGCGTCGCCGCCGTCGCGGACCTGCCCGATCAGTGCCTCCACCGCGGCGCGGGTCTGCGCGGCCACCGCCTGTGCCGGCCGGGTCAGCGCGCGTGCCTGCGCGTCGGCATCCAGTGCGTTCCAGTCGATGATGTTCATGCCAGCGACTTCTCCACGGCCAGCACCATCAGCCCCTGGGCGCCGGCGCGCTCGAGTTCTTCCAGCCGCTGCCAGCTCAGCGCGCCGTTGCACATGGTCTGCAGGCGCACCGACGTGCCATCGCCCGGCAGCCGCAGCAGTGGCTCGGCGTCGGGCAGCAGCCGCGCCAGCGCATCCACGCGTTCTTCGGCGGCCGAGAACATCAGCAGCTTGCGGTCCTGCACCCTGCTCAGGCCATCCAGGCGGCGCAGCAGCATCGCCATCAGCCCGGCGCGGGCGTCGTCCAGTTCGTGCACCGGGCCGGCCAGTACCGCCTCGCTGTCCAGCAGCGTTTCCACCGGCCTGAGCTGGTTGGCCGCGAGCGTGGCGCCGCTGGACACCAGGTCGCAGATCAGGTCGGCGGTACCCAGCTTCGGCGCGATCTCCACCGAACCGGACAGTTCCACCACCTGCGCGTCCACGCCCTTGTCGCGCAGCCATGCGGCGAGGATGGCCGGATAGCTGGTGGCGATGCGCTTGCCCGACAGCTGCGCCACGCCCTGCCAGTCCCAGTCCTCGGGCACGGCGATCATCAGCCGGCACTGGCCGAAGCCAAGCCCGCGCAGCGGCTGGTAGGCATCGGGCAGGCCCAGCTGGCGGCGCGCCTTGGCCTGCTCGTCCAGTTCATTCAGGCCGACCACGCCGAGGTCGCAGACGCCATCGGCGATCAGCCCGGGAATATCGTCGTCGCGCACCAGCAGCAGGTCCACCGGCAGCGACTCGCCGAAGCAGAACAGCTTGTCGCGGCTCTGCCGCCAGCTCAGCCCGCAGGCGGCCAGCAGGCTGCGCGCCGGGTCGGCCAGGCGCCCGCTCTTCTGGATGGCGATACGCAGCCGGTCGCGGGCCGGCGCGGAGGAGGAAGCACTCATGGGTCTTGTCTCAGTTGGATTCGGCTTTGCGCGCGGACAGGCGCTCGATGGCGACGGCATACCCGCCGGCGCCATGCTCGAGCGAGCGCGCAACCCGGCCGATGGTGGTCACGCTCACCCCGGTCAGGTCGTAGATTTCGCGATACGGCACGCCCTTGCGCAGCAACGGAACCACCCGCCAGCGGTCGGCCATCGCCTCCAGCTCCGCCGGCGTGCACAGGTCGCGCAGGAACGCCTGCACGTCCTGCGGCCGCTCCAGCGCGGCGAACGCACGCGCCAGCGCCCTGAGGGAAGCGTCGGAGGCCTTTTCGCGGTCGGGGTCTGGGCGCGGTTTCATACGTACCAATGTAATAGCGTGCTAATACATTAGTCCAAACCATGCGCCCGGTCAAACCGGCGCGGCGCCCGGCTTCCGGGCATGAAAAAGGCCCCGCGATGCGGGGCCTGGGGTGCGGGCGCGGCGCGGGCGCTCAGCGCGCCATGGCGCGGGCCTGTTCCAGTTCCACCTGCAGGGTGGATGCCAGCTCGTCGCGGGCGACCTCGAACTGCTGCTCGCGCAACAGGTCCTTGACCGCGACCACGCCGCGCGCCAGCTCGTCGTCGCCGGCCAGTACCACGAAGCGGATGCCGGCCTTGGCCGCGTACTGGAACTGCTTGCCGATCTTCTTCGGCTCCATCTGCACTTCGGTGTTGATGCCGCCGGCACGCAGGCGGCGGGCGATGTCCAGCGACTGCGGCATCGCCGCCTCGTCCATCAATGCCACCATGGCCTGCACGCTGCTCTCGGCGATGCCCTCGATCAGGCCGGCCTCGCGCAGCTGCCAGAACAGCCGGGTCAGGCCGATGGAAATGCCCACGCCCGGCAGCCGGCTCTTGGTGTAGTGGCTGGCCAGGTCCTCGTAGCGCCCGCCGGAACAGATCGAACCGATCTGCGGGTGGTCCAGCAGGGTGGTCTCGTAGACGGTACCGGTGTAGTAGTCCAGCCCGCGGGCGATGGAGAAATTCAGGCAATAGGCGCTTTCCGGCACTCCCAGCGCCTTGACCAGTTCCAGCACCTCGCGCAGCTCGGCGGCGCCGGCACGCAGCGATTCGCTGGCGGCGGCACCGGCATCGGCCAGTACCGCGTCGATCCTGGCCAGCGCGTCGGCATGCGACTGCGAGCGCACCTCGACGAAGGCCAGGATGCGCTCCACCGCGGTGGCCGGCAGGCCGAAATCCGCGCCGACCAGGGTCTCGCGCACGTAGTCGGCACCGCGCTTGTCGAGCTTGTCGACCTCGCGCAGCACCAGTGCCTGCAGCTGCGGATCGGACACGCCCTGTGCCTCGAAGAAGCCGCGCATCAGCTTGCGGTTGTTCAGCTGTACCGCGAAGCTGCCGATGCGCAGTTCCGAGAACACCGCGTGGATCACCGCCAGCACCTCGGCGTCGTAGCGGATGCTCAGCGCATCCTTGCCGATCACGTCCACGTCGCACTGGTAGAACTCGCGGAAACGGCCGCGCTGGGCGCGCTCGCCGCGGTACACCCGCTGCATCTGGTAGCGGCGGAACGGGAAGGTCAGCGCGTGCTCGTGCTCGGCCACGTAGCGCGCCAGCGGCACGGTCAGGTCGAAGCGCAGCGCCATCTCCGGCAGCCCCTTCTCGGCGGACCCGGCGGCATTGGCCAGGGCCCCGGTGGACTGCACGAAATAGACCTGGCGCTCGGTCTCGCCGCCGGACTTGGTCAGCAGGACGTCGGACAGCTCGAACACCGGGGTCTCCACCGGCAGGAACCCGAAGCGCTCGTAGTTGCGGCGGATGACGTCCAGCATGCGCTGGAACGCAATCTGCTCGCGCGGCAGCAATTCCATGATGCCGGGCGGGGTACGGGGCTTGATCACGGGCGAAACTCCTGCAAACAGTGGGGATGAGCGGACGCCAATTCTAGCGCCACCCCGCCCACGCCGACCGCATGAAGTATCATGGGCGCACACCCCCCGCCGCGACGCCATGACCCGGTCCGTCCCCGGTTCCGAGCCAAACTCCGTACCGCCCCCCGTTTCCGAAGGAAGCGGCGCGCGCGAGTGCCTGCACTGTTCGGTGCGGCACCTGTCGGTGTGCTCGGCGCTTTCCTGCGACGAGGTGCGGGCGCTGGAACAGATCACCCTGTCCATGCCGGTGCCGATGGGCACCACGCTGGCGCGCAGCGGCGAGCCCCGCGCGCATGTGTTCACGGTCACCGAAGGCGCGCTGCGGCTGGTCCGCACGCTGGCCGACGGCCGCCGCCAGGTCAACGGGTTCGTGCTGCCCGGCGACTACGTGGGCCTGAGCGGCAGCGACCTGCACCGCTACGATATCGAGGCCATCGCCGACAGCCGGGTGTGCCGGGTGGCGACCTCGCAGATGCGCGACCTGCGCCAGCGTTACCCGCACCTGGAGCGCAAGCTGCTGCAACGCGCCTGCCAGGAACTGGATGCCGCCCAGGACAACGCCATGGCGCTGGCGCGGCTGCAGCCGCCGGAACGGCTGGCCGATTTCCTGCTGCGCCTGGCCGCGCGCGAGGCGATGCTGGGCCAGGTCGGCAACCGCGTGGCGCTGCCGATGGGCCGTGGCGACATCGCCGACCACCTTGGCCTGACCATGGAAACGGTGAGCCGCACCTTCACCAAGCTGCGCCAGCAGGGGCTGATCGCCCTGCCGCACCTGAACGTGGTCGAGATCCTCGACTTCACCGGCCTGCAGCGGCTGGCCAACGACGACCTCGGCTGAGCCCCGGCCCGCGTTTGACGCCCCCCGCCCGGCCCTGCAAGCTGGGTGCGACCGCCGCGCCACCGCCGGCGGCTGACCCGGGAGGCCTCATGTCGCGCCTGATCGCCACACTGCTCTCCATCGCCATCGGCATCGGTTTCATGCTGCTGGTCCTCTACGCCTGGCCGGCCATCGCCGCCTACAACGCGCTCCCCGCCTGGCTGGCGCAGGCCGGGTTGTCCGGCACCGCCTGGTACGGCGCGCTGACCGTGCAGGACTTCGCGATCAACCTGCTGCTCGCCCTGCCCGCGGCGTGGCTGCTGCGGCGGCTGGGCCGCGACCGGCTGCGCTTCCACTGCGCGCTGGCGACGCTGACCTTCGCCACCGCGTTCACGGTCGCGGCCGGCCTGCCGGTGTTCTCCGCCGGCGGCTTGATCGTTGCCGGCTGGCTGCTGATGCTGGCCGCACTGCCGCTGGCGACCTGGCTGCTGGGCCTGCGCGGGCGCGGCAACCGGCACCAGCCCTCCGGCCCCCTGCCCAGGCCACGCGCGGCCTGAGTCCGCAGGCCGGTCTGGCGCCATTTTCGCCAGACCGGCGCGAACGCCCGCCGCTGCTGGCGTGGCGGGCACTTGTCCACAGGCTTTCCTCGGCACGCTCCACATCCGCTGTGGACAACGCGGCGGGTGCCGGCGTCAGCGCAGCAGCGTGTCGCGCAGCGCGGCGTATTCCGGGGCGCAGGGCTCGGCATGGGCCGGGCGCCGCAGCAGCTCGGCCAGTGCCGGCGGCACCGGCACCTCGCAGCCGATCAGGGGCTCGACCACCGCCTCGAACTTGGCCGGATGCGCCGTTGCCACCACCGCCCAGTGCTCGTGCGCCGCTGCCTCGCCGCTGGCGCGCAGCTGCTCCAGCACCCGCACCGCGGCAGCGGTATGCGGGCACAGCACTTCGCCGTGCCGCCGGTGGCGCGCGGCGATGGTGTCGGCGATGGCCTCGTCATCGACCGCGCGCGCGACGAACTGGCCGCGCAGCACGGCGTCGTCGCCGGCATACAGCCAGCGCAGCCGCTCGAAGTTGCTGGGTGCGCCGACGTCCATCGCATTGGCCAGGGTGGCCACGCTGGCACGGGCCTGGTACGGGCCGCCACCGAAGTAGTCCGGCAACACCCGGTTGGCATTGGTGGCCAGCACGATTCGGCCCAGCGGCACGCCCAGCGCGCGCGCCATGACCGCCGCCATCGCGTTGCCGAGGTTGCCGGTGGGGACCACGACGTTGAGCAGTGCGTCCTGCGCGGCCTGGTGGGCCAGTGCCGCGTGCGCGTAGTAGGCCATCTGCGGCAGCAGGCGGCCGAGGCTGATGCTGTTGGCCGAGCTCAACGGCACCCGCGCCTGCAGATCCGCGTCGTTCAATGCCTGCTTGACCATGGCCTGGCAATCGTCGAACGAGCCGGACACGCGCAGCGTGCGGATGTTGCCGCCCAGGCAGCCCAGCTGGTGCGCCTGCCGCGGCGACACCCGCCCATCCGGGTACAGCACCACCACCTGCAGGCCGGGCTGGCCGTGGAATGCCGCGGCGACGGCCGCGCCGGTGTCGCCGGAGGTCGCGACCACGATGGTCAGCGGCCGCGCCTGGTCGGCCCGCAGCCGCGACAGGCTGGCGGCAAGGAAACGCGCGCCGAAATCCTTGAACGCGGCCGTGGGGCCATGGAACAGCTCGAGCACGTGATCGTTGCGGGTGGCCAGGCGGCGCAATGGCGCCGGGAAATCGAACGCCTCGGCACAGATCCGCGGCAGCTCCGGCTCCAGCCCGTCGCCGGCGAAGAATGGCTGCAGCAGCGTGGATGCGGTATCGGCCAGCGAAGCGCCCGCCTGCAGGGTCCGCGGCGCCGGCATCTGCTGCGGCACGTAGAGACCGCCATCGGGCGCAAGGCCGGCGGCGATGGCCTGGCTGAGCGTGGCGGCAGGTGCGTTGTTGCGGGTGGAGATGAAGTGCATTGGGAGAGGATTCCGTGAAAGCGCCCCGCGGGAGGGCGGGGATTCAAAGCAGGCGCGCGCCCGGGCTGTCCAGCGGCGTCACCCAGCTCTGGCTGTCGAAGCCGGCAGCGGCGAAAGCGGCCCGCACCTCCGCTGCGGCGGCCTGCGCGGCTTCGGCGGTCTCGAACCATGCGAACACACTGGGGCCGGCGCCGGAAATGCTGGCGCCCATGGCGCCGGCCGCCAGTGCCGCCTGCTGGGCGGCGGCGAAGCCGGCGATCAGCGGTGCGCGGCGCGGCTCGACCAGCACATCGCGCAGGCCTGCGCGGACCAGCCCGGCGTCGCCGGCATGGCAACCGGCCAGCACCAGCGCCAGGTTGGTGCTCTGCGCGACGAATTCCCCGAGCGCATAGCTTCCCTGCAGCGCCGCGCGCGCGCGACGGGTTTCCAGCTGCGCATCCGGATGCACCAGCAGGCTGTGCCAGTTTGGCGGCACCGGCACCGGCACCAGCCGCTCCAGGGTGGAAAGCACCAGTCCGCCCAGGAACATCGGCCCGAGGTTGTCGCCATGGCGGCTGCCACTGGCCACGGCCTCGCCGTCGAGCGCATGCAGGTACAGCTGCTCCCGGCCCAACGGCGTATCCAGCAGCGCATTGGCCGCGACCAGCGCGGCCACGCATGAGGCCGCCGAGCCGCCCATGCCGGAACTGAGCGGAATACCCTTGTCGATCTCGATCTCGAAGCCGAACGGCACGGCCAATGCCTGCCTCAGCGCGATCAGCGCCGCGCCGGCGGTGTTGGCGGCCGCCTGCCTGGGCAGGTCCACGGCGGCGCCGCGGATCGCCGCGATGCGGACCTCCGGGGCGTCGATGCGGCGTACCGTCACCGTGTCGCCGACACCGGCCACGGCGTAGCCGAGCAGGTCGAACCCGACCGCCACGTTCGCCACCGAGGCCGGCGCGAAGGCACGCGCCTGGTCCCGGCCGGCCACCGCCTGCATTGCTTGCCCGCTCACAGTCGCGCGCCCTCCCCCGCAGCCACCCGCAGCACGTCGGCGAACACCCCGGCGGCCGTCACTTCCGGGCCGGCGCCCGGCCCCTGCACCACCAGCGGATTGTCGCAGTAGCGGCGGGTGCGGAACTGCACCACGTTGTCGGTCAGGCGCAGGTTGGCGAAGGCATGGTCAGCGGGCAGCTCGACCAGGCCGACCGTGGGCCGCTGCCCCGGCTCGAAGCGCGCGACATAGCGCAGCACGTTGCCGTGCCCGCGGGCGTCGGCCAGGCGCTGGCCGAAGCCGGCATCGACCTCGTGCAGGCGGGCCATGAAGTCCTCCACGCCGCCCTGCTGCAGGTCCGCGGGCACCAGGCCTTCCACCGCAACGTCCTCCAGGCTGAGCGCGTGCCCGGCCTCGCGCGCCAGGATCACCAGCTTGCGCGCCACGTCCACCCCGGACAGGTCGTCGCGCGGGTCCGGCTCGGTGTAGCCCATCGTCCGCGCCTGCGCGACCAGCTGCGAGAACGGCACGCTGCCGTCGTATTTGTTGAACAGCCAGGCCAGCGTGCCGGAGAAGATGCCGGCGACCGCGGTGACCTCGTCGCCGGTATCGACCAGGTCGCGCAGGGTGGTGATGACCGGCAACCCGGCCCCTACCGTCGCCTCGTAACGGAAGCGCGCGCCGGTGGCGGTGGCCGCCTCGCGGATCGCCTGGTAGCGCGCCAGCGGCCCGGAACCGGCCTGTTTGTTGGGCGTGACCACGTGGATGCCGGCGGCGAGCCAGCCGGCATAGCGGTCGGCCACGTCCGCGCTGCCGCTGCAGTCGATGACCAGAGCGTGCGGCAGGCGCGCGGACAGCAGGTGCTCGGTGAAACGGTCCAGGTCGGCCGGCTCGGCGCCTGCCTCGAACGCGGCCTTCCAGTCGCCCTGCACGCCGCGTGCGTCCAGCAGCATGCGGTTGCGCGACAACACCGCGCGCAGGCGCAGGTCCAGCTTCGCCCGCGCCAGCAACTGCGGCTGGGCCAGGTGCAGTTGCTCCAGCAGCGCGGCGCCGACGTTGCCCGGCCCGATCACCCCGACCGAGAAGGTCTGCGGCGACAGCCAGAACCCGGCATGCGCGGCACGCAGCGCCTTGGTCGCGTCGCGGGCGTCGATGGCCACGGAAATGTTGCGCTCCGACGACCCCTGCGCGATGGCCAGGATATTGACCTGCGCCCGCCCCAGCGCCTCGAACAGGCGCGCGGCCACGCCCGGCTGGCCGGCCATGCCATCGCCGACCGCGGCCAGCACGCTCACGTCCCCGGTCAGCTGCACGCGCTGCACCTGGCCGGCGGCCAGTTCATGCGAGAACGCCTGCACCAGCGCATCGCGCGCGCGCGCCGCTTCGGCCTGGCGCACCACGCAGCAGATCGAGTGCTCGGACGAGCCCTGCGAGATCATCACCACCGACACATGCGCGTTGCGCAGCGCCGCGAACACGCGTTCGGCGGTACCCGGCACGCCGATCAGGCCGGTGCCCTCGACGTTCAGCACCGCCAGGTCGGGGCTGAGCGTCAGCCCCTTGATCGGCCCCCTGCCGGCACTGACCGCGGTGATGCGGGTGCCCGGATGCTCGGGGTGGAAGGTGTTGCGGATGATGATCGGCAGTCCGCGCTCGATCGCCGGGGACATGGTCTGCGGGTGCACCACCTTGGCCCCGAAATAGGCCAGTTCGCAGGCTTCGTCGTAGCTCAGGGCTTCCAGTTGCACGGCCTCGGGCACCACCCGCGGATCGGCCGAGAGCACCCCGTCCACATCGGTCCAGATGTGCAGCTCGTCGGCGGCGAACAGCGCGGCGAAGATCGCGCCGGAGAAATCGCTGCCGTTGCGGCCAAGCGTGGTGATGTTGCCCTTGCGGTCGCGGGCGACGAAACCGGTCACCACCAGCCGCCGCGCCGGGTGCGCGTCGCGCCACAGCGCCAGCTTGGCGGCGCTGGCCTTCCAGTCCACGTCGACGCCGAGTTCGCCGTGGTCGACCACCAGCACCTCGCGCGCGTCGAGCACGTCGGCGTCTTCGCCCAACGCCTGCAGGTGATGGCCGAGCAGGTGCGCCGAGAACACCTCGCCCAGGCCCTGCACGCGGTCCAGCACCTCCTGCGGCAGCTCCCCGATCACCGCCAACGCGGCGAGGATCTCGCGCAGGCGATTGAAGCGTGCGTCCAGCCACTCGATGCTCGGCCCGGCGTTCTCGGCCAGCAGCGCCACCGCCGCCGCGCGGTGGCGGGCGCGCAACTCATGCCAGCGCTCGTCCCAGCCGGCATCGGCGGCGGCCGCCAGCCGCGCCAGGTCGATCAATGCGTCGGTCACCCCCTTCATCGCCGACACCACGGTGACCTGCAGGTCCTCGTCGCGTGCCAGCAGCAGCCGCGCCACGTGGCGATAGCGGTCGGCGTCGGCCACCGAGGTACCACCGAACTTGTGGACCACGCGGCGGACGACGGCGTCCGTGGCGGGAGCGAGGGAGGGAGCGGCAACTGGCGACATCGGATGAACCTCGGCTGGAGGCCCCGACACGCATCAGGATGGGAGCCCCCGCATCCTGATCCGGGTGCGGGGCCGTGGTTTTCGGAAATTACGCGAAGACGACGGGCCGCACCGGGCGAGTGGTGACGGTAATGGTGGTGGTAATGGACAGGCCGCCGCAATCGCCCAGCAGCGCGCCTGCGGGCGGCGGGTCGATGGCGAGGAGGGGCGACGGCATGTGCATGCGGTCAAGAGGACAACACGGGTGAATGCGCTGTCAAGTGCTGCGACGCAAAAGACCACTTGCGTCCATCGTCGGCGAACACGCACTTATCGGTTGCAAATGTCATCAACGCCGATCATCGGCCATCTATACCGCAAGCATCGACAAAAGCCCGGTTCGAACGCGGCAACGGTGCGCCAGGCCCCACCGCCCCCACGGCGGCGCATGCACACCGGACCGACAGGCCCGGGCCGCGTGTTCCGCCCGGATCTGCGCGGAACACGCGCATCCGCCCGGGTCGTGGCGCCGTCAGCGCTGTGCCAGCGCCGCGGGCGCGGGCCGGTGCGCGGCGGCGGCCAGCACCACGCCGGCCAGGAGGCAGCCGGCCGCCAGCAGCTCCAGCGGCAACGGCCAGCGCTGCTGCCAGAGGAAGCCATAGAGCAGGCCGAACAGCGTCTCGAACACGATCATCTGCCCGCCCAGGCTGAGCGGCAAGGCACGGCTGGCACGGTTCCAGCAGGCGTTGCCGAGGATCGAGGCCAGCACCGCCACCGCCACGGCGACCAGCCAGAACTGCACCCATTCGGCACCAGGCCGGCCCTGCCCTCCGGCGGCGAACGCGATCGGCGCCACCAGCAGCGCCAGCCCGCCCGTCGCCACCCCGGTCAACAACGACCAGTCATGCCCGGACACGTCCGGGCACCGTGTCAGCCAGCGCGCATTGCCCACCGAATACACCGTCCACGACAGCAGCGCGCCCACCGCGCACAGCAGGCCGACCAGGCGCCGCCCGGTACTGGCATGCACATGCGAGGATGCCATCGCCGCCCAGCCCATCAGCACCACCCCGGCCACGCACAGCGCCAGCGCCGGGGCCAGCTTCGACAACGGCACCGCGCCCGGCTCGCGCGCGGCGGTGACCGCCACCAGCACCGGCACCATGCCGACGATCAGCGATGCCGCCGCCCCGCCGCTCCACTGCACCGAAACCGACAGCAGCACGTAATACAAAAGGTTGCCCAGCAGGCTGAGCCAGGCCAGCGCGGTCCATTCGGTACGGCCGATGCGCGAACGCAGGGCCGGCCAGCGCGGCACCAGCAGCACCAGCGCCAGGGCGCCGTAGACCAGGTAGCGCGCAGCCGCCAGCTGCAGCGGCGCGAACCCGGACAGCACCGCCGGGGCCAGGAACACCACGCCCCACAGCGCCCCGGAAGCCACGCCGTTGGCGATCCCGACACTCATCGAACGACTCACGCCTGCCGCACCATTGCCATGGAGAACGGCGCGCAGTGTAGGCACCCCGGCGGCCCGCGTCTTGACCCGGGCTACTGCCGGGCGCGCCATTGCCGCGGCGTGCGTCCGCTCTCGCGCCGCAGCGCACGGGCGAACGCGCTGTGTTCGGAGTAGCCGGCGCGCAGGGCGATGTCGCTGATGCTGGCATCGCTGCCCAGCAGTTGCTGCCTGGCCCAGCGCAGCCGCGCGGCACTGACCCAGGCCAGCGGCGGCAGCCCGAACTCGCGGACGAACAGCGCATGCAGGCGGCTGCCGCTGACCCCGGCCATGGCCGCCATGCGCGCCACCGACCAGTCCAGGCCCGGCGCCGCGACCACGGCCATGCACACGCCCTGCAGCCGCGCGCCGCTGCCGGCCGGGGCAAAATGCCGCAGCAGGTGCGGCAGCGGGTCGCCCATGGCCCGGCTGCCGGGCAATCCCTGCAGGCGCTGGCGCATGTCCGCCGGCACCGCCAGCCAGGGCCGGCGGCGCAGGTGCTCGAGCGTATCGTCGTCCAGCACCCCGGCCGCGCAATCAACGATCAGGCAGCAATTGTCGCCCAGCACCTCCAGGTCATGGCTCTGGCCGGGGGCGACGAAGGCGCCCAGCAACCGGTCCAGGTGGGCGCCGGCACCGCCCACCTCGAACGGCAGCTCGCCGTGCACCGGCAGCACCCACTGCGCATGGTCGTGGCACTCCAGCCCGGTGGGCCGGAGGTAGCGACGCAGATGGGGGATGCTGGCGCTGGCGGACATGCGGGCGGTCTGCGCAGGGGCGCCGCCGCGGGGCATCGCGCGGCAGGCGGAACGATGGCGGCCCCGACACGATTCGAACGTGCGACCTGTCCCTTAGGAGGGGACCGCTCTATCCAACTGAGCTACGGGGCCTGCGGACGCGTATTGTGGCATGCCGCCACCACATCCGGCATCCACCCGGGCCCAAGAAGGGTGCGCGGCTCTGCTAAAATCGACGTTCTGCATGCCGCACCCCACCGTTGCCAGCGGCTGCGCCCCCCAACGCAAAGCAATCAGGAGATTTCATGTCCTTCGAAATGCTCAAGGCGCTCGGCCTCGACGCTTCCAACGCTGGCACCTACCTCGGCAATGGCCAGTGGTCAGCGGCCACCGACGCGGGCGTGCTCTCGCCGCGCAACCCGACCACCGGCGAGGTCATCGCGCAGGTGCAGGCCACCACCGAAGCCGATTACGAGACCGTTGTCGCCCGCGCGCAGGAAGCCTTCAAGGCGTGGCGCACCACCCCGGCCCCGCGCCGTGGCGAGGCGGTGCGCCTGTGCGGCGAGGCGCTGCGCAAGCACAAGGACGCGCTGGGTTCGCTGGTCGCCCTGGAAATGGGCAAGTCCAAGCCCGAAGGCGACGGCGAAGTACAGGAGATGATCGACATCGCCGACTTCGCGCTGGGCCAGAGCCGCATGCTGTATGGCTACACCATGCATTCCGAGCGCCCCGGCCACCGCATGTACGAGCAGTACCACCCGCTGGGCCTGGTCGGCATCATCTCGGCCTTCAATTTCCCGGTCGCGGTGTGGGCCTGGAACGCGTTCCTGGCCGCGATCTGCGGTGACGTGTGCATCTGGAAGCCGTCCAACAAGACCCCGCTGACCGCCATCGCCACGATGAAGATCTGCAACGAGGCGCTCAAGGAAGGCGGCTTCCCGGACATCTTCTTCCTGATCAACGACGCCGGCACCGCGCTGTCGGAGAAGCTGGTGGGCGACAAGCGCGTGCCGCTGATCTCCTTCACCGGCTCGACCCAGATCGGCCGCATCGTCAATGAGCGCGTCGCCCGCCGCCTGGGCCGCTGCCTGCTGGAGCTGGGTGGCAACAACGCCATCATCCTGGACGAGACCGCCGACCAGAAGCTGGCCGTGCCGGGCATTGTGTTCGGCGCCGTCGGCACCGCCGGCCAGCGCTGCACCACCACCCGCCGCCTGATCGTGCACGAATCGATCTATGACAACGTGCTGGCCACCCTGGTCAAGGCCTACAAGCAGGTCGAAGGCAAGATCGGCGACCCGACCGACCCGGCCAACCTGATGGGCCCGCTGAACAGCCCCGAGGCCGTGCAGCAGTTCCTGGCCTCGATCGAAAAGGCCAAGGCCGCCGGCGGCACCGTCGAGACCGGCGGCACCGCCATCGACCGCCCGGGCAACTTCGTGCTGCCGGCCATCGTCACCGGCCTGAAGAACACCGACGAGATCGTCCAGCACGAGACCTTCGCCCCGATCCTGTACGTGATGAAGTACACGACCCTGGACGAAGCCATCGACATGCAGAACGGCGTGCCGCAGGGCCTGTCCTCGTCGATCTTCACCACCAACCTGAAGTCGGCGGAGAAGTTCCTGTCCGCGGCCGGCAGCGACTGCGGCATCGCCAACGTCAACATCGGCACCTCCGGCGCCGAGATCGGCGGCGCGTTCGGCGGCGAGAAGGAAACCGGCGGTGGCCGCGAGTCCGGCTCGGACGCGTGGAAGGTCTACATGCGTCGCCAGACCAACACCATCAACTACTCCGACTCGCTGCCGCTGGCCCAGGGCATCAAGTTCGACCTGTGATGGCGTCGGCCTTCGCCGATTGAAAGGACGACGCGGCCACGCGGCCGCGTCGCACGGCGAAGCCACCGGCAGGGCATGGTCCAAGGCGTAGCCGGGACCATGCCGCACGATGGCGGCGCCAGGCACTGGATGAGGGGGCGGGCAAACCCGCCCCCTTCCCCTTCCCTCTCCGACCCGGAGAGGGGCTCCATCCCCAGCAACGGAGTCGCAACCATGAGCATTCCCGCACCACGCCAGACCAGCAGCTATGCCGTGATCGCCCTGGTGGCCGGCATCCTCGGCTGGACCCTGCTGCCGTTCCTGGGCAGCCTCGGCGGCATCATCTTCGGCCATATGGCACGCGGCGAGATTCGCCGCAGCAACGGCCAGCTCGATGGCGACGGCCTGGCCATCACCGGGCTGGTGCTGGGCTGGGTGTCGGTGGCGCTGTGGGTCATCGGCATCCTCGCCTTCATCCTGTTCTTCGGCGGTCTGGCCTGGCTGGCCGCGCTGAATTCCTGAGGCTGGCGTGCAGCCCCCCAGTCCGACCGAGCGTTTCAGCAACCGGGTGGCGGATTACGTCCGCTACCGGCCCGGCTATCCGCCGGCGCTGCTGGACTGGCTGCATCGCGACATCGGCGTCCCGGCCACCACGCCGGTCGCCGACATCGGTGCCGGCACCGGCATCTCCACCCGCCTGTTCCTCGACGCCGGCCACCCGGTGATCGCGGTCGAACCCAACCCCGCGATGCGCGCGGCCGCCGAGCACTGGCTGGCAGCCGGTCATCCGCAGCTGGCCTTCGTCGACGGCACCGCCGAAGCGACCACGCTGGGCGACGCCAGCGTCGGCCTGGTCAGCGCTGCCCAGGCCTTCCACTGGTTCGACACCGAAGCGCTGCGGCCGGAATGGCGCCGCATCCTGCGCCCGGGCGGCATGGCGCTGGTGTACTGGAACTCGCGCCTGCTCGACAGCTCGCCCTTCCTGTCCGGCTATGAGCAGTTGCTGCTCGACTACGGCACCGACTACGGCGCGGTGGCCGAACGCTACCAGGACGACGCCACCATGCGCGCATGGTTCGGCGATGGCCTGCGCGGCCAGGTGCGGTTGCCCAACACGCAATACCTGGACTTCGACGGCCTGCACGGCCGGCTGCTGTCCTCCTCCTATGCACCGCCGGCCGGCCATCCCCGGCATGCGCCGATGCTGGACGCCCTGCGCGGCCTGTTCGACACCCATGCGGTGGACGGGCGGGTCGCCTTCGAATACCAAACCCGTGCCTTCGTCGGCACGCTGGACTGAACCCCATGTATCCGCTTGTACGCCCCTTCCTGTTCGCCTTCGACGCCGAGCGCGCCCATGGCCTGGCGCTGTCCGCGCTGGAGCTGGCGTGGCGCACCGGCACCACGCCGCTGCTGGCGGCGCGGCCGGCGCCGATGCCGACGTCCGTGTTCGGCCTGGACTTTCCCAACCCGGTGGGGCTGGCCGCGGGGCTGGACAAGAACGGCGAGCATATCGACGCGCTGTTCGGCCTGGGCTTCGGTTTCGTCGAGATCGGCACCGTCACCCCGCGGCCGCAGGCAGGCAACCCGAAGCCGCGCCTGTTCCGGCTGCCGCAGCACGCGGCCATCATCAACCGCATGGGCTTCAACAATGCCGGCGTCGACGCGCTGGTACGCAACGTCGAGCGCAGCAGCCAGCGCACCGGCCCGCTGGGCATCAACATCGGCAAGAACAAGGACACGCCCAACGAGGACGCGCTGTCCGACTACCTGGCGTGCCTGGAGAAGGTGTACCCGCTGGCCGACTACGTCACCGTCAACATCTCCTCGCCCAACACCGCCGGCCTGCGCGAACTGCAGGAGGAACAGGCGCTGCGACGGCTGGTCGGCGGCCTGCGCGAGGCGCAGGAACGCCTGGCCTCCCAGCACGGCCGGCGCGTGCCGATGCTGGTCAAGGTCGCGCCCGACCTGAGCGACCGCGACATCGAAGCGGCCGCCCGGGTGCTGAGCGAACTGGAAGTGGACGGCGTGATCGCCACCAACACCACCATCGGCCGCGAAGGCGTTGAGCACGACCGCCGCGCGGCCGAGAGCGGCGGCCTGTCCGGTGCGCCGCTGCTGGGGCAGTCCACCCTGGTGCTGCGCCGGCTGCGCGCGCGCCTGCCCGAGCGCATCCCGCTGATTGGCGTGGGCGGCATCCAGTCCGGTGCCGACGCGGTGGCCAAGATGTCCGCCGGCGCGACCCTGGTGCAGTGCTACAGCGGCCTGATCTTCCGCGGCCCGGCGCTGATCGGCGAATGCGTCGATGCCATCCGCCGCCGCCGCGAGGCCCCGTCCCGAGGCGCCGTCGCCCCGCTATGACAAACGCTGCACCCTGGTCGCTGACCACAGACGCCCCGCTGCATTCCCTCAATACCTTCCACGTCGCCGCCCGCGCGCCACGGCTGCTGCGCGTGCGCGACGCGGCCGCGCTGCCCGAGGCCCTGGCCGCGGTGGCGCCGTCGCCGCTGCTGGTGCTGGGCAGCGGCAGCAACGTGCTGCTCGCCGCCGATCCGGAAGGCACCGTGCTGTGCTTCGACAACCGCGAGATCGCGATCCTCGAGCACCGTGCCGACCATGCCGTGGTCCGCGCCGGTGCCGGCGTGGTCTGGCACGAACTGGTGATGTGGTCGCTGGCCGAAGGCCTGTCCGGGCTGGAAAACCTGGCGCTGATTCCCGGCACCGTCGGCGCCGCGCCGATCCAGAACATCGGCGCCTACGGTGCCCAGGTCGGCGAGTTCATCCAGTCGGTGGAGGCCTGGGACACGCTGCACGCGCAGTGGGTGCAACTGGACCATGCGGCCTGCCGCTTCGGCTACCGCGACAGCCTGTTCAAGCACGAGCCCGACCGCTACCTGATCACCGCCGTGCAGTTCCGCCTGCCGCTGCTGCACGAGCTGCGCCTGGATTACGCCGGCATCCGCGAGGAGCTGCAGGCGATGGGAGTGGAGCTGCCGGTGGCCGCCGACGTCGCCAACGCGGTCATCGCCATCCGCCGCCGCAAACTGCCCGACCCGGACGTGCTCGGCAATGCCGGCAGCTTCTTCAAGAACCCGATGCTGCCGCGCGAACAGGCCGAGCTGCTGTCCCGCCAGCATCCGGCGCTGCCGGTGTTCCCGGGCGACGACGACGGCAACCGCAAGCTGTCGGCGGCGTGGATGATCCAGGCCTGCGGCTGGAAGGGGCGGCGCGAGGGCGATGCCGGCGTCTCGCCCGACCATGCGCTGGTGCTGGTCAACCATGGCAACGCCAGCGGCGCCGAGCTGCTGGCCTTGGCCCGCCGCATCTCCGCATCGGTGCTGGAGACCTTCGGCGTCCCCATCGAACCCGAACCGCGGCTGGTCGGCGCGCGCTGGTGAACGCCGTCGCGGCCGCGCCCGGCCCTGCCCCGCTGCGTGCGGCGCTGCTCATGTTCGGCAGTGCCATGGCCTTCGGCCTGATGGCCATCGCCATCCGCCTGGCAACGGCCTACGTGCCGACCCAGGAAGTGGCGTTCTTCCGCAACGCCTTCGGCCTGCTCGCGCTGCTGCCGGTGCTGCTGCGCCCGGGCCACGCGCCGCTGCGCACGCAGCAGCTGCCGCGCTACCTGCTGCGCAGCGCGATCGGCCTGGCCTCGATGCTGTGCGGCTTCTGGGCGCTGGGCCACCTGCCGCTGTCGCAGGCGGTCTCGCTGTCCTATTCGACGCCGTTGTTCGTGACCATCGCCGCGGTGCTGTGGCTGGGCGAAACCGTGCGCGTACGCCGCTGGGCAGCGGTGATCGCCGGCTTCATCGGCGTGCTGGTGATCGTGCGGCCCGGCGCGCACGGCTTCCAGGCGGGCAGCCTGATCGCGGTATCGGCGGCCATGCTCAGCGCGCTGGTATCGATCCAGATCAAGCAGCTCACCCGCGTCGACGGCCCGGATACGGTGGTGTTCTACACCTATGTGTTCTGGGTGCCGCTGTCGCTGCTGCCGGCGCTGTTCGTGTGGACCTGGCCAACCGGCATCGCCTGGCTGTGGCTGCTCGCCACCGGCATCCTCGGGACCGTGGGCCAACTGCTGTGGACGCGCGCACTGCGGCTGGGCGAAGTCTCGGCACTGACCCCGATCAGCTTCACCCAGCTGCCGCTGGTGGTGCTGCTGGGCTGGCTGCTGTTCGGTGAAGCCCTGGACCGCTGGACCCTGCTGGGCGCGGCCATCATCCTCGCCGCCAACGCCTACATCGCCCACCGCGAGGCGGTGCTGGCGCGTCGTCGGCGGACCCAGGCGCCCTGAGGGCCGGACCGACGGCGGCACCCCACAGGTACGCGTGGCCACGAGGGTGGCGGACGCCAGGGCCAGCCGGCGGCCCCGGCTGGCCTGCCCCGTGCAGCCCGGGCCAGGCCCTCAGCCCGGAATCACTCCCACTCGATCGTCGCCGGCGGCTTGCCGGAGATGTCGTAGACCACGCGCGAGACGCCGCGCAGTTCGTTGATGATGCGGTTGGACACGCGGCCGAGGAAGTCGTACGGCAGGTGCGCCCAGTGCGCGGTCATGAAGTCGATGGTCTCCACCGCGCGCAGTGCGATCACCCATTCGTAGGCGCGCGCGTCCCCGACCACGCCCACCGACTTCACCGGCAGGAACACCGCGAACGCCTGCGAGGTCTTGTCGTACAGGTCGGCCGCACGCAGCTCCTCGATGAAGATCGCATCGGCCCTGGCCAGCAGCTCGGCGTACTCGCGCTTCACTTCGCCGAGGATGCGCACGCCCAGGCCCGGGCCCGGGAACGGGTGGCGGTAGACCATGGCGCGCGGCAGGCCGAGTTCGACGCCAAGGCGGCGCACCTCGTCCTTGAACAGTTCGCGCAGCGGCTCGACCAGCTTGAGCTTCATGTCCTCCGGCAGGCCGCCCACGTTGTGGTGGCTCTTGATCACGTGCGCCTTGCCGGTCTTGCTGCCGGCCGATTCGATCACGTCCGGGTAGATCGTGCCCTGCGCAAGCCACTTGGCGTTGCTGAGCTTGTTCGACTCCTCGTCGAAGATCTCCACGAACAGGTTGCCGATGATCTTGCGCTTGGCTTCCGGGTCGGACACGCCTTCGAGCGCCTTGAAATAGCGGTCTGCGGCATTGACCCGCACCACCTTCACGCCCATGTTCTCGGCCATCATCTTCATGACCTGGTCGCCTTCCTGGAAGCGCAGCAGGCCGGTGTCGACGAACACGCAGGTCAGCTGCGGGCCGATGGCCTTGTGCAGCAGCGCGGCGACCACCGACGAATCGACGCCACCGGACAGGCCCAGGATCACCTCGTCGCTGCCGACCTGCTCGCGCACGCGGGCGATCTGGTCGTCGATGATGTTGGCCGCGGTCCACAGCGTGGCGCAGCCGCAGATTTCGGTGACGAAACGCTTGAGCAGCGCCGAGCCCTGCCGGGTGTGGGTCACTTCCGGATGGAACTGCACGCCGTACCAGCGCTTTTCCTCGTTGGCCATCGCCGCCACCGGGATGCGGTCGGTCACCGCGGTGATGACGAAGCCCGGCGGCACGTGGGTGACGTGGTCGCCATGGCTCATCCACACGTCCAGGCGCGGCTCGCCATTGTGGTCGGACAGCCCGCCCAGCAGGCCGTCGTGGCCCAGCAGCCGCACTTCGGCGTGACCGAATTCGCGCTGGTCGGCGGCTTCGGTGCCACCGCCCAGCTGCTTGGCCATGGTCTGCAGGCCGTAGCAGATGCCCAGCAGCGGCAGCCCGCTGTCGAACACTTCCTGCGGCGCGGCCGGCGCACCGGCCTGCGTGGTCGATTCCGGGCCACCGGACAGGATGATGCCCTTGGCGCCGAAAGCGGCGATCTCGGCCGGATCATGGTCCCAGGCCCAGATTTCGCAATACACGCCGAACTCGCGGATGCGGCGCGCGATCAGCTGCGTGTACTGGGCGCCGAAATCGAGGATGAGGATCTTGTCGTTGTGGATGTTGGTCATGGGGCCTGGAACGGATCGATGAGTCGGGTTGCGGGGCGATGCGGGTGCCGGCGGCGTATAGAGAAAGAGGAACGGGACCGGGTCCGCGTTCCTCTTCGCTCGTTCCGCGTCAGGCGCGGTAGTTCGGCGGTTCCTTGGTGATCTGCACGTCGTGGACGTGGCTCTCGCGCTGGCCGGCGCCGCTGATCTTCACGAACTTCGGCTTGCTGCGCATGTCCTCGATGGTGCCGCAGCCCACGTAGCCCATGGTCGCGCGCAGGCCGCCGACCAGCTGGTGGATGATGCCGCCGACCGGGCCACGGTACGGCACGCGGCCCTCGATGCCTTCCGGCACCAGCTTGTCGGCGGTGGCCGCGTCCTGGAAATAGCGGTCCTTGGAGCCCTTTTCCATCGCCGCCAGCGACCCCATGCCGCGGTAGCTCTTGTACGAGCGGCCCTGGAACAGTTCGGTCTCGCCCGGCGATTCCTCGGTACCGGCCAGCAGGCCGCCGATCATCACCGTCGACGCACCGGCGGCCAGCGCCTTGCCGATGTCGCCGGAGTAGCGGATGCCACCGTCGGCGATCAGCGGGATGCGGTCCTGCAGCGCCTCGGCGACCAGGTCGATCGCGGTGACCTGCGGCACGCCGACGCCGGCGACCACGCGCGTGGTGCAGATCGAGCCCGGGCCGATGCCGACCTTGACCGCGTCCGCGCCGCAGTCCAGCAGCGCCAGCGCCGCTTCGCCGGTGCAGATGTTGCCGCCGACGACCTGTACCTGCGGGAAGTGCTTCTTCACCCAGCGCACGCGGTCCAGCACGCCCTGCGAGTGGCCGTGGGCGGTGTCCACCACCAGCACGTCCACGCCGGCGGCGACCAGCGCCTCGACACGGCGGTCGGTGTCGCCGCCGACGCCCACCGCGGCACCGACCAGCAGGCGCGTCGCCGCGTCCTTGGCCGCGTTCGGGTTGTCGCTCTTCTTCTGGATGTCCTTGACGGTGATCAGGCCGCGCAGTTCGAACGCGTCGTTGACCACCAGTACCTTCTCGATGCGGTTCCGGTGCAGCAGCGACAGCACTTCGTCCGAGGCCGCGCCTTCCTTGACCGTGACCAGGCGGTCCTTCTTGGTCATGATGTGGCGGACCGGGTCGTCCAGCTCGGTCTCGAAGCGCATGTCGCGGTGGGTGACGATGCCGGCCAGCTGGCCGTCGCTGCCCACCACCGGCACGCCGGAGATGTTGTGCGCCTGGGTCAGCGCCAGCACCTCGCGGATGCTGGTTTCCGGACCGACCGTGATCGGGTCGCGGATCACGCCGGATTCGAATTTCTTGACCTTGGCCACTTCGGCGGCCTGCTGCTCCAGCGGCAGGTTCTTGTGGATGATGCCGATGCCGCCGAGCTGGGCCATGGCGATGGCCAGGCGCGCTTCGGTGACCGTATCCATGGCCGCCGAGACGATCGGCAGCTTCAGCCGCAGGTCGCGGGTCAGGCGCGTGCCGAGGTCGACATCCTTGGGCAGGATCGTGGAGTGGGCGGGGACGAGCGAGACGTCGTCGTAGGTCAGTGCTTCAGCCTGGATGCGCAGCATCGGCATACCCGAGATGTGGGGAAGCGCGTCATTTTACCCTTGTTCGGGCGCCGATGGCAGGGGGCCGGTGCGACGCAGTGTCGCGCCGGCGCCCGCGGTTCAGGGCCGCGGGACCGCCCCCCCCGCCGTCCGGCGATCCGGCCCGGCGTGGGGATCACCGCGATTACCGGTGGATGGCCGCCGCCACGGCGGCGGTTCAGCCCGCCGCGTCGGCCGCCTCGATGGTGTTCTGCATCAGCGTGGCCACGGTCATCGGGCCGACGCCGCCCGGCACCGGGGTGATCCAGCTGGCGCGACGCGACGCCGCCTCGAACCCCACGTCGCCGACCAGGCGGCCGTCGTCCATGCGGTTGATGCCGACATCGATCACCACCGCACCCGGCTTGACCCACTCGCCCGGCACCAGCTGCGGGATGCCCACCGCCACCACCAGGATGTCGGCGTTGCGCACGGCCCGCTCCAGTTCCTCGCGCGGGGTGAACTTGTGGCAGCTGGTGACGGTGCAGCCGGCGATCAGCAGTTCCAGCCCCATCGGCCGGCCGACGTGGTTGCTGACCCCGACGATGGTGGCGTTGCGGCCGCGCACCGGCTGGTCGGTATGCGCCAGCAGGGTGATGATCCCGCGCGGCGTGCACGGGCGCAGGCCGAATTCGCGCAGCGCCAGGTGCCCCACGTTCTGCGGGTGGAAGCCGTCCACGTCCTTGCGCGGATCGATGCGCTGGATCAGCCGGTTGGCGTCGGCGATGCCCGGCAACGGCAGCTGGATCAGGATGCCGTGGATCTTCGGGTCGGCGTTGAGCCGGTCGATCAGGTCCAGCAACTGCGCCTCGGTGGTGCCCTCGGGCAGGTCATGGTCGAAGGCTTCGATCCCGACCTTCTGCGCGGCACGGCGCTTGTTGCGCACGTACACCGCCGAGGCCGGGTCGCCGCCGACCAGCACCACCGCCAGCCCCGGCCGCGAACGCCCGGCCGCGATCCGCGCGTCGACGCGCAGCTTCAGGTCGTCGAGCAGTTCTTCGGCGATGCGGCGGCCATCGAGGATGCGGGAAGTGGCCGCGGAGGCTTCGGCAGGCAGGGTCATGGGCGTGGGGGCGGGAACGGGCCGGCTATTGTCCCCGATTCGGCGCGGCACGACATCCCGCGCCGCGGCCGGACGGCCGCGATCAGCCGCGATGGGCGCAGAACGCGGCGTAGTCGATGTAGCCGGGGAACGCGCGGCCCGGCGCACACACCGCGCAACCGGGGTCGGCAGGCACGCGGGTCTCGGCAAAGCGCATGCCCAGCGCATCGAAGCGCAGCAGTCGCCCGGCCAGCGGCTGGCCGATCTCCAGCAGCAGCTTGAGCACTTCGGTGGCCTGGATCACGCCGGCCAGCCCCGGCAGCACGCCGAGCACCCCGGCCTCGGCGCAGTTGGGCGCGAACTCAGGCGGCGGCGGCTCGGGGAACAGGCACCGGTAGCATGGCGCGTGGCCACGCCGGCGGCCGGCATCGAACACGCCGACCTGCCCGTCGAACCGCTCGATCGCGGCGTACACCAGCGGCCGCGCGTGCTTGATGCAGGCGTCGTTGAGCAGGTAGCGCAGCGGGAAGTTGTCCGAGCCGTCCAGCACCACGTCCACGCCCTGCATCAACGCGTCGACGTTGGCCGATGTCAGCCGCTGCGCGACTGCCTCCACCTGGATGTGCGGATTCAGCGCCAGCAGTCGCGCGCGCGCCGATTCGACCTTGGCGCTGCCGATCGCGGCATCGGTGTGGATGATCTGGCGCTGCAGGTTGCTGCGTTCCACCACGTCGTCGTCGACGATGCGCAGACGCCCCACCCCGGCCGCGGCCAGGTAGAACGCCGCCGGCGCGCCCAGCCCGCCGGCACCGACCACCAGCACGCACGAGCGCTGCAGGCGCCGCTGCCCGGCCTCGCCCACCTGCGGCAGCAGCAGGTGCCGCGAATAGCGGTCGTAGAAGTCGCGCTCGCCGGCATCGAGCCCGGGCTGCACCAGCGGCAGTCCCGCCGCCCGCCACGCGACCGTTCCGCCAGCGACCGACGCCAGCTGCGTGTAGCCAACCGCCTGCAAGGCCACGGCCGCCTCCAGCGAGCGCCTGCCGCTCTGGCAGATCAGGATGATTTCCTGTTCCGGCGATGGCAGGACGCTGCCGGGCGCCGCCAGCAGCGCGTCGCCGGCAACCCCGTGCGCGCCTTCGGCCATGCCGGCGGCGCGCTCGTGCGCCGCGCGCACGTCGATCATCGCCGCGCCGGCCTGTTGCCGGGCGCGGGCCTGTTCCGGGGTCAGCTCGCGAATGCTCATGCCGGGATTATCGGTCATGCGCCCGCCGTGGGCGGAAGCGGCGGCCTTCAAGCGCTGGCCACTACCGCAAAGGGCGGCCTTGCGGCCGCCCCGGGATGCTCACTTCCTGCCCTTGACGTGCTTCATCAGGCGTCGTTTGGCCTTGACCTGGCGCTCGGTCAGCACGTTCTTCTTGCCCTCGTAGGGGTTGGCACCCTCGCGGAACAGGAAGGTCACCGGCGTGCCCACCAGCTTGAAGCGCTTGCGGAAGAAGTTCTCCAGGTAGCGCTTGTACGAATCCGGCAGCTCCTTCAGGCGCGTGCCGTGCACGATGAAGGTCGGCGGATTGGTGCCGCCCGGGTGCACGTAGCGCAGCTTGGAGACATGGCCGCGGATGCTCGGCGGCGGGTTGCTCTCGTAGGCGATTTCCAGCGCCTTGTTCACTTCGCTGGTGCTGAATTCGTGGGTGGCCGAAGCATGCGCACGGTGCACCGCGCGGAACAGTTCGCGCAGGCCCGAACCGTGCTTGGCGGAGATCCGCACCACCTCGGCCCAGGGCACGAAGCCGAGCTTGAGCGACAGCAGGGTTTCGGCCTGTTCGCGCTGGTAGTCGGTCAGCCCGTCCCACTTGTTGATCGCGATCACCAGTGCGCGGCCGGCATCGAGCACCGCACCCAGCACGCTGGCGTCCTGGTCGGTGACGCCCTCGCTGGCATCGAGCATCAGCACCGCGACCTGGCACTCCTCGATCGAGCGCAGGGTCTTGACCACCGAGAATTTCTCGACCACCTCGTCCACGCGCGACTTGCGGCGCAGGCCGGCGGTATCGATCAGCCTGTACAACCGCCCGTCGCGCTCGAGGTCCACGGAAATCGAATCGCGGGTGGTGCCGGGCACGTCGGAAGCGATCATGCGCTCCTCGCCGAGCAGGCGGTTCACCAGCGTGGACTTGCCGACATTGGGACGGCCGACGAACGCGATGCGGATCCGTGCCGGATCGTTGTCCAGGGTCTCGGTCGTGCCCTCTTCCGGCAGCCGCTCGACGACTTCCGCCAGCAGGTCGTCCAGGCCCTGGCGGTGCGCGGCCGAGACCGTGAGCATCTCGCCGAAGCCATAGCGCGCGAATTCCGAACGCACTTCCTGCTCGTCGGTGCCGTCGATCTTGTTGATCAACAGCAGCGTCGGGCGCGACAGCTTGCGCAGCCAGGCCAGGATCTCGTCGTCCAGCGCCGAGGTACCGTCGCGGGCATCGACCACGAACAGGATCAGGTCCGCCTCGGCGGCGGCGGCACGGGCCTGGCGCGCGGTGGCGCCGGCAAGGCCCTCCTCCTGCTCGGCGATGCCACCGGTGTCGACGATCAGGAACGGGTTGTCCTCGTCGAGCCGGCACACGCCGTAGTTGCGGTCGCGGGTGACGCCCGGCTGGTCATGGACCAGGGCGTCGCGCGTACGCGTCAAGGCATTGAAGATGGTCGACTTGCCGACATTCGGCCGTCCAACCAGGGCGACCAAAGGCAGCATCGCTTGGACTCCTTAGTTCGCCAACCGCCAGGCGGTCAGCTTGCCGTCCACGTTCTGCACCAGCAGTACGCCTTCGGCGACGATGGGTTGCGCGACCACCGGGTCGCCCCCGCTCTTCTCGCGGGCTGCCAGGGCGCCATCGCCCATCTGCAGCCAGTGCAGGTATCCCTTGTAATCGGCGACCACGACGTAGTCGCCCTGGATCGCCGGGCCGGTCACCGAGCGCCGCGCCAGCGCCTGCTGCGACCACATCGCCGCGCCCGAGGTCTTGTCCAGGCCGTAGACGATGCCCTTGCCGTCGGTCACCAGCACGTGGCCGGAGGACACGGCCAGGCCGCCACCGCCGCCGTGGTCGCGCGACCACAGCGGACGGCCGCTCGGGCCCTCGATCGCCATGGTCTCGTTCTTGAAGCTGGTCACGTACAGGTTGTTGCCTTCCAGCACCGGGGCACCGTCCACGTCGGCCATGCGCTCCAGCTCGGTGCGGCCTTCCGGCGTGCCGATGGTCTGCTCCCACAGCGGACGGCCATCCTGCATCGCCAGCGCCGCCAGGGTGCCATCGTCGTTGCCGATGAACAGTACGCCCGGCCCCGCCACCACCGGCGCGTTGCCGCGCACGGTCAGCGAAGGCAGCTCCTGCGAATTGAACCAGCGCCGCTCGCCGCTGCCGGCATCCAGCGCGGTGGTGCGGCCGTCGTTGCTGCGCACGAACACCAGGCCCTGCGCAACCGCCGGGGCGGCGATGATCTCGCCGGGCACGCGCGCGCGCCACTTTTCGCTGCCGTTGGCCGCGTCCAGCGCGATCACCTGCCCGTCCAGGGTGCCGATGACGACCAGCCCCTCGCCCACGCCCGGGCCACCGGACAGGCGCAGCCTGGCCTTCTTCTTTTCCTTGGCAGGGGTGTATTCCCACACCTGCTTGCCGGTCTGCAGGTCCAGCGCATGCACGCCGCCTTCGACCGCCGCGGCGTAGACCCGGCCATCGGCCACGGCCGGCGCCTGGCGCACGCCGATCCGGCCTTCACCCTTGCCGACGTTGGCCGACCAGATGCGGTTGACCTTGAGGGTGGGCTCGAACTTGACCAGTTCGGCCGGCTCCAGCGCCTTCTTGGCCTCGGCATCCTTGCCCGCGAACCAGCCCTTTACCGTCGAGCAACCGCTCAGCGCCACCGCGACCAGCGCGATGCCCGCCACATGCTTGAGTTTCATCAGTTCTTCTCCGCCGCAGGGTCGGCGACGGTACCGCCGGCGTCCATCAGCTTGATTTCGAGCAGGCGACGCTGCGGCGCGGCGACGTCGAGCTTGGCCAGCGACTGCGCGTACAGCTCGCGTGCCTGCTCGCGCTTGTCCTGCGCCACCAGTGCGTCAGCGCGGATCTCGAGGCCGGCGCTGTCGTCGGCGTTGCCGAGCAGGGCCTGCGCTTCGGCCGGCTTGCCGGTCTCGATCAGCAGGCGCGCGATGCGCTGGTCGATCAGCATCTTGAACTCGCCCTCGACCTTCAACCCGCGCAGGGTCTTGATCGCGTCGTCGTTCTTGCCGGCCTCGACCTGCGCCTTGGCCAGTTCCAGCGCCGCCAGGTCGGCATAGATGCCGGCCTTGCTGCCTTCCAGCGCCGCCACTTCCTTGGCCGCCTCGTCCAGGTTCCTGGACTGCAGGCTGCGGGAAACGGCATCGTAGCGGCTGTTGGCCTGGGCCAGCTTGCTCACCTGCTCGTTCTGCCACCACTTCCAGCCCATGATCAAGGCCAGCGCAAGCAGCACCCCGCCAATGATTCCAGCGCCGTTCTGGCGCAGCCAGGTGCGGACACGTTCGCCTTGTTCATGCTCGTCGAGCAGGTCGTCAATCGCCATGCGTAACTCTCGCTCCAATCCCGCCGGGGGAGCCTTGGTGTTTTGATCTGCGCTTGTTTCAGTGTGAAACCGGCGCCACGGAGCCGTCAGAGGATACCGTAAAGCGGGCAACATTATTACCGCTTGTATACGGCGCTAGGTCGACGCTGCCAGCGCCCTGCCGGAAGTCCACTTCCGAGGCGTTGCCTACCTTCATCCGGCCGACCTGGCCGGGGGTGTAACTGCGCTTCTCGCCAGCGCGGATCAGCGCCTTCTCGACGATGGAACCGTCCGGCGCGGAGACCTCAACCCAGCTGTCGCCACGGAACTCCAGGCTCATGCCCGGCGAGGCCGCCACCAGCTGCGGCTCGGCCGCCTGCCGCGCCAGCGGCGCCATCGATGCGATATAGGGCGCGCGCTCGGATGCCGGGCGCACCGCCGCTTCATCGGTGCCGGTACCACCGGCAGCGCCGGCGGCAGCCACCGAGGCCGCATCCGGCACCACGTCCAGCGACGCGGTACTGGGCGCGGCATCGCCGAACTTGCTCTGGAAGGCATACCAGACCGGTACCGCGAGCACCGCGGTGATCACCACGTATACCGCCCGGCGACCAAGGCTTTCGGCCACGCGGCGGACGCGCGGGGTATGCGTATGACTGACCAGCCTGGGCGGCTCGACCGGCGCGATCCGCGCCTGCTGCAGCAGCCCGTCCAGGTTGACGCCCAGCAGGCGCGCGTAGCTGCGCAGCTGGCCGCGCACGAACACCGGCGCCCCCAGCCGCTCCCAACGCTCTTCCTCCAGCGCGGCAACCACCTGCAGCGGCATGTGCAGCCGCCCTGCTACCTCCTCCAGCGACAGGCCGGCGGCTTGACGCGCCTGGCGAAGCTGCTCCCCGCAGCCCACCGCCCCCTCAAAAGCGTTCATACCCGGATCATTGCTCACAATGCATCAGCCCTGGGAATTCGGGGTTGCGCCGGCAGGAAATTCCTCACGCAACCGCTGCTGGTATCGGCTGACGGCACTGCTGTCGCCCAGCCGTTCTTCTATCTGAATGGCAAGTTGTAACACGGAAACCGTTGCTGGCGCAGCCGCCAGCCGCCGCTGGTAGAAGGCCCGCGCCTCGAAATACCGCCCCAGCCGGACCTCGTTGCGCGCCATCGCCTCCAGCGCGTAGGCATTGTCCGGGTCAAGCTCGAGCGCCTGCCGCAGGTCCTGCCCGGCGCGTTCGCCCTGCCCTGCCTCCAGTGCGCAGCCGCCGGCATTTGCCAGCGCGTCGGCACGCTGCTGGTAGCGGGGATCGGCCACGGCGCGGCCGAACCAGACCAGCGCTTCGGCCGGATGCCCGTTGGCGCACAGCCAGGCGCCATAGTTGTTGAGCACGTCGCCCTGGGCCGGCGCAAGCTCGGCGGCGCGCCGGTACAGCTTGCCGGCGGCCTCCACGTGGCCACGCCGCCCTTCGATCACCGCCTGCAGGGTGTAGGCCGCCGGATCGTCCGGCGCCAGTTTCTGCGCCGAGCGGGCGTGCTTGAAGGCGCCATCCAGATCGCCGCGGCCCAGCCGGTCGCCGACCAACCGCAACAGCTCCTGGTAGCGCAGGCGCGCGCGCACCTGGCGGTCGTCATGCACCTCGACCGGCTGCGCCATCTCCTGGCCCCAGCGGACCCGGGTCGCCTTGGTGCCATGCCCGCAGCCGGCAAGCAGCAGCAGGACCAGCACCGCCGCGAGCAGGCGCTCAGCCAAGCGCGTCCCGCTGCGCCGGGAGCGCGTCCTGGGCCTGCAGCAGGCGGTTGAACTCGGCCTGGCGGCGGGTGCGGTCCATCACCTGCCCCTTGAGCTGGCCGCAGGCCGCATCGATGTCGTCGCCGCGGGTCCGCCGCACCATGGTCAGCACCTGCGCATCGAGCAGGATCTTCTGGAAGGCACGGATCTGCTCTTCGTCGGAACGCTCGTAGCGGGTGCCGGGGAACGGGTTGAACGGAATCAGGTTGACCTTGCCCGAGTCCCGGGCCTGCACGGCGTTGTCGAACTGGCGCATCAGCCGCGCCAGCTGGCGGGCATGCTCGGGCTGGTCATTGATGCCCTTCATCAGGGTGTATTCGAAGGTCACCGAATCGCGCCGCTTGTTGCCGCGCAGGTAGCGCGCGCAGGACGCCATCAGTTCGGCGATCGGATACTTCTTGTTGAGCGGCACCAGTGTCTCGCGCAGCTCGTCATTGGGCGCATGCAGCGACACCGCCAGCGACACGTCGCTCTCGACCGAGAGGCGGTCGATCTGCGGCACCAGCCCGGAGGTGGACAGGGTCACGCGCTTGTTGGCCAGGCCGTAACCCAGGTCGTCGCGCATGATGCTCATGGCGCGCACGACGTTGTCGAAATTCATCAGCGGCTCGCCCATGCCCATCATCACCACGTTGGTGAGGCGGCGCATCTGGTGCGGCACGTTGCCCAGGTGGCGGGCCGCGACCCACACCTGGCCGATGATCTCGGCGGTGGTCAGGTTGCGGTTGAAGCCCTGGGTGGCGGTCGAACAGAACGTGCAGTTCAGGCCGCAGCCGACCTGCGAGGACACGCACAGCGTGCCGCGGGTCTTGTCGGGGATGTACACGGTCTCGATGGCATTCCTGCCATCCACGCCCATCGCCAGCAACCACTTGTGGGTGCCGTCGGCGGAAGGCTTGTCGAACACGACATTGGGGACGACGACCTCGGCATGCTGCTGCAGCTTGGCGCGCAGCGACTTGCCGAGGTCGGTCATCTGGTCGAAATCGGTGACGTAGCGATGATGGATCCACTTCATCACCTGGTGGGCACGGAACTTCTGCTCGCCGAGGGTCTCGACGAAGAACTTCTCCAGGCCCGCGCGATCGAGGTCGAGCAGGTTCTGCTTGCCAGCCGCCGGCGTGGTTTTCGGCAGCGGCTGGATGGCGGGGGACTGTACGACCTCGTTCACGGATTCAACCTTTTACCTGCCGCTCAGCGCGAAACCACGTCGGTGGCGGCGAAGAAGTAGGCGATCTCGATCGCGGCGTTCTCGACCGAGTCCGAGCCGTGGGCGGCGTTGGCGTCGATGGATTCGGCGAAGTCGGCGCGGATGGTGCCCGGCGCGGCTTCCTTCGGATTGGTGGCGCCCAGCAGGTCGCGGTGGGCCAGCACGGCGTTCTCGCCTTCCAGGGCCTGGATCATCACCGGGCCGGAGATCATGAACTCGACCAGCGCGTTGAAGAACGGACGCTCGCGGTGCACGGCGTAGAAGCCCTCGGCCTCGCGGCGCGACAGCTGCTTGTACTTGGCGGCCACGACCTTCAGGCCGGCCTTCTCGAAGCGGGCGTAGATCTCGCCGATCACGTTCTTGGCGACGGCATCGGGCTTGATGATGGAAAGGGTGCGCTCCAGCGCCATGGGAATTCTCCGGATTTGGGGCCGGTCGGCCCGAGGGTACATGAAAAAAACCCGCGTGCGGACGCGGGCTTAGCCTGAATTGCGGTCGCCAATTCTAACGGGTGGCCCGGGGCTTTGCACAGCGCCAGATGAATGATGCTGCATAGCAGCATGACCCGGGCACCCACCGGGCGTAGCATCCAAACAATCGTTTGATTGATTCCATCGCCATGGGCAAACCCGCCAGCTTCTCCACCAAGGACCGCATCCTCGGCGCCGCCGAGGAGTTGTTCGCGCAATACGGCTTCTCCGGCACCTCGCTGCGCCAGGTGACCAGTCACGCCGACGTCAACATCGCCGCGGTCAACTACCACTTCGGCTCCAAGGAAAACCTGGTCAACGAGGTGTTCCGCCGGCGCATGGACGAGATGACCGCCGCCCGCCTGGCGCAGCTGGAGCAGGCCCGCTCCATCCACCCGGGCGACCTGCGCGCGGTGCTGGCCGCCTTCGTCGAGCCGGCGCTGGCGATGGCCCAGGACCGGCAGAGTGGCGGCGCGTTCGTGCGGGTGATCGCCCGCGCCTATGCCGAGAAGAACGACAACCTGCGCAAGTTCCTGTCCGACCACTACGGCCATGTGCTGCGCGAGTTCGGCAAGGCCATCGGCGCCTGCGTGCCCGGCCTGAGCAAGGAAGAACTTTACTGGCGGCTCGACTTCCTCGCCGGCGCGCTGACTTACGCGATGGCGGACTTCGGCCTGATCAAGCGCCCGCACGGCATCAGCGAAGCGGCGCATCGCAGCAAGGCCGCCAACGAACTGATCCATTTCGCCGAGGCCGGGTTCCGCGCCAGCGCGCATGGCGCCATCCCGCCCGCCTCCCCCTGATTCCACCCGGTACCAACAAAGGCCCTACACCATGTCCAATTCCCTGCTGATCCGCCGCGCCGCCGTGCTGGGTGCCGGCGTCATGGGTGCCCAGATCGCCGCCCACCTCACCAATGCTGGCGTCGACACCGTGCTGTTCGACCTGCCTGCAAAGGAAGGCCCGGCCGACGGCATCGTGCTCAAGGCGATCGCCAACCTGGGCAAGCTCAGCCCGGCGCCGCTGGCCAGCACCTCGCTGGCCGAAGCCATCACCCCGGCCAACTATGAGTCCGGCCTGGAGCAGCTGAAGGACTGCGACCTGATCATCGAGGCCATCGCCGAGCGCATGGACTGGAAGCAGGACCTGTACAGGAAGATCGCGCCGTTCGTGGCCGACCACGCGGTGCTGGCCTCCAACACCTCGGGCCTGGGCATCAACAAGCTGGCCGACGTGCTGCCCGAGCAGCTGCGCCACCGCTTCTGCGGCGTGCACTTCTTCAACCCGCCGCGCTACATGCACCTGGCCGAGCTGATCCCGGCCACCACCACCGACGCCGCCGTGCTCGAAGGCCTGGAGGAATTCCTGGTCACCACCCTGGGCAAGGGCGTGGTGTACGCCAAGGACACCCCGAACTTCATCGGCAACCGCATCGGCGTGTTCTCGATCCTGTCCACCATCCACCACACCCAGCAGTTCGGCCTGGGCTTCGATGAAGTGGACGGCCTGACCGGCCCGCTGGTCGGCCGCCCGAAGTCGGCCACCTACCGCACCTCCGACGTGGTCGGCCTGGACACCATGGCCCACGTCATCAAGACCATGGGCGACACCCTGCCGGACGACCCGTGGCATGCGTTCTTCAAGTCGCCGAAGTGGCTGGAGGCGCTGATCGCCAAGGGCGCGCTGGGCCAGAAGACCGGTGCCGGCATCTTCCGCAAGGTCGGCAAGGACATCGTCGTGCTGGACCTGGAAAAGCAGGACTACCGCCCGGCCGACCGCGCCGCCGCGCCGGAGGTGGTCGAGATCCTGAAGACCAGGAACCCGGCCGAGAAGTTCGCCAGGCTGCGCGAGAGCCAGCACCCGCAGGCGCAGTTCCTGTGGGCGACCTTCCGCGACCTGTTCCACTACAGCGCCTATCACCTGGCCGACATCGCCGAGACCGCGCGCGACGTGGACCTGGCCATCCGCTGGGGCTACGGCTGGTCGCTGGGCCCGTTCGAAACCTGGCAGGCCGCCGGCTGGAAGCAGGTGGCGCAGTGGATCGCCGATGACATCGTCGCCGGCAAGAGCATGAGCAGCGCGCCGCTGCCGGACTGGGTGTTCGACGGCCGCGACGGCGTGCATGCCGCCGAGGGCAGCTACAGCCCATCGCGCAACGCCAAGCTGCCGCGCTCGTCGCTGCCGGTTTACCAGCGCCAGCGCTTCCCGGACCCGCTGCTGGGCGAGAAGTTCGCCCCGGGCGAGACCGTGTTCGAGAACGACGGCCTGCGCATGTGGCACGACGGCGACGGCATCGCCGTGGTCAGCTTCAAGACCAAGATGAACACCGTCTCCGACCAGGTGCTGGACGGCCTGCAGGAATGCGTCAGCCGCGCCGAGAAGGACTTCCAGGGCCTGGTGATCTGGCAGCAGAAGGAGCCGTTCTCCGCCGGCGCCGACCTGGCCGGCGCGCTGGGCCTGCTGCAGGCCGGCAAGGTCGACCAGTTCGAACAGATGGTCGCCAACTTCCAGCGCACCAGCCAGCGCATCAAGTACTCGCTGGTGCCGGTGGTGGCGGCGGTGCGCGGCCTGGCCCTGGGCGGCGGCTGCGAATTCCAGATGCACAGCGCCAAGACCGTGGCCTTCCTGGAAAGCTACATCGGCCTGGTCGAGGCCGGCGTTGGCCTGCTGCCGGCCGGCGGCGGCCTGAAGGAACTGGCCGTGCGCGCCTCGCAGGCCGCGGGCCCGGGCGGCGACGTGTTCGCCGAACTGAAGAAGACCTTCGAGACCGTGGCGATGGCCAAGGTGTCCAACTCGGCGGTCAACGCCAAGGAGCTGGGCCTGTTGCGCGGCACCGACAAGGTGGTGTTCAACAGCTACGAGGCGCTGTACATCGCCAAGGCCGAAGCACGTGCGCTGGCCGAAGCCGGCTACCGTCCGCCGCTGCCGGCGCGCCGCATCCAGGTCGCCGGCGACGTCGGCATCGCGACCTTCAAGATGATGCTGGTCAACATGCTCGAAGGCCGTTTCATCAGCGAGTACGACTACGAGATCGCCGAGCGCATCGCCACCGTGCTGTGCGGTGGCAAGGTCGACCGCGGCACCCTGGTCGACGAACAGTGGCTGCTGGCCCTGGAGCGCAGGCACTTCGTCGAGCTGGCCCAGCAGGAAAAGACCCAGGCCCGCATCGCGCACATGCTCAAGACCGGCAAGCCGCTGCGGAACTGACGGAAGACAACGGCAGTGCCGGCCACGGGCCGGCCCCTCTTCCAACCCCTATTCGAGAGATCACCGCAATGACCAAGCAAATCCAGGACGCCTACATCGTCGCCGCCACCCGCACCCCGGTCGGCAAGGCGCCCAAGGGCATGTTCCGCAATACCCGCCCCGACGACATGCTGGCGCACGTCCTACGCAGCGTCGTGGCCCAGGCGCCGGGCGTGGACGTCAACCGCATCGATGACGCGATCATCGGCTGCGCCATGCCGGAAGCCGAGCAGGGCATGAACGTGGCGCGCATCGGTGTGCTGCTGGCCGGCCTGCCGAACACCATCGCCGCGCAGACCGTGAACCGCTTCTGCTCCTCCGGCCTGCAGGCCGTTGCCCAGGCCGCCGACGCGATCCGCCTGGGCAACGCCGACCTGATGCTGGCCGGCGGCACCGAATCGATGTCGATGGTGCCGATGATGGGCAACAAGATCGCGATGGCGCCGAGCGTGTTCGACAACGACCACGTGGCCATCGCCTACGGCATGGGCATCACCGCCGAGAAGGTGGCCGAAGAGTGGAAGGTCTCGCGCGAAGACCAGGACGCGTTCGCCCTGGCCTCGCACCAGAAGGCCATGGCCGCGATCCAGGCCGGCGAATTCAAGGATGAGATCAGCCCGTACGAGATCGTCTCGCACCTGCCGGACCTGGCCGACGGCCAGCGCATCATCACCCGCAACAGGATCGCCGACACCGACGAAGGCCCGCGCCCGGATTCCTCGGCCGAAGGCCTGGTCAAGCTGCGCCCGGTGTTCCGCAACGGCCAGTTCGGCGGCACCGTCACCGCCGGCAACTCGTCGCAGATGAGCGATGGCGCCGGTGCCGTGCTGCTGGCCTCGGAGCAGGCGATCAAGGACTACGGCCTCACTCCGCTGGCGCGCTTCGTCAGCTTCTCGGTGGCCGGCGTGCGCCCGGAAGTGATGGGCATCGGCCCGATCGCCGCGATCCCGAAGGCACTGAAGCAGGCCGGCCTGAGCCAGGACCAGCTGGACTGGATCGAGCTCAACGAAGCCTTCGCCGCGCAGTCGCTGGCGGTGATCCGCGATTGCGGCCTGGACCCGGCCAAGGTCAACCCGCTGGGCGGCGCGATCGCGCTGGGACATCCCCTCGGCGCCACCGGCGCGATCCGTACCGCAACCCTGCTGCACGGCCTGCGCCGTCGCCAGCAGAAGTACGGCATGGTGACCATGTGCATCGGTACCGGCATGGGCGCAGCAGGTATTTTCGAGGCGCTGTGACGTTCAAGGGCGTGCTGGTCTGCGGTGGAGCCCGGGGCGGCGAGACCGCCCAGGACACACCGCGAACCCGTCCATCGGGGTTCGCCAGCGGTTTGCCCGCGTGCGCCATCCCCGCACACACGGCAAGACCGGGTTGGGCTCCTGCCGCAACCCACGCCGCGCCTGCCGCTGACAGTCCCGGTCAGCCTCGCCCCCCGTGCCGCCCCACATTCCACGCGGCGGCGGGGTGGGCAAAGGCAGGGGCAGGCGCCGGGACGGCGGCCTTTGCCACGCAAAGGGATGCGTCCCTGATTCAACGCTCGCCCCGGAAACATGAAAGGCAGCCAATGGCTGCCTTTCATGTTTCTGCGCTGCGCTTCATTCCGCCCTTCCCTTCAGCACCCACAGGCAACTGTCCAGAGGCGTGCGCTGGTCGCCGCAGGACCATTGGCGCCATGGATGGCGCCAACGAATCCCCGGGGATGGGTTCATGGCATGTCCTGCAGGGCCTGCCCGCGCGCCTTCCCCGTCCGGCGGGACGGCGCCGACGGGGCGCCAGAAACCCCCTTATTCCGCCAGCATCGCCGCCAGCTTCTCCCGGGCAGGGCCCGCCAGCTTGGGGTTGTCCAGCGCGAAGCGGATCGTCGCCTCCACCAGCCCCAGGTGCGTGCCGCAGTCGAAGCGGGTGCCCTCGAAGCGGTAGGCATCGACCTCTTCGGTCTTCAGCAGCTGTGCGATGGCATCGGTCAGCTGGATCTCACCGCCGGCGCCGCTGCCGGTCTGCTCCAGCAGGTCGAAGATCTTCGGGCTCAACACGTAGCGACCAACCACCGCCAGATCACTGGGGGCATCCTCCGGCTTCGGCTTCTCCACGATCTGCGAAATGCGGCCCTTGCGGCCGTCGAACGCCTCGGTGGCGACAATGCCGTAGCTGGCAGTCTTGTCGTGCGGCACGTCCTCGACCGCGATCACGCTCGCACCGCTGGCCTCGTTGAGATCGGCCATCTGCTTCAACGCGCCCTCGCCACGGTTCCAGATCAGGTCATCCGGCAGCAGCACGGCGAACGGCTCGTCGCCGACCACTGCCCTGGCGCACAGCACCGCATGGCCCAGGCCCAGCGCTTCGGCCTGGGTCACGAACACCGCACGCACGCCCTCGGGCAGCACGTGGCGGATCATTTCCAGCTGTTCCTGCTTGCCGGCGCGCTCGAGCTTCTGCTCCAGCTCGTAAGCCTTGTCGAAATAGTCCGCGACCGCGTGCTTGTAGCGGTTGGTGATGAACACCAGGGTGTCGCACCCGGCCTCGATCGCCTCATCGACGGCGTACTGGATCAACGGGCGATCGATGATCGGCAGCATCTCCTTGGGAACGGTCTTGGTGGCCGGCAGGAAGCGCGTACCGAGACCTGCGACAGGAAAAACCGCCTTGCGAATGCGTCGGGACATCAGTTCCTACCAGCCTCTTTGGGAAACGGGACAATATTGGTTTTCGTGCTCGCGCCCTTCGTTTCGCGCATTGGCGAATACTCGGGAATGACGGCGGACAGAATGGCCTGCATGGCCTCGGCATCATAACTGGCTACCGCCTCGCGCAGGCGCGGCAGGCTGCCCAGCACGCGCTCGACGGAAAATTCGCGGACGCCGGCCTCGAGCACCTTGGGGTGGGCGGTCGGCCGGCTGTTCTCATCCGAATAGAACAGGCTTTCATGCAGTTTCTCGCCCGCACGCAGCCCGGTATAGACGATGGCGATATCGGTACCCGGCTGGTGCCCGGCCAGCCGGATCATCTGCTCGGCCAGCACCCGGATCAGCACCGGCTCGCCCATGTCCAGCATGTAGATCGCACCACGCGACGAGGAGGCCGCCGCCTGCAGGATCAGCAGGCAGGCTTCGGGGATCGTCATGAAATAGCGGCTGACCTCGGGATGGGTCACGGTCACCGGCCCGCCCTTGCGGATCTGTTCGCGGAACAGGGGAACCACGCTGCCCACCGAACCCAGCACATTGCCGAAGCGCACGGTGACGAAGCGGGTTCCCTTCTTCTCGTTGAGGCTCTGGCAGATCATTTCCGCATAACGCTTGGTCGCACCCAGCGCATTGGCCGGGTCGACCGCCTTGTCGGTGGAAATGAACACGAAATTGTCCACGCCGTGTTCCTGGCAGGCCCGGGCCATGCACTCCGTCGCCAACGTATTGTTGCGGATGGCTTCCCGCATCTGCCCCTCGAGCAGCGGGACCTGCTTGTAGGCCGCGGCGTGGAATACGGTATCCGGCCGGTACAGGCCCAGCGCACGGCGGGCGACCGCCGGATCGCCGCAGTCGCCCAGTACGCACTCGATTTCCAGGTGCGGGAAGTTGCGGCAGAGTTCGCTCTGGATGTTCAGCATGAGAATCTCGCTGATTTCCAGGAGCACGATCCTGCCCGCGCCATGGCGCGCGCACTGGCGGCAGAGCTCGGAGCCGATGGATCCACCGGCACCGGTCACCATCACCGTGCGCCCGCGCAGCCAACCCCGGATCAGCGCCCAGTCCGGCTGTATGGGCTTGCGACCCAGCAGGTCCTCGATCGCCACTTCCTTGAGCTGCCCGGGCAGCGAGTTTCCTTCCAGGACATCGCTCAGCCTTGGCACGGTCCGGAACGGCAGGCCGGTGCTCTCGCACAGCGCCACGATCCGCTGCATGCCCGCCGCATCCAGGGTGGGAATGGCGATCACCAGCAGTTTCGCCGCCGTTTCCTTGGCAACGGACGCCACGTCGGCGATGGTCCCCAGGATCGGGATGCCCTGCAGCTTGGCCCCTTTCAGGTGCGGCGAGTCGTCAAGCAGGCCCACGGGTTCGTAGTCGCCCGATCGGCGCAGGTCCTTGACCAGCGCTTCGGCGGCATGCCCGGCCCCCAGCACCAGCACCCGTCGCGCCCGGGCATCGGAATGGATCGACTGGTGGTCCTTCCATGCACGGTACAGAAGACGTGGCCCGCCGAGCAGGGCCGCCAGCGCGAACGGATAGATCGCGAGCACGGACATGGGAATGCCATTCAGGCGCCGGTAGCTGAACACCAGGACGATCGCGCCCACGCCGATGAAGCAGGCCTTGAAGATGTTGACCAGGTCGGTGACGCTGGCGAAGCGCCAAAGCCCGCGGTACAGGCCCACGTAATGGAACGCCATGGCCTGCAGCAGCATCACGATGGCAATATCGAAGCTGAGCGGCTGAATGGCCGGGGCGCCCTCCAGCATCGCATAGCGGGCAATGTGCAGCAGTTGCCAGCACGCCCATACCATGACCAGGTCATGCAGCATCACCGCGATGCGCGGAAAATTTCCTGCCAGCTGTCGCCAGACCGCCATTGGTCACCCTTCCCTATTGATGAGCTTTTTTCCGTAGAACGAACCAGAGACCCGCTGCCGCCGCCCCCCACGCGATGGCCGCCAGCTGGTTCCACGGCGAAGGAAGCCGGAGGGACACCAGTGTCAGTCCGATTCCGGCAACGCCGAACAATGCGTAGCACAACGTGACTGTGACGTGACTGTGGCCGGATTTCACCCAGCGCTGGTAGAGATGCCGGGTGTGCGGCTGCATCCAGCGCTCCCCCGCGAGAATGCGCCCTGCCAGCGTCAGCCCGGCATCGATGAGGAACGCGGACAGCGGGATCAGCAGCACGGCCAGGGGCGCGCTGTCCGTCGCCAGCCCCAATGCGACCAGCCCGGCCAGCAGATAGCCGAGGGCGCCGCTGCCGACGTCGCCCATGAAGATCCGCGCCCTGGGGAAGTTGAATGGGAGGAACCCCGCTACGCCCGCCGCCAGGACCAGCGCCAGCCCGGCAACCGGGGTGGGCAGCAGCAGGGCGTAGGCCAGCGCTGCCAGCAGCGCCTGCGTGGCGGCCAGGCCATCGACCCCGTCCATGAAGTTCCAGACGTTGATCAGACCGATGGCCAGTACTGCGCTGGAAACGGCGCGGAACGCATCGCCGGTCCAATGCCACACCAGGCCCGCCAGCAGCAGGCCGGCCAGGACATGCACGGCCAACCGCGGAAGTGCCGGCAAGGGCCTGTGATCGTCCCACCAGCCGATTCCCGCAACCAGCAGCAGGCCGGCGGAAAATACCGCAAGCGTCGCCGCTGCCGCGGGGAACAGGAGGCCGATGCACGCGCAGGCGAGCAGCTGCGAAGCGACGATGGCGATGCCCCCCCCGCGCGGCGTCGCGACCGCATGGCTCCTGCGCTCCCCGGGCTGGTCCAGCAGTTGCCGGCGCAGCGCATAGCCGCGCGCCATCGCCGTCAGCCATGCCGCGACCAGCACGACCGCAAGCAGCCCCGGGACCATCCATGCCGGCTGCATGGATCAGAGCACCGCGTAGTTCAGCAGCGGCTTGACCGTCCCCCACTCCTTGCAGCTCGGGCACTGCCAATGGTGGGTACGCGCGCCGAAACCGCAGCGGGTGCAGCGATAGGCGGGATTGCGCACCAGCAGCTGGTCGGTGATGTGCTTCAGGTCCTGCAGCGTCGCCACCGGGTCGGCGCCCTCGGCCAGGGTCAGGTCGATGAGCGCCGATTCGCCGCGTACCGACGGACGGTCCTTCAGCTGGCGCCCCAGGTAGGCACGCGCCGGACCAACGCCCTCCTGCTCCTCCATCAGCCGCGACAGCGCCAGCACCGGGGCGATGCCGCGGTAATGCTCGGTCATCTCCGCCAGGAACGCGCGCGCACCGGCCAGGTCGCCGACGTTGCGGTAGTTCTTGAGCAGCTGCGGCAGGATCTCGGGCAGGTAGTCGGGATCGTTGCGCGCGGCCCGCTCGAATGCGCGCACGGCCGCTTCATCGTTGCCGAAATCGCTTTCCAGGCGACCCTCGATGATGCCGGCACGCACGCTCATCGCGTCGGCGGCGTTGGCACGCTCGATCGCCGCACGCGCCTGGTCCAGGCGGCCGGCGGCACGATGGCGCTCGGCAAGTTCGCACTCGAACTGCCCGATCAGCTTGCCCATCGGTTCGTCGGTGACCTGCTCGTAGCGGGTCGCGTTTTCTATCGCCTTTTCCCAGTCGCGCTCCGCCTGGTAGATGCCGATCAGGTGCTTCAATGCCTGCGGCGCGCGCTGGTCGATGCGCGCAAGATCGGTGAACACGGTCTCGGCACGGTCCAGCAGGCCGGATTTCATGTAGTCCTCGCCCAGCGCGAGCAGGGCCTGGACACGCTGGTGGTCCGACAGGTCCTGGCGGTTGGCCAGCCCCTGGTGCAGGCGGATGGCGCGGTCCACCTCGCCGCGGCGCCGGAACAGGTGGCCGAGCGCGAGCTGGGTCTCGAAGGTCTCCCTGTCCAGTTCGGCGATATGCAGGAACAGTTCGATGGCCTTGTCCGGCTGCTCGTTGAGCAGGTAGTTCAGGCCACGGAAATAGGTGCTCGACAGCCGACTGACCTGGTTCTCGCTGTGGCGCTGCCCGCCACGCCGGCCAATCACCCAGCCGCAGAGCGCGGCGATCGGCAGGAACAGGAAGAACCAGAACCACTCACTGATGAAGGCCATCGTCGATCAGCGTCCGTCGAAGGGAGAAGGCGCCTGCGGCGCGGGCGTGGCGGCAGGGGCTGCAGCGGCCTTGTTGGCTCGCCGGAGCCTGGAATAAAGGGGAATGACCACGCCCGCCAGCACCAGCCCTCCGCCCACCAGCGCCCCCAGCAGCAGCGACACGATGATCGCGAGCCCGGAGGTGGTGTGGAGCGCCCAGAACGCCAGCCGGATATCGACAGGCTGCGAATTGAGCGAGCCTATCACCAGGCCGCCGACCAGTACGGCCAGCAGAATCAACAGACGGACAGCCTTCATGCGGCAGCCTGCTCCATGTCCACGGAGCCACTAGCTTAACGGCCGTGGCGTCGATCCGCAGCAGGCGGATCAAAGAAACTCAGGCCGGGTCGCTTTCCAGCGGCACGACGTCGCTCACGCGCTCGCGCAGCTCCTTGCCCGGCTTGAAATGGGGAACGTGCTTGCCCGGCAGGGCGACCGATTCGCCGGTCTTCGGGTTGCGCCCCATGCGCGGCGGCCGGTAGTGCAGCGAGAAGCTGCCGAAGCCCCGGATCTCGATGCGGTCGCCGGAAGCCAGCGCGCCGCCCATCATCTCCAGCAACGACTTCACGGCCAGATCGACATCATCGGCCTTCAAGTGCGCCTGGTGGCGCGCAAGGATTTCGATCAGCTCGGATTTGGTCATTGCGGACTCGTCACGAAGGTAAAACCCCGGAGCGGCCCGGACTTTCGTCCGGGCCGCCCAGGTTGCATCTACGACAAGCTCAAGGCCGATTACTCGGACTTGTTGCCACCCAGCTGCGCGCGCAGCAGCGCGCCCAGGCTGGTGGTGCCGGCAGCGGCTTCGGTCGAGGACTTGTTGTACTCGGCCAGCGCTTCGGCGGTCTCGGCTTCGTCCTTGGCCTTGATCGACAGCTGCATGGTACGGCCCTTGCGGTCCATGCCCACGAACTTGGCTTCGACCTTGTCGCCCACCTTCAGGTGCTGCGAAGCGTCGTCGACGCGGTCGTGGCTGATGTCGCGGGCCGAGACGTAGCCTTCGATGCCGTCGGCCAGCTCGATCACGGCGCCCTTGGCGTCGACTTCCTTCACCACGCCTTCGACCTTGGAGCCCTTCGGATTGGCCGCCATGTACTGGCCGAACGGATCCTGCTCCAGCTGCTTCACGCCCAGGGAGATGCGCTCGCGCTCCGGATCGACGGCCAGGACGACGGCGTCCAGGGTGTCGCCCTTCTTGAAGTTGCGAACGACGTCTTCGCCGGTGGTGTTCCAGCTGATGTCGGACAGGTGGACCAGGCCGTCGATGCCGCCGTCCAGGCCGATGAAGATGCCGAAGTCGGTGATCGACTTGATCTGGCCGGAGACCTTGTCACCCTTCTTGTGGGTGGCGGCGAAGGTTTCCCACGGATTGGCGGCAACCTGCTTCATGCCCAGCGAGATGCGGCGACGCTCTTCATCGACGTCCAGCACCATCACTTCGACTTCGTCACCGACCTGCACGACCTTGGACGGGTTGACGTTCTTGTTGGTCCAGTCCATCTCGGACACGTGCACCAGGCCTTCCACGCCCGGCTCGATCTCGACGAACGCGCCGTAATCGGTGACGTTGGAGACCTTGCCGAACACGCGGCTGTTGGCCGGGTAACGACGCGAGATGTTGTCCCACGGATCCTCGCCCAGCTGCTTCAGGCCCAGCGAAACGCGGTTGCGCTCGCGGTCGAACTTCAGCACGCGCACGTCCAGCTCGTCGCCGACGTTCACGACTTCGGACGGATGGCGCACGCGCTTCCACGCCATGTCGGTGATGTGCAGCAGGCCGTCGATGCCACCCAGGTCCACGAACGCGCCGTAGTCGGTCAGGTTCTTGACGACACCCTTCAGGATCGCGCCTTCCTGCAGCTTGTCCATCAGCTGCTCGCGCTCTTCCGAGTGCTCGCTCTCGACGACCGCACGGCGGGAAACGACCACGTTGTTGCGCTTGCGGTCGAGCTTGATGAGCTTGAACTCCAGCTCCTTGCCTTCCAGGTAGGCCGGGTCGCGCACCGGGCGCACATCGACCAGCGAACCCGGCAGGAACGCGCGGACATCCTTGATGTCGACGGTGAAACCACCCTTGACCTTGCCGCTGATGCGGCCGGTGATGGTCTCGTTCTTCTCCAACGCTTCTTCCAGCTCGTCCCACACCATGGCGCGCTTGGCCTTCTCGCGCGACAGGACGGTTTCGCCGAAGCCGTTCTCGATCGAGTCGAGCGCGACCTTCACCTGGTCGCCCACGCCCACGTCGATTTCGCCAGCGTCGTTACGGAACTGTTCGATCGGCACGATGCCTTCGGACTTCAGACCGGCGTTGATCACCACCACGTCGCCGCGGACGTCGACGACGGTGCCGACGACGATGGCGCCCGGCTTCAGCTTGGCCAGATTGGCCTGGCTGGCTTCAAACAGTTCTGCAAATGATTCGGTCATTGGATTTACTCAGTTGAACACATGGGCAGGCCGCTCCCTTCGGGGAATGCGTGCCGCCCGCCTGTTGGTCGACCCCGTGCCGGCGGCCGTGTGTGGAGTGGAAAAACCGCCGTGCACCCTGCACGACGGAGCCTTGTACAACTTCGATTTGCGCGACGGCGGCCGTCACCGGCCGCTCTCACGGAACCGCGGGTCACGCTTCCGGCGAAGGAAGCAGGCCCAGCACCTTGGCAACGACGTCGTCGATGCCGATACCGCTGGTGTCGATGAGAACGGCGTCATCGGCCGGCCTCAGGGGCGCCACTGCGCGCTGTGCATCACGGGCGTCGCGGGCCATGATCTCGCGCAGGAGGTCATCAAAGTTAACCGAAACCCCTTTTTCTTTCAACTGTTTATGCCGCCTGTGCGCCCGCTCCTCGGCACTGGCGGTCAGGAACACCTTGAACGGGGCGTCCGGGAAGATCACCGTCCCCATGTCGCGGCCGTCGGCCACCAGCCCCGGCGCCATCCTGAATGCGCGCTGGCGCTCCTTCAGCGCGGCCCGCACCTCCGGGATGGCGGCGATCGCCGAGGCCAGGGCGCCGGTGGTCTCCAGGCGCAGCTCGTCGGTGGCGTCGGTATCATTGACCAGCACCCGCAGGCTCTCGCCGCGCTCGACGAAGCGGATCCGGGTGTCGAACGTGCAGCGCACCAGCGCCGAGGCGTCGGAGGTATCGATGTCGGCCCAGCTGGCAGCCACGCCCACCGCCCGGTACAGCGCCCCCGAATCCAGGTAATGCCAGCCCAGCCGGTGCGCGACGATGCGGCTGACGGTACCCTTGCCGGCCCCGGACGGGCCGTCGATGGTAAGAACGGGGGGAAGTGGACTCATCTGCGGCCTGCACGGGAACGGGAATCGGGCCATTCTAGCGCCCGCTCCGGCCCGGCTGACGCCGATTGCGCGCAACCACTTGAACCCACATGGAATTGCCCGGTAGAATGGCGGGCTTGAACGAGCGTCAACCTGCATATCCGCGGCTACGCTCCCTGTAGAACTCCAACGTATCCGCCGAGGTATGCCATGAAAGTCCTGTCCTCCCTGAAGTCGGCGAAGGCCCGTCACCGTGACTGCAAGGTGGTTCGCCGTCGCGGCAAGATCTTCGTGATCTGCAAGTCGAACCCGCGCTTCAAGGCTCGCCAGCGCTGAGCCGACTGGCGCCCGCCGCCAGCGGAATCCGCGAGGATTCCGGTATTCGCAGAAAGCCGCCCCCGGGCGGCTTTTTGCATCTGCGTCCCCCGCTCACGGCCGGCCGCGTATCCTGCACCCGCCGTGTCCGCCGCGCGCATGCCGCACCCGGCAGCGCGGAACAGGGCTGCCTGCCGCTTTATCGACGCCGTTTTTTTGCTGTAATCGCCACTTGTCCTCCGGGGAGAAGCGACCATGAAGCAGACCATCCGGGCCCTGGCCCTGACCGCCGCGATCATCGCGGTACCCACCACGGCGATGGCCGACACCCTGCTGATCGAGCGGGCGCAGGAAAAGCCGGCGGGCGCGCTCCCGGCGCGCGGCGAGTCGATGGGGCAGGTCCAGGCGCGCTTCGGTGCCCCGCAGGAGCGGCTGGAGCCGCGCGGCGGCCAGAAGCGCCAGTGGCCGACGATCAACCGCTGGGTCTATCCCGCCTTCACCGTCTACTTCGAGAAGCAGCGGGTGATCGACGTGGTCGCCAACCAGGCGGGCCCCGACGAGATCGGCCCCAAACCGCCGGTCCGCTGATCCACGCCCGCCGCCACGTCGGCGGCCGGCACGCCATTACTCCCTGCACCTCCCGGCACCGGGAGGTGCGCCAACGCACCGGACGCCGCTCCGGGCACGATCCGAGCACCCACCCGCAATGACCGATGCACTTCGTTTTCCCGCCGAATGGGAGGCCCAGTCCGGCGTCCTGATCGCCTGGCCGCACGTCGACACCGACTGGGCCGAACGCCTGGCCGAGGTCGAGGAGACCTATATCGCGCTGGTCGCCGCCATCACCCGCTTCCAGCCGGTGCTGATCTGCGTGGCCGACGACGACATCGAGACCTATGCGGAAATGCGCCTGCGCTCCAACCGCATCGACATGCAGCGCGTGCGCTTCATCACCGCGCCGTACGACGACACCTGGCTGCGCGACTCCGGCCCGATCACCCTCCGGCGGGCCGACGGCGGTTTCCAGTTGCTGGATTTCCGCTTCACCGGCTGGGGCGGCAAGTTCGAGGCGAGCCTGGACGACCAGCTGGTCGGCGCGCTGCACGAGGCCGGCGCCTTCAACAACGCCCAGGTACGCAGCATCGCCTTCGCGCTGGAAGGCGGCGCCATCGACACCGACGGCGACGGCACCCTGCTGACCACCTGGAAGTGCCTGCACGAGCGCCACCCGGAGCGCGACCGCGCATCGCTCGGCGCCGACATGGCGCAGTGGATGCACCAGGAACGCGTGCTGTGGCTGGACCACGGCTATCTGGAAGGCGACGACACCGACGCCCACGTCGACACCCTCGCCCGCTTCGCCTCGGCCGACAGCATCGTCTACCAGGACTGCGATGACCCGCAGGACTCGCACCATGCAGAGCTCAAGGCGATGGGGGCCGAACTGGCCGCGCTGCGCACCCGCGATGGCCAGCCCTACCGCCTGTTCCCGCTGCCGTGGGCACAACCGGTGATCGACGAGGGGCGCCGCCTGGCCGCGTCCTACGCGAACTTCCTGATCATCAACGGCGCGGTGCTGATGCCGGCCTATGGCGACCCCGCCGACGACACCGCGCGCGACGTGCTGGCGCGTGCCTTCCCGGACCGCGAGATCGTGCAGGTGCCATGCCGCCCGCTGATCTGGCAGAACGGCAGCCTGCACTGCATCACCATGCAGTTGCCGAGCGGCCTGATCAACTGAAGCCCGGCACCCTCGCCTGTTTCCCCGGCCTGCCTGGCAGGCCCGGGGTCCCGGCTTGCCGCACCCCCATTCACGCCCTTGCCGCCAACCGCCCCCTGTGCAGGGGCGGTTGCTCCTCCCGGTTTACAATGCCCGCATGAAGACCCATTCCCTCACCGTCGCCCTGATCCAGGAGCGCAACCACGGCGATGCCGCCGCCAATCTGGCCGTGATCGAGGCCCGCGTCGCCGAAGCCGCGGCGCAGGGCGCCAAGCTGGTGCTGCTGCAGGAACTGCACAACGGCCCGTACTTCTGCCAGCACGAATCGGTGGACGAGTTCGACCTGGCCGAGTCGATCCCCGGCCCGAGCACCGAGCGCCTGGGCGCGCTGGCCAGGCGGCACGGCGTGGTCCTCGTCGGCTCGCTGTTCGAGCGCCGCGCCGCCGGCCTGTACCACAACACCGCGGTGGTGTTCGAGAAGGACGGCACCCTGCTCGGCAAGTACCGCAAGATGCACATCCCCGACGACCCGGGCTTCTACGAGAAGTTCTACTTCACCCCGGGCGACATCGGCTTCAAGCCGATCGACACCTCGGTGGGCCGCCTCGGCGTGCTGGTGTGCTGGGACCAGTGGTATCCGGAAGCCGCGCGCCTGATGGCGCTGGCCGGCGCCGAGCTGCTGCTCTACCCCACCGCCATCGGCTGGGATCCGGACGACGTACAGGACGAGAAGAACCGCCAGCGCGACGCCTGGGTACTGAGCCACCGTGGCCATGCCGTGGCCAACGGCGTGCCGGTGCTGTCGTGCAACCGCGTCGGCCACGAGCCTTCGCCGCTGGGCGCGTCGGGCATCCAGTTCTGGGGCAACAGCCACGTGCTCGGCCCGCAGGGCGAGTTCCTGGCCGAGGCAGGCGCCGAGCCGACCGTGATGGTCTGCGAAGTGGACCTGCAGCGCAGCGAACACGTGCGCCGCATCTGGCCGTTCCTGCGCGACCGCCGCATCGACGCCTACGGCGACCTGCTCAAGCGCTACATCGACTGACCGGGACACCTGCGCATGGCCGTGCACATCCGTGATGCCGGCGCGGCCGACATCGCCGCCATCACCGCGATCTACGCGATCGAAGTGACCGACTTCGTCAACACCTACGAATACGAGGTGCCGGACGAGGCCGAGATGCTGCGGCGCATGCAGGACATCCTCGCCCGCGGCTTTCCCTACCTGGTCGCCGAGATCGACGGCCAGGTCGCCGGTTATGCCTACGCCAACACCTACCGCAGCCGCATCGCCTACCAGTGGACGGTGGAGAACTCGGTCTACGTCGATGCGCGCTTCCAGGGCCGCGGCGTGGGCAGCGCGCTGCTGCAGGCGCTGATCGACGCCTGCACCGCACGCGGCTACCGGCAGATGGTCGCGGTGATCGGCGAACCGACCAATACCGCGTCGATCAGGCTGCACGAGCGTTTCGGGTTCCAGCTCGTGGGCGTGTTCCGCGGCCTGGGCCGCAAACACGGCCGCTGGCTCGACACGGTGCAGATGCAACGCGCGCTCGGCGATGGCTGCGGGCGCGCCCCCTCCAATGAATGACGCAATGACCGACACCCACTCCGAAAGCGGCAGCGAACTGCTCGCCGCCCAGCCGCTGCGCATCGTCGAACGCGATGGCGTGCGCTACACCCTGCTGGGCACCGCCCACGTTTCCGCCGCCAGCGTGCAGGCGGTGGAACAGGCCATCGGCAGCGGCCAGTACGACGCCGTCGCGGTCGAGCTCGATCCGCAGCGGCTGCAGGCCCTGACCAATCCGGACGCGCTGGCGCAGCTGGACCTGATCGAGGTGATCCGCAAGAACCGGGTCGCCCTGTTCGCCGCCAACCTGGCCCTGGCCGCCTACCAGCGCCGGCTCGCCGAACAACTGGGCATCGAACCGGGCGCCGAGCTCAAGCGCGCGGTGACGCTGGCGCAGGAACGCGGCCTGCCGGTGCACCTGATCGACCGCGATGTCGGCCTGACCTTCCGCCGCGCCTCGCAGCGCCTGGGCTTCATCGGCAAGCTCAAGCTCGTCGCCGGGCTCGGCGCCGGCCTGTTCTCGTCCGAGGACGTGGGCGAGGACGAGATCGAGAAGCTCAAGCAGGGCGACATGCTCGAATCCAGCTTCGGCGAATTCGCAAGCGAGAGCCCGGCGTTGTACGAGAGCATCATCGGCGAGCGCGACCGCTACATGGCCACGCGCCTGCGCGAGGAGCGCAGCGACAGCCAGCGCAACGTGCTGGCGGTGGTCGGCGCCGGCCACCTGGCCGGGCTGGCGCGCTACCTGGAAACCGACACCGTGGCCCCCGGCCCGCTGCGCCAGGCGCTGGAAGCGGTACCGAAGAAGCGCAACGTGCCGTGGATCACGCTGACCATCCTGGCCGTGATCCTGGCCGGCATCGGCGTCGGCTTCTGGAAGGGCGGCATGGGCATGGGCGCTGACATGCTCGCGACCTGGGCGCTCTACACCGGCGGCCTGGCCGGCCTCGGCGCACTGCTGGCCGGCAGCCATCCATTGAGCATCCTGACCGCGGTGGTGGTGGCGCCGTTCAAGCCGTTCCGCCTGAGCATCCCCACCGGCGCGTTCTCCGCGCTGGTGGAAACGCGGCTGCGCCGGCCGGCCTATGCCGACTTCCTGCGGCTGCGCGACGACGCACAGTCGCTCAAGGGCTGGTACCGCAACCGGGTCACCCGCATCGTGCTGACCTTCATGCTCACCAACCTCGGCAGCATGCTCGGCCTGTGGCTGACCGGCTTTACCGTCTACGGCAAGCTGGTGTGACCGGCTACGGCGCCAGCGCGGCCATCAGGCCCGCGGCCAGCGCCAGGACAGGCCCACGATCAGCAGGCACAGCACGATCTCGATGCTGCTGTAGGCCAGGTAGAACCACCATGCGCCCGGCATGGTGAGCGCGACGAAGGCGGCGTAGAACAGGGCCAGCCCGATGCCGAGCCAGCGCGTCACCCGCGCCGGCAGGGCCAGCGACAGGAACACCATCAGTCCGGGCACGACCAGCAGCAGGGCCACGAACAGCAGCGAGCCCTGGCTGCTCGGCCCCATCGGACCGCCGCCATCGAGCATGTACTTCAGCTTGCCGGGCCGGTACAGGCCGAAGTAATCGCCATACAGGTAGCAGAAGGTCAGGCTGGCCCACAGCGCGGACAGCTTCAGGCGCAGGGGAAGCGGCGGATCGGACAGCACGGTCCGGGAAGATCGGGTCTGCATGATGACCTCACTGGGCACGGGAATGGGATGCGGCGGGGCGAGCCGCGCGCAGGCCGAACAGCAGCAGCCACAGGCAGGTGCCGATCTCGCCGACGGAGGCCGGCAGCGTCAGGTGGGCCGATATCCACCAATCCGCGTAGCCGGGTACCAGCAGTTCCGCCAGCACATCCAGCACATAGCCCAGCCCGCCCAGCACCAGCAGCGCGCCCAGCAGGCGCGGCAGGCGCCGCGAGCGCAGCACCAGCCAGCCCAGCGGCAACAGCCACAGCCCCCAGAACACGCGCACCAGCTGCATGCCGCCGCGGTAGGCCTTCAACGCCGCGTGCGCGAGCTGCTGGCGCTGCTCCGTCGACAGCAGCTGCGCGCTGTCGGCGTCGGTCAGCAGCGACAGTGCCTGCAGCCGGTGCGACAACGCCGCCAGCGCCAACGGAACCGCCATCGCCACGAACGCCAGCATCAGCGTCGCCGCGCTGCGGCTGACATCCTGGAAGCTGCGGTACAGCACCAGTGCCAGCAGCAGGTAGGCCACCTGCTCGACGACGAAAGCCGCCACGCCCTGCTTGAACAGCGCCTGCCTGGCGACCACGTTGTCCAGCATCGCGCCGGCGTCGGCGCCGGCCAGCTGCGCCGGCACGTAGGCCAGGCAGAAGATGCCGGTGACGACCACGATCAGGTACAGGACACCGGCAAGCCGGCCGCCCGGGTGAAGTGCATGTGGCATCCGCGGTCTCCCTGGAAAGTGCTCCCGCCGGAGTGGCGGGAGCGCGACAGCCTTACTCCCGCACGGGCGCCGCCCCGGCCGCCGGCAGCGGCGCCAACCCGCGCGCGCGCCGCACCAGGCGCGCGGTTCCCGTGCGCAGGTCGTCGAGGATGGCGTAGATGGTCGGCAGGAACAGCAGGCTGACCACGGTCGAGAACGCCAGGCCGCCGGCAATGGCGCGTGCCATCGGGTAGTACGGCGGCATGCCGTCGGCGGTCTTGGTGTTCAGCGCGATCGGGATCATCGCCAGGATCGCCGTGCCCATCGTCATCATGATCGGGCGCAGGCGCTCGCGGCTGCCTTCCACCAGCGCATCGGTACGCGCCATGCCGCGCCGGCGCAGGTTGTTGATGTGCTCGATCATCACGATGCCGTTGTTGACCACCACGCCCATCAGCACCAGGATGCCGATCACCGCCATGATGTTCATCTCGGTGCCGGTCAGCCAGAACAGCCAGTACACGCCGAAGATCGAGAACAGCACGCAGGACATGATCGCCGCCGGGAACAGCAGCGACTCGAACACCGCGGCCATGATCACCACCATCAGGATCAGCGCGATGAAGATGCTGTTCACCATCTGCTGCATGCCATCGAAGTTGATGTTGAAGCCGGCCCCGGCGAAGGTGTAGCCGTAGCCGGGCGGGAACTGCACGCCTTCCAGCGTGGTCTCGATCGCCTTGCGCGCCTGGTCCATCGGCACGTCCTTGGCCAGCCCCGCCTCGACCCGCAGCATGGTCTGCCGGTTCAGGCGCTGGATCGAACTGGCCGCCGGCGTGACGCTCACGTCCACCATCGCCAGCAGCGGCACTTCCTTGCCGCCGGCAGTGCGCACCATGAACGAAGACAGGTCCTCGATGCCATAGTTCTCCGAGCCGGCGAAGCGCACGTTGACCGGGATCTCGACGTCGTCGCGGTGGAAGTCGCGCAGCGAGGAGCCACGCAGCGCCATGCCGACGAACTGCGCCACCTGCTGCGCGCTGAAACCATAGGCGGCGGCACGCTCGCGATCCACCCGCACCGCCAGTTCGGTGTTGGCGTCGCCGGTGTCCACGCGCACGTCGCGCAGCTTCGGATCGCGTGCGAGTATCGGCACGATGTCTTCGGCCAGCTCCTTCAGCGTCTGGGTCGAGTCGCCCACCAGGCTGAAGCGGATGCCCTGGCCGTCGCTGCCCATGCCGCCGGGCCAGCCGATGCCGATCTTGGCGCGCGCCGACTGCGGCAGCCCCTTGCGCACCTCCTCCTTGATCTTCTCGCTCAGCGCCGGGTCCTCGGTGTCCAGGAACAGGCGCGTCTGCGCCCAGCCCTGCTCGCTGTAGCGGCTGAACACGCGTTCGACGTGGAATTCCTTGCGGCGCGCATTGACGAACGCCTCCACCCGCGCCACTTCCCGGCCCATCTCCTCCTTGGAGTAGGCGCCGCGCCACTGGTAGAAAATGTTGATCTCGCTCGGATCGCCGTCGTCGCCGCCACCGGTGGTATGCGTCATCGGATACACGCTGGCCAGGGAAATGGCGAGGATGCCGCCCACCGCCCAGCCGCGGTGCTGCAGCGTCCAGCGCAGCGCGCGCGCATAACGTTCCTGCATCCGGTTGATCAGCGGCGACTTCAGCGCCGGCGGGGTCTTCATCCGCGCAGAAAGCATCGGGATCAGGCTCACCGCCACCAGCCACGAGGCCAGCAGCGAGACCGAGATCGTCACCGCCAGCTGCGACAGGTAGATGGTGATGATGTTCTTCTCGCCGAACATCATCGGCAGGAACACCACGCAGTGGCACAGGGTACCGGCCGACAGCGCGATGGCCACGTGGCGGGTACCGATGATGGAGGCCAGCGAGGGTTGGTCGGGGTACTTCTCGCGCTCCTGGTAGATGCTCTCCACCACCACCACCGCGTTGTCCACCAGCATGCCCACCGCCAGCAGCAGGCCCATCATCGAAATGATGTTCATGGTGATGCCGGCGAAGTACATGAACCCCAGGGTCATGATGAAGCAGATCGGGATGGCCAGCGACACCATCAGCGTCGACGGCCAGTGGCGCAGGAAGGCGTACAGCACGATCACCGACAGCAGCAGGCCGATCGCGCCGGCCTCGGCCAGCGCCAGCAGCGAACTGGTCACCGCCTGCCCCTGGTCGTCGGTGACTTCGATGCCGACGCCGCGCATCGCCGGGTCTTCCTGCAGCCGCTCGATCTCGGTGCGCACCGCGCGCGAGAGATCCACCAGGTTGGCCGAGCGCTCCTTGTACACGTCGACGCCGACGCTGGGCCTGCCCTCCATCTGCCGCACGTAGTTCATGCGCTGCGGCTGCAGGCTGACTTCGGCGATGTCCGACAGCCGGGTGCCGCGCTTGTCGACCGGCAGGTTGCGCAGCGCCTGCAGTTCCAGCAGCTCGCCGCGCGGCTGCACGCGCAGGCGCCGGCCGGCCTCAGTGATCTGCCCGGCCGACACCGAGAAGTTGGCCGCCTGCAGCTTCTGCACCAGTTCGTTGAGCGCCACCCCGTGCGCGCTCAGCCGGTCCTTGTCCAGCGCCACCAGCACTTCCTGCTTGGCGACACCCTCGACCTCGACCCGGGCCACCCCGGGCAGACGCTCCAGGCGCTGCTTGATGCTGCGCTCGATCAGGTCCGCGCGAGCGGTCAGGTCCTCGTCGCTGGTCAGGCGCAGGCTCATCGCCTCGCGGTCGCTGGTGCTCCAGCGCTGCACGTAGTAGCGGCGGAAATCGTCCGGCAACTGGTCGCGCACCGCATCGATGCGCTCGCGCGCCTCGGACGCGGCCATGGCGATATCACGGTTCCAGTCGCTAAATTCGACCTGGATCTGCCCGCCCTCGGCATTGGCGCGGGCGTTCATCGACTTGATGCCCGGCATCGTGGCGATGGCTTCCTCGACCGGCCGCAGCAGGTTGCGTTCCACTTCCTCCGGCGTCGACCCCGGGTACGGCAGCGACACGAAGAAGAAGGGGATGGTGGCTTCAGGCTCGGCTTCCAGCGGCAGCCGGAAAGCGGCGATCAGGCCGATCGCCACCATCGACACGAACAGCATGATGGTGGTGACGGGGCGGCGGATGGACAGCTCGGTGATGTTCATCCGTATCAGCCCTTCAGCCCGTCGCCGCCGGCGCTGCCTTCACCCAGCGCGTCGTGCTCGTGCGCCAGCACCTGCTCGACCTGCTGTGCCTGCTGCCGCGCGCGGCGGCCACGCTCGGCATAGAACGCGTCGGCCTTGCGGTCCAGCAGGTCGTACACCACCGGGATCACCAGCAGCGTCAACAGGGTCGAGACCAGCAGGCCGCCGATCACGGTGATCGCCATCGGCGAGCGCACTTCCGCGCCCTCGCCGAAGGCCAGCGCCAGCGGCAGGAAGCCGAACACCGCGCACAGCGTGGTCATCATGATCGGGCGCAGGCGCGAGCGTGCGCCCTCCACCAGCGCCTGGCGCTTGCCCAGGCCTTCCTCGCGCAGCTGGTTGACCTTGTCGATCAGGATGATGGCGTTCTTCACCACCAGCCCGACCAGCAGGATCAGGCCGATGAACACCACCACCGATACCGGCGAACGCGACAGCAGCAGCGCCGCGACCGCGCCGACCAGCGCCAGCGGGATGGTGAACAGGATGACGAACGGGTGCAGCAGCGACTCGAACTGCGATGCCATCACCAGGTACACCAGGAACACCGCCAGGGCGAAGGCGAACAGCAGCGAGCGGATCGATTCGCCCAGCTCCTGGCCCTGCCCGCCGATGTGCATGCCGACATCGGTGCCCAGCGGATTGTCGGCCACCATCTTCTGCACTTCGGTGATCGCCGTGCCCAGGTCGATGCCGCGCAGGTTGGCCGAGACGATCGCCACCCGGCGCAGGTCGGCGCGGTGGATCTCGCTGGGCCCGGTGGTCGCCACCACGTCGGCCACGGACGACAACTCAACCGGCTTGCCACCGGTCGGGTGCACGATCAGGCGGCGGATGTCCTCGACCGAGGAACGCTCGGACTCCTGCACGCGCACCAGCACGTCGATCTTGCGGTCGCGGAAGCTGTAGCGGGTGGCGACGTTGCCGCGCACCTTGTTGACCACCGCATCGGCGATCTGGCGCGTGGTCAGGCCCAGCGCCGCGGCGCGGTCCTGGTCGAACACCACCTGGATTTCCGGGAAGCCCTGCTCGACCGTCGACTTGACGTCGGCGTAGTGCGGATTCTGCCGCAGCATGCCGGCCAGGCGGTTGCCGGCCACCCGGATCGCGTCCAGCGTGTTGCCCTCGATCTCGATCTCCAGCGGCGGCGACAGCGCGAACAGCTCCGGGCGCGCGAAATCCACCTGCGCGGCCGGCCATGCCTTCATGGTCTGGCGCAGCTTCTCGGTCAGCTCCGGCTCGCGCGAGGTGTCGCTCATCACCACCGACAGCTTGCCGATGTTCTCGCCGCTCTCGGTCGGGCTGGCGTCAAGCCGCGTGCCGGTGCCGGACACGCCGTACAACAGGCGCACGCCGTCCTCGCCGGCATGCTTGCGCTGCACTTCGCGCACCAGTGCGTCGGTCTGCGCCAGCGGCGTGCCGGGTGGCAGCTTGGCGGTCATCTCGAAGCGGTCCTGCGCCAGCTGCGGGATCAGGTCCACGCCCAGCATCGGCAACGCCGCCAGGGTCAGCGCGAACGCCAGCGCCGCGCCGCCCAGTACCGGCCAGGGCCGCGCCAGCGCCGCGGGCAACAGGCGCAGGTAGGTGCGTTCGGCACGCCCGTACGGCGCCATGGCGATGTCGCTGGCCTTGCGCATGACCGGGCCGACCACCGCGGCGATGCCACGGAAGATCCGCACCACCAGCCATGCCGCGGCGTAGAAGCCATAGCGGACCAGCGCGCCGATGCCGCGGCCGGCGAACGCGGCCGGCTTCTGCCAGCGGCGTTCCGGGCGCCACGGCTGGCGCGGATCCTCGGCCGGGAACTCCAGCGGCGGGCGCCCCTTCAGTGCGCTCAGCATCGGGATCAGCGTCATCGACACCACCAGCGACACCGCGATGGCGATCGACACAGTCAGCGCCTGGTCGCGGAACAGCTGCCCGGCGATGCCCTCGACGAACACCAGCGGCAGGAACACCGCGATCGTGGTCAGGGTCGAGGCGACCACCGCCATGAACACTTCGCGGGTGCCCTTGATCGCGGCCTCGAGGATGCCCATGCCGCGTTCGCGCGCCTTGGCGATCGATTCGAGCACCACGATCGAGTCGTCCACCACCAGGCCGGTGGCCAGCGCCAGGCCGCCGAGCGACATCACGTTCAGGCTCAGGCCGAGCTGGCCCATGAAGAAGAACGTGGCGATGATCGAGATCGGCAGCGACAGCGAGATGACGAACGTGCTCCAGCCATCGCGCAGGAACAGGAAGATGATCAGCACCGACAGCAGGCCGCCGATCACCGCATCGATCTTGACGTCCTTGATCGCATGGCGGATGAAGACCGACTGGTCCTCCACCGTGGTCATCTCGATGTCCTTGGGCATCTGCTTGCGGATCGCCTCGAGCTTCTTTTCCAGCGCATCGGCGGTGGAAACGGTGTTGGCGTCGCCTTCCTTGTAGATGGCCAGCTCGACGGCCTCGTGGCCGCCGGCGCGGATCACCGCCTCGCGCTCCTTGTAGCCCTGGCGCACGTCGGCCACGTCCTTCAGGCGTACCGGCGAGCTGCCGCCGCCACTGCCATCGCTGCGCAGCGCGGCGATCACGTTCGGATCGCGGCTGCCGAGGATGGCGGTCATCAGCTGGCGGTTCTCACCGGCCGAGGAGGCCCCCGAGCCGGCGGCGGTATTGAGCAGCATCTCGCGCATCTGCTCGACCGTGGCGAATTGGTTGACGGTGCGCACCAGGTAGCGCTGCGAGCCCTCTTCCAGGCGGCCGCCGGACAGATTGACGTTCTCCTGCTGCAGGCGCTGGATCACGCTGTCCAGCGACAGCCCCAGCTGCGCCAGCTTGCGCTGGTCGATGTCCACCTGGATCTCGTCCTCCAGGCCACCGCCGACCTTGACCGCGGCCACGCCGCTGACCGGCTCGAGCTTGCGCTTGAGGTCGTCGTCGGCATAACGGCGCAGCTCCATCAACCGGCGCACGGCGTCGGCGTCGCTGCCGCCCTCCTGCTTGGAAGACAGCGCCAGGCGCATGATCGGCTGGGTCGACGGATTGAAGCGCAGCAGCACCGGCGGCTTGGCCTCCAGCGGCAGCTGCAGCGTCTCCATCTTGTCGCGCACGTCCAGCCCGGCCTGCTGCATGTCCGTGCCCCAGGCGAACTCCAGGACCACGTCGCTCTGGCCGGTGCGCGAGATCGACTTGAGCTTGCGCAGCCCCTTGACGATGCCCAGCGCTTCTTCGGCCGGCTGCGAGATCAGCGTCTCCACCTCGGCCGGCGCCGCGCCTTCGTAGTCGGTGCGCACGGTGAGCGTGGGATAGCTCAGGTCGGGCAGCAGCTCGACCTTCAGGCTCGACAGCGAGATCAGGCCGAACAACACCAGGGTCAGCGTCATCATCGCGATGGTGACGCGACGGCGGGTGGCGAACTCGATCAGGTCGAAGCCGCCACCGCCGGGAACCGACGGATCACGCGCACTCATTGCTTGGCCGCCTGTGCGGCCGGCGCCTTGGCGGGAACGGCGGCGGCGACCGCCTTTTCCTTGCCGATCACCTGAACCGCGCTGCCCTCGCGCAGTGCCGCCTTGCCGGCCACGACCACTTCCTCGCCGGGCTGCAGGCCTTCGCGCACTTCGATCCAACCGGCATCGTCGTAGCCCAGCTTGAGCCGGGTACGCATCGCCTTGCCGTCGCGCACCACGTACACGGCAGGCTCGCCGCCGTCCTCGAGCAGTGCGGTGCGCGGTACCACCAGCGCATCGGCGCGCTGGTCGTAATTGATGCTCAGGCGGCTGAACATGCCCGCCTGCAGGTCGCTCTCGCCCGAGAACGAAGCCACCACGCGGAACGTGCCGGTGCCGGTGTCCACCACCGGCGACACGCGGTCCACGACACCCCCGAACCTGCGTCCCGGCAACGCGTCGGCGACCAGTTCAACCGCCTGTCCCGGCTTGAGCTTGGCGATCTCGCGCTCGGGCACGTTGAGCGTGGCTTCCAGCTTGCCGGCATCGACGATGCGGATGATCGGCGAGTTGATCTGCACGAAGTTGCCCGGCTTGATGTCGCGCGAAGCGATCACGCCGGAAATCGGCGCCACCACCGTGGTGTAGGACAGCTCCAGTGCCGTCATGCGGTACTGCGCGCGCGCGTTTTCCAGGTCGAAGCGCAGCTGGTCGACGTCGGCGGCGCTGACCAGCTGCTGCTGGACCAGCTTCTGTGCGCGCTGGTAGCTGTTTTCCAGCTTGCGCATCTGCGCTTCGCTCTGCGCCACGGCCAGGCGCGCGCGGTCCGGATCCAGCCGCACCAGCGGCTGCCCGGCGCTGACGCGCTGGCCTTCCTCGACCATCACCGCCAGCGCCACGCCCGAGGTCTTGGCGACCACCTGCGACTCGGCGCGCGGCTCCAGCGAGGCGGTACCGGTATAGCTGGCGGCGATGGCGCGGCGCGCCGCCTTGGCCACTTCGACCGGGACCGCATCGCTGGCCTTCTGCGCTTCCTTGGGCGTGTCCTTGGCGCCCTCGCCATCGGCCTTGCAGCCGCCCAGCAGCAGCACCGTGGTGACGAGGAGAGCGGCGGCGCAGCGTCCGGTGCGGCCGTACGGGGTAAGGAGTGGCGACATCGTGGGGTCCCTGGAGATGCAGTGGCTGGTGTTGTAGCAAAGTATTGCACCACCCCACGACGACACCATGCCCCAAAGGTCATGCATGCATACCGCACCGCAGCATTCATGAATGGTTCCGAACCGGTGAATACGCGGGCTATACTCGGCCCGTTCCGTGTCCCCACGGCGGAACGAACAGACCCGCATACCGGACAAGGAAACCATGCGCTCGCAGCCGTTTGCCGTATGTCTCGCCCTGGCTCTGGCCCTGCCCTTCGGGGCCGCCGCACAAGCCGACCCGCAGCAGTCTGAACCTTCCGCTCCCGCGCCTGCTCCGGCCCCCGCTGCTGCGCCTGCCGCCGCGGCGCCGTCGGCCGTGGGCGATGCCGAAACCGGGCGTACCCTGGCCTACACCTGCCAGGGGTGCCATGGCATCACCGGCTACAAGAACGCCTACCCGAGCTACCGCGTGCCCAAGATCGGCGGGCAGTCGGCGCAGTACCTGGCCCAGGCGTTGACCGAATACCGCGAAGGCAAGCGCAAGCATCCGACCATGCAGGCGCAATCGATGAGCTTCAGCACGCAGGAAATCGCTGATCTCGCCGCCTACCTGTCCACTCTCAAGTAAGCACCGCTCATGTCGAAAGCCAAGCACGCTTCGCGTCTCGCCATCGCACTGTTCGCTGCCTGCGCCGTGGCCGCCTGTACCCAGTCGGAGGTGGAGTCCAGTGGCAAGTCCGCCGCCGACCCCGGCCATGCCAGCGGCGAACACGGTTCCAGTTCTTCGGCCGGCCTGCCGCAGGGGCGCATCGCCGCCGGCGAGCAGCTGGCCAACAGCAAGGGCAAGGCCACCGGCCAGAGTTGCATCGACTGCCACGGCGCCGATGGCAACGCCCCGATCGATCCGGGCTATCCGCGGCTCGGCGGCCAGTATGGCGATTATCTCGCCCATGCCCTGCAGGCGTATCGCAGCGGCGACCGCGAGCACATGCTGATGTCGCCGCAGGCGGCCGGCCTGAGCGACCAGGACATCTCCGACCTGGCAGCCTACTTCGGCTCGCGCCCGAGCCAGCTGCGCGATCTGCACGGCCTCAAGTAGCCGCAGCGCGCCGGCCCGTGCGGGTGCCGGCGCCACTGATCCAGGCGGCATGGGCTGGCTGGGCATGAGAACCGCCCAGCCGCGCATGAACCGCCGATGCAGCCCTCCCGTGGACGGCAGCCTTGCCTTCGCCCGGGTTTCCCTGCGGGCGGCACTGGCGGGATCCGCCGGCGTCCATGTACCCGGCACTGCCCGCCACCGATCCGGCATGGGCCGGCCCGGCGGCAGTGACCGGACGCGTCGCGCTGCCCGTCTGCGGCATGCTGCCGATGCCCGTCTGATGCCCATCCGATGCATACCGTGGCGCGCAGCCTGCGGCGCGGCGGGGATCGGCAACGGCCAACGCCCCGCAGCACAGCGGCACAGGCACGCCTTCGCGCGCTCAACGGCTGCCGTTGTCTTCCTGCAGTTCCTGCTTGAACGGCACGTCCGGCGGCGGCCGCGCGCTGGCCGGCTGCTCCTGCATGTTCGGGTTGCTCAGGCCACAGCCGCCGCCGAACTGCAGGATGGACACCACGCAGGAGATGCGGGTGCCGGTCCCCGGGATCGGGATCTCGATGCTCTTGACGCCCTTGCGCACCCACTCGGCCAGCAGCGATTCGTTGGGCACCCAGTACTTGTCGAACGAAGTCGGCGCGTGATCGTAGGGCGGACGCTTGAGCCAGGTGCCGGCACGATCGATCTGCTCGCGGCTCCAGCTGTCCGACCCGCCGCCCGGCGCACCGCGGCCGGCGGGCGCCGCATCCTTTCCGGCATCGCCCGCCAGGCGCACGCTGCCGTCGCTGTTGTACAGGCCGCGGCCAGCGTCGGACGCGGCGCCGCTGCCACCCGATGCCTGCCGCTGCGAAGCCCCCCAGTCGTCCGAACGGACCGGTGCGGCCCAGCCACCGCTGCGGTCCTGCGACCGCGGGCCGGCCCCCGTGCTGGTGCCTGGTTGCGGTGCGCTCTTCGTCCCCTGCCCGCCCGCCGCCGCGCCCTGCGACGCCTGCGCCGCGGCGCCCTGGTTGATTGGCGCCGCCGCACCGGAACCGGCCGCAGGCACGGCAACGGCATCGGCCACACCGGGTATCTGCCGCTCACGCACCGCCAGGTCTGCCGTCGTCACCTGCACGCCGCTGTCGCGCGCCGGCACCGTGGCCATCGTCACCTGCTGCCGCGGCGCGGCTTCGATCTGCCGCTCGCGTACCGCCGGCGCCCCCGTCAGGCGCACTTGGGCCTCGCGCGGGCGCACCTGCGCCATCGCCACCGGCTGCACGGGCCCGGTCTCGACCGGGCGCTCGCGCACCTGCACCTGCGGCATCGCCGGGGCCCGCGTGGCGACATCGGGCACCGGCAACTCCCGCACCTGAGTCGGCCGTTCCAGGAGGGTCTCGACGGTGCGCTCGCGTACCTGCGGCGCCTGCACCCGCAGCGCCGGCGCGGCCACCGTGGCCGGCGGCAACACGAAATCGCCGGTCGGCCGCGGCACTTCGGTGACCTGCAGCGGCTGCGGCGCCTCCGTGGCCGACGCGGGCTGCGGCACGTCCGCCGGCGCTGCGTCCGACGCACTGCCGGCGCTGCTGTCCTGCGCTGCGGATTGCGGCCGTGATCGGGATTGTGGTGACGCGGCAGCGGCTACGGCACTGCCCGCCGCCCCCTGGACCGTGGTGGCCGACGCGCCTGCGGCCTGCGGCGCGCCGCCGCCCGGGTCCTCCGGCGTGCCGCGGCCCATGTACTCGATCCGGACGCGCTCGCCCGCGTCCGTCCCCGGTTCGGGCACGTTGCTGCGGACCAGCGCCACCCACACCAGCAGCACTGCGAACAGCAGATGCAGGGCCACGCTGCACACGGCGGAAAACCAGCGGAGGCGACGCTGGTCGCCGGCAGGCGGATCGTCGCCTGCCCAGCGCAGCACCTGCAGCAGCGCATGCGGAAACGACGTCGCCCGTCCGCTTCCACGGGAACGCGGACCATTCCATGCAGGCGCCGCGGCGGCCGCATCCGCGCCGGCGAATGCCAGCGCCTTCGCCGGCGACCCACCGCGCAGCCAGGCACTCCAGCTGTATGGGAAACCGGTGCGGCGGTCATGCAGGAGGCTGCCCTTGCGCCGGGCGGCCAGCAGGTCGATCAGGTCGGCAACCGTCGTCACCGGCACGTGCGGAAAGGCTCAGCCCGCGCTGCCGCGCGGAATGTAGGGGGCCTGGCCACTGGCGTGGTCGGTCGCGTCGCGCACCGCGGTGACGCCAGGCACGCGGGCCATCAAGGTCTTCTCGATGCCCTGCTTCAAGGTCACGTCGGCCATGCCGCACCCATGGCAGCCGCCGCCGAAGCGCAGCAGCACCACGCCGTCGGCGGACACTTCCTGCACCGCGACGCGGCCGCCGTGCGAAGCCAGCTGCGGGTTGACCTCGTTCTCGATGACCCAATGCACGCGCTCGACCATCGACGCCGCCTCGCCGGGCGCTTCGCCCTTGATCTTCGGCGCCTTGATGGTCAGCTGCTGGGTACCCGCCGCCTGGGTGACGTAGTCGATCTCGGCGCCGTCCAGCCAGGCCACGCTGGTGGCCGCCACGTAGAGCGTGAAGCCGTCGCAGTCCACCGCCCATTCGTCGCCCAGCAGATCGGCCGGCTCGGCGAACTCAAGGCGCGCGTCGGCGCGTGGCGTCCCCGGTTCGACCGCGCTCAGGCGCACGCCCATGCCGGGCACGGCCTCGCGTTCGATCAACTTGCGGAAATGGCTCTGTGCGGTATCTGAAATCTGGATCATGCGGGGTATTCTAGCCGTGTCTTGGCAACTGCTGATGGGACACTGATTCCACGCGCAGCGCCGTTCAGCCCCTTGTCGATGGAGATTCCCATGGCCGATCTGATTCCACTCGCGCAGGCGCACTGCATTCCGCGCAGGGGCAGCGAGCACCGGCTCGGGGCGGCGCGGCTGGCCGAACTGCTGCCGCAGGTCCCGGGCTGGGAGCTGGCCGAGGACGGCCACGCCCTGGTGCGCACGTTCAGCTTCGACAATTACCACGGCACCATGGCGTTCGTGAATGCCCTGGCGTGGGTCGCGCACCGCGAGGACCACCACCCCGACCTGGGGGTGCACTACGACCGCGCGATCGTCCGCTTTTCCACCCACGACGTGGGCGGGCTGAGCGAGAACGATTTCATCTGTGCCGCCAAGGCATCCGCACTTGTGGAGCAATGACATGAAAGCGCATCTCCTGCTGGGCTCCCTCGCCACCGCCATCGCGCTCAGCGCCTGCGGCCCTTCCGAACCGGCCGCGCCGGTGATCGCCCCCACCGAGGTGGCCGCGGTACAGACGCCACCGCCGGACTACCCGGTCGAACTGGCCTGCAGCGGCGTCGGCGGACAGAGCGTGCTCAAGGTCGTGGTCGGGCCGCAGGGCACCCCGACCGAAGTCACGCTGCTCACCAGCAGCGGCAACAGCCAGCTCGACGATGCGGCGATCCAGCGCGTGCGCGAATGGAAGTTCAAGGCCGCCACCCGCAATGGCCAGGCGGTGCCGACCACCATCCAGGTTCCGGTGAGCTTCAACCCGCCGCAGCCGAAGCCGGACAGCTGCTTCGCCATCGAGGAGCGCATGCGCCGCGGCGGCTGACCGCCCCCGCATCGATGCGGCGCGGCGGCACGGGCACCAGACCCGATGCCGCCCAAGCGGCGTCAGCGCATGCGCGCCGGATCAGCGCAACCGGTCCAGCGCCTCGGCCAGTTCCGGCGCCAGCGGTGCGTTGAGCACATAGGGCACCTTGCCGCCATCGAGCGCAAACTCCAGCGAGGCGGCGTGAAGGAACAGCCGCTTCAGCCCGATCTGCTCGCGAAACCGCTTGTTGACCGCAGGATCGCCGTACTTGTCGTCACCGGCGACCGGATGACCGATGTGCTGGGCATGCACGCGGATCTGGTGGGTACGCCCGGTATCGATCTTCACCTCGCAGTACGAATGACCGCCGCGCCGCTCCAGCACCCTGAAATGGCTCAGTGACGGCTTGCCGGCCGCATTCACCTGCACATGGCGTTCGCCCCCCTGGCGCAGGCCCACGTGCAGCGGCGCATCCACGCTCATCACCCCATCGGGCATGCGCCCGACCAGCAGGGTCAGGTAGCGCTTGCGGATGCCGCCGGGCCCGGTGCCGTCGTGGTCCTCGCGCAGCAGCGCCTGCAGCTCGGACAGCGCCGAGCGCTTCTTGGCCATGACCAGCAGCCCCGAGGTGTCGCGATCCAGGCGGTGGACCAGCTCCAGCCCCTGGTTCGGACGCAGGGCGCGCATGGTTTCGATCGCGCCATGGCTGATGCCGCTGCCGCCATGGCTGGCCACCCCGGAAGGCTTGTTGATGACCAGCAGCCGCGCGTCCTCGAACACGATGGCCTGCTCCATGCGCTGCAGGAAGCCGGCCGGCGGTGGCGCCTTGTCTCCGACCTCGGCGAGATTGACCGGCGGCACGCGCACCTCCTCGCCCGCCTCCAGCTTGCGCTCGGCCTTGGCTCGGCCGCCATTGACCCGCACCTGGCCGCTGCGCACCAGTTTGTAGACCAGGCTGCGCGGGGCGCCCTTGAGCTGGCCGAGCAGGAAGTTGTCCAGCCGCTGCCCGGCCCGGTCTTCCGGAACCTTGATCAGGCGCACGCTGGATTTGCCCGCAGGCGGTATGCGGCGGTCTTCGGAGTCAGTCATCTGCCTGTTTATTCTGTTACACTCGGGGAGCGATATAAGGGTTTGATTTCGTTGGAAGTTGATCAGGGCCAGAAGCCCGGCTTCCGACGGATCCGGCACAGTGCGCGGCCACCGCCCCCGGGGCGGCCATGTTAGCGGCTCGTCGGCGCTCCCGGCCATCGCCGGATGCCAAAAGCATCCGTGCTGGACGAAAAAACATGTCCCGTGCGACGCCCCGGCCACGGCCGGAGCGGCCGCCGGCCCCGAAACACCTGAAACCAAGAACACAAGCGCTCCCGCGGCCTGCCGTGGTGTCGTAGCGCTGGAAACCCAAGCCGCCCCTGCCCGCGCCTGCGCGAGGGGCGGCGACCCGTGTCCAGAGGCGAAACGCCATGGCGTTCCGCGCGGTAGCAGCGCGCGAGGAACGCACAATGAAGCGAATGCTGATCAATGCCACGCAGGCCGAAGAGCTGCGCGTGGCCATCGTGGACGGCCAGACCCTGTACGACATCGACATCGAACAGCCGTCCAAGGAACAGAAGAAGTCCAACATCTACAAGGGCCGCATCACCCGGCTCGAACCCTCCCTCGAAGCGGCTTTCGTCGAATACGGCGGTGACAAGCATGGCTTCCTGCCGCTGAAGGAAATCTCCCGCGATTACTTCCAGGCCGGTGTCGACCACAACAAGGCCGGCATCCGCGAGCTGTTGCGCGAGGGCCAGGAAGTCGTGGTCCAGGTCGACAAGGAGGAGCGCGGCAACAAGGGCGCCGCCCTGACCACGTTCATCTCCCTGGCCGGCCGCTACATGGTGCTGATGCCGAACTCGCCGTCGGCCGGCGGCGTCTCGCGCCGCATCGAGGGCGAGGATCGCGCCGCGCTCAAGGACGCGCTCGACAAGCTGAACATCCCCGACGACATGGGCGTGATCATCCGCACCGCCGGCGTCGGCCGCGATGCCGAGGAACTGCAGTGGGACCTGGACTACCTGCTGCAGGTCTGGCGCTCCATCGCCGAGGCCGCGCTGGCCAAGCCCGCGCCGTTCCTTATCTACCAGGAGTCGCGCCTGATCGTGCGCGCCCTGCGCGACTACCTGCGCGCCGACATCGGCGAGATCCTGGTGGACACCGAGGAGCTGTACGAGACCGCGCGCGAGTTCATGCAGCAGGTGATGCCGCAGACCCTGCGCAAGCTCAAGCACTACAAGGACGACATCCCGCTGTTCAACCGCTTCCAGATCGAATCGCAGATCGAGGCGATCTACGAGCGCAACGTGCGCCTGCCGTCCGGCGGCTCGATCGTGGTCGACCAGACCGAAGCGCTGACCGCCATCGACGTGAACTCGGCCCGCGCCACCAAGGGCAGCGACATCGAGGACACCGCGTTCCAGACCAACCTGGAAGCCGCCGAGGAAGTGGCCCGCCAGCTGCGCCTGCGCGACCTGGGTGGCCTGGTGGTGATCGACTTCATCGACATGTCCTCGAACAAGCACCAGCGCGAAGTCGAGAACCGCCTGCAGAACGCGCTCAAGTACGACCGCGCGCGCGTGCAGCTGGGCCGCATCTCGCGCTTCGGGCTGATGGAAATGAGCCGCCAGCGGCTGCGCCCGAGCCTGGGCGAGTCCAGCCAGATCGTGTGCCCACGCTGCGACGGCCAGGGCCGCATGCGCAGCGTCGAGTCGCTGTCGCTGTCGATCATCCGCGTCGCCGAAGAGCATGCGATGAAGGAAAACACCGGGCAGGTGCTGGTCCAGGCCCCGGTCGAGATCGCCAACTTCCTGCTCAACGAGAAGCGTAGCGCGCTGCGCGAGATCGAGCGCCGCCACGACGCGCCGATCATCATCGTCGCCGACGAGCAGCTGCACACCCCGCATTACGAAGTCACCCGCCTGCGCGAGAACGAGCTGGGCGAGGAGTCGGGCAGGCCGAGCTACCAGCGCGGCACCCCGCGCAAGCTGCCGGTGCACGCCCTGACCAAGGCGCAGCTGAACATCCCGCCGGCCCCGGCGGTGACCCACGTCAAGCACAGCCAGCCGGCCCCGGTACGCGAGGTCCCGGAACCGGCGCCGGTACCGGCCCCGGTCGCCGCACCCGCGCCCGCCGCGCCGGCGAGCGGCGGTGTGATGGGATGGCTCAAGCGGGTCTTCGGTGGCGAGACCGCCCCGGCGGCACCGGCCCAGCCGCAGCCGCGCCAGGACAGCGGCCGCGGCAACCGCAACGACCGCAACGACCGCAACAATCCGCGCCGCGACGGCCGTAATGGCAACAATGGCGCCAACGGCCAGCCGGCACGCAACGGCGGCAATGGCAACGGCAACCGTCGCGACGAGCAGCGCCGCGACGAGCGTCGCGATGACCGTCGCCAGGGCGCCGGCGGCAACCCGCAGCAGCAGAATGCCGGCCAGCAGCAGCCCAAGCAGCGCGGCGAACAGCAGGCCCCGCAGGGCAAGCAGCAGCGCAACAACGAACAGCAGCAGCCCAAGCCGCAGAAGCAGCCCAAGCAGCCCAAGCCGCAGCAGGACGCGGACAAGGCCGTGCAGCCGGCCAGCGAAAAGCCGGCACGGCAGCCGCAGGCCGAGGCCCCGCGCCCGGTCGTGGCAGCCGCCCCGGCCATGGCCGCGGCAACCGTGGTCGCCACCGTGGATACGGACGCCACCGAGTCCCCGGCCAAGGTGCAGCTGCCGGTCGTGGAGGACACCGCAGCGGTGACCACCGCCGCCGAGCAGGCCATTGTTGCGACCGATGAGACCACCGCTCCGGCCACCGACGATGGCACTGGCGACGGCGCCAGCCGCCGCCGCCGTGGTCGCCGTGGCGGCCGCCGCCGTCGCCGCGGCAATGCCGAAGGCACCGGCAACGCCGATACCGACGTGCTGGGCAACGATGACGACATCGCCGACGAGGGCGAGGACGCCGGCAGCGAGTCCACCGGAACGGACGCCGTACCGGCAGCGGCCCAGCCGGAGTTCGATTTCGACGACGAGCCGGCGATCGCCCATGCGCCCGCACGTGCACCGCGCCCTGCGCGCGCCGAAGCGCCGGTCGCGCCGCAGGCCGAGCCCGCTGCAACGCCCGCCGCCGCGATCGCGGCGGTGAGCATCGCCGCCGAACCGGAAACCACGGCCATCGCGCAGCCGGAACCCGTGCTGGAGACCGTGGTGGCAACGGCGGAAGCCGCGCCCGTCGTCGTACCGGCAGTGGAAGCCGCACCGGTGGCGGAAGAAGCCGTGCAGCCGGTGGCTGCAGCCGTGCAGCAGGATGCCCCGGAGCCGGCGGTCGTCGCCGAGCCTGCGGCGCCGGTCGAGGCAGTGGTGGTGGCCGTCGAACCGGTTGCGGTTGCGGTAGAGCCGATGCCGGTCCCGGCTGCCACGCCGGAACCGGCCCTGCCGGAGAACGGACAGCTGTTCGCCGAGGCACCGGTGACGGCGCCGGCAACCGGCGAGCAGCACACGTCCAGCGACCAGGCGCCGCTGGCCACGGATGTGGAATCCGAAGCCGCTGCGATCGCCACCGCCGAAGTCGAGGCAGAGGCAGAGGCACAGGCCGGCGTCAGCGCAGCGAACCCGGACGAGCCGCACCGCAACGCCTGAAGGCAGCGCGTCCCGGAATGAAAAAAGCGGCCCACGGGCCGCTTTTTTCATGTGCCTCCGGCGCCGGCGGAGGCTGTCATATCGCCTTCGATGGATCGCCCACGCCGTACTGGGCAGCCAGGCGCGCCAGTGCGATGTTGTCGTGCACGCCGGTCTTCTGGAACAGGCGCGACTTGTGCGTGTTGATGGTCTTGGCGCTCAGGCTGAGGCGGCGGGCGATCTCCTCCTGGCGGTGCCCCTGCACCAGCAGCAGGGCCACTTCCAGTTCGCGCGGCGAGAGACCATCGAACGGCGATTCGTCGCCGCCTATGTTGGACAGGGCCAGGTTCTGGGCGATGTTGCTGGCCAGATAGCGTCGACCCAGCGCCACGTCATGGATGGCGCGCACCAGTTCGCGGGCGTCACCGCCCTTGCCGACATAACCGGAGGCACCGGCTTCCAGCAGCCGCTTGGGCATCGGCCCGTCTTCCAGTACCGACACGATGATCACGCGGGTGCCGTGGTCGCCCTTGACGATGCGCTCGGTGATCTCCAGCCCGCTCAGCCCCGGCAGGTTCAGGTCGCAGAGCACCACGTCCGGTTTCAGCCGGCGGATCTGCGGCAGGGCCGCTTCGCCGCTGTCCGCGGCGCCAACCACCTCGATACCGGTTTCACCGGCAAGGATCATCTGCAGACCGGTGCGCACCAGCGCGTGGTCGTCAATGAGAAATACCGTTATCGTCACTACCCGCTTCCTCCCCCCGACACCCAGTGACAGTCGCAGCCGGCCATGCAGCTCCGCCATCCGGAGCCGGGCGGTGGATCCGCCATCGCGCAGGCCGCGCCCATTATCAGTCAAGAAGCCGGTCCCGCCCCATGGGGACGGCACACTTGGACAACTCCCCTGTCCACGCATGACCCGGCCGTGATCGGCGCCGGGTGACCGGCCATGACATGCTGTGCGCCGCAGCGTTGTGCGGCCATCAGTGCATCCCTCGCAGGCAATTAGGGTTTCGCCGCAGCCGATGGCGACCAGCGGCGACGGAACAGCAGTACATGCACGCCGGTCACCCACGCCAGCGCAGCGCACCAGCCGCCCAGGATATCGGAGGGGTAATGCACGCCCAGATGGACGCGCGACAACCCGACGCAGAACACGAAGATGCCGCCGGTGATCGCCACCGGCCAGCGCCAGCGCGTGTTCCATGCCAGGAACAGCGCGGTGGCGGCCAGCGTCATCGACCCCATCGCGTGCCCGCTGGGAAAACTGAAGGTGCTTTCCGGCGCGATCGATTCCCACAGGCCCGGGCGCTCGCGCTGGAACAACTGCTTGCTGCCGATGTTCAACAGCGCCGAGCCGGCGAAGGCGGTGGCGGCGAACAGCGTGTTGCGCCAGCGCCGCCGGAATGCGAGCACGGCCACCAGCAGCAGGTCCAGCGGAATCACGCCCCACTGGTAGCCCAGCCGCGACATCAGCAGGAAGAACGCATCCAGCGCGGGTGAGGCAAGCCCATGCATGCGCCACAGCAGCGCCTGGTCGAAGTACAGCGACTCGGCCTCGTGGATTTCCTCGGCCAGGGCCACGAACCCGGCCAGCGGCAGCAGCAGGCAGACGAACAGCACGAGCAGACGCCAGGCGTTGTGCGCGAGCCAGTCGCGCACGCCGGCGGCTTCGCGGCGGGATTCAGCCTGCGTCGCGCGCATAGCGGTTCTCGACATACTCGTCGATCAGCGCCACGAACTCCTGCGCGATGTTCTCGCCCCGCAGCGTCACCTTCTTCTCGCCGTCGACGAACACCGGCGCGGCCGGCGCCTCGCCGGTGCCCGGCAGCGAGATGCCGATGTTGGCATGGCGCGACTCGCCCGGGCCGTTGACGATGCAGCCCATGACCGCCAGGGTCATGTTCTCCGCGCCCGGGTGGCTGACGCGCCACACCGGCATCTTCTCGCGCACGTGGTTCTGCACCACCTTGGCCAGCTCCTGGAAGAACTCGGAGGTGGTGCGGCCGCAGCCCGGGCAGGCCGTGACCATGGGCGTGAACGCACGCTGCCCGGTGGTCTGCAGCAGTTCCTGGGCGACGATGACTTCCTGCGTGCGCGGCTGCCCCGGCTCGGGCGTGAGCGAGATGCGGATGGTGTCGCCGATGCCTTCCTGCAGCAGCACCGCCAGCGCCGCCGACGAGGCGACGATGCCCTTGCTGCCGATGCCGGCCTCGGTCAGCCCCAGATGCAGGGCGAAATCGGAACGGTTGGCCAGGTCGCGGTACACCGCGATCAGCTCCTGCACGCCGCTGACCTTGGCCGACAGCACGATGCGCTCGCGCGGCAGGCCCAGTTCCACCGCGGTCTGCGCCGAATCCAGGGCCGAGCGGATCAGTGCCTCGCGCAGCACCCGGCCGGCGTCCCACGGCTGTTCGCGCTGGCTGTTCTCGTCCATCAGCCGGGCCGCCAGGCTCTGGTCCAGTGAGCCCCAGTTGGCGCCGATGCGCACCGGCTTGTCGTAGCGGACGGCGAACTCGATCAGCTGCGCGAACTGGGTGTCCTTCTTCTTGCCGAAGCCCACATTGCCCGGGTTGATGCGGTACTTGGCCAGCGCTTCGGCGCAGGCCGGCTCCTGTGCCAGCAGCTGGTGGCCGTTGTAATGGAAGTCGCCGATCAGCGGCACGTCGATGCCCATCATCCGCAGCTTGTCGACGATGCGCGGAATGGCCGCCGCCGATTCGGCGTTGTTGACGGTCAGCCGCACCATTTCCGAACCGGCGCGCCACAGCTCGGCCACCTGGCGGACGCTGGCGGCGACATCGGCGGTGTCGGTATTGGTCATCGACTGGACGACCACCGGGTGGCCGCCACCGACCTTCACTCCGCCGATATCGACGGCATGGGTGATGCGGCGGGGCCAGGCAGTGGCGTCGGCGGGAGGAGTCGGGCGGGTGACGGCGTCGTGCATGGCGCGCATTTTAGCGCGCCGGCCGCCGTCCCGGCATGAACCACGACGAGCGCCGGCGGGCCGGGACGCATTACGATGCACGCATGGATTCCCCGGATACCTCGTTCCTCCGCACCCTGTGCAGCCTGCGCTGGCTGGCCACCGCCGGCCAGGCCAGCGCGATCCTGGTCGCCACCGGGCTGCTGGGGCTCGACCTGCCGCAGCTGCCGCTGTGGAGCGGCGTGTGCGTGCTGGCGCTGTTCAACCTCTACGTGCAGCTGCGCGTGCACGACAGCGACCCTGCCCCGGTCACCGCCTTCGGCCACATCCTGGTGGACGTCACCGTGCTGACCTGGATGGTCGGCTGGAGCGGCGGCATCGCCAATCCGTTCGGCTCGCTGTTCCTGATCCTGATCGCGCTGGCCGCGCTGGCCCTGCCCCTGCGCTGGACCCATGCGGTGGCCGCGGCCTGCGTGGCCGGCTATGCGGTAAGCGCGATCTTCGGGCTGCCGCTGCACGGCGGCTACTTCGATTCGATGAGCCTGCACCTGTGGGGCGCGGCAGCCAACTTCCTGCTCTCCAGCGTGGTCGTGCTGGTGTTTTCCACGCGGCTGGCCGCGGCGCTGCGCGAGCGCGAGAACCAGCTGGCGCTGCTGCGCGAGCGCTTCGTGCGCAACGAGGGCATCGTCGCCCTGGCCACCCACGCGGCCTCGGTGGCGCATGAACTGAACACGCCGCTGGCGACCATGACCCTGCTGGCCGACGACATCGCCGAGCAGTACGCCGACGACCCGGCGATGCTGGAGGACATGGACACCCTGCGCGGCCTGCTGGTGCAATGCCGCGAGCGGGTCCTGGCGCTGGCGGCGCCGGCGGAAGGCGCGCGCAGCCGCGCCCGCGTGTCGATCGGCAACGTGCTCGAGCAATGGCGCCTGGTGCGCCCGACCGTGCACCTGCGGCGCAATGCCGACGCACCGCTGCAGCTGGCGCTGGACCCGGGCGTCGGCCACCTGCTGCAGGTGCTGTTGAACAACGCCGCCGACGCCGGCGAACAGACCGGCCATGGCCAGGTGGACCTGGACATCCGCATCCGCGACGACCACCTGTACGGCGAAGTCCGCGACTACGGCCCCGGCTTCAAGGCCAACGACGCCGCCCACGCGGCGCTGCCGGGCACCCTGTTCAACAGCGGCAAGAGCGGCGGCATGGGCGTGGGCCTGGCGCTGTCGCACGCCACGATAGAACGCCTGCACGGGGAACTGTGGATGCGCCCGGCCGAAGGCCGCGGTACCCGCGTCGGTTTCCGCCTGCCCCTTGTCACTATGGAAGCGAATCCATGACCTCCTCTTCCCACGGCCTGCTGGTCGACGACGATCCGCTGTACGTGCGCACCCTGCAGCGCAGCCTCGCCCGCCGCGAGATCGAGACCGTCACCGCCCACGACATCGCCAGCGCGCTGGAGCAGGCCACGCGGTCGCCGCCGGCGTTCGCGCTGATCGACCTCAAGCTCGGCGGCGAATCCGGACTGGCGCTGATCCAGCCGCTGCGCACGCTGCGCGCGGACATGCGCATCCTGCTGGTCACCGGCTACGCCTCCATCGCCACCGCGGTGGAAGCGATCAAGCTTGGCGCCGACGATTACCTGCCCAAGCCGGCGACGGTGCCGATGATCCTGCGCGCGCTCGGCGAGGCCGACGAGAACGGCGAGGAGCACGAGGACATCGAGCCCCCCGACGCGATGACGCCGATCAGCCGCCTGCAGTGGGAACACATCCAGCAGGCGCTGCACGAAACCGGCGGCAACGTCTCGGCCGCCGCACGCCTGCTCGGCATGCACCGCCGCTCGCTGCAGCGCAAGCTGCTCAAGCGGCCGAGCCCGGAGCGCGACCCGCACCGTTGACGCTGCGCACCGCCGCTCCGGAAACGGCGCGCCTCACCCGCGCTGGATGGACACCCCGCCATCGACCCGCATCGCGGTGCCGGTGACGAACGAAGATGCCGGCGAGACCAGGAACAGCGCCGCGGCCGCGATTTCCTCCGGCTGCGCCAGCCGCCGCAGCGCATGCAGTCGCGCCACCGCGCCCAGCGCCGCCTCGTCGGGGTTCATCTCGCGGGCCATCGGCGTGTCGGTCCCCCCGGGCAGCAGCGCGTTGACGCGCACCCCGGACGGCCCGAGCTCGGCGGCCAGCGACTGCACCAGGCCGATGACCCCGGCCTTGCTGGCCGCATACGCGGCCGTGCATGGGAAACCGGCGGTGTGGCCGACGAAGGTCGAGGTGAACACCAGGCTGCTGCCGCTGCCGGCGCGCAGCAGCGCCGGGATCTGGTACTTGGCGCCGAGGAAGGCAGCGGTCAGGTTGACCTCCAGCGCGTGGCGCCAGTCGGCCAGCGCGACCTCGGGCGTGGGCTGCAGCGGCCCCAGTACGCCGGCGTTGTTGAACGCCGCATGCAGCGGGCCGAAGGTGTCCTCGGCATGGCGCACCAGCGCCTGCGCATAGGCTTCTTCGCGCACGTCGCCGGCCAGCCAGGTGGCGGCCCCACCCGCGGCCTGGATGCGCGCGACCAGCGCCTCCAGCTCGGCGCCGCGGCGCGCGCCCAGCACCACCCGTGCGCCTTCGGCGGCGAACAGCAGCGCGGCGGCGCGGCCGATGCCGGAACTGGCGCCGGTGATCAATACGGTCTTGTCGTGCAATGCCTTCATGTCCTGCTCCCGATGGATGGAGCGCGCAGAATGAAGGCGCGCGGCGCATGGCGCTCGCCGCTATCGGACATGGCATTGGCGCACGCATGAAAACGGAAAGCCCGGCATGTGCCGGGCTTTCCGCGTGCTGCATTCGTCGTGGCTTACACCGCGACGGTGTCGGCCACGTCCTTGTAGTCCGCGATCTGGTCGAAGTTCATGTAGCGGTAGATCTGCGCGCCGTTGGCGTTGATCACGCCGATGTCGGCCATGTACTCCTCCTTGGTCGGGATCCGGCCCAGGCGCGAGCAGATCGCCGCCAGTTCCGCCGAGCCCAGGTACACGTTGGTGTTGCGGCCCAGGCGGTTGGGGAAGTTGCGGGTCGAGGTCGACATCGCGGTGGAGCCTTCGCGGATCTGCGCCTGGTTGCCCATGCACAGCGAGCAGCCCGGCATTTCCATGCGCGCGCCGGCGCTGCCGAAGGTGCCGTACACGCCTTCCTTGGTCAGCTCGGAGGCATCCATCTTGGTCGGCGGGGCCACCCACAGGCGGGTCGGGATGTCACGCTTGCCTTCCAGCAGCTTGGCGGCCGCGCGGAAGTGGCCGATGTTGGTCATGCACGAGCCGATGAACACCTCGTCGATCTTGGCGCCGGCCACCTCGGACAGGGTCTTGACGTCGTCCGGGTCGTTCGGGCACGCCACGATCGGCTCGTGGATGTCGGCCAGGTCGATCTCGATGACCGCGGCGTACTCGGCGTCGGCATCGGGCTCGAGCAGCTGCGGGTCGGCCAGCCACGCTTCCATCTTCTCGACGCGGCGCGCCAGCGAGCGGGCATCCTGGTAGCCCTCGGCGATCATCCACTTCAGCAGCGTGATGTTGCTGTTGAGGTACTCGATGATCGGCGCCTTGTTCAGGCGCACGCTGCAACCGGCGGCGGAACGCTCGGCCGAGGCGTCGGACAGCTCGAACGCCTGCTCCACCTTGAGGTCCGGCAGGCCCTCGATCTCCAGGATGCGGCCGGAGAAGATGTTCTTCTTGCCGGCCTTGGCCACGGTCAGCAGGCCCTGCTTGATGGCGTACAGCGGAATCGCGTTGACCAGGTCGCGCAGGGTCACGCCCGGCTGCATCTGGCCCTTGAAGCGCACCAGCACCGACTCGGGCATGTCCAGCGGCATGACGCCGGTGGCGGCGGCGAAGGCGACCAGGCCCGAACCGGCCGGGAACGAGATGCCCACCGGGAAACGGGTATGCGAGTCGCCACCGGTACCGACGGTGTCGGGCAGCAGCATGCGGTTGAGCCAGCTATGGATCACGCCGTCGCCCGGACGCAGCGACACGCCGCCGCGGGTGGAGATGAACTCCGGCAGGGTGTGGTGGGTCTTCACGTCCACCGGCTTCGGATAGGCGGCGGTATGGCAGAACGACTGCATCACCAGGTCGGCCGAGAAGCCCAGGCAGGCCAGGTCCTTGAGCTCGTCGCGGGTCATCGGCCCGGTGGTGTCCTGCGAGCCCACCGAGGTCATCTTCGGTTCGCAGTAGGTGCCCGGGCGCATGCCCTTGCCTTCCGGCAGGCCACAGGCGCGGCCGACCATCTTCTGCGCCAGCGAGTAGCCCTTGCCGGTATCGGCCGGCTGCACCGGCAGGCGGAACAGGTCGGTGGCCGGCAGGCCCAGCGCCTCGCGCGCCTTGGCGGTCAGGCCACGGCCGATGATCAGCGGAATGCGGCCACCGGCGCGCACTTCGTCGAACAGCACTTCGGACTTCACTTCGAACTCGGCGATCACTTCGCCGTTCTTCAGCGCCTTGCCGTCATACGGACGCAGTTCGACGACGTCGCCATGCTCCATCTTCGACACGTCCAGCTCGATCGGCAGCGCACCGGCGTCTTCCATGGTGTTGTAGAAGATCGGCGCGATCTTGCCGCCCAGGCACACGCCGCCGGCGCGCTTGTTGGGAATGTACGGGATGTCGTCGCCGGTCCACCACAGCACGCTGTTGGTGGCCGATTTGCGCGAGGAACCGGTACCGACCACGTCGCCAACGTAGGCGACCAGGTGGCCCTTGTCCTTGAGCGACAGGATCTGCTGGATCGGGCCGCGCTTGCCGTCTTCCTCCGGGGTGAACGGCGCGTCGTCACGCTTGTTCTTCAGCATCGCCAGGGCGTGCATCGGGATGTCCGGGCGGGTGGTGGCGTCGGGCGCCGGCGACAGGTCGTCGGTATTGGTCTCGCCCGGCACCTTGAACACGGTGATGGTCAGGCTCTGCGGCACTTCCGGCTTGCTGGTGAACCACTCGGCGTCGGCCCAGCTCTGCAGCACGGACTGCGCGTTGGCGTTGCCGGCCTTGGCCTTTTCCTGCACGTCGTGGAACGCATCGAACACCAGCAGGGTGTGTTTCAGCGCGCCGGCGGCGATGGCGCCGACCTGGGCGTCGTCCAGCAGCTGGATCAGCGGCGCGACGTTGTAGCCGCCGAGCATGGTGCCCAGCAGCTCGGTGGCGCGCTCGCGGCTGATCAGGGCACTTTTCTCGGTGCCGAAGGCAATGGCGGCCAGGTAGGACGCCTTGACCTTGGCCGCATCGTCCACGCCGGCCGGCACGCGGTGGGTGATCAGGTCGAGCAGGAACTCGGCCTCGCCCGCCGGCGGGTTCTTCAGCAGTTCGATGACGTCGGCCGTCTGCTGTGCGCTCAGCGGCAGCGGCGGGATGCCAAGCGCGGCGCGCTCGGCTACGTGGTGGCGGTAGGCTTCCAACATGACAACTCCCGGGTGGTACGGATGAGGAATGGGGTATGGGCTCAGGCTTGCGGCACGATCAGCTTCAGGCCCTTGAAGTAGTCGCGGTAAAACGTGTCGTTCCAGGTGATCAGGCCGTCGCACTGCAGCAGTGCGTGGGCGCCGACCATGAAATCGTCGATGCGGCGGGTGTCGCCGGCATTGCGCTGGCGGTGGCGGCGGTGCATCTCGCCGGCGCGCAGCGCCGACTTGGCCTCCAGCGGACTGAAATGGATGCCCATTTCCTCCAGCGCCTCCTGCACCTGCGCGCCGCCGCGCAGCGAGGCGCATAGTTCGGCCAGCGTGGTGCCGCAGACCACCACCCGGCCACCGACCAGCGCCTGCCGCAGGCAGGCCTCCACCGCGTCGGCGCGGGGGCCGTCGCTGAGCAGTTCGATCAGTACCGGGGAGTCGACCGCGATCATGCCTCGCCGGCCTCGTCGCGGACGGTGCGCACGGCCTGTTCGGCCGACGGGAAGCCGTCCAGCGCGAACTTGCCGCGGGCACGGGAAATGGCGTCGTCCACGCTCTTGCGCAGGATGATGCGGCTGCCTTCGAGCTCGACCTTCAGCAGCGTGCCCTTGGTCAGGCCCAGTGCGTCGCGCACGGCCTTGGGCAGGGTGATCTGTCCACGTTCAGCAACGGTGGCTTCCATCGGGCGCCCTCCTGAGTATGTACGAATTATACATACCTGCACGGGCATACCCAAACCCTGCCAGTACCGCCGGCGACGGCGCAGCCCTTGCCGCGCAAGGGCCGGCAACGGCCTCGTGACACGGCTGCAACAAACCGGTGCGTATGCTCGATGGCATGCGCGGCCCCGCCCCGGGGAAGATCGTCCATACTCGGGCAGCCGTTACTGAACGGGGTCCGCCCCCAGCCAGCAGGCGCCCCGCGCGCCGCCGCACGCCATCCGCAACACAGGAGTCAGCCATGAGCGATTCGTTCTCCACCCGCAGCCAACTCACCGTCGGCGACCAGACCTATACGTACTGCAGCCTGCCCCGGCTGGGCGAGCGCTTCGACATCTCGCACCTGCCCTACTCGATGAAGATCCTGCTGGAGAACCTGCTCCGCCACGAGGATGGGGGGCAGACGGTCGGCCCGGAGCACATCGAGGCCGTGGCCACCTGGGACCCGAAGGCCGAACCGGACACCGAGATCGCCTTCATGCCGGCACGGGTGGTGCTGCAGGACTTCACCGGCGTGCCCTGCGTGGTGGACCTGGCGGCGATGCGCGACGCGGTCACCCGGCTGGGCGGGCGCGCCGAGCAGATCAATCCGCTGATCCCCTCGGAACTGGTGATCGACCACTCGGTGCAGGTGGACGTGTTCGGCCGCGCCGACGCGCTGGACCTCAACGGCCGCATCGAGTTCGAGCGCAACCGCGAGCGCTACAGCTTCCTTCGCTGGGGCCAGAAGGCGTTCGAGAACTTCAAGGTGGTGCCGCCCAATACCGGCATCGTGCACCAGGTGAACCTGGAGAACCTGGCCCGGGTGGTGATGGAGCGCGAGGTCGACGGCACCCGCTGGGCCTTCCCGGACACCGTGTTCGGCACCGATTCGCACACCACCATGATCAACGGCATCGGCGTGCTCGGCTGGGGCGTGGGCGGCATCGAGGCCGAGGCGGCCATGCTCGGCCAGCCGTCCTCGATGCTGATCCCGCAGGTGGTCGGCTTCAAGCTCAGCGGCCGCCTGCCCGAGGGCGCCACCGCCACCGACCTGGTGCTGACCGTCACCCAGATGCTGCGCAGGCTGGGCGTGGTCGGCAAGTTCGTCGAGTTCTACGGCGATGGCCTGCAGCACCTGCCGCTGGCCGACCGCGCCACCATCGCCAACATGGCCCCGGAATACGGCGCCACCTGCGGCATCTTCCCGATCGATGCCGAATCGCTGAACTACTTGCGCCTGTCCGGGCGCAGCGAGGCGCAGATCGCGCTGGTGGAAGCCTATGCCCGGGCCCAGGGCCTGTGGCACGCGCCCGGGTCGCCGCACGCGCACTACAGCGCCACGCTGGAACTGGACATGTCCACGGTGCAGCCGTCGCTGGCCGGGCCCAAGCGCCCGCAGGACCGCGTGCTGCTGCAGGACGTGCGCGGCAACTTCGCCGACGCGCTGGGTGGGCTGACCGCCAACCGCGACCGGCGCAACGGCGAGGTCGCCGACTTCATCAACGAGGGCGGCGGCGCCGCGGTGGGCAACGAGCAGCTGGCCAAGGGCCATGCCGACGTCGAGATCGACGGCCGCAAGGTGCGGCTGAAGGACGGCGCGGTGGTGATCGCGGCCATTACTTCGTGCACCAACACCTCCAACCCGGCGGTGATGATCGGTGCCGGCCTGCTGGCGCGCAACGCCGCCGCGCGCGGCCTGACCCGCCAGCCCTGGGTCAAGACCTCGCTCGGGCCGGGCTCGCGGGTGGTCACCGACTACCTGGAAAAGGCCGGCGTGCTGAAGGAACTGGAGAAGCTGGGCTTCTACGTGGTCGGCTACGGCTGCACCACCTGCATCGGCAACTCCGGCCCGCTGCCCACCGAGGTCAGCGCCGGCATCGCCGCCGGCGACCTGGTGGTGGCCTCGGTGCTGTCGGGCAACCGCAACTTCGAAGGCCGCGTGCACCCGGAGGTCAAGGCCAACTACCTGGCCTCGCCGCCGCTGGTGGTGGCCTACGCCATCGCCGGCACGGTCAACATCGACCTGACCCGCGAACCGCTGGGCAAGGACCGCGACGGCAACGACGTCTACCTGCGCGACATCTGGCCGAGCAACAAGGAGATCGGCGATGTCATCGCCGCCACCGTCGGCCCGGAGATGTTCAAGCAGAACTATGCCGACGTGTTCAAGGGCGACAGCCGCTGGGCGCAGATCGAGTCGCCGGAAGGCCAGGCCTACCGCTGGAACGCCGAGTCGACCTACATCAAGAACCCGCCGTATTTCGACGGCATGACCATGGCCGTGGGCCGCATCGCCGACATCCACGGCGCGCGCGTGCTCGGCCTGTTCGGGGACTCGATCACCACCGACCACATTTCTCCGGCCGGCAACATCAAGAAGGATTCGCCCGCGGGCCGCTTCCTGCAGTCGCGCGGCGTGCAGCCGGCCGACTTCAACAGCTATGGCAGCCGTCGCGGCAACGATGACGTGATGGTGCGCGGCACCTTCGCCAACATCCGCATCAAGAACCTGATGTTCGGTGGTGAGGAAGGCGGCAACACCCTGTACTTCGGCGCACAGCCGCCGGAAAAGATGTCCATCTACGACGCGGCGATGAAGTACAAGGCCGCCGGCACGCCGCTGGTGGTGGTGGCCGGCAAGGAGTACGGCACCGGCTCCTCGCGCGACTGGGCGGCAAAGGGCACCAACCTGCTCGGGGTCAAGGCGGTGATCGCCGAGAGCTTCGAGCGCATCCACCGCTCCAACCTGGTCGGCATGGGCGTGCTGCCGCTGCAGTTCCTGCCGGGCGAGAACGCGCAGACGCTGGGGCTGGACGGCTCGGAGGTGTTCGACATCAGCGGACTGGAAGACGGCCACTCCAGGCGCGCCACCGTCACCGCGACCCATGCCGACGGCCGCACGGCCACCTTCCAGGCGCATGTGCTGCTGCTGACCCCGAAGGAAGTCGAGTACTTCCGCAATGGCGGCCTGCTGCAGTACGTACTCCGCCAGCTGGCAGCGAAGAAGGCGGCGTGATCGCCTGCTGAAACACGCAGACCCGCCCCGCGCAGCGCGCGGGGCGTTCGCCTGGACCGCGCGGCCATGCCGCGCGGACGGTCCGCCCTGACCCACAATGGCGGCCTGCTGCAGTACGTACTCCGCCAGCTGGCAGCGAAGAAAGCGGCGCGACCGCCTGCTGAAACGCGCAGGCCCGGGCCCGGGTTTGTGCCGGGCGCCCCCCCTGGGCCATCATCGCCTTCTGTCATCGCCACGAAGGGAGTTCGATGGGTATCGATGCATCGCGTCGCCGCGTGCTGGGATGGGGGAGCGGCCTGCTGGCGGGGTTGGCCTTGCCGTCGGCCGCCGCAACGGCCACCGCAACGGCCGCCACAGCGTCACCCCTCGCCGCCGGTCCGGACAGCACGGCGCTTTACGCCAGCGCGCTGGTCCTGGATGCCAATGCGCTGGCGTCGGTCGGCGCGCTGTTGCACGACGACGCGCAGGCCCTGCACCTGCGCCAGATCCGCGAGTCGGGCATCAGCGTGATCAAGACCACCCTCGGCGGCGCGGCCGGTTCATTCGAGGAAACCGTCGCCGACATCGCCCGCGCGCAGCAACTGGTCGAGTCGCAGCCGGCGATGTTCCTGAAGGTCACCCACCACGGCGACCTGGCGCGTGCCAAGCGCGAAGGCAAGGTGGCGCTGATCTTCTCGTTCGAGGCCGCCACGATGCTCGAGGACAAGGTCGAGCGCATCGACCTGTTCCGCGGACTCGGCGTGCGCGTCATGCAGCTGTCCTACAACCATGCCTCGCCATTCGGCGGCGGTTGCCTGGACCCTGCACCCAGCGGCCTGAGCCCGCTCGGGCGCGAGGCCATCGCCCGCATGAACGCCTGCGGCGTGGCGCTGGACCTGAGCCACTCCAGCGCCCTGACCACCCGCGAAGGCATCGACGCCAGCCGCGCGCCACCGCTGATCACCCATGCCGGCTGCAGCGCGGTGTTCGACCATCCGCGCAACAAGCGCGACACCGAGTTGCGGGCGATGGCCGACAAGGGCGGCGTGGTTGGCATCTACATGCTGCCGTTCCTCACCGAGGACAGCCGCCAGCCGCTGCTGGCCGACTACATCGCGCATCTGGAGCATGCGCTGCGCGTATGCGGCGAAGACCACGTCGGGATCGGCACCGACGCGCTGTTCTTCCCCGTCGATGAAGAGGACATCCGCGAAATGGACCGGCAGATGCGCGAGCGCAGGCTGGCCGGCACCGGCGCGCCGGGCGAGAACCGCACGCCCTACCTGCCCGACGCCAATACTCCGCGCAAGCTGCTGCAGGTGGCCGATGCCCTTCTCCGCCGTGGGCATGCGCCGCGCGTGGTGGACAAGGTGCTGGGCGCGAACTTCGCCCGCGCCTTCGGCGACATCTGGAGCGACGGCTGACGCCGCCGCGGCGCGTTACTCGAACGCGCCGACGCTGTCGTGGCTGAGGTTGTCGAAGCGGGTGTACTCGCCGAAGAACTTCAGCTTGCACGAGCCGGTGGGGCCACCGCGGTGCTTGCCGATGATGATCTCGGCCAGGCCCTTGTCCGGCGAGTTTTCCTTGTTGTAGTACTCGTCGCGGTAGATGAACACGATCATGTCCGCGTCCTGCTCGATGGCGCCGGATTCGCGCAGGTCGGCCATCACCGGGCGCTTGTCGGTACGCGTTTCCAGCGAGCGGTTGAGCTGGGACAGGGCGATCACCGGCACGTTCAGCTCCTTGGCCAGGCCCTTGAGCGAGCGGCTGATCTCGGAAATCTCGGTGGCGCGGTTCTCGCTGTTGCCCGGCACGCTCATCAGCTGCAGGTAGTCGATCACCACCAGCCCCAGGTCGTGCTCGCGCTTGAGCCGGCGGCACTTGGAGCGCAGCACTTCCGGCGACACGCCCGGGGTGTCGTCGATGAAGATCTTGGTCTCCTTGAGCATGCGGATGGCGCTGGTGACGCGGCTCCAGTCCTCGTCCTCGAGCTGGCCGGTGCGCAGGCGCGTGGCATTGATGCGGCCGTTGGAGGAAATCAGGCGCATGGCCAGCTGCGAGGCCGACATTTCCATGGAGAACACCGCCACGCCCTTCTTCGACTTGATCGCCGCGTACTCGGCGATGTTCAGCGCGAAGGTGGTCTTGCCCATCGCCGGGCGCGCGGCCAGGATGATCAGGTCGGTCGGCTGCAGGCCGGCGGTCATCGCATCGAATTCGTTGTAACCGGTCGGCAGGCCGGTGATGTTGCCGCCGTTCTCGAAACGGTTGCGCAGTTCCTCGAACGCATCCTTCAGGGCGCCGGGCATGGCGACGAAGTCGGTGCGGCCGCGCGCGCCCTGCTCGGCAATGGCGAACACCGATTTTTCCGCCGACGCCAGCAGTTCGGTGCTGTCGCGGCCCTCGGGCTGGAAGCCGTCGTTGACGATGTCGGTCCCCACCTGGATCAGCTGCCGCAGCACCGCCTTGTCGCGCACGATCTCGGCATAGGCACCGATGTTGGCCGCCGACGGCGTGGTACTGGCCAGTTCGATCAGATAGGCGCCGTCGCCGACCTGCTCCAGCTTGCCCTGCGATTCGAACCACTCGCCCAGCGTCACCGCGTCGAACGGGCGGTCGCGCTCGGACAGTTCGCGGATGGCGCGGTAGATCAGCTGGTGGTCACGGCGGTAGAAGTCCTTTTCGGTCAATGCCTCGTTGACCCGGTCGAACGCCTCCGGTGCCAGCATCAGGCCACCGAGCACCGCCTGTTCGGCCTCGACCGAATGCGGGGGCACGCGCAGGGTGTCGATGCGCTGTTCGCCGCGCTCTGCGCGGTCGTTGCGGTCGGAACGGAAGCCAGGACGGGCAGACATGAAAACCTTTGTGCAGCGGGAAACGACCCGGCCATGGTAGGCCGATGCAGGCCGGCAATGTGGGGATAAGTCCGTGGACAAGCTGTCGGCAGCCCGTGGATGTGACCGCCGGGCCCGCTTCTCAAGGGCCGCCGCGCCACCGGCACGGGAGCCCCGGCCGCTTGCCGCTACCGGGGCCCGCATTATCGCCTGTTCGCGTCCCGTCGGGGCGTTCAGCTTGGGGCGTTCAGCCTGGCGCGTGCGTCCCGACCCAGTCCAGGAAGCGGTCGACATAGGCCTGCAGGAAGCGGCGGGTACCGTCGTTGGTCACGCTGCCGTCGGCCTCGATCAGCCCTTCCTTGTACTGCAGGAAGGCTTCAGGCTGGGCCATCACCGACAGGTTCACGAACACCAGCACGTTGCGCAGGTGCTGCTGCGCCATCGCCGTGCCGGCCGCGCCGGGCGAGGTGCCGATCACCGCCGCCGGCTTGCCGTCGAAAGCGCCGTCGCCGTAGGGACGCGAGGCGGTGTCGATGGCGTTCTTGAGCACGCCGGGAATGGAGCGGTTGTACTCGGCGGTGACGAACAGCACCGCGTCGGCCTGGCGGATCGCATTCTTCAGGCGCGTGCCCTGCTCCGGGAAGTCGCCGTCGTGGTCCTGGTTGTAGAGCGGGATGTCGTCGATGCGCAGGTAGTCGAACCGCGCGCGCTCGCCGGCCAGCTTTTCCAGGGCCAGCGCCAGGCGACGGTTGTGGGACTCCTTGCGCAGGCTGCCGACAAGTACGGCGATGCGATGCGGTTGCATGACGACCTCACTCCGGAAAGGGAGGGCCAGCCTAGCCGGCCGCGCCTTCGCGGCCGGTGAAGGCCGGCGGGCCATCAGCCGGTGCCGGCCTGCGCCCGCTGCGCCTGCCACTGGGCCTGCCAGGCCTGGAACATCAGCACGTTCCACAGGTGGGTATGCCACTTGCGCTCGCCCTGGCCGAAGCGCTGCCACAGCGCCGAAACCGCGGCCTCTTCGAGCACCCCGTCCTGGCGCAGCCGCCGCGGATCGAGCAGGTCGCCGGCCCAGTCGCGCAGGTCGCCGCGCAGCCACTGCGTCACCGGCGCGCCGAAGCCGCGCTTGCCGCGGAACACCATCGCGTCGGGCAGGTAGCGCCGCAGCACCTGCTTGGGCAGGTATTTGGTGATGCCGTCGCGCAGCTTCATGTCCAGCGGCAGCGACCAGGCGAACTCGGCCACCTGCCAGTCCAGCAGCGGCGCGCGCGCCTCCAGGCTGGCCGCCATGCTGGTGCGGTCGACCTTGCACAGCAGGTCGTCTGCCAGGTAGGTGGTGAAGTCGGCCAGCATCATCGCATCGGCCGCCCCGCCCCGCCCCTGCAGCGGATCGGGCAGGCTGTAGAACGTGGCCGGCTCGTGCGCCCCGCGCACCACCGCGGCGGGGTCGCGCCACCGCGAGATGCGGTTGCGGTAGACATCGCCGATGCCGGTGGCGCCGGCCTCGGCCAGCAGCGCGGCCAGGCCGCCGGCACGCGATGCCTCGCCCTGCGCGCGGGCATGGCGCCCCAGCCAGCGCCGCAATGGCGCCGGCACGCGCTGCAGTGCGCGCCAGTTGCGCAGCGCGCGCTGGTAGCGGGTGTAGCCGAAGAACAGCTCGTCGCCGCCATCGCCGGACAGCGCCACGGTGACCCCGCGCCGCGCCAGCCGCGCGACCAGCGCGGTCGGCACCTGCGAGGCATCGGCGAACGGTTCGTCGAACATTGCCGGCAGCTCCGGGACCACCGCCAGCGCATCGGCGCCGCTGACGTACAGCTCGGTGTGGTCGCAGCCCAGGTGGGCGGCCACCTCCCTGGCCAACGGCGCCTCGTCGTGGTCGGAATCCTCGAAGCCGATGCTGAAACTGTGCACCGGGGCCGCGCTCTGCGCCTGCATCAGCGACGCGACGAGGGCCGAATCGGTGCCGCCGGACAGGAACACCCCCACCGGCACGTCGGCCACCATGCGCAGCGCCACGGCCTGGCGCAGCTGCCCGTCCAGCGCCTCGGCCGCCTCGGCCTCGCTGCCGGCGAACGGTGCGGCCAGGCAGGCGGCCATGCGCTCGCGCGCGTCCCAGTAGGCCACCTGCGCCTGCGCCGGCCGGTGCGCGGCGGCACCGGCCGCCACCGCCGCCGCGTCCAGGTGCAGCACCCGGCCCGGCATCAGCTTGAACGCACGCTCGTGGATGCAGTGCGGTGCCGGGATGTAGTCCAGCCGCAGCAGCAGGGTCAGCGCGTCGCGGTCGATGCCGTTGTCGAAGGCCGGGTGCCGCCACAGCGCCTTCAGCTCGGAACCGAACACCAGCGCGTCGCCGGCCCAGCCGTAGTACAGCGGCTTCTTGCCGACCCGGTCGCGGGCCAGCGACAGGCGCTGCTCGCGGCGGTCCCACAGGGCGATGGCGAACATGCCATTGCAACGCCGCAGCGTCGCCTCCAGCCCCCACTGCACGACCGCGGCCAGCAGCACCTCGGTATCGGAGTGGCCGCCGAAGCGGTGGCCGAGCGGCTCCAGCTCGGCGCGCAGCGCGGCGAAGTTGTAGATCTCGCCGTTGTAGGCCAGCCAGTAACGGCCGTCGCTGGACCGCATCGGCTGGTGGCCCAGCGGCGACAGGTCGAGGATGCTCAGCCGCCGGTGCGCCAGCGCCACCCCGGCGGCGGCATCGACCCAGACGCCGCGGTCATCGGGACCGCGATGGGCCAGCGCATCGCCCATCGCGCCGGCCAGGGCCGTCAACTCCGCTTCCTGCAACCGCGCCTGCGATTGCAGGATTCCTGCCAGTCCGCACATACAGATCGTTATCCACGCGCCAGCTCGGCTGCGGCGCTCACCACGTCATTGTCGCCCGGAAGCACCAGCAATGCCGCGCCGGCCAGCGGCGTGTAGGTGTCGGCGCCGGTGACCCGGCGCAGCGGCACGGCACCGAAGCCGGCCTCGGCCAGCGCGGTGATCACGCCCTCGCCGACGCCCGCGCTGTGCCGGCCCTCGTCCAGCACGATGATCCGCCTGGCGCCGCGGGCCTGCTCGGCGACATAGGCGGCGTTGAGCGGCACCAGCCAGCGCAGGTCCACCACCCGCACCTTCCAGCCCTGTGCCGCCTCGATGGCCCTGGCCGCGCGCAGGGCCATCGGCACGCCGTTGCCGTAGGTGAACACCACCAGGTCGTCGTTGCCCTCGCCGTAGACGCGGCCCTGGCCAAGCTCCAGCGCCTGCTCCGGCGCCGGGTACGGGAACAGCCACTGGCCGTCGCCCGGCTCGTACAGGTCCTTGGTCATGTACAGCGCGATCGGCTCGAGGAACACGCATACGCGCCCGTCGACCCTGGACAGCGCCGCCAGCGTGCGCAGCATCATCGCCGCGTCGTCGCCGCGCGACGGGCAACCGACCACCAGCCCCGGGATGTCGCGGATGGCGGTGATCGAGTTGTCGTTGTGGAAATGGCCGCCGAAGCCCTTCTGGTAACCCAGCCCGGCGATGCGGATCAGCATCGGGTTGCGGTACTGGTCGTTGGAGAAGAACTGCAGCGAGCAGGCTTCGCCGCGCACCTGGTCGATGGCGTTGTGCAGGTAGGCCAGGTACTGGATCTCAGGCACCGGCAGCATGCCCATGTTGGCGAACCCCTGGGCCATGCCCAGGATCATGGTTTCGTCGAGCAGGGTATTGAACACGCGGCGCGGGCCGAACGCCTTGTGCAGGCCCTTGGTCACCGTGTACACGCCGCCCTTCTGCGCCACGTCCTCGCCGAACAGCAGGGTGTCCGGGTACTTGCAGAACAGGTCGTGCAGGCCCTGGTTGATCTGGATGGCAAGGTGACGCGGCGGCAGGTTCTCCGGCAACGACGCCTCGCTGCCGAACACCTGCAGGCGGCGCGGCGCGTAGTCGGCGCGGGTCGCCTCGGCGCGCACCCGTTCCGGGGTATACGGCGCCAGCGGCACCATCACGTCCTTGAGCGAGGTCAGCCGCGGACGCGTGTCCGCATCCTCGGCGGCGGCGAAGCAGCGCGCGCGGGTGCGCTCGTACAGCGCCAGCACCTCGTCGGCGCTCATCGCCCCGGACTCGACCGCGATCTGCGCCGAGCGCAGCAGCGGGTCGCCCGCCTCCACCGCGCACAGTTCCTCCAGCGCGCGCCATTCGATCTCGAAGTCGGTACCGGCGTGGCCCATGATGCGGGTGGTGCGCAGGTGCAGGAAGGTCGGCCGCCGCGTGCGCCGGCAATGCTCGACCGCGCGCTGCACGTCGGCGTAGCCGGCGGCCAGGTCCAGGCCGTCGGCGAAGAAATAATCCAGGTCCGGGCGGTTGCGGAAGCTCTCGGCGATCCAGCCGCTGGGCGTCTTCACCGAGATGCCGATGCCATTGTCCTCGCACACGTACAGCACCGGCGCCGGCAGCTTCTGGTAGGCCGTCCACGAGGCCGCGTTGAACGCGGTCTGCGCGGTGGCATGGTTGGCCGAGGCGTCGCCGAAAGAGCAGATGGCGATGCTGTCCGCGGGTACCGGCAGTTCCAGGCCGAGGCGCTTGCCGGCCTCGATCGCCATGGCCGTGCCCAGCGCCTTGGGCAGGTGCGAAGCGATGGTCGAGGTCTGCGGCAACACCCACAACGGCTTGCTGCCCCACACCTTGTGGCGGCCACCGCTGGCCGGGTCCTCGGCGCTGGCGGCGAAGCTCAGCGCCGAGTCCATGATCGGGTCCATGCCCGGCAACTTGCGGAAGCGCTCGGCCATGAACCCGCCGGAGCGGTAGTGCAGGAACGCCGGATCGGTATGCCGGGCGGCGCGCGCCACCATGGCATTGCCTTCATGCCCGGACGAGCCGATGGTGTAGAAGACCTTGTTCTGCACGCGCAGCACGCGCGCCATCAGGTCGAGATGGCGGCTCACCAGCTGCGATTCGAACAGTTCGCGGAATCCACGCACGTCCAGCGCGCTGCCCGGGAGCACCGGGGCTCCCTCCTGCGGCGCGCCGGCCGGCCCCTGCCCCAGCCCCTTCACGAATTCGATGAAATTGGTATCGCAGATCTCGGCACGGTTCAGGCCCTTCATGCGGGCCGGGATGGGGTTGGGTACACGGGCGAACATCAGGCAGGACTCCACGGTGCAGACAGGTTGGGAAAGGAAGGATCAGGGTGACGCGGCGAAGTTGCGCAGCACCTCCGGGGATGGATCGGGCATGGCCACGAAGCCGGGCCGGGCGCGCAGCGCCTGCAGCCAGCGGCCGATGGCCGGATAGGAAGACAGTTCGATGCCGCCGTCGGCGGCGACCGCGGTATAGGCGAACAGGGCGATGTCGGCGATGCCGTACTCCGGCCCGGTGAACCAGGCATGGTCGGCCAGGTGCCGCTCCATCACCGCCAGCGCCGCATGGCCACGCTCGCGCAGCCGTGGCAGCTCCTGCCGCCGCGGCGAATCCGGCGGCGTCCAGCCCCGGATGAAACGCGCCACCGCGATATACGGCTCATGGCTGTACTGCTCGAAGAACATCCACGACAGCGCCTGCGCACGCTGCCAGCCATCGGCCGGCAGGAACGGCGTGCCCTCGGCCAGCCAGAACAGGATCGCGTTGGATTCGGTGAGCACGCGCCCGTCGCCGCGCTCGACCAGCGGCACCTTGCCGTTCGGATTGAGCGCCAGGAAGGCCGCGGTGCGGGTCTGGCCGGCGGCACTGTCCACCTCCACCCAGCGGTAGCGCGTGCCCAGCTGCGCCAGCAGCAAACGGACCTTGTGGCAGTTGCCCGAAGTGGACATGCCATACACCGTCAACGCAGCACGTGGATTGCTCAACGACACGATTCCCCACACTGCCGACTGGCAGGCGATCCTGCCATATGACCGGAATCGGGGCCCTTTGGTAAAGCTGCGACCGCAGCAAAATCCGTCGCCGGTCGTGATGCCACGGATCCGGCACCATCATGGACGCGTGCCATGCCCTCGCCCGGCACGATGGATACAACCGAAACGATGTCTCAGCGGCGCGCCTGCCACGCCTGCCGCGACTGGCCCCACACCTCGACATCGACCTCGTGCGGCGGCGGCAGGCGCGTGGCATGCAGCACCTGCGAACCCAGCTTGCGCGCGACCGCCTGCGAGTTGGAGTTGTCCGGGGCGATGGTGTGGATCACCTGCTCCCAGCCCAGCGTGTCGAAGGCCCAGTCGATGGCCGCGCGCGCGGCTTCCGCCGCGTAGCCGCGGCCCCACCGGTCCGCCACGATGCTCCAGCCCACCTCCGGCCCCGGCCAGCCATGCGGCTGCCAGGGACCGACCCGGCCCACCCAGCGCCCACTGTCCTTCTCGATCACCGAGAACATCGAATAGCCGAGCAGGTGCCAGCTGCCGGTGAGGGTGGCCAGGCTGCGCCACGCCACCGACGGCGCCTGCACGCCCCCAAGGTGCCGCATCGGCAACGGGTCGGCGCAGAACGCGGCGAACGCAGCGAAATCCTCCGCGCAGGGTGGCCGCAGCAGCAGCCGCCCGGTCTCCAGGCGCAGGTCGAAAATGCTCATCGCGGGCTCTCCATGTATCCGGCAGGCCACGCTACCACCGCGCCGCGCTCAGGCGGTCATGCGCCCGCTGACCGCCCCGTAGGCCAGGCGCACGGTCTCGAAGCCATACCTGCGTTCCAGCCGGCGGACAATGAAATGGCCCCGCGCCATGTCCTGGTAGTAGCCGGTGAACAGGGTGTTCAAGGTGGCGCCGGCCACCGCGCCGAGCACCGGCACCGCCTGCGCGGCGAACTTCTCCGACACCACCACGCCGAAGCGCGCGGCGACCTTTTCCACGATCCGTGCCAGCCATTTGCCGGCTTCCTTCGGCCCCAGCCCCAGCAGCAGGCCGTGGCTGCCGCCGAGGGTGGTGCCGGCCAGCTCGGCCGACAGGTGCCGCATCAGTTCGGTGGTGAAGCCACGTGCCAGGTAGTAGCCGGTTTCGCTGGCGTCGTCGCCGCCCGAGTTGCCGCCCAGCGCGAACACCTCCAGGCAGGCCTGGCGGGTAGCGAAGTCATCCAGGTCGAAACCTTCGCTGCGGGCGATGTCGGCCACCGCGCGCATGATGATGGTGGTCGACAGCGGCAGCTCGATCGCCAGAGCCGGCAGCCCGCCGGCACCGCCCAGCGCACCGGAAGCGGCCGCCGCCAGCTTGTGCAGGCGCGGCGACGCCGGCTTGCCCGGCCGGGTACGGTCCATGCTCCAGAAAGCGGCCTGCGCGGCCTTGTGCAGGGCGGCCTCGGCAACCCCCTGGATGCGCCTGGAAACGCCCGCGGGCAAGCGGCGCACGGCGAACTCCAGCGGCGAGCCGACCAGGTTGGCCATGCGTGCGCTGAGCGTCGGCGCTTCCAGCAGCGCCACCGCACGCCGCAGGTCGGCCATGTCCTGCGGGCTGTCGGCCAGGGTCGGCGCCAGTGAGCCCATCGCTCAGGCCGGTTCCACCGCGCCCGGCAACCCGGCCAGCGCGCCCATGTACTGGCGGTAGTGGCGCAGTTCGGCGATCGAATCGTGCACGTCGCTCAGCGCGGTGTGGCTGGAATTCTTGCCCACCCCGGCGGCGATGGCCGGTGCCCAGCGCCTGGCCAGTTCCTTGACCGTGGACACGTCCAGGTTGCGGTAATGGAAATAGCGTTCCAGGCGCGGCATCTGCCGGTGCAGGAAGCGGCGGTCCTGGCAGATGGAGTTGCCGCACATCGGCGACGCGCCGGCCTTGATCCAGTCCTGCAGGAAGGCGATGGTCCGCGCCTCGGCCTGGCCCAGGCTGACCTCGCTGTCGAGCACGCGCTGCCACAGGCCGGAACGGCGGTGCTGGTTGCGGTTCCATTCGTCCATCGCCTCCAGCGTCGCCAGCGGGTGGGCGATGGCGAACTCGGGGCCTTCGGCCAGCACGTTGAGCTGGGCATCGGTGACCACGGTGGCGATCTCGATGATCGAATCGTTGTCCGTGTCCAGCCCGGTCATTTCCAGATCGATCCAGATCAACCGGTCGTTGCCTGTGCTGTTGTCCGTCATGTGGCGCCTCGTGCAGGGGGCCGGCGGCGACGCTGCCGGCCGTGGTATCGGGCGCACATGATACGCCGCGGGTTCACCACGCCGCGTGCGCGGCGGCCATGCCTCAGCCGCCGTCCGCGGGCAGCAGCGGGCGGCCGCGCTTGGCCCGGAAATAGTTGGTCAGGCGCAGGCTGGCCTCGCGCGCCAGCACGCCACCGGCCACCGCGACGCGGTGGTTGTGGCGCGGGTCGCCCAGCAGGTCGAACACGCTGCCGCAGGCACCGGTCTTCGGATCGGTGGCGGCATACACCACCCGCGCCACCCGCGCGTGCACCAGCGCCATCGCGCACATCGCGCACGGCTCCAGCGTCACGTACAGCGTGCAGCCGACCAGGCGGTGGTTGCCGAGCCGCGCGCCGGCCTCGCGCATCGCCACGATCTCGGCATGCGCGCTGGGGTCGTGGCGGGCGATGTTGAGGTTCCAGCCCTCGCCCAGCAATTGCCCATCGGCACCGACCAGTACCGCCCCCACCGGAATCTCGTCGAACTCGCGCTGCGCGCGCTCGGCCAGCGCCAGCGCGTGGCGCATCCAGCGCTCGTCGGCCTGCGCATCGGCGACGACGACGGGGTCGCTCATGCCGCCTGTTCCGGCATGGCCGTCGCACCGGCATGGCGCAGGTGCACCAGCGGATACGGCCGCCCCTGGCCATCAAGTGCCGAGCGCCCGGTCTCGATGAAGCCCAGCCGCGCGTAGAACGCCATGGCCGGCGGGTTCTGCGCATTGACGTCGGTGCCCAGGCGCGGGTGTTCGCGCAGCGCCTGCTGCACCAGGCGGCGTCCCAGCCCGCGGCCGTGATGCAGGGGATCGACGAACAACGCTTCCATGTGGCCGTCCACGACCCACATGAAGGCCAGCGGCACGTCGTCGGCGTCCACCGCCAGCAGCAGCGGCGCCTGCGGCAGCAGGGCGCTGACCTCGGCGTCGAGGGCCTGGCGGTCGGCGTCGGCCAGGAAGTGATGCGTGGCAGCGACGGCGCGGCGCCAGATGTCGATGACCCGGGCGCCGTCTTGCGGGCGCGATGGACGCAGTGTCGGCATGCTTCGGAAATCCGGAAGAGTCCCGCAACGGGTACCGGACATTGCGTGCCCGGGCCGCGGGAATGGCGGGCAGAGTGGGATTCGAACCCACGGAAGGTTTGACCCTTCGCCGGTTTTCAAGACCGGTGCCTTAAACCGCTCGGCCATCTGCCCTTGTCTGTGGCGCCGATGCCTGCGCACCGGCCAGCGGCGCGCATTCTCGCACGCTGCCATTGCTTTTGCTCAACCGGCCTCGATCGCCAGCGCGCCCATGGTCGAGGCGCGGATCTTCTCCTTGGCGCGCTCGCAGGCGCCGCCGCAGTCCAGGCGCGAGGCTTCCAGCTGCGGCGGCAGGTGCTCGGCGAGGAAATCGATGAACACCCGTACCGCCGGCAACAGCCCGCGCCGCGAGGCGAACACCGCATGGCAGATGCCCTGCGGCAGCGACCAGTCCGGCAGCACCACTTCCAGCTCGCCGCTGCGCACCGCTTCGGCGCAGACCGTTTCCGGCAGCATGGTGATGCCGAAGCCATCCTTGACCATGCTCTGCAGCAGCGGGAAATCGAAACCGGCCACGCGCGGCTGCAGGTCCACGCGGCTGACCACGCCGCCCGGGCCGTGCAGTTCCCAGCGCTGCCGCGCCTCGTCCTCGCTGATGCTCAGGGTGACGTGCTGGGCAAGGTCCTCGGGCGTCTTCGGGCGGCCGGCGCGGTCCAGGTACTTCGGGCTGGCCACCAGCAGTTCCTGCACCTGGCCGAAGCTGCGCATCACCAGGCTGCCGTCGTCGTCCAGCCGCGAGCGTACCCGCAGCGCCACGTCGTAGCCCTCGTTGATGATGTCCACCCGGCGGTTGCTGATGTTCAGCTGCAGCCGCACCTTCGGATACTGCTCGAGGAACTTCGGCAGCAGCTTGGGCAGCTGCATCTGCGCCAGCGACACCGGCACGCTGGCGCGTACCAGCCCGCGCGGCTCGGCACTGAGCCGGTCCACCACCTCGCGCGCGGCCTGCGCCTCGGCCAGCATGGTCTGGGCATGGCGGTGCACGCTCATGCCCACGTCGGTCACCGCGAAGCGGCGCGTCGAGCGCTGCAGCAGGCGCACGCCCAGGTCGGTTTCCAGCTGGCTGATGCGCCGGCTCAGGCGCGATTTGGGGATGCCCAGCGCACGCTCGGCGGCGGCGAAACCGCCATGATCCACCACCATCGCGAAGTAGTAGAGGTCGTTGAGGTCCTGCATGGATTGATCCCACAACTGGAACGAATGGTGAAATTCAACCACCTTTGTCCTGATTTTACAAATCAGGCCTCAAACGGTCCTGTATGAACGAACCCGCCGTCCCTTCCCGCTCCCCACAACGCAGAGGCCCGCATCGCTGCGGGCCTCCGGAATGGACGGAAACGACGGCCGGGCTCAGCCGATCCGCTCCACGCCGCCCATGTACGGGCGCAGCGCCTCGGGAACGGTGATCGAGCCGTCGGCGTTCTGGTAGTTCTCCATGACCGCGATCATCGCCCGGCCCACGGCCACGCCGGAGCCGTTGAGCGTGTGCACCAGCTCCGGCTTGCCGGTGGCGGGGTTGCGCCAGCGCGCCTGCATGCGCCGCGCCTGGAAGTCGCCGCAGTTGGAGCACGAGGAAATCTCGCGGTAGGTCTGCTGCGACGGCAACCAGACTTCCAGATCGTAGGTCTTCACCGCCGAGAAGCCCATGTCGCCGGTGCACAGCAGCACCTTGCGGTACGGCAGGCCCAGCTTCTCCAGCACGGTTTCGGCGCAGCGGGTCATGCGCTGGTGCTCGGCATCGCTTTCTTCCGGGCGGCAGATCGAGACCAGCTCGACCTTCTCGAACTGGTGCTGGCGGATCATGCCGCGCACGTCGCGGCCACCGCTGCCGGCCTCGGAACGGAAGCACAGCGAGTGCGCGGTCATGCGCAGCGGCAGGCGCTCGGCCTCGACGATCTCGTCGCGCACGATGTTGGTCAGCGAGATCTCCGACGTCGAGATCAGATAACGCTTCTGCTCACCCAACTGGGTGATGAACATGTCTTCCTCGAACTTGGGCAGCTGACCGGTGCCGTACAGGCTGTCGGCATTGACGATCACCGGCACGTTGGTTTCCTGGTACTCGTGCGCGCCGCTGTGCAGGTCGAGCATGAACTGGGCCAGCGCGCGGTGCAGGCGCGCGAGCGGACCGCGCAGCACGGTGAAGCGCGAACCGGACAGCTTGGCCGCGGTCTCGCCATCGAGCCACTTGTTGCGGGCGCCCAGCTCGACGTGGTCGAGCACCGCGAAGTCGAACGTGCGCGGCGTGCCCCAGCGCGACTGCTCGACGTTGTCGTTCTCGTCGGCCCCGGCCGGCACGTCATCGGCCGGGAGGTTCGGGATGCCCATCGAGATCGCCTCGATCCGCGCGCGCAGCTCGTCCAGCTGGACTTCCGATGCCTTCAGCTCATCGGCGAAGGCGGCCACCTCGGCCATGATCGCCGACACGTCCTCGCCCCTGGCCTTGGCCTGGCCGATCGCCTTGGAGCGGCTGTTGCGCAGGTTCTGCAGTTCCTGGGTACGCACCTGGATGCGCTTGCGGTCGGCTTCCAGGGACTCGATCGCGGCCACGTCGAGTTCGAAGCCGCGCGTGTCGCGCAGGCGTTGCGCCAGTTCGGCGGGCTGCTGTCGGAGAAGGGCGGGATCGAGCATGGGGCGGCACTGTAAACGGATACGGAACGCGATTATCGCCCGAACCGCGCCGCTCTGCCGCGCGCCACCATGTTCCTGTGCCAGAATCCGGGCGTTCCTTCCGGCCACGCCCCTGCCCGCGCCGCCCATGCCCGCCTCCCGCTCCGACCAGACCATCACCTTCCAGTTGCCCCGCAACGCCCTGAAGATCGCCGGCATCGCCTTCTGCGGCGGGCTGCTGCTGTTCGCGGTGGTGTGGTTGAACGCGCGCCGGCACAACGATTTCTACCGGGCCGACCCGGCACAGCCGCAGGTCCAGGCCAACGAGGCGATGCCGCTGCCCGAGCCGCTGCCGGCCGCTACCGGCGCCAGCGACATGCCCGACGCGCGCCCGGAAGCGGTCGCCGACGATGCGCCGCAGGTGCTGGAGACCGCACCCGCCGCGCCGCAGCCGCTGCCCGAAGCACCCGCGGCCGCACCGGCCAACCCGGCCGCGCCGCCGGTCGCCGCCGCGCCGAGCGACCGGCCGGTGCCGCTGCCGGGCCAGAGCCCGCCCCCGTCCTATCCGCCGGCCGCACTGCGGCGCGGCGAAAGCGGCACCGTCGTGGTACGCGTCGACGTCGATGCCGGCGGCATGCCGCTGGACGCCCGCATCATCCAGCGCAGCGGTTCGCGCGACCTCGACCGCGCGGCACTGGAAGCGGTGCGCGGCTGGCGCTTCCAGCCGGCGCAGAGCAACGGCCAGCCGATGGCCGGCAGCCTGGAAATCCCGATCGACTTCCAGCCCGCCCAGTAAGCTGAACCGTACGTACGCCGCACGCTGAACTGCGGCGGACCCGGCGGCGCTGCATTGACGTCCTGCTTACACCTGCGCCATGCGCATCGGGCCAGACTCCAGGCGTCACTGGACGCATAAGGAGCCGACGATGAGTGCCACCCATGCCCATGAACTGGACGCCGCCGCACAGAGCGGACAATCGCGCAACCATGCCGTCTCGCCCGTGTTGTGGATGGGACTGCTGCTGGCGATCCTGCTCGGCGTGTTCACCCTGATGCGGCGCCATGACGCGCCGGCACCGGCGCTGCCGGCCAGCGATCCGGTCACCCCCACCACGGTATCGCCCGCGACGGATGCGGCACCCCCGGCAACGGCACCCGCTCCCCTCCAGCGCAAGCCGGCGGTGGTGCGCGACCGCCAGGCGCGGCCGTTGGCGGACAATCCCGCCCCGGCCTACCCGCCGGCCGCGCTCCGCGCCGGGATCGAGGGCAGCGTCGTGGCCAGCCTGCAGGTCGACGCGCAGGGCAAGGTCACCGATGCCAGCATCGTGTCGCATGACGGCCAGCGCAGCCGCGACCTTGATCGCGCCGTGTTGGACACCCTGCGTGGCTGGCGCTTCGAGCCGGCACTGCGCGACGGCCGCGCGGTGGCGACCGTGGTCCGGGTGCCGGTGGATTTCCGCACCGGCCGCTGACCGCAGGCCGCTGCAACGACGACGGGCCGGCCGCATGCCACGGCCGGCCCGTCATGCAATCTTCCGTGCTCAGCCGGCCGTCAACGCGAAGCCGGCCCCGCGCGCCAGCCGGTCGTAGCCCGGGAACGAGGTGGCGACGTTGGCGACATCGTTGATCCGCACCTGCCCGCTGCTCAGCTGGCCGGCGATGGAGAAGGCCATGGCGATGCGATGGTCGCCATGGCTCTCGATGGTGCCGCCGCCCAGCGCGCCGGGGTGGATGGTGGCGCCGTCGTCGGTCTCGTCGATGCGCAGGCCCAGCGTGCGCAGGCCGGTGGCCATCGCCGCCAGGCGGTCCGATTCCTTCACCCGCAACTCGGCCGCACCACGCACCACGGTCGGGCCGTCGGCCGCGGCCGCGGCGATGAACAGCGCGGGGAACTCGTCGATCATGTCCGGCACCAGTTCCTCGGGAATCAGGGCTCCCCTGAGCGGTGCGTGGCGCACGACCAGGTCGGCCACCGGCTCGCCCCCGTGTTCGGCGGGGTTCTCCTCCACGATGTCCGCGCCCATCAGCCGCAACGCCGCCAGCAGGCCGGTGCGGCGCGGATTCAGGCCCACCGAGCGCAGCCGCACCCGCGAACCGGGAATGACACTGGCGGCAACGATGAAGAACGCGGCCGAGGAGAAATCCGCCGGCACCGCGATATCGGTGGCGCGCAGCCGCTGGCCACCGCGCAGGCGTGCCCTGCCGGGTTCGAACTCGATCTCCACGCCGAAGGCGCGCAGCATGCGCTCGGTGTAGTCGCGGGTCGGATGCGGTTCGACCACCGAGGTCTCGCCACGGGCGTACAGGCCGGCCAGCAGCACCGCCGACTTCACCTGCGCGCTGGCCACCGGCAACGCATAGTCGATGCCGTGCAGCGGCTGGCCGCCATGGATGCGCAGCGGCGGCGTGCCGTCGTCGCGGGTGTCGATGCGGGCCCCCATCTGCGCCAGCGGGCCGGTGACGCGACGCATCGGCCGCCGCGACAGCGACGCGTCGCCGACCAGCACGCTGTCGAACGGCTGCGCGGCCAGCAACCCGGCCAGCAGGCGCATGCCGGTACCGGCATTGCCGCAGTCCAGTTCGCCGTCGGGTGCCTTGAGGCCATCGACACCGACACCGTGGACGATGCGCGTGGACGGCGACGGGGTTTCGAAACGCACGCCCATGCGGGCGAAGATCGCGGCGGTGGCGCGGGTGTCCTCGCCCTCGAGGAAGCCGTCGATGCGCGACACGCCGTCCGCCAGCGCGGCGAACATCACCGCCCGGTGCGAAACCGACTTGTCGCCGGGGATGTCGAGCACGCCCTGCAGGGGCTGGCCTTTGCTTGCGATCCAGTGGGGCTGGGAGGTCATGCGGGTCTCTCTGGTTGTTCGATTGCCATGCAGGGCGGATCAGGCCCGTGCCCGTCCCCCGCGCCATGCGCCGGCGCGATGCCGTGTGCGCGGTGGCGGAGCGGAAGAGGCTCGCCGACCGCCGCCGCACGCCGGGAAGAAAGCGGCTTCAGATCAGGGCACGGCGACCGGGTAGGAACCGAGCACCTTGATCTGTGCCGAATGGGCCTCGAGCTCGGCCAGCGCCGCCTGCATCGAGGCGTCCTCGATATGCCCGGCCAGGTCGATGAAGAACGCGTACTCCCACTTGGCCTGGTGCGAAGGGCGCGACTCGATGCGGTTCATGCTGATGCCGTGCCGCGCGAACGGGCTGAGCACGTCGAACAGGGCGCCGGGCTTGTCGTGGATGAACACCAGCACCGAGGTGCGGTCGTGGCCCGAGGAGGGAAAGAACTGGCGGCCGATCACCAGGAAGCGCGTGGTGTTGTCCGCGTCGTTCTGGATCGGCTTGGTCACCACTTTCTTCAGCCCGTACACGTGGCCGGCGCTCTCGCCGCCGATGGCCGCCGCATCGTCGGCGTTGCGCGCCCGGCGCGCGCCTTCGGCGTTGCTCGACACCGGCACCTTCTCGGCCTTGGGCAGGTTGGCGCGCAGCCATGCCGAGGTCTGCATGAACGACTGCGGGTGCGCGTAGACCCGCTCGATGTCCTCCAGCCGGCCGTTGCGCGACATCAGGAACTGCTGCACGCGCAGCTCCACTTCGCCGCAGATCTTGAGCGAGGAGGTCAGGAACATGTCCAGGGTGATCTGGATGGTGCCCTGCCCCGAATTTTCCACCGGCACCACGCCGAAGTCGGCGTTGCCCGCCTCCACTTCCTGGAACACTTCCTCGATGCTGGCCAGCGGCAGGCCCAGCGCCGAGCGCCCGAAATGCTTGAGCACGGCCTGCTGGCTGAACGTGCCTTCGGGGCCGAGGTAGCCGATCTTCAGCGGCTCCTGCTGCGCCAGGCAGGCCGACATGATCTCGCGGAACACGTGCACCAGCAGTTCGTCCGACAGCGGGCCTTCGTTGCGGTCGACCACCATGCGCAGCACCTGCGCCTCGCGCTCGGGGCGGTAGTAATCGACGGCGGCGGCGAGCTTGCCCTTGGCCTTGCCGACCTGGTGGGCGAAGCGCGCGCGTTCGGCGATCAGCGACTGGATGCTGCGGTCGATCTGGTCGATCTTGGCGCGCACGTCGGCCAGCGCCGGCGGAGCGGCCGCTGCGTCGGCGGCCCTGGCCGGCGGCTTGTCTACGGTGGACTTCTTCGGCTTTGCGGCCACGTTGCCTTCCTCGATGACGTCTGCTTTCCGCTGCCCGCAGGCAGCGGCATGTGTTTCAACCGTTGCGCTGCTGGAAGTCGTGCATGAACGACGCCAGCGCCTGCGCGCCCTGCAGCGGCATGGCGTTGTACAGCGAGGCGCGGATGCCGCCGACCGCCTTGTGGCCCTTGAGCGCCAACAGGCCGGCGGCCTTGGCGTCGGCGACGAAACGCGCGTCCAGCTCGGCGCTGGGCAGGAAGAACGGGATGTTCATGCGCGAACGTACCGCCGGCGCGACCAGGTTGCGGTAGAACCCGCCCGAACCGTCGATGGCGGCGTAGACCAGCGACGCCTTGGCGGCGTTGCGACGGGCGAACTCGGCGGTGCCGCCCTGCGCCAGCATCCACTTCACGGTCAGGCCGAGCAGATACCAGTTCCACGTCGGCGGGGTGTTGAGCATGGAATCGCGCGCGGCGTGCAGGCGGTAATCGAAGATGTCCGCGCGCGGCTGGCCGGCGCGTTCGAGCAGGTCGCGGCGGATGATGACCACGGCGATGCCGACCGGGCCGAGATTCTTCTGCGCGCCGGCGTAGATCACGCCATAGCGCGTGACATCGATCGGCTCGGACGCGATCGACGAACTGAAATCGGCCACCAGCGGCACCGCGCCCACGTCCGGCGCATCGCGGAATTCGACGCCATGGATGGTCTCGTTGGCGGTGATGTGCACGTAGGCCGCATCGGCGGACAGCCGCCACTGCGCGCGTGCCGGAATGTCGCGGAAACCACCGGCCTCGCTGTCGGCGGCGATGTTCACGTCCACGTAGGGCCGCGCCTGCCTGACCGCGGTCTTGCCCCAGTGGCCGCTGACCACGTAGTCCACGCGCTGCCCGGGCGCGGCCAGGTTCAACGGCAGCAGCGCCTGCTGGGTAGTCGCGCCGCCGCTCAGGAACAGCACGGCGTAGTCTTCGGGAATGCCGACCAGGGTACGCAGGTCGGCTTCGGCCTGCGCCGCCACCTGCATGAAGTCGGCGCTGCGGTGGCTGATCTCGACGATGGACGCGCCCACGCCGTTCCATTCCAACATTTCCGCCTGCGCCTGGCGCAGGACCGATTCCGGCAGGGTCGCTGGGCCGGCACTGAAATTGAACGCGCGCGTCATGTCACACCTGTCCGAGGGGAACCCCAAGTATGCCGCAGCGCAACAGGCTTTGGGGACGCGGAAAAGGTTGCATCTGCAGCCAATTGCCCGGGGTTCGACAGCCGCCGGCCAGGCGGCCGCGCACGGAAACGGCGCCCGGCTTCAGCGGGCGCCGAACAGCAGCAGCGCGCTGATCGCGCCGCCCAGCAGCAGCGCGCTGAGCAGCAGCCAGGGCCAGCGCCGCGCACGCGGCGGCGGGTCGTCGTCCGTACGCGCGTCCGGCGCCATGCCCGGCGCATCGGCCACTGCGGAGAACATGGCCGCGCGGGCGTCCAGCGGGACTTCCAGCACGAAGCGCTGGTTGCCCTCGAAGACCACCTGGTCGCCCCCCTGCAACCAACAGTGCCGGACCGCGATGCCGTTGACCTGGCAGCCGTCGGGCGAGCCGAGGTCGCGCAGCAGCACGCGGTCGCCATGGCGCTCGAACCGGGCATGCCGCTCGGGAAAGGCCGGGTCGTCGATCACCACGTCCACCGCGCGGTCGCGGCCGATGGTGCGGGGCCGGTCGAGCGGGTAGCAGCGGCCGTGGTGCTGGCCGCCGACGCCACGCAGCAGCACGCGCAGGTCGTCGCTCTGTTCGCCGTTCGCCGCCGGCGGCTGCACGACCGGTTCGGACTCGCCACGCAACAGCATCTCCACGCCATCGGCGTAGACCGAGTCGCCGGCGCGCAGCAGCGCCATGCGCCGCACCGGGCGGCCGTTGACGTGGATGCCGCGGCTGCCGCTGGCCACCTGCAGCCAGACCCCGCGCTCGTCGGTGCAGAACCGGGCCAGCAGCAGCGGGCCGACGCTGTCGTCGCCCAGGCGGACCTGCCCGCTGGCATCGCGGACGATGCGCTGCACCCCCGGCGCTAGGCGCTGATCCGGTTGCTGGCGATTGCTGAAATGGACTTGCAGGGTGCGCACCGGCGGCAGCCTAGCAGGTTGGCAGAGCGTGCATAAGGTAGGCGCGGGGCTTGGACTGCGCCGCGCCGGTCCGCACAATGCCGCACCCGCGTCCCACGCCCCACTGCCAGGAGCCCTGCATGTCCACCATCGATATCCACCATGCCCACCCGCTGACCGACGAGCGCGCCCGCGAGGCCATCGGCGAAGTCGCACGGAAGCTGCAGGAGCGCTTCGAAGTGAGCACGCGCTGGGAGGGCGCCCACCTGCACTTCACCCGTTCCGGGGTCGACGGGGTGATCGAACTGTTGCCCGGTGCGGTGCGGGTGAAGGCCGAACTCGGCTTCCTGCTGTCGGCCATGAAGGGCATGGTGGAAGCGGAGATCCGGCGGGTACTGTCCGAAAAGCTCGGCTGAACGGTTGCGCATGGCACCGCGGCTCCATCACGCGGTGCAGGCATCGCTGCCGCTACGGTAGCGGTGACTGCCCGAACGGAGGAACGTCCCCATGAGTACCCATGAACACGGCAATGCAGGCCGCGCCGCGGACGCGGGCGGCGCCGAGCGCGATACGCGCGCCGGCCGCACGCTCGGCGGATCGGCGCAGCAGGTCTGGCTGGCCGGGCTTGGCGCGCTGTCGCGGGCCCAGGCCGAGGGCAGCCGGTTGTTCGAGTCGCTGGTCCGCGAAGGCGAATCGATGGAGGCCCGCAGCCGCGAGGAATCGCCGCGCGGCGAAAGCCTGCGCGATTCGGTCGAGACCACCCTGGGCAACGCCCGCGACCGCGCGGCCGGCACCTGGGACCGGGTCGAGAAATCCTTCGAGGACCGGGTGCAGCGGGTGCTGCGGCGCATGGACATTCCCAGCCGTTCGGACATCGAGGCGCTCAACGCGCGCCTGGACGCGCTCAATGCGCGGCTGAACCGCACCGAAGCGCAGGCCAGCGCCAGGCCCGCCCCCGACGAATCCTGATGTTGCAAAGCAACATCAACTGAGCAAGAATCCACTCACCCGCCAGCAGTACCGCGCCGTTTGTCTCCCTCCCCTCACGGCACCGGATGGCGGGTTTTTTGTGCCTGTCGCCCGGGGAACGGCGCCCCCGCCCCCCCACCGCCGCGGCAGGCCCGGCGCCGGGGCGCACGGACCGCCTGGCCCGGACCGGGAGCGACTCAGCGCACGATCAGGTCGATCAGCCACTGCGCCTGCCGGTACGGCGGCTTCAGCAGGTCGCCGCCGCTGCGCCGCGCCTGCCACAGGATCGGCAGCTGCTTGCTCATCGCATCGAAACCGGCGCGGCCGTGATAGGCCCCCATCCCGCTGGGGCCGATGCCGCCGAACGGCAGGTCGTTGATGGCGAAATGGAACAGCGTGTCGTTGACGCAGACGCCGCCGGCCAGGGTACCGCGCAGGATCCGCTCCACCTGCGCGCGGTCGTGGCTGAACGGGTACAGCGCCAGCGGCCGGTCGTGCGCGTTGACGTAGTCGATGGCCTCGTCCAGCGAGTGCACGCTGCGGATCGGGAACACCGGGCCGAAGATCTCCTCCTGCATCACCGTGGCGTCGTCGCCGGGCTCCAGCACCAGGGTCGGCGGGAACAGCCGCTGCGCCGGGTCGGCCTGGCCCAGTTCGATCACCTCCAGGCCGCGGGCGCGGGCGTCGTCCACATACCCCTGCAGGCGCGCATACTGGCCGGTGTTGATGATGCGGCTGTAGTCCTCGTTGCCGGCCAGCGCCTGGCCGTAGCGCGCGCGCACCTGGGTGCGCAGCGCCTGCACCAGTGCGTCGCGGCGCGCCGCCCCCACCAGCACGTAGTCCGGGGCGATGCAGGTCTGCCCGCCGTTGAACCATTTGCCGGTGGCCAGCCGCGCCGCGGCCAGTTCCAGCGGATAGTCGTCGCAGACGATCGCCGGCGACTTGCCGCCCAGCTCCAGCGTCAGCGGGGTCAGGTTCGGCGCGGCCGCGGCCATCACCCTGCGCCCGACCGCGGTGGAGCCGGTGAACACCAGGTGGTCGAACGGCAGCGCGGCGAACGCGGCGGCGACCTCGGCCCCTCCCTCGGCGACGGCGACGCGCCCGTCAGGGAACACCTCGGCCAGCAGCTCGCGCAGGAAGGCACTGGTGCGCGGCGTGTGCTCGGAGGGCTTCAGATAGACGTGGTTGCCCGCGGCGATGGCCGTGGCCAGCGGGATCAGCGCCAGGTTGACCGGGTAGTTCCAGGGCGAGATGACGCCGACCACGCCGACCGGCTCGGCGCGGATCTCCGCGCGTGCCGGCAGGAAGCGCCAGCCCACGCCGACCCGGCGCGGCTTCATCCAGCGACGCAGGTGCCGGCGCAGGTGGTCGATCTCGTTGAGCACGGCCATGCCGTCGGCGATGCGCGATTCGTGCAGTGAACGGTGGCCGAAATCGGCGGCAATGGTCTGCGCCATCGCCTCGAGCCGCCGTTTCAGGGCCTGGCGCAGGCGCAGCAGGTCGGCGCTGCGCTGCGCGCGGTCCGGCTTGCGCGCCTGCCAGGCGGCGCGCAGGCGATCCAGCATCGGGCGCAGTTCGGAAATGGGCGTGGTGGTGGTGTCCATGGGCTCGAGTCTAGTGGCTGCACCGCGATGCGCGCGACGCGGCGCCGGTGGCGGGCCGGAAGCAGGGGCTGCCCGGGCCAGCGGGGTACCGGCAGCGCACCGGCGCCCCGCTGGCCGGGCGGTCAGAACCGGTACATCAGTTCCATGCCGTAGAACCGCGGCTCGCTGACGCCGGCAGCGGTGGTGCCGACCACCGTGGTGCCATAGGTGTACAGCCCGTTCACGTAGCGGTTGTCGAAGACATTGTTGGCGTAGGCAGCCACGCTCCAGTGCGTGGACGGCGAGCGCCAGCGCAGGTACAGGTCGGTGCGGTTGCGTTCCTCGCCGATGGTGAACGCGGGATAGCGCCCGCAGTTGCCCTGGCTCAGGGAACCGGCGTTGCAGCGCGCGCTGCCGCCATAGGAATGGCGTGCCGAGAACATCAGCTCGCCATGTGCGCCCAGCGGCACGGTGTAGGCGGCCCCGGCGGCGAAGGACAGGCTCGGCTCGCCAGTCGGCTGCCTCCCCAGGTCGACCCCTTCCGGGGTGACGTAGTTCTTGTAGGTGGAGTCGATCCATTCGACGGCGACATCCATGCTCAGATGCTCGCTGGCCTGCCAGCGCGCGCTGAAATCGACACCGCGCGCGGCCAGGTCGCTGGTGCTGACCACATAGCGCGGGATGTCGGACGTCGTGTCCAGCCGGATCGCCTGGCGGTTGTCGTAGACGTAGCGGAACACCGACGCCTCGTACTGGATGCGCAGGTCGCGCAGGTCGCGCTTGATGCCGGCCTCGAAGTTCCAGACGCTTTCGTTGGCGAAGCTGGCGCCCGGCGAGAACGCGTTGTAGCCGCCGGCCTTGTAGCCCTTGGCCACCGAGGCGAACAGCATGGTGTCGGCGGACGGGTGGTAGTCGATGACCAGGCGCGGGCTCCAGTCGCTCCACGCGTGGCTGGCGCGGTTGGTCACGCCCTTGTTGGCCATCGAGACCGGGTCGCTGAAGGCCAGGTCGAAACCGGCCAGGAACGCGGCATCGATCGGAATCAGGCCGTCGCCATCGGTGTCCATGGCGCACAGGCCCAGCGCCTGGCACGGCACCGGCTGCGGCAGCACGCCGTACTGCTCCAGCGCCTGCAGCGCCTGGTTGAGGGCATCGGCGCGGTGGTGGTCGTTGAACCAGGTGAACGCCTTGCGGTCGCGCGTATAGCGCAGGCCGAAGGTCAGGTTGAGCGTGTCGGTGGCGTGCCAGATCACGTCGCCGAACAGCGCGTAGGCGGTGGAATCGACGGTGTTGTCATAGGCCTCGCGCCACGGGTGGCCGAACAGCTGCACCGGGAGGCCGTAGAAGTCGGCCGCATCCTGCAGCATGCCGAACAGCGGCATCCCGTACAGGCCGGCCGCCGCGGTATTGATGCTGTCGCTGGTCAGGTCGACCACGCTGGATTGGCGCGCCTTTTCCTGGAACCAACTGGCACCGGCCACCCAGTCCAGCCGCTCGGTGTTGCCGCTGAACTTGAATTCCTGGTACCAGGTGGTGTTGTCCTCGATGTTGATGGTGTCCAGGTACAACTCGCGGCGCGGGGTGCCGTCTTCCTCGGCGCGGTTGTAGGTATCGAAGCTGCGCCAGGCGCTGGTCGACACCAGGTGGCCCCATTCGAACGCGTGGTCGAGGATCAGGGTCGCGCCATCGAACGTGCGCGTCTCGTTGTTGTCCACCACGTCGGTATAGGCGGCGTGGCCGATCGGGTCCTGGTAGTGCGCCGGATCGGCGGGCACCGGCGGCAGCCCCGGCGCCGGCGGCAGCGCGACGATGCCGATGGCCGGGCGTGAACGCTGGTCCAGGTCCTCGTGGTCCCAGCTCAGCAGCATCTGCGTGTTGTCGTCGATGTCCCAGCGCAACGCCGCGCGCGTGGCCCAGTTGCGGCCGTCATCGAGCGGCCTGCCGGTGGCCGCGTCCCTGACCCAGCCGTCGGTCTGGCTGTTCATCGCATTGAAGCGGAAGGCCGCGGTCTCGCCGGCCGGCAGGTTGAGCATGCCATCGAAGTACTGCTTGCCATGGTTGCCCACGCGCACCCGCGCGCGGCCGCCGAACTGGTCGTCGGGCCGCCGGGTCACGATGGACACCGCACCGGCAGCGGTGTTGCGCCCGAACAGGGTGCCCTGCGGGCCCTTCAGCACTTCGATGCGCTCGACGTCCAGGAACGGCAGCACGGTGCCGCCGCCGCGGCCGGCGTAGACGCCATCGACATAGACGCCGACGGTCGGGTCGGTACCGATGCCGAAGTCACCGGTACTCAGCCCGCGCAGCTTGAAGCTGGCCTGGGTGGGCTGGTCGTCGCTGATCGACAGGCCCGGGACGAAACTGTCCAGGTCGCCCAGATTCTCGGCCATGGTCTGTTCGATGACGCTCTGGCCGACCACCTGCAGGGCGATGGGGACATCCTTGAGCTCCTGCTCGCGGCTCTGCGCGGTCACCACGATCCGGTCCAGCTCGATCGCCTCCGGTGGCGCTGGCGGCGGATGCTGCACCTGCGCCTGCACGGCCAGTGCCGGCGTGGCCAGCAGCGAGCCCAGCAGCGCCCTGCGGACGCCGCGCGACAATCGGTTGTATGTCATCGCGTTCCCCTTTCCCATGTGAGTCCCCCTTGCCACCGTTGGCGCGCGGCGATACCCGGGCCGCGCCCTTCCCGTCGTACGTGCGGTTCCGGCGCTAGGCGCCGCAGTCCTGCGCGGACATCGCCGCGATCCACTGCCGTATCAGCTCCACGCCCTCTTCGTGGACCAGGCCGCGCCCCAGCTCCGGCATCATCACGCCCGGGTCCACGCTCTGCATGCGGTAGGTCAGGATCGAATCGTCCGGCGCGCCGGGCACGATGTCCCAGGCGCGGTTGCCGGTTCCCTGCCCCGCGGCGATCGGCAGCTTGCAGCGGCCCAGCCGCAGCGGATCGCGGGTGTCGGCGTCCAGCCACATGCCGGAGGTGCGTGCCGCGCCGCGCGGGCTGTGGCAATGCCCGCAGTTGATGTCCAGGTACGAACGCGCGCGCGCCTCCAGCGGCGCGGCGCGGTCGTTCCAGGCTACGTTCCGCGGCAGTTCGCCGGCAGGCAGGTCGCCCAGGTAGCCCACGTCCTGCCAGTGCCGCAGTTGGTTGGCCTTGCCGCCGGCATAGGCGAAGTCATGGTTGAGATGCCTTGGCTTGGGGCCGATCGGGAAGATCTGCCGGGAGGTGAGGTCGGTGCCGTGGCAGCCGGCGCACTGGTTCTCGTCGGGCACCATGTACTCCAGCGGCTGGCGCCTGCCGTCCGCGCCGGCCAGGGTCAGCGGCACCAGTTCGCCGGTGCGCATCAGCCGTGCCTCGGTCTGTCCGGCATTCCACACATAGGGCAGCGCGATCCAGCCCGAGGCACGACGCACCAGCAGCCGCGTCTCCACCAGCCGCACCTTGCCCAGCGTCAGCCCGCCGTCCGCGTCCGCGCCGGTGTCGTCGCTGCGCAGCACCGTGTCGCCTTCGCCACGCGGGTAATAGAAGGTCTTGCTGATGATGGTGCCGACCGGGAAATCGATCGCCCCGTCCTGCCGGTAGCGCGCGGGCGTTCCGGCCGGCATCCACACCGTGCGCAGCTTGTGCGCGTAGTCGGTGAACAGCGCACTGTCCAGGTCGTACGGCAGCACCTGCGCATTGAGCCGCAGGCGGCCGTCGGCCACGTACACCACGTTCCAGTCGGACAGGTGTTCGGGCTGGCCCTCGGCAAAGAAATGCACGGGCGCCGGGGCACGCGCGCAGGCGCCCAGGGCGAGCAGTCCGGCCAGTCCCAGCAGGATCCGATGCAGCGACATGCGCCCCACCTCAACCGCGCTTCAGGTCGACCGCCGGCAGCGACGGCAATGTGCAGTCGTAGCGCGAGGCGTCCTTGCTCGGGTTCTTGTAGCCGCCGGGACCGTCGGCATTGAGCACGCCGGAGACGCCGCGCAGGCAGATCTGCGGGCCTTCGGCACGCCGCGGATTGACGTAGCCGTCGAACAGAACGTCCGGAAAATGCCCGGTCAAGCCGTACATCGCCACCTTCAGGGCCTTGAAGTCCATGCGGTCGGGCGAATCGCCGCCGCCGGACAGGCGGTTGCCATGCACGTGGATGCGTTCCGGGTACGGATCGAACCCGTCGGAGGCCTTGTCGTCCTTGTAGCCGGTGGAGTACACGCTGGAAACGATGATGTTGGCGGTGCGGTTGCCGCCGATGTCGTTGTCGAAGATCTCGATGTTGTCGTTGGAGTTGATCACCACGCCACTGCCGGCCGGCACGCTGGCCACCGGAGTGCCCTTGGCGCCGAAATTGTCGTGGTTGTTCTCCACCACCTTGTTCCGGAACACCCGGATCGCATCGCCCTGCTGGGTCAGCGCCGGCATGTTGAACACCAGGATGCCGCCGGTGTTGCCGGTGGCCAGGTTGTCGTGGACGTCGGCGTTGATGGTGTTCTCGATCTCGATGCCGGCCACGTTGCGCTCGGCACGGTTGTTGCGGACGATGACGTCGCGCGACTGGCCCACGTAGATGCCCGAATCCGAGGCGCCGATGGCCACCGAGTCCTCGATCAGCACGTTCCTGCACAGCACCGGGTACAGGCCATAGCCGCCGTTGCTGGTCTTCGGCCCGCCGGTCCACTCCACGCGCACGCCGCGGACGGTGACGTTCTCGCACTGGCTGATCTTGAAGCCGTCGCCCTTGCTGTCCTCGATCGCCAGGTTCTCCAGGGTGAAGCCGTTGGCGTTCACCAGCAGGCCCTCGGCACCGGCCTTCTGGCCCTTGAAGCTGAGGATCGACTTGTCCATGCCCTTGCCGCGCAGGGTGACGTTGTCCACGCGCAGGCTGAGGCTGCGGTCGAACTGGAAGGTACCCTCCGGCACCTCGATCACGTCGCCGGGCCTGGCGTCGAGCAGCTTCTCCTGCAGCACCCTGGCGAAGCCGGCGTCAGCGGGCGCCGGAACCGGTGCCTCGGGCGCCTTCCGGCACCCGGAGAGGACGAGCGCAACAGCGCCGATCGTGCCGACAAGAATGCTGCATTGCATGAATTCTCTCCCGTACGTGCTCGCCAAGTCTGCGCCGCAGTCTGGTGCGCCGGGGCACATTGCGCGAAGGGCATAAGCGGCATACAAAGGGGGGCAAAACGGACAATCGGAAGGACTTCGGATGCGTTTGAACACCGCAATCGGCGACGACCTGTCCTCCGCCGACCGGCCGACCAACATCCTCTGCGGGCTGATGCAGTTCGCCGCCGAGAGGGGAACCGACTGCAACGCCTGGTTCGCCGGAACCCGCCTGCAGCCCGAGGAAATCAGCAACCCCGACACCCGCATCTCCTACCGGCAGGCGAGCACGGTGATCCGGCGTGCGCTGGCCGCGCTGGCGGTCGAGGGCCTGGGCCTGGTGCTGGGTGGCCGCCAGAACCTGGGCAACTTCGGCCTGCTCGGGCTGGCGATGAAGACCGCGCCCGATTTCGGCGAGGCGGTACGCGTCGGCCTGGCCTACCAGCGCAACAGCGGCGCGCTGATGGACATCACCCTGGCCGAACAGGGCGACGGCTGCGTGGCGGCGGTCGCCAGCGCGCCGGAGGAGGCCCGCGACCTGCAGCCATTCCTGTGCGAGGAACTGTTTTCCAGCGTGCTGCAGCTGGTGCGCGAACTGGTCGGCCCGGGGTTCTGCCCGCAGCGCCTGGAGCTTGGATACGCGGCGCCGCACCATGTGCAGCGCTACCGCGACGTGTTCGGCTGCGAGGTGCGCTTCGACCAGCCGCGGCACGCGCTGGTGATCGACCGGCGCTGGCTGGAACTGCCATTCACCAGCTACAACCCGGTGACGTCGAACCAGGTGATGACCCTGTGCCGCATGCAGATGGACGCCCGCCCGGCATGCGGCGAGACCACCGCCGCGCTGGAGAGCCACCTGCGCACCCGCCTGCGCGAGAACCCGCAGATGGCCGAGATGGCCGCGGCGCTGCACCTGAGCGAACGCACCCTGCGCCGGCAGCTGGCCGAGGAAGGCACCTCGTTCAGCGCGATCCACGACCGCGTGCGCACCAAGCGGGCGATGGAACTGCTGCGCGACCCGAGCCTGTCCATCGTCGCCATTGGCGGCCGGCTCGGCTTCAACGACGCCCGCGAGTTCCGCCGCGCGTTCAAGCGCTGGACCGGACGCGCGCCGAGCCAGGCACGACGCTCCGGCGATTGAAGGCACGCAGGGCCGCGGGTGCGGCGCACCGTGACGGATGCCGGCGGCAGGACGGACAACGCCGCGCATCACTGCGCGGCGTCGGTCCTGCCCCCATGGCCCGGCACCGGGCGCGACCTCTCAGCCGCGCAGCTGGGCCAGCGCCTCGCGCGTCATCGGGTCGGCGATCTCCACCGCCTCGCCCTGCAGCGCCGGCAACAGCTGGTTGGCCAGCTGCTTGCCCAGTTCGACGCCGAACTGGTCGAAGGCGTTGATGCCCCACACCAGCGACTGCACGTAGACCGCGTGCTCGTACATGGCGACCAGCGCGCCCAGCGCATGCGGGGTGAGCGCATCGAGCAGGATCAGCGTGCTCGGGCGCCCACCCGGGTACTGGCGGTGCGGATCGTCGCTGTCCTGGCCGTTGGCCAGGGCCTCGGTCTGCGCCAGCAGGTTGGCCAGCAGCGCCTGGTGGTTGACGGTGTACGGGTCGTCGCCGCGCACGCAGCCGATGAAATCGGCCGGCACGATGCTGGTGCCCTGGTGCAGCGCCTGGAAGAAGCTGTGCTGCACGTCGGTACCCGCCCCGCCCCACCACACCGGCACGGTGTCGGTCTCGACCGGGCTGCCGTCGAGCCTGACCCGCTTGCCCAGGCTTTCCATCACCAGCTGCTGCAGGTAGGCCGGCAGCAGCGCCAGGCGCTGGTCGTAGGTCATCACCGCGTGGGTCGCGCAGCCAAGCACGTTGCGGTTCCAGATGTCGGTCAGCGCATGCAGCACCGGCAGGTTGCGCTCCAGCGGCGCGCTGGCCGCATGCGCGTCCATTGCCGCCGCACCGGCCAGCAACTGGCCGAAGCGCTCGAAGCCGATCGCCAGTGCGATCGGGAAACCCACCGCCGACCACAGCGAATAGCGGCCGCCGACCCAGTCCCACATCGGCAGCACCCGCGCGGCATCGATGTCGAAGGCACGGGCGGCGCGCTCTGGATTGGCGCTGACCGCGTACAGGCGCTCGCTGCCGCCCAGCCAATCGCGCAGGATCGCGCCGTTGAGCAGGGTTTCCTGGGTGCCGAAGGTCTTGGAGATCAGGATGCCGGCGGTGGTCGCCGGGTCCAGCGCGGCCAGCGTGCGCTGCATCGCCGCACCGTCCACGTTGGAGACGAAATGCACGCGGAAGCGCGCGCCGCTGGCCGGGCGCAGCGCATCGGCCACCAGCCGCGGGCCCAGGTCGGAACCGCCGATGCCGACGCTGACGATATCGGTGACGCTGCTGGCCTCCAGCGCCTGCACCAGGGCGCCCATGCGCGCCTGCACGGCAGTGGCTTCGGCATGCGCGGCGACCGCTGCCGGGGCTTCGCTGGCCGTACCGCGCAACGCGCTGTGCAGTACCGCGCGGTCCTCTGTGAGGTTGATCCGCTCGCCGCCGAACAGGCGCGCGAAGCCGCCGGCGACATCGCGCTCGGCGGCCAGCTGCAGCAGCGCCTGCAGGGCGGCGCGGTCGTATTTCTGCCGCGCGAAGTTCACGTACAACGGACCGACCTTGAGCGCCAGGGCTTTCACCCGGTCCGGCTCGGCAGCCAACAGCGAAGGAATACCCGTGCCCTGCAGACGCTGGGCGTGGGCGTGCAATGCGGTCAATCCGTTGTGCGTGGTCATGCGGCCTGTGTGGGGATGGAGTGGTTGGTGTGGGTGATGCGGTTGTTGCCGTCGACGTAGACCAGCTTGGGCTGGAAGCTGTCGGCCTCGGCCTCGCTCATGCTGGCGAAGGCGGCGATGATGATGACGTCACCCACCTGCACGTGGCGCGCGGCGCCGCCGTTGAGCGAGATCACCCCGCTGCCGGCTTCGGCGCGGATGGCATAGGTGGAGAAACGCGCGCCGTTGGTCACGTCCCAGATGTGCACCTGTTCGAACTCGCGGATGCCGGTGGCTTCCAGCAGGTCGCCGTCGATCGCGATGGAGCCTTCGTAGTTCAGCTCCGAATGGGTGACGGTGGCGCGGTGGATCTTGGTCTTGAGCAGGGAAAGTTGCATGGCGATGCCGGAAAACTGCGAAAGAAAGCACGCAGTCTAGCACCGGCGGGGGCCCGCGCCCGCACTGCAACATGAGCGGCCGCGCCCGGCCGCACGGGCATGAAAATGGCGCCACGAGGGCGCCATTGCAGGACATCGGGCCGCCTCGGCCAGGACAATGGGAGTCCCGGCCGGGGCCGGGTCAGAACTCGATGTTGTCGATCAGGCGGGTGTTACCCAGCCGGGCGGCGACCAGCGCCACCCGCGCGCCGCTGGCGCCCTCGCCCGGCTCGCCCAGGTCCGGCTGGCGCACCACCGCGTAGTCGACCTGGAAGCCGGCCGCCTGCAGCCGCGCCGCGCCCTCGGCCTCGACCTGCGCCCGCGGGGTGCCGGCCAGGCTGGCGTCGCGCATGCCCAGCAGCACGCGCCGGATCACCGCGGCCTGCGGGCGGGTGTCGGCGGTGAGGTACTGGTTGCGCGAGCTCATCGCCAGGCCATCGTCCTCGCGCACGATGTCGCCACCGACGATCTCGATCGGGAACGCCAGGTCGGCCACCATCTGCCGGATCACCGCCAGCTGCTGGTAGTCCTTGCGGCCGAATGCGGCCATGTCCGGCTGCACCTGGTTGAACAGGCGCGAGACAACGGTGCATACGCCGTCGAAATGGCCCGGGCGGTGGGCGCCCTCGAGCAGCGCACTGACCCCCGGCACGTGCACCTTGGCCGCCAGTTCCACGCCAAATGGATACATCGACTCGACCGTGGGCAGCCACAGCACGTCGCAGCCGGCCTGCTCAAGCCCGCTGGTGTCCGCCTCGGGAGTGCGCGGGTAACGGGTGAAATCCTCGTTCGGGCCGAACTGGGTCGGGTTGACGAACACGCTGGACACCACGCGGTCGGCATGCCGGCGCGCCAGCGTGACCAGCGAATAGTGGCCGGCGTGCAGGTTGCCCATGGTCGGCACGAAGCCCACCCGCAGCCCTTCGCGCTTCCAGCCGCCAACGATGGCGCGCAGCCGGGAAAGTTCGGTGACGGTTTCGATCATGATGCGTACGCATGCTCCGCGTCGGGGAAGGTACCGGCGCGGACCGCGTCGGCGTAGGCGCGGACCGCACCGGCCACCGAACCGCCTTCGGCAAGGAAATCCTTGACGAACTTGGGCCGGCGGTGGCCGCTGTCCAGGCCGAGGAAATCGTGCATCACCAGCACCTGGCCGTCGCAGCCGGGGCCGGCACCGATGCCGATGGTGGGGGTCGCCACGTCGGCGGTGACCTGCGCGGCCAGCGGCGACGGCACGCATTCGAGCACCAGCAGCGCGGCGCCTGCGGCAGCCACGGCGCGGGCGTCGGCACGCAGCCGCTCGGCGGCTTCGCCGCGGCCCTGCACCTTGAAGCCGCCCAGGGTCAGCACCGACTGCGGGGTCAGGCCCAGGTGCGAACACACCGGGATCTCGCGCTCGACCAGGTAACGGATCACGTCCAGCTTGAAGCCGGCGCCCTCGATCTTGACCATCTCCGCGCCGGCGCGCAGCAACTGCAGCGAGGCCTCGAACGCGCGCTCGGGGGTGGCGTCGGCGCCGAACGGCAGGTCGGCCACCAGCAGCGCGCGCTGCAGCACCCGCGCGACCGCGGTGGTGTGGTAGGCGATGTCGGCGACGGTGACCGGCAGGGTCGAGTCGTGCCCCTGCACCACCATGCCCAGCGAATCGCCGATCAGGATCAGGTCGACCCCGTTGGCGTCGAAGGCACGGGCGAAACCGGCGTCGTAGGCGGTCAACATCACCAGCTTCTGGCCGTTGCGCTTGGCCTCGGCCAGCGCCGGGACGGTCCAGGGCTTGCTGTCTGCGTGGGTGCTCATGTGGGGATAACGATCGGTGATGAGCCGCGCATTATCCCCCTATCGGCGCGATACCGCAGGTTTCGGTGGCGGCCAGCGCGCCACGCACCGTTCCATGGCCGGGAATCACCGCCTCCGGCGCCACCTCGGCCAGCGGCAGCAGGGCGAATGCGCGCACGTGCAGGTGGGGGTGCGGCACCTTGAGCTGTGGCAGGTCGATCACCTGCTCCCCGTACAGCAGCAGGTCCAGGTCGAGCGTGCGCGGCCCCCAGCGCTCGCCGGCCATGCGCACGCGGCCGAACGCCTGCTCGGTGGCCAGCAGGCGCTCCAGCAGGACCGGCGCCGCCAGCGTGGTCTCCAGCGCCACCGCGGCATTGATGAAGTCCGGCTGGTCCGGGTTGCCCCAGGCCGGGGTGCGGTACAGCCGCGAGGCGGCGAGCAGCCGGCACTGCGGCAGCGCCGCCAGCGCCTGCACCGCCGCACGCACCGTCGCCGGCGCGTCGCCGAGGTTGGCGCCCAGCCCGACGCACGCCATGACCATGTGGCTTACTCGCCCGCGGCGGCGCTGCTGCTGCGGCGGCGACGGCGGCGACGGCGCGGCGCCGCGCCCTCTTCGGTAACGCCCTCGGCATGCAGCGAGTCCAGCGCCGACTCCAGTTCGCGCCCGGACTGCTGCTGCGCCTCGCGCCAGAAGGCGATGTCGGCGGCATGTTCGCTGGAGGCGGCCTGGCGCAGCACCAGGAAATCGAACGCCGCGCGGAAGCGCGGATGGGTCAGGGTGCGGAACACGCGCTTGCGCTGGCGCGTGGCGAAGCGCGACTGCAGCAGCCAGATCTCCTGCATCGGCAGCGAGAACCGGCGCGGCAGCGCGATGGTGTTCAGCTGGTGCAGGGTGACCCGGTCGGCGGCGCGACGCTGTGCCTCTTCCGGTGCCAGACCCTGCCGCTGCAGCGCGATCAGGGTGCGGCAGAACGCCGGCCACAGCAGCAGCGCGAACAGGAAAGCCGGCGACACCGGCTCGTCGTTGGCCACCCGCTCGTCGGTGCTGCGCAGCCCCTCGACCACGAAGCGGCGCAATGCGCCACTGCGGTTGCTCTTCAGCGCGGCCGCGCTTTCCGGGAACAGGGCCGGCAGCAGGCCATGGCGCTCCAGCCCCTCGAAGCTGGCCACGCCATGCCCGGACAGGAACAGCTTGAGCACCTCCTCGAACAGGCGTGCCGGGGCGGCCTCTTCCAGCAGCCCGGCCAGGCGCGGGATCGGCGCGGCGGTGGCCGGCTCGATCCCGAAATCGAGCTTGGCCGCCAGGCGTACCGCGCGCAGCATGCGCACCGGGTCCTCGCGGTAGCGCTGCTCGGGGTCGCCGATCAGCTTCATGCGCCGCGCCAGCACGTCCTCGAACCCGCCGACGTAGTCGCGCACCGAGAAATCCTCGATGGCGTAATACAGGGCGTTGCAGGTGAAGTCGCGGCGCAGCGCATCGTCCTCGATGCTGCCATAGACGTTGTCGCGCACCAGCATGCCGTTCTCGACCTCGCGGTCGCCGCTGCCGTCGTCGCTGTTGGCGCGGAAGGTGGCGACCTCGATGATCTCGCGGCCGAACACCACGTGCGCCAGGCGGAAGCGGCGGCCGATCAGCCGGCAGTTGCGGAACAGCTGCTTGATCTGCTCCGGCGTGGCGTCGGTGGCCACGTCGAAATCCTTGGGCCGCCCCCCCACCAGCAGGTCGCGGACGGCGCCGCCGACCAGGTAGGCGCCGAACCCGGCCTCGCGCAGGCGGTAGAGCACACGCAGCGCGTTGGGACTGACGTCCTTGCGCGAAATGGTGTGCTGGTCGCGCGGGATGACGCGCAGGGTGAACGGCGTTGTAACTGTGGAATTGATGTTGGCGATTCCGGTTGGGGTTGCAGGGTTGCCTGACGGCAAACAGGTGCATATACTAGCGCGCTCGCCGGACGCGACCAAACGCTCCCTTCGTCTAGTGGTTAGGACGTGGCCCTCTCAAGGCTAAAACAGGGGTTCGAGTCCCCTAGGGAGCGCCAACTCCGTCCGCGAAATCAAAAAGCCCCGCCTGTGCGGGGTTTTTTGTTTGACGATGACTCCAGCCCGGTACTTCGCTGGACTGCGCCGTAGCTCGATACAGCAGGTTTATCAAGAACTTACGCGCGTCCATCATATGCCGGTGCTTTCTGAAACTTGACCCGGTTTTCCCTCGCGCCGCTCCTATCTGGCTCTTGGAATTCGGGTCGTTCCAAGGAGTCATCATGGCAAAGATCAAGCTCACCAAAACCGCCGTAGAGTCAGCGCAACCCCAGGCCAAGGACATCGAACTACGGGATACCGTGGTGCCGGGCTTCCTGTGCAAGATTACCCCGAAGGGCCGCCGGGTGTTCATGCTCCAGTACCGCACGAACTCCGGGCAGCCCCGCAAGCCCTCGCTGGGCCTGTTCGGGGAACTGACCGTGGAGCAGGCCCGCGTCATGGCGCAGGACTGGCTGGCCGAGGTTCGCCGAGGCGGCGACCCCGGCGGCGCCAAGGCCGAGGCGCGCAAGGCGCCCACGGTCGAAGCGCTGTGCAAGAAGTTCATGGAGGACTACTCCAAGAAGCGCAACAAGCCGAGCACGCAGCGCGGCTATCAGGCCGTCATCGACCGCTGCATTGTCCCGCTGATCGGCCGCAAGAAGGTGCAGGACGTGAAGCGGCCCGACATTGCCGGGCTGATGGAGAAGCTGGCCTACAAGCCGGCCGAGGCGAACAACGCCTTCGGCGTGCTGCGCAAGATGTTCAACCTGGCCGAAGTGTGGGGCTACCGCCCGGACGGCACGAACCCGTGCCGCCATGTCCCGATGTACCCGCCCGGCGAGGAAACCCGGCTCATCGTGGACGACGAGCTGGCGCTGATCTTCCGCCATCTGGAGAAGCTGGAGGCGGAAGGGCTGGAGAACTACGTCATCCCGCTGGCGATCCGCCTGCAATTCGAGTTCGCCGGCCGTCGCTCCGAAATCTGCACGCTCGAATGGGCTTGGGTCGATCTGGAGAACCGGCGCGTGGTCTGGCCCGACAGCAAGACCGGCGGCCTTTCCAAGCCCATGAGCGCGGAAGCCTATCGGCTGCTTTCGACGGCACCGCGCCGGGAGGGCTGCCCCTACGTCCTGCCGTCACCCAACGACCCGACCAAGCACCTGACCTTTGGCGAGCACTACGGCGGCTGGTGCCGGGTGCTCAAGGCCGCCGGCGTCCCGCACGTCGGCACGCACGGCATCCGCCACCGCTCCACGACTGACATTGCCAATTCGGGCGTGCCGACCAAGGTAGGCATGAAGCTGACGGGCCACAAGACCGTGGCGATGTTCATGCATTACGTCCACACCGAAGACAAGCCGGTGCGTGATGCGGCCGAACTGGTGGCGAGCCGCCGCCAGGCCATCACGGGCGCGCGGCAGCTCCAGGAGGCCATCGCATGAACAGGCTCAAGGCATCCGTTCCTGCGCCAGCAGCGCCTTCGGCGCTGCTGGGCGACATTCGGGCACTGATCGAGGCGGCGCGCAAGCGCGCCGCCTCGACGGTGAATAGCGAGCTGACGATGCTCTATTGGCGCATCGGCCAGCGCATCCGGTCGCAGGTCTTGGACGGGCGCAGGGGTGCCTATGGCAAGGAAGTCCTGCCGAACCTGGCGACGCAGTTGGTGAAGGAATACGGCGGCAGCTTTGCCGAGCAGAACCTGCGCCGGATGGTGCAGTTCGCTGCCACCTTCCCCGACGAGCGAATTCTCGTATCACTGATACGAGAATTGAGCTGGACGCACTTCATCGCCCTGATGCCGCTGAAAGACCCGCTCCAGCGGGACTACTACGCGCAGATGGCCAGCACCCAACGCTGGAGCGTGCGGACGCTGCGCGAGCGCATCGACTCGATGCTGTACGAGCGCACGGCGCTGTCCCAAAAGCCAGACGAGACGATCGCGCAGGAGCTGGCGACCTTGCGTGATGCGCAGCGCATGTCGCCGGCCTTGGTCATGCGCGACCCGTACATCCTCGACTTCCTGGGCCTGCGGGACACTTGGCAGGAAGGCGACTTGGAAGCAGCGATCATCCGCGAAATGGAGTCCTTCTTGCTGGAGCTGGGCGCGGGTTTCAGCTTCGTGGCCCGGCAAAAACGCATCCCGATCGACGACGAGGATTTCCACCTTGACCTGTTGTTCTACAACCGCAAGCTGCGGCGGTTGGTGGCGGTGGAGTTGAAGATCGGCGAGTTCAAGGCGGCCTACAAGGGACAGATGGAACTTTATCTGCGCTGGCTCGACAAGCATGAACGCGAGCAGGAAGAAGCCTCGCCCTTGGGGATCATCCTATGCACGGGCAAGAAGCGCGAGCAGATCGAACTGCTGGAACTGGACAAGTCGGGCATCCATGTTGCCGAGTACCTGACCAGCTTGCCGCCGCGTGCGGTGCTGGGCGAGAAGTTGCAGCAGGCGACCGAGCGAGCGCGCTTGCAGATTGAGCAACGCAAGCAGGACACCGAGTAGTTCAGACCGCATTCGCGCGTCCCGGCGTGCCGTCGTCGGGTTGGCTGGCTACGCCCCGCGCTTCGTGCCGAATCACAGCTACCCGGTCTGCCTACCCGCATGCGCCTGATGCTCACCACACCCAAGTACATGACGCAGCAGCCCCCTGATTCTGCGCAGGATCAGGCAGACAGGATTTGCCCCGCTACGGCGGCCAGCACGACCACCAGCACCGGCGGCAAGCGTCCATAGACCAGCAGACCGAAGGCGGCCAAGGCCAGAGCGAAATCGGTGCGTCCGTGGATGGCGCTCGTCCATACCGGGTCGTAGAGCGCGGACAGCAGGATGCCGACCACGCCCGCGTTAATGCCCGCCATTGCAGCTTGGATGCCGTGGCGGTGGCGCAGCCGCTGCCAGAACGGTAGCGTGCCGATCAGCACGAGGAAGGCCGGCACGAAGATCACGACCAGCAGCACCAGCCCACCAATCCAGCCGTGCAAGGGCCAGTCGGCCACCGTGCCGAGATAGGCCGTGAAGGTGAACAGCGGCCCCGGTACGGCCTGCGCGGCACCGTAGCCGGCCAGGAAATCGGCATTGCCGACTGCGCCGGTCGAGTCGGTCGCTGCTTGCAACAGCGGCAACACAACATGGCCGCCACCGAACACCAGCGCGCCGGCGCGGAAGAAGCCGTCGATCAGCGCAGCCATCGTCGAGCCGCTGGACGCCGCCCACAGCGGCAGACCGAGCAGCAACGCGGCCAGCAAGCCCAACGCCATCGAGCCAGTACGCCGCGACACCGCATATGAGGTCAGATGCGCTGCCGGAAGCGGCGGCAGTTGCAGCCACCAGCAGCCGATCAGGCCCGTCATGGCGATGGCCACGACTTGCATCCAGGCAGACGGCAGCAGTAGCGTCAGCAACGCTGCCAGGATCGCCAGCGCGGCGCGGGTCCGGTCGGGGCACAACGTTTTCGCCATGCCCCACACCGCTTGCGCCACCACGGCGACGGCCACAACCTTCAAGCCATGCACCCAGCCGGCTTCGGCGAGCCCGTGGTATTCGGAGATGCCGTAGGCGAACAGGATCAGCGCGAACGCCGAGGGCAGCGTGAATCCGACCCAAGCCGCCAGTGCACCCCACCCACCAGCACGGCCCAAGCCAAGCGCCATGCCGACCTGGCTGCTGGCCGGCCCCGGCAGGAACTGGCACAGCGCGACCAGATCGGCGTAGCTGCGATCATCCAGCCAGCGGCGGCGCTCGACGAACTCCGTGCGGAAGTAGCCCAAGTGCGCGATCGGCCCGCCGAAGGAGGTCAGCCCAAGCCGCAGGAACACCAGAAAAACGCGCCAGGCGCTGTCGCGCTCTGCGATGGCCGGCTCTGGCATCAAATCGACCCCTGTTTCATGCGCTTGGACAACGCCTCGGCGCTTTCCTTGCGCTCGCTGTACCGATCCACCAGATACGGGGCCGCGTCGCGCGTGAGCAGCGTGAACTTCATCAGTTCTTCCATCACGTCCACCACGCGGTCGTAGTAGGCCGAGGGCTTCATGCGTCCGGTCTCGTCGAACTCCTGGTACGCCTTGGCGACCGAGGACTGGTTCGGGATGGTCAGCATCCGCATCCAGCGGCCCAGCACGCGCATCTGGTTGACGGCGTTGAATGACTGCGAGCCGCCCGATACCTGCATCACCGCCAGCGTCTTGCCCTGGGTCGGGCGCACCGCGCCGACCGACAGCGGAATCCAGTCGATTTGGGTCTTCATCAGGCCGGTCATCGCGCCGTGGCGCTCCGGCGAACTCCACACCATGCCCTCGGCCCATTGCACCAGTTCGTGCAGTTCCTTGACCTTCGGGTGATCGCCCGGCGCATCGTCCACCAGAGGCAGCGCGGACGGATTGAACAATCGGGTCTCGCCGCCCAGCGCCCGCAGGATGCGTGCGGCTTCTTCGGCTGCGAGGCGGCTGAACGAGCGTTCGCGCAGCGAACCATAGAGCAGCAGGAAGCGCGGCGCGTGCGTGGCCCGTGCCGGCGCGAACAGGTGTTCGGTGTCCGGTTGCTGGAACAGCGCCGTGTCGATGTTCGGCAGGTCGAGACGGGATTCAGACACGGCGGCCGTCCTGATCGACCACCGGCTCGCCGTCTTCCTTGTTGAACGCGCCGCGCTGCGGCTGCGGCAGCAGATCGAGCACGGCTTCCGAGGGCCGACACAGTTTCGTGCCCAGCGGCGTGACCACGATTGGCCGGTTGATGAGAATGGGATGCTGGAGCATGAAACCGATCAGGTCGTCATCGCTCCACTTCGGATTGCCCAGTTCAAGTTCGGCATAGGGTGTGCCTTTCTCGCGCAGCACAGCGCGCACCGGCACGCCCATTGCGGCGATCAACGCCTGGAGCGTGTCGCGGTCGGGCGGCGTTTTCAGGTACTCGATGATGGTCGGTTCTTCGCCGCTGTTGCGGATCAGTCCGAGCACGTTGCGCGAGGTGCCGCAGGCGGGGTTGTGGTAGATCGTGATGGTGCTCATGGGATGACCTTGAAGATTATGAAGCGATCGCGCGGCGTTCGTACCAGCCACGCGAGCGGTTAACAACGCGCACCACCAGCAGCATCACCGGCACCTCGATGAGCACGCCGACCACTGTTGCGAGTGCTGCGCCGGAATGGAAGCCGAATAGGCTGATGGCGGCAGCCACGGCCAGCTCGAAGAAATTGGATGCGCCGATCAGTGCCGAGGGGCCGGCGATGCTGTGCTTCTCGCCTACCTTGCGGTTGAGCCAGTACGCCAGCCCGGAGTTGAAGAACACTTGGATCAGAATGGGTACAGCCAGCATGGCAATCACCAGCGGTTGACGCAGGATGGCTTCGCCCTGGAACGCGAACAGCAACACCAGCGTCAGCAGCAGCGCCGCGATCGACAACGGGCCGATGCGTTCCAGTGTCCGATCGAACACGGCTTGGCCCCGGCGCAGCAGCGCACGACGCCAGAGCTGCGCGAGGATGACCGGGATGACGATGTAGAGCACCACCGATACCAGCAGCGTGTCCCACGGCACCGTAATGGCCGACAGGCCCAGCAGCAGGCCGACGATCGGCGCGAAGGCAAACACCATGATGGTGTCGTTCAAGGCCACCTGTGAGAGCGTGAACACCGGATCGCCGCCGGTCAGCCGGCTCCAGACGAACACCATTGCGGTACATGGGGCAGCGGCCAGCAGGATCAGGCCGGCGATATAGCTGTCGAGCTGGTCATCCGGCAGCCAGTCGGCAAAGACCTGACGAATGAAGATCCACGCCAGCAGCGCCATCGAGAACGGCTTGACCGCCCAGTTCACGAACAACGTGACGCCGATGCCGCGCCAGTGCTGCTTGACCTGGCCGAGCGCGCCGAAGTCCACTTTCAGTAGCATCGGCACGATCATCACCCAGATCAGCGCGCCGACCGGCAGGTTGACCTGGGCGATCTCCATGCGGCCGATGGCCTGGAACACCCCCGGCGCGAACTGGCCGAGCGCGATGCCGGCAACGATGCACACCGCCACCCACACCGTCAGGTAACGCTCGAAGCCGCTCATGGCGGAGGTTGCCGGCGCGGGGCCGGCGGTATCGGTTGCGGTCATCGGGTGAGCCTCACTGGCGGCCAATGTCGCGCAGCTCGCGCTGCAACGACATGGCATCGAGACGCTGCAATGGCAGCGACAGGAACAGCTCGATGCGCCGACGCAGCGTGATCGCCGCATCGAAGAACGCTTTGCGCTGCTGCTCATCGGTGCCTTCGACCGCGGCCGGATCAGGCACGCCCCAATGGGCCGACACGGGCTTGCCCGGCCACAGCGGACACGCCTCGCCGGCGGCGTTGTCGCAGACGGTGAAGATGAAGTCGAACACCGGCGCGTCGGGCTTCACGAACTCGTCCCAGCTCTTGCTGCGGTAGCCGCTTGTCGGCAGGCGCAGCCGCTCCAGCGTGGCAAGCGCCAGCGGGTGCACCTCGCCCTTTGGGTGACTGCCGGCGGAATAGGCATGGAAGCGACCTTGGCCTAGCTCGTTGAGCAAGCCTTCGGCAAGGATGGAGCGGGCAGAGTTGCCCGTGCAGATGAACAAGGCGTTGTAGGTGGTCATGGCGTCAGCAGTCGCAGGGGGTGGTCGTGTCGGAAACCTCGCAGACACCGCCTTGGCAGCAGTGCTCGGTCATGTAGCCGAGCAAACCGTTCATCCGGGCGAAGTCGGCGCGGTAGATCAGATTGCGGCCCTGCTGCTCGATGGTGACGAGGCCGGCATGGGCCAATTCCTTCAAGTGGAAGGACAGGGAGTTACGGGCCACGGCGAGCTGGTCGGCAAGGACGCTGGGCGTCAGTCCTTCGGGGCCGGCGACCACCAGGGCGCGGAATACGCGCAGCCGCTGGGTGTGAGCCAAGGCGCCGAGGGCGGAAACGGCTTGATCTTCATTCATGATTCGATAATACAACATTTATTGAATCAATGTGCAAGCGAGTAACACACAGAGGCTCATGGCGTCCCGGCGTGCCGCCGTCGTGCTGTCGTGCTGCGCATCGAGCCTCGCTGCGCGAGTCTTGCCCCATCCGGGCTTCCATCGTTCCCTCGCCTTGCTCGGCTGACGCCTCCGGCCCGGCTCGTTGATCCGGGCCTGCGCGCTCCGCTTGCCGAATGCGGGCATGTGTGGGCGGGGTTAGACGGTCTTGCTGTTCCCTTTCACCCTACCACGGCGTTCTCGCCGTAAAGGGCTGCGCGTGCTCGCACGCTTGCGGCCGTGGCCGTCTTCGCCCCTGTGACGGCTTGCGCTGCGCCGTGCTGGCGACGGTTCCGGGCAATTCCGCCCGAGCAACCGGAGCACGATCATGTCGCAACTGTCCATTCCTTCCTTCGATTCCCCGCTGATGCTGCGTGACTCGCACGGGCGCTACCGTCAGGCATCGGCCGACCAGATTCTCGAAGCCGCGCGCCAGGTCATTGACCAGAAGATGCAGCGCGGTGACGAGTTCACTTCGCCGGCGGCGGTCAAGGACTACTTGCGCGCCAAGCTGGCCGGTTTCGAGCACGAAGTCTTCGCGGTGCTGTTCCTCGATACGCGCCATCGGCTGATCGACTATGCCGAGATGTTCCGCGGCACGATCGACAGCGCGGAGGTTCATCCGCGCGAAGTGGTCAAGGAGGCGCTGCGGCTCAACGCGGCGGCGGTCATCATTTCGCACAATCACCCGAGCGGGAACCCCGAGCCGAGCGCGGCCGACAGGGCAATGACCTCGCAGCTTCGGCAGGCGTTGGCGCTGGTGGACGTTCGCACGTTGGATCACATCATCGTGGCGGGCGGCACCACCACGTCTTTCGCCGAACGTGGCTTGATCTGATCGAGGGGGCTTCGGCCCCCTTTTTGCTGCGCCCGGTGGCGCAGCTCCGCCCCTCGCGGGACTGCGCGTGCTGCGCACTTGCCAAAGGCAGGTGTGGGTGTGTCTCGTTGGGGGCGGTCCTGCTGTGTCCCTCCACCGTATCACGGCGTTCTCGCCGTCAAAGGCTGCACGCGCCTTGCGCGCTTGCGTCCTGGCGGCCGTCTGCGACCCCTGACTGCTTGCGCTGCGCCGTGCTGACGACGGTTCCGGGCAATTCCGCCCGAGCAACCGGAGATCGTCATGAACGACAAATCGCACGTTTCGCTTGAACAACACGTTTGCCTTGTCTGCGGTACTCGCTTCGACACCGGCGCCATCCTGCTGGATCGCCGCCTGCGCGCGAGCATGGAGCGCCACACGGCAACCGGCTGGGGCTTGTGCCCCGAACATCAGAAGCTGTCCGACGATGGCTTTGTCGCCCTGGTCGAGTGTGACCCGCAGCGCAGCGGCTCGCCAGCGGGCGGTGGCCGCGTGAAGCCCGAACAGGCGTACCGGACGGGCCGCCTGGCGCACCTCAAGCGCGAAGCCTTCGCACAGGTGTTCAACGTGCCGATCGCGGCCGACCAACCGTGCGTCTTCGTCGAACCCGGCGTAATCGAGCAGTTGCAGACGATGACGGCGACCTGATCGCACCTAGTGCCATCCGGTGCGCTGCCCTGCGGGGCGGCGCACCTTTTTTCTGCTGCGCCCTGGTGCCAATGACTTCGCGCCTGCGGCGCTGCGCGCTGGCGCTTGCACTCCAGGGGAAGTGCCAGCGGCACATCCCCGCCGCGCTTCGCTTGGCGCCCCTGCAACACCGCCGCCCCGGCTGCGCCGGCGCGGCAATACCGATGCCGCAAAGGCTGCTTGTCCACCACAGTAGATCCGCGCTGCATCTCCACGACTGCATGGGCGTCCCCGGCCAAGAAACATGGCCGGTCGCGCTGTCGTGCTTCGCATCGAGCCGCCTGCGGCGTCTCGCCCCCTTCGGGCTTCCATCGTTCCCTCGCTCCGCTCGGCTGACGCCTACGGCCCGGCTTCCAGCTTCGGGCCTGCGCGCTTGCGCTTGCCGTGCGGTTCAGCACACAGGGACGGCCGTTGCCATGTCCAGCCGTCTTTCCTGACTCCATCACCTTGTCCGCGACTGTAGCCCGTGTCCGCGTGCCATCAAGGCGCGCCAGGCCGTGTCCTCGGCTGCGCCTGCGGGCCGCACCTACCTGCCGCTTTCCTCCTTGACGGCCCACGTCCGTGGGCTCCTGACCGTCGCGGGCGATGAACTCAGGAAAGACGGTGGCAACAGGGCCAACCGGGTTCCTCGTGCCAACCGCACCGAACAGCCGAAAGGCTGGGCTCCGAATCTAGGAATCCGGTGTGCGGTTTGAACAGCAAACCCTTTTCGTCAGGAGAAATGCAATGCAACTCGCATCCCGATTCGCTTCCCGTTCCCCGTCGCTGCGCAGCGATTACCCGCTGTCCGACGATCAAATCCGCAAGGTCGCGCCATCCATCTTCGCGGACGCCCCGCATGAAAGCCGTTCCGAGCGGTACGCCTATATCCCGACCGCCGCCGTGCTGGCGGAACTGCGCAAGGAAGGGTTTGAACCCTTCATGGCCGCGCAAACCCGCGTGCGCCACGACGACCGCCGCGACTACACCAAACACATGCTGCGCCTGCGCCACGCCAGCCAGATCAACGGCGCGGAAGCCAATGAAATCGTCCTGCTGAACTCGCATGACGGCACCAGCAGCTATCAGATGCTGGCCGGGATGTTCCGGTTCGTGTGCAGCAATGGCCTTGTCTGCGGCGACACCGTGGCCGATGTTCGCGTACCCCACAAAGGCGACGTGGCCGGTTCCGTCATCGAAGGCGCTTACGAAGTCTTGCGCGGCTTCAACCGCGTGCAGGAATCCCGCGATTCCATGCGCGCCATCACCTTGAACGATGGCGAATCCGAAGTGTTCGCCCGCGCCGCGCTGGCCCTCAAATACGACGACCCCGACAAGCCCGCGCCCGTCACGGAATCGCAAATCCTGATGCCGCGCCGCTTCGACGACCGCCGCCCGGACTTGTGGAGCGTGTTCAACCGCACGCAAGAGAACCTGACCCAAGGCGGCCTGCGCGGGCGCAGCGCCAACGGACGCCGCCAGCAAACCCGCCCGGTGCAGGGCATCGACCAAAACATCCGCCTCAATCGTGCGCTTTGGCTGCTGGCCGATGGCATGCGCCAGTTGAAAGCCTGAATCCCCACGCGGCAGGGGCAGGCAGCAGCCCTTGCCGCTTCTCTCGCTGCTGCATCCCTAACCGCAAGGAGTTATCACCATGAACGCCGTTACCCAAATCGAAACCCGCGCCATCGAAACCGCCGCGCCGCTGGAAGTGGCCGACCCGACCAAGAACCTGATTTTGGTTCCGCTCTCGCAGTTGCTGCCGCGCCGCTCCAAGCGCAACGCACGCAAGACCCCGCGCCTGTCCATTCCCGAACTGGCCGCGAGCATCGCCCGCATCGGTCTGCTGCAAAACCTCGTTGTCATCCTGTCCGCCGATGGTGAGCAATACGAAGTGGTGGCCGGCGACCGCCGACTGACCGCATTGAAGCTGCTGGCGAAGAAGAAGCGCATCGCCGCCGACTTTGAGGTGCCTTGCCTGCTGGTGCCGGACGCTTCGGCCCGTACCGTCAGCCTCGCGGAAAACCTGCTGCGCGAGCAGATGCACCCGGCCGACCAGTTCGAGGCGTTCGCCGCGCTGGTCAAGGAAGGCCGCCCCATCGAAGACATTGCCGCCGACTTCGGCGTGACCCCGCTGGTGGTGCAGCGCCGTCTCAAACTCGCCGACGTCTCGCCGCGCCTGCTGGCCGACTACCGGGACGGAGCCGTCACGCTGGAACAGTTGATGGCCCTGACCATCACCGACGACCACGCCGCGCAGGAAAGCGCGTTCTACGGTGCGCCCGAATGGCAGCGTGGCGCATCCACGCTGCGCGAACGCCTGACCGAACGCGAAATCGACGCCACGCATCCGCTGGTGCGCTTCGCCGGGCTGGACGCCTACACGCAGGCAGGCGGCGGCATCCGCCGCGACCTGTTCGCGGAAGGCGATGCCGGAACCTACCTGACCGATGCCGCGCTGCTGGAAACGCTGGTGCGCGGCAAGCTGGATGCGCTGGCCGATGGCATCCGCGCCGAGGGTTGGGCGTGGGTGGAAGCCGTGCCGCACATGAGCTATGCCGAGCGGCAGGCGTTCCAGAACGCACCGCGCCAGCGCCGCGAACCGAACGCCCGCGAAGCCCGCCGCATCGCCTCGCTGCAAACCCGCCTCGACAAGATCGACGCCGAACTGGAAGAAGCCTACGACGCCGAGGACGAGGACAAGACCGAAGCGCTGGAACCGTGCCGCGAACAGGTTGCCGGGGAACTGCAAGCCGTGGAGGAAGCCTTGCAGGGCTACGCCCCGGACGTGCGCGCCGTGGCCGGTGCCATCGTCACCCTCGACCGCAGCGGCGAAGCCGTGATTCATCGCGGGCTGCTGCGCGAGGCAGAAGCCAAGGCGCTGCGCACGCTGGAACGCTTGCGGCAGGGTTTCGGCAGCGCGGAAGGCGAAGCCGGGAACGACGACGAAGGCGAGGACGCCGAGCAGCCCAAGGCCGCGAGCCTGTCCGACCGGCTGGCGCAGCGGTTGAGCGCGCACCGCACCGCCGCGCTGCAAATCGAAGTCGCCCGCCATCCGCAAGTCGCGCTGGCCGCGCTGGTGCATGGCATGGTGCAGAGCATCTTGCAGGACAACCACTACGGCCACGACTTGCCGCTGGGCGTGAGCCTGAAAGTGCAAGACCGGCTGGAAGGCATGGCCCCCGACTGGCCCGAATCGCCCGCCGCCGTCGCCCTGCGCGAGTTGCAGCAGGTCGCGGGCGAAGCGCTGCCGCAGGACAGCGCCGAACTGTTCGCCGCGCTGCTGGCGATGGAGCAAGGCGAACTGGTGCGGCTGCTGGCGGTATGCGTGGCGGCGACCGTGGACGTGGTGACGCCTCGCGCCACGGCGCACCAGCCGGGCGCGGAACTGGCGCAGGCCGTGGGGCTGGACATGGCCGCATGGTGGCGGCCCACCGCAGACGGGTATTTCCAGCATGTGCCGAAGGCCGCGATTCTGGAAGCCGTGGGCGCGTTCGCACCGTCGCACGCTGCCCGGCTGGCGAAGTTGAAGAAGGCCGACATTGCCAGCGAGGCGGAACGGCTGGCCGATGGTACGGGCTGGATGCCCGCCATCTTCAAGACCGAAGGCCCGGAAGCTGCGCCGCAGGAAACGCAGGAGCAGGACGCCCCGGAGGATGACGAGGCAATGGCGGATGAACCCGCCGAGGCGCTGGCCGCGTGATTCCGTAACATGGCCCCGGCGCACCAAGCTGGGGCCTTTCTGCACCTCAAAAAAAGCGGCAGCAATTTTGCTGCACACATTTCACAAAGATCAAAGCAAACGTGTCGAAGCTCGCGACCCCGTGTCGTCAAGAACCTGAATTTCGCTAGTTCATAGTTGAGGGCGCGTTAGTTACTACACACCCATCAATTCCGTCGATCTTTAAGACACCTTCCTTGAATTTGGCATGTTCTTGTGTCGCGCGCGTGCAGTCCCACAGGATACTGACGATCCGTGCGTCCTTGTATTTCGCGTCGGCGCGATAAAGCGAAGCGTCTTCGGCAATCTCGCCGATAAGCGCTTGGAAGGACTTCTTCACGTCCTTCCGGTATTTGACCTCAATGATCGTGTGGAGCGAGGGCAGGTAAAGATCAATGCGCGGATTCTTCTGTCCGACGGGCTGGAGGTTCACTTCGTCTGCGATGTCATTGAAGATCGGTCCGAGCAGGAAATAGAGAAGATTCTGGACGTGGTATTCGTTCTCTACCGGCCACTTGACGGGCTCCGCGCCCCTGGTGCGGCCTGCATCCTCCCACGTCCATCGTTTGAGGCCAACAGGGATATGCTCCAGAAACTCCAAGAGATCATCGAGACTCCAGCCTTTTGGCGGCACGGCAGCCACGTCCTGATTAACTTGGTCGAAAACGTAAACCATCAAACTCAAGAGCGCCGTTGATGCGCCGCCTTGCGCCTGCGCCCGGAACTCGCCCATGAAACGGCCGATCAGGGCCATGCGGTTCTGGTGATCGTCGATCCGCCGTATCGTCCGGTAGTGAAGAAAGAGCGGTACGCACGCGCCGGCATAGATGGAGGATTCGCCGCTGAGGACATACGCCGCGATATCTTTCTCGAAGAGATTGAGATGGTCACCGCCCGCCTGCTGCGCAAGGAAACCGGATATCCAATTCTCGAACTCGCGGGCGATACGCGCATCGTTCATTCGACCGACCAGCCATTTCACGGCCATGACACCGAATACGTCCGAGACCCATGGGCGCGGCGTGGAGTCGATCTTTGCGGCCTGCCCGAGCAGGCGCGATACATCCGGGCTGGAGACGGTTTCGTTCAGAACGCCGAGGCCCGAAATCGCGCAGCGGTGATACAAGGAGAGCGCCGGAAAGTCGAAGGATGATGGGGCGTCCTTCGACAATCCTAAGAAATGCAGAAAGCAGGCTTTGAACGGATCAGCGTGCGCACTCTCAACAACCTTGCGGTGCAGGTGTTCGCGCAACTGGTACGCATTGTCTTTTTCTACAGAAACCATTGGGATTGCCCGATCTTCCCGATCATCACCGAGTCGTTCCAGCCCGGAAGCTGGTTGAGCCATCCGAGATTCCGGGCAATCAGGTCGGAATAGCTGATCGTCACCGGCATGGGATTCGGGAAATAGCTGCGCCAGGAATGCGAGGCGAAGCTGTAGAGCTGCGCGCTCAGATACTTTATGTCCTTGAAAGTCGAGTCCTTATGAACATCAAGGATCACGCCGCGCGGATGCCCGTCCGTGTCCTGCCGCAATTCGCGCTGGCCGATCAGATAGACCAACATTTCATGCTTGGAGAGTTTGAAAGTTTTCCCGCGTGGGGGAGCGAGCCGCCCCTTCTGCACGCCCGCCGTCGCGGAGTCGAACATATGCAGCCCGTGATCTTCCGAGATTTTCACGAAGGCATACTCGATTTGATATTCGCGGTACTTGTCGATCACGGCGCGTACGGCTGCGATCTCATCTTTGTTGAATTTCTTGACCTGCGCGTGAAAGATCAGGCGGATCGTGTCGCCTTTCTGCCAGTTCATGCGCTTCTGGATTTTCTCGATGGTTTCACCGAGCACCGAGGTCAGCGCATCGCAGTAGGCGTCCGGCACGACGGCCTTGGATGTGTTCGAGACGATGTAGCTGCCGTCGCCGGAGAAGACAGTGGTGATGCCCATGATCCGCTGGTTATCGGCCCCGCGCTCCTGCCCGATGTTCGCGCTGCCGATGCCGATGACGAGTTCATGGGAAAGCGTCGGCGAGGATTTGAGCAGCCACGGAACGCCGCCCATCTTGGCGTAGCAGGCCAGCGCCATATTATTGAGCGAGTAGCCGAGCGAGTAATCGGATTGCGATAGAAGCTCAATGGTGAAGTCCTGTACCGGAACCTGATGCAGGAAGAAGAGGCTCTTGCCGAGATAGTACGGATTCTCCGTGACCTTGAGCTTCTTGAAGGACTGCCGGACTTGAACGAGCGCCAAGTCCCACCGCCCGCCGTCATCCGCTTTCTTCCGGACCGCGGTTTCGATGGCGTTCTTATACGCCTCCACGCTGTCGGTCGCCGTCGCGAACACTTCGACGCGGCTCGTTCCGAGTGTGAACTTGCCTTCAAGGCCGTTGCTGAAATACTTGCTGTTCGAGATGCCTTTGAGAAGCTTGCGGACGAACTGCTCGACGCGACCCTTGTCATGCTGAGCGCAGATCACACAGATCGAGGGATCGTTTCTATCGAAGGTTCGCTTCGTATAGGGGCCGCTCTGGGTCAGGCCCTTTTCGGCCCAATCCGCTTCGCCGTTGTCGTTGAAGACGAACACCGGCTTCTGCATCTGCCCGCAATCCTTCTGAATGTTGGGCGAATCTTCGATCTCGATGCGAGTTCCGTCGATCAGAGTAATGCTCTTCGACTGGATGTACTTCTTGAGCGTGTCGATGCGCGCTTTCTTGTTCTCACCGCCATTAAAGATGGAGACGGATTGCCGGATACCCTCGACGATGGCGTCTTTCTTCGTGTCGTGCGTATGCAGGATGTAGGCATCGAAGTTCTCGCGGCTGGCCTCCAGATAAACGTCTTTCGCCTCGGCCTGAACGACCTCGCCGTCAGGCCGCGTGATGAAGAGCGTTTCGCCCTTGCGGGCGTTCACCGAGCCCAAGAGCTTCCTGTATCCGTCCTCCTGCTGCGTGACCACGTAACGGCCCGTGAGATCGAACCCGGCATTGAGGAAGAACAGGCCATTCTCCTTGACCACCCTGCGCGTTGTGCAATCAATGACAAGGCACGGCTGGCCCAGAACGGTGCGCGTGTCGATGGCGTATTTAGCGCAGACCTTGAAGGGGTAAGCATCGCCCAGAATCGGAACCAGAAGATTGTCTTCTGGCCTGGCGCTTACCAGTTCGATTGGGTTGAAGCCGGAGGGATTGCGGCCCAGACCCGCAAAGTGCCGCGTCAGACCGTCCTTCACCAGCGAAAAGAAGATGCCGAAATTGTCCTTGAGTGCGATAGCCTGCTGGGTGCCGGACACGGGGAAGGTGCCGTCTCCCGAGAAGATCAGGATATTGTCGCCCTGCCGGCGGAACGAGTGGGTCGATCCGTGCGTCGCGCGAAAGCCATCCAGCGTCTCCTTGTCATAGGGGACTTGGCGGGCTTCAAGCTCCAGTTCTGGAGTTTTGAGAGGGAAAGCGTTTAGGACGATAGGCAAGGTGCATCCCTCTTAGGTCCGCGACGCTTCGGCTGCGACGTGCCCAGCGAACTCCGTTACGAAGGTGCGCAGCCCCGTCATTTCGGAAAGCTCCGCATAGTCGCCGGTCGTAGCAGCGGTGCGCGGTGATGTCAGGATGCACGCTACCGTGTAAAGCTGCTCCTGCATCAGCTTTCGGCAAAGGACGTTGTAGCGCTGAGCGTAGGACGCATCCCTGAAGTCCGGGAAGACCGGGAAGTGCGGCGACGTGTCCCGAACCGGCGTGGCAGATTTCGGGCAATCCTCCAGCAGCATCAGCCAGCCAATAAAGGGCTTGGTCTGTTCGCCGAACGCGCCTTCGCGGTAAGCCGTCCACAAATCATGGGCTGTACCGATGGCTTCTTCAGTGCGATTGTTGAAGTTGTTGCCGAAGGATGGCCCGACCTGACTCTTGAACTCGAAGGCCGCGATGAGACGGCCTTGATTCATGACGAGCAAGTCCCAGAGTTTTGTCGGCCGGAAATATCCCGGCAGTGTGAGGACGCGACGTTCCAAATGGAGTTGTGCATGAGCAAGGCCGTTGGCGCGCACTATGTCTTTTATCAGCGCGACGAATCCATCCATGTTCTTGCCACCGGTGACACTGGCGCGCTCGCCCTGATCGACGACCCCAGCTTCGACTTGCTTCTGCCGCGCCTTCTCTCGATTTCCCCAGAACGCCATAACAGCATCCCGTGCTTTCGTTTCATAGTCCGCTAGATCAAGCGCCATAACTTAGTCCCCGTCTCCGCCGAGCGCCGCCTTTTCCTGGCGGCTCAATCCGTACAGTTGAAATGTTGCCGCATTGCAGGCCGCGAGGTCGCGCACGTCGGCTGCGTTGATAAGCGCAGTCTTGAGGGCCTGCGGCACATCGCTCCAGCGCGGCAGACGCAGGCGGCGCAGATACTGCGCTTGAAAGCGCAGGAAGCCGCCATGCATCTTGGTTGAATATGTTGCGATAAACAGCCGGGTCACGGACGAAAGGAGGACGGCTTGCAACGCCTTCAAGTCCCACTGGCTCGCCGTGATGTAGTAGAGATTGTGATGAGGGTAGAGCTTGCCTTCCTCAAAAACGATGTGGGCCTGCCCCTTGATGTCGGGGATCAGGAGCTTCGGCGTTTCGGCAATGGACGGTGTGATTCGGTCGATGGTGCGATACCAGTTGGCAGGCACTTTCTGCGCGCAATGCCGCCCGGCGATCTGCTCCTTCCGCAACTCCAGATAGCGTTTGAGCAGCGGATAGCGCGCGAGATCGACAAGCTTGCCATCATCGGCGAACGGGTTAATGACGCCCAGGCCGCGCCACTTCACGGTGCCGTCCGCAATGTCCTTCGTCATCGCGAGTGGCAGCTTGCGGTCCTCTTCGACAGTGAGTTCGTCCATCAGCCCGATGAAGGCTTTATCCGCTCCGGTCGCAACGCCGATTCCGACTTTGCAGCCCGTATCCTCGAGAAGAGGAAAGGTTGCCTCAAGACGCCGGATGATGACCATCTGATCGGATGAATCGAGAATCCACGGCTCCGCGCCGCTCGCCACACCGGCAATCAACTGCACGGCACTACCCTTTTCAGGGCGGTGCGATGAAGTCAGATCCAACGCAAGCGCGTGTAACGCCTTGGCCTCCACGGGCGGACGATGGGCGATCCGCGTGCTTGTGCCGCGCTCACGCGCAATGACGGTGATGGCCGGATAGGCGATCACCTCTGAATGAAAGGCCGGCGTATCGACCATATCGACGTAGACTTTCAGATGGAACTGCTCGGAAACGAGGTTCCTAAGTGGCCCGCCATAGCGGTTCTTCATCCAGCGGTCCGCACAGATGAATCCGAGAACGCCACCATTCGTCAGCGACCGCAGCGACCGTTCGATAAACGGGATGTAGAGATCGGCGCGGTCGTAGATCGTTGTGTAGCGCGAGCGGTATTCTGTCAGCAGGACATCGGGAACCCGTTCCTGCCGCACATAAGGGGGGTTGCCGATCACGACATCGAAGGGGTCGGGAAGATCAGCCAGCAGGAAATCGTCATTGACCAGCCACGCATCGGCCAGCGCGATGGATTGCGAAGCCGTCAAGCCGCTTCGGGACAGCAAGTCGATGACCTGGCCGCGCGTTTGCGTGAAGGTCTCCCGATGAAGCTCGACCGCACGAATAGCGCCTGCCAGAGCCTTCACGGGGATACGCGGATCATTCGAGGTGTTCCACGCTGCAAGAAGCCGCTCGATAGCCGGCAGCAGGAAGTCCCCGCCGCCAAACGACGGTTCAAGGAGCTTGAGTTTGTGTAGCGGACGGTCGGCCCTATACCCGCAGAGATCGAGGAGGAACTCGACGATTTCGCGGCGTGTAAATACGGCACCGCGCGCTTTGATGCCGGCGTCGGTTGCAAGTACTTCGACAGCCTGCGCGACCGGGCAAAGTCCCGGCAAGGACGACTGCCGGGCGGCAAGTCCCCTGGCACTCTGCTGGGCAACTAGCACGGAACTCATTGTGGCTTCCCCAGCAGCGGCCACTGTTCCGCGACATACCGTTCCGTAGCATCGCGTACGACCCACGCGACAGAGACTTTCTTGCTCCGGGCGAGGGCTTCGAGCATTTCGTATAGCTCGGGAGGAAAGGTCACGGACGCCCTCGGAGCCGAATCACGCTTGGGCTTTGAGGTAGCAATGTCTTTTGTTGCTGGCATGGCCTAAACACTGTCGGATAGATGATGCACCACTTTACACCAAGGTGGTGCACGACTCCAATTGGTCAGTCGTGCCCGTACACCACCATGGGGGACGGAGTGCTGGCGAACACGCTGGCGCTCGCTGCGACAGGTTGTGCAGGTGCGTGCCGTCCTCAACGCTGGTGATTCCTGCCCATCACGTCACGAAGGACGGTTCACGGACAACCCGCCCGGCATCGCTATGGAGCTTCCACGCCACGCCTCAAGAGCGGCGCCGCAAGGTGCGGCGGGGGCGTTCTCGCCTGTCGTCGGGTGGTTGACCTGGCCCGCGTCAGTGGGCGAGCCGCAGAAGCCTTCGTGCGGGGATGCCGAGCCGGCCCCATCTCCTTTCGGAGCGGTTCGACCCAAGGCGTCCTTGTCTCGTTGTGAATCCTGGCGAGGGCGCGGCTGCGCCTCGGGCTTATGGCTACAACCGTCCGGCGAAAACAATTTCCCCGCCGCTGCGCGGCTTCCTCGCGCAGCAAATTCTTTTCGCCTCCCGGCTCTCCACTGCGTTGCGACCGCAAGCGGTGCAGCCAGCCCGTCCCCCGCCGGCCGGATCACAACAAGGACGCGATGGGCGCGAACCTTGTTCAACCGAAAGGAGAAAACATCATGGCCAACATCGGCACCTTCACCACCGACAAAGACGGCTTCACCGGCACGCTTCGCACCCTGACGCTCAACGTCAAGGTCAAGCTGGTTCCCAACGACAAGGGCGACACCGAGAACGCCCCGGACTTCCGCCTTCAGGCGGCCGGCCACGACATCGGCGCGGCGTGGAAGAAGACCAGCGAGGCCGGGCTCGACTACCTGTCCGTGACCCTCGACGATCCTTCGTTCCCGGCGACGGTCTATGCCCGCCTGATCGAGAACGAGGACGGTACGCACGACCTGATCTGGTCGCGCAGCAAGCCCAAGGCGGCGTGACCGCCGCAGCGCCCCGCCCATTGCGGCGGGGCGCTGTGCTGCTGTTCGCAGCACATCACCGCATCACGCGCGCGGCTTCGCCGCATCGCGTTCGCTCAACACCGCCTCCAGCTCCCGGCGCACCTGCGCCAGCAGCTCGTCGGCCTTGCGCGGGTTGTCGCCCGCAAAGGCCAGCGTCAGCAGCGTGAGCGGGTGGATCTCCATCACCTCGCACAGCTCGGTCAACTTGTGCAGGGTCGGGCTTTTCAGGTCGCGCTCCAGGGTACTCATATAGGTACGGCTGGACACGTCAGAGAAGGCTTCCTGGCTCAAGCCACGCGCCTTCCTGACTGTCTTCAACGCCTTCGCCAATGAGTTCCCAGCCGCCACCTATGGTTTTCCTCGAAAAACCAAGATGACAGCCCATTGCGCCCTATAGGGCTACAATCTATAGTGTTCATTTGGTGTTCTACGTTTTTATGCCTTTACGGAAATCCGCATCGGCAGGTTCCGGCAAAGTCACGGAACCGCATCCGTGCTTGCGCACGAAGGCGTAAATCCGGTTTGGCGGTTCTGCGCTTTGGCGTGAAACCGCATTCGTGCATCATTGGATTTGTGGGATTGCCGACCATGCCGCAGCCACTCGCCACCGCCCCGGAGCGCGCGCAACTGCTCGCCAACGGCGAGGCCCGTGCCGCTGGCCGGGCCATCGACCCGGTGCCCGTGGTGCGGCTGTTCACGCCGGACGCGCATGTGACCTGGCTGCTGGCTGCGCTCGATCCCGCCGATGGCGATACCGCCTGGGGTCTCATCGACCTGGGAATCGGGATGCCGGCGCAGGGAACCGTCAAGCTGTCCGAGCTGGCCGGCATCGTCGGGCCGCGCCAGCAGCCCGTGCTGCGCGACCGCTATTTCCACCCCACGCGCACGCTGTCGGAGTACACCCGGCTGGCCGAGCGCGACGGCGCAATCCCGGACTGAATACGGCCGACTGTGACTTTTTCAGTCTGGCGTCATACCGGGCAGGTCTTAATCAGCATTCTTGCGGCGTAGCCCGACCAGTCTGATCCAAATAGACATGATGCCCAGCACGGGCTGCGGCAGGCTGGCCTGTGCAGCACTCCAAGTTCGGGGCGCTGCCGCCGCATCATTGAGACGAATATCGCAACACATCGGAGCCAATCGGTCTTGACAACCCCATTCGCCTTTTTAACCCATGACGCTCTGACGATGGCGATGTAGCGCGTAGTTCTTCCGTGGCGGCGAGTCCTGTTCGCAGGAGGAGGCGTCATGGTCAATCCTCATCACCTCGCGCATTGGTATCCGACTGCCGCATACCTGTATGTCTTTTGGCTGGATGCGCTCGCGCTCGCTTGGGAGTATTTGCGCAGGCATCCCGACTACCGGCTCGACTGGCTTCGCCGTCATCGCGGGCCAGACACGGCGCATCGCTGGGGTTTGCGCCTACTGGAAGACCCGGCGCTCGATGCGCGCGACGCGCATCCGGCCTGGCTGCCCGGCCATGCCGCCGTGGTGCAGCTCTACCCCGATGCCGATCCGCCACAGGATGCGGCGACCTTCGCGTTCTGGCGCATCCCCGGTCACAAGCAACTGCTCCATGACGGCAGAGGGCTGGCGCTGATCGCACGCAGCCCAGGTCATTGCCTGCGCTTCACGCTCGCGCCCGGCCTGGAAGACGGCATGGCCGTGGCCTATGCCCACCGCGGCGACGCTGCCGCGCCTGCTCATGTGCTCCACGCGGCACTGGCAGCCGCCAAGCCCAGGCCGACACCTACCGCGCTGCTGGAACTGCACAGCTTGCAGGCGCTCGACGCGACCCTGGCGGGCGCGTCCTTACGTGAAGTCGCGGAAGGACTGTTCGGCGTAGATGCCGCAGCCGATTGGTACAGCGATGGCGGGCTGCGCTCCAAGGTGCGCCGCCTAGTGCATCGCGGCGATGCGTTGATGCGCGGCGGCTACCGCCGGTTAGCACAGCTTCCGCCGCTTGAGAAGGGTCGTTTTGATGTGGACGCAAAACGGCCCTGATCCAAAACCCCTCGCTTCTTGAGACTGCCTCCATCCGGTCGCGCTGTGTGGCCGGGCGCTTTCAACCGATGGAGGTTCACACCATGCGTCCCGCTCCCTTGCGGCCTGCCGCCACTGTCTCGACCGCTGCCGCGCAGCCCCAACGCTATCTCACCAACGACGAAGCCGCCGAGTACCTGCGCCTGTCGCCGCGCACGCTGGAAAAGCAGCGCGTGATCGGCGGCGGCCCGCGCTTTCGCAAGTTCGGCCGCCGCGTCATGTACGCCGTGGCCGACCTCGACGCCTGGGCCGCCGACCGCAGTTTCGAGACGACTTCCGATCCCGAATACGCCGAGCACCACTCGGCCGACAGCCGTGCGCGCTGATCGGCGGCGCGCGGCAGGCCATCGCTATGTCCAGCATCGCGCTGCCGTCCCGGCAGCGGCCGTTGCAGGAGCGCGAACAGCTCGACCTGTTCCGCGCCTTGCCCGGCGACATGGCACCGCGCGACAGCCAGGATTTGATGGCCTATCCGTTCTTCTCGCTCGCCAAGTCCAAGCGGGTCAAGCCCATCGACTTCCGCGCGGGCAACGTGACGATCCGCGTGGAAGGCACGCAGGAACATGGCATCGCCACGATTTGGGATGCAGACGTGCTGATATGGGCGGCCTCGCAGATCGTGGAGGCAAAGGACGCAGGCCTGCGGCCGTCGCGGCTGATGCGCGCCACGCCCTACGAGATCCTGCGCTTCATCGGGCGCGGCAAGTCGCTGCGCGACTACCAGCGCCTCAAGGCCGCGTTGGATCGCCTCCAATCGACCACGGTGGCCACGTCCATCCGCGAGACGACCGGGCGGCGCCTGCACCGCTTCTCGTGGATCAACGAATGGAAGGAACTGGCCGACGCCCGCGGCACGCCGCTGGGCATCGAGCTGATCCTGCCGGACTGGTTCTTTGCCGGCGTGCTCGACGCCGCCCTGGTGCTGACCATCGACCCGGCGTACTTCCGGCTCACTGGGGGCATCGAGCGGTGGCTGTACCGCCTGGTGCGCAAGCACGGCGGCAAGCAGGCATACGGTTGGCAGTTCGACTTTCGCTACCTGCACCGGAAATCGGGCAGTACCGCGAAGCCCTACGACTTCGCCTGCGACCTGCGCGCGCTTGTAGCGCGGCAGTCGCTGCCCGGCTACGTCCTGGGCATCGAGCGGATGCCGGACAACGGCATGGAGCTGCTGACCTTCCGGCCCGTGCCGCATACGGCACGGGGATAACTCCGGGAAAGCCTGTGGATGGCGTCGTGCTATCAGGCGTGCGGGGTATCGTGCTATCAGGCGTGGGCCTATCGTGCTATCAGGCGTGCCGATCGGCCGCAAATCCGCGCCAGCATTGGGTTTGCGCGCGCTCTAACTTCCCTAACTTAATTTCTCTAACTTTTAGTAGAAGCGCCGCGCCACGGTGGACAACCGCCACGCGGCCGCAAGCGCAGGAGCAAAAGCCCGGCTTTCCAACACGGAGGGCCAGGCCATGATCGTTGCGCTGCTCAACCAGAAAGGCGGCGTCGGCAAAACCACGCTCGCCACGCACATCGCCGGCGAGCTGGCCTTGAGGGGCCAGCACGTCATCCTGCTGGACGCCGACCCACAGGGTTCATCGCTGGACTGGACACAGCGCAGAAGCCAGCAAGGCTTGCCACGGCTATTCAGCGCCGTGGGCCTCGCACGCGAAACGCTGCACCAAGAGGCACCAGAACTCGCCAGGCGGGCCGATCACGTCGTCATCGACGGCCCGCCGCGCATCGCCGCCTTGGCGCGCTCCGCGCTGCTGGCGGCCGAGCGCGTGCTGATCCCCGTGCAGCCGAGTCCCTACGACCTGTGGGCCAGCGCCGAGATGGTGGCGCTGATCCGCGAGGCGCAGGTGTTCCGGCCGCTGCTCGCCGCAGCCTTCGTCATCAACCGGCGCGTCAGCACCACCGTGATCGGGCGCGAAGCGCGTCAGGCGCTCGCCGACCAGCCGCTTCCCGCGCTGCGCGCGGAAGTGCATCAGCGCATCGTGTTCGCCGACAGCGTGGCCGCTGGTCGGCTGGCCCGCGAGACGGCGCCGGACAGCGCCGCCGCCCGTGAAGTCACCGCCCTGGTCGATGAACTGCTGCGGTGGCCGACATGACTGCGAAGCCGCCACCGAACAACAAACGCACGGCCAAGCGTGTCGGCATTGGCGCGCGTCCGCCTGCGAATCCGCACGCCGAGGCGTGGATTCGCCAGGGCGACGCCGATGCGCTGGGCAAGGGCGACCTGTACACGGCTCGCCTGACCCTCGACATCACGCCCGCGATGCGGGCTCGCATCAAGGTTTCGGCCTTCACGCAAGGCGTGACCGTGGCCGACCTGCTGCGCGGTCTGTTGGAGCGGGAGTTTCCCGAGCAAAGCAGGGAGAACACCCCATGATTGCATCCACTTCGCCTGCCCCCGCGCCTGTTGCCTTCGCGGCCACGGCTGCGCTCGCAGCACCTTCCGGCCAGCCTGCCTGCGCGCCACTGACGCGCGTGGCGCTGACCTACATCGAACCGCGCTTCAAGCTCTACCTGCGCTTCGGCGAACCCGCGCGCACGCTTAAGCTCGACCGCTGGCGGCGCTGCGCGGTGTTCCTGCCGGGTGCCATGTTCTGCCGCATCCGCTGGCAGGCCAACGACTACGGCATGATCCGCTGGCAGCTCATGGTGATGCAGGCTTGCACGACGCTCGATGCGGCGCAGCGCATCCCCGGCGTGCAGCCGGGCGCGCGCTTGCTACTCCACGCCGAAGGGGAGAACCAAGTGCGCGCCGTGCTGGAGCGCATCGACGCCATCGAGGCGCTGGGCATCGCGCCCGTCAGCGTCTCGCCGGCGTACTGGCGCACGCTCGCCAACCGGCTCGCTGCCCGCCTGCCGCTGCCCGAATACACCGCCGAGCGGCACGCCGCCTGGCTGACTGCGAGGGCACTGCCATGACCGCCGTTTCCACTGCCGGCACCGCGCCGCGTCCTCGCTCGCGCCTGCGCGCTCGCCTCGTGCTGGCGGGCCTGTCCGCCTGCGGCCTGGCTGCGCTGGCCTGGGCGTCCTTCGTGCATCCGCTGCCGCGCTTGATCTACAACCCGTCCGACAGTGTGGCGGTCGGCTGGTATCGCGTCGATCCGCTGGGCCACGATACCGGCTCGCTGCCACGTCCTCTGTCCGTGGGCAGCATCGTTCTGACCACGCTGCCGCCAGACGCTGCCACGCTGGCCGCGCAGCGCGGCTACCTGCCGGCGCGCGTGCCGCTGCTCAAGCGCGTGGGCGCCGTTGCACCGCAGGAGGTGTGCATCACCGGTCGCATCGTCCGCATCGACGGCGTGCCTTCGGCCGCCGTGCTACCCGCCGACCGCTGGGCCCGGCCGCTGCCATCCTGGCAGCAGTGCCGTCACCTTGAACCCGCCGAACTGTTCCTCTTGAGTGTGACCAACCCGGCATCGTTCGACAGCCGGTATTTCGGGCCGGTCAGCAGGTCCGCCGTGATCGGCGTCGCGCATCCGGTCTGGCTGGAATCCCGCCCATGATGGCCGCCGACTCGCTGCACGCTGCCGTGCATCTCATCGTGTCATCGGGTGTGTCGTGCTGCTGGCCGTCGCCGTGTCGTCGCGCGTGCAGTGCGAGCGCATCCGCGCTGCACTTCGCGCTGCCTTCGGCGCAGCCGTCCAACGTGCAGGCGTCTTGCCTCGAACGCGCCCGGCCTGTGGCCGTATTCGCGTTCGCCGACCCGCTGGCTGCTCACGCAGCAGCGCCGCCGGGCCGCCGCTGCCCGGAGCGCCAGCGAGGGGCAAAGGCGGAAGGCAAGACAAAAGGACGCGGCACGGGCCGCGTCGAAAGCCCGTCTGCACATGGGGGTTGCGCGGCACGCAGCGGCTTCGCCGCCGTGCCGCTTGTGGCGCGAGGCCCGCGCCGATACGGGCATGTCCGCGTGCTTCGCACGACCGGACACGCCAGAGCTTGCAGAGGGCATAACCATGACCGATCACCGCGACGACGATTTCCGCATCCGCCCCAGCGCCCCGAAGAACCGGGGCCAGGGCTTCGTCTCCAAGGTGCTCAAGCAGGCAGGCAAGGCCAGCGGCGGCAAGTCCTCGGTGCGCCATCCGACATCGGCGCGTGGCACCGGCCAGCGGCCCGGTTCGCGCCTGGGACGCGGCCACACGGCGGCGCGCTTCGCGGGCGCGAAGCTGACGCCCATGTCGCGGCGCGTGACCATCAAGACGCTGCTGTTCAACCAGCGCCAGGCCAGCCCGCAGTCGCTCGCCAAGCACCTGCGCTACATCGAGCGCGACGGCGTGGGCCGCGACGGCGAGCCGGGCCAAGCCTACGGCCCGCAGACCGATGCCGCCGACCTCGACGCCTTCAAGGAACGCTGCGCCGACGACCGGCACCATTTCCGCTTCATCCTCTCGCCCGAGGATGGCGCGGAGCTAGAAGACCTGCGCACCTACACGCGGCACCTGATGGGCCGCATGGAGGCCGACCTGGGCACGGGTCTCGATTGGGTGGCCGTCAACCACTGGAACACCGACAACCCGCACACGCACATCGTCGTGCGCGGGCGCGACGACACCGGCAAAGACCTCATCATCGCTGGCGACTACATCGCCGATGGCTTCCGCCATCGCGCCGCCGAACTGGCGACCGAATGGCTGGGGCCGCGCACCGAGCTGGAGATCCAGCAGACCTTGCAGCGCGAGGTGGAGCAAGAGCGGTGGACGAGCCTGGATCGCACCTTGAAGCGCGAGGCCGGCGACGATGGCCTGGTGCATGCCGAACGGCTCAACGAACCCCGCTTGCAACGCCAGCGCCTGCTGCTGATCGGCCGCCTGCAACGCTTGCAGCGCCTGGGCCTGGCCGACGAGATGCAGCCGGGCACCTGGGCCGTCCATGCCGACGCCGAAAAGACCCTGTGCGCCCTGGGCGAGCGTGGCGACATCATCCGCACCATGCAGCGCGCCATGCGCGGCGAGCCGCGTGAGCTGGCGGTGTTCGAGCCAAGCGACGACGGCCGAACCATCCTCGGCCGCGTGGCCGCGAAGGGGCTGGCCGACGAGTTGCGCGACCGGGGCTATCTGGTCATCGACGGCGTGGATGGCAAGGCCCACTACGTCGCGCTCAACGCCCGCGACGAACTAACGAACTACCCGACCGGCGCCGTAGTGGAGGTGAAGGGATCGGCCGACGTGCGTGCGGCCGACAAGAACATCGCCACGCTGGCGAGCGATGGCCTGTACCGCGCCGACCACCACCTCGCCATCGCACAGGGTCAGGCCGTGCCGGGTCGCGATCCGCAGGAAGTCGTCGCGGCTCACGTTCGCCGCCTCGAAGCCCTGCGCCGGGCCGGCATCGTGGAGCGCGTGGCCGAGGGGCTATGGAAGGTGCCGGACGACCTGCCTGAGCAGGGCCGCCGCTACGACGCGCAGCGCCTGGGCGGCGTAGCCGTGGAACTGAAATCGCACCTACCCATCGAGCGGCAGGCCCGCGTCATCGGCGCGACCTGGCTGGATCAGCAGTTGATCGGAGGCGGCAAGGGCCTGGGCGAACTGGGCTTCGGCGGCGAAGCCCGACAGGCGCTGCAACAGCGCGCCGACTTCCTCATCGAACAGGGGCTAGCCGAGAAGCGCGGCCCGCGCGTGATCCTGGCGCGCAACCTGCTGGCGACCCTGCGCAATCGGGAGCTGGCCCAGGCCGCCAAGGACATTGCCACCGACACTGGCCTGGAGCATCGGCCCGTGACTGACGGGCAGCGCGTGGCGGGCATCTACAGGCGCTCCGTCATGCTCGCTAGCGGGCGCTACGCGATGCTCGATGACGGCATGGGGTTCAGCCTGGTGCCGTGGAAGCCGGTGATCGAGCAGCGATTGGGACAACAACTCGCTGCGACCATTCATAAAGGATCAGCTTCCTGGGAACTCGGAATTCGTCGAGGTATATCGATTGGATAGAAGTTAGTCTTTCGTCAACAGGTGTAGCCATCCCTTGCTAGCGGCTTCCATAGAACTTTTCCACGAACGAGCGACGGTAACTCTGGTGGCAGGCTAGGCAGCTTTGCTGGGTTTTGGAGAAAGCCGCGATGACTGCTTGGCCGTCATTCCGCTGTGCAGCCTCGCCCATGGCGGTCGCGGCGTCATGAACCTGTCCATCAAGACCCCGAAACTTTCCAGCGTCTGCCCCAAGCCAGGCAAGGATGCGCATCTTTTCCGACATGGGCGGCTCGGCATGCTTGGCAATTCGTGGTGCTAGCTCGGCGACCAGTGGCCAGTCTTCTTTGGAGATCGCGCCCGTGACGACTTGCATGTCGCGCCCGAGTCTTTCCATTATGGTACGAAGCGCCATTGGCTTTGCCGCCTCTACGGACTGCGCACCGAGTGCCGTGGCGAAGGTTGCCAAGAGCACGAACAGCGAGACTGTGAAGAACGATCTGGGTTTCAAGGGCTGGTTCACGAATTTCTCCATTGATGTTGTGACGAATGCTTTGGGTCTAACGAATGGTTGCAGGTGTCCTCAAAATTCCAAGCTCAGCGCGATCGATCCGAATGCGTGATAGCCCGCCTGCTGGTCGAACTCGCGGGTTCTCCAAACGCGCATCACGGCAAGCCGCACGCCACGTCCAGCAACGATCCATTGGCTGCTGATGCCGAGAGCTGCTTGCGCGACCCAAGGCCGCCGGCTGACATGGTGGCTATTCCGGAACATGTTTCCGTCGAGTGAGAAGTCCCAGGCGACGGCTTTACCCTCCAGGTTCAGGAAGACATGTGCCCCAGGTTTGGGCGCCAGGACCGATTGCGGCGTTGTCGTGCGCAGATCGGCAACACCAGAGGGCGGGCGGTTCTCCGCGCCAGGGCGGATCGGATAGCTGCCGAAGTCGTTCGGTATGTTCCAGCCCGCGCGAAACTCCACGCCGGTACTGGCGGCGGTTTCGATGTTTCCGACCCGCAGGGCATAACTGCCGATCACGTCGCTGCCCCATCCAGGGCGGACCGCACCCTCCGTGTACGGCTTGAACTTGCGTTCCATGGCCATCTGAAATGCCGGCTCGTTGCGCAACTGGTTGTCCCAGCCGCGAAAGCGCTCAATGCCGCGTGCCCGATGCACCAGATCCTGAGATTGCTCGGCCAGCGACCAGGGGCCGATCACGCCCAGGGTCAGCTCACGCACGTCAAGCATTTCGTAGCTGGCGGCTTGTGGGTGGATGCGGCGATTCCACGCCAAACCCAGGTAGAGCAAACCAGCGTACGGTCGGTCATCTGGAATCACATCGGTGCGCGTCTTGTTCTCGGGCGTGTACATGGCTTGGCCAAAGCGCACAACGAGGTTTTGCGACGACGAGTGGGCGCCGGCGTCGTGCCAGAAGCCTGGATCAGCCCAGCCGATGAAGCGGGCATACAAACCAATCGGCTGGGGCAGGCACTCCGGACGGAGCCCGCCTTGCAGATCGCGTGAGACTGCTGTTAGCGCGACACCGTTGGTGTAGTTGCGATCGGAGCCGGTGAACAAATCGTTCTCCAGACGCAGGGTGCCGCCCCGCAAGCGCAGGGATTGCCCTGGCGAGCAGGAGGTAGGATTTGCAGAGAGCGAGAAGTCGGAACCGAAAGCAGAAATCGGGCTGAACAATGCACAGGCAATCAACAAGGTGGCGCACTGCATCGACTGCTGCACCTTGGTGCCGCACAGGCTCCGGCAATACCCGTCGACGCCGATCATGTCGCCCCATCGCCTGCTGCCCTGTTGACGTAAAAGCGTTCGAGGGCACTAACGATTTCCTCGGCTTCGTCTACGCAGGTGAACAAGTCCAGATCGGATGGAGAGACATAGCCTTCGTCGAGCAGAAGATCGAAATCAACTACGCGACGCCAGAATGCACGGCCGACCAGCACCACCGGAATACGCTGCATCTTTTCGGTCTGGATCAAGGTGAGCACCTCGAACAGCTCATCGAGCGTTCCATAGCCACCGGGGAAGGCCACCAAGCCCTTGGCGTGCAACAAGAAGTGCATCTTGCGCAGCGCGAAATAGTGGAATCGGAACGCCAAATTTGGGCACATGTAGGGGTTGGGTGCCTGTTCGTGGGGCAGCGTGATGTTGAGGCCAATCGAACGTGCGCCGACCTCGAAAGCACCGCGGTTGGCGGCCTCCATGATGCCGGGCCCACCCCCGGTGACGACGACGAAATCACGGCGGTTTTGCTGCTGGAAACGCGCCGAAATAAGGCCCGAGAAACGCCGCGCTTGCTCGTAGTGGCGTGCCTGTTCGACCCGGCGATTGGCTCGGGCAAGCTCTTGCCTCAGCCCGACATCCTCCGGAGTGACGCGCGCCTGACGCTCCAGCGCGCCAAGACGGGCTTCTGCCGTCTCGGCATCGCTCACGCGTGCGCTGCCGAAGACCACTACCGTCGAGCGAATGCCTTGCTCGTGCAGGATGCGGTCAGGCTTGAGCAGTTCGAGCTGCAGTCGCAGCGGCCGCAGTTCTTCCTGGCCAAGCAGCTCGATGTCTTCGTACGCAAGACGGTACGTTGGCGACTCGCGGATGGCGCGCAGGCGTTCATCGAGATCTTCGGCGGGCTTCATCACTCGTGCGCCAGAAAGTCCGGCCAGCGCAGCGCATGACCATGCTCGGGCACCGTGACCTGCCAGCCGAGTTGCTGTTGCAAGAGTTCGGCGAAGGTCTGGGCGGCGGACAGTTCCCCATGCACCACGAAGGTTTGCGCCGGGGGGTGAATAAAACCCCGAGCCCAATCCAGCAACGCCTTTTGGTCGGCATGCGCCGAGAGGCCATCCACGCTGTGGATCGCAGCACGTACCGGAATGTCCTCACCGAAGATGCGCACGCGTTCGGCCCCCTCGATCAGGCGCCGGCCAAGCGTCCCCTGCGCCTGGAAACCGGGAAACAAGATGCTGCATTCGCGGCGTGGCAAGTTGTGCCGCAGGTGGTGCCGGATGCGTCCCGCATCGCACATGCCGCTGGCAGAAATGATGATGGCTCCGGAGCGGATCCGGTTCAGCGCCATGGACTCCTCAGCGCTCGCTGTGAAACTCAGGTATGGGAGGTTCTCGCCGCGCGCGTGCCAGCCGGCCAACCGCTTCGCCTGTTCGTCGAACAATTCGAGATGCTCGCGCGTGATGCGCGTGGCCTGCGTGGCCATCGGCGAATCGACGAATACCTTCGGTTGCCGCAGCCGCCCCTCGCAGGTGAGTCGGTGCAGGTGATAAAGGATTTCCTGGGTTCGGCCGACCGCGAAGGCCGGCACGATGACATTGCCGCCGCGTTCGAACAATGTCTTTTCGACGATGCCGATCATTTCCTCTTCGGTCGCCGAGAAATCCTTGTGCTGGCGGTTGCCGTAGGTGGACTCGATGACGAGGATGTCGGCGTCCTCGATGGTTGTCGGGTCGCGCAGTATCGGGCGCCCCGGCTGGCCGAGGTCGCCACTGAAAACGAGCTTTGTCGGGTCGCCATGTTCGGTGACCCAGACCTCGATGATGGCCGACCCAAGAATGTGCCCGGCATCGCGGAATCGGGCGCGCACCCCGACGCGGGGCGCGAACTCCCGGTCGTATTCGATGCCTCGCACCTGCTGCAAGCAGTCGCTGGCATCCTGCAGCGTATACAGCGGCGGCAGTGCGTCCTTTCCGCGGAGTCGCTGCGCATTGCGTTTTGCATCGCTCTCCTGGATGTGGGCACTGTCGGGCAGCATCACGCCCAGCAGATCAACCGTGGCGGGAGTGGCGTAGATGGCCCCCTTGAACCCGGCGCGCGTGAGTTTGGGCAATAGCCCACTATGGTCGATATGGGCATGGGTCAGGAGCACGAAATCAATCGACGCCGGGTCGAACGGGAATGGCTCATGGTTGCGCGCCGCCGCCGTGCGGCCGCCCTGAACCATGCCACAATCCACCAGGAAGCGTACGTTGAGCGCTTCCACCAAGAAACACGACCCGGTGACTTCGCGCGCAGCGCCCAGAAAATGCAGTTTCATGGGATGCTCACTCCGGTTTTTTCTTTTGTATCGGGCAAGTGCTCAGGCCAAGCAGACGGTAGCCCGGACAGCGGCCAGCCAGGCCGGTGATGAGCGGCATGAATCCAATGAGTCCCAGCCAACGCCAGGATGAATCCAGCCACAGCGGGAGGCTGAGCAGAACCAGTCCGACGACGATGCGGACAATGCGGTCGAGACTTCCAACGTTGATTTGCATGACGGTCTCCTTGTGTTGAGTCAACGGCTTGAAAACGCGACGGGGGCGGCAGCGCCCCGCAGCGGATGGGTTGCGGTCGATGCCGTCGTGGATACGTCCCAGCCGCCACCAAGGGCCTTGTACAGCGCCACCAGTTGCACGGCGGCGTTGGTATGTGCGCGCGCGGCTGCGGTTTCGGCTTCGTGCAGGCTGCGCTGGGCGGCCAGCAGTTCGACCAGCGCAATGTCGCCTGCCGCATAGCGCGCCTTGGCGTGGCCGTAGCTGGTGCGCGCGGCATCCAGTGCCATACCGCGGCGCTCAAGCGTGTCTAGCCCGCCGTGGTAGTCGCCCAGCGCGCGCTCGGCGTCGCCCAGCGCCGTCAGCACCGCCTGCTCATAGGCCAGCGCGGCCTGCCGCTCGGCCGCCTCGCGTGCCCGAATTTCGGCGCGCACACGGCCGCCGTCGAACAGGCGCCAGGAAATCAGCGGCAGGATGGAAAAACGCGAGCTGGATGCATCGAACCAATCGCCCGTACTGAGCGCTTGGAACCCGCCGCCGACACCGATGGAGAGTTTGGGGAACAACTCGGCCGTGGCCACGCCGATGTCGGCGGAACTCGCTGCCAGGCGACGTTCCGCAGCCAGCACGTCCGGGCGCCGGCGCAGCATCTCTGCGCGCTCGCCCACCGGCAGCGCCCGCAGCGTGCTCGGCGTCAAGGGGCCATCCAGTAGTGCCAGCTCCCGCTCCGGCGGCGCGCCCAGCAGCACGCCCAGGCTGAGTATCGCGGCGCGCTGACGCGCCTGGATATCCGGGATGAGCGCGTTGACTGCTGTCCATTGGGCGTACGCCGCCTCCACGTCGGCGGCCGACGCGTCGCCCAGCGCATGCCGCAGGCGCACCAATTCCAAGGTCTGCTGCAGCGTATCCAGTGTGGCCTGTTGTGCGTGCAACTCGTAGCGGGCGCCGACGGCGGTGAACCAGGTGCGCGCGACCTCGGCCACGATGCGCATGCGTACGCCCTGCGCCTCGGCTTCGGTCGCCTGCAGGCGGGCGCTGGCGCCTTCCAGCGCCCGCCGCTTGGCCCCGAACAAGTCGGCCTCCCAGGCCGCGTCGAAGCCCGCGTCGTAGATGGTCTGCGTGGCGTCAAGGCCGGGGATCGAACCTACGGGCAGGGGTCCGTTCTCGCTTTGACGGCGCCGGTTGACGCTCGCGCCAGCGGCGGCGGTGGGCAATGCCTCGCCGGCCACACGATCGCGCAGGGCGCGTGCCTCATCGATGCGTGCCGCAGCCTGGCGCAGATCCAGGTTCTGTGCCAGCGCCGTGGCCATCAGGCGATCGAGGATGGGATCGTCCAGTGCAGACCACCATTGGCTCAAGTCTGCGGACTGAGATTCGCTTGCCAACGGCAAGCTCCAGCCGCTGCCGACGTCGACCGGCGGCGGCTCGCGGTAGTCGGGGCCCACGCTTGCGCAGGCAGTCAGCAGCACGCAGGACAGGGCCAGCGCGAGCGGACGCGCGCGCCCAGGGGTCAGGCCGGTGACGGTTGCGCGAAGAAAGGGAGTGCGGGGCTTGGATTTCATTGCAGGCGTCCTCGGACGAATACGGTGGCCATCGTCAGCGTGGCCAGGGCGATGACCGCCAGCGGCCACAGGCTGGCGAGAATGTCACCGGGCGGCATGGCCTTGAGAAAGCTGCCTTCGACGATGATGAGGAAGTGGGTCAGCGGAATGGCCTGAGCCAGCCATTGCAGGACGACAGGCATGTTTTCCACAGGCGTCGCAAAGCCTGACATCAGCACCGCCGGCACGCCGACGGCGAACGCCCCCAGGATGGCCTGCTGCTGCGTCATGCTGACCGCGGAAATCATCAGACCGATGCCGACCACCGAGGCGATGAACAGCACCAGGCTGGCAAGCAGGAGTGCAAACGAGCCCGTAAACGGGATGCCGAACAGGAAGACGCCCGCGCTGATCATGAACAGGCCCAGCCCGGTGCCAATTGCGAGTGCCGGCAGCGACTTGGAGATGATGATCTCGGGCGTCGAGGTGGGCGACACCAGCAACTGGTCGAAGGTGCCCAGCTCGCGCTCGCGCGCGATCGACAACGAGGTGATCAAGAGCGAGCTGAACAACGCCAGGATGCCCGTCAGCCCGGGCACGATGAACCAGCGGTAGACCAGATTCGGGTTGAACCAGTGGCGCACGACCACGGGCGTTGGTGCCTGGGCGTCGGGCACGACCTCGGCGCCGACATCGGCGGCGATGGTGGACAGATAGGCCACGGTGATCTGCCCGGAGTTGCTGCGCCGGCCATCGACCAGTACCTGCGCGCGGCCACTTTCGCCGGCAGCGATGGAGCGCGAGAAATCCACCGGGATGGCGAGCGCGGCGATCACCTCGCCACGGTCGATCAGCTCGTGCAGTTGCTGCTGGCTGTCGACATGCCGGATGTGGGTGATGAAGCGGGCGCTGTCCAAGCGCTGTACCAGCTCGTGCGACCAGCGCCCCGTATCCTGGTCGTAGACGGCGATATCGACGTTGCGCACTTCCAGCGTCGCGGCAAAGGCGAACACCAGCAACTGCAGGATCGGCGGCACGAACACCACCATGCGGCTGCGCGGGTCGCGCAGGACGCTGAGCACCTCCTTGATGAACTGGGCGCGCAGGCGGGTCAACGAGAATGCGGACGTCAACATCGCTTCACTCCAGGTTCTTGCGCGTGGCGCGCTTGGCGATCACGAAGAACAGCACCCCGATCGCCGCCATGGCCGCCAGGTTGGGCAGGAACACGGCCCAGATGTCGCCGGCCAGGAACACCGTCTTCAGCGAATCGACGAAGTAACGCGCCGGAACCAGCCGGGTGATGGCCCGGATCGGCGCGGGCATCGCGTCGATCTCATACAGAAAGCCCGACAGCATGAAAGCCGGCAGAAAACCCGTGAACAGCGCGATCTGCGCTGCCAGGAACTGGTTGCGTGCCAAGGAGGAAATCAGCAGACCCTGACCCAGCGCCGGCACCATGAACACCGCCGACAGCAGCAGCAGCGCCGCCAGCGAGCCCCGCATCGGGACCCCGAACACGAACACCGCCAGCGCCGCCGCACCCAGCGTGGACAGCATGCCGAGCACGAAGTACGGCAGCAGCTTGCCGATCAGGATTTCGGCCACCGAGGCCGGCGTGGACAGCACCGCCTCCATGGTGCCGCGCTCCCATTCACGCGCCACCACCAGTGCAGTCAGCATGGTGCCGATGATGGTCATGACGATGGCGATGGCACCGGGAATCAGTGCGCGGCGGCTTTCCAGCTCGGGGTTGAACCAGTAGCGCGGTTCCAGCATGACGGCCTGCGCTGGTGCTCCGACGTCCAGTCCGGCACGCCAGGACTGGACCACGCCACGGGCGTAGTTCTCGACGTAGTTGGCGGTATTGGGGTAGGAGCCATCGGTGACGATCTGCACCAGCGGCTCGCTGCCACGCTGGGCCAGACGCTGCTCGAAATCCTGCGGAATCACCACGTAGCCGCGCAGGTCGCCTGAGACCAGTTGGTCGGCCACTTCGCGCCGGTCATGGGCGAAGTGCGTATTCAGGAAGCGGGTGCCCGAAAACGCTGCGGCCAGCGAGTGTGCCGATGCGCCGGGCGACTCCAGGACCACGCCGACACGGACATCCTTCGCATCCAGCGACACCGCATAGGCGAACAGCAGCAGCAACACCACTGGCAGCACGAACGCGATCAGCAGCGTCGAGGGGTCGCGCAGCGCCTGGTAGCTTTCCTTGGTCACCAGGGCGCCCAAGCGCCGCAGATCAAAACGGCGCAAGTCGGTCTGCAGGGGGCCACTTCCGTCTTTGTGCATTGTGGCGCCGTTCATGTGGCGGCCTCCAGCTCGCGGTCTGACGACTCCACCAGGTGAATGAAGGCGTCCTCCATCGTCGGGTCGGGTCGTTCGGGGCTGACCGCCGAACGTTTGAGCGCGTCGGGCGTATCCAGCGCGATCAGTTGCGCACGCGAGAGCATGGCCACGCGGTCGCAGTATTCGGCCTCGTCCATGAAGTGGGTGGTGACCATGATGGTCACGCCCTTGCGGGCCAGTCCGTTGATGTGGGTCCAGAATTCGCGCCGGGTGATCGGGTCCACGCCCGAAGTGGGTTCATCCAGGAACAGCACGGGCGGCCGGTGCATCAGCGAACAAGCCAATGCCAGGCGCTGCTTGTGGCCCAGCGGCAGGGAATCGGGCGTGGCGGACAGCCAGTCGCCCAGATCGAAGGTTTCGATCATCTCGGCAATGCGCTCGCGCCGGGTGTTGCCTTCCAGTCCGTAGACGCCGGCCGAGAATTCCAGGTTCTGCTGCACCGAGAGCAGGCCGTAGAGCGAAAACTTCTGCGCCATGTAGCCGAGCCGGCTCTTGGCTGCGCCGGTGGCGCGGCGCAGATCATGGCCAACCACATGCGCTTCGCCAGCAGTGGGTTTCAACAGGCCGCACAGCATCTTGAAGGTGGTGGACTTGCCGGCACCGTTGGGGCCGAGCAGGCCGAAGATTTCGCCCTTTTGCACCTCGAAGCTGACGTTGTCGGTGGCGGTGAACTCGCCGAAGCGCTTGGTGAGGTTTCGGCACGACACGGCAATGTCGAAACCCAGCTCAACCGGCGGCAGACGCTCGGCCAGCGTCGACGTGCCGCCGGGGCCGCCACCGAGCAGATCGATGAAGGCGTCTTCGAAGCGCGCAGGCACCTGCGCCAGCCGCACCTGCGCCTGATCGGACAGGGCCTGGAGCTGCCCTGCGTCCGCGCCCTCGCGCAACACCACGCGCACGCCGGCGCCTTGGATCACGCCATCGCTCACGGTGGGCAGGTCGAGTGCCTGGGTCAGGACCGCTCGGCGCTCGGCACCGACGTCTTCCAGACGGAAACTGCGGCCTTCGAGCTGCGCGGTGAGTTGCTGCGGCGGGCCATCGAACAGGAGCTGTCCCTGGTTCAGCAACAGCACGCTCTCGCAGCGCTCGGCTTCGTCGAGATAGGCGGTGGACCAGACCACGGCCATGCCCTCGTCGGTCAGCGCCTGCACCATGCGCCACAAATCCTGGCGGCTGACCGGGTCGACACCCACGCCCGGCTCGTCCAGCAGCAGCACTTTGGGCCGCGCCATGAGCGCACACGCAAGGCCCAGCTTCTGCTTCATACCGCCGGAGAGCTTGCCGGCCAAGCGCTTGGTGAAGGGTCCGAGCCGCGTGAAGTCCAGCAGCTCGGCAAACAGATCGGCGTTGCGGTACGCATCCATGCCGCGCAACTGCGCATACAGGCGCATGTTCTCCATCACCGACAGGTCTTCGTACAGGCCAAAGCGTTGCGGCATGTAGCCGCTGGCGACGTGGATGGCGTCGTTGTCCTTGACCACGTCATAGCCTGCCAAGGTGACGTGGCCGGCGTTCGGCACCAGGAGGCCGGTCAGAATCCGCATCAGCGTCGTCTTGCCAGCGCCGTCGGGGCCGACCAGACCCGTCAGCCGCCCATAGTGGATGCGCGCACTCAAGCCCCGCAGCGCCTTTACGTCGCCGAAATGCTTGTCCACGTCTTCGATGACGACGGCAGCGGCAGCGACATCCGCGCTTGCGCTTGTCGGCGTGGCGGCGTTCGCCTGCATCTTAACGTTCCCCCACGCGCGCGCTGAGGCCTGGTTTGGCATCGACCGCTATCGTCACCGGCATGCCCTGCCGCAAGGCACTGTCGCTGTCGGCTTCGTCGATGACGATGCGCAGGCGGTACACCAGATCCGTGCGCAAATCCGTCGTCTCCACCGTCTTGGGGGTGAACTCGGCGCGCGGCGAGATGAAGCCGATCTGGCCGCGATAGACCTTCTCTGATGAATCGCTTTTGACGCGCACCACAGTACCGGGCGCGATACGCCCCAAGTCCGACTCGCCCACGTAGGCGCGCACGTAAACCGGCTTGTCCAGGCTCAGGCTGTAGACCGCGCTCTGGCTTGCAACCATGCTGCCGGGCTCGCGCACCCGTGCGATGACGGTTCCGCTACTGGGCGCCATCAACTCGGTGTCCGCCAAGGCTGTCGTGGCTTGCGCTGCGGCGGCCTGTGCGGCCGCAAGGCGAGCCTCGGCCGCGGCAATGTCTTCCTTGCGAAAGCCTTCGGACGCTTGCGACAGGGCGGCCTTGGCTGCTGCGACGCCCGCGGTGGCTTGATCCCTCGCCGTGCGGGCGGCATCGACCGTGCGCTGGCTGCTGGCGCCTGATGCCAGCAGGCCACTTTGGCGTTGGAAATTGCGCTCGGTTTCGGTGGCGAGCGCCTGTGCCTGCCTGAGCGCTTCGCGCGCCAGGGTGATTTCCTGCGGCCGCAGGCCACGGCGCAGCTTGGCCAGTTCCGCCTGCGCCACTTGCACCTGGGCCTGCGCTGCCGCAAGGGCTTCCCGATACGGCTGCGCGTCGAGCGTCGCCAGCCGCGCACCGGCACTGACGGCATCGCCCTCATCGAAAGCCATTTGCATCACGCGCCCGGGCTGACGGAAGGCCAGTTGCACCTCGCGGATGTCGACGTTGCCGTAGAGGCGCAATGCATCTTGTTGTCCATGGTCGCGCGACAGCCAGAACGCCAGTGCGCCGCCAAGAGCGAGCACGACAACGGCGATCACGACCCAACGGGTTTTTCTGGAAAGGAGGTTTGGAGTTTTCATCGATGGGTTTCCGCTGGATAAAGGTGCTCAGTGCTCGCGTGCGACCGGCGCATTCGCCGCTGACCGGCGCCAGGCTATGGCCGCTATGCCAGCCCACACCAACGTGCGCAGCGTCATGGCGACCACCGTGCGCCGCTCCCAGGCGCCACCCAGAGCCACATGCACTCCGAAAGCCAGGAACACGAGTGCGGTCGCCACCGTGATGACAATCGCCAACCACGCGGCCCAGCGCCGGCGCATCCACAAGCCGACGCCGGCGACGATGTAGGCGAACCCGGCAAGAAAATTGAACCAGAGCACGAAAGGCACATAGTGGCCGGCGGCTTGGCGCGCGGCGCCGTCGACAAACAGGACTGCGCCGCCTTCCCTGATGGTCATCAGGCCAAAACCGATCGCAATCAAGGAGACCACGCGCATCCAGATCGCGCGTTCGCTGTGTGCCGTCATGTTCGTTGCTCCCGATTTGTGGAAGGGTTTGGAGGTCGCAGTCGCGCTTGCGGAGAAGACAGGTGTTTCATGTGTTGCTTTCGATGCCACGGCGATAGATGGCAAACACGGCTGGTGCGTCACGGCGGATGCGACAGACCTTGCCCGCCAACAGCGACTGCATGACCAGTCCCTGGATCGTGCCGATGAACAACACGGCGGCGGCCTCCACATCCAGTCCCGCATCCAGTTCGCCCTGCGCCTTGCCGGCTTCGAGCAGGCGATGCAACCGCTCGCCGTAGTGCTGAATCAAGGTCTGCACCATTCGCTTGGGCAGGGTCTCTCCAGGTCGCTGCAATTCGCCGAAGAGCATCCTCGGCACACCCGGGTGCTCGGACACGAAGTCGATATGCGTCATGAAGACCGCCTCAAGGGCTGCGACCGGAGACGTAGTGCCTTCTGCTGCCTTGTCCACCCGAGCCAGCAGGCGTTCCGTGACCCAGGACATCACCGCCTGCAGGATGGCGTCCTTGGTCGGGAAGTGACGAAACAGCGCCCCCTGGGTCAGCCCCATACGCTGTGCGATGGCTGTGGTCGTGATGTCGCTGGGGTTCTGCTCGGCGGCCAAGTCGACCACCGCCTCGACTGTGGCCGCGCGCCGCTCATCGGCCGGTAGATGCTTGGAGTGTCCACTCATTGCTTGCGCCTTCGAAAGTGAGTAATCTATTACTATCTTAGCACCATGCAAGCTTGCCGCAAGAGGGGAAGCGCGAAAAGGAGGCCGCAATGGACAACAGAACCGTGATCTCAGACGACGGGCAACGGTCGATTTCGGGCAGACGCAAACGTCGCTCTCCGCGCCTCATTGGCGGAGGGGAGCCGGTTCATCACAAGTCCGGCGGGGTGTAAATGGAGCTGCGCCATCTTCGGTGCTTCGTCGCCGTCGCCGAAGAACTCCACTTCGCGCGCGCCGCCGAGCGGCTGCACATCGAGCAGTCGCCGCTGTCGCGGGCCATCAAGGAACTGGAAGAAGAACTCGGCGTGATGCTGTTTGCCCGCACCACGCGCAGTACGCGGCTGACCCATGCCGGAACATTGTTCTTGGAACATGTGCGTCGTGTGTTTGCTGCCTTGGAGCAAGCGCGAGAGAGCGTGAAAGCAGCGGCAAACGGTTTTCACGGGCAGTTGCGCGTGGCTTTGTCGGACGGCATCACGCCGTCGCGCCTGCCGACCTTACTGGCGTTGTGTCGCCAGGAAGAACCCGAGGTCGAGATCCGCTTTTTCGAGGTGTCACTATCGCAGCAGATCAAAGGGCTGCATGATGATCTGTACGACGTGGGGTTTGCCCAATCCGACGAGGTGGGCGACGGCATAGTCACTTTGCCCGCTTGGAGCGATGCACTCATGGTGGCAGTGCCGGCCCGGCATCCACTGCTGGCCCACAAGCGTATTCCCTTGGACGAGTTGCTGCGCTACCCGCTGGTCTTGTGCGATCCGCAAGTGTGTGAGGGCCACGCCAAGCACGTTGAACGAGTGCTGCGTCGTGCTGACATGGAACCGCTGATCGCAGAACGGGTTGCCACGTGCGATCTGATGATGGCACTGGTATCGGCCGGCTTCGCGCTTGGACTAGCGGGCGCTGCACACATTGCCGCCAGCCGTGAACCGGGCGTCGTAGCTCGGCCGCTGGCGTCGCGAGTGCCGCCACTGACGACCTACTTGCTCCGTCTCGACGGCGATCCGTCTGACGAACTGACACGTTTTATTGAGCGCGTGCAGACCATCGAGTCGCAGGAAACTCCCAGGGCCATACGAGGCAGCAACCCTGATCCCCCGGAGGAATTGATGCCATGAAGAAGATCATCCCATTCTTGTTGACGGCCATTCTGACCGCCTGCGGCCAGTCCGAAACGCCTCAGAATGCCAACACGTCGGAAGCGAATATCCCGACGGTGGAAGAACTGGCGGCCAATCCCGAACGACTCAAGGAACTGCGCCAGCAGTGCAAAACCGACCGCCTGAAGCTCGGCGACGTGTTGTGCAACCGGGTGGCCGAAGCCACGCGCAAGCGGTTCTATGGCGATGGCGAAACCCCTTACACGCCGCCGAAGGAACCGCCCAAGTTCTGATTGTTGGCAGATAGCCGCATCGCCTTCATTTTTCTGCTCGACACGCCGCAATGCGCCTGCGCTTGCGGCGTTTTTCTTTGGTTCGACGCTGCACTCATTCTTTCTTTTTGCTCGACCTTTCTGCTCAAAACGGTCTTTGACCGGCACTGACCCGGCACCGAACCTGACGCCTGCGGCACGTCCTTGTGCCGCTCTTTCCATGAGGAAAAAGCGCAGGAGAAATCGGAGGCCGGGTCATGCAAGGGACGAACGTGCTGTTCGGTCAGATCGCCGTGGTATTCGGCATCGTGATCGCCGGCGTGTGGGGCGCCACACAATGGACAGCATCGGCCCTTGGCTATCAAGTACGCCTTGGCTCGCCCTGGTTCGACTTTCTTGGCACGTCGATCTACCACCCGTGGAAACTGTTTGAGTGGTGGTTCTTCTTCGGCGCCTATGCGCCGGAAGTATTCGACACGGGCGGCGCCATTGCCGGCGCCAGCGGCATGGTCGCCGTAGGCGTTGCCATCACCATGTCGGTCTGGCGCTCGCGCCAAACGCGCCTCGTCACCACCTACGGCTCTGCACGCTGGGCTAACGCGCAGGACATGCGCAAGGCGGGCCTCACGCAGCCGGCCGGCGTGTTCCTGGGCCAGCACGATCGCCAGTACCTTCGGCATGAAGGCCCTGAACACGTCCTGACCTTCGCGCCTACGCGCTCGGGCAAGGGCGTGGGCCTCGTGGTGCCGACGCTGCTGTCCTGGCCGGCTTCGGCCGTCGTTCACGACATCAAGGGCGAAAACTGGCAGATCACAGCAGGCTGGCGCTCGCGCTTCTCGCATTGCCTGCTGTTCAACCCGACCGATGCGAAGTCGGCTGCCTACAACCCGCTTCTGGAAGTGCGGCGCGGCGCGCATGAAGTGCGCGACGTGCAGAACATCGCGGACATTCTGGTCGATCCCGAAGGTGCGCTGGAGAAGCGCAACCATTGGGAAAAGACCAGCCACGCGCTGTTGGTCGGTGCGATCTTGCATGTGCTCTACGCCGGCGAGGACAAGACGCTGCGCGGCGTCGCCAACTTCCTGTCCGACCCGGCCAGCCCGTTCGAGCTGACCTTGCACCGGATGATGACCACGCCGCACCTGGGCGATGGGCCGCATCCGGTCGTCGCCTCTGCGGCGCGCGAAGTGCTCAACAAATCGGACAACGAGCGTTCTGGCGTGTTGAGTACCGCCATGTCGTTCCTCGGCCTGTACCGCGACCCGACGGTGGCCGAAGTCACCTCGCGCTGCGATTGGCGCATCGCCGATCTGATCGCTGCCGAGCATCCGGTGTCGCTGTACCTGGTGGTACCGCCTTCGGACATTTCGCGGACGAAGCCGCTCATTCGCCTGATCCTCAACCAGATCGGGCGGCGCCTCACCGAATCGCTCGATGGCTCCGATGGCATCGAGCGCCGCCACAAGCTGCTGCTGATGCTCGATGAGTTCCCGGCGCTGGGGCGCCTGGACTTCTTCGAGACGGCGCTGGCCTTCATGGCGGGCTACGGCATCCGCAGCTTCCTCATTGCGCAGTCGCTCAACCAGATCGACAAGGCGTATGGGCAAAACCACTCCATCCTCGACAACTGCCATGTGCGCGTGACGTTCGCCACGAACGACGAGCGCACCGCCAAACGGATCTCCGAGACGCTGGGCACGGCCACCGAGCTGCGCGCCCAGCGCAACTACGCGGGCCACCGGCTCGCGCCGTGGCTGGGCCACCTGATGGTGTCGCGCCAGGAAACCGCGCGCCCGCTGCTGACGCCGGGCGAAGTCATGCAGCTTCCGCCTGACGAGGCCGTGGTGATGGTGTCCAGCGTGGCGCCGATCAAGGCGAAGAAGCTGCGCTACTACGCGGACGCCAATTTCAAGCGTCGCGTGCTGCCACCGCCCACGCTGGCGGAAGGGCAGTACGCCGACGCGCCGCCGTCGCGGCCCGACGACTGGAGCGGGCTGGCGATTCCGTCCGTGCCCGCTGCGCCTGCCACGGCATCCGCCGATGGCCTGGAGAACTTGGGTTCGGTCGACGACGGCGGTCCGCGCCGTCAGCCCGAACTCTCCGAAACCGTCGCCTACGACCCCGAGCTGGCCGCTCCCGCGGCCGACCTTGCGCTGCTCGATGACGACGACGACCTGCCGCTTCCCCTTCCGCGCCAGCTCGATCCAGCCATGCAGCGCACGGCCCGGCTGGCTTCCCTCGACCCCAACGACGGAATCGAGCTATGAGCCACTACCGCCTCAACCTGTTCATCCAGCCGGAGCACGCCAAGCGCCTGGACGAGCTGGCCGCCAAGAAAGGCGTGTCCAAGTCGTCCATCGTCGCGGCGGCGCTCGCATCGTGGTTGTCGCCCGATGCCGCCGACCAGCGCGAGGCGGCCATCGCCAAGCGGCTGGATCGCCTGTCTCGCCAGGCCGAGCGCATGGAGCGCGACCAGAACATCGCCATCGAAACGCTGGCGCTGTTCATCCGTTACTACCTGACCGTCAGCACGCCAGTTCCCGAGGCGCACCAAGACGCGGCGCGCGCGCAGGGCAAAGCACGCTTCGAGCAGTTCACCGAGCAGCTTGGCCGCCACCTGCTGCGCGGTCGCAGTCTGGTGCGCGACGTGGTGGAGGAACTGCATCCCGACCCGATGCGGATGGAGGACGCGGCGGCAGCCGCGCAAGCGCAGGAGCGTGCGTCATGAGCGCCGTTCCAGAGTCCATGGGTGCCACGTCGCTCGACCGCCGCATCCAGATGCTGCGCACGGCGATGGGGCCGCTGATCGCCGCCGCGCTCGAAGACCCGGACGTGGTGGAGGTGATGCTGAATCCTGATCACACGCTTTGGGTGGATCGGCTTTCCAGTGGGCGCGCGCCGATGGGCGTGGAACTACCCGAGGCGGACGGCGAGCGAATCATCCGACTGGTCGCGGCCCACGTCGGCGCAGAAGTGCATCGCGGCCAGCCGCTGCTATCCGCCGAGCTGCCCGAAACGGGCGAGCGCTTCGAGGGCATCTTGCCGCCCGCCGCGCCGGGGCCGGCCTTCGCCCTGCGCAAGCGCGCCATCGGCGTGATTCCGCTGGAGCGGTACGTCATCGACGGGATGATGACCAGCGCGCAAGCGGGCTTTCTCGTTCGCGCCGTGCGCGAGCGGCAGAACGTGCTGATCGCCGGCGCCACCAGCAGCGGCAAAACCACGCTCGCCAATGCGCTGCTCGCCGAGATCGCCGCCACGGGCGACCGCGTGCTGGTGCTCGAAGACACGGTGGAACTGCAATGCGCGGCCCGCGACCACGTTCCGCTGCGCACGCGCGCAGGCGTGGTGTCCATGACCGAGCTGGTGCGCTCGTCCATGCGCCTGCGGCCTGATCGCGTCGTCGTCGGTGAAGTGCGCGGCGCCGAGGCGCTGGATCTCATCAAGGTGTGGGGCACGGGCCACCCCGGCGGCATCGCCACGATCCATGCCGGCTCCGCGCTCGGCGCGCTGCTGCGCCTGGAGCAACTGATTCTCGAAGTGGCGGTGAATCCGCCCCGTGCGCTGATCGCCGAGGCGGTCAACGTGGTGATCCACATCGCCGGGCGCGGGCGCAAGCGCCGCATCGAGAGCATCGCCCGCGTCGTCGGCTTCGACGGCGTGGGCTACCAACTGGCGGACGCGCTGGAAACGCCGTTTCCCGAGCTGCCGCCACTTCCCAATGCCGCACCCGCTGCGGCGACTTCCCCATCCCCTGACTCACTTGGAGAACTGCCATGACGCAGATGACCATTCCTGCTTTCCGTTTTTCTGCAAATCCGGCTTTGCGTCTTGCGCGGCTGCGCTGCCTGGCCCGCCCTGCGGGGCAAGGGCTGCTGCTGGCCGCTCTGCTGCTGTTCCTGGCCGGAACCGCGCAGGCCGCCGGTTCCTCGATGCCGTGGGAAGGCCCGCTGCAATCCATCCTCGAATCCATCCAGGGTCCGGTGGCGCGCATCGTCGCGGTCATCATCATCATCGCCACGGGCCTCGCGCTCGCCTTCGGCGACACGTCGGGCGGCTTCCGCAAGCTGATCCAGATCGTGTTCGGTCTGTCCATCGCGTTCGCGGCTTCGAGCTTCTTCCTGTCGTTCTTCAGCTTCTCAGGCGGGGCCGTCGTATGAGCGCCCCGGATACCTTCGCGGCCGGGTTCGAGGTGCCGCTGCATCGCTCGCTGACCGAGCCGATTCTGCTGGGCGGTGCGCCGCGCACCGTGGCGATCGCCAACGGCACGCTGGCCGCCGCTGTTGGCCTGGGCCTGCAACTGTGGATTCCCGGCGTGGTGCTCTGGATCGTCGGCCATTCGCTGGCGGTATGGGGTGCGCGCGTCGATCCGCAGTTCATGCAGGTCTTCGCCCGGCACATCAAGCACCGCCCGCTGCTGGACGTGTGAGGGGAGGACGCCGCGATGCTGAACCTCGCCGAATACCGCCAGCGCCCGGCCTTGCTTGCCGACTGGCTGCCCTGGGCCGGGCTGGTCGCGCCGGGCGTCGTCTTGAACAAGGACGGCAGTTTCCAGCGCACGGCCCGGTTTCGCGGGCCTGACCTCGACAGCGCGACGCAAGGCGAGCTGATCGCCACGTCGGCGCGGTTGAACAACGCGCTGCGCCGCATGGGATCGGGCTGGGCGCTATTCATCGAAGCCGAGCGCCGGCCTGCGGCCGATTATCCGCACTCGGAGTTTCCCGAGCCGCTTTCGTGGATGGTGGAGGAAGAACGCCGGGCCGCCTTCGAGGAATCGGGCAATCACTTCGAGAGCGGCTATCACCTGACGCTGCTTTACCTGCCGCCGGAAGAATCCCGTGCCCGTGCAGCCAAGATGCTCTACGAGAACACGCCGACGAATGGCGTGGGCTGGCGCGAGCGGCTGCAAGCCTTCGTCGCGGAAACGGATCGCGTCTTTGATCTGCTCGACGGCGTGATGCCGGAAATTGACTGGCTCGATGACGCGCAGACGCTGACCTACCTGCACGCGACCATCTCGACGCGGCGCTATCGCGTGGGCGTGCCCGAAGTGCCGTTCCACATCGACGCGCTGCTGACAGACTCGCCGCTGGTCGGTGGCCTGGCGCCCATGCTGGGCGACCAGCACCTGCGCGTGGTGTCGGTGCGGGGTTTCCCGACCTCGACCTGGCCGGGGATTCTGGACGACCTCAACCGCCTCGGTTTTGCGTACCGCTGGAGCACGCGCTTTCTCTGCCTCGACAAAGCCGAGGCGGAACGGGAGTTGGGGCGCCTACGCCGCCAGTGGTTTGCGAAAAGGAAGAACGTCATCGCGCTGCTGCGCGAGACGATCTTCCAGCAGGAAAGCCCGCTGGTCGATACCGACGCCAGCAACAAGGCGGCCGACGCCGACGCGGCCTTGCAGGAGCTGGGCAGCGATCAAGTCGCCTTCGGCTATCTGACGGCGACCGTCACCGTCATGGACGAGGACGCCGCCATCGCAGACGAGAAGCTACGCATGGTAGAGCGCGTCATCCAGGGTCGGGGCTTCGTCACCATCCCTGAAACGCTCAATGCCGTGGATGCCTGGCTGTCCTCGCTCCCCGGCAATGCTTACGCCAACGTGCGCCAGCCCATCGTCTCGACGCTGAATCTGGCGCACATGATGCCGGTGTCGGCGGTATGGGCCGGGCCGGAGAAGAACGAACACCTGGACGGCCCCCCGCTGATCGTCACGCGCACCGATGGCGCCACGCCGTTCCGGCTGGTCACGCACATCGGCGACGTGGGCCACACGCTGGTCGCGGGGCCGACTGGCATGGGCAAGTCGGTCTTGCTCGCCACGCTGGCGATGCAATTTCGCCGCTATTGCGGCTCGCACATCTTCGCCTTCGACATGGGCCGTTCCATGCGCGCCGCGATCCTCGGGCTGGGCGGCGAGCACTACGACCTGGGCACGGATGGCGAAATCGCCTTCCAGCCACTCGCGTGCATCGACCGTGAGGGCTACCGCACCTGGGCCGCCGAATGGATCGAAGGTCGCTTGCTGCACGAAGGCGTGGCGGTCGGCCCCGACGAGAAGGCGGCTATCTGGTCGGCGCTGGGAAGTCTCGCCGGTGCGCCGGTGGAGCAGCGCACGATGACGGGGCTTTCCGTGCTGCTGCAATCGAACACGTTGCGGCAGGCGCTGTCGCCCTATGTGCTGGGTGGCGCCCACGGCAAGCTGCTGGACGCCGACCATGACCGGCTCGGCATGGCCGACGTGCAGTGCTTCGAGATGGAGGAGCTGATGCACAGCAAGGCCGCCGTCATGGCCGTGCTGCATTACCTCTTTGCGCGTTTCGATGAACGCTTCGACGGGGCGCCCACGCTGCTGATCCTCGATGAAGCGTGGCTGTTCCTCGATGCCCCGGTGTTTGCCGCGCGTATCCGCCAGTGGCTCAAGACACTGCGCAAGAAGAACGTCAGCGTCATCTTCGCCACGCAGAGCCTCGCCGACATCAAGGATTCGAGCATCGCGCCCGCGATCATCGAGAGCTGCGCGAGTCGGATTTTCTTGCCCAACCCGCAGGCGACAGAGCCGCAGATTCGCACGATCTACGAGGGCTTCGGCCTCAACATGCGGCAGATCGAAATCGTCGCCACTGCGCAGCCCAAGCGAGACTACTACTACCAATCCCGCCTCGGCAACCGCCTGTTCGACCTCGATCTGGGGCCGGCAGCGCTGGCGTTTGCGGGCGCTTCCACGCCGCAAGACCAGCGCGACATAGACCGCGTGCTGCTGGACGCCGGCGTGCCCGGCTTCGCGGGCGCCTGGCTGCGCCATCGCGGCCTCGATTGGGCGGCCGACCTGCTGCCCTCGTTCCCCGGCCTCGCGCCGGGTTCCCTCGCTGACCAATCCCTGGAGAACCTGTCATGAAAAAGCGCCTTATCGCCGCCGCTATCGCGGCCATGCTTTGCACTGCCACCGCCCATGCGCAATGGGTCGTGGTCGATCCGACGAACCTCGTGCAGAACACGCTAACCGCGATCCGCACGCTGGAGCAGATCAACAACCAGATCCAGCAGCTTCAGAACGAAGCGCAGATGCTGATGAACCAGGCGCGCAACCTCGCCAGCCTGCCGTCCAGCGTGGTGAACCAGTTGCGCGCCAATCTGGCGACGACCGAACGACTGATCGCCCAGGCCAGGGGCTTGGCCTACGACGTGACGAATTTGGATCGGGAGTTCGCGCGCCTGTATCCCGAGCAGTACGCCGCCACGATCAGCGGCGACCAGATGTACCGCGACGCGCAGGAGCGTTGGCGAAACACGCTCAACGGCTTGCAGACCACGATGCAGATGCAGGCGCAGGTGTCGCAGAACTTGGGCGAAGACGAAAGCGTGCTGGCCGACCTCGTGGGCAAGAGCCAGTCGGCCGAAGGCGCGCTGCAAGCAATGCAGGCTATGAATCAGTTGCTGGCCTTGCAAGCCAAGCAGTCGATCCAGGCGCAGCGGCTCCAGATCACGCAAGACCGAGCGACTGCGCTGGAGCTGGCGCGGCAGGCGGCAGCCACGGAGCGCGCCCGCGAGGTGCGGCGGCGCTTCCTGGGCGACGGCACGCCGTACACGCCGCAGTCCGTGAACTTCTACGGCAACTGACGGGAGGCCGCCATGCGATGCGTCCTCGTCCTGTGTGTCGCGCTGCTGGCCGCGTGCAGCGAGCAGCCGGCCGACCACCTTGCCGATGCCCTGGCCGCCGATCCCGTGCGGCTCAAGGCATTGCGCGCGCAATGCGCAGCCGACCGGCAGGCCACGGGCGAGGACGCCTGCCGCGCCGCCGCCGAAGCCTTCCGGCGGCGCTTCTTCTCCGGCCAGGCCGGGCCGGATGAATACCAGACGCTGGCCGACCTGCCGCCGATCCCGCCGAGCTTCGATGAACCGGCCGATGGCGAAGCGCCGCCCTTGACCGCCGTACCGGAGGACACGCCATGAATGACGTGACCATCATCGACCGCTTCCTCAACATCTTCTCCACCTACATCGACTCGGGTTTCGGGCTGTTGCAGGGCGAAGTGGCCTTCCTCACCGCCACGCTGATCGTCATCGACATGACGATCGCCGGACTGTATTGGGCGATGAGTCACGCCACCGGCCAGGGCGAGGACGTGATCGCCAAGCTGCTGCGCAAGGTGCTCTACGTCGGTGCCTTCGCTTACATCATCGGCAACTTCAACTGGCTGGCCGGCATCGTGTTCCGCTCCTTCGCCGGGCTGGGCCTGACGGCCACCGGCTCGACCATCACGATGGAGAACTTCTTGCAGCCGGGCCGACTGGCGAAAACCGGCATCGACGCAGGCGCTCCGATTCTGGAGCAAGTCGGCGAGATGGCCGGTTTCCCCGAGGTGTTTGTGAACCTCGATGCCATCACGGTGATGTTCCTCGCTTGGCTGGTCGTGGTCTTGTGCTTCTTCGTGCTGGCAATCCAGCTTTTCATCACGCTGATCGAGTTCAAGCTGACGACGCTCGCGGGCTTCGTGCTGGTGCCGTTTGCCTTGTGGAACAAGACGGCGTTCCTCGCCGAGAAGGTGCTGGGCAACGTGGTGTCGTCCGGCGTCAAGGTACTGGTGCTGGCCGTGATCGTCGGCATCGGCTCGGGCCTGTTCGCCGAGTTCCAAGTTCATCCCGATGAGCCGTCCATCGACCACGCGCTGGTCATCATGCTTGCGTCGCTCACCTTGCTGGCGCTGGGCATCTTCGGCCCTGGCATCGCTACGGGCCTGGTGTCCGGTGCGCCGCAGCTCGGCGCCGGCGCTATGGCCGGCGCTGCTGTAGGCGCAGCCGGCACGGCCGTTGCCGTAGGCGCTGCCGCGACGGGCGTGGGCGGCGCGGTCATGGCCGGGGCGCGCATGGCGCCTGCCGCCGCCAAGCTCGCCGGCAGCGGCGCGCGTGCTGCCGCCTCGACGGCCAGCAGCGCCCGGTCGGCGTTCCAGGCCGGTTCCGCCGCCGCAGGCGGTGGCGCGAAGGGCGCGATGGCCGGCCTGGGCAACGTCGCCAAGACCGGCGCGCAGTCCGCCGGACGTGCGGCTGCATCCCGTGCTTCCGCTGCCGGGCAGCGGATGGCCGCTCCCTTCCGCGCTGGCTGGAATGGCGCTGCTGCCGATGGCGGCGCGGGCGCGGCATCCGGTCAGGATGCCGCAGGCGAGGCCGCATCCGGCACCGCTACCGCGCAGACGCAGGAACAGCCCGCTTGGGCCAAGCGCCTGCATCGCCGCCAGCAACTCACCCATGCCGCGACCACCACCGCCCACGCGCTGCGCGGTGGCGATGGCGGCGGCTCCGGGCAAGGCCCGAGCCTGCGCGATTCCGATTCATAAGGAGAACTGACCATGCGATTCAAGAAACCGCAGGTGCGCTACGCCGACACGCCGCAGCCTGCCACGCCGTATCAAGCTGCCGGCCAGGTGTGGGACGAGCGCATCGGCTCGCCGCGCGTGCAGGCGAAGAACTGGCGGCTGATGGCCTTCGGATGCCTGACGCTCGCGCTGCTGATGGCCGGCGGCCTGGTGTGGCGGTCGGCGCAGTCCATCGTGACGCCCTACGTCGTGGAGGTGGACAACGCGGGCCAGGTACGCGCCGTGGGCGAAGCCGCCACGTCATACCGGCCCAACGATGCGCAGACCGCGCACCACATCGCGCGCTTCGTGACGCTGGTGCGCTCGCTGTCCATCGACCCCATCGTCGTCCGCCAGAACTGGCTCGACGCCTACGACTACACGACCGACAAGGGCGCGGCGGTGCTCAACGACTACGCACGGGTCAACGACCCGTTCGCGCGCATCGGCAAGGAGTCGGTGACGGTGCAGATCACCAGCGTCGTGCGCGCCAGCGACACGTCTTTCAACGTGCGCTGGACGGAACGCCGGTACGTCAACGGTGCCGCGGCGGGTTTGGAGCGGTGGACGGCCGTGGTGTCCATCGTGCTTCAGCCGCCGCGCACCGAAGAACGCCTGCGCAAGAACCCCCTGGGCATCTACGTCAACGGCCTGTCGTGGAGCCGCGAACTGGATTCTTCCGAAGGAGCCAAGCCATGAATGATCTTTTCCGTAAATCCGCCTTGCCGGTGATCTTGCTTGCCCTCGCGGGCTGCGCCACGCAGGGCAAGCCACCGCCGACCATCTCGCTCGATGAGCCGGTGCAGGCCCAGCCGCTGCCCGAGCCGCCTGCGCCGGTGGAGGTGGTGGCCGTGCCCGAGGTGCTGCCGATGCCGGCGCAGTTGAAGCCGTTGCCCGAAGCCGAGGACGCCAAACCTGCACCGGAGCCAGCCGACGAGAAGGTGCGCGTCTCGCGCGCCAATGCCGAGGCCCGCGTCGCACCGACGCGCGAGGGCTACGTCAACGCGATTCAGGTGTGGCCCTTCACCGATGGTGCGCTCTATCAGGTCTATGCGGCCGTGGGCCGCGTGACCGTGATTTCGCTCCAGCCGGGCGAGGAGCTGGTGACGGTGGCCGCTGGTGATACCGTGCGCTGGATCGTGGGCGATACGTCGAGCGGCAGCGGTGCTGACCTGCGCGTCAATGTGCTGGTCAAGCCGATCCGCTCGGGCCTCAAGACCAATCTCGTCATCACCACCAACCGCAGGACGTACCTGCTGGAGTTGGCTTCGACAGAAAAGACGTGGATGGCGTCGGCTTCTTGGGAGTATCCGCGTGACCGGATGCTGGCCTTGCAGCGCCAGGCGCAGGCGGCCAGCGCCGCCGCGCCGGTGGACTCCGGCTTGTCGCTGGAAAACCTGCGCTTCCGCTACGCGGTCAGCGGTAGCAACCCGCCGTGGAAGCCGCTGCGCGCCTTCGACGACGGGCAGAAGGTCTATATCCAGTTCCCCGCCGGCATCGCGCAAGGCGAGCTGCCGCCGCTGTTCGTGATCGGGCCGGAAGGCGACGGGCAACTGGTCAACTACCGCTTCCGCTCGCCGTACTACATCGTGGATCGGCTGTTCGGTGCCGCCGAACTGCGCCTGGGCGGGGACAAGGGCGACGTGGTGCGAATTGAGCGCACGGACGGCGTTGCGCGGAGGAACTGACCATGAGCCAGGACGACACCCCCGACCTCGCCACGCCGCAGGCAGGCAAGGTCGCGCCGGAAGCGGTGGCGCTGCGCGCCCAGCCGCGCCCGGTCACTCGCCTGAACCGGCGCACGCTGGCCATCCTCGTCGGCGGCCTGTCGGTCGCCGTCCTTGGGGCCACGATCTGGTCGCTGCAACCGCAGCGGCGCGGTACGGGCGAGCAAACCGAGCTTTACAACGTCGATCGCGTCTCGAAGTCCGAAGGGCTGGATGCGCTGCCGACGGACTACTCGAAGCTGCCACCAGCCTTACCGCCCGATGTGCCTGAGCTGGGGCCGCCGTTGCCCGGCGACCTTGGCCCGGCCATCGTCGCTTCGCAGCAGCCGGTGACGCCGGGCTATTCGCCGCCAGGCCATGATCCCGAAGATGCCTTGCGCAAGGAGGCGGACGCGGCGGCGGCCTCGTCGGTGTTCTTCCGCTCGGGCGGCCAAGGGCAGACCGCCGCCACGGTCGCGCAGGCAGCGCCGGGGGCTGCAAGTACGTTTGCGGCCTTCGATCCGCTCGCTGCTGGGCCTGCCTCGACGGCGGCCCAGCCCGCCGACCCGACCGCCGTGCAGAACCGGCAAGACCAGAAAGAGTCGTTCCTGAAAGCCGGTTCTACGGAAACCCGCAATTCCGGCAATCTGGCGCTGCCCGCGTCGCCGTATCAGGTGATGGCCGGAACGGTGATCGCCGGTGCGCTGGTGACAGGCATCAAGTCGGACTTGCCGGGCGACGTGATCGGCACTGTGACGGAGCCGGTCTATGACACAGCCACCGGCAAGTTCCTGCTGATTCCGCAGGGGTCGCGCATCCTCGGGCGCTACAACAGCCAGGTCAGCTACGGACAGAGCCGCGTGCAGGTGGTGTGGAACCGGATCATCCTGCCCGACACGTCGTCGCTGACGCTCGACAACCTTGTCGGCACCGACCCGGCCGGCTACGCGGGCTTGGAGGATGACGTGGACTGGCACTGGAACCGCATCTTTGCCGGAGCGGTGCTGACGACGCTGCTGGGCGTCGGCGCAGAGCTGGCCGCGCCAGAGAACCGCCAGGACGGCAACCGGATCGTCATTGCCGGGCGTGACAGCGCCCAGGACAGCATCAATCAGGTTGGCCAGGAGATCACCCGACGCAACATGAACATCCAGCCGACGCTGACCGAGCGGCCTGGCCTGCCCGTGCGAATCATCGTCAACCGGGATCTGGTGCTGCGGCCGTACCAGCCGCTGTTCTTCAATCGGGGAGCTTCGCAATGAGCACGACCAAGAAGCTGCGGCTCGGGCCGCTGCCAAAGACCGAAAGCGTCAAACTGACCTTTGCTTGCCCGGCCAGCTTGAAAGCCGACCTCGACCGCTACGCCGCGATGCACGCGCAGACGTATGGCGAGGCGGTCGATGCAGAGAAGTTGATCCCGCACATGCTAGAGGCGTTCATGGCGGGGGATAGAGGATTCAAGAAGGGAGGCACGGACAAGACCGCGCCCCCTAAACCAAGCTAATCGTGTACTCAGCTCGGCGAATTGCCGAAACGGCTGCCCGGATCGATCAACAGGTTGTTGTCACCCTTCGTAGTGGGAAGCGTCAGGCATGCCTCGAAGCCTGAACCCTGTCCAGGCCTCGGCGACCTTAGAACCAGCGCACTGTCGGTGCGCTGTGCAATCGCCTGAACAATCGCCAACCCGAGACCGCTGCCATCCCTGAGCTTTCCCACACGCTCGAATCGGTCCGTCAAACGGGCAAGAACGTCGCCCGGCACGATCGGTCCATCGTTGGCGACCGTCAGCACGCCATCGTTGGTCAGCGAAACATGGATGGGCGTACCGTCCGCGCCATGGCGCAAGGCATTTTCGACGAGGTTGCGATAGAGGATGGCGAATACGTCGGGGTCGAGGTCCGACATCAGAGGATCGGGTGGCAGCACCAGGGAGATTCGATCCGCGCTCGTGGTACGAGACAACTCGTCGGTCAGGATCCGCGCCACGTGCCGCAGATCCGAGGCGTGCTCCAGACGCAGCCGCCCGCCTTCGGCCCGCGCTAGTTGCATCAAACGTTCGGAGAGTCGCGTCAGGCGCTTGAGCGTCGATTCGATATCAGTCGCGCGGGTCTTAGCCGCCGGGTCTCCCGTTTCCAACCGCAAGCGCTGGGCCTGTGCGATGGCGCCCGCCAGCGGCGTGCGCAGTTCATGGGCAGCATTGGCAGCGAAGCTGCGCTCGGCCTCGAAGGCGGCGCCGAGCCGTCCGAGTAGGCCGTTCAGGGTGTCGGCCACCGGCGCAACCTCTGTCGGCAGTTCATCCACTGGAATCAGCGACAGATCGCGTACCCCACGTGCCGCCAGCCGTTCGCGAAAGCGGCGCAAGGGGGCCAGGATCGTACGCACGGTCAGCACAATGGCCAGCAACGCAACGGGCAAAAAAATCAACAGAGGCAGAACCAGGCCCATCTGGATCTCACGCGCCACAACCACGCGATGCGCCAGCGGCTCGGCAACAGTGAGCCGGACAGAGCCCTGCAGCGCTTCTTCGCTGTAAAAGCGATGAGTTGTGGACTGAGTGAATCCGATACCGCCCCACGGAAGAAAGACCGCTGGGCTGGCGTCGTGCGACAACAACAGGATGCGTCCTTGGGCATCGCGCACGGCGTAGGTGAGGAGTTCGTCGTGCTCGCGGATTTCGGCCAGGCGCTGGGTCACCCCTTCTTCCTCGCGCCCGAGGATGTCGGCGACGGCCAGCGGCAGGATCCGCTGAGCCGCTTCCTGGAGAGCCGAGTCAAAGACCTCCTCCATGGCATGGCGCGTAATAAGCGCTGTCATTGAAGCAGCACCGATCCAGAGCGCCGTCAGCAGGACGCCCAGCGAGAGCCCCAAGCGCCGCTGCAGGCTTCGGGGCATCCTCATGCGTGCCCCAACCGATAGCCCAGTCCGCGTTCGGTCACGATGATCTCGGCGCCCAGTTTCTTGCGCAGGCGGCTGACATGCACCTCAATGGTGTTGCTCTCCACCTCGGTGTCGAAGGCATAGAGCTTTTCTTCCAGTTGTGTCTTCGAGAGCAACTGGCCAGGCCGGGATAGAAAGGCCTCGAACAACGCCCATTCGCGCGCCGTCAGCGGCACCAAGTGGCCGTCTCGGCGGATGCTGCGTGCGGCCAAGTCGATCTGTAGCGGCCCATGGGTAAGGATGGGATTGGGATTGCCGCTGTACCGCCGCGCGACCGACCCGATGCGCGCCGACAGCTCTGCCAGATCAAACGGCTTGACGAGGTAATCGTCGGCGCCAGCATTCAGCCCCTCGATCCGGTCCGACACCTGATTCAGCGCCGTCAGAATGATGACCGGTGTGACCACGCCCCGCGCGCGCAGGCGCCGCAGGAAGGGAATGCCCCGGCCATCCGGCAGCATCAAATCGAGCAGGGCAAGGTCGTAGGGCACACCCGCGATCGCGCTGTCTCCCGCATCCAGGCGGCGCACCCAATCCACAGAATGGCCATCGCTCGCAATCTGGTCGCGCACGGCTGCACCGAGCACGTCATCGTCTTCAATCAGCAGGACACGCATGGAACCTTTCCTCTATAGGGGCCAACGCAACGGCATACCTGACGACAACCTGAAGATTTTTTCTTTCAGGGCTCAGGCTGCGGTCACGTTGGCAGAGCATCCTCAAGCCATCAAGGATAAAGGAGCTCACCATGAAATCATTCCTACCGATTGCCGTGATCATCGCGTTGACCGCCTCTGGCGCCGCTTTGGCCGATGACGATTGCCGCCGACCCATGGCCGAATGGCAGTCCCGCGAAGCCGTGACGGCCCATGTTACGGCCCTGGGCGTCACGGCGGAGCGCTTGCGCATCGACGATGGCTGCTACGAAGTCCGTGGCCGGGATAGCGATGGCAATCGGGTCGGCCTGAAGATCGACCCCACCTCGCTGGCCATCCTGAAGCTGGAGGTTCGCTTCCGCTCCGGCGCCGATGCGGTGCGCTACCTGCCTGCTGTACGCGGCCAGGCGGCCAAGACGAGCAAACCCGCGGACGACAGGCTGCAACGTGCGCCTGTCCCGGTGACGCCAGAGGGCTCACGCTAGGGAGCGCGCTATGTACCTTGCCGGGCCCATGCTGGCCACCCTGGCTGTTCTGTACGCCGCCGTGCTCGGTGCTCAGACCTATGCTCCCTACGGTGCAGACATCGCACTGGGTATTGCACTCGGCGCGGCATCCATTGCCGCAATGAGTCTGACCTTGATCCTGTCCACACGCCCGCGTTGGGCCGAGCCCCTATTTGGGGGGCTCGATCGGATGTATAAGGTTCACAAATGGCTGGGAATTGCCGCACTGGCCCTGATGATCGGCCACAACACCTTCGAGCCCGAGCTAGAAAATGTTGTGCGCGAAACGCGGCTGGGAGAATTTGCTTCGGACGTCGGTGAAGTCGCATTCAATGGCCTCATCGGGCTGATCCTGATCAGTTGGATCAAGCGGATTCCCTTCACTCGGCTGGAGTTGCCCTGGTCGATCTGGCGCTTCACTCACCGCTTCACCGGGCTTCTGTTTGCCGTCGCCGCACTCCACCAGTTTGCCGTCGACAAGCCCTCCGGCCTGGACGGCACGCTGGATCTATACCTGAACGCATTGAGCCTGGCCGGGTTGGCTGCTTGGTTGTTCATGCAGTTCGTCGCACCGTACCTGCGTCCGCGTGCCTTTGTGCTGGAGAACATCGACCGGCACGGGTCGGTCGCGGAGGTCACGCTGCGCCCGGAAGGTCGTGCCCTGCGCTGGCGACCGGGTCAGTTCGCTTTCCTGTCGGCCCCCGATGCGGGGATGGCCGAGGCTCATCCTTTCACCATCGCGAGTGCTCCGCGTGCGGATGGTCACCTGCGTTTCGGCATCAAAGCCCTGGGTGGCTGGACCCGGCGCCTGCCCGAACGTCTGGCACACGGTCAGCGCCTGCGGGTCGAGGGGCCCTACGGTCGCTTCGTTTTCCGCAAACGCGCGCGGCGCCAGGTCTGGCTGGCCGGCGGTATCGGCATCACCCCTTTCCTGGCCTGGGCCGAGGCATTGACCGATACCGACCAGCAGGAGATTGCTCTGGTCTGGGTGGTGACAACGCGGACCGAGGCTTTCGCCGCCGAGCGCTTGGCCGCCATCGCCGCGCGCCATGCCGGCCTGACGGTGCATATCGTGGCCAGCGCCGAAGACGGGCGCTTCACAGCGCAACGGTTGACCCAACTGGTGCCTTTCCCACTGCACGAATCGGAGTTGTTTTACTGCGGACCGACAGGGCTGCGCGATGCCGTCGTATCTGGGCTCCAAGCGGCGGGACAGCGCCCGCGCCGCGTTCATCACGAGGCGTTCGAGCTGCGCTAGACGGCCCCACACCTCCACCAACGACATCGCCTCATTTGCAAAGGAATCATCATGAAAAAACTCGTCTCTTTCCTGGTTGTATCCACCGCCCTGGCACTGCCTGGCCTGGCTGCGGCACGTCCGGTCACCCTGACCACCACACTCAAAAACTATGGGGGCGATGGCGCCTATCTGGCGTTGTACCTGACCGATGCGAACGGCGCCTATGTACGCACGCTGTGGGTCGCGGGCAAAAAATCAAAGTACTACAAGCACCTGACGGACTGGCATCGCGCCACCGGCGGCAAGGGCCCGCAGATTGATGGCATCACCGGCGCCAGCGTGGGCGCAGGCCGCAGTCTGAAGGTGACGGTGGATCTGGCCGACGCCCTGTTCGATGCGGGCTACAAGTTGAACGTGGATGCCGCCGCCGAGGACATGCAGGACAGCCCGCGTGATGTGTCGGTGCCGCTGACAACCGCAGGCGCTGGCAAGCCCGTTGCGGGGCGGCGCTATGTCGCCGATTTCAGCTATGGGCTCTGACGCTGATTGGAGGCCTGCGCGATGATGCGAATCCTGCACCGCTGGCTGGGCTTGGTGCTGACCGTCCTGCTGCTGGTCACGGCGCTGAGCGGCGCGGCGCTGTCGCTGTTTCCGGCGCTGGAGTCGGCCCGCACCGTGCAGCCGGAAGCCACGCTGACCGTGGCCGATCTGGCCGCGCGGGTGCAAGCGGCGCACCCGGGTCTGGAACAGATCAGGCGCGCGCCCTCGGGACAGATCAGCGCATGGTGGTTCGATGGCGACCAGCCGGGCTCGGCGGTGATCAACCCGGCCACGGGCCTCGACGTGGCCAGCGCCGATCCGGACTCACTGCGGCGCTGGCTCACCAACCTGCACCGCTCGCTCTTTCTGGGCGACGGCGGTCGCTGGATGGTGGCGACGGGCGCGCTGGCGATGCTGCTGCTGGCCCTCTCCGGCGCGGTGCTGGTAGCCCGCCGCACGGGTGGCTGGCGACGCTGGTTCACACGCCTGCGTGGCCCGCTGCTTGGCCGCTTGCACACCGACATCGCGCGCGTGGCGGTGCTGGGTCTCGTGCTGTCTTCGGTGACCGCGCTGTGGATGGCGGCCGAAACCTTGGAGCTCGTCACGATCGACACCGCCAGCCTGGAAACGCCAGCCGCGGTCAGCGGCCAAGCCGGCCTGGCGCTGACCGAGATGCCCGCGCTGCGCGCCACGCCGGTGGCCGAGCTGCGCGAGTTGAGCTTTCCCGCCGCAGACGATGCACAGGACATGTTCACCCTCAAAACCGAGCGGGGCATGGGGCATGTGGACCAAGGCACCGGCACCCTGCTGGACTGGCAAGACCTGGGTTTGAGGCAGCGTGCGTCGGAGACGGTCTACATGCTGCACACCGGGCAGGGCGCCGCCGCCTTCGGGCTCATCTTGGGCCTGATGGCACTGGGGGTGCCGGTGCTGGCGGTGACGGGGGTGCTGACCTGGCTGCCCGGATGGCGCAACCGCCCCAGACTCCAAGGCAACACAGCGCCCACGCAGGCCGACACCATTGTGCTGGTGGGCTCCGAAGGCGGCAGCACCTGGGCTTTTGCCGCCACGCTGGCGCGCGCTTTGCGCGACGCCGGGCAGTTGGTTCACGTGGCCCCCATGGCGGGCTTTGCGCCCGCACGCTATCGCCAGGCCCGGCGCTTTGTAGTCCTCGCCGCCACCTATGGCGAGGGCGATGCCCCAGCCTCGGCCAAGGGCTTTCTCGATCAACTCCAAGCCTTGAAGACCGTGCCCACCGCACCGCTGGCGGTTCTGGGTTTTGGCGACAGCAGCTTCCCAGCCTTTTGCGCGTTTGCCCGCGCCGTGGATCAGACTGCCCAGGCCAAGGGCTGGCCTGCCTTGATGGCCTTTGACACTATCGACCGCCAATCGCCGCAGGACTTTGCCCACTGGGGCCGCGCCCTGGGCCAGGCGCTGGGCATCGAACTGGAACTCGCTCACCAAGCGGCTGTGCCGGCCACCCAGACGCTGACCCTGTTGGCTCGCAGCGATTACGGCGCGGCCGTGCAAGTACCGATGTCGATCTTGCGCTTTGCGTTGCCTACGGCTTCCTTCTGGCAGCGCCTGACGGGCCAGCACTTCACGCGCTTCGAACCCGGCGACTTGCTGGGCATCGTGCCCGAAGGCTCAGCGGTCCCGCGCCTGTACTCGCTGGCCTCGGGCGCGCGCGATGGCTTCATCGAAATTGTCGTGCGTCGGCATGTCGGCGGCCTGGCCTCGGGCCAACTCACCCAGATGGAGCCCGGCCAGACGGTTCGCGCTTTCTTGCGGCGCCATCCGGGCTTTCATGCAGGCCCGGGCCGGGCGCCGCTGATTCTGATTGGCGCGGGCACCGGCGTGGGGCCTCTGGCGGGCTTCATCCGCAACAACACGTCAGACCGTCCCGTGCACCTGTTCTTCGGGCTGCGTCACCCAGACAGCGATTTCCTCTATCAGAACGAATTGTCGAGCTGGCAGACCGATGGCAAGCTGGCGCATCTGTCCATCGCCGTCTCACGCGGGGAGCGGCCGCAGTATGTGCAGGACGTGCTTCGGCTGCAGGCACCACAGGTTGTGGCGGCTATCCGCCAAGGCGCCAGGATCATGGTGTGCGGCGGGCGGGACATGGCCCGTGGCGTGACGGAAGCACTGACCGACATCTTGAAACCCGCTGGGCTGACGCCCGCCATGCTCAAAGCCGGGGACCGCTATGTCGAAGACATCTACTGAACTGATCCGCCATGCGTTGAATGGCCCCACCATGGGCACGCGCTGGTCTGCCCTGTTTTTCGCCGTGCCGGGATTCGACACCGGCCCGGTGCAGGCAGCCTTGCAGCAGGCAACCGACGAGGTGGACGCACAGATGTCCACCTGGAATCCGGACAGCGACCTGATGCGCCTGAACCGGGCGCCGGTAAACACACCGGTTGTGGTGCCTGATGAACTGGCTCAGGTACTGGCCCTGGGCGTGGCCATCGGGCGCGCCTCGGGCGGCGCCTTCGACATCGGCATGGGTGATGCAGTGCAAGCTTGGGGTTTCGGCCCGGAGGCCGTCAATGAAGAAGGCATTCGCCGTGCCCTGTCCGCGCCACGCCGCCCTGCGCACGAGACGCTGGAACTGGCGGGTAGTCGGGTGCGCAAACGCGAGGCCATCACGCTTGACCTGAATGGCATCGCCAAGGGATACGGAGTGGATCGACTGGCGCAGACCCTGCGCAGCTTTGGCATCACCGCGGGGCTGGTCGGCATCGACGGCGAGATGCGCGCGCTGGGCCTGCGGCCCGGTGGCGAGGCATGGACGATTGCGGTCGAGGCGCCCGATCCAGACTGCCGCGCTCCGAATTCGATCCTGCGCCTGCAAGATGGCGCTGTCGCCACCTCGGGCGACTACCGGCATGGCGTGACGGTGCAGGGCCGCCGCTTGTCGCACACAATGGACCCGCTGCGGGGCGCGCCGCTGCTGTCTTCGCCAGCGTCGGTCACCGTGCTTGCCCCGACCTGTGCAGAAGCCGACGCCTGGGCCACAGCCTTCATGGTGACAGGCTCCGAAGCCGGGTTGGCACTCGCGGCGCGGCAGGGACTGAGCGTGTTGTTCCTGATACGGGATGGCAGGGGTGGGCTACTGTCAAAAGGATGCGGATTGTTCCAGGTTGAGGACCGAAGTCGGCGCACTGCACAATCCATTTGATGCTGAAACCGACGAGCTACGAATGCGGATTCGTGGGCTATGATGATGTGGCAGGCTCGTCGTTGCTCAGCAATCCAGCACGACGCAGCGCGATGTGTCCTTCTCTCCCGATGCTCCTATGTAGCTCCTAGCCTACGAAGCCGCCATTCTGCAAAGCGGCCTTGAAAAGAGCTAACCTGCTGTCCCATATACGGTTTCAAGCCCTGCGTGATCTGTACGAAGGGCTTGACACCGGAACTTTTTTGTTGCCCGCGCCACGGCCGGCCGCAAGGACGGCCGCCACCGGCTTCGGCCGCGACGCCGCGCCAGCGCCATGCAGTGACTCCGCCACCTCGGCCTGCCTGCATGCGCGCCGGCAGGCATCGCGAATGAAAATGGTCCCGCCCGGCACCCGCATCCTGCTCTAGAATTACCGGGTTCAACGCCGGACCCCGTCATGCCCTTTGTCGTCACCGAAAACTGCATCAAGTGCAAACACACCGATTGCGTCGAAGTCTGCCCCGTGGACTGCTTCCATGAAGGCCCCAACTTCCTGGTGATCGACCCGGACGAGTGCATCGACTGCACCCTGTGCGAGCCGGAATGCCCGGTCAACGCCATCTATCCGGAAGACGACGTGCCCGGCGGCCAGGAGGGCTTTGTCGCGCTGAATGCCGAACTGGCCAAGGTCTGGCCGGTGTTGACGGTGCGCAAGGACCCGCCGGCCGATGCCGCCGAATGGGATGGCAAGCCGGACAAGCTCAAGCTGCTGGAACGCTGACCCGGCAACAGGCCACGCGAAAAAGGGCGCCATAGGCGCCCTTTTCGTTTCCCGCGCCCGGTCGCCGGTGATGCCCGGCCCGGGAAGCGGCACTGCCCATGGCGGCACGCCGCCATGGGTCGCGGCGGCGGCGCTTACGGCACCAGCTTGGCCTTCAGCGCGCCGAGCAGCTTGACCGCCGCCGGGTCGGTGGCCGGCAGGCCACGCGGATCGACCGCCGACACGTAGGCACCGGCATCGACGCCGACCACGCGCACCAGGAAGTTGCTGCCCTCATAGGCCACGTCGTACGAGCCCAGCAGCTGCGCACGGCTGGCGATGGTGACCCCGTCGACCGTGGCCAGCGCGTCGCCGACCTTGCCGAACACCTCGTCGCGGCTGCCGCTGACGGTGAAACCGCCCTGCGCCGGCTGGGCCGCGGCGGGCTGGGCCGGACGCGCGGCGGATGCCAACGCCGGCACCTGCGATGCACCGGCGGTGTTGGGCAGGGTCAGGTCCGGCGGCACTTCGAGCGGACGCATTTCCGGCGCCAGCGCATAGTCGCCGCGCGCGCCACGCTTGAAGCAGCCGGTCGCGGTGACGGTGGTGGCGATGGCGAGCAGGGCCAGCGAAAGTGCGCGGACAGCGGAACGGGAATGACGCATGGTGGATCTCCAGGTTCTGGCCACTGCAGGTTCAGTGGCTGGATAGTTCTTCCAGCGCGCCCACGTCGGCCGCCAGGTGGTCGGCGGCGGCGTGGTGCGGAGCGGAAAGGGGCAACAGCGGCAGGCGCAGTCCATGACCGATGCCCAGGCGCTGCAGCAATGCCTTGACCGGGACCGGGTTGGACTCGAGGGTGAAGAAATCGTGGTAGGGCTGCAAGCGCGCATCCCAGGCTTCGGCGGCGGCATGGTTGCCGGCGCGCGCCAGGTCGCACAGGGTACGGAAAGCGCCCGGTAGGACATTGGAACCGACCGACACCAGGCCGTCGGCACCGGCCAGGAGCGCGCGCGCGGCGCTGGCATCGTCGCCACCGAGGATGGCAAAGCCATCGCCGCGCAGCGCCAGCAGCGCCTTCATGCGGGTCATGTCGCTGACCGCCTCCTTGATGCCGACGATCCGCGGATGCACCGCCAGCTGCGCCACGGTGTCGGGCAACAGGTCGCAGCCGGTGCGGCCGGGCACGTTGTACAGCACCACCGGCAGCCCGCCCTGTTCGGCCACGGCCAGGTAATGCTGGCGCAGGCCTTCCTGGGTCGGGCGCACGTAGGGCGGAGTCACCACCAGCGCATGGGTGGCGCCGTTGCGCGCGGCGCGGCGGGTCGCCTCGATGGTCCGGGCGGTACCGGAATGGCCGGTCCCGGCCAGCACCGGCATGCGGCCGCCGAGGGCCTCCACGGCGGTGCGCAGCAGGGTGTCGTATTCGGCATCGGACAGGGTCGCCGCCTCGCCGGTGGACCCGGCCACCACGACGCCCTGCGCACCGCCGGCCACCTGCCGCGCCAGCAGGCGCCGCCAACCCTCGCCATCGAGCGCGCCGTCGGCAAGGAATGGCGTCGCCAGGGCGGTGATGAGGCCGGAAATGGACAAGGGAAACGCCGTTCTTCGAGGGGGCTGGGAATCCCGCCTGGCGGCGGGTTCGTGACCGGGGGCATGTTACTTGCCGGTCGAAAGCACGGGCAAGTATGCTGGGTGCCAGCGAACGTGCCCGCGCCGGCGCCGTTCAGACTCACAGAGCATCCCGGAACCACCTTGACCAACAGCACCCCGCGGCCGCAGCCGACCGAAAACCACCTCCTGATCAACGCCTATACGACGCATCCGGAGTCTCCCCTGCTGTCCGTCACCCGCCGCATCGCCGACAGCGGCTGCAACCTGGTCGATGCACGGCTGTCCACGGTGGGGCGCGATGTCTCGGTCACCACGCTGGCCACCGGTTCGTGGGACGCGGTGGCCAAGCTCGAGGCGATGCTGACCCGGCTGGAGCGCGAGGAAGGCCTGAAGCTGGTGTGGTACCGCACCGCCGCCAAGCAGGCCCAGTCCAACCTGCTGCCCTACATCGTGGAAGTGATCGCCGCGGACAAGCCCGGCATCCTGTTCCAGCTGGCCGACTTCTTCGACCGCCAGGGCATCACCATCGAAAACCTGCAGAGCACCCGCTACCAGGCCATGCAGACCGGCGCGGAGATGTTCTCCGCGCAGATCACCATCGGCGTGCCGGCCAACATGCACATCGCCGCCCTGCGCGACGATTTCCTCGAGTTCTGCGACCACCTCAACCTGGACGCCATCATGGACCCGATGAAGTTCTGAACATTCGCGCGTCCGTCACGCGCGGGCGGCGTTTCATGTAGCTGCAATGGAAGTACCCCAGGCTCCGGAAAGGATCTGATGAACATCGGCGATACCCTGGACCGCACCACCCTCGAGCTGCCGCTGGCCCTGTCCGGCGGCGCCACCACCACCCTCGCCGCGCAGGCCGGCCACTGGCTGGTGCTCTACTTCTACCCGAAGGACAGCACCCCCGGCTGCACCACCGAGGGCATCGACTTCAACGCCCTGCTGCCGCAGTTCAAGCGGGCCGGCGCCGTGGTGTTCGGGGTCTCGCGCGACTCGGTCAGGTCGCACGACAACTTCTGCGCGAAGCAGGGCTTCGGGTTCCCGCTGGTCAGCGATGCCGACGAGGCGTTGTGCACGGCCTTCGACGTGATCCGCATGAAGAACATGTACGGCAAGCAGGTGCGCGGCATCGAACGCAGCACCTTCCTGGTCTCGCCCGACGGCACGCTGGTGCAGGCGTGGCGCAAGGTCAAGGTCGCCGGCCATGCCCAGGCCGTGCTCGACGCCCTGAAGGCCGCCCGGTCCAAGTGAGTCCCATCGCCCACCTCGTCCGCCGCGCCCCTGCCCCGCAGGTCGTGGCGGTTTTTCCCTGCCCGTAACCAGGAATCGACGATGACCCGAGGCAAGCGCATCTACGTGCTGGATACCAACGTGCTGATGCACGATCCGACCGCGCTGTTCAAATTCGAGGAGCACGACGTCTACCTGCCGATGCAGGTGATCGAGGAACTGGACAACGGCAAGAAGGGCACCTCCGAGGCCAGCCGCAACGCGCGCCAGGTCAGCCGCTTCCTCAACGAGCTGATCGAGGCTTCCGGCATCGGCGGCATCGCCAAGGGCGTCCCGCTGGTGCTGCCGCAGGGACTGCAGCTGCGCGGCGCGCGCAGCGCCGGCCACCTGTACTTCCAGACCAGCCATTTCGAGGCCGGCAAGAGTTTCGGCGCGGTGATCCCGGACAACGCGATCCTCGGCGCGATCCTCGCGCTGAAGGAACAGACCCCGGACGTGCCGGTGGTGTTCGTCTCCAAGGACATCAACCTGCGGATCAAGGCGGCCATCGCCGGCATCGACTCGGAGGACTACGAGAACGACCGCGCGCTGGACGACTTCAGCCTGCTGTACACCGGCGCCTCGGCCCTGCCGGAGGATTTCTGGAAGAAGCATGCGGGCGACCTGCGCAGCTGGAGCGACAAGGGCCGCACCAGCTACGAGATCCGCGCCACCGACGACGAACAGTGGTTCCCCAACCAGTACGTCTACCTGCCGGGCGATGACGAGGTCGAACTCAAGGTCGCCAGGGTCGAGGCCGACGGCCGCATCACCCTGACCCTGGTGGATGACTTCCGCCACGGCGCGCATTCGGTATGGGGCATCACCGCACGCAACCGCGAGCAGAATTTCGCGCTCAACGCGCTGATGGACCCGGAGATCGACTTCGTCACCCTGCTCGGCACCGCCGGCACCGGCAAGACCCTGCTGGCGCTGGCCGCCGGCCTGGCGCAGACCATGGATACCCAGCGCTACCGGGAAATCATCATGACCCGCGCCACGGTCAGCGTCGGCGAGGACATCGGCTTCCTGCCCGGCACCGAGGAAGAGAAGATGACGCCGTGGATGGGCGCGCTCACCGACAACCTGGAAGTGCTCACCCACAACCAGGAAGGCGGCGCCTGGGGCCGCGCGGCCACCAACGACCTGCTCGCCTCGCGCATCAAGATCCGCTCGCTGAACTTCATGCGCGGGCGCACCTTCCTGTCGCGCTACCTGATCCTGGACGAGGCGCAGAACCTCACCCCGAAGCAGATGAAGACGCTGATCACCCGCGCCGGCCCGGGCACCAAGATCGTCTGCCTGGGCAACGTCGAGCAGATCGATACGCCCTACCTGACCGAGACCACCTCGGGCCTGACCTACGCCGTGGACCGCTTCAAGAACTGGCCGCACAGCGCGCACATCACCCTGCGCCGGGGCGAACGCTCGCGGCTGGCCGACTACGCATCCGAAGTACTGTGACCTCGCCGACGCGATGCCCATCCCTCCCGACCGCCCATGCCCATGACCGCTCCCGAACTGGAATGCTGCAAATGCCACGCCCCGATGCACCCCGGCTACCTGCTGGAGGAGGGCCATGCCAACGAACGCTCGATCACGGCCTGGGTCGAAGGCCAGCCACAGAAGTCGTTCTGGATGGGCCTGAAGACGCCGCGCGAGAAACTGGCCACGCGCACCTACCGCTGCACGAACTGTGGTTACCTTGAAAGCTACGCTCCCGCCGCCACCGCCTGAGTCCCGCCATGCACCGCCCGGAGTCGCCGTGAAAGCCGCCCATTGCCTGCCCCTGCTCGCCACCTGCCTGCTCGCGCTGGCCGCCTGCACGCCGGCCAACGTGAAGCCCGGCGCATCCATACCGACGGCGATCAAGGCCGGGCAGTCGTGGGTGGTCACGCGCCCGATCGTCGCCGCGCAGGTGCTCGACACCTGCTCGCGCGACAGCCCGGCCAGGCAGCCCGACGGCATCAGCGGCTACTGGGCGCCCAGCCGTGCGCAGATCGATGCACTGGAAAGCCGCCTGCAGCAACTGCAGCCCGCCATCGCCGAGCCCACCCGCTCGGGCCGCCAGTACGTGGGCTTCATCGCCGGCGGCCGGCAGCTGATCTACATCAACGCCTTCACCCTGCCCGACCACGACAAGACCAACCCGGCGCGCGAAGCGGTACGGGTCTGCGACGGCGGCGCGGCCTTCTGGGGCGCGGTGTACGACCCGCAGGCCGGCAGCTTCTCCGGGATCGCCACCAACGGCGGTTTTTGAGCGGGCCGGCCGTACCGTCAGCGCCATGGGCATACAGCTCCCCCGTTGGGTATGGATCGGCGCGATCGCGCTGTCCTGCGTGGCCGGCATGGTCAACGTGGTCGGCTTCCTCGGCTTCGAGCACCAGGCGGTCAGCCACCTCACCGGCACCACCAGCCAGCTCGGCATGGCGCTGGTGCAGCACGACTGGCGCAGCGTCGCGCACCTGTGGGGCATGCTGATCGCGTTCTCGCTGGGAGCGATGCTGAGCGGGCTCATCGTGCAGGACGGCACGTTGCGGCTGGGCCGTCGCTACGGCGTGGTGCTGACCATCGAATCGCTGTTGCTGCTGGTGGCGATCCCGCTGTTCAAGCAGCAGCAGATCTGGGGCGCGCTGGCCGCGGCCATGGCCTGCGGCCTGCAGAACGCCATGGTCACCACCTTCAGCGGCGCGGTGGTGCGCACCACCCATCTCAGCGGCATGTTCACCGACCTGGGCATCGGCCTGGGCCACCTGCTGCGCGGGCTGCCGCTGCAGATGCGGCGATTGACGCTCAGCGGCCTGATCATCAGCGGCTTCCTGGCCGGCGGCGTCATCGGCGCCTGGCTGTTCCAGCGCTACGGCTACGACGCCCTGCTCGCACCGGCGCTGCTGACCGGCTGCACCGGTGCCACCTACATCATCTACCGGCTGTCCCAGCGCCTGTACACCGCACCCTGACGGCAGCAGCAGGCCAAACACGGCACAATCGTGCCATGACGCCGTCCACACCCGTTTCCGCCCTGACCATCGCCGGCTCCGATTCGGGCGGCGGCGCCGGCATCCAGGCCGACCTCAAGGCTTTCGCCGCGCATCGCGTGCATGGCCTGTCCGCGATCGCCGCGCTGACCGCACAGAACACCCGCGGCGTCATCGCCGTGCACGTGCCGCCGCTGGAATTCCTGCAGGCCCAGCTCGACGCCTGCTTCGATGATTTCGACATCCACGCGGTCAAGCTCGGCATGCTCGCCAACGCCGACGTCATCCACCTGGTCGCCGACGTGCTGGAGGCGCATCGCCCGCCGCAGGTGGTGCTGGACCCGGTGATGGTCGCCACCAGCGGCGCCCGCCTGCTGGAAGCCAGCGCGCTGCGCGCGCTGCGCGAGCGCCTGCTGCCCCTGGCCACGCTGCTCACCCCGAACACCCCCGAGGCCGAGCTGCTGCTCGGGCGCCGCATCGGCAATGCCGCCGAGGCCGAAGACGCCGCCGCCGCGCTGCTCGGGCTCGGCGCCGGGGCGGTCCTGCTCAAGGGCGGGCACCTGGATGAAGGCCCGCGCGTGATCGACCGCTACTTCGATGGCGTCACCGGCGAGGAATTCAGCCACGCCCGGCTGCCGGTGGAGGCGCACGGCACCGGCTGCACCCTGGCCGCGGCCGTCGCCGCGCAGCTGTGCCGCGGGCTGTCGCTGCCCAATGCCTGCGGCGCCGCCATCGACTACGTGGCGCGCGGCCTGCGCAACGGCTACCACCCGGGGCGCGGCGAGGTCATGGTGCTGGATCACTTCGGCGCGGCCGGCCCGGCATGAGCGCGCACTCCGTCCTCGACGTCGCGGCGGCGGACGGACACCGCTTCCAGCTGCTCGCCCACCTGCCATCGCAGCCCCGTGCGGCGGTGCTGTGGCTGCCCGCACTGGGTGTGGCCGCCCGCCACTACCTGCCGCTGGCCGACGCCCTGGCGGGGCGCGGCACCGCCGTGTTCGTGCATGAATGGCGTGGCAACGGCAGCAGCAGCCTGCGCGCCGGCAGGAACGGCGACTGGGGTTACCGCGAACTGCTGCAGCACGACCTGCCTGCCGCCGAGGCAGCGGTCCGCTCGGCGCTGCCCGGCCTCGCGCTGCGGCTGGGCGGGCACAGCCTCGGCGGGCAACTGGCGTGCTGCCATGCCGGCCTGCATCCGGACGCCTTCGCCGCGCTCTGGCTGGTCGCCAGCGGCACCCCGTGGTGGCAGGGCTTTCCGGCGCCGCGGCGCTGGCTGTTGCCACCGGCCTATCGCTTCCTGCCCTGGCTGGCGCAACGGCGCGGGGCGCTGCCCGGACGCCGGCTCGGCTTCGGCGGCACCGAGGCACGCAGCCTGATCCACGACTGGGCCCGGGTCGGCCTCAGCGGGCACTACGCCGCGGCAGGGCTGGCGGTCGACCTGGATGCGGCGATGCATGCCCTCGCGCTGCCGGTGCAGGCGCTGCTGTTCGACGCCGACTGGCTCGCCCCGGCCGGCTCCATGCGCCACCTGTTGTCCAAGATGCCGGCCGCGCCGGCGACGCTGCGGATCCTGTCCGGCGACGAACTGGGCGCGCGTGCCGACCACTTCAGCTGGATGAAATCGCCCGCCATCGTCGCCGATGCGCTGGCATCGGCATCGTTATAGGAAAATTTCACAAAAGCGTTGACGCATGCGCGTCATATCCGCATAATTCCGCTCCTGACGACGCGCCCGTAGCTCAGTTGGATAGAGTACCTGGCTACGAACCAGGCGGTCGGGAGTTCGAATCTCTCCGGGCGCGCCAGTTTGGAACACTGCACCAGCAGCGTTCCCCGTCAGAACAATAAAGGTAAAACGCGCCCGTAGCTCAGTTGGATAGAGTACCTGGCTACGAACCAGGCGGTCGGGAGTTCGAATCTCTCCGGGCGCGCCATTACACCGAACAGCAGGCCTTGCCTGCTGTTTTTTTTTGCGTTTCCAAACGCCACGACCGCGACCACAGGCCCGCCGCCTGCCCTCACCCCACCGCGCGCATCGCCGGCAGACAGGGCCGCGCCCGCAAGCATGCCTGGCGATTCCCCGGGGACCCGGCGCATGGACGAGCGTCAAAAAAAAAAACGCCGGCTTGCGCCGGCGCTTTCATTCAACGCGAACCGCTGCCTTTCAGCTTTGCGGCGGCGCCACGGCCGGCTCCGCATCCCCGGACGCCACATCCTCGTCGGCATCGTCGCCCGACTGCAGCGAGGCATCCAGGCGTTCGACCGCCTGCAGCTTCTCGCCCTTGGACAGGCGGATCAGGGTCACGCCCTGGGTGTTGCGGCCCACGCGCGAGATTTCCGAACCGCGGGTACGCACCAGGGTGCCGCCATCGGAGATCAGCAGCACCTCGTCGCCCGTGCCCAGCAGCACCGCGCTGACCAGCTTGCCGTTGCGCTCGCTGGTCTGGATGCCGATCACGCCCTGCGTGCCACGGCCCTTGCGCGGGTAGTCGGCCAGCGGCGTGCGCTTGCCGTAGCCATTCTCGGTGGCGGTAAGGATGTACTGCACGCCCGCATCGTCGGCCGACTCGATGATCTCGCCGGCGTCGACCGGCATGTCCTCGGCACCAGTGTCGTCCTCGTTCTCGTCCTCGGCGCCACCGGCGCTTTCGGCCACGATCAGGCTGACCACTTCCTCGCCCTTGGCCATCTTGATGCCGCGCACGCCGGTGGCGGTCCGGCCCATCGACCGCACGCGGTCCTCGCCGAAGCGCACGGTCTTGCCGTTGGAGGCGAACAGCAGGATGTCGCGCTCGCCATCGGTCAGGCCGACGCCGACCAGCGCATCGCCCTCGTCGAGGTTGATGGCGATCTTGCCGCGCGCCAGGCGGAACGCGAATTCGCTCAGCGGGGTCTTCTTCACCGTGCCGTTGCGGGTGGCGAAGAACACGAAGTGGTTGTCGTCGTACTCGCGCACCGGCAGCACCGCCTGCACGCGCTCGCCGTTCTCCAGCGCGATCCAGTTGATGATCGGGCGGCCGCGCGCGTTGGAGCCGGCCTCCGGCAACTGGTACACCGGCAGCCAGAACACCTTGCCGGAACTGGTGAACGTCAGCAGCGTGTCATGGGTGTTGACCAGCCACAGCTGCTCGATCGAATCCTCGTCCTTGGTCGCCGCCGCGCTGCGGCCGCGGCCGCCGCGCTTCTGCGCGCGGTACGCCGATACCGGCTGGCGCTTGACGTAACCGGCGCGCGACAGCGTCACCACCACGTCCTCCGGCGCGATCAGGTCGAGAATGTCCAGGTCTTCCTCGCTGTGGCGGATCTCGGTACGGCGTTCGTCGCCGTACTCGGCGCGCACGCTCTCCAGCTCCTCGCGGATCACCTGCAGCAGCCGGTCGGGGTTCTCCAGGATGTGGATCAGCCCGGCGATCACGTCCAGCAGCTGCCTGTATTCCTCGGTGAGCTTGTCCTGCTCCAGCCCGGTGAGGCGATGCAGGCGCATTTCCAGGATCTGGGTGGCCTGCACGTCGGACAGCTGGTAGCGGCCATCGACCAGGCCGATGCCGCGGGGCAGGTCCTCCGGACGCGAGGCCTCGGCCCCGGCGGCGCCCAGCAGCGCGCCGACCAGGCCCGGCTCCCACACCTTGGCGAGCATCCGCTCCTTGGCCTCGGCGGGGTTGGACGAGGTCTTGATCAGTTCGATCATCTCGTCGATGTTGGCCAGCGCGACGGTCAGGCCTTCCAGCACGTGCGCACGGGCGCGCGCCTTGCGCAGCTCGAAGATGGTGCGGCGGGTGACGACCTCGCGGCGGTGGCGGACGAACGCCTCCAGCATCTCCTTGAGGTTCAGCAGCTTCGGGCGGCCGTCGACCAGCGCCACCATGTTGATGCCGAACACCGACTCCATCTGGGTCTGCTGGTACAGGTTGTTCAGCACGACCTCGGCCGATTCGCCGCGCTTGACCTCGATGTAGATGCGCATGCCGTCCTTGTCGGACTCGTCGCGCAGCTCGCTGATGCCTTCGAGCTTCTTTTCCTTCACCAGCTCGGCGATCTTCTCGATCAGCCGCGCCTTGTTCACCTGGTAGGGAATCTCGGTGACGATGATCGACTCGCGGCCGTTGTCGGCCACTTCGATATCGGCCTTGGCGCGGATGCGGACGCGGCCACGGCCGGTGCGGTAGCCGGCGATGATGCCGGCGGTACCGTTGATGATGCCGGCGGTCGGGAAGTCAGGGCCCGGGATGTACTCCATCAACCCGTCCACGTCGATCGACGGGTTGTCGATCAGCGCGATGCAGGCATTGATGCTCTCGGTCAGGTTGTGCGGCGGGATGTTGGTGGCCATGCCCACCGCGATGCCGGCCGAGCCGTTGACCAGCAGGTTCGGGAAGCGCGTCGGCAGGACCGTCGGCTCCAGTTCCTTCTCGTCGTAGTTGGGCTGGAAATCGACGGTTTCCTTGTCGATGTCGGCCAGCATCTCGTGGCTGATCCGCGACAGGCGCGATTCGGTGTAACGCATCGCCGCCGGGCTGTCGCCATCGACCGAACCGAAGTTGCCCTGGCCGTCGATCTGCATGTAGCGCAGCGAGAACGGCTGCGCCATGCGCACCAGCGTGTCGTAGACCGCGCTGTCGCCGTGCGGGTGGTACTTGCCGATGACGTCACCGACGATACGCGCCGACTTGTAATACGGCTTGTTGGCGTGCGCGCCAAGCTCCTGCATCGCGTAGAGGACGCGGCGATGGACCGGCTTGAGGCCGTCGCGGGCGTCGGGGAGCGCGCGCCCCACGATCACGCTCATGGCGTAATCGAGGTAGCTCTTGCGCATCTCGTCTTCCAGGTTGACCTGGATGATTTCCTTGGCGGTTTCTGCCATTCGGATTCCGTATTCTGGTAGCGGTCCGGAGCAGCGCCGACGGCCTTTGTGGGCGGTCCCGGCACAAGCCCGATTCAAGTCGCCGAGTTTACCACACGGCGCCGTCTGCCGCCTCGGGAAGCAGTACTTTTAACTGAGCAAATCAGGGACTTAGCCGCTGTCCGCGGGGGTGGGCGGCGGTTTCCACGAACCGCCGCGCAGATACCGCCGCCGGTACCGGGACCGGGCCCGGGTTCAGCCGCCGAAAGCCGCCCGCATGGCCGCGGCGTCCGGGTCCAGGATCACGCCCTTTTCGGTCACGATGGCGTCGATCAGGCTGCCCGGGGTCACGTCGAACACCGGGTTCCAGGCCTGGATGCCCTCGGCCACGGTGCGCACGCCACCGACGCCGAACAGTTCGCCCGGATCGCGCTGTTCGATCTCGATCGCGTCACCATGCGCGGTGCCCATGTCCACGGTCGAGGACGGCGCCACCACCATGAACTTCACGCCGTGGTGGCGCGCGGCGATGGCCAGCTGGTAGGTGCCGATCTTGTTGGCGGTATCGCCGTTGGCGCAGATGCGGTCGGCGCCGACCACCACCCACTGCACCGCACCGGTCTTCATCAGGTGCGATGCCGCCGAGTCGGCGACCAGGGTCGCGTCGATGCCATCCTGCTGCAGTTCCCACACGGTCAGGCGCGCGCCCTGCAGCCATGGCCGGGTCTCGCCGGCGAACACCCGGGCGATGCGGCCCTGGGCGACGCCGGCACGGATCACGCCCAGCGCGGTGCCGAAGCCGGCGGTGGCCAGCGAGCCGGTGTTGCAGTGGGTCAGCACGCCGCTGCCCGGCGCGATCAGGCCCGCGCCCCGCTCGCCCATGTGGCGGTTGGCAGCGAGGTCCTCGTCGGCAATGGCCTGCGCTTCCAGCGCCAGCACCTGCTTCCAGTCGCTGCCGGCGGCGGCCAGAACACCGCGCATGCGCGCCAGCGCCCAGGCCAGGTTGACCGCGGTCGGGCGCGCGGCATTGAGCCGCGCCATCGCCGGTTCCAGCGCCTGCAGCGCGGCGGCGCCGTCGCCGGCATCGAGCCCCCGCGCGGCCAGCACCACGCCCCAGGCCGCGGCGATGCCGATCGCCGGCGCGCCGCGCACGGTGAGCGCATGGATGGCCGCGGCGACCGCGTCGCTGTCGCTGCACAGCACGTGCTCGACGACGAACGGCAGCTTGCGCTGGTCCAGCAGTTCCAGTGCGTCGCCGGTCCAGCGGATCGGGCGGATATGGTCGTAACGGGCGTAATCGATGGCGTGGTTGTCGTTCATCGCGCCATTGTACGGGGCCGCCGTCAGTCGGCGGAAAACTCGGCGCGGCAGCCCTTGTCCACCCAGACGCCGGCACGGTCCCAGCCCCAGCTGCGCCCTTCCTCGCAGGGCGCATTGGACAGCTGCCGGACCAGCGTGACCTTGCGCTCGACGCTGACCCCGCACTCCCGGCGCAGCTCGCTCTTGGATTCGCAGATGACCTGGCGCGGGACGTCCACGAACCCGGAGCCGTCCTCGGCGCCCACTTCGAACTGCCCCTGGCAGCCGCGGCTCACCCAGATCTCGTTGCGCCCGTATCCCCAGGTGCGCCCTTCGCGGCAGGGCAGCAGCGACTGCTGGCGGATCAGGCGTACCGGCGCGCCGCGCAGCAGCACCGGGCAGGTCACGGTGCGGCCCTTGGATTCGCAGCGCACCATGCGCCGCACCAGGCGCTGCCCGGGCGCAGGCTGTTCGGGAGCGAACTCGGCGCGGCAGCCGCGGCTGACCCAGATGCCCTGCTCGTCCATGCCCCAGCTGGTCTCGCGGATGCAGCTCTGGGTGGAAAGCTGGCGCACCAGCTGCACGCCGCGCGAGACGTCCATCGCGCAGCGCTGGCGCGTACCTTCGTCCGATTCGCAACGCACCACCGGGGTCTCCGCCGGCGTCGCGCCGTCCTGCCCCGCCAAGGCCGGCATCGGCAACAGCCACAGCGTTGGCAACAGGCCGCACACACCTTTCATCAGACCTTCCCACCCTGCAATCCGATGGACGCCGCCGGCACAGACGCTGCGTCCGCAGGCATGATCAGAGCATCATCGGCGGTGCGCAGGCAATACGTGCGTGCGCGGCATGCCGCGCGGGCAGCGGCGCACGGGCAGCGATCGCCGCCCGTTTCACGGGCCCGCCGCCACTGGAACGGCGCTCAGGCGTTGGCGAAATCGAAGGCCAGCACGTCGGCGATGCGGCCGGTCCCGGCCAGCGCCATCAACAGCCGGTCCACGCCCACCGCCACGCCGGCGCAGCGCGGCAACCCCGGCAATGCCGCCAGGAACGGCTCGTCCAGCGGCGGCTGCACGTCGCCGCGCGCGGCACGTACCGCCAGGTCGCGCTGGAAGCGCTGGCGCTGCTCCACCGCATCGTTCAGCTCGTGGTAGCCGTTGGCCAGTTCCACCGCGCCCAGATAGAGCTCGAAACGCTCGGCCAGTGGCGGCTGGCCCGGGCGGATGCGCGCCAGCGCGGCCTGCGTGGCCGGCCAGTCATGGATCACGGTGATGCGGTCGACGGGAAAGTGCGGCTGGATGCGGTGGGTCATCAGCAGGTCGAGCCAGTCGTCGCGGGTGAGGCCGTCGGCAGTGATGCCGACGCCGGCCAGCGGTGCACGCAGCTGCGCCTCGTCGGCGCTGAATGGATCCACGCCCAGCGTGCCGACGAACAGCTCGCGGTAGGTCATTACCTGCAGCGCCGCCTCGCGCCCGACCATCGCCAGCGCCGCACGCACCAGTTCCACCGTCTCCTCGACCAGGCGATGGTGATCCCAGCCGACGCGGTACCACTCGAGCATGGTGAACTCGGGGTTGTGGCGGCCGCCGGCCTCGCCGTTGCGGAACACCCGGCCGAGCTCGTAGCAGTCGCCGACGCCGGCGGCGAGCAGCCGCTTGAGCGGATACTCCGGCGAGGTGCGCAGCCAGCGCACCGCCGAACCCGCATCGACATGGCCGCTGAAGCGGGTCTGGAAACCCTCGATGTTGGGCTCGGTGTTGCCGGCCGCGGACAGGATCGGCGTTTCCACTTCCAGCACCTCGCGGCGCGCGAAGAAATCGCGGATCAGCGCGTTCAGGCGCGCGCGCCGGCGCAGCGCCTCGATCACGGATGCAGGCCCGCCGGCGACACCGCCAGCGGCAGGGTCAGGATGTCGCGCTCGTCGTCGCGATAGCCGGCCGACAGGTACAGCGCCTTGGCCCTGGCATTGTGGTGGTTCACTTCCAGCCGCATCACGCTGGCGCCCTCGACGATCGCCCAGTCGCGCGCCAGCGCCAGCGCCTGCCGCCCCCAGCCGCGGCCACGTGCGGCAGGGGCCAGGTACAGTTCGTCGAGCAGCACGAAGCGACCGCCCTGCTCCACGCTGAAGCACCAGCCCAGGGTGATGTAGCCGGCCTCGGCCACGTCGCCGCCCTCCAGCAGCAGGGCCGCGCCGCAGGCCGGCTCGGCCAGCAGCATACGCAGGCCGGGCTCGACCAGCGCCGCGTCGTAGGCGATCTGGTCCTCGGCATAGAACGCGCGCACCATGGCGAGCAGGCGCGGGAAATCCTCGGGCGTGGCGAGGCGGAAACGCAGGTTCATGGGTGGTGTCCGTGTTCGGTGAGGAAGGCGAGCAGGCGCGGTTCGTCCCACACCTCCACGCCCAGTTCGGTGGCCTTGTCCAGCTTGGAGCCGGCTTCGCTGCCGGCAACCACGAAGGCGGTCTTCTTCGAAACGCTGCCGGTGACCTTGGCGCCCAGCGCTTCCAGCCGCGCCTTGGCGGCATCGCGGGTCAGCGCCGACAGCGTGCCGGTCAGCACCACGGTCTGGCCGTCCAGCGGCCCGGCCGGCTGCGCGGCCGCCACCGGGGCCAGCTCCAGCAGGCGCTGCATCTGCGCCTCGCCCCTGAGCAGCAATTGCCCGTGGTTGTCGCTGTCCAGCCACTGCGCCAGGCCGTGCGCGGTGTCCTCGGGCAGCCCGGCGGCGAGCAGGTGCTGCGGCTCGGCATCCAGGATCTGCTGCGCCGACGGCAGCGCCGCCACCAGTTTCTCCGCGCGCAGCCGGGTGATGCCCGGAATCTCGGCCTCGACCAGCAGTTGCGCCAGGTCCAGCCCTTCGCGCAGCCGCGGCGACGGCGGGTGGACGTCGCCGATGCGTACCCGCCCGACCTGCAGCAGCGCGTCGATCGCCTGCTGGTTGCCTTCCTGCTCGAAGAAATGGCCCAGCGAGCGCGCCACCTCGCCGCCGATATCGGGCACGCGCTTGAACAGCGGCCACGGCAGCTGGCGGATCAGTTCCAGGTCGCCGAACCACTGCGCCAGCGCCTTGGCGGTGCTCTCGCCGACATGCTCGATGCCCAGCGCGAACAGCAGCCGCTCCAGCGTGGTGGTGCGGCTGGCGTCGATGGCCGCGATCAGGTTGTCGGCCCAGCGGGTGGCGATCTTCTTCGGGTTCCACTCGAAGCGTGCCGGCAACGCCAGCGCCTGCGCGCGCCACCCCGGATCGTTGCCGTCCAGGCGCAGCAGCGCCTTGAGCCAGTCGCCGCTGCCCTCGGCCGGCAGGTGCGGGGCGATGCCGTTGGCCAGCGCCGAGGGATCGGCCGCGTCCAGCGCCAGCTTGAGCAGCAGCAGGGTGTCGCGCTGCAGGCGGTAAAGATCGGCCACGCCGCGCACGATGCCGGCGTCGACCAGGATTTCGATGTACCTGTCGCCGAGCCCGTCGATGTCCATCGCGCGGCGCGAGGCAAAATGCGCGATGGCCTCCTTGCGCTGCGCCGGGCAGCTCAGCTCGCCCGAGCAGCGCCACACCGCCGCCCCCTCCTCGCGCACGATCTCGGCGCCGCATACCGGGCACGCCGGCGGCATCGTCCACGGCAGCGCGCCGGGCGGGCGGCGCCCGGGAATGACGCTGACCACTTCGGGGATCACGTCGCCGGCGCGGCGCACGATGACGCTGTCGCCCACGCGCACGTCCAGGCGCGCGATCTGGTCGGCGTTGTGCAGGGTGGCGTTGGTGACGGTCACCCCGGCCACCTGCACCGGCTGCAGGCGCGCCACCGGCGTGGCCGCGCCGGTGCGGCCGATCTGGATCTCGATCGCCTCGACCGTGGTGGTCTGCTCCTGCGCCGGGAACTTGTGGGCGATGGCCCAGCGCGGCGCGCGGGCGACGAAGCCCATCTCGCGCTGGCCGTCGCGGTCGTCGAGCTTGTAGACCACGCCGTCGATGTCGAACGCCAGCCCGTCGCGGCGCGCGCCGATGTCGCGGTAATAGTCCAGCAGGCCATCGACACCCTCGACCACCCGGCACAGTTCGCTCACCGGGAACCCCCACTGCGCCAGCCGTGCCAGCGTCGCCGAATGGGTGGGCGGCAGCTGGCCGCCGTCGACCTCGCCGGTGCCATAGGCGTAGAAGCTCAGCGGACGCTGCGCGCTGACCTTCGGGTCGAGCTGGCGCAGCGAGCCGGCGGCGCCGTTGCGCGGGTTGGCCAGCACCTTGCCGCCGTGCAGGCGCGCCTGCTCGTTGTACTTCTCGAAATCGGCGCGCGGCATGTACACCTCGCCACGCACTTCCAGCACCGCCGGCCAGCCCGCGCCTTCGAGCCGGGCCGGGATCACCTTGATCTGGCGCAGATTGGCGGTGACATCCTCGCCACGGCTGCCATCGCCGCGGGTCGCGCCCTGCACGAACACGCCGTCCTCGTAGCGCAGGCTGATCGCCAGCCCGTCAAGCTTGGGCTCGGCCGAAAACACCAGCGTGCGGCGCTGCAGGCGCTCGTCGATGCGGCGCACGAAGTCGCGCACTTCCTCGTCGCTGAAGGCATTGCCCAGCGACAGCATCGGCATCGCGTGCACCACCTCGGGAAACCGCGACGACGGCCTGCCGCCGATCTGGTGGGTCGGGGAATCGTCGCTATCCAGCTGCGGATGGGCGGCCTCCAGCGCTTCCAGTTCGCGCAGCAGCCGGTCGTAATCGGCATCGGGAATCAGCTGCTCGTCGTGCTCGTGGTAGGCCTGCGCGGCCGTGGCCAGCTGCTGGCGGAGTTCGGCGATGCGGCGGCGGGCGGTGGCTTCGGAAGTCATCCCCGGATTTTACCCGCGCACGCGTGTACGCAACGCGTGTGGCCGCCCGCACAAACGGCAAGGGGCGCCGCACGCGACGCCCCTTGCCGTGGCTACCGCGCCGCGCTTACCAGCGCGGCGGCTTGGTCAGCGGTGGCGCCTGGTGCTGGCGGTCGTAGGCCCGCAGTTCGTCGCGGATGTGGGCGATGCGCTGGCGCCCCAGCGCGTTGCGGCTGTCGTCCAGGACCACGCCGTCGAGCAGTTCGGCCATGCGCTGCACGGTGGGCAGCATCTTCTCCCAGGCATCGAGCGCGGTCATCGGCGCCGGCAGGGTCAGGAAGAAGGCGATGGCCGGGGTTTCCATCTCGCGGATGTGGGCCATGTCGAAACTGCCCGGCTTCATGATGCTGGCCATGCTGAAGATCGGCCCGCGCTCGGGATGGCCTTCGACCATGCGGTGGAACACGTTCATGTAGCCGAACACCAGCCCGGTCTTCTCCGCGGCGACCACGATGTCCTCGCCGCGCAGCGACAACCCGGCGCGTGCGGCCACGTACAGCGAGACGATCTTGTCGAAATCCTGGGTGGCGCGCCTGCCCAGTTCGCTGCCCGGCGCTTCCACCTCCGGCAACCCCAGTTCCTGCTGGGTCGCCGCGTCGCCCGCCTCGGCCCCGGCGACGCCCTCGCCCGCCTCCTCGCCCGCGCCCAGCACCGGCTCGCGCCGTGGCCGCTCGCCGCTCTCGGCCGGCTCGCGGCGCTTGCCCTGCGCCGGCTTCCGGGGCCGTCCGAACAGGAGGATCGCCGCGATCAGCAGCACTCCGGCGGCAAGGATGCCGATACGCAACAGTGCCGTGTCGGACATTCGATAGGTTCTCCGGCTGGTTCGTTCAGGTAACTAGAATGGCACGTCAGGCCGCGCCCGCCAAACGCGCCGCCTCTTCCAGGTCCACGCTGACCAGGCGGCTGACGCCCGGCTCGCGCATGGTGACGCCGGAGAGCTGGTGCGCGGCCTCCATCGTCGCCTTGTTGTGGCTGACGAACAGGAACTGCACTTTTTCGCTCATTTCCTTGACCATGTTGGCCAGGCGGCCGACGTTGGCCTCGTCCAGCGGCGCGTCCACCTCGTCGAGCAGGCAGAACGGCGCCGGGTTGAGCTGGAAGATGGCGAACACCAGCGCCACCGCGGTCATCGCCTTCTCGCCGCCGGACAGCAGCGAGATGCTCGATACGCGCTTGCCGGGCGGGCGCGCCATGATGGTCACGCCGGTATCGAGCAGGTCCTCGCCGGTCAGCTCCAGGTAGGCATGGCCGCCACCGAACAGGCGCGGATACAGCGCCTGGACACCGGCGTTGACCCGGTCGAAGGTGTCCTTGAAGCGGCCGCGGGTCTCGCGGTCGATCTTGCGGATCGCCTCTTCCAGCGTTTCCAGCGCGGTGGTCAGGTCCACGTTCTGCGATTCCAGGTATTCCGAGCGCTGCGAGGCCTCGCCGTATTCGTGGATGGCGGCGAGGTTGACCGGCTCCAGCCGGCGCATGCGCGCATCGATCTGCTGCACCGCCTGCTCCCATTCGCCGATGCGCGCGTCCTCGGGCAGGGTATTGACCACGTCCTCCAGCACGAAGCCGGCCTTCTCCACGGCCGCCTGCAGCTGTTCGGCGCTGAGCACCAGCGCCTGCTGGTCGAGCCTGCGCTGGGAAATGCGCTCGCGCTGCGCCAGGGCCTGCTCGTCGCGCTGGTGGCGGGTCTGCTCCAGCGTGCGCAGTTCGGCATCGATGCCATCCAGGTGCGCGCGCGCCTCGGCCAGCACCCGGTCCACGCGCACGCGCTCGGCCAGGGCGTTCTGGTGTTCGGCCTCCAGCGCCTGCACCGGCGTGTCGCCCTGGTCCAGCTGCGAATGCAGCTCGCCCAGGCGCGAATCCAGCTGCCCGCGCTGGGTGCTCATGCGCTCCAGCGACTGCGACAGCGAGGCGATCTGCGCGCGTTGCGACTCCAGTGTGAGCGCCAGCGCATGCATGCTGTCGCGCACGTTGCGCGCCGCGTCGCGGGCCAGGTCGCGGGCTTCGGTCAGCTGGCGGCGCTCGCCCTCCAGCGCCTGCCGCGAGGTCTCCAGGTCGCCCATGCTGGAAACGGCGTCCTCCAGGCGCACGCGGGCCTCGCCGGCCTGCTCGCGGCTGGCGTCCAGCGCTTCCAGCAACTGCGCAAGCTCGGCCTCGATGCGCTCGATGCGCGTACGCGCCGATTCCAGCCGGCCACGCTGGCTCTGCACCTGCCCGGCCAGCTCGGACACGCTGCGATGCGCCTGGTGCAGCGCCCGCTGCGCTTCCTCGCGCTGCTGCTCGGCCGCCAGCAACTGTTCGCGGAACGCGCCGAGCTGGCGTTCGAGCTCGCCCTCGCGCTCCTGCAGTTCCTCGATCTGCCCGCGCAGGGTGACGATCTCGCGCTCGCGCAGCAGCGCGCCCTGCTTGGCCGCCCCCTGCCGCGACACCCGCACCCAGCCCTCGCCCAGGCGCTCGCCGTTGCGGGTGATGACCGAATCGCCGTCGTCCAGCCGTTGCTGCAGCTCGCGTGCGGCGGCCAGGTCCGGCGCACCATGCAGGCGCGCCAGCAGCCGGCGGATCGCCAGCGGGCCCTGCACGCGCGCGGCCAGCGAGGTCGGTGCGAAGTCGGCGCTGCCCTCGGCGCCGGACACCAGCGCGATGCGGCCTTCGCCCAGTTCGCCCAGCGCATCGACCAGCGCTTCGGGGGCCTCGACCAGCACGCCCTCGATCAGCTGGCCCAGTGCGCTTTCCACCGCGTTTTCCCAGCCGCTTTCGACGCTGATGCGTTCGCCCACGCGGGCGGCCGAGTCGAGCCCGTGCGCCTTCAGCCAGGCCACCGCGGCGCCCTGTTCCTGGCCCAGCGCGGCCTGCTGCAGGGTTTCCAGCGAGGACAGGCGGCCGCGCGCGGCCTGTGCCTGCTTGCGTACCTCGGCCAGTTCGGCCTGGCTGGCGCGCTGCCGTTCCTGCAGCGTCGCCGCGCCTTCCTTGCGCAGCTCCACCTGCTCGTTCAGCTCGTCCAGCACCGCGGCCTGCGATTCGTGCTGCAGCTGCAGCTGCTCGAACGCCTCAGCCAGGGCTTCGACGTCGAGCCCGGCGCGCTCGGCCGCCAGCGCCTCGCGGCGGCGGTCGGCCTCCAGGATCTGCCGGTCGAGATAATCGACGCGGGTGCGCTCCACCTCGCCCGAGCGCGTGGCTTCGGAGGTGTTGCGGTTGTGCGCTTCCCAGCGCTGCTGCCAGTCGTGCAGCGCGGCCTCGGCCTCGCGCAGCCCTTCCTGGCGGAATTCGTTTTCTTCCTGCAGCTGTTCCAGCTGCGGTTCGGCGTTCTCCACCGCCTCGCGCAGCACCATCAGCCGCGCTTCGTCGCCACTGATGTGCTGGCCCAGCTCGGCCAGGGCGTGGCGGGTCTCGTCGCGCGCCTTGTGCAGGCGCTGCGCCATCTCGCGCTGGTGCTGGATCTGCTGTTCAAGCCGCGCCAGGGTGCTGCCGACCTGGTAGACATCGGCCTGCGCGCGGGACAGCGTTTCGGCGGCCTCCTCGCGGCGCACGCGCCCGGTTTCGATGCGGCTCTCGGCGTCGCGCTGCTCGGCCACCAGCTGCTGCAGCCGGGTTTCCTCGCGCGCCAGCGCTTCGCGCAGGCCGCCCAGGCGCGCGTCCAGCCCGCGGTACTCCAGCGCCTTCCATTCGGCATCCTTGACCCGGCGCTCTTCCTGCAGCGCCTGGTACTGCTCGGCCTGGCGCGCCTGCCGGCGCAGGTGTTCGAGCTGCTTGCCGATCTCCTCGCGCAGGTCGTTCAGGCGGTCCAGGTTCTCGCGGGTGTGGCGGATGCGGGTTTCGGTCTCCTTGCGGCGTTCCTTGTACTTGGAGATGCCGGCGGCCTCTTCCAGGTAGACGCGCAGGTCTTCCGGGCGCGCCTCGATGATCTGGCTGATCATGCCCTGCTCGATGATCGAGTAGCTGCGCGGGCCCAGCCCGGTGCCGAGGAACAGGTCGGTGATGTCGCGGCGCCGGCACTTGGTGCCGTTGAGGTAGTAGTTGCTGCTGCCGTCGCGGCTGACCGTGCGCTTGACCGAGATCTCGTTGAACGAGGCGTACTCGCCGGCAATGGTGTGGTCGGTGTTGTCGAAGATCAGCTCGACCGTGGCCTGCGACACCGGCTTGCGCCCGGCCGAACCGGAGAAGATCACGTCGGTCAGCGAGTCGCCGCGCAGGCGGCTGGCCGAGCTCTCGCCCATCACCCAGCGCACCGCATCGATGATGTTGGACTTGCCGCAGCCGTTGGGCCCGACCACGCCGGTCATGTTGGTCGGCAGGTGCAGCGTCGTGGGATCGACGAACGACTTGAAACCGGAGAGCTTGATCGTGGATAGACGCATGGGGCAGGCAAGGTTCCAGTGCCGGGCCGGGGGCGGCACCGTGGGTTCTGCGGGGGATCAGGGCTTGGGAACAGCAGTCTGCGGGGAGTATAAGCCCCTCTTCCGCCGTGGCGCGGGGGTGCCCGGCGGCGGGCCGCCGGGGCCCGGGGAGGGGCAAAAAGAACGGGCGCCTTGCGGCGCCCGTTCCGGGTACAGCTTGAACCGCAGGGATCAGGCGTCGGCTTCGACGATGACCTTGACGGTGACTTCCACGTCGGCGTGCAGCTTGATCAGGACATCGTACTCGCCGACGGCACGGAAAGCGCCCTCGCCGAGGATGACTTCGCTCTTCTCCAGCGGCAGGCCGGCAGCGGTGAAGGCTTCGGCGATGTCGCGCGGGCCGACCGAGCCGTACAGCTTGCCTTCGGTCGAGGCGTGGGCACCGATGGTGACGCTGGCGTCGGCGAACTTGGCGGCGCGGGCTTCGGCATCGTCATGCGACGCCTTGGCCTTGGCCTCGTACTCGGCGCGCTTGGCCTCGAAGGCGGCAACGTTGGCTTCGGTGGCCGGCACGGCCTTGCCGTGCGGCACCAGGAAGTTGCGGCCGTAGCCCGGCTTCACGTCGACCAGGTCACCCAGGTTGCCCAGGTTGGTCACCTTCTGCAGCAGAATCAGCTTCATTTTCTTGCTCCGTTATTCGTTAGCGATGTCCCGCGAGGGACACCGCAACGCTTGCTGTCCGAATGGACGGTTGGACGTATCAGACGTCGTGGTTGTCCGTGTACGGGATCAGCGCCAGGAAACGGGCGCGCTTGACCGCCGTGGACAGCTGGCGCTGGTACTTGGACTTGGTGCCGGTGACGCGGCTCGGCACGATCTTGCCGTTCTCGGTCAGGTACTGGCGCAGGGTGTTGAGATCCTTGTAGTCGATCTCCTTCACACCTTCAGCCGTGAACTTGCAGAACTTGCGGCGACGGAAGAACTTGGACATGAGCTGACTCCTTATTCGGCAGAGGCGGCGTCGTCGCCGGCTTCTTCATTGTTGGAATTGGCAGCTTCTTCGTCGTCACGACGACGGCGCTCGCCACGCTCGGGCTTGTCGCCCTTCTCGTCCTTGCTCTTCATGATCAGCGACTGCTCGGTCTCGGCCTCGTCACGCTTGATGACCAGGTTGCGCAGCACGGCGTCGTTGAAACGGAAGCTTTCGGTCAGTTCGTTCAGCACCGACTGGTCGGCTTCGATGTTCATCAGAACATAGTGGGCCTTGACCAGGTTCTGGATCGGGTACGCCAGCTGGCGGCGGCCCCAGTCTTCCAGGCGGTGGATCTTGCCGTTGCCGCCCTCGACCAGCGCCTTGTAGCGCTCGACCATGGCCGGGACCTGTTCGCTCTGGTCCGGGTGGACCAGGAACACGACTTCGTAATGACGACTCATGTTTTTCTACCTTTCGGATGTAGCCCTGTCGGGCCGGACAGCCCCCCGCCATGCGACGCGGTGGGGCAAGGACCCCCGCACCGGAGGCGCAGGGAGCCGCGCATTATCCACCGCCCCCGGCCTGGGGGCAAGCCACCCCGTGCCGGGCAGCCTTCCACCCGGACCTGCCGGCCGCCCGGCACGCCGCGACCGCGCACCGCCGGTGGGCCGGCGCCACGCACCGGCCAGGCGGGCAATGGCCTCAGCGGTGGGTTTCGTCGGTGGTGAAGCTCTCGCCGCACCCGCACTCGGCGGTGGCGTTCGGGTTCCTGAACAAAAAGGTCTCGCTCAGGCCCTGCTTGCCGAAATCGATCTCGGTGCCGTCCACCAGGGCCAGGCTCTCGGCGTCGACGAAGATGCGCACGCCGTCCTGTTCGAACACGGTGTCGTCCTCGCGCTGCTCGCGCGCCAGGTCGGTGGTATGGCCCCAGCCGGAGCAGCCGGTGCGGGTCACGCCGAAACGCAGGCCCAGCGCGCCGGGGGTCTGCTCGACGAAGCGCTGGACGCGGGCGAAGGCGACGGGAGTGAGATGGATGGCCATGGGCATGCGACTCCGGGGATTGCGGGGCGATTATAGGAAAACCCGGCTGTACCGGCCCCGGATGGCGGATCCCTCGCCTGTCCGGCCGCGCAGCCGCTAGAATTCCGTGTTCACAGATCGAGTCGATCAGCAGAGGATTCAAGTCATGACGGTGGTCAGCGTTGCGCACGCCCTGGCCGGGAAGATCCCGGAAGGCGGAGAAGTCACGGTTCGCGGTTGGGTTCGCACGGTCCGTGCCTCCAACGGGCTGGCCTTCGTCAATGTCAGCGACGGCTCCGGCTTCGCCCCGATCCAGGTCGTGGCCACCGACGCGCTGGCCAATTTCGACGACATCAAGCGCCTGACCCCGGGCTGCTCGGTCATCGCCACCGGCAAGCTGGTCAAGTCGCAGGGCAAGGGCCAGAGCTTCGAGATCCAGGGCCAGGGCCTGGAGATCGTCGGCTGGGTCGAGGACCCGCTGACCTATCCGATCCAGCCCAAGCCGATGTCGCCCGAGTTCCTGCGCGAAGTGGCGCACCTGCGCCCGCGCACCAACCTGTTCGGCGCCGTCACCCGCATCCGCGACTGCCTGGCCAAGGCCGTGCACCGCTACTTCCACGAGAACGGCTACTACTGGATCAGCACGCCGATCATCACCACGTCCGACGCCGAGGGCGCCGGGCAGATGTTCCGCGTCTCCACCCTGGACATGGCCAACCTGCCGCGCGGCGAGAACGGCGGCATCGACTTCAGCCGCGACTTCTTCGGCAAGGAAACCTTCCTGACCGTGTCCGGCCAGCTCAACGTCGAGGCCTACTGCCTGGCGCTGAGCAAGGTCTATACCTTCGGCCCGACCTTCCGTGCCGAGAACAGCCACACCACCCGCCACCTGGCCGAGTTCTGGATGGTGGAGCCGGAGATCGCCTTCGCCGACCTGGCCGAGGACGCGCGCGTGGCCGAGGACTTCCTGAAGTACCTGTTCCGCGCCGTGCTCGACGAGCGCGCCGACGACATGGCCTTCATCGCCGAGCGCGTGCAGAAGGACGCCATCACCCGCCTGGAGACCTTCGTCAACGCGCCGTTCGAGCGCATCGAGTACACCGATGCGGTCAGCCTGCTGCAGAAGTCGGGCAGGAAGTTCGACTACCCGGTCGAGTGGGGCCTGGACCTGCAGACCGAGCACGAGCGCTGGCTGACCGAGGAGCATGTCGGCCGCCCGGTGGTGGTGACCAACTACCCCGAGCACATCAAGGCCTTCTACATGCGCCTGAACGACGACGGCAAGACCGTCGCGGCGATGGACGTGCTGGCCCCGGGCATCGGCGAGATCATCGGCGGCAGCCAGCGCGAGGAGCGCCTGGACATCCTCGACGCGCGCATGGCGCAGTTCGGCCTGGATCCGGAGCACTACCAGTGGTACCGCGACTTCCGTCGCTACGGTTCGGTGCCGCACGCCGGCTTCGGGCTGGGCTTCGAGCGGCTGGTGGTATATGTCTGCGGCCTGTCCAACATCCGCGACGCCATCCCCTACCCGCGCGCGCCGGGCTCGGCGGAATTCTGACAACGAGGAAGGAATGATGAGGAACGCGGAACGAACAACAGCCAGACCGGCGCAGCGGTGCGCCCTTCCCTCGTTGTCCGCCTCCCCGTTCCCGCGCCGGCCATGACCCTGTTCCTGGCCCTGTGCTTCGTCGGCGTGGCCATCGCCGGGTTCAGCGCATTCCTGATCTTCTGGCCACTCACCCTGGTGCATGTCCGCGACCGCCACCCGGCGGTCGCCGCCGGCTTCGGCGACTTCGCCTTCCTCGACGGCAGCGCGCTGCGCTGGCTGGTCGGCGGCGGTTACCGCGCGCTCGACGACCGTGCGCTCAGCGGCCTGGCCACCCCGGCGCGGATCGCCATGTGGGTGATCTGGGCGGGGCTGGGCATGGCCGGACTGCTCTGGCTCTATTCCCTGGTACTGAAATGAACGACATCGACACCTGCGCCGACCAATGGTGGCTGGCCAGCCTCGGCACCACCCTGGTCTGGGCGCGCCTGCGTGTGCGCCCGGCGGGTACCGCCGAAGTGCTGGACAGCGACGGCAACACCCTGAGCTACGACAGCGAAGACACCGCGCGCGCGCAGCTGTTCGACGCCGAATTCGTCGCCTGGGACGGGCTGGACGAGGAAGATGCGCTTGCGCGTGGCTTCTCGCTGCACGAGGTGCAGCCGCCGCAGGCGGCCAGCGACGCCGAACTGCGCGGACGCATGGTGCAGTCGCTGGGTGGGCGCGCCTGAGCGGCCGATGTTCACCCCGCGCGCCTTCGCCGAGCATGATCTGGTCTGGCTGGATCGCCTGCTGGAGCGCGATCCATTCGTCACGCTGCTGACCACCGGCGCCGACGGTCTGCCCGAACTGACCCGGCTGCCGGTGCTGTACCGGCGCGACGGCGAACGCATCGAATTGCGCGGCCACTGGGCCCGGGCGAATCCGCAGGCGCGCGATGCCGGCGCGGCCAAAGTGCTGGTCGATGGCCCGCACGGTTATGTGTCGGCCAGCTGGTATCCGGACAAGGACAGCGCCGCGCGGGTGCCGACCTGGAACTACGCCAGCGCCGAACTGCGCGGCCGCCTGGAACCCTTCGACGGCGAGGACGCGCTGGCCGCGCTGGTCGGCGCGCTCAGCGCGCGGTTCGAGGCCGGGGTCGGCCAGGCCTGGCGCTTCGAACCGGAGCGCGACGAGCAGCGCCGCCAGCTGCGCGGCATCGTCGGCTTCCGCTTCCAGGTCGAACAGGTCCAGATCAAGCTGAAACTGAGCCAGAACCATCCCGACGCCAACCAGCAGGCGGTGATCGCCGCACTGGAACGGCTGCCGGACCCCGCTTCCCATGAGCTGGCGCAATGGATGCGCCGGCACCGCGAGCAGGCCGCCACCGGCGACTGAGCGCCCCCGATTCCCGACGACGCGGCCACCGCGGCCGCGCCTTCCTTCCCACCAACGTCAGGGACACCCGAAATGAAAGACATCCGCAGGCTGCTGCAGAACAACCGCGAATGGGCCGACCGGATCGCCCGGGAAGACCCCGAGTTCTTCCAGCACCTGGCCAAGCAGCAGCACCCGGAATACCTGTGGATCGGCTGCTCCGATTCGCGCGTGCCCGCCAACCAGATCATCGGCATGGCGCCGGGCGAGGTGTTCGTGCACCGCAACGTCGCCAACGTGGTGGCGCACAGCGACCTGAACTGCCTGAGCGTGGTCCAGTACGCGGTCGACCAGCTCAAGGTGAAGCACATCCTGATCGTCGGCCACTACGGCTGCGGCGGCGTCCACGCCTGCCTGCACAACACCCGCGTCGGCCTGGCCGACAACTGGCTGCGCCATGTCGGCGACGTGGTGCAGAAACACGCGGCGATCCTCGACGCGATCGAGGACGACGAGCTCAAGCATGCGCGCCTGTGCGAACTGAACGTGATCGAGCAGGTCGCCAACCTGTGCCGCTCGACCATCGTCGAAGACGCCTGGGCCCGCGGCCAGAAACTGATGGTGCACGGCTGGGTGTACAGCCTCAAGGACGGCCGCGTCAGCGAGATGGGGATCGACGTGGGCGCGTCCGAAGACCTGAAGCAGGCCTACGAGAACGCCCTGGCCTTCGTACCGCGCCAGGGCCGGCGCGACTGACCGACCGGAACCGACCATGCTCGCCGCGCCCATCAACCTGCACGCCTGGATCGAGGACAACCGCCACCTGCTCAAGCCGCCGGTGGGCAACAGGATGATCGACAACGGCGACTTCATCGTCATGGTGGTCGGCGGCCCCAACGCGCGCACCGACTTCCACTACGACGAAGGCCCGGAGTGGTTCTACCAGCTCGAGGGCGAGATGGTGCTCAAGGTGCAGGAGGACGGCGCGGTACGCGATATCCCGATCCGCGCCGGCGAGATCTTCCTGCTGCCGCCGCGGGTGCCGCATTCGCCGCGGCGCCCGCCCGGCGGCATCGGCCTGGTGGTCGAGCGCAAGCGCCTGCCGCACGAGCTCGACGGCGTGGCCTGGCATTGCGAGCAGTGCAACCACAAGCTGTACGAGGAGTTCTTCCACCTGGGCAACATCGAGACCGACCTGCCCAAGGTGTTCGACCGCTTCCATTCCTCGCTGGCGCACCGCACCTGCGGGGCATGCGGCGCGCTGCATCCGCTGCCCGCCGCGCAGGACTGAACGGCCGGCGCCCGCGACGAGCGCGGCCACTGCCGGGGTTGCAACCGTGTCCCGCGGCCGGGCGGTACACTGCGGGCACGTTTTCAATGCGCGCGCCCCGATGAACGAACTCCTGTCCCCGGCCCACGCCACTGCGCTCGATGCCGCCGATCCCCTGCGCCACCTGCGCGGCCAGTTCCTGTTCCCGCAACACCAGGGGGCCGACCAGGCCTACTTCGTCGGCAACTCGCTCGGCCTGCAGCCGCGCGGCGCGCAGGCGATGGTGCAGGAGGTGATGGACCTGTGGGCGCGCATCGCGGTCGAAGGCCATTTCACCGGCCCGACCCACTGGATGAACTACCACCGCCTGGTGCGCGACGCGCTGGCCCGCGTGGTCGGTGCGCAGCCCGTGGAAGTGGTGGCGATGAACACGCTGAGCGTGAACCTGCACCTGATGATGGTCAGTTTCTACCGGCCGACCCGCGAGCGCCCGGCGATCCTGATGGAAGCCGGCGCGTTTCCCACCGACCGCCATGCGGTCGAAGCGCAGATCCGCTTCCACGGTTTCGACCCGGCCACCGACCTGATCGAAGTGCAGCCGGACCAGACCAACGGCACGCTGTCGATGGCCGCGGTCGAGCGCGCATTGGCCGAGCACGGCCGGCGCGTGGCGCTGGTGCTGTGGCCGGGCGTGCAGTACCGCACCGGCCAGGCGTTCGACCTGGACGCGATCACCCGGCTGGCGCGCGCGCACGGCGCCAATATCGGTTTCGACCTCGCCCATTCGGTCGGCAACGTGCCGCTGGCGCTGCATGACGTGGCCCCCGACTTCGCGGTGTGGTGCCACTACAAGTATCTCAACGGCGGCCCGGGCGCGGTCGCCGGCTGCTTCGTGCATGAGCGCCATGCCCGTGACACCACCCTGCCGCGCTTCGCCGGCTGGTGGGGCCATGAGCAGGCCACGCGCTTCCGCATGGCCCCGGAGTTCGTACCCGAGCTCGGCGCCGAGGGGTGGCAGCTGAGCAATCCGCCGGTACTGGGACTGGCGCCGCTGCGCGCGTCGCTGGAGCTGTTCGACCAGGCCGGCATGCAGGCGCTGCGGGCCAAGTCGCTGCGGCTGACCGGCTACCTGGAAACGCTGGTACGCGCGCGCCTGTCCAGCGTGCTGCAGATCATCACCCCCGCCGAGCCGGAGCGGCGCGGCTGCCAGCTGTCGCTGCGCGTGGCCGGCGGGCGCGAACAGGGACGCTCACTGTTCGAGTACCTGCAGTCGGTCGGCGTGCTCGGCGACTGGCGCGAACCCGACGTGATCCGCATTTCCCCGACGCCGATGTACAACCGCTACCGCGACGTGCTGCGCTTCGTCGAGGAAGTGGAAGCCTGGGCCGGCCCCTGATCCACCGGAAACACTGAATTGAACCCTTCCCCCCCGCGTCACCTGACCCTGATCGGCGCCGGCCTGGCCGGCTCGCTGCTCGCCATCCTGCTCTCCCGCCGCGGCTGGCGCGTCACCGTCTACGAGCGCCGTGGCGATCCGCGGGTGGCCGACTACGAAAGCGGCCGCTCGATCAACCTGGCGCTGGCCGAGCGCGGGCGCAACGCGCTGCGCCATGCCGGCGTCGAGGACGCGGTGATGGCGCGCACGGTGATGATGCGCGGGCGCATGGTGCACCCGCGCGATGGCGGCCCGCCGCAACTGCAGCGCTACGGCCGCGACGACAGCGAAGTGATCTGGTCGGTGCACCGCAAGGACCTCAACGTCACCCTGCTGCAACTGGCCGAGGACGCCGGCGCACGCTTCCATTTCCACCGCCGCCTGCATACGGTGGATTTCGATGCCGGCTATGCGCGCTTCATCGACGACCGCGACGACAGCCCGCACGACATCCACTTCGACACCCCGCTGGTCGGCGCCGACGGCGCCGGTTCGGCGCTGCGCGCGGCGATGAACCGCAAGTCGCCGCTGGGCGAGCGCACCGAGTTCCTGGACCACTCCTACAAGGAACTGGAGATCCCGCCCGGCGCCGATGGCGGCTTCCAGATCGAGGCCAACGCCCTGCACATCTGGCCGCGCGGCCGCTACATGTGCATCGCCCTGCCCAACGACGAAGGCACCTTCACCGTCACCCTGTTCCTGCCCAACGAAGGCGACCCGGGTTTCTCCAGCGTACGCAGCGGCGCCGAGGCCGAGGCGCTGTTCGCCCGCGAGTTCGCCGATGCGCTGCCGTTGATCCCGCACCTGCGCCGGGATTGGGAGCAGCATCCGCCCGGGCTGCTGGGCACCCTGTACCTGGAACGCTGGCACCTGGGCGGCAAGGCGGTGCTGCTGGGCGACGCCGCGCACGCGATGGTGCCGTTCCACGGCCAGGGCATGAACTGCGCCTTCGAGGACTGCGTCGCACTGGCGGAACTGCTGGAGGCGCACCCGGACACCGCGCAGGCATTCGCCGCGTTCGAGAGCGAGCGCAAGCCCAACGCCGCGGCGATCCAGCAGATGGCGCTGGACAACTACCTGGAGATGCGCGACCACGTCGCCGACCCGGCCTTCCTGCTGCAGCGCGAACTGGAGCAGGAGTTGCAGCGGCGCTGGCCGACGCGCTTCGTGCCGCACTACGCCATGGTGACCTTCCTGCACACGCCGTATGCGCTGGCGCTGGAACGCACCCGGCTGCAGCAGCGGATCCTGGCCGAGGCCACCGCCGGCCATGCCAGCCTGGCCGGCATCGACTGGCCCGCGCTGGAGCGCACCATCTTCGCCCAGCTGCCGGTCCTGGAGGGCGCGCACTGATGGCACGCATCGGCCAGCGCCCCATCGCACCGGCATCGCGGCCACGGTAACCGCCCATGCCCGACACCTTCCTGTTCTACGACCTCGAGACCTTCGGCCAGGACCCGCGCCGCACCCGCATCGCGCAGTTCGCGGCGGTGCGCACCGATGCGCAACTGCAGGTGGTGGAGGAGCCGGTGAGCTTCTTCGTCAGGCCGGCCGACGACCTGCTGCCCTCGCCCATCGCCACCCTGATCACCGGCATCACCCCGCAGCACGCGCTGACCGAGGGCCTGGGCGAAGCCGAGGCGTTCGCGCGCATCAACGAACTGATGGCGCGTCCGCAGACCTGCACGCTGGGCTACAACACGCTGCGTTTCGACGACGAATTCGTCCGCCACGGCCTGTTCCGCAACTTCTTCGATCCGTACGAGCGCGAGTGGCGCGGCGGCAATTCGCGCTGGGACCTGCTGGACATGCTGCGGCTGGTGCACGCGCTGCGCCCTGAGGGCATCCACTGGCCACGGCGCGAGGATGGCGCCACCTCGTTCAAGCTCGAGCACCTGGCGCTGGCCAACGGCGTGCGCCAGGGCGATGCGCATGAGGCGCTGTCCGACGTGCACGCCACCATCGGCATGGCCCGCGCGTTCCGGCAGGCGCAGCCGCGCATGTGGGACTACGCGCTGAAGCTGCGCGACAAGCGCTTCACCGCCAGCCTGCTGGACGTGGTGGCGATGCAGCCGGCGCTGCACATCTCGATGCGCTACCCCGCCAGCCGCCTGTGCGCGGCGCCGGTGCTGCCGTTGGCGACCCACCCGCACATCGGCAACCGGGTGATCGTGTTCGACCTGGACGGCGATCCGCAGATGCTGCTCGACCTGTCCGTGGAGGAGATCGCGCAGCGGCTGTACACCCGCGCCGCCGACCTGCCCGAGGGCCAGCAGCGCATTCCGCTCAAGGAAGTGCACCTGAACAAGGTGCCGGCGCTGGTGGCCTGGAATCATCTGCGCGCGCCCGACTTCGAGCGGCTGGGCATCGACCCGGTGGCGACCGAGTCACGCGCCGCGCAGTTGCGCGCACACGGCCCGGCGCTGGCCGAGAAGGTGCGCCGGGTGTTCGCCCGCGAGCGTCCGGCCGAGGGTCCGCCCGATCCCGATGGCGCGCTGTACGACGGCTTCCTGGCCGAGGGTGACCGGGCACAGCTGGCGCGCGTGCGCGCCTGCCCGCCCGAGGCGCTGGCGCAGATGGCCGGCAGCTTCCGCGACCCGCGCCTGCCGGAGCTGTTGTTCCGCTATCGCGCACGCAACCACCCGCAGACCCTGGACGCCGGCGAGCGCGCGCGCTGGGACGGCTATCGCCGCCAGCGCCTGCTGGACAGCCCCGGGCTCGGCGAACAGACCCTGCCCGATTACTTCGCGCAGGTTCTTGCCCTGCGTACCGAACACCACGACAACCCCGCCGCGCTGGCCCTGCTCGATGCGCTGGACCAGTGGGGCCAGAACCTGCAGCAATCGCTATGAGCCGATACTTCAGCGACGCCAGTTTCACCTTCCTGCGCGGACTCGCCCGCCACAACGAGAAGCCGTGGTTCGCCGAGCACAAGCACGCGTACGAGGAACACGTGCGGCAGCCGTTCCTGCGCCTGATCGCCGACCTGCAACCGGATCTGGCGCAGGTCAGCGCGCATTTCCGTGCAGACCCGCGCACCGTCGGCGGCTCGTTGTTCCGCATCTACCGCGACTCGCGCTTCTCCAACGACAAGACGCCGTACAAGACCTGGCAGGGCGCGCGCCTGTTCCATGAGCGCCGCAAGCAGGTGCCGGCGCCGTCGTATTACATCCACCTGGCACCGGGCGAGAGCTTCGTGGGTGCCGGCATCTGGCACCCGGAGCCGGATACGCAACGCCGCATCCGCCAGTTCATCTTCGACAACCCCGGCAGCTGGAAGGCAGCCGCGCACGCGCCGGCCACGCGCCGCCGCTACGCGTTCGAAACCAGCGAGAAACTGGTACGCGCACCGCGCGGGTTCCCGGCCGATTTCGAGTTCATCGACGACCTCAAGCATCGCAACTGGGTGCTGTGGCGCCCGTTGGACGACACGCTCATGACCGGCCCGCGGCTGCGCCAGAGCCTGGCCGCCGACCTCGCCGCGCTGGGGCCGTTCGTCGATTATCTGTGCGCGGCGCTGGACCTGGAGTTCTGAGCGCACGCAGGGATTCACGTCGCGCCGGTGGATTTGCGGCACCCTAGCGGGCAACGCCCGACGGAGCCGCCGCCATGGCCGCCATCCATCACCAGATCTGGATCGACGCACCGCTGGCCACCGTACACGCCGGCCTGGCCACCGCGCAGGGACTCGGGCGCTGGTGGGTCGCCCACACCGCCTGCGTGATCGACGGCGACGCCGTGCTCAGCCACAACCCGGGGCCGGCGCATGGCGTGGTTGCCATGAAGGTGCTGGAAACCTCCGCGCACTGCGTGCGCTGGGAGGTGATCAGCCGGCACCCGGTACAGAGCCCGGCCTCGGCGTGGACCGGCACCGAGATCCGCTTCGAACTGTCGCGCCGCGCCAGTCCCGGCGCCTGGCGCGGCCTGCCGCATGAGGGCGAACCGATGACGGTGCTCGAGTTCCGCCACCTGGGCTGGGACCCGGACAGCGAGTTCCTCGGCTTCTGCAGCCAGGCGTGGGCCGAGACCCTGGTGCTGCTGCGGCGCTGGGCCGAATCCCACCCCGGACGGCCGGCCTGAGCCGGGGAGCGCGACGATGAAGAAATGGCTGCTGCCGACCATCGCCCTGCTGCTGGCGCTGCTCGCCGGCTACGTGGCCGCCGGCCCCTGGCTGGCGATCCGCGGCATCTCCGAGGCGATCGAACAGCGCGACGCCGCGCGACTTGCCCGGCATGTCGATTTCCCGGCGTTGCGGATCAACCTCAAGGCGCAACTCGACGACCAGTTGGTGCGGCGCGCCGGCAGCGACATGCAGTCCAGCCTGTTCGGCGTCATGGCGCTGGGTGTGGCCGGCCGCCTGACCGGCGCGGCGGTGGACGTGATGGTCACCCCCGCCGGCATCTCCGCCCTGCTGCAGGGGCATGGAGTGTGGAAGCGCGCCACTGGCGATACCGCCGACGGCGACACCTGGGGGCCGCCCGCGCCGGCCCGCCCGCTGCAGGGCGCGCGCGGGCGCTACGAATCGCTGTCCCGCTTCACCGCTACCCGGCCGCTCGACGATGGCGGCAGCGTGGTCTTCGTGCTGTCCCGCCAGGGGCTGCGCTGGCGCCTGACCGACATCACCCTGCCCCTGGACGCACCGCACTGAGCCCCCTGCCGCGCCGCCCCGGGGGCTCGGGCCTTGGCGCACGAGACAGGGCCAGGATGGCGTTGCCTGAGCACTGCGTTCGCCATCGCTCCACATCGATCGCGGGCGCGATCGATCCTGCGCATGCCGGAAACGGCACGGTGCGTGAAACCGGCCTTGCCGCAAGGTGTTAGCATGGCCGGGCAGGCAATGCCTGCCCCGCGCGTTCCGCGCAGCCGCCCAGGCAGTTGCCCGCTCCGCTCCCTTTCCTGCGTCATCCGCTCCGGTGCGTCCGGGCGGCCGCTCAACGGGAGTCTCCATGACCGCACATTGCATCCGCGAAACACCGGCATCACGCCGGCCCGGCATCGGCGTCGCCAGGCATCTGCCCGCAAGGGCGCCGGCAGCGCACGACCTGCGTGGAGACGGGGCCTGAACCCGTCATCCAGGCAGGCTGCTGCCAGCGTCCACTGCACGTCCTGCGACGCGGTCTGCTGCCGCCTGACCGTGGTGCTGGACAGCGAAGACGACGTGCCCGCGCACATGACCACCCGGCTCCACGGGCTGCGGGTCATGGCCCGCGATCCGGAGGGCTGGTGCGTGGCCGTGGACGGGCAGCGGATGAACTGCCGGATCCATGCAAGCCGGCCGGCGGTCTGCAGATCCTTCGCCATGGGCGGGCCCTGCTGCCGCTCGGTGCGCGCGGCATACGCGCGCTCCGGAAGCCGCACCATCGAATCGACACTGGCATGAGGAGAGCACATGAGTACACCGCGCAAATCCGGCTCCATCGCACCGAGGAAAACGACGTCGGCCTTCGCCGGCCCCTCCGCATCCGGACCTTTGACCCGTGAGCGCATTGCCGAGGACCTGGCCGCGTTCGACCGCGCCGGCGGAAAGATAGAAACGCTCGGCAACACCCCGTTGCGCGGCAAGGTCGAAAGCCCGAAACCGCCCGGCCGTGGCGGCAAGGCGCCGGCTGCCGAGCGCACCCCGGAAAAGACCTGACCCTCCCCTTCCCCCCGACGGACGACGACCTTGGCCAAGATCAACTACTCATACGAAAAGCGCCAGCGCGAGCTGGCCAAGAAGAAGCAGAAGGACGAAAAGCTCGCCAGGAAGCGCGCGCCAAACGGTACCCAGGCAACCGATCCGGCCGACCCGCCGGCATCCGCGTCCTGACGGCCATGGCCACGCCCGCCCGGCCGGTGCAGGGCTCCGCACCGCGCCGCGGCGCGGGATCGACGGACGCCATGCCACGCTGACGCGCGGGCGTGGCATGGAAGCGCCACCGGCGCGCCGGTGCCCTGGCGGCATCCACCAGCCAGCGGGCACGGGCAAAGACCGGCGGCCGCATGCATGCCGCCCACGCCTGCGCCTGCCGGATGCGGGCGGCCCTCGCCCGATGGCGCCTGCGCGCCACGCGCGACCGCAACGAAAAAGCCCGGCGCGAGGCCGGGCTTTCCGATCACGGCGATTGCCGGTCAGTTCAGACCACGCGGACCTGGTCGGCCTGCATGCCCTTCTGGCCCTTCACCGCCACGTAGGTGACCTTCTGGCCTTCCTGCAGCGACTTGAAGCCGGACGATTCGATCGAACGGAAGTGGACGAACAGGTCTTCACCGCCGCCGTCCTGGGTGATGAAACCAAAACCCTTGGCGTCGTTGAACCACTTCACGGTACCGGTCTGGGACTGGGACATTTCAATACTCCTTGTTGCGGATGGGCGCCGCGGACTGCGGCAGGACGCTGATTCCAAGGAGAATTGAGAAGCGGGTGCAACAGTGTAGAAGGCAACCTCTACAGCATCGGGCCACGATTCAAGGTGACCCTTGTCATTCAGCGCGACCACGGTAGAGGCTTGGCGCGCGCAAAGCAAATCTGGTGCTGGCCGCGGTTCAGCCTCGGGCGCCAGGCACGCACTACATCGTGACCGGCGCGCCGGCTGCCGGCCGCGCATCCGCCGGCGCGGAACTCAGTGCGGCGCGGACCGTGCCCAGGCCTGCGACAGCCGCCGGAAACCGGCACGCAGCTGCCCCCGTGCCGCCCATGGCAACGCCGCCAGCGCGGCATCGACCGGCGCCGGATGCGGCGTGCCGTTCCACGCAATCGCGACCTTGTTGCTCATGCCCGGCTCGTCCAGCTTCAGCACGCGGCCGTCGAAACTGCGCCGCAGCCGCGCCAGGTGCGCGCGGGTGTCGGTGTCGTAGAGGTTGCTGGCCATGACCCCGTCGGCACCCAACGCGGCGCGACAATCGTCATAGAACGCCTGGGTGGACAGCGCCGCGGGAATGCCGTGCGCATCGTAGGCATCGAGCAGCAGCAGGTCGAAGCGGCCGCGCTGGCCACGCAGCCAGCGCGCGCCATCGACGCATGCCACGTGCAGCCGCGCGTCGTCGGCCGGGATGCGGAACGCATCGCGCAGCGCGATCACCCCGGCATTGTTCTCGGCCACCTCGATGCATGCCTGCGGCAGGTGGCGATGGCAGAACTTGGCCTGCGCACCACCACCGAGCCCGATGATGCCGATGCGCCGCGGCGCCGGATGCAGCCACAGCGCGGCGAGCATGGTGCGGGTGTAACCGACGTGCAGGCGCTGCGGGAACCAGCGCGACATCCGGGTCTGGGTGACGTCGCCCTGGAACTGCAGCTCCACGTGCCGCCAGGTACGGCGCACGTGCGCGCCTCCGCCGCCGCTCATCCGGCGCGGTCGGCGTTGGCGATACCGTGCGGCACGTGACCGGCGGCGACGCTGTGGTGCTGGCGCGCGCTGTCGATGTTGTGCTGGGAGTCGTCGAAGAAGATGTCGGCGCCGAAGGCTTCCAGGAACGGCCCCTTGTGGCGTCCGCCGAGGAACAACGCCTCGTCCAGGCGCACGCCCCACTCGCGCAGGGTGCGGATCACCCGCTCATGCGCCGGCGCCGAGCGCGCGGTGACCAGCGCGGTGCGGATCGGCGCCTCCTCGCCCGCCGGGAACGCGGCCTGCAACGCGTGCAGGGCCGACAGGAAGCTGCGGAACGGCCCGCCGCTGAGCGGCGCGTGCGCGTTCTCGCGCTCGTGGCGGCCGAAGGCTTCCACGCCGTGCTCGCGCGAGATGCGCTCGCCCTCGTCGCCGAAGATCACCGCATCGCCATCGAAGGCGATGCGCAGCTGCGCCGGCGGCCGGCCGGTGTCGGTGGCCGCCGCCGCGGATACCTCGCCGGGACCGCGCGGCAGGATGGTGGCCGCGGCGATGCCGTGCACCAGCGCGCGCCGCACCGATTCCGGGTTGGCGGACAGGAACAGGTCGGTACCGAACGGCTTGACGTACGGCCAGGTCGGCTCGCCGGCGGTGAAGGTCGCGCGCACGATGCCCAGCCCGTAGTGCTGGATCGAATTGAAGATGCGCAGCCCGGTATCGGCCGAATTGCGCGAGAGCAGGATCACCTCCACCCGCGGCGTCTCCATGGGAGCGCCCTCGTTCAGCGCCAGCAGCTTGCGCACCACCGGGAAGGCCACCCCCGGCTTGAGCACGTCGTCCTCGTGCTCGCGCTGGTATGCGGCGTAGGCCTCCACGCCCTCGCGCTCGAACAGCGCATGCCCTTCCTCGAGGTCGAACAGCGCCCGCGAGGTCACTGCCACCGTCAACAGCCTGGGAGTGTTGTCACCCATGTTCCTGATCCATTGCCTTGCCGTTGCCGGCGTTGTTGCCCGCGCACCCGCTCAGAACATGAACTGTTCGCTGAGGATGCGTTCTTCCAGATTGTGTTCGGGGTCGAACAGCAGCGTCACCTGGCGTTCGCGCGACTCGCGGATGGTGACTTCCACCACGTCGCGGGTCTCGTGCGAGTCGGCGGTGACGCTGACCGGCCGCTTGTAGGGGTCGAGCACCCGGAAGCGCACCTCGGTCTCGGCCTTGAGGATGGCCCCGCGCCAGCGCCGCGGCCGGTACGGTGCCAGCGGCGTCAAGGCGATGGTGTTCGAACCCAGCGGCAGGATCGGCCCGTGCGCCGAGTAATTGTAGGCGGTGCTGCCGGCCGGGGTGGAGACCAGCACGCCGTCGCAGATCAGCTCCTCCACGCGCTGCTGGCCGTTGAGGTCGATGCCGATGTGCGCCGCCTGCCGCGTCTGCCGCAGCATCGACACGTCGTTGTAGGCCAGCGAGCCGACCGTGGTGCCGGACTCGGTGCGCGCGATCATCTCCAGCGGGCGCAGGTGCGCCGGCTCCGCCTGCGACAGCCGGTGCAGCAGGTCGTCGTCGCGATGGTGGTTCATGAGGAAGCCGACCGTGCCCAGCTTCATGCCGAACACCGGCTTGCCCATGCTGCCGAAGCGGTGCAGCGTCTGCAGCATGAAGCCATCGCCGCCCAGCGGGCAGAGCACGTCGGCCGCATCCGGGGCGTGGTCGCCATAGCGTGCGGCCAGGCGTTCACGCGCCTGCTGCGCGGCGTCGGTACTGCTGGCGAGAAAGGCGATGCGGGGGGACATGGCCATCGTCGGTTGCGGTGAGGATTACCGAGGATAACCCGCAATCGCGAACCCTGCCTTTGCCGGGAGCCGGGAGCCGGAAAGCACCGCGGCCGGGGCCGCTCCTGCCGCAACATCCGTTGCCTGCACAGAAGCGGCCCTGGCCTCAGTGCTTCATCCGGCAGGTGCCGACCAACGGTCGGCACCTCTCTGTCAACGTTCTGGAGCAAAGCCCCCTTTGTTAAGGGGGTGCGGCGACAGCCGCGGGGATAGGCAAACCGAGGGCGGTGCCAACAGTTCGCGGCGCGAATTTTTGGGTCGGGCCGGCAAAACCGGCCCGACCACGGGGTTCAAACCCCGTGCGCCGCCAGCTGGCCCAGGCGCTGCACCGCGACCGAGACGGTCGGGTAGTCCAGCGTCTTCTGCTCGGCCAGTTCGGCCAGCATCGCCAGGGTGAAGCGCAGGCTGCTGTCGTCGCGGCCCAGCCACGCGGCCACCTTGGCCTCGGCGTTGCCACCCTTCATCGACAGCACCTGGCCGGCCAGGTTGCGCTGGTGCGCAGCCAGTTCGTCGCGCAGCACGCCACGGGCGACCGCGTGCCAGCGGCCGTTGACCTCCAGCGCGTCGATCTGCTCGAACAGCCACGGCATCTGCAGGGCTTCGCCCAGGCGGAAATGGACCTTGGACACGTCCACCGGCTTGAGCTTGCGGGTACGGGCCAGCTCGATGATGTCGAACGCCGGCTCCAGGAACTGCAGCTCGGACAGCTGCTGCGCCAGTGCCGCCGGCAGGCCCTTCTCCTTCCACTGCTTGACGCTGGCCTCGTAGGCCGGGCGCTGCGAATCCGGCAGCACGCCCGAAGCGACGCGGATGTCGTTGAACGGCCCCTGGTAGCGCTCGACCGCGGCGGTGATGCCCGGCATCGCGCCCGGACGGTTCAGCAGCCAGCGCACGAACGAACGCTGCAGCTTCCAGATCACTTCCAGGGCATCGACCTGCACGGCCTCGGGCAGGGTGCCGTCGAGCGCGTCGATCTGCGTCCACAGCGCGCGCGCATCCAGCGTCTCGCGGCTGATGGTGTAGGCCTTGGCGACCTCGGCCACGCTGCGGCCGGTGTCTTCCTGCATGCGCATCAGGAAGGTGGCGCCCATGCGGTTGATGGTCTGGTTGGTCACCGCGGTGGCGATGATCTCGCGCTTCAGGCGGTGGCCGTTCATCGCGTCGGCGTACTTCTTCTGCAACGGCTGCGGGAAGTAGCGCAGCAGCTCCTTGGACAGGTACGGATCTTCCGGGATGTCCGATTCCAGCAGCTGCTGGAAGGCGACGATCTTGGAATAGGACAGCAGCACCGCCAGTTCCGGACGGGTCAGGCCCTGGCCACGCACCTTGCGCGCGGACAGCTCGGCGTCGGACGGCAGGAACTCGATCTGGCGATCGAGCAGGCCCTGCTGCTCCAGCGTGCGGATGAAGTGCTGCTTGGAGCCCAGGCGCTTGACGCTCATCCGCTCCATCAGGCTGATGGCCTGGTTCTGGCGGTAGTTGTCCATCAGCACCAGCCCGGCGACCTCGTCGGTCATCGACGCCAGCAGCTTGTTGCGCTGTTCGACGGTGAGCTTCTTGGCCCGCACCACGTCGTTGAGCAGGATCTTGATGTTGACCTCGTGGTCGGAGGTATCAACGCCAGCGGAGTTGTCGATGAAGTCGGTGTTGAGCAGCACGCCGTTGTGCGCGGCCTCGATGCGGCCGAGCTGGGTCATGCCCAGGTTGCCGCCCTCGCCCACGATCTTGCAGCGCAGCTCGCCGCCATTGACGCGCAGGCCATTGTTGGCGCGGTCGCCGACATCGGCGTTGCTCTCGCTGGCCGACTTCACGTAGGTGCCGATGCCGCCGTTCCACACCAGGTCCACCGGCGCCTTGAGCGCGGCATTGATCAGATCGGTCGGGGTCATCGACTTGATGCCGGCGTCGATGCCCAGCGCCTCGCGCACCTGCGGGGTGATCTCGATCGACTTGAGCGAGCGCGAGTACACGCCGCCACCCTTGCTGATCAGCTTGGCATCGTAGTCGGCCCAGCTCGAACGCGGCACCTTGAACATGCGCGCGCGTTCCTTGAAGGACGACGCCGCCACCGGGTTCGGATCGAGGAAGATGTGGCGGTGGTCGAACGCGCACACCAGGCGGATGTGCTCGGACAGCAGCATGCCGTTGCCGAACACGTCGCCGGACATGTCGCCGATGCCGACCACGGTGAAGTCCTGCTTCTGGCAGTCGCGGCCCAGCGCACGGAAGTGGCGCTTGACCGACTCCCACGCACCGCGCGCGGTGATGCCCATGCCCTTGTGGTCATAGCCCACCGAGCCGCCCGAGGCGAAGGCGTCGTCCAGCCAGAAGCCATGCGCGCGGGCGATGCCGTTGGCGGTGTCGGAGAACGTCGCGGTGCCCTTGTCGGCGGCGACCACCAGGTACGGATCGTCCTGGTCGTGGCGCACCACGCCCTGCGGCGGCACGATCTTGTTGCCGACGATGTTGTCGGTGATGTCCAGCAGGCCGTTGATGAAGCGCTTGTAGCAGGCCACGCCCTCGGCGAACCATGCATCGCGGTCCAGCGCCGGATCCGGCAGCTGCTTGGCGTAGAAACCGCCCTTGGAGCCGACCGGCACGATCACCGTGTTCTTCACCATCTGCGCCTTGACCAGGCCCAGCACCTCGGTGCGGAAATCCTCGCGGCGGTCGGACCAGCGCAGGCCGCCACGGGCCACCGGGCCGAAGCGCAGGTGGGTGCCTTCCACGCGCGGGCCGCACACGAAGATCTCGCGGTACGGGCGCGGCTTGGGCAGGTCCGGCACCTTGGCCGCATCGAACTTGAAGCTGATGTAGTCGGCCGGGCCGCCGTCGGCGCGCAGGCCGTCCTTGCGCGGCATGTAGTAGCTGGTGCGCAGCGTGGCCTGGATCACGCCGATGAAGCTGCGCAGGATGCGGTCCTCGTCCAGGCTGGACACGCCGTCCAGCAGCTTGACCAGGGTGTCGTGGACCAGCGCCATGCGCGCGTCGCGGCTGCCGCCGCGCGCCTTGACCACGCCCTCGAGCAGCTTGATGGTGGCGGCATCGCCGCCGGCCAGCGCCTTGAACTGCGCCAACTGCGCATCGGCCGTGGCCTTGTCGGTGGCCGGTGCCGGGTCGAAGCGGGCTTCGAACAGCTCCACGATCAGCCGCGCCAGCAGCGGGTAGCGGTTGAAGGTGCCTTCGACGTAGGCCTGCGAGAACGGCACGCCGATCTGCAGCAGGTACTTGCAGTAGCCGCGCAGCATCGAGACCTGGCGCCAGTCCAGGCCGGTGGCCAGCACCAGGCGGTTGAAGCCGTCGTTCTCGGCCTCGCCGTGCCACACCCGGGCGAAGGCGTCGGCGAAGGCGGCGCTGGCGGCGGTCGCATCGATGGCGCCGACGGTCGATTCGACCTCGAAGTCCTGCACGTAGACCGGCGCGTCGTCCACCATCAGGCGGTACGGACGTTCGGCGATCACGCGCAGGCCCATGTTCTCCATCATCGGCAGCACGTCGGACAGCGGGATGTCCTTGAGCTGGCGGTACAGCTTCATGCGCAGGCCATCGGCACCTTCGCGGTGGATGGTCTGCAGGCTCAGGCGCAGGTCGTCCGGACCGGTCAGCGCGTCGAGCTGGACCACGTCGGCGGCGGCGATCTCGGCGCTGGAGTCCTCGATGTAGCCGGCCGGCAGCGCCTTGCCGATGCGCGAGGCGATGCGCAGGCCTTCGCTTTCGCCGTGGCGGCCGACCAGCGCCTCGCGCAGGTCGTCCTGCCAGTTGCGCAGCACGTGGGCCAGGCGCTTCTCCAGGCCGTCGGTATCCAGGTCCAGGCTCTGCCCGGCCTTCGGGCGCACGATCAGGTGCACCTGCGCCAGCGGCGAGTCGCCCAGCACCACGCTGGAATCCACGTACTCACCCTGCAGCGCATCGCGCAGCAGGCCCTCGATGCGCAGGCGCACGTCGGTGTTGAAGCGTTCGCGCGGCAGGAACACCAGCGCGGAAATGAAGCGGCTGAACTTGTCGCGGCGCAGGAACAGGCGGCTGCGCACGCGCTCCTGCAGGCCCAGCACGCCGATCGCGGTGCGGAACAGTTCGTCCTCGCTGGACTGGAACAGCTCCTCGCGCGGCAGCGATTCGAGGATGTGGCGCAGCGCCTTGCCGCTGTGGCTGGACGGGCTCAGGCCCGAGCGCTTCATCACGTTCTCGTAGCGCTGGCGCACCAGCGGGATTTCCCACGGGCGGCGGTTGTAGGCGCTGGAGGTGAACAGGCCGAGGAAGCGCTGCTCGCCGATGATGCGGCCCTTGGCGTCGAATTCCAGCACGCCGATGTAATCCATGTAGCCGCCGCGGTGGATCCGCGAACGGGCGTTGGTCTTGGTCAGGATCAGCGCGTCGGTCAGGCCGCTGGTGGTGTTCAGGCCCTGCGCCGCCAGCCCCTTGACCGGGCGCGCCACCGAGGTGTCCTTGCCGCGCATCAGGCCCAGGCCGGTGCCGTTCTGCGCCGCCAGCACGTCCTCGCGGCCCTGCTTCTCGACCTTGTATTCACGGTAGCCGAAGAAGGTGAAATGGTTGTCCGCGGCCCAGCGCAGGAACTCCTGCGCCTCCTGGCGCGACTCATCGCTCACAGGCAGGGTGCGCTGGCCCAGGTCGTCGGCCAGGGCCAGCGCCTTGTCGCGCATCGGCTCCCAGTCCTTGACGATGGCGCGCACGTCTTCCAGCGCCTCGTTCACGCGCCTGGCCACTGCTTCCATGGCGTCGGCCGGCTGCCGGTCGATCTCCAGCAGCATCACCGACTCCAGCGCGCCTTCGCCCACGGCGGTGAGCTTGCCGGCCTTGTCGCGGCCCAGCGCGATCACCGGGTGGCCCAGCACGTGCACGCCAACGCCCATGTCGGCCAGCGCCAGCGACACCGTATCCACCAGGAACGGCATGTCGTCATTGACGATCTGCAGCACGGTGTGGGCGGTTTCCCAGCCGTCGGTCTTCAGGCCCGGGTTGAACACGCGGACATTGGCCTTGCCCGGCTTGCGCACGCGGGCGAACTCCAGCATGCCGGCGGCCAGCGCCGCCCAGTCCTCGGCGCGGTGCGCGCCGAACTCATCAGTCTCCATGCGCTTGTAGAACGCCGAGGCGAAGGCCACCGCCTGGGCCTGGGCCGCGGCGGGGTAACGCTTGCGCAAAGCCGCAAAAACCGGCTCCAGGGACAGGCCGGCCTCGGAAACACTCTGCTTGGCAGCCGGTTGGGATTTCGTTTTTGCGGACTTGGCAGCGTTGTTTTGCGATTTCATGGTTGAGCTTTCAGTGGGCTCCTGGGGAGGCGCGATTGTAGCCCCCGCCATTCGAAGAGCATTGTTGCAGGGCCGCAATCGGCCCCTCGAAACACCCCCTAAAACCAATGCAAACCATTGTTTTAAAACAACAAAATGACGCACATTTCGTTTTGTCCGACGAACCGCGCCCGGCCTGGAAAAACCCGTTTTCGCGCCGCTTTACCAATTGTAAACTGGACGGTATAGTCCAAATCGTGCATTCCACCCCCTCCCGACCCACGCCTGCCGAGGCGCGCGACCAGCGCGTTTTTGACGCCGTGCGCGAGCTGCTGGCGACCCAGGGCATGCACCTGAGCATGGACGCGGTGGCCGCCTACGTGGGCTGCTCCAAACAGACCCTCTACAGCCGCTATGGCAGCAAGCGCGAACTGCTCAGCCTGGCGATGCGGCGGCATGCCAGCGTCGCCGCCGCCCCGCTGGCCGCCGGCGACGCGCGCCCGTTGCGTGAGGTACTGTTGGATTTCGCCGTGCACTATCTGGAACACCGCAACCAGCCGCGCGTCCGCCAGGCCGCGCAGGTGATCGCCAGCGGCACCCTGGAGTTCCGCGAGGAGGCGCGCGCGCTCTACCACGACAGTGCCGACGTGCTCCGCGACCAGTTGGCTGAATGGATGCGAACCGAGATGGCCCGCGGCCGCGTCATCCATGACGATGCGCATTTCATGGCTGAAATGTTAATAAGCATGATCGCTGGCCAGGATTTCGAACGACAACGGTTCCACGCTCCCTACCGCGACGCCCCAGAGTTGCGCCGCCGGTGGGCCGAATTCGCCGTTGATGCCTTCCTGCGCGCCTTCCCGGCGCCGCCGGCCGGCATCCCCGGCACTCGCTAAACAACCTCCGGAGTTTCACGATGACCTCCCCGCTCCGCATCCTCGCCCTTACCGGCGCCCTGGCCCTGGGCCTGACCGCCTGCAAGAAGCCCCAGGAACAGGCCGCCCCGCCGCCGCCGGACGTCGGTGTCATCGAAGCCAAGGCGCAGACCCTGCCGCTGCAGCGGGAACTGGTCGGCCGGCTGTCGCCGTTCCGCTCGGCCGATGTGCGCGCACGGGTTTCCGGGGTGCTGCTCAAGCGCGCCTATGAAGAAGGCAGCGCGGTGAAGGAAGGCCAGTTGCTGTTCCAGATCGACCCGGCGCCGCTGCGCGCCTCGCTGGCCTCGGCCGAAGCGGCGCTGGCCGCGGCCCGTGCCAGCCATGCCAACGCCAGGACCACCGCCGAGCGCGCGCGCTCGCTGGCGCCGCAGAGCTACGTGTCCAAGTCCGACCTGGACAACGCCGAGGCCGCCGAACGCACCACCGCCGCGGCCGTGCAGCAGGCGCAGGCCGCCGTGGCCACCGCCCGCATCAACCTGGGCTATGCCAACGTCACCTCGCCCATCGCCGGCGTGGCCGGCAAGCAGCAGGTGACCGAGGGCGCACTGGTTGGACAGGGCGAGGCGACCCTGCTGACCACCGTCGACCAGGTCGATCCGCTGTACGTCAACTTCTCGATGACCGCCGACGAACTGAGCGCGCTGCGTGCCGCCCAGGACAAGGGCGCGGTGGCCCTGGCCGGCGATGGCAGGACCACGGTGCAGGTGAACCTGCCCGACGGCACCCCGTACACCCACCAGGGCACGCTGGACTTCTCGGCCACCACGGTCGACCCGGCCACCGGCGCGGTCTCGCTGCGCGCGCAGCTGCCCAACCCCGAACGCACCCTGCTGCCGGGCTCGTTCGTCAGCTTCAAGGCCAACCTGGGCGAGCGCAAGAACGCCTTCCTGATCCCCCAGCAGGCGGTACTGCGCGACACCCGCGGTGGCTACGTGCTGGTCGTGGGCAGCGACGGCAACGTGGTCCGCAAGGACGTGGTGCTGGACGGCCAGCAGAACGGCAGCTGGCTGGTCTCCTCCGGCCTGGCCGGCGGCGACAAGGTCATCGTCTCGGGCGTGCAGAAGGTCAAGGAAGGCGCGCCGGCCAAGCCCTCGCCGTGGCAGCCGGCCGCGGCCCAGCCCGCCGCCAAGCCCGCCGCCCAGCCCGCCGCCAAGCCCGCCGCCGCGCCGGCTCCGGCCAAGTAAGGGAAACGGGAACCCGCCATGCCTAAATTCTTCATCGACCACCCGGTATTCGCCTGGGTGGTGGCCATCCTGATCTCGCTCGGCGGCGTGATCTCGATCCTCAACCTGGGCGTGGAGTCCTACCCCAGCGTCGCCCCGCCGCAGGTCACCGTCAGCGCCACCTACCCCGGCGCCAGTGCCGCCACCGCGGAGAAATCGGTCACCCAGGTGATCGAGCAGCAGCTCACCGGCATCGACAACCTGGTCTACTTCAGCTCGTCCTCGTCCTCGACCGGCCGCGTCTCCATCACCCTGACCTTCGACAGCGGCACCGACCCGGACATCGCCCAGGTGCAGGTGCAGAACAAGGTCGCGCTGGCGACCCCGCGGCTGCCGTCGGAAGTGACCAAGCAGGGCGTGGTGGTGGCCAAGGCCAACGCCGGCTTCCTGATGGCCATCGGCGTGCGCTCGGACGACGGCTCGGTGGACCGCGACGCGCTCAACGACATCGTCGGTTCGCGCGTGCTCGACCAGATCTCGCGCGTGCCGGGCGTCGGCAGTACCCAGCAGTTCGGTTCCGAGTACGCCATGCGCATCTGGCTCAACCCGGAGAAGCTGCAGGGCTACCACCTGTCGGCCACCGACGTGTACAACGCCATCGGCACCCAGAACCTGCAGTTCGCCGCCGGTTCGGTGGGCGGCGACCCCGCCCCGAACGGCCAGGCGTTCACCGCCACCGTCGCCGCCGAGGGCCGCTACAGCTCGCCGGAGGAGTTCGAGAACACCATCCTGCGGGCGAACGCCGACGGCAGCGTGGTGCGCCTCAAGGACGTTGCCAGCGTCGCCTTCGGCGCCTCCAACTATGGCTTCGACACCCGCTACAACGGCAAGCCGGTGGCCGCGTTCGCGGTGCAGCTGCTGCCCGGCGCCAATGCCCTGGACGTGTCCAAGGCGGTACGCGCCAAGATGGACGACCTCGCCCCCAGCTTCCCGCCGGGGGTGAGCTGGTTCACCCCGTTCGACAGCACCACCTTCGTCAACATCTCCATCAAGGAGGTGGTCAACACGCTGGTGGAAGCCGTCGTGCTGGTGTTCCTGGTGATGCTGATCTTCCTGCAGAACTTCCGCGCGACGATCATCCCCACCCTGGTCATCCCGGTGGCCCTGCTCGGCACCTTCATGGGCATGCTGGCGATCGGCTTCACCATCAACCAGCTGACCCTGTTCGCGATGGTGCTGGCGATCGGCATCGTGGTCGACGACGCGATCGTGGTGATCGAGAACGTCGAACGCATCATGAGCGAGGACAAGCTCGACCCCAAGCCAGCCACGCAGAAGGCGATGGGCCAGATCACCGGCGCGGTGGTGGCGATCACCGTGGTGCTGGCCGCGGTGTTCATTCCCAGCGCCATGCAGCCCGGCGCCTCGGGCGAGATCTACAAGCAGTTCGCGCTGACCATCGCCATGTCGATGGGCTTCTCGGCGCTGCTGGCGCTGAGCTTCACCCCGGCACTGTGCGCGGCCTTCCTCAAGCCGACCCACAACGACAGGCCGAACTGGATCTACCGCACCTTCAACACCTATTACGGCAAGCTGGAAAAAAGCTATGTCGGCAGCGTCGGCAGCGTCATCCGCCACAGCCCGCGCTGGCTGATGGTGTTCGCGCTGCTGCTGGTGCTGTGCGGCTTCCTGTTCACCCGCCTGCCCGGCAGCTTCCTGCCGGAAGAGGACCAGGGCTATGCGCTGGCCATCGTGCAGTTGCCGCCGGGCGCGACCAAGACCCGCACCTCGGTGGTGTTCGACCAGTTGCTGGGGATGATGAAGGACGACCCGTCCTTCGAGGGCATGATGCAGGTCACCGGCTTCAGCTTCGTCGGTTCCGGCGAGAACGTCGGCATGGCCTTCATCCGCCTCAAGGACTGGGACGCGCGCAAGGAGACCGCGCCGGAGTTCATCCAGAAGATGAACGGCAAGGCGTTCGTCGGCATCAAGGACGCGCAGGTGTTCTTCGTCAACCTGCCCACCGTGCAGGGCCTGGGCCAGTTCGGCGGTTTCGACATGTGGCTGCAGGACCGCGCCGGCGCCGGCCAGGATGCCCTGATGGAGGCGCGCAACACCCTCATCGGCGCGGCATCGGCCGACAAGTCGCTGGTCGGCGTGCGCCCCAACACGCTGGAGAACGCGCCGCAACTGCAGCTGAAGGTGGACCGCGTGCAGGCCCAGGCCATGGGCGTGTCGGTCAACGACGTCTACACCGCGATCCAGATGATGCTGGCACCGGTGTACGTCAACGACTTCTTCTACGGCGGCCGCATCAAGCGCGTGAACATGCAGGCCGATGCCGCCTACCGCACCGGGCCCGAATCGCTGCGCAGCTACTACGTGCCCAGCGCGCTGAGCAAGGACGCCGACGGCCAGCGCTCGATGATCCCGCTCAGCACGGTGGTCAAGTCCGAGTGGATCTACGCGCCGCCGGCGCTGAGCCGCTACAACGGCTACTCGGCGGTGAACATCGTCGGCTCGCCGGCCCCGGGCGGCAGCTCCGGACAGGCGATGGCGACCATGGAGAACCTGGTGCGCAACGACCTGCCCAACGGCTTCGGCTACGACTGGAGCGGCATGTCCTACCAGGAAATCCTGGCCGGCAACGCCGCGGCGCTGCTGATGGTGCTGTCGGTGGTGGTGGTGTTCCTGTGCCTGGCCGCGCTGTACGAAAGCTGGTCGATACCGGTCTCGGTGCTGCTGGTGGTGCCGGTCGGCATCCTCGGCGCGGTGGTGTTCTCGCTGCTGCGCGGCCTGCCCAACGACCTGTACTTCAAGATCGGCATGGTGACGGTCATTGGCCTGGCCGCGAAGAACGCGATCCTGATCGTGGAGTTCGCGGTGGAACAGCGCGCCGCCGGCAAGACGTTGCGCGAGGCCGCGATCGAAGCGGCGCACCTGCGCTTCCGGCCGATCCTGATGACCTCGTTCGCGTTCATCCTGGGCGTGCTGCCGATGGCCATCTCCACCGGCGCCGGCGCCAACGCCCGCCACTCGCTGGGTACCGGCGTCATCGGCGGCATGCTGTTCGCCACCGTCATCGGCGTGCTGCTGATCCCGTTGTTCTTCGTCACCGTGCGCCGCGTGCTCGGCGACAAGCTGGACGAGCCGTCCAGGCAGTTCATCGAACAGCACAAGGTGCGTACGGTGCAACAGGACCGTTGACCGGACCTGGATCCTGAAACGACGAAGCCCCGGCAATGCCGGGGCTTCTTGTTTGTTCCTCAACCGGCGGCTGGACCGCCGACTCCCGCTACGCCGGGGCCCGCCCGGCATCCGCCGCGGCTCAGCGCACGCCGGTTTCGCTGCGGGCGATGACCAGGCGCTGGATCTCGCTGGTGCCTTCGTAGATCTCGGTGATCTTGGCGTCGCGGAAGTAGCGCTCCAGCGGCATTTCCTTGGAATAGCCCATGCCGCCATGGATCTGCACGGCCTGGTGGGCGATCCACATCGCCGCTTCCGAGGCGGTGAGCTTGGCGACCGCGGCTTCGGTGGAGAAGCGCTTGCCCTGGGCCTTGGTCCAGGCCGCGCGCAGGGTCAGCAGCAGCGCCGCGTCCAGCTTGCACTTCATGTCGGCGATCTTGGCCTGGATCATCTGGAAGCTGCCGATCGGCGCGCCGAAGGACTTGCGCTCGCGCACGTAGGCCAGCGACGCCTCGTAGGCGGCGCGGGCGATGCCCACTGCCTGCGCGGCGATGCCGATGCGGCCGGAGTCGAGCAGGCCCATGGCGATCTTGAAGCCCTGCCCCTCGGCACCGATCACGTCCTCGGCGCGCGCCACGTAGTCCTGGAACTCGATCTCGCAGGTGGCCGAGGCGCGCACGCCGAGCTTGGGCTCGGTCTTGCCGCGGCCGAAGCCCGGGCGGGTGGTGTCGATCATGAAGGCGGTGATGCCGCGCGCGCCCTGCGACGGGTCGGTCATCGCGAACAGCACGATGTAGCGTGCCACCGGGCCGGAGGTGATCCAGCTCTTCTGGCCGTTGATCACATAGGTGCCGTCGGCCTGCTTGACCGCGCGGCAGCGCATGGCGGTGGCGTCGGAGCCGGACTGCGATTCGGTCAGGGCGAAGGCGCCGATCTCGCGGCCCTCGGCGATCGCGCGCACGTACAGCTGCTTCTGTTCCTCGCTGCCGTGGCTGAGCACGGCGTTGCAGAACAGCGAGTTGTTGACCGACATGATGGTGGCGTGCGCGGCATCGGCAGCGGACACCTCGACAATCGCCAGCACGCTGGACACCGGGTCCATGCCCGCACCGCCGTACTCGACGGGTACCTCGATGCCCATCAGGCCGTTCTCGCCGAGCAGGCGGATGTTCTCCAGCGGATATTCGCCGGTGGCATCGTGGTGCTCGGCGCTGGGGCCGATCTTCTCTTGGGCGATGCGGCGGGCGACATCCTGCAGCATCAGTTGTTCGTCGGAAAAGCTGAAATCCACTACACCCCTCCCAGGGCATTACGAAGTTGCGATTGTAACTGTTGCCGTGATCGGCAAAGAGGGGGGCCAGCCGCGGCAGACGGCGCTGGGTGGGCAGCGCCATTCACGTCGACCTGCGTACCCGTTCACCCGGCCCACGCAGGCCGCGCCTTGACCCTGCCGCGCCGCAGCAGCAAAATATCTCTCTATCTCGATAGGTAGATATTTATGGATCTGGAAGACTGGTCGACCCGCCTGAAGGTGTTCGCCGACGCCACCCGCGTGCGCCTGCTGACGCTGCTGGAACAGGAAGAGCTGACCGTGGCCGAGCTGTCGGCCATCACCACGCTGGCGCAGCCGCGCGTGTCCACCCACCTGGCCCGCCTGAAGGAAGCCGGGCTGGTGCGCGATCGCCGCGCCGGGGTGTCGGCCTACTACCGCTTCGACGACGCCGCGCTGGATCCGGCGCAGCGCGCATTGTGGCATGCGCTGAGCAACGGCAGCGACGACCCGCTGCTGCGCCAGGACGCCGAGCGGGTGCCGTCGGTGCTGGCGATGCGCGCGGCCGACCAGAACTGGGCCGACAGCGTGGCCGGCGACATGGAACGCCACTACTCGCCCGGACGCACCTGGGAAGCGCTGGCACGCAGCGCGCTGCCGCTGCTGGAAACCGGCGACGTGCTCGACATCGCCTCCGGCGACGGCGTGCTGGCCGAACTGCTGGCCCCGCACGCGCAGCGCTATGTCTGCATCGACACCAGCGCGCGCGTGGTCGCCGCGGCCAGCGAGCGCCTGCGCAGGCTGCCCAACGTGGAAGTGCGCGAGGGCGACATGCACCAGCTGCCGTTCGACGACGGCAGCTTCGACCTGGTGGTGCTGATGCACGCCCTCACCTACGCCAGCCACCCGTCCAGGGCGGTGGCCGAAGGCGCGCGGGTGCTGCGCCCGGGCGGGCGGCTGATGCTGTGCAGCCTGGCCCGCCACGAGCACAAGGCCGCGGTGGAAGCCTACGGCCACGTCAACCTCGGCTTCACCGGCAAGGAACTGCGCAGGTTCGTCGAAAAGGCCGGGCTGGAGGTCTCCAGCCTGGAAACCGTCACCCGCGAGAAGCGCCCGCCGCACTTCGAGGTGATCTCGCTGATCGCCCACCGCCCCTGAGTGGGCGTACCCGTCCTCTCCCCCCGATTCCCCCCACGGTCCGCCCATGCACGCCCTCCCCTGGCTCCATCCCGAACGCGTCGCCAAGCTGCTGCACGCCCTCGCCCGGCGCATCCTGGTCATCGACGGCGCCATGGGCACGATGATCCAGCGCCATGGGCTGGAAGAGGACGACTACCGCGGGCAGCGCTTCGTGGAGGGTTTCGACAGCGCCCACGTGCACGGCGCCGGCTGCGGCCATGACCTGAAGGGCAACAACGACCTGCTGCTGCTGACCCGGCCGGACATCATCGCCGGCATCCACACCGCTTACCTGGAAGCCGGCGCCGACCTGGTCGAGACCAATACCTTCAACGCCACCTCGGTGAGCCAGGCCGACTACCACCTGCAGCACCTGGTGTACGAACTGAACAAGGCCGGCGCGCAGGTGGCGCGGCAATGCTGCGACGCCATCGAGGCGAAGACCCCGGACAAGCCGCGCTTCGTGATCGGCGTGCTCGGCCCGACCAGCCGTACCGCCTCGATCAGCCCCGACGTCAACGACCCGGGCTTCCGCAACACCAGCTTCGACGAACTGCGCGCGACCTACCGCGAGGCCATCGACGGCCTGATCGACGGCGGTGCCGACACACTGATGGTGGAGACCATTTTCGACACGCTCAACGCCAAGGCCGCGCTGTTCGCCATCGAGGAGGCCTTCGACGCGCGGGGCGGGCGCCTGCCGGTGATGATCTCCGGCACCATCACCGACGCCTCCGGCCGCACCCTGTCCGGGCAGACCGCCGAGGCCTTCCACGCTTCGGTCGCGCACGGCCAGCCACTGTCGATCGGCTTCAACTGCGCGCTAGGCGCCAGCGACATGCGTCCGCACGTGGAGACGCTGGCGCAGGTATCGGACGGCTACGTCAGCGCCCACCCCAACGCCGGCCTGCCCAACGCCTTCGGCGAGTACGACGAGACGCCGGAGGAAATGGCCGCCACGCTGAAGGAGTTCGCCACCTCCGGGCTGCTGAACCTGGTCGGCGGCTGCTGCGGCACTACTCCGGCGCACATCAAGGCGATCGCCGAGGCCGTGGCCGGGGTACCGCCGCGGGCGCTGCCGCAGGCCCGGGAGCAGGCCGCATGAACACCCCGCCGTATACCCGCCTGTCCGGCCTGGAACCGCTGGTCATCACCCCGGACCTGCTGTTCGTCAACGTCGGCGAACGCACCAACGTCACCGGCAGTGCGCAATTCCGCAAGCTGATCAAGGAAGAGCGCTACGAGGAAGCGGTGGAGGTGGCGCGCCAGCAGGTCGCCAGCGGCGCGCAGATCCTGGACGTCAACATGGACGAGGGCCTGATCGACTCCGAGAAGGCGATGACCCGCTTCCTCAACCTGATCATGTCCGAGCCGGACATCGCGCGCATCCCGGTGATGGTCGATTCGTCCAGGTGGAGCGTGATCGAGGCCGGGCTGAAGTGCCTGCAGGGCAAGAGCGTGGTCAACTCGATCTCGCTCAAGGAGGGCGAAGCGGCGTTCATCGAGCACGCCCGGCTGGTGCGCCGCTATGGCGCGGCCGCGGTGGTGATGGCCTTCGACGAGGACGGCCAGGCCGACACCTGCGCGCGCAAGGTGGAAATCTGCACCCGCGCCTACCGCATCCTGGTCGAGCAGGTCGGCTTCCCGCCGCAGGACATCATCTTCGACCCGAACATCTTCGCCGTCGCCACCGGCATCGAGGAACACGACAACTATGCGGTGGACTTCATCGAAGCCACCCGCATCATCAAGCGTACGCTGCCGCACTGCCACGTGTCCGGCGGCGTGTCCAACGTCTCGTTCTCCTTCCGCGGCAACGAGACCGTGCGCCAGGCGATCCACGCGGTGTTCCTGTACCACGCCATCCGCGCCGGCATGGACATGGGCATCGTCAACGCCGGTGCGCTGCCGATCTACGACGAACTGGAACCGGAACTGCGCGAGCGCGTGGAGGACGTGATCCTCAACCGCCGCCGCGACGGCACCGAGCGCCTGCTGGAGATCGCCGAGCGCTACAAGGGCAGGAAGGGCGAGAAGAAGGCCGAGGACCTGGCCTGGCGCCGCAAGCCGGTGCGCGAGCGGCTGGCGCATGCGCTGGTACATGGCCTGGACAGCTGGGTCGAAGAGGACACCGAGGAAGCGCGGCAGCAGGCCAGCCGGCCGCTGGACGTGATCGAAGGCCCGCTGATGGACGGCATGAACGTGGTCGGCGACCTGTTCGGCGCCGGCAAGATGTTCCTGCCGCAGGTGGTCAAGTCGGCGCGGGTGATGAAGAAGGCGGTGGCCTACCTGCTGCCCTTCATCGAGGCCGAGAAGCTGCGCACCGGCGACGCCGGCAAGAGCAACGGCAAGATCGTCATGGCCACGGTCAAGGGCGACGTGCACGACATCGGCAAGAACATCGTCGGCGTGGTCCTGGCCTGCAACAATTTCGAGGTGATCGACCTGGGCGTGATGGTCCCGGCGCAGAAGATCCTGGACACCGCGCGCGCCGAGAACGCCGACCTGATCGGCCTGTCCGGGTTGATCACGCCCTCGCTGGAGGAGATGAGCCACGTCGCCCGCGAGATGCAGCGCCAGGGCTTCAGCACGCCACTGCTGATCGGCGGCGCCACCACCTCGCGCGCGCATACCGCGCTGAAGATCGACCCGCACTACAGCGCGCCCACGGTGTGGGTGAAGGACGCCTCGCGCGCGGTGGGCGTGGCGCAGTCGCTGATCTCGCAGGAGCTGCGCGGCGCGTTCGTCGCGGCCAACGATGCCGATTACGCCGACATCCGCCAGCGCCATCGCAACCGCGGCGACGCCAAACGCCTGGTCTCGCTGGAACATGCGCGCGGCCAGCGCTTCAGCTGCGACTGGGCGCAGTACGCGCCACCGGTACCGGCGCAGCCGGGCCTGCATGTGTTCGAGGACTGGCCGCTGCAGGACCTGCTGCCGTTCCTGGACTGGAGCCCGTTCTTCAGCGCCTGGGAGCTGGCGGGCAAGTTCCCGGCGATCCTCGACGACGAGATCGTCGGCGCCCAGGCCAGCGCGCTGTACCGCGACGCGCGCGCGATGCTGGACACGATCATCAAGGAAAAATGGCTGACCGCGCGCGCCGTGTTCGGGCTGTGGCCGGCGAACAGCCGCGGCGACGACGTGGTGGTATCGCTGCCCGATGGCCAGGCCACCCTGCACTTCCTGCGCCAGCAGGTGGACAAGCCGGCCGAGCGCCCGGACTTCTGCCTGGCCGACTTCATCGCCCCGGCGGACAGCGGCAGGCAGGACTGGATCGGTGCCTTCGCGGTCACCGCCGGCATCGGCATCGAGCCGCACGTGGCGCGCTTCGAGGCCGACCACGACGACTACAACGCGATCCTGCTCAAGGCCCTGGCCGACCGCCTGGCCGAGGCGCTGGCCGAGCGCCTGCACCATCGCGTGCGCACCGGGTACTGGGGCTATGCGGCCGACGAGGCGCTGGATAACGAGGCGCTGATCGCCGAGCGCTACGTCGGCATCCGCCCCGCGCCCGGCTACCCGGCCTGCCCGGAACACAGCGAGAAGCGCACGCTGTTCGCCCTGCTCGGCGCCGAAGGCATCGGCATGTCGCTGACCGAGAGCTTCGCCATGCTGCCCACCGCGGCGGTGTCGGGCTATTACTTCAGCCATCCGCAGAGCCAGTACTTCGTGGTCGGGCGGGTGTCGCGGGAGCAGGTGGCCGACTATGCGCGGCGCAAGGGCGTGGACCGCGCGCAGGCCGAGCGGTGGCTGGCATCGAACCTGGACTACGACCCCGAATGAGAAGACAGCTCGCGGGCTGTGTCGGCGCCGCGCACGTGGCGGCGCACCCGGCGCGCTCGACGCCCCGGTTGTCCCACGGCGCCGACCACGCCCCGGAGTGAAAGGCGCCGCGCGGCGCTGGTGGCTGCGCGCATGGCCGTCGATGGGCGGGCATGCCCGGACCCGCGGCCCCGGCGGCCGGCCAGTGCCGGGCCGAATGGCCCCCATCGCGATACTTCATTTCCGGTGCATCGGCCGCGGGCCTATGGTGGCGGCCCCGAGCCCTCGCCCACGACACCGCCATGTTCGACCACCTGTTCACCAATGCCGTCGGTGCCGACGGTGCGCCGCTGGAGCTGGCCGTCGCCAGCGGCCGTTTCGCCGCCATCGGTCCGGCCCTGCCGCGTATTGACGGCGTGCAACAGATCGACCTGGGCGGGCAGCTGGTGCTGCCGGGCCTGGTCGATGGCCATATCCACCTGGACAAGAGTTTCGTCGGCGACCGCTGGCATCCGCATCGCCCCGCACGCACCCTGCGCGAGCGCCTGGCCATCGAAAAGCAGGAGCTGGCGGTATCGCCCTCCATCGTCGAACGCGCCGACGCGCTGGTGGCGCAGGCGGCCGGGTTCGGCACGGTGGCGATGCGCAGCCATGTCGACGTCGACGCCACCACCGGGCTGGACAACCTGCACGCGGTGAACGCGGTGCGCGAACGCTGGCGCGGCACCGTCGACATCGAGCTGGTCGCGTTCCCGCAGGCCGGGGTGCTGTCCTGCCCCGGCACCGCTCAGGTGCTGGATGCGGCGATGCGCGAAGGCGCGCAGGTGGTCGGCGGCATCGACCCGGACACGCTCGATGGCGACAGCACGGGCCAGCTCGACGTGGTCTTCGGCATCGCCGGGCGCTACGCCGCCAAGGTCGACATCCATCTGCACGAACCCGGCCTGGGCGGCATCGAACAGTTGCGGCGCATCGCCGAACGCAGCCGCACCCTGGGCATGCAGGGGCGGGTTGCGGTCAGCCACGCCTATGCGCTGGGTGAGGTCGGCCAGGCGCAGCTGGAGCGCATCGCCACGGCGCTCGCCGATGCCGGCGTGGCGATCATGACCAACGCCCCGGGCGACCGCCCGTTCCCGCCGGTGCGGTATCTGCGCGCGGCCGGCGTGGAGGTGTTCCTGGGCAACGACAACATCCGCGACGCCTGGTGGCCCTATGGCAACGGCGACATGCTGCAACGGGCCATGCTGCTGGGCTACCGCTCCGGATTCCATGCCGACGAGGAACTGTGCATGGCACTGGAAATGGCCAGCGGCGCCGGCGCGCGCGTGATCGGCCTGCAGGGCCATGGCCTGGCAGTCGGCAACGAGGCCACCTTCCTGGTGCTGGATGCACCCAATGCCGCGGCCGCGGTGGCCGGGGTGCCATGCCGCCGGCGCATCGTCCGCCGCGGCCAATGGGCAGTGGACGCAACCGCGTCCTGATCCGGCCGCGCCTCAGCCGCGCGACTGGCCCAGCATCTCCACCAGCATGTCGGCCAACACCCGCACCTCGGGGTCGGCCGAGGGCCGCATCAGGATCGCCAGCTCGATGCTGTCGATCTCCGGCAGGCCGCTTTCCGCTCCCAGCACGACGTGCGCCGGCGTCACCGTGCGCGCCGGCAGCAGGCTGATGCCGAGGCCATCGGCGACCGCCGCCTGGATGCCGCCGAGACTGGAGCTGGTGAAGCTGATGCGCCAGCGCCGGCCCAGCGCCTCGATCGCGTCGATCATGTCCTCGCGGTACAGGCCGCGTGGCGGGAACGCCACCAGCGGCACCGGGTCCAGCGCGAACGCGGGGCTGGCCGCGCTGTCGATCCAGCGCATCGGCTCGGGCCAGCGCGCAAGCGCCTCGCGGCTGCCGCGGCGCTGCTTGACCAGCGCCAGGTCCAGTTCGCCACGGTCGTAGCCCTCGGCCAGCGCACGGCTCAGGCCACTGCTCACCTCCAGCTTCACCCGCGGGTGGCGCCGGCTGAAATCGGCCAGCAGGTGCGTGGTCCGGCCGCCGGCGAAATCCTCCGGTACGCCCAGCCGCAGGGTGGTGGCCACGTGCGCGCCGGACAGCGCCTCGCCCAGTTCCTCGTTCAGTGCCAGCAGGCGCCGCGCATAGCCCAGCACGGTCTCGCCGGTATCGGTGGGACGCACGTCGCGCACGCCGCGGTCGAGCAGGCGGTGCCCGGCCAGCTCCTCCAGCCGCCGCACCTTCTGGCTGATCGTCGACTGGGTGGAATGCAGACGCGCGGCGGCGGCGGTGAAGCTGCCGCAGTCGGCCACCGTCAACAGGGCACGCAGCAGGTCGAGGTCGAACAGCACCCTATTCGATTTCGGACTGTTTTCCATCGACACATTTCATTTCTGGATGGAGGCAACGGCTTGTAGCATCGACCCGGACCGCACGCAAACACCGGCCCGCCCCCCTCACGGCGCACCCGCACGCGATGCCGACCGGGACAGGCGATGCCCGGCCATTACCACCTGGCTGCGCCGATGCCCGCCACGTGACCGGCCGGCATCCACCGGTCTCCCCTGCCCGTCGTGCGGCCCGCCGCGCGCCACTGGAACCTGCCCAATGAAAACCACGCTCTGCCTCGCCCTTTTCTCGCTGCTGGCGCTGGCGTCACCCGCCCTGGCGGCGCGCCAGGACGCCGATGTACTGGTCCGCCACGCCACCCTCGTCGATGTCGAGCACGCCCGCGCCCTGACCGGCCAGGCCGTGGCGATCCGCGGCGCGGACATCGTCGCGGTGGGCGAGGACGCGACGCTGGCCGCGCAGTGGCGCGCGCGCAGGACCGTCGACGCACGCGGCCGCTACCTGATTCCGGGGCTGTGGGACATGCACGTGCACTTCGGCGGCGGCCCGGCGCTGGTCGAAGAAAACAAGGCGTTGCTGCCGCTGTACGTCGCCCACGGCATCACCAGCGTGCGCGACGCGTCCGGCGACCTGCCCGGGCAGGTGCTGGCGTGGCGCGCGCAGATCGCCAACGGCCAGTTGTTCGGGCCGCAGCTGTTCACCTCCGGCGCCAAGATCGAGGGCATCGCACCGGTGTGGAAGGGCACCCTGGAAGCCGGTGACGAGGCCGGCGTGGACGCCGCGCTGGACCGCGAACAGCGCGACCGGGTGGATTTCGTCAAGATCACCGACAGCACGCTCAAGCCGGAGCTGTTCCTGTACGCGCTGTCCGAAGCGAAGAAGCGTGGCCTGCGCACCTCCGGCCATATCCCGATGGCCTTGACCGTCGGCCAGGCCGTCGATGCCGGCATCAGTTCCATCGAACACCTGGACTACGCGTTCCAGGCCGGGATCCCGGACGAGGCTGCGATCGCCGCCGATTTCGCCGCCGGCCGCATCGACCGCGCCGAGGCCAGCCGCCGCCTGCACGAAGGCTTCGACCGCGCCACCGCGATGGCCGCCTATCGCCGTTTCGCCGAACGCGGGGTCGCGGTCACGCCCACGCTCGACGGCAGCCGGATCCTCAGCTTCCTCGACAGCGAAACGCACGCCGACGACCCGTACCTGGCCTACATCGGCCCCGGCCTGCGCAGGACCTACGCCTGGCGCGTGGAGCGCGCCGCCAACGCCACGCCCGAACAGATCCAGGCGCGCCATGCGCGCCATGCCCGGGTCGCGGCGGTGCTGCCGCTGCTGCTGGAGGCCGGCGTACGCATCATGGCCGGCACCGACGCCGGCTTCCTCAATTCCTACAACTACCCCGGCATCGGCCTGCACAACGAGCTGGCGCTGTATGTCCGCCACGGGCTGACGCCCGCGCAGGCACTGACCACGGCCACCCGCAACGGCCCGGCCTGGTTCGGCAGGCTCGACCGCTACGGTGCCATCGCCGCCGGCAAGGCCGCCGACCTGGTGCTGCTGGAACGCAACCCGCTGCAGGACATCGGTGCCACCCGCGGCATCGACACGGTGGTGATGCGCGGCGTCGTGTACGACCGTGCCGCGCTGGACGCCATGCTCGCCGGGGTCCGCGCCCGGGTCGCGGCCTGGAACGCCGAAGCCGCCCGCTGATCTCCCGTCGCCCACGATGCGGGCGCAGCCGCTGCGGCCGCCGTTCCCGGCCGGCAGGCGACGGCACGCCTTCGACGGGACGAAGCGCGGCACAGGGCGCACAATAGGCGCCCTGCTTTCCGCGCCCGCGCGCCCGTTCATGACCTCCCCGACCACGCTGCAGCCAGCGGTTCCCGTCGCCCGGCTGTCCAGCTTCTATTTCTTCTATTACGCCGCACTGGGCGCGTTCACCCCGTACTGGAGCCTGTACCTGCAGTCGCGCGGCATGGGCGTGACCGCGATCAGCGTGATGATGAGCCTGTGGTACGCCACCCGGGTGGTCGCGCCAAGCACCTGGACCTCGCTGGCGGCGGTATCGCCGCACCCGATCCGTTGGCTGCGCATCGGCTGCGTGTTGACCGTGCTCAGCTTCACCGGCTTCCTGCTGCCGCAGCCGACATGGACGCTGTACGCGGTGATGGTCGGGTTCTGCTTTTTCTACAACGCGGTGATGCCGCAGTTCGAGTCCATCACCCTCACCCACCTGGGCAGCGACAGCCATCGCTACGGCATGATCCGGGTCTGGGGCTCGCTGGGCTTCATCGCCGTGGTCACGCTGTTCGGCTGGGTCATCGAACGCCACGGCGCCGGCCTGCTGCCATGGCTGATGCTGCCGCTGTTCGTGCTGATGACCGGCGCGTCCTTCGTCAACCGCTATGCCCGCCATGTCGGCACCCATGCCGCGCACGTGCAGGGCTTCTGGTCGATCGTGCGGCGGCCACCGGTGCTGGCGTTCTTCATCGCCGCGTTCCTCGAGCAGCTCTCGTTCGGGCCGTACTACACGTTCTTCTCGCTGTACATGGACCAGCATGGCTACAGCACCTCGCTGCTGGGCCTGATGTGGACCGTTGGCGTGGTGTTCGAGGTGGCGGTGTTCTTCCTGATCGCCCGCTTCTTCCGGCGCTGGGATGCCAGCTGGCTGCTGATCATCTCCATGGCCAGCGCCGCGCTGCGCTGGTGGGCCACCGCGCTGTGGCCGGAGAACCTGCCGGTGATGCTGGTGGCGCAGGCCACCCACTGCCTGGGCTTCGCCGCGTTCTTCGCCTCGGCGATGCAGCTGCTGGCGCGCTACTTCCCGGGCAACCTCAACGGCCACGGCCAGGGGCTGTTCTACGGGTTCTCGTCGGGCCTGGGCGGCGTGCTGGGCGCGCTGATCGCCGGCCAGCTGTGGCCGTTCGGCGATGGCAGGGTGGCCTTCATCGCCGGCGGCTGCTTTGCGCTGGCCGGTGCGGTGATCGCGTTCTGCTTCGTGCCGGAACGGCGCAAGTAGCAGCGGCCTCTACCGCGACCGGCCGCGCCAGGAACGCCCCATCGGGACCGGAGCGCACCTGCGCACATCGCGATCGGCGGGGTGCGCAGGCGCGCCCCGCACCTGCGGACTCACCAGACCAGGTCGTCGGGTACCTGGTACATCGGGTCGGCGTAGGGGTCGTCCTCGGCCGGCGCGTCGGGGTCGACCTTCAGCGCCACGGCCGGGGCGAAGATGCGCTCGGCCTCGGCCAGCAGTTCGGCGGTCACCAGCAGGTAGCGGCCGTTCTGCTGCAGCACGCCCAGCTGCCCGGCATTGAGCGCCTTGAGCTGGTCGGCGGTGACATAGATGCGCTTGATCTTGCCGCCATAGGGGAAGTGGCGGGCGATGTCGGCAGCCGGGTCGTTGAGGCCCTTGTCCTTGATCAGCTCGTCCAGCCGGGCCTTGGCTTCGCGGCGCAGGCGGGCTTCTTCCTGTTTCTGCCGCTCGGCCTCGATGCGTTCGTCCTTCTCGCGCTGCGCGCGGATCGCATATGCCTTGGCCAGGTCGATGTCTTCCTGCGAGCGCGGCTTGCGCTGCCCCTGCGGGCCGCCGTGCGCGGCCTTGGGGCCGTGCGCCGGCCTGCCGGCATGGCCGGGCTTGTTGCCGGGCGTGTTGCCAACCTGCGGACGGGCCTGCGCCGGCCTGCCCTGCGGGCGGCCGTCGCGGCGGGTATCGGGCTTGCGCTCGGGTTTGGGCGCGGGTTTGAAACCCAGCCCCAGGAGCTGGTCGCGGAGAGTGTCGCTCATGCGTGGAGTACGTCGTATCAGTAGTGCGGGGGCGGCGGTTCGCTCGCCGGATCGGAGGCGTTCAGCGCGTTGCGCACCTTGCCCAGGTCCTCGAGCAGCACGCGCAGCACGTCGGCGTTGCGGCTGCCCTGCATGCGCGCATCGGCCAGGGCTTCGCTCAGTTCGGCCAGCGCCTGTTCCTGGAAGGACACGCGCATTTCAAGTTCGATCAGGCGCTCTTCCAGTGCCTGTTCGCGGGCGCTCGGCAGCAGGTCAGACATGCAGGGAGCGCCCCCGGCCGATGCCGTAGTAGGCCAGTCCGGCCGCCTCGATCTCGCGCGGGTCGTACAGGTTGCGCCCGTCGAACACCACCGCGTCGCCCAGTGCCTGGCGGATGCGGGCGAAGTCCGGGCTGCGGAACTGCTTCCATTCGGTGACCACGATCAGCGCATCTGCGCCTTCCAGCGCTTCGAACGCCGAGTCGCACAGCACCAGGTCGTCGCGTTCGCCGAAGACGCGGCGCGCCTCGTGCATCGCCTCCGGGTCGTAGGCGCGTACCTGCGCGCCGGCCTCCCACAGCTGCGCCAGCAGGCGGCGGCTGGAGGCTTCGCGCATGTCGTCGGTGTTGGGCTTGAACGCCAGCCCCCACACCGCGAAGGTCTTGCCGCGCACGCCTTCGTCCTCGCCACGGTCGTAATGACGCTGGACCAGTTCGAACAGGTGTCCCTTCTGGGCCTCGTTCACCGCTTCCACGGCCTGCAGCAGAAGGGGCGCATGGCCGTACTGCGCGGCGGTGCGGGCCAGCGCCTGCACGTCCTTGGGGAAGCACGAGCCGCCATAGCCGGCGCCGGGATAGATGAAGTGCCAGCCGATGCGCGGGTCCGAGCCGATGCCCTGGCGGACATGCTCGATGTCCGCGCCGACGCGCTCGGCGATGTTGGCGATTTCGTTCATGAACGAAATCTTGGTCGCCAGCATCGCGTTGGCCGCGTACTTGGTCAGCTCGGCCGAACGCACGTCCATTTCCACCACGCGGTCGTGGTTGCGGTTGAACGGCGCGTACAGGCGGCGCATCACCGCCACCGGCGCGTCGCTGGCCGCACCGATGATGATGCGGTCCGGGCGCATGCAGTCGGCCACCGCATCGCCCTCCTTGAGGAATTCGGGGTTGGAAACCACGTCGAAGGCGATCTCGACGCCACGCGCGGCCAGCTCTTCGGCGATCGCCGCGCGCACCTTGTCGGCGGTGCCCACCGGCACCGTCGACTTGTTGACCACCACGGTCGGCACCTGCAGGTGCCGGCCGATGGTGCGGGCCACGGCCAGCACGTACTGCAGGTCGGCGCTGCCGTCCTCGTCCGGCGGCGTGCCGACCGCGATGAAGACCACCTGCCCATGCGCGATCGCGCTGGCGGCGTCGGTGGTGAAGGCCAGCCGCGACGCGGCATGGTTGGCCTTGACCATCGGTTCCAGTCCCGGTTCGTAGATCGGGATGACGCCCCGGTTCAGGCCGTCGACCTTGGCCTGGTCGATGTCGACGCAGACCACGTCGTGCCCTACCTCGGCCAGGCAGGTCCCGGTGACGAGTCCGACGTAGCCGGTACCGAAAATCGCAACGCGCATGGGTGCAGTGGCTCCGTGGGATTTACTGCAGGACGCCCAGCAGCTCGACGTCGAAGGTCAGCGTCGCGTCCGGCCCGATCGGGCCGCCCGGGGTACCGTTGCTGCCATAGGCCAGTTCCGACGGGACCCAGAAGCGGTACTTGGAGCCGACCGGCATCAGCGACACGCCTTCGGTCCAGCCCTTGATCACCTGGTTCAGGCCGAAATCGGCCGGCTGGCCGCGCTGGTAGCTGCTGTCGAACACGGTGCCGTCGAGCAGCTTGCCTTCATAGTTCACGCGCACGCGGCTGGTGGCCACCGGGCGCTCGCCGCTGCCGGCGCGCAGCACCTGGTACTGCAAACCCGAGGCGGTGGTCACCACGCCCGGCTGGGTCTTGTTCTTGGCCAGGAACGCATTGCCTTCCTCGCGGTTCTTGCCGGCGGCGGCGGCCTGCTTGGCGGTGCTGAACGCCTGCAGCGTGGCCTGCGCCTGCTGGCGGTCCATCAGCGGCGTGCCCTTGGCGAAGATCGTGCCGATGGCCTGGAACACCGAGTCCAGGTCGAGGTCGCCACGGATCGGCGCCAGCGACGGGCCGACCGCGTAGCTGCCCAGCATCAGGCCGACCTTCTCGCGGTCGACCGCCGGCGGCTGGCTGCCCGGCGCCATGCCCGGCACCTGCTGGCCGGAACGGATCATCATCGCCATGCGCAGCGCCTGGTCGGTCTTCTGCGCTTCTTCCTGCGACAGCAGCGGCTGGCCGCCGGCGAAGGCGTTCTCCACGGCACGGCGCAGCGCGGCGACGTCGACTTCCGAGGCGATGGGTTCGAACGAACTGGCGACGTCCACGCCGATGGCATAGCCGATCTTTTCACGTTCCGAGGTCAAAACGGACTTCTCCTTGGTGGCCGCCGGAGCGGCAGGTTGTTGCGCGATCACGGCCGCGGGGACCGCCATCGCCAGAATCATCAGCGACGCCACGGCGCCGCGCTTTCCCATCTTCATTCGCTGCTTTCCTGGAAGTGAACAGACGCCGGCATCGGCGTGGGGGGCGTCATTGTCGCACGCACACCGGCGATGTCGAGGCGGTACGCCGCCGCGCGCATCAGCGGCGGCCCGGCACCGGCCGCGCGAGTTCGCGCTCGATCGCCGCGCGCAGTTCCGGGTCGTCCGGCCGCACCTTGCTGGGGAACTGCGCCACCACCCGGCCGTCGCGCGATATCAGGTACTTGTGGAAGTTCCAGCCCGGCGCCACGCCGGTCAGGCGGGCGAGGTCGCGGTACAGCGGGGTGGCCTCCGCGCCGGTCACGTGCACTTTCTGGAACATCGGGAACTTCACCCCGTAGGTCAGCGTGCAGAATTCCTGGATCTCCGCCTCGCTGCCCGGCTCCTGGCCCTTGAAGTCGTTGGAGGGAAAGCCCAGCACCGAGAACCCACGCCCGGCAAGCGCCTGGTGCAGGGCCTCCAGCCCCTCGTACTGCGGGGTGTAGCCGCACTTGGAGGCGGTGTTCACCACCAGCAGCACCTTGCCGCCGTACTCACGGTTCAGGTTCACCGGGTCCTTTCCGGCCAGCGGCCGGTAGTCGCGATCCAGCAACGCGCCATCGGCGGCGCCGGCCGCGCCTGCCACGGACAGGGAAAAAATAATTCCAATCAGACACTTGCGGATGGACATCGGAGTTCTCCTGGGGGGTGTGGCAGCGGCGTGCGCAGACTAGGCCATCAGTTGGGTTACAGGGGAGTTGCATGCCGGCGTGTCGGTGTTATAGTTGCATACAACACCAGCCACCCTACACAGGGGGACCGCCATGAACCGAAGGCACCACCGACATCTTCTCCCGGCACTGACCGCTGCCGGCACGTTGTTGCTGATCGGTTGCACGCTGTCCCTGCCTGCCGGCCGTGGCCAGGTCCAGGATTATGCCGCCGGGACCACCGGCGAAGAGCAGGAGGCCAACGCGCAGGAAAAGAAGCGCCCGATCCGGCGGATGCGGACCAGCCTTTCCCTGCCCTACTTCTCATTCGCACAGTCGCTGAACCCACGGAGCTGACCATGAGCGATATCCAGTGGAGCGATGGCGCTCCCATCTACCGCCAGCTGAAGGATCGCGTGATCGCGATGATGCTGGACGGGGTCATCAAGCCGGGTGACGCCCTGCCCTCGGTACGCCAGGTGGCGGCCGAGTACCAGTTGAACCCGATCACGGTCTCGCGCGCCTACCAGGAACTGGCCGACGAGAACCTGGTCGAGAAGCGCCGCGGCCTGGGCATGTTCATGACCGAGGAAGCCGCGCGCAAACTGCGCGGCAGCGAGCGCGACCGTTTTCTCAATGAAGAGTGGCCCGGCGTGCTGGAACGCATCCAGCGCCTGGGCCTGACCTTGGAAGATCTGCTGCCACCGGGGACCACACCATGAATGCCGCCGTCGAAGCCGTCGTTTCCGCCCAGGGCCTGCGCAAGGCCTACAAGCAGAAGCCGGCACTGGACAACACCAGTTTCACCATCGCCCCGGGCCGTATCGTCGGCCTGATCGGCCCCAACGGCGCCGGCAAGACCACCGCGCTCAAGGCGCTTCTCGGGCTGACCGCGGTCGAGGGCGACCTGCGCGTGCTCGGCATGGACCCGCGCACCCAGCGCAACGCATTGATGAACGATGTGTGCTTCATCGCCGACGTGGCGGTGCTGCCGCGCTGGATCCGGGTCAAGGAAGCCATCGATTTCGTCGCCGGCGTGCATCCGCGCTTCGACCGCGCCCGCTGCGAGCGCTTCCTCGCCAACACCAAGCTGCAGCCGAAGCAGCGGGTGAGCGAGATGTCCAAGGGCATGGTGGTGCAGCTGCACCTGGCGCTGGTGATGGCCATCGACGCGCGCGTGCTGGTGCTGGACGAGCCGACCCTGGGCCTGGACATCCTCTACCGCAAGGAGTTCTACCAGCGCCTGCTGGAGGACTACTTCGACGAGCAGAAGACGATCATCGTCACCACCCACCAGGTCGAGGAGATCGAGCACATCCTCACCGACGTGCTGTTCATCCGCGACGGCAGGATCGTGCTCTCGGCCGACATGGAGAGCGTATCCGAGCGCTACGTCGAGCTGCTGGCGTCGGCCGATACCCTGCAGGCCGCGCGCGAGCTGGCGCCCATCGACGAACGTTCGCTGCCGTTCGGCAAGACCGTGCTGCTCTACGACGGCGCCGACCGCAACCAGCTCGACGCCCTGGGCGAAACCCGCAACCCCGGCCTTGCCGACCTGTTCGTGGCCATCATGAAGGGAACCTACGCATGAACGCCGTCCATCACATCACCCCGCTGGGCAGGTTCAAGTGGCTGCTCAAGCGCGAATACTGGGAAAACCGCGGCGGCTTCCTGCGCGCGCCGCTCGTGGCCGGCGGCATCTCGCTGCTGCTGTCGCTGATGGCGATCGTCGCCGGCCTGATCGCCGCCCGCCGTGCCGCCGAGAAGGGCGACCTGCACATCAACGGCATCCAGGTCAACGGCCTGGACCTGGGCATGCTGACCCAGCACATGACCCCGGCGGACATGGCCAAGTTCGGCGAGGGCATGAACATGACCCTGCTGCTCAGCTCGGCGTGGCCGTTCATCACCCTGGCGTTCGTGGTGTTCTTCTACTGCCTGGGTGCGCTGTACGACGACCGCCGCGACCGCAGCGTGCTGTTCTGGAAATCGATGCCGATCTCCGATACGCAGACGGTGCTGTCCAAGCTGGTCGGCGCGCTGGTCATCGCCCCGCTGCTGGCGGTGGTCGCGGCCATCATCACCATGTTCGGCTTCATGATCATGATCAGCCTGGTGGTGCTGTTCCACGGCGGCAACCCGGTCACCCTGATCTGGGCCTCGTCCAACCCGTTCTCGATCGCCGCCAGCCACCTGGCATGGATCCCGGTCTATGCCCTGTGGGCGATGCCCACCGCCGGCTGGCTGCTGCTGTGCTCGGCCTGGGCCCGCAGCAAGCCGTTCCTGTGGGCGGTGATGCTGCCGGTGTTCGCCGGCGTCATCGTCAGCTGGTTCGACGTGATGAAGCTGTTCGGCCTGAACAGCGGCTGGTTCTGGGGCCACGTGGTCAGCCGCCTGCTGCTCAGCGCCACCCCGGGCATCGAGCTGGCCTACCGCAGCCCCACGCCCACCGGCGAGTCGGTCAAGTCGATGCTCAACGGCTTCTCGCCCAGCGTGCAGCTGGCCGGCCTGGCCAACCCCGAGCTGTGGATCGGCGTGGTGGTCGGCGCCGTGTTCATCGTCGCGGCGATCTGGCTGCGCCAGCGCCGCGACGACACCTGAGCCGCCTTTCCCGCCTGCTGCTATCCCGAGGAACCCGATGAACATCAAGCACACGACGATCAAGCCCCTGCTGCTCGCCCTGGCCCTGCTGCCGGGCGTGGCCCTGGCCGACGACCACTGCAAGTTCAGCCAGCCCAAGTCGCTTGACCTGGACCTGGCCGGCGTCAAGGCGGTGGTGTTCGAGGTCAACAGCCATGACCTCAGGCTGCAGGCATCGCCCGCTGCCCGCGCCGCGCTGTCCGGCCGCGCCTGCGCCTCCAGCCAGGACCTGCTCGGCCAGCTGTCGCTCACCCAGGAAAAGGCCGGCGACAAGCTCGTGGTCCGCCTGCAGCGCGAGAGCCGCGGGATGAACATCAGCTTCGGCTCCAGCTACGCCTGGCTGGACATCGCCGGCACCCTGCCCGACACGATGATGGTGCAGCTCAAGGTCGGCTCCGGCGATGCCTCGCTCAGTGGCGCCCAGGCGATGAGCGCCGACGTCGGCTCCGGCGACGTGAAGGCGCGCGACATCAAGGCGCTGGCCACGGCCGCGGTCGGCTCCGGCGACATCGAGCTGGACAACGTCGGCGCGCTGCACGTGGTCTCGATCGGCTCGGGCGATGTCCGCGTCGGCGGCGTGCGCGGCGACGCCAGGATCGGCAGCATCGGCTCGGGCGACCTGGAACTGCGCGACGTGCAGGGCAACGTCGACATCGCCAGCATCGGCTCGGGCGACGCCGACGTCGGTGCCGTCCGCGGCACGGTCACCCTGGACACCCTGGGCTCGGGCGACCTGCGCGTGCGCGATGCCGGCGGCCTGCGGGTACGGCACACCGGCAGCGGCTCGGTCGACCACTCCGGCATCCGCGGTGCCGTGGAACTGCCGAAAAAGCGTTGATCCCACTCCCTTTCCCGTCCGCCACGGAAGCACCCACATGAAAACGCTCAAAGCCCCCCTGTTCGCGCTGCTGCTGTGCCTGCCGCTGGCCGCCTGCGGCGAACGGCCCCAGGCCGACGACCCGCTGGCCGAAGCCGGCATCGGCCAGAAAGTACGCGAGGCGACCAACCGCGCACGCAAGGAAATCACCGAGAAGAACATCAGCATTTCCAGCGACGGCGGTGCCAAGGTCGAGATCTCGCCCACCGGCGACCTGCTGATCGACGGCCGCGCGATCGCAGTCGACGAGAGCCAGCGCAAGCTCCTGCTGGAATACCGCGCGCAGGTCGTCCAGGTGGCCGAGGCCGGTATCGAGATCGGCGTGCAGGGCGCCAACCTCGGCGTGCGCGCCGCCGGCGAGGCGCTCAAGGGCGTCCTGTCCGGCGACACCGACCAGATCGAGAAGCGGATCGAGGCCGAGGCCAGGAAGCTGGAGGAAAGCGCCACCCGGATCTGCGACCAGCTGCCGGCGATGCTCGCCACCCAGCAGCGGCTGGCCGCGGCCATCCCCGAGTTCAAGCCCTACGCCAAGATGGACCAGAGCGACATCGATCAATGCCGCGACGGCCGGGTGACCGCGCGCTGACCACCCGCGGCGGGGGAGCGGTAGAATCGCCGCTCCCCCGCCGTACCGTTGCACCCCGCCATGAACAAGCTGCTGCTGTCCCTCCTGCTGGCCTGCATCGCCACCGTCGCCGGTTGCGGCGACCGCGAGCAGTACACCGCCCACCGCGCCGAGCGCAGCAAGCCGAAGATGGAAGTGGGCGCCAACATGGTGTCGGTGCGGCGTGCGCCGTACCCGAACCTGGACATCCTGCCCGATGGCAGGCTGCGCGTGGACGACATCGAGATCCCGCTCGACGACGGGCAGCGCGAACTGCTGCGGACCAGCTTCGTCAAGCTGCAGATCCTGCGCCAGAACACGTTGACCGAATCGAGCGCGCCGGCCGATGCCAGCGGCCGCACCCTCCCGCTGGACGTGCCCGCCGGGCAGACCCCGTTCCCGCCGGACCTGGCCGAGCGCATTCCCGAGTTCAAGCAGTACAGCGAAGCGCTGGCCAATCCGCGCGCGCTGCGCTGACCGGCCTGCGCCAGTGCCTCACCCGCCGCCCAGGCTCGCGAACAACAGGATGGCCAGCGAGGCCAGCCATGAAATGCCGGCGTAGAACCTGAGCTCCCTGGCGGTCAGCGAAGCGGCGAACCCACCGAACAGGAAGAAGGACTTCCCCCCTTCAAGGATGTCGGCACCGTCCATGAAGACCACCCAGAAGCAGAGTGCCGAATACAGCGCGAATGCCAGGAACGCCATGAATTCCCCTGTCTTCCATGGTGGCCACCGGTTGTCCATGTAGCACACCCGGGCTACCCGCGATACCGCCCCGCAGGTCCGCGCCGCCGCACGGCGGCGCAAACCGGCCAGCGCATCAATGGTCGTGGATGCCGCCGCGGGTCAACGCCGCCGGGTCCAGCAGGCGCCTGAGCTCCGCTTCCGGCAGGCCGCTGTCCTCGCGGGCGATTTCCAGTACCGGACGCTGTTCCCGGTAGGCGCGCTTGGCGATGGCCGCGGCCTTCTCGTAACCGATGATCGGGTTGAGTGCGGTCACCAGGATCGGGTTGCGCGCCAGCGCTTCGCGCACCCGCTCCTGCTTGACCACCAGCCCGGCGAACACCTTGTCGGCCAGCAGGGTCATCACGCTGGACAGCAGCTGGATCGAATCGAGCAGGTTGGCCGCGATCAGCGGCAGCGCCACGTTCAACTGGAAGTTGCCGGTCTGCCCGGCCACGGTGATCGCGGCGTGGTGCCCGATCACCTGCGCCGCGGCCATCACCGTCGCCTCCGGGATCACCGGGTTGACCTTGCCCGGCATGATTGAACTGCCCGGCTGCAGCGCCGGCAGCTCGACCTCGCCCAGCCCGGCCAGCGGCCCCGAGTTCATCCAGCGCAGGTCGTTGGCGATCTTGATCAGCGCCACCGCCAGCGCGTTGAACTGGCCGGACAGTTCCACCGCGTCATCCTGCGCGGCCAGCCCTTCGAACTTGTTCTGGGCGCTCTCGAAGCGGGTGCCGGTCGCGGCCGACAGCGCGCGCGCCACATTGCCGCCGAAGCGCGGATCGGCGTTGATGCCGGTGCCGATCGCGGTGCCGCCCAGCGGCAGCCGGCGCAGCCGTTTCAGGGCGTCCTCGATGCGTCCCTGCGCCGATTCCAGCTGCGCCGACCACGCGCCGAACTCCTGCGCGAAGGTCAGCGGCATCGCGTCCATCAGGTGGGTGCGGCCGGTCTTGACCACCTTGCCCAGCGCGCGCCCGCGCCGGTCGATGGTGCGGCGCAGGTGCCGGAGCGCCGGCAGCAGCGTCTCCACCGTCTGCAGTTGCGCCGAGACCCGGATGGCGGTGGGAATCACGTCGTTGGAACTCTGGCCGAGGTTGACGTGGTCGTTGGGGTGCACGCGGGTCTTGCCGGCCTTGCCGCCCTGGTTGGCCAGCATGGCGATCACCTCGTTGGCGTTCATGTTCGAGGACGTGCCCGAGCCGGTCTGGTAGACATCGATCGGGAAATGCGCGTCGTGACCACCGGCGGCCACGTCCAGCGCCGCCGCGCGGATCGCCCGGCCCACGCCCTTGGGCAGCAGCCCGAGCCCGGTATTGACCTCGGCGGCACTGGCCTTGATCAGCCCCAGCGCGCGGATGAAGGCGCGCGGCATGCGCTGCCCCGATACCGGGAAGTTCTCCACGGCGCGCTGGGTCTGCGCGCCCCACAAGGCCTCGGCCGGCACCTGCAGCTCGCCCATGCTGTCGTGTTCGATCCGGTATTTCCCGCTCATCGGCATTCTCCCAGCCATTGCCCAAGGAAGGGCCCGAGGATACGCCGCACGCGCGCACGCCGGGGTGCGCGCTGCGCCTGGACCGGCGTCGCGGGCGGCCGGTCCACGCAGGCCGTAGAATATGCGCCCCCGCCCCAGCCCCTGCCCGCCGACATGACCGAAACGTCCCGCCCGGAAGCCGCCCTGCTCGCCCTGTCCCCGCTCGACGGCCGCTATGCGTCCAAGGTCGACGCGCTGCGCCCGATCTTCTCCGAGTACGGCCTGATCCGCGCGCGGGTGAAAGTGGAGATCGAGTGGCTGCTGGCGCTGGCCGCCGAGCCCGGCATCGGCGAGCTGGCTGGCTTTTCCGACGCCGCCAAGGCGCGCCTGCGCGCACTGGCCGATGGTTTCTCGGTGACCGACGCCGCCCGCGTCAAGGACATCGAGCGCACCACCAACCACGACGTCAAGGCGGTGGAGTACTTCATCAAGGAGCGGCTCAAGGACGACGCCGAACTGGCGCCGGCGCTGGAGTTCGTGCATTTCGCCTGCACCAGCGAGGACATCAACAACCTGTCCTACGGCCTGATGCTGGCCGAGGCGCGCAGCCAGGTGCTGCTGCCGACCCTGCAGGGCATCGCCGCCTCGCTGCGCCAGCTGGCCCATGCCCAGGCCGCGCAGCCGATGCTCTCGCGCACCCACGGCCAGACCGCCTCGCCGACCACGCTGGGCAAGGAAGTGGCCAATGTCGTCGCGCGCCTGGAGCGGCAGATCCGCCAGATCGGCGCAGTCGAGCTGACCGGCAAGATCAACGGCGCGGTGGGCAACTACAACGCCCACCTCGTGTCGTACCCGGACGTGGACTGGCCGGCCTTCGCCGAACGCTTCGTCACCTCGCTGGGCCTGGTGTTCAACCCCTACACCACCCAGATCGAACCGCATGACAACGTCGCCGAGATCGGCGATGCCACGCGCCGCGCCAATACCATCCTGATCGACCTGGCCCGCGACATCTGGGGCTATGTCTCGCTGGGCTATTTCAAGCAGAAGCTCAAGGAAGGCGAAGTCGGCTCCTCGACCATGCCGCACAAGGTCAACCCGATCGACTTCGAGAACGCCGAGGGCAACTTCGGCGTGGCCAACGCGCTGTTCGAACACTTCAGCGCCAAGCTGCCGATCAGCCGCTGGCAGCGCGACCTGACCGACTCCACCGTGCTGCGCGCGCTGGGCACCGCGTTCGGCCACACCCAGGTGGCGCTGGAATCGCTGGCCAAGGGCCTGGGCAAGCTGGAAGTGAACCCGCAGCGCCTGGACGCCGATCTGGACGCGGCCTGGGAAGTCCTGGCCGAAGCCGTGCAGACGGTGATGCGCCGCCACGGCCTGCCCAATCCGTACGAGCAGCTCAAGGCACTGACGCGCGGCCAGGGCATCACCGCCGAATCGATGCGCGGCTTCATCGAATCGCTGGACCTGCCGGCCGATGCCAAGCAGCGCCTGCGCGAGCTCACCCCCGGCGGCTACGCCGGCCTGGCCGCACAGCTGGCCCGGGCGATCTGACCCCGGCCCGGCCGGTATCCCCCGGGTATCCGGGGTTCGCCACGCGTGCAACGGCCAGGCGAGCGCCTGGCCGTTGTCGTATCCGCCGGGGCCATCGCCACTGCCGGCCCTGCCCCCGCCACGCCAGCCTGCCGCCGGCACACGGCCGACATCTGGAACAATCGCCGCCAATCGTGTAGAAAAGCGCGGTTGAGGTACCGCCAGCCGCGGTGACCGGCTTTGCCGGGCAGGACGCACGGGCCTGCAAGACGAAGCGCCATGACAGCCACTCCCCCGGGGTGGCTGTCATGGCGCTTTTTTCATGCCCAGGTTTTCAACAGGGGGGATTCATGGGTGCTGTCGACACATCGTGGACGCGGGATGCGGAGGCTATCGAGGCGGACCGGCTGTTCCTGCTGATGCTGGCGCTTCTGGGGATGGCGGCGCTGGCCCATGCACTGGATTCGGGCAGGTGGAGCCTGTTCGTGGTGGCGTGCCTGCCCACGGCCGGGTTCGCCGGATTCCAGGCCTGGCGGTCGCCCGCCACCCGGCGCAGCCGCCTGGCGATCGCACTGGCACTGGCAGCGGCGCTGGCCGCCGCCCCGCCCGCCCTGGGCGATGCCGGCGGCCTGGCCGTCGTTGCCATGCTGCTGTGCTATCGCGACTGGGCGCCGGTGGCGCTGGCGGCGACGGGCCTTCTGCTGCCGCTGCTGGCATTGCAGCCGGCCACCTCGGCGGCATGGCCGCACATGGCCTGGGTCGCAGCCATGGCGGGATTCGCCTGCATGGTCGCGGTGCGGCTGCGGCGTTCCGGTGCGGCGGCGCGCCGGCCTGCCCACGAGGAACCGCCGGCGACCGCGCCGGCACCCGCCGCGGCAGGCGCCGCCCCCGCCGGCTTCCATGTCGAGGCCGCGCTGTGCGCGCTGCGCACCGGCATGATGATCGCCGACCGCGAGCATCACATCGTCTACGCCAACCAGGCCGTCATCGCGATCCTGCGCAACCAGCGCGGGGAACTGCTCAAGGCCTTTCCCGACTTCGATCCCGAGCGCCTGATCGGCGCCAGCATCCACTGCTTCCACCGTGATCCTGCGCGTATCCGCGCCCTGCTGGATACGCTCGACGGCCCCCATTCCGGGCGCATCCAGATCGGCGAGGCGCATTTCAGCCTGAACGTCACGCCGATGGTCGATGGCGACGGCCAGCGCCATGGCTTCGTCGTCGAATGGCACGACCGCACCGCCGAAACCCGCATGGAGCACGACATCGCCACCATCATCGATGGCGCCGCGCAGGGCCGGCTGGACCAGCGCCTGCACGCCACCGGCGAGGCCGGCCTGATGGGACGCCTGTCGCTGGGCGTGAACCGCCTGCTCGACGCCACCGCCGAGAGCGCCGACGAAATGCGCCAGCTGCTGTCGGCGTTGTCCCGCGGCGACCTGGGCCGGCGCATCACCCGCGATTTCGAGGGGGTGTTCGGGCAGATGAAGACCGATGCCAATGCCACCGCCGAACAACTGGCCGCCATCGTCGCCGGCATCCAGCAATCGGCCGACCACATCTCGGCGGCCGCCACCCGCATCGCCGCCGGCAACGACGAACTGTCGGCGCGCACCGAGCGGCAGGCGGCCACGCTGCGCGAGGCGGCCGCCTCGATGGACCGGCTCACCGCCACCATCGGCGACAACGCCGGGGCGGCGCACCACGCCAGCCAACTGGCCGAGGGCGCAGCGACGGTCGCCCGCCAGGGCGGCGAGGTGGTCGATGAGGTGGTGCTGACCATGCGCGCCATCGAAACCGCCTCGCGCAGGATCGGCGAGATCATCGGGGTGATCGACGGCATCGCCTTCCAGACCAACATCCTGGCCCTGAACGCGGCGGTCGAGGCCGCCCGCGCCGGCGACAGCGGGCGTGGCTTCGCCGTGGTCGCCGCCGAAGTACGCACGCTGGCGCAGCGCTCGGCCATCGCCGCCCATGAGATCAAGGACCTGATCGGCAACTCGGTGGACAGGGTCGCCGACGGCTCGGTGCTGGTGGAGAGGGCGCGCCGCACCATGGTCGACATCGTGTCCTCGGTGCAGCACGTCACCGCCCTCACCGCCGAGATATCGACCGCCTCGCGCGAACAGAGCGCGGGCATCGCGCAGCTCAACCAGACCATCGCGCAGATGGACAGGAGCACGCAGCAGAATGCGCTGCTGGTGCAGGAAACCGGCCGCGCCACCCATGACATGGAGCACGAGGCCGCCGGGCTGGCGCACGCCGCGGCCCGCTTCCGGCTGGCTACCCCGTTGCCGGGCGCCGCGCCGGAGGTCGCCCGCGCGGCACCGGCAATGGCATGGTGAGAGGATGCCCGCATGCCGGGAAACGATGGAAGCTTTTCACGCAAACATGGAACAGGAACAGATGTCGAGCATGCCCCACCCCACGACCGGCGCCGGACGCGGCCGGCCCGATCCGGAACCGGACGCCGCGCCCGCGGCACCCCCCGCGCCCCCCACCACAGGAATGCGGCATGGCCCGGATCATCTGCACTGACCCGGGGCTGGCCACGCGGCTGCGCACGCTCCTGGCCGAGACCGGCGAGGCCGATGTCATCCAGCAGAGCTGCGACTGCGACCGCGCACCGCTGTGCCGTTGGCTCGACCCCGATCCGCTGGGGCCCAGCGGGCAGGTGCAGGCCACGCTGTACGAGGCCATCGAAACCCTGGAGCGCAGCCGGCATGCCTTCCGCTCGCGCGAGATGGGGCAGCTGCGGCAACGCCTTACCCGCCTGCTGGAGGATCTTGCAGGTGCCGCTTGACCCGGGTGCCGCGCCGCGCGCGGACCCGCTTTGCCGGGCAGGACGCACGGGCCTGCAAGACGAAGCGCTGCGACGGCCGTTCCCGACGGGACGGCCGCCACGGCGCTTTTTTCATGCTGGTCTTCAACGCAAGAGGAAACCATGGGTGCCGTCGACACACTGCAGGAGCTGATGCGGCGCATTGGCCTGGGGCAGGCAGAGATCAGTGAACGCGGCCGCCTGCTGGAATGGCGGCAGGACGATGCGCAGCGCCTGAACGAAAACGCCGCGCGCATGGCCGACGCGCAGGCCGCCTTCATCGAGCGGCTCTACCGCCATCTCGACGACTTTCCCGCCCCGGCCGCGCTGCTCGGCGACGCGGGCACCGTGCACCGGCTCAAGCAACGGCAGCTGGAGTACTACCAGCGGCTGTGGCAGGGCCCCTACGACCGCGACTACATCGATAACCGCCTGCGCATCGGCCTGATCCACCACATCAACGGGGTCGAACTGAAGTGGTACCTGGCCGCCTACCGGCTGTACCTGGAACAGATGCTGGCCCCGCTGTGCGGCCAGGGCGCCGACGCGCAGCTGTTTTCCAGCCTGCTCAAGGCGGTGTTTTTCGACATGACCCTGGCCATCGACACCTACAGCGCCGCCCAGCGCAAGGCGCTGGAGGACAGCGAGGCCCGCTTCGCGCGCGCCCTGCGCGGCGCCCATGACGGGATCTGGGACTGGCACCCGGGCGCGGACACGCTCTACGTCTCCGAACGCTGGGCCGAAATGATCGGGCTGGAGCGGCGCAACCTCGGCCAGACCAGCGACGCCTGGTTTTCCCGCGTCCATCCCGATGACCTGCCGGGCCTGCACCAGGCCATCAATGCGCACCTGCACGGCGAATCGCACTGGATCCATCACGAGTACCGCATCCGCTGCCGCAATGGCGACTGGCTGTGGGTGCTCAGCCGCGGCGTGGCCGAGGCCGAACGCGACGGGCAGCTGCGCATCACCGGCTCGCAGAGCGACATCAGCCGGCGCAAGGCCGTCGAGCACCAGCTGCACCACGCCGCCCGCCACGATCCGCTGACCGGGCTGGCCAACCGCCTGCGCCTGGACGAACTGCTCCTGCACACCCAGCGCCAGCTGCACGAAACCGGCAACGGCCAGGCCGCGGTGCTGTTCATCGACCTGGACCGCTTCAAGCTCATCAACGACAGCTTCGGCCACCTGTTCGGCGACGGCGTGCTGGTCGAGGTCGGCCGCCGGCTCGCGCAGTGCCTGCGCGCCGACGACCACCTGTTCCGTTTCGGCGGCGACGAATTCGTGGTGCTGCTGGCCGACCCCGGCAGCGCCGGGCGCGCCGAACAGGTCGCCCAGCGCATCCTCGGCCACCTGCACCAGCCGATGCGCGTGGACGACCGCACCCTGGTGGTCAACGCCAGCATCGGCATCGCCACCCTGCAGGCCAGCGCCGACCTGAACGACGCCCTGCAGGCCGCCGACCTCGCCCTGCACCAGGCCAAACAGGCCGGCAAGGCCCAGTTCGCCCACTACAGCGCCGGGCTGCAGGCCAGCGCGCAGCGCCAGCTGGAACTGGAGAGCGCGCTGGGCCAGGCGCTGGCACGCAGCGAGTTCGTGCTGCACTACCAGCCGATCCACCGCCTGGACGCGCACGACCCGCCGATGGTCGGGGTCGAGGCGCTGCTGCGCTGGCGCCACGACGGGCGCCTGGTCCCCCCGCTGGAGTTCATCCCCTCGCTGGAGGAATCCGGGGAAATCGTCCAGGTCGGCGACTGGGTGCTGCGCGAGGCCTGCCGGCAGACGCGGGCCTGGCAGCTGGCCGGGCACCGCCACCTGTACTGTTCGGTCAACCTGTCCCGGCGCCAGCTGCAGCAGGACGATTTCGTCGCGCGGGTGGTCGCCATCCTCGATGACACCGGCCTGCCCGCGGCCAGCCTGGTGCTGGAAATCACCGAGACCCACCTGATGCAGGACAGCAACGCCACCCTGGGCGCGCTGCGGCGCCTGGCCGCGCTGGGCGTGCGGCTGGCGCTGGACGACTTCGGCACCGGCTATTCATCGCTGGGTTACCTCAAGCGCTTCCCGCTGCACATGCTGAAGATCGACAAGAGCTTCATCGCCGGCCTGCCCGGCGACGCCGAGCTGGGGGTGATCAGCCGCGCCATCATCGGCCTCGGCCACAGCCTCGGCCTGGAGGTGGTGGCCGAGGGCGTCGAGCACGCCCGCCACCTGGAGTTCCTGCGCGCCGAGGGCTGCCCGCTGGCCCAGGGCTACGGCTTCAGCCCGCCCTGCCCGGCCGCGGTGCTGGAGCGCCTGCTCCAGGACGGTGCTGCGTCGCCGCCGCTGGCGGCCCCGCATCCGGCGGCGCTAGGCGCGTCGGCGGCGACTGGGTGACAATGCGGTTTCCGTCGGCGGACAACGCCGCCCCCGTTTTCCAATGGTATTGCGCGCGATGAAAAAGACCTCCTCCTCCCTGCCCCTCGAGATCAGGGCCAGCGCCCGCCATCCGCTGGGCATGCCCGCCGAGCGCTTCCTGCGCGACTACTGGCAGAAGCGCCCGTTGCTGATCCGTGGCGCGTTCCCGGATTTCCAGACCCCGGTGATGCCCGAAGACCTGGCCGGGCTGGCCTGCGAAGAAGGCTCGCTGGCGCGCCTGGTCACCCACGACCGCGCCACCGACGGCTGGACGCTGCGCAACGGCCCGTTCCGCGAAGAGGATTTCCCGGGCATGCCCGACCACGACTGGACCCTGCTGGTGCAGGACGTGGACAAATGGGACCCGGACGTGCGCGCGCTGATCGAGCACTTCAACTTCCTGCCGCGCTGGCGCATGGACGACGTGATGATCAGCTTCGCCGCCACCGGCGGCTCGGTCGGCGCCCATGTCGACCAGTACGACGTATTCCTGCTGCAGGCCCACGGCCACCGCCGCTGGCAGATCGACGCCAGTGAATCGACCAAAGGCAAGCGCCCGCCGCTGGATTTCCGCCCCGACGTCGAACTGAAGCTGCTGCGCAAGTTCAAGCCGACCCACGACTGGGTGCTGGAACCGGGCGACATGCTGTACCTGCCGCCGAACGTGCCGCACCACGGCGTCGCCGAAGACCCCTGCCTGACGTTCTCCTTCGGCATGCGCGCGCCGTCCTCGGCCGAGCTGATCAGCGACTGGCTGGATGACCTGGTGGCCGACGCCGACGAGGCCATCCGCTACCAGGACCCGGACCTGAAGCTGCCGGAAGACCCCAACGAGATCGACGCGGCAGCGATGAAGCGCGTGGTCACCGCGCTCAATGCGCTGCGCATGAACGACCCCGACCGCCTGGGCGACTGGTTCGGCCGCTTCATCACCACCTACCGCGCCGCCGGCGACATCCTGCCCTCGCAGGCCCCGCCCGCCCCCACGGACGTGGACGGGGTGCTGGACGAGGGTGGCCTGCTCGAACGCCATCCGTGGGCGCGGCTGGCCTGGCGTCGCGCCACCCGCGGCGCCGTGCTGTACAGCAGCGGCCATGCCTTCCCGTTGCCGGTCAAGGACGCGCAGGGCCTGGCCGCGGCCGAACGGATCGATGCGCCGCTGTTCCGCAAGTTGTCGGCCAAGGGCCGCAGCGCGGTGATGGAACTGCTTGCCGGCGGCCACTACCAGTTGCTCGACGCCGAGACCCTGGCGGCGATGCAGGCCGAGCAGGACGCGCTCGACGTCATGGAAGAAGCGTTCGATGACGCGTTCGACGAGGAAGCCGACGCACCCGAGCTGGAAATCGAGGTGTTCGAGTACGCCCAGGCCGGCGAAGGCGAGCCGGCCAGCGGCGCCATCGACACCGTGCAGGTGAACGAGGAAGGCGTCGAGGTCGTGGTGATCTGCGACGACGGCGACGACGAGGACGGCCCGGCGGCATGACGCCGGCGGCGTTCCATGTCGAGGCGGCCGACTACGCCACGCGGCAGGCGCTGCTGCACGGCGTGCGCCACGCCGTGTTCGTCGGCGAACAGCAGGTCCCGGCCGCGCTGGAACGTGATGACCTGGACCCGCTCAGCCACCACGTCCTGGCGCTGGATGCCGATGGCCATGCCATCGGCACCGGCCGGCTGACGCCGCAGCATCGCATCGGCCGCATGGCGGTGCTGGCCGGATGGCGCGGCAAGGGCGTCGGCGAGGCGCTGCTGCAGGCCCTGGTGGCCGAGGCGGCACGCCGTGGCTGGGGCGAGGTGACCCTGCATGCCCAGGTCCACGCACGCGATTTCTATGCCCGCAACGGCTTCCTGCCCGAGGGCGCGCCGTTCACCGAGGCCGGCATCGTCCACCAGACCATGCGCCACCGCATGGACGGCGCCATGCGCGTGCAGGATGCCGACCAGGCCGAGGCGGCCATGGCGACGGTGATCCACCGCGCCCGCCGCAGGCTCCTGCTCGGCTGCCGCGGCGGCGATACCGTGCTGCTCGCGCAACCGGCGGTGCTGCAGGCGCTGCGCCACTTCGCCACCCGCCGCCACGACAAGCAGGCCCTGGTACTGCTCCACGATAGCGAGCCCGCGGCCATGCCCACGGCGCTGCTGGCGCTGTCGCAGCGACTGCCCAGCGTGTTCGCGCTGCGCCTGCCGGCGGACCCGGGCGACCCGTCGCTGGCGCCGGCCAGCGTCATCAATGACAACGGCGACTGCTACTTTCGTCCAATGGGCGACCGCTTCGAGGGCGAGCTGTGCCTGGACATGCCCGCACCGGCCCGCCAGCAGGACGCGCTGTTCCAGCGCGCATGGGACGCGGCGACGGTCTGCGAAGGGTTCCGGACGCTCGGCATCTGAGCGCTGTCGGGTGCGGTCAACGCATGGCCCGACATTAACCCGGGGGACAGCGTGTGTGCCCCTTCCTGTCCCCGCGAGGGTATAATTCAGCGGTTTCAACACGCCCGCGCGGCGCCCTGCTGCAAGGTCCCCGCCGGTTCCAGAAGCCATACCCCACAAGCGAATCCGACCCTCCATCGTGGACAATCTCCTGAAGCAGTTTGCGCAGTCATCGCAACTCGCCGGCGGCAACGCCTCCTATATCGAGGACCTGTACGAGCAGTACCTCGTCTCCCCGGACAGTGTGGACCCCAAATGGAAGTCCTACTTCGACGGTTTCAAGGGCCGCGAGGCAGGTGATGTCCCGCATTCGGCCGTCATCGCCCACATCGCCGAGGCCGGCCGCAACGCCTCCAGCGCCGTGGCCGGCAGCGCCGGCGGCGACGAGCGCGAGCGCAACGTCGGACGCCTGATCACCGCCTACCGCTCGCGCGGCCACCTCGGCGCGCAGCTCGACCCGCTGGGCCTGACCCCGCCGGTCAACCCGCCCGACCTGGGCCTCGCCTTCCACCACCTGTCCGACGCCGACCTCAACGACGAGTTCAGCACCGGCGGCGTCGGCGGCCAGCCGCGCATGAAGCTGCGCGACCTGCTGGCGCGCCTGAAGGCGACCTACACCGGCTCCATCGGCGCCGAGTTCATGTACATCGCCGAAGTCGACCAGCGCCAGTGGCTGTACCAGCGCCTGGAAAACGCCGGCGGCAACTACCACCTCGATGCCGACACCCAGCGCCGCACGCTCGAGCGCCTGACCGCCGCCGAGGGCCTGGAACGCTACCTGCACACCAAGTACGTCGGCCAGAAGCGCTTCTCGCTGGAAGGCGGCGACTCGCTGATCCCGATGATGGACACGGTGATCCGCGGCGCCGGCAAGGACGGCGTCAAGGACGTGGTGATCGGCATGGCCCACCGCGGCCGCCTGAACGTGCTGGTCAACACCCTGGGCAAGAACCCGCGCAAGCTGTTCGACGAATTCGAAGGCCGCTTCGAGCACGACGACCGTGCCGTCGCCGGCGACGTGAAGTACCACATGGGCTTCTCGGCCGACGTCGCCACCGCCGGCGGCCCGGTGCACCTGGCACTGGCATTCAACCCGTCGCACCTGGAGATCGTCGACCCGGTGGTCGCCGGCTCGGTGCGTTCGCGCCAGGAACGCCGCGGCGACGCCGCGCGCAAGCAGGTCATGCCGATCCTGATCCACGGCGACGCCGCGTTCGCCGGCCAGGGCGTGGTGATGGAGCTGTTCCAGATGTCGCAGGCGCGCGGCTTCGCCGTCGGCGGCACCATGCACATCGTCATCAACAACCAGGTCGGCTTCACCACCTCCAACCGCGACGACTCGCGCTCGACCCTGTACTGCACCGACATCGCCAAGATGGTCGGCGCACCGGTCCTGCACGTGAACGGCGACGACCCGGAAGCGGTGGTGTTCGCCGCGCAGCTGGCCTACGACTTCCGCCAGCAGTTCCACAAGGACGTCGTGATCGACCTGGTGTGCTACCGCCGCTGGGGCCACAACGAAGCCGACGAGCCGGCGATCACCCAGCCGCTGATGTACCAGGTGATCCGCAAGCACAAGACCACCCGCGAGCTGTATGCCGAGAAGCTCGAGGCCGCCGGCGTGATCCCCGCCAACGGCGGCAAGGCGCTGGTCGATGCCTACCGCGACAAGCTCGATTCGGGCGAAGTCACCACCGAGCTGGCGCAGGTCGAGAAGACCCCGCCGACCAGCAAGCTGTACGTGGACTGGCCGAAGCTGCTGGCCGGCAAGCTGTCCGACCCGGTCAGCACCCAGGTGCCGATGGCCGAGCTGGCCCGCCTGGCCAAGCTGATCAACACCATCCCCGAGGGCGTGGAACTGCACTCGCGCGTGGCCAAGGTCTATGACGACCGCCGCAGGATGGCCGCCGGCGAAATCCCGGGCGACTGGGGCTTTGCCGAAAACCTGGCCTACGCCACCCTGCTCGACCAGGGCCATGGCCTGCGCCTGGTCGGCCAGGACGTCGGCCGTGGCACCTTCACCCACCGCCACGCGATCCTGCACGACCAGAAGACCGACGCCTATTACCTGCCGCTGCGCCAGCTGGTGCAGTCGCCGGAGCAGGCCACCATCATCGATTCGCTGCTCAGCGAGGAAGCGGTGATGGCCTATGAATACGGCTTCTCCACCACCGATCCGAACACGCTGTGCATCTGGGAAGGCCAGTTCGGCGACTTCGCCAACGGCGCCCAGGTGGTGATCGACCAGTTCATCGCCTCCGGCGAGGCCAAGTGGGGCCGCATCTCCGGCCTGACCCTGCTGCTGCCGCACGGCTACGAAGGCCAGGGCCCGGAACACAGCTCGGCGCGCCTGGAGCGCTTCCTGCAGCTGTGCGCGCTGGAGAACATGCTGGTCTGCGTGCCGTCGACCCCGGCCCAGGCGTTCCACATGCTGCGCCGCCAGCTGTGCATGACCACCCGCAAGCCGCTGGTGGTGATGTCGCCCAAGTCGCTGCTGCGCCACAAGCTGGCGGTCTCGACACTGGACGAGCTGGCCAATGGCGAATTCCAGCACCTGATCGGCGACGCCAACGCCGACGCCAAGAAGGTCAAGCGCGTGGTGCTGTGCTCGGGCAAGGTCTACTACGACCTGCTGGAAGACCAGACCAAGCGCGGCCAGGACGACGTGGCCATCATCCGCGTGGAACAGCTGTACCCGTTCCCGCGCACGCTGCTGGCCGCCGAACTGAACAAGTACGGCAAGGCCGCGGACGTGGTGTGGTGCCAGGAGGAGCCGATGAACCAGGGCGCCTGGTACCAGATCCGCCACCACCTGCAGGCCTGCCTGGCCGACGGCCAGAACCTGCACTACGCTGGCCGCCCGCGTTCGCCGTCGCCGGCCGTCGGCCACATGGCCGACCACCTGCGCGAACTGCAGCAGCTGCTTGCCGATGCGCTGGTCAATCCCTTCAACGACCAGTTCGCTGAATAACTCTCCCCCTTTCACCAAGAATACGAACCAGGAAGCCCCTGCATGGCCACCGAAGTCAAAGCCCCGGTACTGCCCGAATCCGTCGCTGACGGCACCATCGCCACCTGGCACAAGAAGGTCGGCGACGCCGTCAAGCGCGACGAAAACCTGCTTGACCTGGAAACCGACAAGGTCGTACTCGAGGTCCCGTCGCCGGTCGATGGCGTGATCAAGGAGATCAAGTTCGCCGAAGGCGCCACCGTGACCAGCAGCCAGGTCGTGGCGATCATCGAGGAAGGCGCGGTTGCCGCCGCTCCGGCCCCGGCTGCCGCCGAGGCACCGAAGGCTGCGGCCCCGGCCCCGGCTGCTGCCGCCGCCGCGCCGGCCCCGGCCGCCAAGTCGGCCGCCGACAGCCTGCCGCCGGGCGCCCGCTTCTCGGCCATCACCGAAGGCGTGAACCCGGCCGATGTCGCCGGCACCGGCCGCCATGGCGCGGTGACCAAGGAAGACATCGTCAACTTCGCCCGCAACGGCGGCGTCGGCAAGGCCGGTGGCGCGCGTCCGGAAGAACGCGTGCCGATGACCCGCATGCGCAAGCGCATCGCCGAGCGCCTGATGCAGTCCAAGGAATCCATCGCCATGCTGACTTCGTTCAACGAAGTCAACCTGGCCAAGGTCTCGGCCGCGCGCAAGGAACTGCAGGACGAGTTCCAGAAGGCCCATGGCATCAAGCTGGGCTTCATGAGCTTCTTCGTGAAGGCCGCTGCCAATGCGCTGCAGCGCTTCCCGCTGGTCAACGCCTCGGTCGACGGCGACGACATCATCTACCACGGCTATTCGGACATCTCCATCGCCGTGTCCACCGACAAGGGCCTGGTGACCCCGGTGCTGCGCAACGTCGAGCGCATGTCCTTCGCCGAGATCGAGCAGGGCATCGCCGACTACGCCAAGAAGGCGCGTGACGGCAAGCTGGCCCTGGACGACCTGCAGGGCGGCACCTTCACCGTCACCAACGGCGGCACCTTCGGCTCGCTGATGTCGACCCCGATCGTCAACCCGCCGCAGAGCGCCATCCTCGGCATGCACACGATCAAGGAGCGCCCGATCGCCGAGAACGGCCAGGTCGTGATCGCGCCGATGATGTACATCGCGCTGTCCTACGACCACCGCATCATCGACGGCAAGGACGCGGTGCAGTTCCTGGTGGACATCAAGAACCAGCTGGAAAACCCGGGCCGCATGCTGTTCGGTCTGTAAGACCCGCCGACCCCTCCCCCGGCGGAGGGGTCGGTCGCTCCGGGGCCGGCCCAGCGCCCGCCCCTTCCCCGGCGCCCCGCGCCACCGGCTTCGCCCCCGAGGCCGAAGGAAAGCACCAAGGAACCTCAAATGGCTGAACAATTCGACGTCGTCGTCATCGGTGCCGGCCCGGCCGGCTACCACGCCGCCATCCGCGCCGCCCAACTGGGCCTGAAGACCGCCTGCATCGACGCGGCGCTGGGCAAGGACGGCAAGCCGGCACTGGGCGGCACCTGCCTGCGCGTGGGCTGCATCCCGTCCAAGGCACTGCTGGATTCCTCGCGCCAGTACTGGAACATGGGCCACATCTTTGGCGACCACGGCATCAGCTTCAAGGACGCCAAGATGGACGTCGAGAAGATGGTCGGCCGCAAGGACGCCATCGTGAAGCAGTTCACCGGTGGCATCGCCCAGCTGTTCAAGGCCAACAAGGTCGCCGCCTACTACGGCTTCGGCCAGCTGCAGGCCGGCAACGTCGTCAAGGTCAAGCAGCATGACGGCACCGAGGTCGAGCTGAAGGGCACCAACGTCATCATCGCCGCCGGCTCGGACTCGATCGAACTGCCGTTCGCCAAGTTCGACGGTGAGACCATCGTCGACAACGTCGGCGCGCTGGATTTCACCGAAGTGCCGGGCCGCCTGGCGGTGATCGGTGCCGGCGTGATCGGCCTGGAACTGGGCAGCGTGTGGAAGCGCCTGGGCGCCGAAGTGACCATCCTCGAGGCGCTGCCGGAGTTCCTGGCCGCCGCCGATGCCGAAGTGGCCAAGGTCGCCGCGCGCGAGTTCAAGAAGCAGGGCCTGGACATCAAGCTCGGCGCCAAGGTCAGCAAGACCGACGTGACCGGCAAGGGCAAGAAGAAGGAAGTGGTGGTCACCTACACCGACGGTGAAGGCGAGAAGACCCTGACCGTGGACAAGCTGCTGGTGGCCGTGGGCCGCCGCGCCGCGACCAAGGGCCTGCTGGCCGATGGCACCGGCGTGCAGGTCAACGAGCGCGGCCAGATCGTGGTCGACGAGCACTGCCACACCGGCGTCGACGGCGTCTGGGCGGTCGGCGACTGCGTGCGCGGCCCGATGCTGGCGCACAAGGGCTTCGAGGAAGGCATCGCGGTTGCCGAGCTGATCGCCGGCCTGCCGGGCCATGTCAATTTCGACACCATCCCGTGGGTCATCTACACCGAGCCGGAACTGGCCTGGGTCGGCAAGACCGAAGCCCAGCTCAAGGCCGAGGGCATCCCGTACAAGGCCGGCAGCTTCCCGTTCGCCGCCAACGGCCGTGCCGTGGCGATGATCGAGCCGGCCGGCTTCGTCAAGGTGCTGGCCCATGCCGAAACCGACCGCGTGCTGGGCATGCACCTGGTCGGCGCCAATGTCTCCGAACTGGTGCACGAAGGCGTGCTGACCATGGAGTTCAGCGGCTCGGCCGATGACCTGGCCCGCATCTGCCACGCCCACCCGTCGCTGTCGGAAGTGATCCACGACGCGGCGATGGCGGTCAGCAAGCGCGCCATCCACAAGGCCAACTGAGCGACACCGGCCTGACCGAGAAGGCTCCGCCCCGGCGGAGCCTTCTTGCTTTTGCATTCCCCAGATCGCGCCCTGTGCATCGGCACGATCCGCACACCTCCCCGGCAGGAACCTCCATGAAATCCATCTGCGTCTACTGCGGCTCCAACCCCGGCGCCAATCCCCTGTACATCGAGCGCGCCACCGCACTGGGCACGCGCATCGCCCACGAAGGCCTGCGCCTGATCTACGGTGGCGGCCGCACCGGGCTGATGGGCGCGGTGGCCGATGGCGTACTGGCCGCCGGCGGCGAGGTCACCGGCGTGATCCCGCAGCACCTGGTGGACATGGAAGTCGCGCACCAGGGCGTGACCACGCTGGAAATCGTCGGCTCCATGCACGAGCGCAAATCGCGCATGTTCGACCTGTCCGATGCCTTCGTCGCCCTGCCCGGCGGCTTCGGCACCGCGGAAGAGATCTTCGAGATGCTGACCTGGCGCCAGCTCGGCATCGGCAAGAAGCCCTGCGCCTTCCTCGACGTCGACGGCTTCTACGCGCAGCTGATCGGCATGATCGACCACATGGTGGAAGAACGCTTCCTGCACCCCGAGCAGCGCCAGGACCTGTGGTACGGCGAGGATGCCGGGCAGATGCTGGCATGGATGCGCGCGTATTCGCCGGCGCAGGCGGAGAAGTGGTTCGACGAAAAACTGCGCGCAGCGTTGCGGTAAGCCCACTGGCGCGTGGCGACGCGGTGGACTTCGCTGGCGCCTCCTTCCCTGCCTGGCGCGGTTCGACGAAAAACTGCGCGCAGCGTTGCGGTAAGTCCACTGGCACGACGTTGCGGCAAGTCCACTGGCGCGTGGCGACGCGGTGGACTTCGCTGGCGCCTCCTTCCCTGCCTGGCGCGGTTCGACGAAAAACTGCGCGCAGCGTTGCGGTAAGTCCACTGGCACGACGTTGCGGCAAGTCCACTGGCGCGTGGCGACGCGGCCGGCATCAACGGCGCCTCGCTTCCAGCAGGGCGCGGTTCGACGAAAAACTGCGTGTTGCGTTGTGGTAAGCCCACTAGCACGACGTTGCGGTAAGTCCACTGTCACGTGGCGACGCGGCAGGCTCACCCCGTCTTGTGCAGCGTCACCTCGCGCGGCATCGGGTGGCCCAGCAGATAGCCTTGGCCGAAATTGCAGCCCATCTCGAACAGGGTGCGCAGCTGGCGCTCGTCCTCCACGCCCTCGCCGATGGTCTCGATGCCGAGGGTCCGCGCCAGCGACACCACGCCCTCGACCAGCGCCTGCGTGCTCTTGCCGTTGTCGGCATGCAGCCCGGCCACGAAGCTGCGGTCGATCTTCAGCGCACTGATCGGGAACCGGTGCAGGTAGGACAGCGCCGAATAGCCGGTGCCGAAATCGTCCAGCTGCACCACGATACCGCGCTCGCGCAGCTGGTAGAGCGTGCGCAGCGTGCGCGGGGCATCCTCCAGCAGCGCCATCTCGGTGATTTCCACCCGCAGCCGGCCCGGGTCGGCGGCGGCCGCATCCAGCAGCCCGAGCAGGCGCGCGGCGAACTCGGACGAACGGAAGTGGCGCGGCGAGACATTCACCGAAACGTAGCCCGAGGCGGTACCGGCCAGGTCGCGCACCACCTGCTCGTAGATCAGCCAGTCCACCTGTTCGATCAGGCCGCTTTCCTCGCCCAGCGAGATGAACTCGCCCGGCAGCAGCAGCCCCCTGCCCTCGTGCTGCCAGCGCAGCAGCGCCTCGTGGCCGACCACGCTGCCATCGGCCAGCGACACGATGGGCTGGTAGAACGGCAGGAAATCGTTGTTGATGATGGCCCGGCGCAGGTCCGCTTCCAGCTCCAGGCTCTGCAGCGACTGCTCGCGCATGGCCTCGTCGAACAGCATGCAGCGGTCCTGGCCCATGCCCTTGGCCCGGTACATCGCGGCATCGGCGTCGCGCAGCAGTTCGGCGCCGGACGTGTAGCGCGGGCTCCACAGTGCGATGCCGATGCTGCCGGAGGGAAACAGTTCGCGCCCGTCGACCCACATCGAGTGTTCCAGCGAGCGCAGCAGCCGGCGGCCCACCTCCATCGCGCTCTTGGCGCCGTCGCAGCGCACCAGCAGCGCGAACTCGTCGCCCCCCAGGCGCGCCACCACGTCGTCGCTGCGCAGCATGCCGACCAGGCGCTGCGCCACCTCCACCAGCATGCGGTCGCCGGCGGCGTGGCCAATGCTGTCGTTGACCCACTTGAAGCGGTCCAGGTCGAGGAACAGCAGCGCGAACAACGGGCCCATGCCCAGTTGCGCGTGCTCGATGGCTTCTTCCAGCTTTTCCAGCAACTGCAGGCGGTTGGGCAGGCCGGTCAGCACGTCGTGCATCGCCAGGCGGGTCAGGCGCTGCTCCACGCGCATGCGTTCGCCGATCTGCGCCAGCAGCTTCTGGTTGACCTCGCCCAGTTCGCGGGTGCGCTCGGCCACGCGCCGCTCCAGTTCGGCATGCGCCTGCAGCAGGCGGTTGCGGTCGCGCTGCCGCGCCAGGCTGTTGCCGATGTTGCGCGCCACGAACGCCAGCAGCCGCTGGTCGTGCGCGGTGAAGCTGACCTGCGGGCTGTAGCTCTGCACCGCGATCACGCCCACCACTTCGTCGTCGCTGAACAGCGGAACACCCAGCCAGCACTGCGACTTGGCGCCGAACTCGCGCACCTCGCCGCGCGCGATCAGCTGGTCGATCTCCGCCCGCGTCGCCAGCAGCGGCTGGCCGCTGCGGATGGTGTACTCGGTCAGGCCGCCGCTGAACGCGCGCGAGGCGCGCACCCGGTTGAACTCGTCCACCGAATAGACGAAATCCAGCCCGTCGCCCTGCTCGTTGACCAGCGCGATGTAGAAATTGCTCGCGTCCAGCAGGCCGCCGATCACCCGGTGCACTTCGGCATGGAACACCGCCTGGCTGCCACCGCTCATCGCCAGTTCGGAAACATTGAACAGCGCCGCCTGCAGCGCCTCGGCGCGCCGCCGCTCCTGGATCTCCTCCTGCAGGCTGGCATTGGCCCGTTCCAGTTCCAGCGTGCGCCGCTGCACGTGCTGCTCCAGCTGCACATGCGCCTGGCGCCGGTCCATCGCGGTCAGGATGTGCTTGGCCACGAAATTGAGCACCGCCCGGTCCTCGTCGCCGTACTGCACGCCGCTCTCGTAGCTCTGCACCACGATCGCGCCGCACACGGTACCGTCGCGCCACATCGGCACGCCCAGCCAGTCGGCGCTGTCCGGGCCGCTATGCACCGAATGCTGCCGGTCCAGCACCTGCAGCAGCTCGCGCGAGGGGCCATGCATCGTCTTGCCCAGGCGCAGCACCGCGAAGGTCAGGCTGTCCTGCATTTCCTCGAAGCGGAACCGCCGCTCCGGATGCGGCGCGAAGTTGTCCAGGTTGTCCGCGAAGTACAGGAAACGCAGGCTGCTCTGGTGCTCGTCGCATTCGACGATGTAGCAGTTGTCCGCATACATCAGCGTGCACAGGATGCGATGGAACTGGGCCAGCATCTGCGGCATTTCCAGGTCGCTGCCGGCCAGGTCGGCGATCTCGAACAGGGCCCGCTGCAGGCGCTTGGCGCGCTCGAGTTGTTCGATCTGCACGCCCTGCCGCAACGACACCAGCACCGCCGCGACCAGGGCATGCGCGGTACCCAGCCAGGCCTGTCGCTGTGCATCGGAGAAGCTGGCGTCGATCTCGGCCAGCACCACGATGCGGGCACCGTCGTCACCGTCGGTCCAGCGTTCCACCAGCGGCTGCCGCAGGCCGCCCGGCAACGGCGCGCCGGCTAGCAGCCCGCGCACGGCCCCGCGCAATCCATCCGCTCCCGGGCTGACGCAATCGCCCTGCCCGAGCACCGCGTCGTCCCAGGCCAACGCCACGGCGCTGCCCTGTGGCAGCAGGCCATGCAGCGTCGCCACCACGCGGTTGGTGGGCGAATCGGTGTCCACGCGGCCGTTGCCGGCATGCACGTCGAGTTGGCTGTGGGACATGATCTCCATGCGTGTTCCGGGTTCCGGCACTCCGGAACTCCCCTGTCGCAGCATAATGCCGCAACCCCCGCCTCCGGTGCGCCCGCATCGGGATTGGCTGAACCCGCCCCGCCCCCTGCCCGGCGGCGACTAGGCAGTGGCGCGGCGAGCGCTTAGGCTGGGGCGCGTGGATACCGCCCTGCAAGCCCCGACCGACGAAGCGCTGATGCTGGCCTACGCCGAAGGCGACGGCGAAGCCTTCGCCGAGCTGTATGCGCGCCATCGCGCGCGGCTGTTCCACTACCTGCTGGGCCAACTGCGCGACCGCTCGCTGGCCGAGGAACTGTTCCAGGACGTGTGGCAGCGGATGATCCTGGCCCGCTCGCGCTGGAAGCCGGAGGCGAGCTTCGCCACCTGGCTGTTCCGCATCGCCCACAACCGCCTGAACGACCACTGGCGCGCGGCGCGGCACCGGCCCGCCGCCCCGGACGATGCCGACCAGCGCACCGCGCGCCTGGCCGACGCCTGCACCCCGGAACTGCTGGCCGACGAGCAGGACGAGCGGCTGCGGCTGCGCCAGGCCATGGCCGAATTGCCGCAGGAGCAGCAGGAAGTCCTGATCCTGCGCCTGGAGCAGGAACTGAGCCTGGAGGAGATCGGGCAGATCACCGGCGTGGGCCGGGAAACCGTCAAGTCGCGGCTGCGCTATGCGATGGACAAGCTGCGCGCGAGGTTGAGCGAATGAACACGTCCGAACCCCTGACTCCCGAAGAGCGCGAACTGGCACGGCTGCTGGGCCGTCCCGCCGCAGGCATCGCGCCGTCGGCGCGGATCGATGCGGCCATCGCCGCGCTCGCGCGCGAACCCGCCGCATCCGCGCCGGCCCCGCGCCCCTCCGCGCCACCGGCCATGTTCAGCGCCGGCGGCCCGACACGGCGCGGCTGGCGCCGCGGGCTGGTGTCGTCGCTGGCCGTCGCCGCCTCGCTGGTGCTGGTTGTCGGCCTGGCCTGGCAGTTGCGCCCCGCGCCGCCAGCGCTGCCCGCGGCCACGCTGCCAGCCCCAACGGCCGCCGCGGATGCGCGCGACGCGGCCGCACCGGTGGCGTCGGTGCCCGCGCCAGCGCCCTTCATCCCCGCGCCCGGGGTGGCGGCAGCACCCGCGCGCCCCCCCACCGACACCCCCGCACGGAAACCGGCAGCGCCCTCCCGGGCCGCACCTTCACCGGTGCGCGTGCCGGTCGCACCCGCGCCGCCTCCGCCGGCAGCGGCGACCGCGCCGGAACCGGCCGCATCCACCTACGCGCTGGAACCGGCGCCGGTTGCCGCGGAGAAGGCAGCGGCGCAGCCGGAGATGCGTCTGCGCGCCGCCCCGGCGGCCGCACCCGCCGATGCACCGGTGCGCACCTCCGCCCCGGCGCTGCGCGAGCAGGCCCGGGTCGCGGTCGTGCCGGCGGCACCGGCCGCTGTCGACGCGGACGCGGACGCGCGGCTTCCGCGCCGGCAATGGCTGGAGCGCATCCGCGCGCGTCGTGCAGAGGGCGACCTGGACGGCGCACGTGCCAGCCTGGAGCGCTTCGTGCAGACCTACCCGGAAGCCCGCATCCCACGCGATCTGCGGCCGCTGCTGGGCAACTGAGCGGCGCCGGGCCGGCGGCCGCGGCGACCGCGCCTGGCCAAGGCGGCAAACCATCGGCCAGCGGCCTAGAATGGGGACGATGCCCGATACCCTCGCCGCGCCCGCCAGCCACCTGCTGGAGATCAAGCACAGCCGTTTTCTTGCCCAGGCCACGCCGATCGGCAACGCGGCCGATGCGCTGTCCTTCGTCGCCGCGGTCTCGGTGGCCGATGCCACCCACAACTGCTGGGCATACCGCTGCGGCAACGAGTACCGCTCCAGCGACGATGGCGAGCCGGCCGGCACCGCCGGTCGCCCGATCCTGGCCGCGATCGATGGCCAGGGCTATGACCGCGTCGCGGTGGTGGTGACCCGCTGGTACGGCGGCATCAAGCTCGGCGCCGGCGGCCTGGTGCGCGCCTACGGCGGCACCGCGGCCGAATGCCTGCGGCTGGCGCCGCGCCTGCCGCTGGTGGCGATGTGCCGGTTGCGGCTGGCCTGCCCGTTCGACGAACTCGGCACCGTGTACACGCAACTGGCCACGCACGCGGCGGACAAGCTGGGCGAGGCATTCGACGAGCACGGCGCGCAACTGGCCATCGAACTGCCCGCCGAGCGCGTGGACGGCTTGAAAACCCACCTGCGCGACGCCACCCGTGACAGGGTGCGCTGGCTCGACGCCGGCGGCTGATGCCGGCACCGCCCTTTCCCTTCCCACTGCCACGCCCATGACCGATACCGCCGTCGCTCCCTCTTCTTCCGCCAAGGCACGGCTGGGCACGCTGCGGGCGTTGTGGCCGTTCGTGCGCCGCCACATGGGGCTGTTCACCGCCTGGCTGGTGGCACTGGCGGTGGCCTCGGTGGCCACGCTGAGTTTCCCGGTCGCGTTCCGGCGCATGATCGACGACGGCTTCAGCAACGGCAGCAACATCGACCAGGTGTTCCTGCTGGTGTTCGCGGTGGTGGTGGTGCTGGCCGTGGCGAGCGCTGCGCGCTTTTTCTTCGTATCGCTGCTGGGCGAGAAGGTGGTGGCCGACCTGCGGCGCCAGCTCTACGCGCACCTGATCGCGCTGGACGCGCAGTTCCACGACCGCAACCGCAGCGGCGAACTGGTCTCGCGGTTGTCGGCCGACAGCGAACTGCTGCGCAGCGTGGTCGGCAGCAGCATGTCGGTGGCGCTGCGCAGCACCGTCACCGTGGTCGGCAGCCTGGCGATGCTGTTCGTCACCAGCCCGCGCCTGGCCGCCTTCACCCTGGTCGGCATTCCACTGGCGGTGCTGCCGATCATCTTCGGCGCGCGCCGGCTGGAGAAGGCCTCGCGCGCCAGCCAGGACCGCGTCGCCGATGCCAACAACCTCGCCAGCGAGACCCTCGGCGCGGTCCGCACCGTGCAGGCGCACGCGCGCGAAGGCTACGAGACCGGCCGCTTCGCCGACGCGGTGGCGGTGGCCGTGGCCACCGCGCGCGGGCGTATCCGCACCCAGTCGCTGGTCACCGCCATCGTCATCACCCTGGTGTTCGGCGCGGTGGTGCTGGTGCTGTGGTCCGGCGCGCACGACGTGATCGCCGGGCGCATCAGCAAGGGCGAACTGGGCCAGTTCGTGTTCTATGCGCTGATCGGCGGCGGCTCGGTCGGCGCGCTCGCCGAGGTCTGGAACGAACTGCAGCGCGCCGCCGGCGGCATGGGCCGCATCGCCGAGCTGCTGCAGGAACGCCCCGGCGTGCACGCGCCGGCCGCGCCGCTGGCGCTGCCCACGCCGTTGCGCGGCGACATCCGCTTCCAGGACGTGGTCTTCCACTACCCGCAGCGCCCCGGGCACCCGGCGCTGGATGGCTTCACCCTGCACGTACGGCCGGGCGAGACCGTGGCCCTGGTCGGCCCCTCGGGCGCCGGCAAGAGCACGGTGCTGTCGCTGCTGCTGCGCTTCCACGACCCCGAGGCGGGGACCATCAGCATCGACGGCATCGACCTGCGCCAGGCCGAACCGGCGGCGCTGCGCGAACGCATCGCGCTGGTGCCGCAGCAACCGGCCCTGTTCGCCTCCAGTGCCGCCGAGAACATCCGCTACGGACGCCTGCAGGCCAGCGACGAGGAGGTGTACGCCGCCGCCCGCGCCGCCGAGGCCGACGACTTCATCCGTGCCCTGCCCGAGGGCTATGCCAGCGAACTGGGCGAGCGCGGCGCGCGCCTGTCCGGCGGCCAGCAGCAGCGCATCGCCATCGCCCGCGCGCTGCTCAAGGACGCGCCGATCCTGCTGCTGGACGAAGCCACCAGCGCGCTGGACGCGCAGAGCGAGCGCGCGGTGCAGCAGGCGCTGGAACGGCTGATGGCCGGCCGCACCACGCTGGTGATCGCGCATCGCCTGGCCACCGTGCTCAAGGCCGACCGCATCGTGGTGATGGACCATGGCCGCATCGTGGCGCAGGGCACCCACGTGCAGCTGCTGCGCGAGGGCGGCCTGTACGCCGAGCTGGCGCGGCTGCAGTTCATCGACTGACGACGCCGCGCTAACGCGCGCCGATGCAGGCTGGCCCGGACGTACCGGGTTGCATGCCACGCAGGAGGTTGCCGATGTCGTTCCGCCAGTTCCCCGCCACCAACAGCAACGGTGAGAGCCGCATCATCATCGAGTTCGTTCCCGAGCCCGGAAGCGCCGGCAACGGCGATACCACGCCGCGTTATGAACTGGACGATGGCCGCCACCTGCGGCGCAACGCGCGCGAATTCGTCACCTTCGACGGACAGGTGCGGCTGCACATCTGAACAGCCGGCGGCAGCGACCCGCACGCGACTGCCGCCCGCACGCCAGCCTTGCCGCCGTACCCGCTGGCATCGCCACCGCTGCGCGCATCCGCCTGGCCAATAATTGACCAGCCATCTTGACAGCCTTGTGCCGCAACGGCTGCCGGCGTTCATCCACAGGCTTGTGCGCAGGTCATCCACACCCGCTGTGGATGAATGCGCATGGCGACGACGGCGGTGCCGGCGCGCGCGCATTCGTGGTCCGCGCGGCCACATCCGATGCCATCGCCGCGACGCGGGCGATGCCCGGTCAATATTTCGCCATCCATCTTGACAGCCTTGCGCCGCAAGGGCTGCCGGCGTTCATCCACAGGCTTGTGCGCAGGTCATCCACACCCGCTGTGGATGACGCCGGCTCAGCGATCCAGTACCCGGCCGATGCCGCTGTGGTCGATTTCGCGCGCGGCCGCTTCCAGCACTTCCGGCGCATAGCGCTGGGCAAAGCCCATGCGGAAATGCACTTCGCCGCCGGGTGTACGCGAGGAGTGGATCGAGGACAGGCTGATGCCATGCCGTTCGAATACATGCAGCAGCTCGCGCAGTGAACCGGCTCGATCCTCGGGCAGGTGCACGCTCATCGCGCGCGTGTCGGTCAGGTCGGCCAGCAGGTAGCCCAGGCGCTCGAAGCTGTAGTTGCCATCGCGCAGCGCCTGCTCGCCCACCGCCTGGCGGTTGTCGTCGAGGAACTGCCTGCGGAAGGCCGCCCGCGCCGCGTCGCTGCCATCGGCCAGCTGCGCGCGCAGTTGCTGCAACTGCTCCAGCAGGCGGTCGAGCACCTCGCCCGCATGCGGATTGCCGAACTGGATGTCCTCGTAGATCGCCGGGTTGAGCGACAGGATGCGCGAGATCACCGCCGCATCCAGCTCGAACGCGGTCGAGCGGTACGGCATCAGTGCCTGCAGCTCGCCGAGCAGCGGCGCGTAACCGCGCAGCACGCCGGCCTGGGCCAGGTGGCTGGCATGCACCATCGCCTGCACCAGCGCCATCACCCGGTCGTGGTGCTCGGGCGTGGCCGGCACGCATTCGGCCTCCAGCGCGGCATACAGGCGTTGCAACCACGGTTGCCAGTGCGGCTGCACGCGCGCCTCGCAGACCACCATCACCCGGCCCTTGAGCGTGGGCGCCTTGGGCGGCGCGGTCATCGGATGCAGCCCGGCCACGGACGCCTGCGACCGCAGCATCGCCGCCATCGGCGCGCTCTTGATCGAGGTCACGTCCAGCCACAGCCTGCCGCGTTCGCGCCCATCCGAACGCCGCGCGTACGCGTCGATCAGGGCCGGCGTATGCCGGATCGGCGCCGAGAACAGCAGCACGTCGGCGCGCTCGAGCAGTTGTTCCGGCGTCTGCGAAGCGGCGTCGACCGGATCATGGCCGATCACCTCCAGCCCCATGCGCGACTGGAAGAACCCACGCAGCCAGCGGCCATAGGCGCCATCGCTGCCGACGATGCCGACGACCGGCGCCTGCACTGCGCTCACGCCAGCCGCTCGGCGCGGAAGCGGTGCGGCGTGCCCAGCGCCGCCGGCGCCGCCGCCAATACGTCGAACTCCTCCACGCCATGCGCCAGCGTCGCCTCCAGCGCGGCATGCACGCCGGCGATGGCGCGCCCCACCGCATCCTCGAAGCGATGGCCCTTGAGCAGGAACGCCACCAGCAGCGACATCAGCACGTCACCGGTGCCGGCCACGTCCACCGGCAGGTGCGGCGATGCCCAGCGCCAGACTTCCTCGCGGCCGATCGCCAGCGTCACCAGTTCGCCCGGCACCCCGGACACCGAATGCGCGATCACCCACTGCGGGCCGCGCTCGAGCAGCACGCGCGAAGCGGCGATGGCATCGTCCTGCTGCAGCGCCGGCATGCCGGTCAGGCGCCCCAGCTCGAAGGCATTGGGCGTGACCAGCCAGGCGTGCGGCAGCAGCCGCTCGGCGAAGATGCGCTCCAGCCCCGGCTCGACATAGGGGCCGGTGTGGGTATCGCCGATCACCGGGTCCAGGCAGTAGCGCAGGCCCGGGCAGGACGGCAGCACCGTGTCGAGCCAGTCGGCGAACGCCGCGCCGTTGGCCACGCTGCCGAAATAACCGGACACCAGCGCACCGGCGCGCTGCGGCAGGCCGCGCTCGCTGGCCCCCTGCAGCAGTTCGGCGAACCAGTCCGCCGGCAGCACGCGGCCGCGCAGCGTCGCATAGAACGGCGCGTTGCTGAGCAGGGTGGTGGGAATCTCCGCCACGCGCAGGCCCAGCGCGCGCAGCGGCGGCACTGCCGCGCTGTTGCCGGCATGGCCGTAGACCAGCTGCGACTGTACGGAAATCACGTCCACCGGCGAGGGCCCGTCCGGGCGTTGCCGGCGACCGTGCACGAGATGGCTGTGGTCGACGTCGTTCATCGCCGCATTCTACGCCTGCGCAAACGGCGGCCGGCGGCATGGATGCGCACGCAACCAAATACCGGAAACGACGAAGCCGCAGCGGACTGCGGCTTCGTGATCGCATTGCATTGATCGCGCCGGGTCAGGACGAGGTCATGCGGTCCCAGAAGCCCTTCACGCCATCCAGGAAGGTGGCCGACTTGGGCGAATGCTTGCGCGCCTCCTCGCCGCCGAAGGTGGCCTCGAACTGCTCCAGCAGCCGGCGCTGCTCGGCGGTCAGGTTGACCGGCGTTTCCACCACGATGCGGCAGTACAGGTCGCCCTCGGTACGGCTGCGCACCGAGCGGACGCCCTTGCCGCGCAGGCGGAACAGCTTGCCGGTCTGGGTCTCGGCGGGAATGCGGATCTCCGCCTCGCCGCCCAGCGTGGCCACGCGCACGGCGTCGCCCAGCGCCGCCTGCGAAATGCGGATCGGCACCTCGCAGTGCAGGTCGTCGCCATCGCGGGTGAAGATCGCATGCTCGCGCACGCGCACTTCCACGTACAGGTCGCCCGGCGGGGTACCGGCCGGGCCGGCCTCGCCCTCGCCCTGCAGGCGGATGCGGTCGCCGGTATCGACGCCGGCAGGCACCTTGACCGACAGCACCTTGTCTTCCTCGACGCGGCCGTTGCCATGGCACGTCCTGCACGGGCGGGCGACGATCTGGCCGCGGCCGCCGCAGTTGTGGCAGGCCTGCTGCATGGCGAATATCCCGCGCTGCATGCGGACCTGGCCGCGGCCGCCGCAGACGTTGCAGGTCTCGACCTTGCCGTCCTCGGAGCCGCTGCCATCGCAGTCGCCGCATTCGACCAGGGTCGGGATCTCGATGCGGCGCTCCACGCCGGCCACCGCCTCTTCCAGGTCCAGTTCCATCACGTAGCCGACGTCGGCGCCGCGACGGGCCTGGCGGGCGCCGCCGCCCCCGAAGATGTTGCCGAAGATGTCGCCGAAGATGTCGCCCATGTCCGGGCCGCCGGGGCCGCCACCCATGCCGCCCATGCCGTGTTCGAACGCGGCGTGGCCGTGGGCGTCGTACATGCGCCGCTTGTTGCCGTCGGACAGGACCTCGTAGGCCTCCTTGCACTCCTTGAAGGCGGCCTCGGCCGCGGCATCGCCCGGATTGCGGTCCGGGTGGTGCTTCATCGCGCAGCGACGGTAGGCCTTCTTCAGCTCCTCGTCGCCGGCGTCGCGGGAGACACCCAGTACTTCGTAGTAATCGCGCTTGCTCATGCTTTACCTCTCCCTCCCCCTCCAGGGGAGGGCTGCGGCGGGGGTTCGTTGATGCGACAAGGGCCCGGGACCGCGATGCGTTCCCGAACCCTCACCCCAACCCCTCTCCGCGCACGGAGAGGGGCACTGGACGTCAGGACTTCTTGTCGTCCTTGACCTCGGTGAACTCGGCATCGACCACGTCGTCGTTCGGCGTGCCCGTGGCGCCGGCACCCTGCGACGGGGCGCCCTGCTCGCCGGCCGAAGCGGCGGCGTACAGCGACTGGCCGGCTTCCTCCAGCGCCTTGGAACGCGCCTCGATCTGCGCCTTGTCGTCGCCCTTCATCGCGGTTTCCAGGTCGGCCAGGGCCGCTTCCACCTTGCCGATGACATCGCCGCCGACCTTGCTGCCGTGCTCGGTGATGGCGCTGCGGGTGGCGTGGATCAGGCCGTCGGCCTGGTTGCGCGCCTGCACCAGTTCCTGGAACTTCTTGTCTTCCTCGCGGTGCGCCTCGGCGTCGGCGACCATGCGGTTGATCTCGTCCTCGGACAGGCCCGAGCCGGCCTTGATCTCGACCTTCTGCTCCTTGTTGGTCTTCTTGTCCTTGGCCGAGACGTGCAGGATGCCGTTGGCGTCGATGTCGAAGGACACCTCGACCTGCGGCAGGCCGCGCGGCGCCGGCTCGATGCCGGTCAGGTCGAACTTGGCCAGCGACTTGTTGTAGCGGGCCTGTTCGCGCTCGCCCTGCAGCACGTGCACGGTCACCGCCGACTGGTTGTCCTCGGCGGTGGAGAACACCTGCGAGGCCTTGGTCGGGATGGTGGTGTTCTTCTCGATGATCTTGGTGAACACGCCACCCAGGGTCTCGATGCCCAGCGACAGCGGGGTCACGTCCAGCAGCAGCACGTCCTTGACGTCGCCGCCCAGCACGCCGCCCTGGATCGCGGCGCCCAGCGCCACGGCCTCGTCCGGGTTGACGTCCTTGCGCGGCTCCTTGCCGAAGAACTCGCTGACCGCCTGCTGCACCTTCGGCATGCGGGTCTGGCCACCGACCAGGATCACTTCGTTGATGTCGCTCGAACGCAGGCCGGCATCGTTCAGCGCGGTGCGGCACGGCTCGATCGACTTCTTGATCAGGTCTTCCACCAGCGCTTCGAGCTTGGCGCGGGTCAGCTTGATGTTCAGGTGCTTCGGACCGGACGCGTCGGCGGTGACGTAGGGCAGGTTGACCTCGGTCTGCTGCGCGCTGGACAGCTCGATCTTGGCGCGCTCGGCCGCGTCCTTCAGGCGCTGCAGCGCCAGCGGGTCCTTGCGCAGGTCGATGCCCTGGTCCTTGTTGAACTCGTCCACCAGGTACTCGATGACGCGGTTGTCGAAGTCCTCGCCGCCGAGGAAGGTGTCGCCGTTGGTGGCCAGCACTTCGAACTGCTTCTCGCCGTCGACGTTGGCGATCTCGATGATGGACACGTCGAAGGTGCCGCCGCCCAGGTCGTAGACGACGATCTTGCGGTCCTTGTTGTCGCCCTTGTCCAGGCCATAGGCCAGGGCCGCGGCGGTCGGCTCGTTGATGATGCGCTTGACGTCCAGGCCGGCGATGCGGCCGGCGTCCTTGGTCGCCTGGCGCTGGCTGTCGTTGAAGTACGCCGGAACGGTGATGACCGCCTCGGTGACCTTCTCGCCCAGGAAGTCCTCGGCGGTCTTCTTCATCTTCTCCAGCACCTTGGCCGAGATTTCCTGCGGCGCCATCTTGCGGCCGTCGCTGGTCTGCACCCAGGCGTCGCCGTTGTCATGGGCCAGGATGCCGTACGGCACGTGGGCGATGTCCTTCTGCACCTCGCCGTCGGTGAACTTGCGGCCGATCAGGCGCTTCACCGCATAGAAGGTGTTCTTCGGATTGGTGACGGCCTGGCGCTTGGCCGAGGCACCCACCAGCACTTCGCCGTCCTTGGTGTAGGCGACGATGGAAGGCGTGGTGCGGTCGCCTTCCGAGTTCTCGATGACGCGGGCCTTGCCGCCGTCCATGATCGCCACGCACGAGTTGGTGGTGCCGAGGTCGATACCAATGATCTTGCCCATGGGGGACTCCTGAGGATTCGTGTGCCGGCAGCCGCCGGGTATGAACGGGATGTGGGGGATGGCCGGATGACATTCAAGCCACCCCCGGAACGCTGTTTGCCGCCGGCCGCCCGCGTTAAGGCAGCGGCCAGCCAGCCGGGGTCAGTCGACCCGGGCCACCACCACCAGCGCCGGCCGCAGCAGGCGCTCGTTGAGCAGGTAGCCCTTCTGGAACACGGTGACCACCGCGCCCGGAGCCGTCCCGGCCGGGGCATCGACCTGGCTGATGGCCTGGTGGTGCTCCGGATTGAAGGCCTGGCCCACCGGGTCGAGCAGGGTCAGGCCGTTGTCGGCAGCGACCTTGAGCAGTTGCTTGTAGGTCAGCTCCAGCCCTTCGCGCAGCGGGCTGGGTTCGCTGCCGGCGGCGGCCAGCCCGGCGTCCAGGCTGTCGAACACGGGCAGCAGTTCGCCCAGCAGCTTCTCGTTGGCGAACTTGCGCGCCTGCTCGATATCACGCGCCACGCGCCTGCGCTGGTTTTCCAGGTCGGCGCGCTCGCGCAGCGACTCGCCCTTGAGCTGCTCGATCTCGGCGCGCAGCGCCTGGACCTGCGCGTCCTGCGCCCCGGCCATGCCGTCGGCGCTGTTGTCGGTCTCGAATTCGGGGTGGTCTTGGTTCATTTCCGGTTCCCTGGCGGTCGTTCTGCCGCCTGCCTGCTCACCCGTATGTGGGCTGCCCCCCGGGTTTCAAGGCTGCGGCTCACCCAGTGCGACCGGCGCGCATTAATGTGACGCCCGGAACGCCCTTTCCGGATTGACCCGCCGCATGCACATGCTAGTTTTGCGCGGCCACACACACTGCCGACCATGCTCAGACATCTCTCGATCAAGGATTTCGCCGTTGTCCGCGCCACCGAACTGGAGTTCGGGCCAGGCATGACCGTGGTTTCCGGCGAAACCGGCGCCGGCAAATCGCTGATGGTCGACGCCCTGGGCTTCCTGTCCGGACTGCGCGCCGACAGCGGCGTGGTCCGCCACGGCGCCAGCCGGGCCGAGCTTTCGGCCGAGTTCGACCTCGACGACCAGGCCCCTGCCCGCCGCTGGCTGCGGGACAACGAGCTCGACGACGAGGAACAGTGCCAGCTGCGCCGGGTGATCCGCGCCGATGGTGGCTCGCGCGCCTTCATCAACGGCCGCCCGGTGCCGGTGTCGCAGCTGGCCGAGCTGGCCGCCTTCCTGGTCGAGATCCATGGCCAGCACGAGCAGCAGGCGCTGCTGTCGCGCCCCAGCCAGCTGGCCCTGCTCGATGCCTATGCCCGCAACGACGCCGAGCGCGCCGCGGTACGCACCGCCAGCAGCCGCTGGCAGGCGCTGATCGACGAGCGCGACGCGCTGTCGCAGCAGGGCGACGTCTCCGACCGCATCGCCTTCCTGGAACACCAGCTCGGCGAGCTGCAGCGCGAGGAACTGGAGCCGGCGGCGGTGGCCGCGCTGGCCGCCAGCCACCGCCGCCAGGCGCATTCCACCGCGCTGATCGACGCCTGCCAGTACGCCGGCGCCGCGCTCAACGGCGATGACGGCCCATCCCTGCTCGGCCTGCTGCAGCAGGTACGGCACGAGCTGTCGCGGGTCAGCCAGCACGACCCGCGGCTGGGCGAGATCGACGGCATGCTCGACGCCGCCGGCATCCAGCTGCACGAAGCCCTGGCCCAGCTGGACCGGGTCCAGGACGACCTGGACAGCGACCCCGAGGCGTTCGAGGACATCGAGCGCCGGCTTGGCCGCCTGCACGACCTGGCGCGCAAGCACCGGGTGTCGATGGAGGAGCTGGCGGCCACCCGCGAGCGCATCGCCGGGGAACTGGAACAACTGCGGGGCGCCGACGCCCGGCTGTCGCAGCTGGCGGGCGAGATCGACAAGGCCGCCGCGCACTGGCAGGCGCAGGCCGCCCTGCTTACCGCCAGCCGCGCCACCGCGGCCAGGTCGCTGTCGGACACCACCACCGCGCTGATCGGCGAACTGGGCATGGGCGGCGGCCAGTTCCTGATCGAACTGGAGCCCCAGCCGCAGCTGCGCCCGGACCCGAATGGCGCCGAACGGCTCGAGTTCCTGGTCGCCGCCAACGCCGGGCAGCCGCCCAGGGCGCTGCGCAAGGTCGCCTCCGGCGGCGAGCTGTCGCGCATATCGCTGGCCATCGAGGTGGCGGCACTGGGCCTGGATGCCGTACCGACCATGGTGTTCGACGAGGTCGACTCGGGCATCGGCGGTGCCGTGGCCGACATCGTCGGCAAGAAACTGCGCGCCCTGGGCGAGCGCCGCCAGGTGCTGTGCGTGACCCACCTGCCGCAGGTCGCCTCCAAGGGCCACGCCCATTACCGGGTCAGCAAGGCCCCGGTGGAGGGCATGACCCAGAGCGCGGTGGAACTGCTCGACGCCAAGGGCCGCGAGGAAGAACTGGCGCGCATGCTCGGCGGCGCCGAAGTCAGCAGGGAAGCCCGCGCCGCGGCCCGCAAACTGCTGGCCGAGGCCTGAGCCCCCTCGCGCGGGCTGGCCGCACGCGTGGGGCCAGCCGGGCGCCGGCGAATGCCGCCGGGCCCCCGCCCGCCGCGCCCTTCCCCCTGCCCTGGCGGCGGAAAGGCGTGAAGCCCCCTGGAAACGACAACACCGGCGCAAGGCCGGTGTCTTCACGCATGCAGGCGGTGCGGGCGGCTCAGCGACGCTTCTTGCGCACGTACAGCACCAGCGAGTGCTCTTCCAGCTCGTAGCCGTGCTCGGCCGCGATCCTTTTCTGCAGTTCCTCGATCTCGCGGCTCTCGAATTCGATGATCTTGCCGGTGTCCACGTCGACCATGTGGTCGTGGTGACCGCCACGGTCCAGCTCGTAGACCGCCTGCCCACCTTCGAAATTGTGCTTGAGTACCAGGCCGGCCGCCTCGAACTGGGTCAGCACGCGGTACACCGTCGCCAGGCCGATCTCGTCGCCGCAGTCGAGCAGCTGCCGGTAGATGTCCTCGGCGGTCAGGTGGTGGTGGGGGGTATTCTGCTCGAGCAGCGCAAGGATGCGCATCCGCGGATGCGTCACCTTGAGGCCGACTTTGCGCAGGTCGTTGGATTCCATGGCCATCGTGTTCATTGGCGGTTTGACGCCAGTTGCCTCCGGTCAGATCGCGCTGGGTGCCGGGGAGTGTATCATCGCCGGGATTTCCTCATTCGCCCGTCCCAATGCGCAACCTCCTGCTGATCGCCGTTGTCGCCCTGTCCACCACCGGCTGCGGCATCATCTACAAGCAGCCCATCTACCAGGGCAACCTGCTGCAAGAAAAGTCCGTCGCGCAACTGCAGGCGGGCCAGAGCAAGCAGCAGGTCAATGCGCTGCTGGGAACGCCGTCCATCCCCGACCCGTTCCATGCGCAGCGCTGGGATTACACCTCCAGCCAGCGCGTGAACCGCCTGGGCAAGACCGAGGTGAAAAACTTCACCGTGTTCTTCGAGAACGACCGCGTCACCCGCTGGGAAGGCGACTACTTCCCCAATCAGGACGGGGAACTGGCGAAGCGCAGCGTGCGCCAGTTCGGCCCCAACCTGAACCGCGACAAGAAGAAGCGCGGCGGCCGCTGATTCCAGGCGCCACGCATCGCATCAATCGCCGCCGCGTGCCCGCCGGCGGCGATTCTCTTTGGGGTCGGCCAGCAGTGGCCTGAGCAGTTCGACGCGGTCGCCGTCGTGCAGCACCTGTTGCGGCCGTGCCAACACGCCATGCACCGCCATGGCCACGGATTCAGCAGTGGCATCCAGCGCCGCCGCCGCCACCGCATCGGCGACCGTGCTCCCTTCCGGCAGCACCAGCTCCCGCCGCAGGCAGCGCTCCGGCCAGGCCAGCACCACCTCCACACGCATGCCTCAGCCCCCCTGCTCGGCCACGCGCACGAAGTCATTGACCATGCGGTCGGCCAGCCCCTGGAAGCCCAGTGCCAGCGCCGGCCCGAGCAGGCGCGAGGTCGGCTCGAACTCCAGCTCCAGGCTCACCTTGCAGGCGGCGTCGGACAATGGCTGGAACTGCCAGCGGCCATGCAGGCGCTTGAACGGGCCGTCCTTCAACTGCATGTCGATGCTGCCCGGGCGCTGCAGCGTGTTCTCGGTCATGAACCAGGTGCGGAACGACCCCAGCCCCAGATCCAGGCGGGCCACCAGGCGCTCCGGGCCCGATTCCAGGATCTGCGCCGCTTCGCACCAGCGGAAACGCCGCGGATAGGCGGCAACGTCGTTGACCAGGTCGAACATGCGCTCGGCCGACTGTTCGACCAGGGCGCTGCGGCGGATGATAGGCATGCGGGATACGGACGGATGTTCGGAACGCCTCCGAATCGGAGACAATACGGAAATGAGCAAGAAACCCGGTAAGGATAAAGCAAAGAACGCGCAGGCCGACAAAACCATCGCGCTGAACAAGCGCGCGCGCCATGAATACCACCTGGAGGAGCGTTTCGAGGCCGGGCTGGTGCTGCAGGGCTGGGAGATCAAGGCCATCCGCGCCGGGCGCGGCAACATGACCGACGCCTACGCCTACGTGAAGGACGGCGAGATCTTCCTGATCGGCGCGCAGATCACGCCATTGATCCAGGCATCCACCCATACCATCCCGGAGGACCGGCGCCAGCGCAAGCTGTTGCTGCACCGGCGCGAGATCGACAAGCTCATCGGGCGGGTGGAGCGCGACGGCTACACCCTGGTACCGACCGCGATGTACTGGAGCAAGAACCGGATCAAGCTGGAAATCGCACTGGCCAAGGGCAAGCAGGCCCATGACAAGCGCGATGCGGCCAAGGACCGCGACTGGGCCCGCGAGAAGCAGCGCGCGCTGCGTGCCCACAACCGCAATGCCTGAGTGAGGCGGCGGCCGCTGGCTCCGCCATGAAACCGGTAAAACCGGGAGCGCGGCAAAACCTGCGGGTGGAGTCGAATTCTCCACTCCCCCCCGCGGACGCCGGTGGCCTCGGGCAATCCGACGCGGCCCCCGGTTCTTCCCCGGCAAAAAAAACGACCGTGCCATGCCGGCACGGTCGTGGCGATACCGGAGGGAGGGAGAGAGCAACCGGTAACGTAACCTGGTGGAAATCAGTAGGCCGCGGCCGGCAACGGCTGCGCCAACGCCGCCGCGATGGCATCGCAGTCAGTGGGTACCGCGACGCCGCGCGCACGCGCCATGGCCAGTTCCGTGCGCGCGGCGTCCATGTCGCGGCGGAACTGCGGATCGGCATGCAGGCGCGCGACCACCGCCGACCCCATGAAGCGCCCTGACAGCACATCGCTGTGCCAATGCACGTTGCACACCAGCCGGCTCTCGCCGTAGCGGCGGCCGCGGGCGAGGATGGCATCGCCCCGGTCCGGGGCCAGCTCGGCCAGGATCAGCGCCCAGGCCCAGCCGATGGCGGCGTGGCCGGAAGGATACGAGCCATTGCGCGCCAGCCCGGCCTGTTCGTCCGGCGTGCAGGTCGGATCGCCGTTGACCACGAATGGCCGCTGGCGGTCATAGCGGTGCTTGGCGGCATCGCTGGCCACCGCCGCGTCGGTGAGGGTACGTCGCAGCAGGCCGTACAGGCCGGGTGTGGTGGCCTGGTCGATGCTGCTGCCGATCGCGCAGGCGAAGACCGAGGCGGCCTCGGGAAAGCGCAGGTTGGCGTCGGCGGCGGCCTGCCGCCAGCGCGGCGTGCCACGCAGCGCGCGCGCCTGGTTGACCTGCTCGTCCAGCGCGAACGCCGCCGATCCGGGCGCCGGCGGCGGTGGCAGCAGGGCGATGCTGTCGGGCAGTTGTCCCGGCTCCAGGTAACCGCGGGCGATGCCGGGGCGGAGCTCGGCCACCGGCTCGCGCGCGGCCGGCGTGGCACAGGCGCTGGCCAGCAGGCACAGGCCGGTGGCGAGCAGGCGCGGGAGCCGCGGGCGCATTGCCATCATGGCCGGCTCAGGCAAGTTCGTCGGCAATGCGCTGGCGCAGCGCCTGCAGGTCCTTGGCGAAAGCGTCGATGCCGGTGGCCAGCTTCTCGGTGGCCATCGGGTCGGCGGCCATGTCGGCGTCGAACTTCGCCTGGTCGATCGGCGCGACGTCCACCGCTTCGGCGGCGCCCGGCACCAGCCTGCGCGGCAGCTCGCCCAGGTCGGCGTCGAGCTTTTCCAGCAGGTCCGGCGAGATGGTCAGGCGGTCGCAGCCGGCCAGCGCCTCGATCTGCGCGGTCGAGCGGAACGAGGCGCCCATCACCACCGTCGGCGAGCCGCGGCGCTTGAACTCGGCGTACACGCCGCGCACGAACCTCACGCCCGGGTCCTCGTCGATGCTGGCCGGCGCCTGGCCGTGGGCCACGTACCAGTCCAGGATGCGGCCGACGAACGGCGAGATCAGGAACGCACCGGCCTCCGAACAGGCCAGCGCCTGGGTCGGGTTGAAGATCAGCGTCAGGTTGCAGTCGATGCCCTCGGCCTGCAGCACGCGGGTGGCTTCCACCCCGGCCCAGGTGGCGGCGATCTTGATCAGCACCTTGTCGCGCGGCACGCCGGCCGCTGCGTACATGGCGATGAACTGGCGCGCCTTGGCGATGGTCGCGGCGGTGTCGTGGGCCTGGTCGGCATCGACCTCGGTGGAGACGCGGCCCGGCACCAGCTCGGCCAGCATCGCGCCCACGCCGATGGTCAGGCGGTCGACCACGGCCTTGGCGACCTCGGCGCGGTCGCCGGCCTGGCCACGGCCCCATTGCAGCTCGCGTTCGATCAGCCCGGCGTACACCGGCAGGTCCAGCGCCTTGCGCACCAGCGTCGGGTTGGTGGTGCAGTCGACCGGGCGCAGGCGCTTGATGGCGTCGTAGTCGCCGGTATCGGCGACCACGACGGACAGTCCGCGCAGCTGGGCGAGCTTGGATCGGGTCATTGCAGGTTCCAGGTCAGGGCGTGGCGCCGTCTTCGGCGACGCGGGCGAGGACCGAGGCGGTGTCCTGGTCGAATACCGGCGCGGCGAAGGGGTGCGGGCCCGGGGTGCGGCCGAACACGATGGGACGGGTGATGCCGCGGTAACTGCCCAGCACCGGGTGCGGCAGCGATGCGATCATCTCGCCGGCCTGCACCTGCGGGTGCTCGAACATGTCCTCGACCTTGCGCGCGGCCGCGCACGGCACGTCCTCGCCGAACAGCGCTTCCCATTCCAGCGCGCTGCGCGCGGCCAGCGCCGCGTGCAACCGCGCCAGCAGCTCGTCCGAGTGCGCGGCGCGCTTGCGCACGGTGTCGTAGCGCGGGTCGGCGGCCAGTTCCGGCAGTCCGGTCTTTTCGCACAGCGCCTGCCAGAAATGCGGCGTATTGGCCGAGATGTAGAGCCAGCCATCGGCGGTGGGATGGATGCCGGTGACACCCCCCGAGCGCATGTCGCGGCCGACCGCTTCCGGTTCGCCCTCGGCCCAGATCATCCGTGCCGACTGCATGGTCAGCGCGCTGCGCAGCAGCGACACGCCCACGTACTGGCCCTCGCCGCTGCGCTCGCGCTCGTACAGCGCCGAGGACACGCCCGCGGCCACCAGCGCGGCGGCGTAGTAGTCCACCACCGAGCCATACAGGATTTCCGGTGCGCCGCCGGGCTTGCCCTGCATCGCGCACATGCCGGTCATGGTCTGCAGCACCTGGTCGTAGCCGGCCTTGTCGCGCAGCGGGCCGGTCTCGCCGTAGCCGGTGACCGCGCAGTACACCAGCCGCGGGTTGAGCCGCTGCAGGCTGTCGAAGTCGATGCCCAGCCGCGCCGGCACGCCGGGGCGGAAGTTGTGCACCAGCACGTCGGCCTCGCGCACCAGCCGCATCAGCACCGCGCGCTGGTCGGGCTGCTTCAGGTCGAGCACCACGCCGCGCTTGGATCGGTTGACGCCGAGGAAGGCGCGGCTTTCCGCTTCCAGCGTGGATGGATACTTGCGCAGGTTGTCGCCGGCCGGCGGCTCCACCTTGATCACTTCCGCCCCCTGGTCGGCCAGCAGCGTGCAGCCATAGGGGCCGGCGATGTACGCGCTGAGATCGAGCACGCGCACGCCGCTCAGCGGGCCACTGGCGCCGTCGCGGCGGGCGATGTCGAAGGGTGACGGGCTGGGGCTTGCGGACATGGGGTGCACTCGATTCCTTGATTGCAGTTTCCTCCGCGGGGCCGGGAAGAAACATATCGTGCGGGTATTTTCAGCGAGGACTTAAAGCGGCGAATGGCCGTGGCGCGGCGCGGTCAGGGTGCCGGCGCCAGCGACAGCCAGGTCAGCCGCCAGGCACCGTGCACGCGTCCACCGCAGCGGTAGTAGGGCTCGAACCGAAGCGGTGCGCGGCATTCCAGCTGCATCGTCAGCGGCGCGCCCTCGCCCGCGTCCTCGCCGACCTGCAACCATTGCGACGGGTCGCCCGCCGGCAGTTTCACCGTCTCGTCGGTCTTGTAGCCGTCGATCAGCGTGGTGGCGTAGACCAGCGGGCCGTAGGTCAGGCCGACGTACTCCCAGCGCAGCACTTCCTGCGCCACCGGCGAGCCATCCGGGGCACGCGACTCCTGGACGTTGACGTTGGCCGCACGCTGCAGCTGCGGCTGCATCGGCAGCACCACGGCGATGCTGTCGCCGGCCTGCCATTGCCGCCGCAGCTGCACGAAGCCATCGGCGCCTGCCTGCACCGGCACCTCGATGCCGTTGACCCGGATGCGCGCATCCCCGGCCCAGGCCGGGATGCGCAGGCCGATGCCGAAGGTGGCGCGGTTTTCCGGCGTCACCCGCAGCGTGATCCGGCCGTCGAATGGATAGCGCGTCTGCTGCTGCAGCGTCACCGCGCCGGCCTCGGCGTGGTGCAGGGTCGCCTCCCCGGCGCCATACAGGTTGACCCGCAGGCTGCCGTCGGCGGTGGTGCCGTAGGCGACCTGCGGCAGTTCCTCCACCGCCATCGCACCGGAGGACTTGCAGCAGCGCCAGTAGGTGGTGTGCACCCGCTTGCCGTTGGGGAAGGTGTAGTAGCACCAGTCCTCGCCATCGGGCGCCATCGCCGCCAGCAGGTCGTTGTAGGCGGTACGTTCGAGCTCGTCGGCATGGCGCGCATGCCCGGTGATCGCGAGCAGTTCGCGGTTCAACTGCATCCATGCCAGCACCGAGCAGGTCTCCACGTAGGCCTGCGGGAAGAACGTGCGCGGCGCGTTGAACACTTCGCGCGACCGGTGCGCCACCCCGCCCCACGGGCCGCCGCCCAGGGTGAGATGGTGGGTGCGGATGCTGTTCCACAGCGCATCGACGGCGACGCGGTATTCGTCCTTGCCGGTGGCCTTGTACAGCTTGGCCAGCCCGACCAGGTTCCAGCACAGCTGGTAGGCCTTGCCGGTGGCGATGAAGGCCGCGTCCTCGCCGGCCAGTGCCTTGTCGAGCAGAGCCAGGCGCGGGTTGGCGTTGGCCTGCTGCAGGATCTTCTCGGCCAGCGCCAGATAGCGGGGCTCGCCGGTGACCAGGTACAGGTCGGCGGCCGGGTCCAGCAGCACCGTGGCGGACATGCCATGGTGGTTGCCGAGCGTGGTGATGTCGATGCCCGATTCCAGCGCCTGCCAGCACAGGTCGGCAATGCGGCACGCGGCCTGCAGGTAGCGCACCTCGCCCAGCGCGCGCCAGGTTTCCAGGAAACCCAGGACCAGGTAGCTGTGGGTCCAGATGTCCCAGGTGCGCAGCGCCGGTTCGCCGTTCCAGCTTTCGGGCCTGGGCGGCTGCGGCACGGTGAAGCGGCGGTCGGCGGCGTAGTTGCCGAGGTAGCCGTCCTCGTCCTGCTGGCTGACCAGCCAGTCGGCCACGCGGCGCAGGTTGGCCTCCAGCTGCGGCTGCGCGCCCTGCGCCACCGCCCGGGCGGTGGCGGAGAGCCATTTGCCGGCATGCTCGCCGTACCAGTCGCCTTCCTGGTTCCGGCACTTGTGCGCCTGGCCGAAGATGCTGATCGACGGGCTGTCCTCATCGACGATGAAGTGGCTCAGCCGGCCGCCACGGTTGGCGGCCAGCATCTGCCCGAACAGGCCGTCGAGCCGTACCGCCGCCGGGCCCACCCACTGCTGGCCGCAGGCAATGGCCGCGCTCATGCCGCGTCCACCACGCAGCGGAAGCCGAGCATGCCGCTGCGGTCCTTGGCCGGCGCCATCAGCAGGTACTTGCCGTGCTGGTCAAGCCGGTATGCCTGCGGGAAATACCAGTGCGAGGTCTGCGGCTGGTAGCTGGAACCGCCGCGCAGGATCGCCGCGCGGGTATGGTCGTCGACGAACTCGTCGGTCCACTGCCACACGTTGCCGACCAGGTCCTCCACCCCGAACGGGCTGGCGCCGTCCGGGTGCGCGTCGACGTCGTCCGGCGGCAGGATGCGGCGGCCGCGGTTCACCCGCGGCACCCGGGCCGGGTCCCAGTCGTTGCCCCACGGATACAGCCGGCCATCGCTGCCCTGTGCGGCGTACTGCCATTCCCATTCGTGCGGCAGGCGCTTGCCGGCCCAGGCGGCATAGGCGCGCGCGTCTTCCAGCGATACCCAGGTCACCGGCTTGTTGTCCCAGCCGGCGCGCGGCGCAGCGTCCACCCAGTGGGCGAGGAAGTTGATGTCGTCGGCCGGGTGGTAACCGGTGGCGTCGATGAACGCCTTGAACTGCGCGTTGGTGACCGGATGGCGGTCGATGTGGAACGCCGCCATCTGCATGCGCCGGCGGTGGTGGCGGCGCGGGCAGTCTTCCCAGGGGAACTGCACGTCCTGCCCGGCCCAGTTGAAGCCCTCGATCTCGACGCCGCCGACGGCGAACACGAACTCGCCGGCGGGAATGCGCACCATGCCCTCCGGCGCGACTGCCTGCGCCGCGGTCGGCGGGATCTCGCGCAGCTGCTGCGGGGCCGCCTTCCAGGCCCCGGAGTAGCTGTTGAGCGGCTGCCGGGCCCGCGTGGCGGCCGCGGCCATGAAGGCGTCGAAACCATCCACCACCACGCCCGGCTGCACGCTGAGTACCGCGCCGAAGCCGCGCGCCTCCATCGGCAGCTCGATCACCGCCACGCCGTCACGCACCACCGGCGACAGCTCCACGCCATGCCACACGTCGTAGTAGCGGGTGCCCTCCACGTGCGCCAGGCCGATCTGCTCGCCGTCGACCGGGTACTCGTTGCGGTTGACCAGGGTGTGCAGGGTCAGGCCCTGGACCGGGAACCTGCTGGCGAAGATGCCGCCCTGGAAGCAGACCTGGTACGGCTCCCAGTCCAGCGACACCACCAGCTGCGGGAACTGGCGGTAGATCGCCGCGATGCGCCGCAGGGTCTCGCCGTCGCGTGGGGTGAACGCATTCCAGATGCCCCAGATGTTCTCCCACGCGTTGTAGCCGATGCCGTTGAAGAAGCAGTACTGCAGGTCGTGGTTGCGGTTGCGGCCCCAGCGGTTCTCGTAGTTGACCATGTGCCGGGGTTCCAGCCACTTCCACTTGGACACCGGCGGCACCGGGCCGTCCGGCGCCTTCTTGCCCCAGCTCTGCACGTTCCAGATCAGCTGCTCCTCGGAGCTGATGGTCGACTCCGGCTGCACCACCACCGGGGTGCCGTTGGCGTCGCACGCATCGAAGAACGCGCGCGGCACGCCGTTGAAGGTATCGCCGTTGATGCCGTCGGCGCCGGTGGCCTTGATGATCGCGGCCATGCCGTCCCAGTGGGTCACGCCCGGGTCGCGGGTGCCGTGGTCCCACGGCTTGGCCGGCAGGAAGACGCGCACGCCGCGCTTCTGGAAAGCCTGCACCGCGGCCTTCAGGCCCTCGATGCCACCGGGCAGCGTGTGCGCCAGGTCGAACTGGTTGCGGTCGTCGATGCCGATGTTCGGATAGATGTACCAGATCAGCACCGAGTCCAGCCCGCCGAAGCGCGCGACCAGGTCGTCCAGGTAGCGGTCCACGGTGTACTGCGCGGTATCCACGTCGAAGAAGTAGCGGTCCTCGACCATCATCTGCGCATGCACGAAGTTGCGCTGCGCCCATTGCAGTTCCGGGCGCCGGTAGTTGGCGTCGGTGTAGCCGATGCGCACCAGGTGCTCGCGGCGCCAGTCCTTCAGTTCGGTCAGCCAGTCGGCGGCGCTGGCGTTGGCGTCGATCATCCAGCTGCCGATGTCGGCGAACGGCCACGCCGGCGCCTTGCCCGGGGTGGGCAGGTAGCGGCCGGTGGTGACATGGGAGAACTTGTATTCGGTGGTGATCGCCTCACGCCCGTGGTCGGCGGCTTCGTTGTCGTAATCGGGCGTGGTGTACGGCGTGGTCATGGCATTCATCCAACGGAAAGCGGAAAGGGTCAGAGCGCGCAGGCGGTCGCCAGCGCGGCATGGGCGGCGGCGCCGGGGACGCGTGCGGTATCGGCCAGCAGTGCGGCGACCTCGGCATGGTCGGGGATGCTGGACTGCGCACCCAGCCGGGTGCAGGCCAGCGCGGACGCGGCGCTGGCGCGGAGCAGCGCCTGTTGCAGCGTCTGGCCGCGCGCCAGCGATGCCACCAGCGTGCCGCAGAAGGTATCGCCGGCAGCGGTGGTGTCCACCGGCTCGATGGAAAATGCCGGCTGCACCAGGATGCGGCCCTCGCTGCGCGCCAGGCAGCCGCGCGCGCCGAGGGTGACGATCACGCACGGCACCTGCAGTCGCGCCAGGCCGGTGGCCAGGTCCGGCGGGTGGCCGGCGACCACGTCCAGTTCGCCCTCGTTGACGATCAGCATGTCCAGCGCGGCCAGCAGCTCGGCCGGCAGCACCTGCGCCGGTGCGGCGTTGAGCGCCACCTTGACCCCGGCCGCACGTGCGGCCCGCGCATGCGCGAGCACGGTGTCCAGCGGCGTCTCCAGCTGCAGCAGCAGCCACAGCACGCCGTCCAGCGGCGGCAGGTGCATCGGCTGCAGGGCCATGTTGGCGCCGGGCGCGACGGTGATGGCGTTCTCGGCATCGTCGGACAGGCAGATGAAGGCGGTGCCGGTCGGCAGCTGCGCGTCGCGCACCACATGCAGCCGCACCCCGGCGTCGCCCAGCGAGGCCTCGATCGGCCTGGCGAAGTCGTCCTCGCCCAGGGCCAGCAGCATGCGGGTATCGGCGCCGCCGGCACGCGCGCAGGCCACCGCCTGGTTGGCGCCCTTGCCACCGGGGAAGGTACGGAACTGGCGACCGAGCACGGTTTCTCCCGGCGCCGGCACATGCGCGGCGCGCACCACGAAATCGAGATTGGCCGAGCCGGCGACGAGGACGGTGGAGCTCATGGGATGGCCTGGTAGACGAGGTTGTAGAAGCGGGTCGAAGGCGACGCCAGCGGCCGTGGGCCGGCGGGCAGGTACTGCAGCATCAGGATCGCCACCAGTTGCTCCCGGCGGTCGATGGTGAAGTAGGTCGAGGCGGCGCCGGACCAGCCGAACTGCCCGGCACTGCCCAGCTTGCCGCGCGCGGCCGGGTCGACGACGACGTAGCCGCCGAGGCCGAAGCCTTCGCCGGGCGCCGGGCCACGCACGGCGGGTACGAAGCCGCCGAGCTGGTCGGCCATCATCAGGTCCACGGTCTTGCGCGCCAGCAGCCGGCGCCCGCCCGCACGGCCATCGTCGCGGAGCATGCGCGCGAATGCCAGGTAGTCGGCGGCCGTGGAGTACAGGCCGCCGGCACCGCTGTCATAGCCCTTCAGGCGCACGCCGGGGCTGAGCGCGCTGGGCGTGCCGGCCACGCGCAGGCGGCCATCGTCGGCGCCGGTCGGCAGCTCCACCACGCGCCCGCGCTGTGCGACGGGCACGACGAAACCGGTATCGCGCATCGCCAGCGGATCGAAGATGCGGTGTTGCAGGAACTGCGCGAACGGCTGCCCGCTCACGACTTCCACCACCCGCGCCAGCAGTTCGGTGTTGCTGCCTTCGTAATGGAAATGGGTACCGGGCGCATCGGCCAGCGGCAGCGTCGCCAGACGTGCGGCTACGTCCTCCAGCGACGTGGCCGCATCGATGCCGGCGGCATCCAGCAGCCCGGTCGCGACCGGGTGCGCGGCCGAGTCCGCCGCCAGCCCGCTGGTATGGGTCAGCAGGTGGCGCAGGGTGATCGCCCGCGGCGAAGGCGCCAGTTGCGGATGCCGCGCGTCACCGCCGACCACGACCTGGCGGTCTGCGAATGCCGGCAGGTAACGCGACAGCGGATCGTCCAGCGCCAGCCGCCCCTCCTCCATCAGCATCAGCACCGCGACCGAGGTCACCGGCTTGGTCATCGAGTAGATGCGGAAAATGGCGTCTTCGCGCAGCGGCCGGGTGCCCGCGCTGTCGGCATGGCCCCAGTGGCCATGGAAAACGATGCGGCCGCGGTGCTCGACCAGCGCCACCGCGCCGGGGAAGCGACCGCTGCCGGTACTGTCCTGGAGGAAACCGTCCAGCCGCTGCCAGCGGTCATCGTCGCGGGCGCCGGCCGGGGCGATGCAGGCGGCCGCGAGCATCCAGCAAAGCAGCCAGCGCGCTGGCGATCGCCATGCCGGGGATGCTGCGGTGCCGGTTGTGGATGCCGTGGAGTGCATGCTGCGGTTCCGTATGGCCCGGCCGTGCAGGCGCGGGAGGGAGCGGGGCGTGCGTTGGCGCCGGGTGCGCTTTGCCGGGACCAGCCTAGACGCAGGGCGCGCCGGTGCAAAGGGAACTCCGCTTGCTTCAGGCCACACCGATCCCGGGGTGATGGCGGCAGCGCCGGGTCCTGCAAACGAAAGCGGCGCCCCGGAGAACCGGGACGCCGCTGGGGGTGAAACGATCAGAACTTGATGCTGTGGCTCAGCGAGACCATGCGACCACGGCCGGACCAGTAGTTCTGCCAACCGGGCAACTGCGACCAGCTCAGGATGTACTGCTTGTCGAACAGGTTCTCGATGCCCAGCGACAGCTTGCCGTAGCGGCCGGTGTCGTAGTTCACCACCAGGTCGAACAGCACGTAGCCTTCGGTCTTCTCCGCGTTGGCATACACCGCGCCATCGCTCGGGCGGGTGTGGGTGGCGCGCAGGTCGCGGTCGAGCAGCTTGGTCGCGCCGAGGGTGACATTGGCCTCGGGCAGGAAGTTCCAGGCCACCGAGGCGCCAATCTTGTCCGGGTTGATGTCCAGCACGCCCATCTTCTTGATCAGGCCCGAGCCCGGGTAGTACTCGGTGGTGCCGCGGATGCGCGAATACAGCGCCGTCACCTTCCAGGCATCGCTGAAGCGCCACTCGCCGTTGGCCTCGAAGCCCTTGATGCGGGTCGGTGCGCGGCTGAGGATGAAGTCATTGCTGCGCGGATCGATGGCCAGCGAGGTGCCGAACTCGGAACGGCTGTCGTAGTAGGACATGCCCAGCGCGCCGCGGTCGCCGCGCCAGTTGAAGCCGTACTCGCGGTTGTCGACGATGATCGCCTGCAGGTCGGAGATGCGGTCCACCGACTGCCCCGGCACGTTGATGTTGCGCAGCGGGATGCCGATGTTGGGCAGGCCGAAGCCTTCGCCGTAGGACGCGAACACCGACAGCTCGTCGGTCACGCGCCAGATCGCACCGAGGTTCTTCATGTTCTCGGCGTACTTGAGCCCCCCGCCCTGCACGAACACGCCGTTGCGGTAGGCGGTGGTGGTGTAGCTGTCGACCTTGAGCTCGCCGTCTTCGCGGCGCAGGCCGCCGCTGACGGTCACCGGGCCGATGTCCCAGGTCAGCTGCGCATACGGCGCGGTGCTGGTGTACTTCATCGGCGGCACCCACAGGCGGTTGGTCAGCGCCAGCCGCTGCGCGGCCTCGTCCTTGACCAGGTCCACGCCGGCACGCAGCTGCAGCCCTTCCAGGCCGAATATGTCGCCGCGGGTCCACGAGCTGCGCAGGCCCTGCTTCTTCGAGGTGATCTCGGACTGGTCGTAGATGCGCTGGCTTTCGTCGAAGCCGGCGCCGACCTTGACCAGCTGCTTGTCGTCACCGTTCTCCGGCAGGTAGCGCATGGCCTGGTCGGCCCAGTAGTAGTCGGCCACCAGGGTGCCGCCGAACAGGTCGCCGTTGCTGTAGTTCAGCGCGAACTGCTTGAAATCGTTGAATTCGGCCAGCGAGCCGGCGATGGCGCCACGCTCGGAGGTATTGGTGGTCGGCACCGGGCACGCCACCGGGTCGTAGCGGCAGCCTTCGACCTGGTGGTAGTTGGCCTTGCCGTCGATCTTGAAGCGGCTGTAGCTGGCCTGCAGGCGCTGCGCGCCGGATTCGCCGAAGTTGTAGCCGGCCTTCAGGAACAGGTTGCGGGCCTCCGAGTCGGAGGTCGAGCCGCTGGTGTTCATGCCGATGCGGCGGCCATTGCCGTCGTAGGAGATGCCGCGGTCGATGTACGAGGCGCTCAGCAGCGCATCCACGTCATCGCCCTTGTAGGCATGGTTCACGCCCAGCTTCCAGCCGGCGCTGTCGTCGCCGAACTGGGTGGAGTAGCGCGAGATCACTTCCGTCTCGTGGCCTTCGACGGTCGGCACCTTGGAGATGTAGTTGATGATGCCGCCGGCCGCGCCGATGCCTTCGGAAGCGGACGGGCCGTTGATCACCTCGATGCGCCCCACCACGCCCATGTCGGTGAAGGTGCCGTTGCGGTTGCCTTCGCGCAGCGGCGAGCCCTGCGGGATGCCGTCGAACAGGCGCAGCGCGATGCGGCCGCGCAGGGTTTCGCCGGTGTTGCTCATGGCCTGCGAGGACTCGGCGTAGCCGGGGACGGTGCGGGCCAGCACCGCGGTCGCGTCTTCGGTCAGGCTCAGCGTGCGCTGCACTTCTTCCCTGGACACCAGGGTGATGGCGCCGGGAATCTTGTCGATGGCGGTGGCGGTGCGGGTACCGGTGACGATCACCTGGTCCAGGTCGACGGCCTTGTCCTGGTTCTTGTCCTGGGCGTCCTGCGCCCAGGCGGCACCGTTCATGCCGGCGAGCAGGGCCATGCCGATGGCGGCCGTAAGTGGCTTGATCATTGATTCTCTCCCCCCGAAGTGGATTGCGGCACCGACGACCGGGGAGTCGAACGTGCCGGATATCGCGTCCGGGCTCACGCCCGTCGGGCCGGGGTTGAGGACGATCCTCTACGGGATCTGGTCGCGCACCGGCCGGTCTTGGCCGAAGACTAGGTGCGACTTCATGACGATAGAAGCGCGCAATCGTATGTTCACTGCCTAGGATTTGTTGCGGATCGTGCCGGTCGCGGACGTGCGGCAAAGGCGCCCGGGCCGCGCCGGCAGGCGCGGCTAGGCCCTGCCGGGCAACAGTTCGGCGCGGCCTTCTTCCAGCAGCGCGTTGACCTGGCGGATGCGTACCGACGAACGCGACCAGACCATGCCGATGCGCCGCGGCTCGCACGGTTCGGGCAGCGGCAGCCGCGCCACCGCCAGCCCTTCGGGCCATGGCCGCGCCCAGTCGGGTACCAGCGACACTCCCAGGCCACGGTCCACCATCACCGCGATGGCGTTGAGCGCGTTGAGCTCGAAACGCTCGCGCGGCACGATGCCCACGCGGCGCAGGTACTCATCGGCCTGCCGCCCGCCCCATTCATGGCGGTCATAGCGGATCAGCGGTTCGTCGCGCAGCAGGTCGTGCGGGTCGCGCGCGGCCAGCCGCGCCGGTGCCAGCACCACCATCGGCTCTTCGCGCAGCAGCTGCCAGTCGCAGGTCTTGGGCAGCGAGAACGGCGCCTGCAGCACCATCGCCGCGTCCAGGTCGCCGGCTTCCACCGCGCCGTACAGGTCGGCCGAATAGCCGGGACGGATGAATACGTTGATCTCGGGAAACTTGGCCACCATCCGCGCCAGGATGTCCGGCACCAGCCCGGCCAGCGCGGTCGGGCAGGCCCCCAGCCGCAGTTCGCCGGCCATGCCGCTCTCGTTGGCCACGCTGCGCAGGTCGGACACGTCGCGCAGCAGGTCGCGCGCACGCTGCAGGATGCGCGCACCCTCGGCGGTGACGCTGACGGTGCGCCCGGCGCGCGCGATCAGCGGCGCGCCGAGCTCGCGTTCCAGCGTGCGGATCTGCTGCGCCACCGCCGCCGGGGTGATGTGCAGCATGCGCGCCGCCGCGGCCATCGAGCCGCGATCGACCACGGTGACGAACGTGTTGAGGAACTGGGTTTCCACGACTATGCCCTCTGGGTCCTGGGCAACGCTACAGCAGGCCACGGCGCGCGGCATCCGACCAACGTCACGGTCGCGCGCCGGCCGTTCACGTGGCGTCCTGGCGGTAGATGGTCAGGCCCTTGAGCGAGCGCGCCGGCGCCGGGAAGCACAGGCTGGCGAGGTAGCCGATCACGATGCACAGCAGGATCGAGATGCCCAGGTAGAAGTACGGGTGCACCAGGTCCAGCGACCATGCCACCAGGGTCAGCGCGATGCTGCCGGCAATGCCGATGGCCACGCCCGGCGAGTTGGCGCGGCGGGTGAACATGCCCAGCGTGTAGGCACCGGCGAAGCCGCCGCCGAGCAGGCCGGCCAGTTCGATCGAGACGTCGAACAGCGAGTGGATGTCATAGCGCGAGAGCACCAGCGCCAGGCCCATGCCGGCCAGGCCGACGACCACGGTCATGATCTCGGCGAAGCGCACGCTGCCGCGTTCGGTCGGGTTCTTCGCCAGCTTGTCGTAGAAGTCCACCGACAGCAGCGTCGCCACGCTGTTGATGATGCTCGACAGCGTGGACATGGCCGCGGCGAAGATGCCGGCGATGATCAGGCCGGTGACGCCCGGCGGCAGTTCGGCGGCGATGAACAGCGGGAACGTCGCGTCGATCGGCAGCAGCGGGTCCAGCCGGCCCGGGTTGTGCTTGTAGTACATCCACAGCGCGGTGCCGATGCTGTAGAAGATGAAGCCGCCGGGGATCATGATCGCGGCGAAGATCCAGATCGAACGCCCGGCCTCCTTGTCCGACTTGGTCGCCAGCGTGCGCTGCATCAGCACCTGGTCCTTGGGGAAGGTCAACACCACGTCGAACACCACCAGGAAGATGAAGCCCCACACCGTGGCCTTGGTCAGGTCGAAGCTGAAGTCCAGCAGCTTGGTCTTGTGCTCGGCCATCGCCGCTTCGCGGATGCCGTCGAAATCGGCGCCCAGGGTCCACACGATGAAACCGATGGCGAAGATCGCGCCGCCCATCTTCACGAACACCTGCACGAAATCGGTCCACACCACCGCGCGCATGCCGCCCATCACCGTGTAGATGATGGTGAACACGCCCATGATCAGGATGCTCCAGACCACGTCGATGCCGGTGATGGTGGCGATCGCCAGCGCCGGCAGGAACAGGATCACGCTCAGCCGGCTGCCGACCTGCATGGCGATGGCCAGGGCGCTGGCGAGCATGCGGATGGCCGGGTGGAAGCGGGTCTCCAGGTAGGAGAACACGCTCATCAGGTCCAGCCGCCGCAGCAGCGGCACGATCCACACCGCCACGAACATCAGCCCCAGCACCGCCACCAGGTTGTTGGTCAGGTACTGCCAGTTGGTCTCGTAGGCCTTGGCCGGGATGGCGATGAAGCTGATCGAGCTGGTGTTGGTGGCATACAGGCTGATGCCGGCGGCCCAGAACGGGATGCTGCGGCCGCCGACGAAGAACTCCGATTCCGACGCGGTCTGGTCCTTCAGGTAGAAGTACACGCCGATGCCGATCATGCCGGCCAGGTAGATGACGATCACGCTCCAGTCCAGCCACCCGAGCAGGTGCTTGCCGCCCTGCACCTCGGCGTAGTGCATGCCACCATCGGCGCCGGCCCAGGCCAGGCCGTTGCCGCGCGCGGCGATCGCCAGCGGCGCCGCGTCGGCCGGCATGGCCGGTGCGTCGAGCGTGGCCCAGGCACTGGTGATGGTGTGGAAGGTGCGCAGGCCGATGCCGTTGGCATCGCGCACCAGCATCAGCAGGTGCGCCTGGCCGAGCGCGCGCAGCGAGCCGGGCAGGATGTGACCCGCCGGTGCCGGCGCTTCCTGCCAGCCGTTGTCCGCGGTCCAGCGCCACAGCGCGTCGCCGGTGGCATCGCCGACGACCGCGTACAGGCCACCCTTCTGGCCCTGCAGCGCCACCAGGCGCCCGGCGGCAGGCCACGCCGGCTGCGCCTGCCAGCCGCCCCCCTCGACCGCCAGCGCGTGCCGATACAGGTGCATCGAACCGTCGGCACCGGTACCGGCCACGTACAGCACGTCCCCGAGCGCGGTGACCTGCGCCTGGCGCAGCGTCGCCGGCAGCGCCAGCGTGCGCCCCAGCGACAGCGTATTGCCCTGCAGGCGGGCGCTCTGCAGGCGGTCGCTACTGTCGCTGTCGCCGCCGCGCAGCAACCAGGCCTGGCCACCGGCGTTGACCGCCATGCGGATGTCGGCGCCGGCCCCGGCCGGCGCCAGCGCCAGCGGCTGCCAGGTCTTGCCGTCGCTGGCCAGTGCCCAGGCTCCATCGACGGACAGCGCCAGGTCACGCCCATCGACCACCAGCAGCCGTGGCTGGGTGGTCTCCGCCGGCAATGGCGCCAGCGTGCCGGACGCGACGCTGGTCAGGTTGTCCGCCGCCGCGGTTCCGCCCAGCGCCAGCAGCGTCGCTACAGTGAACAGGCGCAACCCGCGCAGCAGGCGTCGGGACAGGGAGGAAGCGTGCGCTACTGCGGGTATCGGCATCGATGTGGCTCGGCAGGGCATGGGAATCAGGACGCGGCGGGCGCGCGGCGGGCGGCGCCGGCCAGCAGTGCTTCGGCGCGACGCAGGAAAGGCAGGTCGATCATGCGTCCCTCGAACAGGAACGCGCCGCGTCCCTGGGCAGCGGCATCCGCGGCGGCAGCGACGATACGGCAAGCCTCGTCGAGCGCCGCATCGGACGCGCCGAATACCTCGTTGGCCAGTCCGACCTGGCGCGGGTGGATGCAGCTCTTGCCGATGAAGCCCAGCGTGTGGGCCAGCCTGGCCTCGGCGCGGAAGCCATCGTCGTCGCCGACATCGGGGAAGGCACCATCGCAGGCGAACACGCCCGCTTCGGCAGCCGCCATGCGCAGCGCGAACAGGGTGGCGTGGACATTGGCGGCGGTGCGGGCGATGCCGTGCGGCGCGAACAGATCGCCCAACCCGAGCTGCAGCCCGGCCACGCGCGGATGCGCGGCGGCCAGCGCGGGGGCCATGCGCAAGCCGCATGGCGTTTCGATATTGAGCAGCAGGCCGATGGGGCGGGTGACGCCGTTGGCGGCCTCCGCGCGCTCCAGCGACGCGACCGCCGCGTGCACCTGCGTCACCGTTTCGACCTTGGGGAGGTTGAGCAGCCACACCGACTGCAGCGCCACCGCTGCAACGTCGGCAGCGAAATGGGGCGTGTCGGTACCGTTGCTGCGCACGATCAGCAGGCGGCCGCTGTCCGCGACCCCTGGCCGGGAGAGGAAGCCGGCGACCTGCGCACGTGCGGCAGCCTTGCCCGCCTCGGGGACCGAGTCCTCCAGGTCGAATGACAGGACATCGGCCGCGCCGGCCATCGCCTTGTCGAACAGTTCCGGGCGTGCGCCGGGCACGAACAGCTTGCTACGCATGGTTTCCCCTCATCCTGCGGGGCAGTCTGCGCGATTCGGAACGCTGAAAAATGTGTATCCCCGGACATTCACGCGATAGCGTTTGTTTGCATTGCCGCCCCGCCCCGGTGGCCCGGCGCGGCGCCAGAGCGTGGAATCGCAACGGAAATCGCTGCGCGGAACCCCACCCTGCCCAACGCCCGCCAGCCATGTCAGGAACCATGACCGCTCTGCCCTGTCGCGGACGCGGCCGGCACGGGCAAAACCGGGCTGGCGCCCCGTGCCCCAGACACACCCGCGGGAGCCCGCCCCCCCTGTTCGCAGGCCTGGGACCTGCCCCGACGCGGTGCTGCCGGCGCCCCGGTCAACAAGGCGCAGGGAAAACATACCGGCGCGCCCGCCCGGCTTCGGCGGCGGGCAGAAGCGGGCGACCACTGGCACCGTCGACGGCGGTCACTGCAAACCCGCATGGGCTCGCCAACCAGGAGACGGGGCATCGGCAAGGACGCCCGCACGCCATGCAGGCTGCGGGCTGTGCACGCCCCGGTCACCACCGGGATCCGGCCGGGCGGCACGCGCCTCCCAGGCCGCCTGCCCACTGCCTACCACCACTCCTCGGCCCCCGGCACCCCGGCGACCGCCACGTACACTGACGAACAACGAGCAAAGAAAAACCCCTGGTTTCCCAGGGGTTTCGTGACTTCCCGGGAAATCCCGGCATCTCAATATGGTGGGGTGGGCACACCCAAACAAGCATAAAAATCCATTGTTTTTAAATGGATTTCTTCCAAATCTTCCATTACGTACCCGCAAAAATACCCGCAACCGATGTCGCTTCTCTCCAGAATGACCTTGTTCGCTACCATCGGCACGTACCCACGAGCCAGCCGGACTTCGTTACCCTCAGCCATCTCGGCCACCTCAACAAGCGGGATTCATCTAGTCACTTGGTACCAACTGCCGCGGTACAGGACGATGAGTCGGTGTCCGCAGGTAGATTCGCCGCAGCTCCGCCTGCCGCTCGCGCATGCGCGATGGATTGCGAAACCCTGAGGGCTACGAACCAAGTCATCCGAACTGAGGTCCTATCGCGTTACGCGTAACTGACCGTCAAGCCGGCTTATGGAGGTCCCGAGCTGTTCGGCGATAGCAACAACCACCTCACAGGACCTCATGTCGGTCAACGATCGATCTTCGCTACTTCTTCGGAGTCCGGGGCAGCCAGCAGGGTCTCCACATCCGCTCCAAGCCTGTCAGCGAGCTTGCACAACACCAGCAACGATGGGTTCCCGACTGACCTTTCGATTTGACTGATGTAAGTGCGGTCAATTCCCGCCTCAAGAGCCAACCGTTCCTGGGAGAGCCCCTCGGCAAGACGCAACCCGCGGATATTGCCCGCAAGTTCTCGCCTGACTACTTCAAAGGGCCGCCTCATGAAGATAGGCTGCCGCTTGACGAGACCCTTAATCCACGGAATATATTCATCAGATCGTAGAGCCACGACTGGGGGAAGCCATGGACAACAACAACCTTTCCAAGCGGCATCTCGCCGGCTTGGCTGCACTCTGCGTCGCCACATTGACCGGGGCCAAATGGCAAAACCCTTCAATCGCCGACCCGACTCAACGAGAGCGCCAGTTGACCATTGACGATGCCTACTGCAACCGGGTCGCCGTCGGTGCAGCTCCCATGCCCTCGGTGAACATGCCGCAGCCTCAGAGACAAGGCGCCTATATTTCGGGCAGTTCGACCACCTATGGTCCAAACGGCGGAGCCTATCGCAGTACTTTTTCAGGCACGGCTACCCCAACCCAAAATGTTGGCGAGGCGTTTGCAGGCGGCTTTGCTCAAGGAGCGGCAGTTGGAGCACTACTTGCCACCCGACGCCAACAGAAGACCATCCATAAAGGTTGCATGGCCGAGCTGGGGTGGTCGAAGTCGGCTCCCTCATCCCAAGCGGTGGCACAGCCACAGCAGACTCAGGCTGGAGTCACCAGGCACACTCCCCCAAATCAACAAACGACATGGGAAAGAGTCTCGACATCCAGTGATGGTGGACAAATTTTCATCAATCCGGAGTCCGTCAGCAAGCAGGGCTCTGATGTTACCGCCTGGCTAAAAATCCAGTTTCCCCAAGCCCTTGGTCCTGGACCTGGGGCGATGGTTGATGAAGTGCAAGAACTAACGACTTTCCATTGTCTGTCCCGCCAGACCTCCCTGATAAGGTTAGTGCCGTTCTACCAAGGCAGGCCGCTCTTTGAGGACGAGCGGAGCGGCCCTGACGTGAAGCGAGATAGCTTTTCGGCTGATTCGCTCTATGCGCCCGCCTACGATGCGCTATGCAGACTTTAAAGGCAGAGATTCTCCAGAAGCCAATCCGCCGTTGACGTGTATGGGTTCGCTGGTTGGGCTGCCGGAGTGACCGGTAGCAATAGGCAGCGCGCTCACCCCTACATGGCAACTGTATCTGTGTAGCTGTGATGACTACCGTGAGCGCCACAAATTTGCCCTGACGGTAGTTATTTCGGCTACCGTGACGACCAAGGATGGTGATTTTTTCGCCACCACTGTAGCTGTGGCAACTACCGTCGGTAGTCATTTCAACTACCGTCTTTTTTGGGCATTCAAGTCCGTATGGAGAAAGTCCGCATGCTTTGCCTCCAGGCCGGCGTCCGGTTGCCATCGCATGTACGCCTTGGATGGTTTTGCGCCCAAGGCGGCCCCCGCTTCGTTCTCCAATCGGTAGCTGGTGGCGTGTCGGGTCTTATACGTGAAGCCGCCGGGAGTCTCGACCGTGATCCACCCGCGTTCAATCAGTGCGGCGAACGCAGCTTGCGCGCGCCGCTGCCCCACCCCAATTCGCTTCATCGCTTCCCGGAGGCTCAGGAAAACTACGTTCCCAGTCGAAGGCCGATAGAGCGCGCGAAGCTCAACCAACAGTGCGCGTGCATCGGGGTCCAAAGTGCGGTAGGCGGGGCAAGTGAGTTCGTACATATATAGCCGCACATGTGGCTCCTTCCCGATGCCGGCACGCCCTTTGGCCCTAAGCCCTTGCCGTGTCACAGCCCGGACCCTCCCCCAAGCAGTACTCCGCGACACGCGAGTACCCGCGTCGGGTCGGAACCTTGACCTCGACAGAGATGATGGGCCAGCCCATGCGACGAAGTGCATGCACGTCAGCCGCGAGACGGGCCGTCCCGAACTCGATCCACGCTTCCTTACTGGTCAGAGTCCTGCCCGCCTGCAGCGCTGCCAGAATATTGGCACGCGCCGTACCGACTGCAGGACGTCGGGAGCGGGATTTCGACGAACTATCAAGCTCAACATCGAACACCTGAGCTTGCGCATTCTGGACGGCGCTCATACGCCTGTGTCCTTCATGCCGCCCACCCCCGAAATGAACCTCTCCAGGTCGGCACGACGGTAGCGGACGGCCCGCTTGCCGAACTTTTCGTAGCGTGGGCCGATGCCCTTGGCCCTCCAGTTCGCGAGAGTGTTTACGGCGATTCGGTACTCAGCGGCGACCTCTTTGGGGGTCAGGATGTCGCCCATTGCGGGCGGGGATGCGTTCTGCATAGGTATCTCATCAATCCCGTGTGACGTACGGGGTTGATGAGGGATTCTGGGCATAGCTGCGGCGCAGTCACGCACTCCGCGCTAATACGCCTAATCTCGCGCTATTCCGCACCGGCAGACTCATTCTTCCGCCTATACGTAAGCGCATCACGTATCTGCTTTTGCATCAGTTGCCGCTCGCACCCCTCCTCTGTGAGGTACAACAGGGTCTTCCCATCATCGTCAATGGTCAGCCCATGCGCTCTGGCTTTGGTAGCATCCCAACTGCGCAGATGATTCATGACCTGCAACGCTTTCGTGGTACTAGCGGCGCACCCCATTTCCCCCAAGGCGAGAGCAACTAAGTGGCCCGGCGGGCGCACTCGCCGCTGAGGCAGCTTGACATCTGGTGGGGGCATCACATCCTTGATTCGTCCGAGCGCCTCGGCTGCGAGCCTTATGCTTCTTCCCTCCTCCCTCTGCTCCCTCTCATCCGCCTCCTCAGCCGGCTCCGGCTGGGCGCCCTCAACAATGGCTAGGGCGTGATCTACGTCGGGCTGCATCAATGCCTCCGTCAACCAATCCGGGGCACGAGCGCAGCGGCCATCATCACGCTGCACCCACTCCAGCGCCTGGGCTGGGGAACAAGGAAAATCCAACTGGGCTTGCCGAATATTCTCCCGCACATAGATGGCGATTTCGGGGGCATCTACGCCCAACATCCGCCCCATCTCTCGCACGAATGCGTCCTCATCTTCCTTCCATCGGACCCCTGTGCTGGTAACGACGTAATCCTCGCTCGGTCTGAGAGTAGATCCCGCCGTGTACGTATCCCTCAGCACCTCGCGGAATAGCTCGCGGAACAGGAGGTGATCGATAAGCGGCAGAGTTTGCCACGACTTTTTCACTACGCGCCCTCGCTCCCCTGCTGAAAGTCACACCAAGCCGGCAGGGTGTCCGGCTTTTCGCCGCATCTGGCTAGGTGCAACACGATCCCGAAAGGTCAACAATTCTCAACAATTCACCGTGGACCGCGCGGTCATGAAGCTCCGCCCCGAGTCTTGGCATCTGCTCTACTTCCAGGTCAACATCAGCCCTCGCATATGCCTGACTGGGCCGGTGCACGGGCCCGTAGCCGCAAAATTGGCGTACTCCGTTGGCAGCGGAGCCCAAGTCGTCCGCCAAGTGCCGGACTTTCGTAGCTAGGGGTGCCGCCCTGGCCGCCTCTCAATCCGATCAGCCGGCCTTGCTGCGCAACGGCACCACATTCGCCCCCGTGCGCAGGCCGTCTAGGTAGTCCGCCCATGCCTGCATCATCTTCCGGCGTTCCGCCAGGTACTGCGCTTGGTTGTAGGTGCCACGAATTTTGTTTCCGTCCCTGTGTGACAGCTGGCGCTCGATGGCGTCCGGGTTCCAGCCCATTTCATTCAGCCGAGTTGATGCCATGTGCCGGAAGCCGTGCGGGGTCATCTGTTCGTTGCCATAGCCGAGCCGCCGGAGTGCCTGCCGCACTGTGTTCTCCGACATGGGGCGCTTGCTCGAAACCTTCCCGGCGAACACGTACGAGCTACGTCCTGTCAGTGAGTGCAGGTCGCGCAGTATGGCGACGGCTTGGGACGGCAGAGGTACGACATGTGCGGGGGTGCGCGGATTCTCCTTTTCGGCCCGGCTCAACTTCTGCTTGGCGGCCGGAATGCGCCATTCGCCGGCGTCCAAGTCCAACTCGATCCATTCCATCTGCCGAATTTCACCGGGCCGCTGGAAGAGGATCGGCGACAGCCTGAGCGCGGCCAGCGTGACGGGGTCGCCGGTGTAGTCGTCCATTGCCCGCAGTAGGTCGGCAATCTGGCCGGTGTCGGTTATGGAGGCGAAGTGCCGCTTGGTGGCCTTAGGCAGCGCGCCGCGCAGGTCGTGGGCAGGGTCGCGCTTGGCGATACCCGCGGCGATGGCGTAGCGGAACACGGCCGACAGCTCCGAGCGGATGCGGTCGGCGCTCTCCAGCTTGCCGGCCTTGACCAGCCGTTGCAGGCAGGCCAGCAGCTCGGGGGCTTCGATCTCGGCCACTGGCCGCGCCCCGACATAGGGGAAAACGTGCGTCTCCATCCATGCCTTGCAGCGGTCCGACGTGCCCTTGGTGCGCTGGCCGGCCTTCATCTCCTGGTACGCGCGCGTCACCACCTCCAGGCTGTTTGCCGCCCGTTCGGCCCCAGCCGCCTTTTCGGCCTTCCGCTGCGCGCCGGGGTCGATGCCCTGGGCGACCAGCGCGCGGGCTTCCTCGCGCCGCTGGCGGGCCTGAGCCAGCTTCACCTCGGGGTAGATACCGAGCCCCAGCATGTTCTCCGTCCCGACGACGGGCCGCCTGTAGCGCCAGCGCCACAGCTTGGAGCCGTCCGGGTTCACCAACAGGAACATGCCGCCGCCGTCGGGCAGCTTGTACGGCTTGGGACCGGGCTTGGCGTTGGCGACTTCGGAGGGGGACAGCGGCTTGGCGGTCAACCTGGGCATGGGGGCGGGCATCCGGTTTGCGGGTACGGCCCCTTGCGGGTAGCCGCGTACCCGCACTTGTACCCGCAAACTTGTGTGATTTCCAGAGACACCGCGGTACGTCACGGGAGAATCAGGCAACAAAAAACCCCGATTTCTCGGGGCTTTAAGTAACTACCGGGAGGTCCCGGTCAGTTGGATTGGTGGAGGTGGGCGGAATTGAACCGCCGTCCGAAGGCACTCCATCCCCGGCACTACATGCTTAGCTCGCCGTTGTATCTCGCCCCGGAACAGCACGGCGCGCAAAGCGCATCCCGGAACCAGCCCGCTTTATCTAGCTTGGGGCTGACGGGCAGCCACCCCATGCGATTCCGTGATGATGACCCTACGCAGCGAGCACGGACACAAGCTGTTTCGGGGCTTAGGCCTTAAGCGGCCAGAGCGTAGTTGTCGTCGTTGGCAACTATGAGTTGTGCAGCTGGATTTACGAGGAAAGCTACCCCCTCGGCATGCGCCAAGCGACTTCACAACCCCCGTCGAAACCAGTGCACCCCCGATTTCTTCAAGAATTCTTCCGTCCTGATCGCCCGGATCCACGATGCGGTCCGGTCGATGCTCGACAGTAGCCATGGTACGCGATGCGGCGTGATGCGTCACCTGCACGCGACCGGGCGGACATCTTGCAGTCATGCGCCCTGCCCGCCCAATCCAGGGGCGCGGCACGAACAGACCCCCTGAAACGAAAAACGTCCGCAAACCTTGGGTTTGCAGACGTTTTTCAACTGGCGGAGTGAGAGGCCGATTCGGCCTTCCCTAGCATTCTCTGCGAGGCTCAAAACCCAGCAGTATCAAGGCCTGCGACTCCGCACCCTTATCCTGCCTTCTCATACAATCCCGGCCCGAAACATGGGGCAGATGATGGGGCAGATTCGATGGCTCGACCGATCCACCGCCTGAGTGCCCGGGCGGTTCAGACCCTGACCAAGCAAGGCTACCACGCGGACGGCGGCGGCCTGTACCTGCTCATCGGCCCCACCGGGGCAAAGTCTTGGGTGTTGCGCTACCAGCGCGCAGGCAGGCGTCGCGAGATGGGGCTGGGATCAGCGGCCGTCGTGTCGCTGGCAGAAGCCAGGCAGGCCGCCGTGGCCCAGCGCAAGCTGCTGGTGACCGGAGACGACCCCATCGCTACCCGGCGGGCCGCCAAGTCCGCCGGCGCGACGTTTAGCGAGGCGGCGGATGCCTACATCGCCGCGCACCGTTCCGGCTGGAAGAACGAAGCCCAGGCTGAACAGTGGATCCAGTCCCTGAGGGACTACGGCCCGGCCCGAGCCACGCCAGTGGCCGAGGTCGTCACCCAGACGGTGATGGCCTGCCTGCGCCCGATCTGGGAGAAGAAGACGGTCACGGCCACCCGCGTTCGCGGCCGCATCGAGCGGGTTCTGGACTGGGCCAAGGTCCATGGCATGCGGGAAGGCGAGAACCCGGCCAGGTGGCGGGGCCACCTGCAGAACCTCCTGCCCAAGCCGTCCAAGGTCACCAAGGGGCGGCACCACGCGGCCATGCCCTATACCGAGGTGCCGGCATTCATGGCCACGCTCGCCGAGCGGGACGCCAGATCCAGGCGCGCGCTCCGCTTCACCATCCTCACCGCCGCCCGAACTGAGGAAGTGGTCGGGGCGCAGTGGTCTGAGTTCGACCTGGACTCCGCGGTCTGGACGATCCCTGCAGGCCGGATGAAGGGCGGTCGGGAACACTCGGTGCCGCTGACATCGGCCGCGTTGGCGATCCTGAAGCCACTGAGCCGGAAGGAGCCGCCCTTCCGGCTGTCGGAGAACGCCATGCTGTACCTGGTCCAGAAGCCGGCACCGAAGGGCTTGGGGCTCCCCTTCACCGTCCACGGTTTCCGTTCCACCTTCCGCGACTGGGCGGCCGAGACGACCGAGACGCCGAACGAAGTGGTCGAGATGGCTCTGGCCCATGCGATCCGGAACAAGGCCGAGGCTGCCTATCGGCGCGGCGCACTTCTAGACCGGCGGCGCGTCCTGATGGAAGCATGGGCCACGTTCTGCGGCTACTAACGCCGGTGCCGCTCCTGCACCATCTGCAGGAAATCGGTGCACCCAGCGACCTAGATACTGTGCTACGAGAACCACCTTGCCAGTGTTTCCTTGGCCTTAGTTACATGCACATCTTTGATGTTGGCCGCGGTGGCGGCGAGTGCGGCAGCCAGAACAGCGACATCGTCGCTATACCCGGCGACAGGCGTAATATCTGGGATCACATCCAAAGGAAGGATGAAATACCCAAGCGCAGAATAGATGACGGCCTTGGCCCAAGCGGGAGTTTCCGGATCTTGAGCGGCGTAATACATCTTCAAAGCGGGCTCCATCGCAGACTTGCCTGCGCTCTTGGCATGGCTCTTCGCCTTACCCCAAAAGCTCGCATCTGAATAAGCTGATTGGTAATTATCTGAAGACATTGAAACCCCCTGTTGAAATAAACGGCATCGACCAGACTCAAAACTGACGACAGAGCCACGAAACGAATCCTATCCGATCAGCGATTGTCGCCGCCACAGCCCCCACTTGCCCATATGAGTTTGCCGGGATGCCACGCCTGCTTCTTGGTCGATGCGTCCATGGCCTGCAGCTTGGCAGGCGCCAATCGCACCAAGCGAGAAGCAAGCCCCCCCCCGCTGACTGGCGCCAACACCATCTGCGTAGCGCTTCGGCAAAAGCAGCGCTATGATCGGGCTTGCGCCAGAAATGAGTGGCGCAGTAACGCGGACACCAGCAAGGCGACCTTGCGTCTGCGAACGCTTGCCCGGGATACCCGGGCTGCCTCCTGCGGAGCCACGGCACGGGCTACCAGGACTCTTCACCTCAAGAGTCCGAACCCATGCCGACCAAAATATCGACACTCCGCGTATTAGCGTTCAATCGCCAGAATGGCAGTTGCTACTATTGCAAGCAGCCCATGTGGAATGGCGCCCATCTCAAGGCATTCGCTGCAATTGCTTCCATCGGTAAACGCCAAGCTAAGGAGCGACGGTGCACCGCTGAGCACCTACAGGCTAGGTGCGATGGCGGTTCGAATTCCAGAGGAAACATCGCGGCAGCATGTTGGTACTGCAATCAGCAACGCCACCGCCTTCCGGTTCCACCCGACTCCAAGGCGTATGCCGAATATGTCCAACGGGAAGTCTTGGCGGGCCGCTGGCGAACCGTCAGGCATGGTCATGCAACTTCATAGGGCAGCCCAGGGCGGCCGCCTTGGCATACAGGACACTTCCGAAGATGGATATCGCTGCCGTTTGCACCATAGATCTCGCCGCACTCTTGGCAGTGCATGACATAGACCGATTGACCATGATCCGTGCCAGGCAGGCCAGTGGCGCGGATGTTCTTCTGCTTGTTCCCGTTCGTGAACCCGATACTCGTAGTTCCCTTGCCCGGTCTGGCCATGCGCCCCCCCCATTGGATGGGTAGCTAGTGTAGGCGAACCGCTATCGGTCGGACCTAGCTGTGTAAACCCAGTACGTTGTTCAGCGGGATTCGGGAGATGGGCGGCTTGTAGCCTAGGCTGGCGTGGAGCCGGTGCCAGTTGTAGTGGTGCAGCCAGTCATGGAGGGCGCCGGCCCGCTGCACGGAGTTGTCGTAGGCGCGGGCATAGGCCCACTCGCGCAGGCTGGTCTGTACCAGGCGCTCGGCCTTGCCGTTGGTGCGCGGGGTGTAGGGGCGCGTGCGCAGGTGGCGCAGGCCGAGGCGACGGACCAGGCGCTGGAAGCGGCGCGACCTGTAGCACGTGCCGTTGTCGGTCAACACCCGCTCGAAGCGCACGCCTAGGCTGCGGTAGTAACGCACCGTGCGGATCAGGGCCTTGCAGGCACTGGTTCCGCGCTCGTCCGGCGCGATGGAGGCAAAGGCCACGCGCGAGTGGTCGTCGATGGCCAGGTGGACGTATTCCCAGCCGATGCCCCGGTGCCGGTGCGAGCGGTCGCCGGTCACACGGTGGCCCGGGGAACCGATTCGCCCCAGCTTCTTGATGTCCAGATGCAGCAGTTGGCCGGGCCGGGCGTACTCGTAGCGGTTCTCCGGCAGCGCCGGTTCCAGTTCGGCCAGGCGATGCAGCCCGGCACGGCGCAGCAACCGGGCGATGGTGCTGGGCGCCACGGGCAGTCGCTGGGCGATCTGGCGATAGGTCCGGCGCGAGCGACGCTGCTCCAGCACCTGCGCCACGATGGCCGGCGGCGTGGCATGGGGGCAGGTCTGCGGCCGGGAGCTGCGGTCAACCAGACCCGCAGGGCCTTCCTCCCGGTATCGCTTGAGCCACTTGTAGGCCGTGCGCACGCTCACGCCGGCCGCGTGGGCGGCCTCTTCGATGCGCAGGCCCTGCACGAGGATGCGCTCCACAAGCAGGGCTCGACCGCGAGGCGTCAAACGGGCATGTTTATGCAGGTTCATCCGGGGCTCCTGGGGGCTGGGTTGGTGTCGTAACCCCCATCTTCCAGCGATGCCCCGGATGAACAACCTACTGAGAGATCACACCTAGCCGACGCTAGGCGTCAGCTGCCCCCGCGTCCATGCGGGAGCCCGACGGGGTTGGCCATCCGCTATCCAGATCGTACTGCGCGGCGGCTTCGATCGAAGCGATGGCGTCGATCGCTTCGTGATGCGCACGCTCAGCGCTGAAGCACGCCTGCACATGGGTGGTGATCGCGTCGGCGATGCCCTGCAGATCGGCCAGGGTGAGCGTCACCCAACCACTCTCCGCCTTGAAATCAAGCGTGGTCGGCGCACCGATCAAGGCGGTGGCGATCCGGTTCTGGTCCTCGATGCCGGTCAGCACCCGCACCCCGCCGACCGTGATGCCGCCGGTCTCTCGCTCCCAGCGCAGCGCGGTGGCGCGTTCGCGAAGCCGGCGTTTCGCCTCCGCCAGGTCCTCGGTGCTGCCCTGCGCAGGGTGCACCAACACGCCTTCAACAAGGAGCCAGCCTGGGCCGGCGACCCCGGCCTCCATCACGTGGTCGTAGCCCGGCAGCGTCTGCGCGAACGCAAGCTCTGCATCGATGACGTTGGCGACCCTTCCGCCACGGATCAGCGCGATGCGACTCATGGCACAGTGTCCCAGTACTGATACTCCACTCGACCGGAACCGCCGGCGCCGGCCGACGTTCCAGCACTTCCCCCACTCCCGATAGCGTGCGTGTAGGTGGCTCCGGGGGTAAGGGATAGGGTCTTCTTGGTCACCCCGCCCCCGCATCCGCCTCGTGACGTGGCGCCAGGGTTTCCCCCACCTCCGTCACCGGTGCCAGCGGCGGCATTGGTGGCGCTCAACCCACTGCCGGCAGCCGTCCAGTTGCCCACGCCGCCACCGTTGCCGTAGCCCATGACGCCGCGCTGCGCAGGAGCGCCGCCTGACGTTGCATTGGCCGTGCCTTGGTATGCGCCGATTCCACCGCCGCGGCCAGGCCGGTTGGCCGCGCCACCCTCGGCTTCCAGGAGCACGTTACCGAGGGCATCCGAGATGGTGGTGTTGCCACCGGTGCCGCCATTGGTGTGCCCGCCGCTACCGCCCCCAACGGCCAGTGCATCTACCGCCGGAAGCGCGGTTGCCGGCAGTGTGAACGTGCCGCTGGTCGTGCCCACGTACGTCTTGGGGTACAGCGGCCGGTGCGGCAGAAAGTCACCCATTGGGAGCTGCACGCTCTGGCCGTTGATGCGGACCAACGGGCGACGCTCGGCCATTTACAGCACCACGTAGTCGTAGTCGTCCGTGACCAGCTCCGTGGCGCTCTTGGCCATACCCAGCTTCTGGTCGATCTTGCCGGTGTTGCCGGCGTCGGCCGCATCCAGGGGCACCGCGATGACGCCCCCGGCAGTGCCCAGGTAGTAGTTGGTCCCGACGGTCAGGCCGGTGAGCGCGTCGTTGACCGAGTCGAGCGGGTAGCCCGTCCCTTCCGCATCCGCGGCGACGGACTCCCGCACGAAGCCGTGGGCCGGGCGCGCGTTGGAGTTGTCGGCCAGGCGCGCCTTGAGGACGCCGCCATCTGAGAAGCGGTTGTAGAACTTGCCGGCGCCGATCGCTTCGCTGGCGGTGATCGGCTCGCTGGGGTCTGCGCCCGGGTCGTACATCGACGGATCCAGCTTGCCGTCGCTCCCCAGGGCCGGGATCTTGCCGGCGTCGCCAGCACCAGCCGATGCGGTGATCGGCGTGTACTGCTTGGTCTCGCCGGCGTTCCGATAGAGGACCTTGTCCACCATTTGCTTGCTCCTATGCCAGCTTTACTGGCTCATCGAAAGTGAGGTTGAGGCGGGTCGGCGACGGGGCGTACCCGACCACGATTTCCCAGCCGGTGGCCGGCGGGACCTGGGTGAGCGCGCCGCTGGGCCCGGCGAATACGAACCCCGGGGACCAGGACCAGCCGGCGTCATCGATCGATCCGCCGGCCTTGATGCTGATCGCGGACCCTGCATCGCCCGCGGTGATCGAGATGCCCAGCATCCCGGCGACCGACGCCGCGTCGGTGGGATCCAGGTGGCGGACGCCATCGGCGCCCTCCGAGACCAGCCGCAGGGCCGATACCGTGGCCGCAGCAGGGCGAACCAGAGGTGCCAGCGAGACGACCGGATCACCGGCGGCGCCGTCGGCGTTCTCGACCTGGATGCCCTCGCCGGCAGCGATCGATCACTGGTGCCAGGTCCCATCGCTCCCGCGCACGGCCAGGCCCGCCCCCACCAGAGCGGCCAGCTTCTGCAGGTTCGCCGGCACCTCGCGGACAAGCCTCCAGACGGTCGACGCGATGCCGCCCGTGGAGCCACCGGTACTGCTGCCCGAGCTCCCGCCGGCCTGGCCGCCGGAGTTGCGGACTTGCGACTCCTGCACCAGCGAGCCGTCCGGCCAGCGCAGATCCTTGCCGACGGTCGCCCCGTTGGTGCCATCGCCCCCGACCCGGACGACGCGCCCGAGCTGGTCCTTCAGCTTGATCTTGGTGCCGGCCATCACTGCGCCACGTAGGCCCGGATTACGGCCTGGCAGGCCGCGAGCTGGTCGTCGGCGTCTCGGCCGGCTCGAACAACAGCCCCCGCAAATTCCGCTCGGCGCTCGGCGGCCGCATCACGTTCGCGGGCGGCGGTACTGGCGTCGGACAGACGCTGGGTTTCGCAGCTCGCCCAGCCGTCGCGCAGCCGGAGATTGCCAGCACGCAGGTCAGCAACAACAGCATCAGCGACGGCCGGGGCCGCGGCGCGGGCTTGCTCATGGGTCTCTCCGATGGTGGCCAGGGTGTCGGCCTGCTGGTGCTCGGCGCTGCGAGCGGTTTCGACGGCCTTGGTCTCGGCCTGGGCCTGCTTGGTGGCCTGCCGGCTCTGGGCCAGGTCGGCGGAGCGGTCGCGCCATTCCCAGCCCGCCCAGAAGGACAGCCCGACGAGCAGGGCGGCGGCAGCGGCGTAGACCCGGTTCACTGCGGCCCCTCGCACATCGCGCGCTCATCGCCCCGCCGCAGGGTCAGCCCACGGAGCTCGCGGCCGCCTGCCTTATTCCATCGGTCGAGCTCCGCACACGCCCCTGGCCAGTCGTTGGCTTGGGCCTTGCGCTGAAGGGTCGAGCCGCAGACGACCTTCGGGCCCAGGTTGAAGGCCGCACTCGTCAGGGCCGCCTCGACATGCCGCAGCATCGGCACGCCCATGCACCGGCGGACGTACCCGTTCGCCTCAGCCATGTCCTGGGCCAGCAGCGCGTCGCACTCGGCACGGGTATATCGCTTGCCGGCCTGCACGGTCTTGGTGTGCCCGTAGCAGACCGTCAGCACCCCGACGCTGTCACGGTAGGGCTCGTAGCGGACGCCCTCCCACTTCTGGATCAGCGGCGCAGCCAGGGCCAAGACACCCGCAAGCGCCACCGCGGCGACGCCTCCGCCAACCGCCTTGGTCTTGGCGTCAGTCATCGGAGTCCCCCTGCACCGGATCGAACCGGCGGCCGGAGAGCATCAGCTTGTGCAGCTCACTCTTCCGGCGGTTGTCCAGGACCTTGAAGTAGACCTGCACCAGCAGGCCCAGGAAGGCGATGAAGAGGCCGCCGAACGCAGCAATTTCGTTCGCCGTCAGCCCGCCGAAGAACGCAACGCCGCTGCCGCCATAGGCGACCTTCTGCGCCACCGCCGCAATAGTTGCTTCCGCCGCCTGATCTTTCATGCCCTGCCCCGTTCCGTTTCGGACATGCTGGCAGGGCTTGGCAAGGCTTCAACGGGGAAATGAAAAGCCCCGCGAGTGCGGGGCTTCTTAGTCTCTGTTACTTCCCTTTGGCCGCTGGTGGCGTCACGGTTCCGCTGATGCTCCACCCCTTGGGGGCTTCTTCATCCTTCTTGGCAGGGGCCGCGGCTACCTTGCTCGCCTCCACTAGTTCCACCTGCCCAGTAGGGCTGTAAGACAGCGAGCCCTCAAGTGTTTTGCCTTTCTTCTGAAGAACGTACAGCCAAGGCTCCGGCGTCATCTCGTATGAGATAGAAATCTTCCTACTCGCCAATGGGGCCGTACCCTCTGAGAACAACGAGTACGCATTGCTTGCATTACCCAATCCAACTGCATAATCCCCGAGCTTCAGCACTTTTTTTGCGTAGTCAGCGAACGGGATGATGCCCGCTATTGTTTCGACCGTCTTGCTCTCTATTTCACCCGTGGACTTGGTCAGCGTGCCATCAGACGCAAGCTCTACTGAGGCCGAGGCCTTTCCTACCCAAGGCCGCCGCACATTGATGTAGTGCTGCTGGCTGGAAATTTCCGTCTTTATTACCAGCGCATTTGAAATGAGTGTTGAGTTAGCATCCGCGCCATCTGCACAAACCCTGTCATAAGCTTTCGATACCCCGCACGTGTGCCAAGCTTGCGCGTTCTCATTGACAAGCTTTTCAACCGCCTCATGGAACGACTTAGGGGTTAATTGCGCCCCCTTGCTATCAAGATCACGGTTGATCTTTAACAGTGCAGCCGTCCCATCTTCGCTAAGCAGCATGTCGAATGGAGCCGCAGGCGCGCGGTATTCCTCCCCACCAACTTTCATCACGTACTGGACCTTCCAACGGGTCTGGACCAGCTTCGTTACCTGATAAGTCGCAGGGACTCGAGTAAGAAATGGCACGCCCCCAAGGGTAGTCTCAGTGCCTGCTTCCTTCGCATCTTGCCTTGTGATCTTGTAAACCCCGCAGCCTGATACCAACGCACATACGCCTAGCACAACTGCTGGAAACACCTTCATCCTTGCCCCCTGTACCGGCAGCGACATGCTGCCGCTGGGGGCCTTCTATCACAGCTAAAGACCAGCCGCAGTATCATCCTTAGATAAGAAACCCGCCGAGAGGCGGGTTCTTCGTTTGGGGCTTCGGGCCGCTGGATCACTTACTGGCCAGGCGCTCCAGCCTCCCCCGAGCATCGCGGAGCAGCGACCGCAGCGCGATGTGCAGCCCTTCGGCCGCCAAGCTGGGCAGCGGCTGATAGGCATATCCATCCTCGCTCTCCACCTGCGCGGCATGGATGGCGTCCGTCATCAGTAAATCCGCCACCGCATCGGCTCCTTCGATCGCCTCGCGGATGTACTGAACGCTTTGGTTCTCGTATGGGGCGAGCCGCGGGTTCTCGCTCTCCGTGAAAAGGCGTGGCCTCTCGCCCAGGTGGAGGGTCACTACGTCGCCGTCGACCTCTGCCACCACCTCGTCGCCCGCCATCACCCGCTGCTTTACACTTGCCGTTGCCATGATCGTCTCCCATTAGACGGTTGTGGTAGGCCGGGCCGGGAGTTGTCGCTCCCGGTTCGGCCGCTTCTTCATGCTGCAACCGGCGTTTTCGCCAGCTCGTTGCCGATCCGGGTCAAGCCCTTCGGGGTAATCCGGGGCTGCTCGACCACCTTTTCGGTGCCATCCTCGCGCTGCACCGTCGTGACCTTGTGGCACATCACACCCTGCTGGATGCGATCTTGGTATGCCAGCCAGCCGCTATGGCCCGGCCGGCCGTAAATCCAGCGATTCACGATGAGCCAGTTCCGCAGGTCGATGGGGCGCATCTGGAGTACCTTCGCCGCGTCTCGCATACAGAGCGAGCCTTCCGCCGCCGCGATCCGGTCATGGGCCTCGACCTTCGGCGCCTGGACCTGCACCACCTGCTCCAGCGCCAGCACCTTTTCGGTGTAGGTCAGCAGCAGCCCACGCATCGCTGCCGGGTCGGCCAGCACCGCCACCGGGTCGAACTTGGCGACCCTGGCCTCCAGCTCCTGCCAGCGGTCCACCAGCCGAGCCGTGAACTCCGGCGAGAGCTGGGCCACCACGATGATGCTGTCCCGCTTGCCCTGCTCGCCCGAGAACACGAATTCGGCTGCTGGTCGACCTGCGGTGGGCTTTTCCTCAATTTGAGGAGAAGCAATTACCCTCTGCTCTACAAGGGTCTCGATGGTGCGCTTCACGTTGTCGTGGCGCTTCTCCACCAGCTCGGCAATCTCCCGGCTGGTGATGGCAGCCTCGCCGGGCGACAGGATCATCTCGTTCATGCGGCCTTCTCCTGGTCTGCCTCCATCGCCTCGCGAAGCAGGCGATTGGTGAGGAAGTTCATGCTGCGGGTGTCGGCCTCGGCCTTCTTGCGAAGCCAGTCACGCAGCGACTCGGGAACCCTCAGAACGAGGGGGACGATCTCATCTTTCATCGGAAATCCTCGGTTTTTGCCCAAGCCGGCGGCCTGGTGCGCGCACTATCAAATAGCGGCGAACGCAGTCAACGGAGATAGTCGAGTTGATAGCTGTCCGCGCCAACGTGACACCATTTCCGTGTCACTCACATTGACGCATGACACCGAAACGGTGTCAAGACTTTCCGACACGAAAATGGTGGAATGCCGGCCGAGTGCTTTACTACAACCAAAGTTATGAGCGACGACGGCTACACCCGGATCACCCTGCGCATCCCTGATGACCTCCACGCCAAGTTGACCGAGGAGGCCGCGCGGACCTCCAAGTCGATGAACGCTGAGATCATCGGCCGCTTGGAGCGCACCTTCCCCCAGCCGATTGAAGACCGCCTTCTGAAAGAAATGCTCCAAGAGCGACTCTCAGCACTCATGAACGAGAAGATTGCCGCCAATCTCCGTGAGGTCGTCTCATCCATCAGAGGTGCATTGGGGAAAGGTGAAAAGTTCACTCCAGAAACTCCAGAAGAACTTGTTGCCATCGTACAAGCCAAAGCCCAAGCTGAACGGCACTACGCCGATGAGCAGCAGCGGCTGATAGACATGTTCAAAGAAGCAGATGTCCTGCTCAAATCCCAAAGTGGCATCGTGCTATCCGACAAGGCGACCGCCCACTACACCCCGCCCCAAGACCTCACCGAGCGTGCCAACAGCAAGCCCAAGAAGGCCAAGTAACCAGGAGCGGCAAGGATGCAGCCGAACGTCCCGATTCCCACCGATAGCATCTACAAATTCATGACCCTTTTCGGGTTCATGTTGCTTGTTACCACCGTGGTCTCGACGGTGTATGTGCACAAGTCAACGAACGACGAGCTGCTGGCCATTGCTGAAGCCAAGTACCGGCTGACAGTATATCTCGCTGCGCGCAAAGCTGACTCCAAACAGATCACCAAAGCGCTTCAGGAGGAAGACATGGCCATGCAGGCCATCCATGATCGTCGCGCTGAGATCGCCGCGTCGGACAGGGGCTTTTACCTGAAGGTCCTCGCCCTCCCTGGCGGTATGGGCCTCGCTCTCTTCGGATTCGGCTTCTACCGCTGGATCAAGGAGCAGCCGCTTCACGATGAGCTTCTCAGATTGCAGGTGACCAAAGCCCGCTTGGATGTGCACGGCACCACTGCACCTACCGATTTCATACCAGCACCAACAGATGTTGAAAGACGCAAGGCCGCCAAGGAGTAAGCTGGCAGGCACGACCCAGCCAGCCCACCACGGACAGACTTATGGATAAGCTCAACCGCGACCTGCAACGGACGCTATTGGAAGCACTTGCCGCCTCTTACCCCGAGCCGGTCTATGCGGACTTCCTTCGTCAGCATGCGCCCGGCTCCGAACTAGAGGTGAACATCGCCTACCTAGGCGAACACGAGCTTGTCGTTGCGACGTTCATGGGGAGCCTGGATATGGGGAATCCACTCCTGACGGCCAAGATCACGGCCAAGGGGCTGGACTTTCTCGCTGACGATGGTGGCCTTGGCGCCATCCTTGGCGTGCTTACCATTCGGCTCCACGAAGACTCCATCAAGCAGCTGATTGCGAGGCAGATCAACGCGTCTGACCTAGCCCCGCCCGACAAGAAGCGATATCTCGATCGGCTGCGAGAGCTGCCTGCCGAGACCACCAAACACCTTGTACTGAAGATGGTTGATGCTGGCCTGGAGAACTGGCAGAAAGCACTTCCACTGCTTCAAAGCATGTTGGGATAGACGCCATCCGGCGAAACCGGATGTAGCTCTCCGCATTCAGCTTTACGACGAACTCATCCTCTTCGGCGCGAACGCCGTCGAAGAACAGCCCGCGCGGGGCTAGGACTATGGCTTCCATGGGCTTCACCTGCGCTGGCGGCTGTGATGAGCCAACGCTACCGGCTACTTCCTGTTGATCAACGGGGAGTCCGTTCTAGCGACCCGCCGGCCCGGTGGTAGGATCGCCAGGTCTACGGATCAGGGCGGCGAAGTGAACTGGAACGGCATCTCGGCTGGGCTGGGCGTGGCTCTCGCACTCATGCTCGCGCCCATCATCACCCGGTGGTGGAAGAAGGTTGACGACTACGACAACCGACGGATGGCTGCTCACGAAGAGAAGGTCGCCAGGAAGAAGACCGAGAAGGCGGCACAAAAGGCGGCCAAGCTGGCCGCCAAGGATCCGCGCTATACCTCAGCGACCGTTGTTGGGCCGCCTCGGATCGGTTTCGACGGTGACCGGAGCCCCGCGGAGGGCGCTGGCGAGGGCAAGACTGAGGGGTGACGGGACCGTTGCCAGCGCATTGGCGACTGCAGGCCGCGCCTCGTTGCTGACGATGAAGTCCGCCAAGCGCGGATTGTTCAACGCGCGGCCTACCGTTCGACCGGCAAACACGCCCGCTAGCAAGCCAGGCCAATTGACCGGGAGGAAACCACGATCAAGCTGCCCGCCGACGCGAGCGGCAACAAGAACGCTGTGCAGGCAGTGGCCTCCAGCGTGAGCTACGGCAAGCGGTACACCGCAGGCGCGCTGCTCAACCGACGTCCCCCCGGTTTTGAGTAGCACGGCGATTTGGAGTCCAATCCCCAACGAGACGGAGATTGGACGTGAAGAGGCGGTTTACCGAAGAGCAGATCATCGGCTTCCTGCGTGAGGCCGAGGCGGG